>Ga0315336_1000096_pt1 | contig 418171 bp, 380 predicted proteins | sample ASW5metaG_FD_204512 | JGI IMG/M metagenome (GOLD analysis project Ga0315336, IMG submission 204512) | Ammonia-oxidizing marine archaeal communities from Monterey Bay, California, United States - ASW #5 | ecosystem: Environmental > Aquatic > Marine > Intertidal zone | place: USA: California... | reverse complement strand
TGGAAAAGTAGGTCGCCGCCTTCTTTGAGCTCCTTTACAGCAATGTAAAGGAGCTTTTTTTATGTCAAAAAACTCCAACATCACTTTTACACGATTGAGCGTGGTAGCTAAACCCAATGAATTTGTAGTCTGTATTTTACAAATTCATTGGGTTTATCTGTTTATTCATCTAAGAGCCGACTTCCATCCAGCCACTATCCCGACTTCGTTTTTTGAAGTCATTCGCCGCCCGCCTCACGCCAAGGTGCGATTAGGGGAAACCTTCTTTAAGTCCTGATTCTAGTAAGAGTCAGGACTTTTTTTATGCGCTAACTTTACCTGCCATCACTTTTACACGATTGAGCGTGGTAGCAACCCCTTTGGTTTTTGTAAACTAAAAACTACAAATTCATTGGGTTTATCTGTTTGTTCATCTAGGAGCTGACTTCAAGCTACAAAAATGCGGGCTTCTATTGTTATACAAAGATGAACCAGCCACTTCTTTACGTTAGGAATGTACGGTTTAATTTAATCTGATCCGTACCACTAGTGCACTAAGACTTCTCGATACGATCCCGATTACCATCGGGATCACTCGAAGTGACAAACGATGCAACAGCGATAGAATGAATATCCTTTTTGTGCCTAAGAGTCGCACAAAAAGATAGCAATGATAGCGCGGTCTTGAGGAGTAGTCATAAAGTGAGCTACGCTCTACTTTATGGCACTTCACGAGAGTTGCCCTACAACTTACTTTTAAAATCGAATTTTAAGGTCTCTAGAAACATTTTGTTATTGAAAACTGTACATTTGATTACAATCGGCTTTTTGGGTTTGCCAATACTCTGGGTATGCGTTTCATAAAAACTTTTGTCAGTTGCCTTGTTTTCATCGCCATTTGCATCACGATTTATGTGTTGTTATTGGATGAGAAGGCGAGCCCGGTAGATATTTATCACGATGAAATGGTGCTCATTCCGGATGGGACTTTCTATGTTTCAACCGCTACTGATTCCCTCTCAAAAGCTTCCCAATTGATTCATGTTGATTCATTTTATATGGATAGGCATCCAGTGACCGTGGCACAATTTCGAACTTTTATTAACGAAACTAGCTACCTAACTACTGCAGAAAACTTTGGTGATGCGGGCGTTTTCGACCACGAAGAAAGAAAATGGGTGCTTCTTGAGGGTGCCACATGGCTATATCCCTTGGGATTGGACTTTCCAATGGCCAAAGATGATCATCCCGTTACTCAAGTATCCTGGCATGATGCGGTAGCATATTGTGAATGGGCGGGTTTGAGGTTACCGACGGCATTCGAGTGGGAATATGCCGCGAGAAATGCTGGAAAAATTGAAAATGCGATCTACCCCTGGAATAGCAACAATGTAATGGAAGATGGGCAATACAAAGCAAATTTTTGGCAAGGTGCTTTCCCTATGCAGAATACAGAAAAAGATGGTTTTAAATACACTTCCCCGGTGGGTGCCTTTGGATCAACTCCTTTAGGACTTCAGGATATGGCAGGAAATGTTTGGGAATGGTGTCAAGATTGGGAGCGGGACACCTCTAAGACGAAGAAAATACAACGCGGTGGTTCGTTTTTATGTGACACCAAAGTTTGCCACGGCTTCAGAGTGAGGGCGAGTAGTGCCTCTACGCCCGAAACTTCCTTACTAAATGTGGGTTTTCGTTGTGTGAAAAATGGTGCGCCATAAACTCTTAATTGGTGCCGGTGACTTTTGGCGTTTGATTGAATACATTTTTTGATTGCGAGGAGGAAATGATTTCATCCAATTGCTTTTTTAGCTGGAAAGCCACTTCTTTTTCATCTTCAATTCTGTTTTCGGTTTCATCGGGATTCTCCACGAGATTGAACAACAACGGATTTTTTGGATGATCTATGTATTTATACGTACCATTAAATAGGGAGCGAACATTTTTTATTTCACTTATACCAGCACCTAGCCCTTCAAAGTGACCTATTTGCTCAAGTAAGGGTACTAAACTATTGCCATTTGGAACCGTAGACATGGCGGCATCATTGGCTCCTGCAATGTTGAGAACCGTTTTACCCAGATCGAGTAATTCGACTACTGTTTGTTCTCTGCGTGGTTGATAAACTCCTTGATAAGAGATCATTAAAGCCGGATTGAGTACTTCTTTATACAAAGAATACTTCTCTAAATTTCCATGATCGCCAGTTAGAATTCCATGGTCCGAAAAAAATACAATGATTGTATTTTTGGTCAAATCCGCATTTTTTAAATAATCCAAAATTCTACCGACCTGGGCATCGACGCTTGCTATTGACGCTGCATATCTTTTTCGATAGCCACTCATTGCTTTTATATGCTTTGGGACTGGAGAGTGTGTGAATTCCTCCGGCTGGGTATAGTTTTCAGAGGCACGATCTATAGTAGGCGGCATGTCTTGCCATTTATATAGGTCCTGGTATTTTTGATGTACATTAAAAGGGGCGTGTGGCCCCGTATAGTTAATCCATAAAAAGAAGGGCCCTTTATCTTTATAGTTTTGCATTCGCTTAATTGCGATCGACGTAAAGTGCCCATCCATAGCTTCGGTATCGGGATCGAGAGAGCTGTAGGAGACCACCCCGTCCTTCATAAATTGATCCAGTAAGTTGTTTTGATAGAGAAAATCCGCATAGGCATCTACACCTTCTTCCCAACAACTATCTTTTTTATATTGTTTTTGGGCGATATCCAGAACCATGGATCTACCATAGGATTGGTAGACATTGTCAAATCCCATTTCGATTTTCATAGCTTTATTTTTCAATTCGACTATGTTTATGGCCTTGATCCCTCGATGAGTGGGTAAAAGATGATTTTTTCCAACCCAGATAGTCTTATACCCTTCCCGTTGAAGCGCCTTTGGAAAGGTCCAAATTCCCTTGGGAAGTGATATTAGATCCTCATTTTCATACAGATTTAAATTATGCGGATATAAACTGGTAATCAGGGAATTTCGAGAAGGCGTACAACTGGTCCCTTGAACAACAGCATTATCAAATATAACTGCCTTAGCCGCTATACTGTCAATATGAGGAGTTTTCGCCCATTCTGCACCAAAGGCACCCAGGTATTTTGCAGTAAGGTCGTCCGTCTCAATAAAAACTATATTAGGCCGGCTATCAATTTCTTCAGGATCGAAGTTTTGGCATCCTAAGCAACATAGGATTGCCAGATAAAGAACAGCTTTGCTCAATGCAGTGATTTTTTAAAAGATACTATAAAATTGTCATCGTTGCGCTATTTCTCTTATTAGTTTATTTATGAAATGTACCAGCCTAGCTTCGGTTTTGCTAAAAAAGAGTCTTATTTTCGCAAAAAATAGGCTATGTATTCAAAGCGGGAAGAATTTTGGAATACAATCACTCATGCCATTGGGATTCCATTGGGGGTTATTGGCCTCGTCCTTTTACTTTTAAATGATACTCAGAGAAGTGAATTCAGTAGCTTGAGCATATGGATATATGGAGGCTCTATAATTTTGCTTTATACTGCCTCGACCATCTACCACGCAATTCCTCGATTGTCTTGGAAGCCTATATTACGTAAAATCGACCATATAAGCATCTATATTCTTATTGCCGGCACCTATACACCGGTTACCCTTATTTCTTTGATAAATGGATCCGGATGGCCGCTATTCTGGGTCGTATGGGGAATTACAGCCATAGGTACATTATTAAAGATCTTCTACACTGGAAGATTCGAGGCGATATCACTCATTCTGTACCTGGCAATGGGTTGGCTCATTATTTTCGACATTCAGAATGTCTTGGAATTGCATAGCACTATGGGGCTTTCTTTACTTGCTTTAGGTGGTGCTTTCTACACCTTCGGAATTGTATTTTACGTCCTTGAAAGAATACCTTTGAACCATGCCATCTGGCACTTGTTTGTGCTTGCAGGAAGTATATTTCATTACTTTTTTATCTTTTTGGACGTGATCTGAAGGATTAAAATAGCTAAAGCATGAACGCAATTGCCACGGCCAATATTATAGCAAGTAATTTTGCCAAGTTGAATTTGTGATCTTTACTACTTTCAAACAAAATCGTAGTAGAAACATGTAAGAAAACTCCGATTACCACCGCATTTATCTCATTTTCATAGGCCTTAAACATCGTGATCTCGGTAGATAACCAACTGCCCAACGGAGTCATTAAAGCGAATATTATCAGGAAAATATAGATGGTGAATTGCGAATAACCTGCTTTTATAAAAAATAGTGAAAGAATTATTGCAATGGGTATTTTATGAACGATCACCCCAATGAGCATACTACTATTTTCAGTAATGGGAAAACCTTCCAGAAAGGCGTGCACCGATAGACTAATAAAGAGCAACCAGGGAAAAAATTCGGTTTTTGAGGGTAGATGCACGTGGCCATGTTCGGCACCTTTGGAAAAGAAATCGAGTACGATTTGAAGCAATATCCCACACATAATAAATAACCCTAACTCCTTGGATGGTGTTTCAAATACTTCCGGCAGAATTCCAAATAGCGTCACAGACAAAAGGAAGGCACCACTAAACGCTAGTATGATTGGCATGTGACGAATTCCTCTATTCTGAAATACAAGTGCAATGAGATAACCTACGGCAACCGATAAGAATAATATGAGATAGTTCATCAATTAAAATGTTGTTTGAGCAAGACCTGCTTTTGCAGTTCCAATTTCTTTTACATTCAATACTCTTTGCGGTGCTAAAATACTTTATTTTTGCAGGATTGAAAGCTACCTCCTATGGGAAAAAATTTTAAAATGTTGGCCAAGACCCTTTACGGACTCGAAGACCTGTTGGTGGACGAGTTGCGAAAATTAGGGGCTTCAAATATTGAAAAGGGGACTCGTAGTGTTTCATTTGAAGGAGATACGGGGTTTATGTACAAAGCGAACCTTTGCTGTAGAACTGCCATAAAGATTTTAAAGCCCATTACCGCCTTTAATATTTTTACCGAAGATGATCTGTATAAAAAAGTATATGGAATTCCCTGGGAGGATTATATGGAGGCGAATGGCTCTCTGGCGGTTGATGCAACGGTCTTTTCAAAGAAATTTACGCATTCCAAATATATTTCGTTAAAAACCAAAGATGCGATCGTAGATCGTTTTCGTGATAAGACCGGGGAACGACCCGATGTAGACCTAGATCATCCTACACTCCGAATTCACGTTCACATTGATCGAAATATATGCACGATCTCCCTCGATAGTTCCGGGCAGTCATTGCACAAAAGAGGCTACAAGGTTGAATCTACTTTTGCACCTATCAATGAGGTCTTGGCCGCTGGTATGATCATGCTCTCAGGATGGAACGGACAGTGTGATCTGTTGGATCCTATGTGTGGTAGTGGCACGATCTTAACCGAAGCCGCCATGATCGCTTGCAATATTCCACCCAATCTGAATCGAGAAGAATTTGGATTTGAGACCTGGAAGGATTTTGATCCAGACCTCTACGAACTCATTGAAGCTGCGGCATTAAAAAAGATCAAGGATTTTCATTTCAAGGTTTATGGGTATGATAAGGACCCATTATCGGCTCGTAAGGCAAAGAGCAATGCCAAGAATGCCAATTTGGATGACTTCATCGAGATCTCTACTCAGGATTTCTTCGGAACAAAGAAAGAGGGAGACCGCTATTTATACCTAATGTTCAATCCACCTTACGACGAGCGCCTTTCCCTTGAAAATGTGGAGGAATTCTACGGAAACATAGGAACAACTCTCAAACATGGCTACTCAGGATCCCAGGCATGGATGATCTCCTCAAATATGGATGCCCTGAAATGTGTTGGCCTTCGCCCATCAAGACGTATCAAGCTCTTTAATGGAAAATTGGAAGCAAAATTGGTACGGTACGATATGTATGAGGGTAGTAAGAAAGCAAAGAAACAGTAGCAGTAGATTAATGGCTTAGTGGAGTAGCAAGGTAGTGTTGTAGTGGGGTATTCGGGTAGTTTTGTAGTTGAATTAGTGACCCTGAGCTTTCACCTTCTATCGCTTCACTATCGGGATTAAATAAGAGATGGTATAACCGTAACCGGCGCCAAACTGACTAAAATCGTAGGTTCTATTGAAACCGGGAATGATCAAATTGTCAAAATTAGTGGGTTTGTCTTCTCCAATCTTGCGCTTTAATTGTACCTGAGCTCCCAAAAACAAGTTGTCCAGGATCTCAACTTTTACTCCAACCTGAAGTTCCAGCCAACTCGCCGTAAGCCCTGTAAATTCTTGGTTGGCAGTAATAAATTCTGTGGGGAAGGTGGTATTTGAAGTGAATACTCCATATCCCGTTAATTCTTGGGAAAAGGTCGCAAATCCATAACGTAGCCCGGCATGTATGATATTCTCCATGCCAATCCAGTTTCGGTAGGCGTTGAAGTCGGCACCCAATTTAATATAGCTCCCTTTGGTAATTGCCGTGAGATTTTCTTCGTTCCACTCACGTGTTTCATTTCCAATTTCCGCTGCAGCGAAAAATCGTTTTGAAAACCTAAAATCACCCATCACTTCAAATCCCGAATACCCATCCTCAAAAGCAGTTCTTGCTAATTTCGATAGATCGGCTCCAACTCGCAATCCGTATTTTTCTATCCGCTTCGGAATTGTATCGGCAGTTGTGGTAGCAGGATCTTGTGCCATCATGGAGGATGACACAAGCCACATACTAATGGAAAATAGTAAGATGTGGTTCAGTCTCATCTTCAACGTTGGTTTTTAAAAGCGTAATATCTTCGATCCAATTGGTCCCAATTTCGGGTTCCAGATCGGCTTGCAGATCGTTATAAATAGTTTTAAAGGCGCAGGCTCGGTTGATATAGATATCTTGGGTACTGTAGGTGAACGACAATATATCGGTATTAGCGTTTATGGAGTCATTGCTATTAGCGATAAAATGAAACTCGGATCTTGTCGTGAGTGTGTTCAGTGGAATCCCCACCAAGGTATCCGACTCACCCTGAAAGGCCTCAACGGTATCCGTGCCGATCACCAAAACACGAAGCGAGGAAACTGCTTTGTTTTGAAGTCGGTCTGTGATGTCTTTAAATTGGATTTGAAGGAGGGGAGTAGTGGCCGTATCTTCTGCGCAGAGGTCATCACGGGTACAACCTGCAAAAGTATATAGTAAAAAGAATGTAAAAACAAGTCTTTTAATCATTTTGAACCTGGTCTCTTTTTTCCAAAAGTACAACATTTTCAACATGGTGGGTCTGAGGGAACATATCCACGGGCTGTACTTTTTTTACTTCGTAATAGGGATCCAACAAGGCCAGATCTCGAGCCTGCGTCGCGCTATTACAACTTACGTAAACGATCCTATTGGATGCAAGCGAAATAAGTTGTGAGACCACATCCTTATGCATTCCGTCTCGTGGAGGATCCGTGATCACTACATCGGGAACGCCGTGCATGGAAATAAATTCATCATTGAACACGTTTTTCATATCACCCACAAAAAAATCGACATTTTCGATCTTGTTTAACTCCGCATTTTCTTTTGCGGCTTCAATGGCCTCGGGTACGGACTCGATCCCAATCACATTTTTAGCGTTCTTAGCCACAAATTGTGCAATGGTCCCGGTTCCTGTATACAGATCGTAAACCAGTTCTTTTCCGGTCAAACCTGCATATTCTCTGGTTACTTTATAAAGTTCAAAGGCTTGTTCGCTGTTGGTTTGATAAAATGACTTGGCGTTGATCTTAAATTTCAGTCCTTCCATTTCTTCGAAGATGTGGTTTTTTCCGAAGAAACAAATTACTTCCTGATCGTAAATGGTATCATTTCCTTTCGTATTAATTACATACTGCAATGAGGTGATCTCCGGAAATTCATTAGCAATGGCTTCCAGCAAGGTGATTCGTTTGGTTTCATCATCTTGATAAAACTGAACCAGCACCATAATTTCCCCATTACTCGAAGTTCGCAGCATCAACGTACGCAGCATTCCTTCCTGTTTTCGAGTATTGAAAAACGACATATTGAGATTCTCTGCCTTCGATTTTACGAATGTCCGAATAGCATTGCTTGGGTCTTGTTGCAAGTGGCATTTGTTCAGGTCCAAAATTTTATCCCACATTCCGGGAATGTGAAATCCCAGTGCATTTCTGTTTTCAATAATTTCATCGCTTTGTATCTGGCCGAGGGTTAACCATTTATTATTACTGAACGAAAACTCCATTTTATTCCGATAAAAATAGGGCTGTTCACACCCTAGGATAGGGGAGATGGTTGGTAATTGGATATGACCAATCCTACTCAGATTATTTTCTACCTCCTTTTGTTTGAAGTGCAATTGGTGTTCGTAGCCCATGTGCTGCCATTTGCAGCCACCGCAGGTTCCGAAATGCTCACAAACGGGCTCTACCCTTTTTTCAGAGTATTTAGATATAGAAATTGCGGTTCCTTCGTAATACGCCTTTCTCTTTTTATTAGTTTGAACAGTGACAACATCACCCGGCACGGCGTTATTGATAAAAACCACCCGACCATCATGGGCTCGAGCTACAGCTTTACCCTTTGCTCCGGCATCGATCACTTCTAGATCTTCGAGAATAATTCTATTCGATTTTCTTCTTCCCATGGGCGCAAAAGTAAGAATAGAGACAGAGATAGGAATAGTTTATTATGGTAATCTTATCTTAATGGATGAAAAAATGAACCTTTTCCATTTTCCTACGTCAATAAAGTAGAATCGCTCATGAGCACATCACCAAAAATACTGGATGCTTTGTTGGTCCTGGAAAGTCAGGCCGGAAGTAAAAAAGCGATGGCGCTGTTGGTGAAGCGGTGGCATCCTAAACTGTGTAAACAGGCATTGTGGTATGTTCAGGATAGCGACCAGGCAAAGGATATAGCACAGGACAGTTGGGGAGTTATTCTGAAAAAAATTCAGTTTTTGAAGGATCCGAATAAATTTGGTGGTTGGGCCTTGAAGATCGTGACAAGAAAGGCCCTCGATTATCTTCGAAAACAAAAAAAAGAACGAAACAATATAGCACATAACTATGGTCAAGCTCATTCTACTACTACTGGCGATCGTGTTGTGGATACTGAAAATATTATATCTGTAGTTCTATTAGCGATAAAAGAACTGTCTGGAAATCAACAGATTATTTTAGACCTGTTTTATCTGGAAGAATTTTCAATACAACAGATCAGTGAAATACTCGAACTTGCTCCGGGCACAGTAAAATCGAGATTATTTACGGCAAGAGAGCAACTAAAAACAATCTTAAAAAATAGAAATTATGAAAAATAAGATGGAAGATATTGACAAATTAATAAAAGAGACTTTATCTCAGGAAGAGGCCAAGTTCTACGATGACTTGGACGAGCAGAATGTATTCGAGATGATGGGCGGGCTTTTTAAAACAAAGAATCGATGGTTCATTATTTTGATCAACATCGTAATGTTGATTAGTATGGTCCTTTTCGTATTTTGCCTCATTGAGTTTTTTAATGCCGTGGAGACCAGAGACCTTATTATATGGGCGGCAGCTGGTTTTATGTGTCTGATGGTTCTTAGTATGCTAAAGTTGTTTGCATGGCTACAAATGGACAAGAATGCCCTTCTGCGTGAGATGAAGCGCTTGGAATTGCAAATTTCATCGATGTCCGGAAAAATCTCTTAAATGAGCTATAAAAAAGACATGAATATTTATTAATTTGCAGCCCTAAGGATGATTTCTCTCCTCCGCTGAATTTCCGATTCTTCGGAAAAATAAAGGTATAGCAGGAATTTTATATGTTTCATTATTTAAAATTTATGTTATGGCAGTTTTACATAAAACTACTTCGCAGCAAGCGATTGAATTAGAAAACCAGTACGGAGCTCATAATTATCATCCCTTGCCAGTGGTATTAAACAGAGGAAAAGGTGTGTATGTTTGGGATGTTGAGGGTAAAAAGTACTACGATTTCCTTTCAGCTTATTCGGCCGTGAATCAGGGGCATTGTCATCCAAAGATCGTGAATGCCATGACGGAGCAGGCTCAGACACTATCTTTGACTTCACGAGCGTTTTATAATGATATGCTTGGGAAATACGAGAAATACGCAACCGAGTATTTTGGTTTTGACAAACTATTACCCATGAATACCGGAGCCGAAGCCGTTGAGACAGCCTTAAAGATCTGTAGACGCTGGGCCTATGAAAAGAAAGGTTTGGACGAGAATGAGGCTCAAATTGTTGTTTGTGAGAACAATTTTCACGGTAGAACCACTACCATTATTTCTTTTTCGAACGATCCTGTAGCTCGCAAGAATTTTGGACCCTATTCGCAAGGTTTTATAAAAATTGCTTATGATGATCTAGCCGAATTGGAGGCCGCTTTAGTCAACAATAGTAACATTGCCGGTTTCCTCGTAGAGCCCATCCAAGGTGAGGCTGGGGTGTATGTCCCATCCGATGGCTATTTACGGAAAGCTAAAGCCCTGTGCGAGAAATATAATGTGCTGTTTATCGCAGATGAAGTTCAGACCGGGATCGCACGCACGGGCAAATTGTTAGCGGTGGATCATGAAGACGTTAATCCCGATATTCTAATCTTGGGAAAAGCATTAAGTGGGGGTGCGTATCCGGTTTCGGCTGTGTTGGCAGATGATCCCATCATGAATGTGATCACTCCGGGTTCGCATGGATCTACTTTTGGAGGAAATCCTATTGCTGCAGCAGTGGCGATGGCGGCTCTTGAGGTGGTAAAGGAGGAAGATTTGGCAGACAACGCAGAACGGTTGGGTATACTTTTCCGAAGTGAATTAAACAAGTACATAGAAAATAGTTCAATTTGCCAACTGGTAAGAGGTAAGGGGCTTTTGAATGCTATTGTAATCAATGATAGCGAAGAAAGTGATACCGCTTGGGAAATCTGCCTACGATTAAGGGATAATGGACTGCTAGCGAAGCCTACTCATGGAAATATAATTCGCTTCGCACCACCCTTGGTAATGACTGAAGCCGAATTAATGGACTGTGTTTCGATCATCACTAGAACGCTAAGCGAGTTTGAAGATTAAAATTCGAATGAAATAGGGCATAAAAAAAGCGTCTACTCTTAAAGTAGACGCTTTTTGATTTTATGGGTTGGAATTTACATTCCTAATTCATCCAACCACTCTGGGTTCGTCATTCCCTGAACACCTATCGTGGCATATATCCAAATAGTATAGATAAGATAGATAAAGCTCAATATAATACCGATAATTGCTAAGATTTTTCCAGTCTTTACATTTTGATATCCTGAATACTGTTCCGGATTTTCCAGATAAATAGCGGTCGCCTTCTTGGACATGACAAGTGCAATTATCCCGAAAATTAGACCAATAATTCCCCAGCAACAACATGTTACTATAGAGACAATTCCGAAAACTAGAATAAGGGTTGAATTTGGTAATTTTTGTTGTTCCATAATTGATTAGTAGTTAGTGATACAATAATTTAAATTTAAGTTAAATAAGTGATAATTACCCCATTGAGCACACCTTTTTTTAAACATTATAAGTATTTGCTCATTTTGATCATATAACCAATCACTACGATCAGAACATTTAAAACGATTAGTGAGATCTTTATGATTCGATCAAATTTGAATTTAATGAAGAAATTGGTGACAAGAAATAACACCAATAGGATAAGCGTGTAGATAGCCGGATACATTTTGAAGGCAGCCACAAATTCACCGTGAAAAAGTAAGGCTGTAGCACGTTGCATGCCACAGCCTAAACAATCTATTCCGAAAAGTTCTTTGTTAAGACATGGTAACATATATTCTTCCATGCCCTAAAAATAAAAATCTTTTACTTATTAAATACTGTAATTTTATAATCAATTGCAAAATTGTCTGTTGTAGCCAATTTTACCAAATAAATACCGTCACTAAAGTTAGCAGTAGGGAAGGCCAATCTTCTTTGAGTTCCCAAGTTTTCTTGTGACAGAACTAATTTACCGTTCATGTCGAAAATGTTCACCGACTTAATATCATATCCTTCAGGATTTGATACTTCAAGAGTTGCCACTTTATTGTTTTGGAAGAGATCCACATTGGCGGTCAACTCATTTTGAGCAACTACCAAAGGATCACTGTTTCTGTCTTCAATGGTCGTATTTCCTCTAAAGGTAATATAGAATCTATCTTCATATACTCCGGCCGGCAACAATTGTATGGCATCTTTACCATTTGTAATTTCCTGATACGTTCCATTCACGCTATCATATAGATACGCTTTTTCGAATGGAGTATTTACCTCATCGGCAACATTCACATAGAATTTAGTTTCTTCTTCCAACTCGAATGCGATCAGCACCTGCTTGGAGATCTCAAACGGAACTGTTTGAATAACCAAATTTTGGTAAGAATCTGTTGTAGTTCCAATTTTAAAATATGCCTCGGCCTTGGCTCCATCCATTGGGTGGGTGGCATCCATTCCTCTATCGTAACCATCTGTTGATTCCGGACGGAATGCAAGCACCATATCTCTCATATGAGTGTTCTCACCAAAGAAAGTTTGAACTCTAATATGAGGAATAAGATTGGCGTTATTCGTTCCACCTCCTTGTCCTACAACCGTACTACCGGCATCTCCGCTGTTAGGATTTCTAAATTGAGAGTTATTTCCAGCTCCTTCCGGGGCATAGCGCCTGTGACTATTTTTAATGGTTATGAAACCATCACCAATAACATTAGCCATGATCATAAATCCTTGACCAACCGGCGAATTCAAACGCTCAAAGCTGGCTCCGTTTCCGGTTGAACCACCAGAAGGGTTACCAGAATTATCGTAGTTTAAAAATGTAGGCACTGTATAAAGACCAGGATCGTTGGCATCTACACCAGGCAACCATGTTCCATACCCTCCTTTATTATCGATATAGTAATGTGAGTTAATGGATCGGTCCTCATCCCAAAACTTAAAGGAATCGATCTCAATATTATCTGCGTCGTAAAACACATCGTACAAGTTTAGCGCTGAAGGATAAGGATTCCCGGCTAACGTATAATTATAAGTTAATCCGTCGGTAAAGGGAACACCCACTTGAATTGGAAGTGTAATATCACCGTTGTTAGGTCGTCCTCTAAAATCGTATCGTTGAATATTTGGATCGGCAAAAGGGTCACTATGGACAGTTACATCCGTTCCTTTCATAATAAATCCATACCCAGGAGGCACTCCTGCCATGGCACTATGCCATCTTTGCACCGATGGAGCCCATTTGAAAAACCACCTGGTTGAAATAGTTAATGGGGTAGAAGATCCATTATCTGCTATAGTCGTTAAGGCCTGGTTTGAGTCGGTCAATGTTACCTCGTCATAAAACATACCTTTTGAAAACCATTTATTACCAGTTCCTACCGTATTACTAATAGGTGAACACCAATACGTATAATCATACGCATCTGCGCTACTTTCCTGGAAAATAGAGATAAAACCAGTACCAGTATTGGTGGACGTCGTTCCTCCTTGCATTAATTGTGCATCATTTCGTAAATAGATGCTTGCTTCGGTAGTTCCATCATAGGCATTCTCTACCAAATTAATATCTTGTTCCACATAAAGAACTTCATCATCTACATAGATGTATGAATCTGTTGAGGAAGTAGTGTTGGGCGCAACATACAATTGCGCGGAAATACTAGAGCCAACTAGTAGTAAAGCTAGAGATAATAGTAGGTTTTTCATACTTAAAGTGTTTATCACGGGTATCTCAAATGGGGGCGAAATACTCTTATTTAATGGTGTAAAAATAGAAATAATTTTCAAAATACACTACAATTGTACGAAAATTCCTCCTAATGATGCAAGTTTTTTCTGAAAAATTAGAAATACAGACCGTATTTTGAACTTTTTATAAGCTAATTATAAGATGAAAATAGGCGATAAAGTAGCTGCGATTGATGAGGTGTTAAGTGGCACTGTTATTGGTATTGCCCAAGGTTTAGTAACTGTGCTTACAGAGGATGATTTCGAAATGGAGTTTTCTGCAAATGAACTGGTAGTTGTCGAAGAATTTATTTCGGATGAAAAGATGGGTTTTTCTGAAATTTCTAAGGCGATTTCAGAAAAAGAGGAGAAAAAGCCCAAACCATCACAAAAAACAAGGCGTAAAGATCGAAATTTACCTCCCATGGAGGTCGATTTACACATACAACAGCTTACAAGGGATTACAAGCGAATGTCAAATTACGATATGCTTACTTTACAAACGGATACCGCCAAAAGGCAATTAGATTTTGCTATTCAGAAAAAAATTCAAAAAGTGGTGTTTATCCATGGAGTAGGAGAAGGAATTCTTCGAGCAGAATTGGAATTTCTTTTTAACCGTTATGAAAACGTGAAATTCTATGCAGCGGATGCTCAAAAATATGGTAGTGGTGCTATGGAGGTCTATATATTTCAGAATAAAAAACCCTAATTCTCAGGAAATTGCGGGGTAATGAGCGTATTTCCAATTGAAAAGGATTCGATAGCCCCCATATTCAAGGTCTCACGAGTAATAACTTCTTCACCATTCATGAGCACCAGATTAGAAAGAATGAGGTCAATGGAACTCACAAAATCGTAATTGTGTTCTCTAAATTCCTCAACAATCACTTCATTTGAAATTGTACTATTTAAGTAATCAGGGCCTCCGATTCCATTTTCAATTTGAGTGGGGTCTAAAGTACCCTCGGCCTCATTGCGAGTAAGCACACCATCTCCGTCATCATCGATATCGAGATAGTCCGGAATTCCGTCCTCATCTGTGTCCAGAGGATTGGTAAGTGGATCATTATCACCATCTTCATTTAAGGTATCCAATTCATCTCGAGTGGGTACATTGTCACCATCATCGTCAAAATCGTAGAAATTTGGGATAAGATCCCCGTCAAAATCACCGGTTCCCTCTTTTTCGGGGTCATCGTCGTCAATAAATGGTAAATTATCGTTATCCTCAAATAGAGCAGTGGTGGTAAGGGTTACCGTGCCAGAATCTGCAAAGTATTCTGTCGTTACATTTGGGTCTGTTGGTGGAATTTCATTACAGAAATATTCGTTGGTTACGGTGCTGTCAAAAACTCGATAATTCACAAAATTGTTGGTACCATTTAATGCAACCACCAATAGATTGCTTGTGGTAAATAAGTCTTCAGTAATTCCTAGACGAAGCGAGATACTTTCAGTACCGCTCGTGTTGATTTTAAAGAATACATAACCGCTGGAACCTTCGCAGGCTTGTAATTGTGAATCATCAAAATCGAACGAAGTAACAATTAAATCACCATCGTTACAGGAGAGAGTAGCAAATAATAGTGTGAGGAATATTAACTTTTTCATTGAATTTTCCGCGGTTTAAAAAGCAAAGTAACACAATTCTTCCGAACAAAATGTTGCAGACTAATTTTAATGTGTATTTTTGCGAATCGTGTAAGGTGTCTCTCCAATCTGAAACCAAAATGAAGAAAGTATATTTTGATAGTGCGGCCACTACCAAATTAAGAAACGAAGTCATTTACTGTATGTCTGAAGCTCTAAAAACAGAATACGGAAATCCTTCATCTACACATTCTTATGGTCGATCATCTAAATCATTACTTGAAAATAGTCGAAATGAAATTGCCAAGCATTTTAATGTTTCTGCATCAGAAATTTTTTTCACTTCAGGAGGAACCGAAGCGGATAATCTAGTCCTGAATAGTTGTGTTAGGGATTTGGGAGTTTCACGAATTATTTCCAGCAAAATTGAGCATCATGCTGTCCTTCATACCATAGAAGAATTACATGAAAAATATGGAATCGAAGTGCAGTACGTCAACCTGGACGAGTGTGGCCAAGTGGAGTACGATCATTTAGCATCTCTTTTAAAAGATGGCGACAAGAAAACACTGGTGAGCCTAATGCACGTGAACAATGAAGTTGGAAATATCCTGGATCTGCAGCGAATTGCGGAAATTTGCAAAGCCCATGGAGCTCTGTTTCATAGTGATACGGTTCAATCTGCCGGGCATTTGGAGTTGGATTTTGGTAAAACACCAGTTGATTTTGCGGCCGTGGCAGCTCATAAGTTCCATGGACCTAAAGGCGTTGGCTTTGCTTTTATTCGGAAGAATACGGGCCTTAAACCTCTTATTTATGGCGGAGCACAGGAAAGAGGCCTACGAGCCGGGACAGAGCCGGTATATGCCATTGCTGGCATGGCAGAGGCCCTCAAGATCTCTTACCAAAATCTTGACAAAGAGCGTGCCTATATCACCAGTCTCAAAGATTATTTTAAAGCGAAGCTGCAGGCTGAAATTGCCGGAGTAAGTTTCAATGGCTCCTGCGATGACAATGAAAAGAGTACGTATACCTTATTAAATGTTTGTCTGCCCATTTCACCTGAAAAAGGCATGATGCTACTCTTTCAAATGGATTTAAAAGGAATTGCTTGTTCGCAAGGAAGCGCCTGCCAGAGTGGTAGTAGTGGAGGTTCTCATGTTTTGAATTCCATTTTGAGCGAAGAAGATCGCAAAAAACCTTCGCTGCGATTCTCTTTCTCTAGTTTTAATAATACGGAAGAAATTGACTATGTTGTGGAAATCTTGAAAGAATTTGTTGAAAGTTAGCAAAATTCCTTTAAGAACGTTTTTCACTAAAATTTTGCAGTAACTCTCACATTAAATACCCTTGGGGTAAGGAAGTTGGGTATCGAAAATTGTTGTTGAGTGTCTACATCTCTCACAAAAGTACTTGTGATCGAGTTCCGAACATCAAAAATATTGAAGATCTCAGCTCCGATGGTTAACTCCTTAAACGGACTCAAAAACCCACTTTCACGCAATTTTTTATCACTCACGATCACATAGGAGGTCCCAATATCTACTCTTCTATAATCGCGTAGGCGAGTTTGGAAGTCGTAAACATCGGCAAAACTAGGCGATCCACCGGGCAATCCCGTGTTATACGTAAGATTGAGATACAGTTTGAGGTCTGGAATGACCTTTACATAATCCTGGAAAAGTACATTGACTTTTAGGCGTTGATCGGTGGGTCTAAAAACAAAGCCTCGATCGTCTTGATTTTCTTCGGTTTTCAAATAACCCAAACTTACCCAACTCTCGGTGCCAGGTACGAACTCTCCTGCCAACCGTAGATCCAATCCATAGGCAAACGCAATTGCGTCGTTATTGGCTCTATAACGAATTCTAACATTCTCAAGGGTGTAGGTATTCACATCGGTTAAATCCTTATAGTATACTTCAGAATTCAACGAAAACGGGCGCCCCCATAAATTAAAACTATAATCATTTCCGAGCACCACATGGATGGATTGCTGGGCTTTGACATCAGGTATCACTGTTCCTGTGCGATCCCGCAATTCTCGATAAAATGGCGGCTGATGGTAAAATCCTCCTGAAACCCTAAAAACCATATCTATTTCCTCCCAATTTGGTTTCAAAGATACTTGTGCCCTTGGGCTAAAAACGGTTTGAGTAGTTGAAGTTATATTATCACCACTCACGGTCCAGTTATGCACTCTAACCCCTGCATTCAACCACAATTCACTTTCTCCTGCCGTAGTTAATTTACTCCACTGCGCATAGCCCGAAAGACGATCGATCTGCGCCATGTTCGTGGCTCTTATCTTGTTAAAAGGCTCTATTGGAGAGGTAAACGGGTCGTAAGGTTGATTATTTACGAAATCGGCCAACGGAGGACGAATCGAAAATCCTGCTGAGTCTATGATCTCAAATTCCTGAACCCGATCTCGAATATCTTCATGGGTGTATTTGATTCCGTATTCAATGGTATTTTCATCTAAATTCACGATCCCCTTGTGTTCCGCATTAATGATTAATGCGTCCAGATCATTACGTGCATGCGTAAATTGAGCACCTATCCCTTCGGTGAATTCAACTTCCCCTAGGTTTTCATCTCCTATGTTGCTATTTGGAGTACCCAGTCGATACTCGGCTAGGATATCAAAATATTCCTGTTCCTGTGTCTGGTATACCGACCCAATAAATTTAGCCGTATAATTCTCTGAAACGGCATAAGTCCCTTTTAGCGCCCCAAAATAGGTGTCGTAGCGATCTTCTTCCTGTCCTTCATAAAAGATTAGTAACGCAATGGGATCTGCTAAGGTTCCAAAATTAGTTTGTCTGGTTACGGGTTCGTATTTATAGTCGTTGATGGCAATATTTCCAAGAAAGCCCAATTCAAATTTCTTACTGAACTTGTACGTTAAATAAGTCTGAGCATCAGCAAAAACCGGGGTAAAATTCACATCGGTTTGTTTGGCATCCACAAACAAGCTATTATCCCTGTAGCGAACCCCGACAATTCCTCGAAATCTTTCGTCGGCTGAGGTTCCCTCCACAGCAACACTAGCCCCTAGCATACTTAGATCCACAGAGGCGCCAAAATCCGTAGGTCGCTTGTAAGTGATGTCAAGCACGGAAGAGAGTTTATCTCCAAATTTAGCTTGGAAACCTCCGGCCGAGAAATCCACAGATCTGGTTAGGTCACTATTCACGAAGCTTAGTCCTTCTTGTTGGCCACTTCGCACCAAAAAGGGACGATACACCTCAATTTCGTTTACGTACACCAGATTCTCGTCAAAGTTTCCACCTCTTACATTATACTGTGTACTCAATTCGTCGGTTCCAGCGACACCCGGAAGCGATTTAAGAAGATTTTCTACCCCGGCATTTGCTCCAGGGATCTTTCGTATTGCCTCAGGGCTCAAAGTCGTAACTTGTGTGAGTCTGGCACGCTCTTTACGGCCGGAAATGACGACTGTTTCAATTTGTTCAACGTCCACCTTCATGATGGGGTTGAACTCAATATCCTGATTGGGTTTCAAATTGAAAGTTTGGGTTACATTTCTATGAGAAACATGTGAGAACACTACCGTAATATCCTCATTGGAGGGTATTTCCAATATATAATATCCGTCAAAATTTGTGCGCGTACCGTCGCCATCAGCTACCGTCACATTTACTTCAGAAATGGGAACATTATTTTCATCAAGAATAACTCCCTGTATGGTCGCGGTCTGTGCCGAAATGAATCCGGTGATAAGAAATAAAAGAAGTAGCGGGAGTAGATGTTTTGTTTTCAAAAGCAAATATTATGGTTGTTTTCGGAAAAAAGTTGCTTCAAATGTAGCACTATTTCCCACATTATCTACAACAATTACTTTCAAATTGTTTTCAGTTTCGGTCACAATGTTGTCATCGAAATCATATACTAGAACGTCTTTTTTATAATCATATTCTGTAAGAATATATTTTCCGTTTATCGTCGCACGATACGAACTTATACCACTTATTTCGTCTTCAATTTTAAGAACCAGGGTTTTATTTTTCGAGATCCATTTGTCATGTTCAAAATTCACCGGCACGATGGTGGGTAGGGAAGTGTCCATTGCCAAAACGTAGGTTCCAAATCTTCTCGTTTTCGCAGATAGTTTGGACCCGTTTCTATAGGTGGTATTGTAATATGCCGGTCCTCTATAGTTATGTCTACCTATATACAATTGCCCCATATCCTCTTTTTTATATTGGGAAGCATCATAGCTAATGGTCATATTTTTATGCAATGGAACCACATCTTCATGCAGTTTAAGGGTGTCTCCGCTACTTTCGATCTCTAAATAGGTGTCTTCATACAAACTACCGGAAGGGATATACACACCAAACTTCCCCTTGGTAATGGAGTTTCCTTGATCATGAACTATAAATTCAAGAGAATCACCCACGGTATTCTCCTCAACGATATCTTGGGCTTTTCCCTCTATTGGAATTGTAATTACTGAAACATTCCCACTAAAATCAACGATCTCTATGGTATATACCGAAGAAAATCCATCTTCAATTTCAATAAAGCCACTGTCATCTTCATCTACAATGATGCTCAAAGGATTGTTAGGCTCCCTGAACAATTTCTGAACCCTGTCTTTGTTCTGTTTGTATTCTCTATAATCGATAAACCGATTCAAATATCGAGTTTCAGCAAAAGAAAATTTATTGAACAATACACGATATTTTTGGGTTCCATTGTAAGTTGCTTTGATCTCATAAACCCCATTTTTATTAGAGGCACCATCGTGTTGGTCGTTGGTGCCCACACCAATGCCTATTCGACCACTTCCCACGATCTTCGTGGCACGATAGGTCCCATCTTTTTGTTTTTTAAGATTGAGTTTTACAGGGTTTTGAGATTTGTTGACCTGACTGCCTTCTCCTATGGGATAGGCAAATACCGAATTTACCAATGGGGGTCGGCTGTCCGGGATGTCTATGCCAAAAAGCATTGGGTTCATGGGTCGGGATGCCGAATCGCGAATCTCAAAATGAAGGTGAGGCCCGCCACTACTCCCGCTATTGCCTGTGTAGCCAATAAGTTCGCCCTTTTTAACGGTCAATACCGAAGGTTCCGGGAACAGCTCAATTTCGTATTCTTCCTTGTCGTATTGTTTTTCTTTTACGTATTTCTGAATAGCCCCGGCATATTTTTGAAGATGCGCATAAACGGTAATATACCCGTTGGGATGTTGCAAATACAAGGCCTTTCCATACCCATAGTGTCCTACTTTTATTCGTTTTACATGCCCATCTGCCGGTGCGTAAATGGGAAACCCACGCTTTTGTTGCGTTTTAATGTCCAAACCACTGTGAAAATGATTACTTCGCAATTCTCCGAAATTACCTGCTAAAATGATAGGAATGTCCAATGGGCTACTGAAATAATCTTTTGGGATATTATTTTGAGCAGCAAGTTGAATTCCGAAGAAAAAGAGAAAGGGAAAAATAATCTTGATCATAAAAAAAATGTAACCGGCTATTAATTAATGAAGAGATTCAAAAATTATTGTGATACGCTTTCAATATTACAAAAAAATACAGAAAACAGTTGGCTTATTTGGGCTACAATGTTAACTTTGTGTAATAAGTATTGAATTAAACTATTGATGTCTAACCTTTCTGAAATTGTTGATTCTCTTGAAAATAGAATCGGAAAATTGCTTCAACGATATGAAAACGAGAAGCAAAAAAACGGGACTCTCGAAGAAGAATTAAAAATTTTAAAGTCACATCAAATTCAATCACAGAATGAGATTGAAGTGTGGCGTGAAAAGTGCGGGTCATTGAAATTAGCAAATTCTATGCTTGGCAGCGACCAACATAAACGAGAAACAAAACTCAAAATAAATGCTTTAGTTCGGGAAATTGACCAATGTATTAGTCAGCTTTCGGAATAAAATAAAATCAATGTCGAATACGCTAAAGATAAAACTTTCAATCGCAGATCGGGTCTACCCATTAAATATAGACCCTGCACAGGAGGAGGGGCTTCGAAAGGCCACCAAGAAGATAGAAGGAATGATCAAGCAATTCGAAAAAAGCTATGCCGTGAGGGACAAGCAAGATGTATTGGCCATGTGTGCCCTTCAGTTTGCCGCCCAGGTAGAGCAGAAAAGTATTGATAAAGATAATGATCAAGTGCATATTGAAACCAAGCTTGACGCTTTAAACAATTTACTGCAAGATCATCTAGCATAACGTTCTTTTAAATAATTAAGGTACTGCCTACATTAATATTTTTTTTGGTGAGCTCAACACGAATTCTTTAAAAAGGGTGAGTTGAAGTTGTAAAAGCGAGCCGTCTTCGAACGGATACTTGACCAACTTGTTAGCCCTAAACTTTCTTTACGGAGTTCACTCAAAATCCCAGTATTAGTGTAGGCTTTTTTTATGACTAAAAATTGAGCTTTATATTCTAAGCTATTCATATAAAATCTCGTTGTACCTAATACTGTGCATCGATCACTCGATCACAGTCTGTTGGAATTTGTCAATTTTAGTTTTAATTTTTATTGAATCTACTACGCTAAATGAATAAACTATGGACAATATAATTACAATAGTCATAGCTGCCGTTGCGGGATTGATCCTCGGATTTATAATCGCGAAGATGATGGAGAAGAGCAACGCATCTCAGGTGATTAAATCGGCTAAGAAAAATGCCGCCTCTATATTGAAATCGGCTAATACAGAAGGTGAAACCATCAAAAAAGATAAGATTCTTCAGGCTAAGGAGAAATTCTTAGAGCTGAAGGCTGAGCACGAAAAGGTCATCCTAAATCGGGATAAGAAAATGGCCGATGCCGAAAAACGTACCCGAGATAAAGAATCGCAGATCTCAAATGAACTGGCCAGAAGTAAGAAGGCAAATCTAACGTTAGAAAATAAAGCCAAAGACTATGAAAATAGATTGGCTATCCTTGAGAAGAAACAAACCGAAGTCGAGAAAATGCATCGCAGTCAGATCGAACAATTGGAGGTAATCTCCAGTCTTTCTGCTGAAGATGCCAAGGCACAACTACTAGAAGGGCTTAAAGGAGAAGCCAAGACCGATGCCATGGCTTTTATTCAGTCTACTCTTGAAGAGGCTAAAATGACGGCCCAACAGGATGCAAAGAAGATCATCATAAATGCCATACAGCGCATTGGTACCGAAGAGGCCATCGAAAACTGCGTTTCCGTATTCAACCTGGAAGGGGACGATGTGAAAGGGCGTATTATTGGGCGTGAAGGTCGGAATATTCGAGCCATCGAAGCTGCCACGGGTGTAGAAATCATTGTGGATGACACCCCCGAAGCCATTATTCTTTCCTGCTTTGACTCCGTCCGACGAGAAATTGCCCGATTATCACTTCATAAATTGGTAACTGACGGAAGAATACACCCGGCACGAATTGAAGAGGTGGTTCGAAAAACCAAGAAACAAATAGAAGAGGAGATCATAGAAGTTGGAAAACGAACTGTGATCGATCTGGGAATTCATGGATTACACCCCGAACTTATCAAATCGGTCGGCCGTATGAAATACAGGTCTTCCTATGGTCAAAATCTACTGCATCACTCCCGTGAGGTAGCGCGGCTATGTGGTGTGATGGCCTCCGAACTTGGCCTAAATGCAAAACTCGCTAAAAGAGCAGGATTACTGCACGATATTGGAAAAGTACCCGAAGCAGAGACCGAAACTCCCCATGCTGTTTTAGGAATGCAATGGGCAGAGAAATATGGTGAAAAGCCGGATGTCTGCAACGCCATCGGCGCCCACCACGACGAAATTGAAATGAATAATCTATTATCTCCCATTGTGCAGGTATGTGATGCGATAAGTGGTGCGCGTCCCGGTGCGAGAAGGCAAGTTTTGGATTCGTACATTCAACGTTTGAAGGATCTGGAGGATATAGCCTTTGCGTTTGAAGGTGTGAACAAGGCCTATGCCATTCAGGCTGGTAGAGAGTTGCGCGTGATCGTGGAAAGTGAAAAGGTGAGTGATGATAAAGCAGCACAGCTGTCATTTGAGATCTCTCAAAAAATACAAACCGATATGACCTATCCGGGTCAGGTAAAAGTTACCGTGATTCGAGAAACGCGTGCGGTGAACATTGCTAAATAACCTCAACTCTAAAAGGCCGAGACTATAATTTACTCGTCATAAATATTTGCATAGCCCTTTTCAGGAGCTGAAAAGAACTTTCCAGTGATAAATCGGTAGTTCCTGTCGAGCCCAGCAATGGTGTTCATATCTTCATTGTCCAGGGGCACCGAAGCCGCATTATAATTTGCAATTATATGGCTTGTGGTTGTCGATTTTGGAATTACTGAAATATCACGTTGGGTGTGCCAATTGATGAGAACTTGTGCCGGACTCACATTGTGTTTGTTTGCAATATTTTGTATTTCTGAAATGTCCATTAAATTAGGTTCATTCTCTCCCTTCATCGAAGCGTCACGATCACCCGATCCCAAGGGTGAGTAGGCAGTGATCTTAACATTTTGGTCCTTGCAATAATTCACCAGTTCATTCTGCTGAAGCAACGGATGCATTTCCACTTGATTGACTTCGGGTTTGTATTTTGCATTTTGAATAAGCCCTTCGAGTTTCTTTTTACTGAAATTGGACACCCCAATGTGTCTTGCAAATCCCTGATCTTTCGCTTTTTCCATCTCTTTCCAGGTTTCTGTCAGTGGCACTTCATCCAGGGATAGGTATTCCTGCGGAGAGGAAGGCATCATAACTCCCGGTTTAAATGCAACCGGCCAGTGTACGAGGTACAGATCGAGATAGTCCAACTGCAATTTTTTCAACGAATCCTTGAGAGCAGGAAGAACATTCTCCTGTTTATGAGCATCATTCCACAATTTTGAGGTTATAAATACATCTTCACGTTGGATGGTCCCTTCTTTAAAAGCTTCAGACAAAGCTTCGCCAATGTCAGCTTCGTTTCCATAGATCGCCGCAGTGTCTATATGACGCATTCCAGCGTCCAAAGCATCTTTTACCGCCTTTTTCACTTCATTTCCCGTGGCTTTCCATGTTCCTAAGCCTATAGCATGCATGCCATCGTTATTATCAAATTTTAGTGTTTTCATAGGGCGTTGCGGTTTCAGTTAAAATTACGAAACGGATATTTATTAATGAAACGAATAATACTAAATCTCCCAATCAAACTATTTTTCAGTTAGTTGACCTCCTTTCTGGGGTGAAATTGTTCGATGATCTTGGCTAGTTGAGAGGTGTCTACATGCGTATAGACTTCGGTGGTGGTGATACTTTCGTGGCCCAGCATTTGTTGAATGGCACGCAGGTCTGCTCCATGCTCCAAAAGGTGGGTAGCAAAGGAATGCCGAAACGTATGTGGACTCACATTCTTTTTTATTCCTGCTTGTTCGGTGAGATTTTTAACGATGGTAAAGATCATTGCCCTGGTGAGGCCGTTGCCTCTTCGGTTTAGAAATAAGGTATCTTTTGCTTCCTGCTTGATCTCTTGATGGCAACGTACTTCATTTCTGTACAAATTGATGTATTTGATGGTGGAAGGAGCAATGGGAATAAATCGTTGTTTGTCGCCCTTTCCGGTTACTTTTATGAATCCTTCGGAAAAGAATAGATCCGATATCTTCAGATCGATCAATTCAGAAACACGTAAACCGCAACTGTATAATGTCTCCAAAATCGCACGGTTACGCTCACCTTGCGGTTTGCTTAAGTCCACAGAACTTATAATAAGATCGATCTCCGGCTCCGAAAGCGTATCCGGAAGTTTTCTTCCGGTTTTAGGGCTTTCAATAAGTTCTAATGGGTTGGTTTTGCGATATTCCTCGAATATGAGATAATTGAAAAAGCCGCGCAGCCCCGAAATAATACGGCTCTGCGATCTGGGATTGACCACTTTGGCTATTTGATATATAAATTCCTGTATAGTTTTTTCTGAAATATTTACAGGTGATTCATGAAGATCGTTCGTCTCTAACCAATTGACCAATTTCTGAAGATCATAGGCATAATTAGAGATCGAGTTTTGAGAGAGCCCCCTTTCAATATGCAAGTAGCTTTTGTAGTCTTGTATGCCCTGTTTCCACTTCATAGTAAATTTATGCCTAAATATATCCTAAAAATAGCGGTATACTAAGGCAATTTGAAATTTCGTTGTAGTTTTATGCAAAACCTAAAACTTTTTACGATGAAGAAATTTTTGATTTTATTAATTGCGATCTCCTTTTCATCCACAGCCTCGGCTCAAGGCTTGGATTTTGGAATAAAGGCGGGAGTTAACTTTGCCAGTATTAGTGATGCCACAGGTCTTGACAATAGAACCGGATTTGTGGGCGGGATCTTTATTGGTGGAAAACTTGGCGAAAAACTTGGCGTTCAGGCGGATCTGCTTTATTCGCAACAAGGAGCCGAATTCAATGCAGGGAACTTTGATCTTAACTATATTAATGTTCCAATCGTGCTAAAATACTTTCTCACCGATAAGCTTCACATCCACGCCGGACCTCAGTTTGGAGTTTTGATTGATGAGAATGCGCAAACGGTACTTGGAACGGTGATTGATAAAATAGGAACCAAGGACACCGATGTTTCGGGTGTAGTAGGAGTGGGGCTGGACCTACCTTTCGGATTGCGCGCCGATGGTCGATATAACTTCGGATTAACCGATGTGCCGGATGATCAGGAAAAAGGATTTACCAAGGGGAAGAATAGTGTAATTACCTTGTCCCTGGGTTATAGTTTCCTATAAATTTCTATTCAGAATAGAAAGAAAAAGACCCTTCGAAAAGAGGGTCTTTTTTTGTATCTAAAATTTATTGATAAGGCTGTTAACGAAATTCCAATCAACCCTATCACATTGGTATTCAATTATTTAGTAGCTCTATTGCACTATGGATACAACGACATATTTTATGACATTAGGGATTTCCTATTGTGATTATATTGTGAAAGGCCTTAGATTTGTTGTTTAAACAAACAAATCGATTATGAGAAAACTACTTTTATTAGCTGCACTTGCAGTATTCGGAACAACAACACTTAGTGCCCAAGGAATTAGTATTGGTGCTAAGGCGGGTCTTAACCTTGCCAATGTCAATGGAAATGATGCTGATGGAGCGGAGGGTCGTACCAGCTTCCATATTGGAGGAGTTGTAAATCTTGAAATTTCAGAATTATTCGCCATTCAGCCGGAGGTCATCTATTCGGCACAGGGATTTACCGAAACCATTAATATTCCATTAGGTGGAATGTTGGATGTAACGAATAAATTGGATTATCTTAATATTCCTATCCTTGCGGATATCACGATTGTTGAAGGACTGAGTATACAAGGTGGACCTCAATTTGGAATTAACATCACAAGCGAAGCAGATATTGAGGGCGAGACGCAAAAATTGGAAGATGTGGAGACTGCGGATGTTTCAGCTGCCCTTGGTGCTCAATTAGAGTTGCCCGTTGGTTTATTTTTCCAAGCGCGTTATGTAACCGGACTTACAGAGATCGTGAAAGATATTAGTATAAAAAATCAGAATATTAGCCTATCCGTAGGTTGGTTCTTTAACTAGGTATCTATTCTATTCATACTGAAAATAGCGAAAGTCGATCTTTCGCTATTTTTATGGCTCTAATGTAACCTTCAAATTGTTGAAAACTATGTTGACAATTGGTGAGCGAGGGGTAGTGGTCTTAACCATAATAATTTATTAGCTTTACTATGCTATTAATCAATACCTTACATAGATATAGAAGTGATTATTACTTTACCGTTTTTATTGTATCAATGAGTGGTCAATTTTGGCATCAAAAGATAGGGCAATTGCCTAATTGTATTAGTTGATACGTACTGTTACATTTAAATCAATTATTAATCAAATATTCTTTATTATGAAAAAAATCATTCTTTTTATTGCGATCGCCTTACTAGGTGTAACTTTTATTAACGCTCAAGGACAGTTTCGAGCAGGTCTAAGTGGAGGTTTACCTATGGGGGATGCAGGTGATCTTGCAACCTTCGCGATTGCCGTGGACCTTGGATACTTATTTGAGATTTCCGATTCTTTTGACGCCGGTGTCGCTACGGGGTACTCGCATTCCTTTGGAGATGAAGTTGACTTTGGTTTCGGAACTGTGGAGGTTGAAGATGTTCAATTCATTCCTATCGCTGCATCTGGTCGAGTGGAAGTAGCGCCAAGCTTTACCTTAGGAGCGGATCTTGGTTACGCAGTTGGTATAAACGAAGGTAATGATGGCGGATTTTATTATTCACCGCGTGCTCAATACGGAGTGAGTGAGGCAATAGACATAATTGCAGCCTTTAGGGGTGTCGCTGTAGACGGTGGATCCTGGGATATTATTTCAGCGGGAGTTGAGATTGGTATCGATTAAATTTCATTTAAGGATAGCGTGAAAAGAGCGGAGGTTTATCTTCCGCTTTTTTTATTTCCGTTTCCAGAGCGCAAAGATCGATATGCCCGAGACCAGCGCGATCGAGATAAGAACAATAGCTCCCACTAGGTTGCCATAGATCACGTATCCGGTTGCAAACAAAGAGGCATAAACAAACACCACGCCTAACAACATAGAGGCTAGATCCACGGTAAACGCATCGGTTGACGATTTTAAGGTTATGTTTTTCTGAAATGCGAGTTTTTTAAAGGCATTCCAGCCACGACCGTAGGGTGTGACCGCATTATAGAATTTAGCTAATGTTTCGGTCTTTGTAGGTCGTGTAATGAGGGTAACAAGGATCCAACTGGCGGTAGTGATCAATACACCCAGGACCAATTTTTGGTGATCTTCCAGCCCCATTTCAACAAATTCGAATAAAAGTGCCAATGCGAAGGATACGATCATACCGGTGATCTCACTGTAGGCATTGATGCGCCACCAAAACCATCTTAGAATGAATACCAATCCGGTACCGGCACCAATTTGCAATAATATATTAAAAGTGCTCAAGGCGTCACTTAGAACGAGCGCTATAAGGGCGGCCAGGATCATTAGAACCACCGTGGATAGTCTTCCCACATTGACCAATTCTTTTTCTGAAGCCTCCGGTTTTACGAATCGCTTATAAAAATCTAATGAGATATAGGACGACCCCCAATTTAGGTGGGTTGAAATGGTACTCATAAATGCCGCGATCAAGGAGGTTACGACCAATCCCAAGAGGCCAGCCGGCAAATGAGTTAGCATGGCCGGGTATCCCAGATCATGTCCTAATGTGGCATTGGGAAATTGTGCTGCAATATCTGAGAGCTGCGGATAGAGTACCAGCGATGCTAGAGCAATGATTATCCATGGCCACGGACGCAACGCATAATGTGCAATATTGAACAGCAGGGTAGCACCTATCGCATTTTTTTCATCTTTAGCTGAAAGCATTCGCTGTGCAATGTAACCACCACCTCCCGGTTCTGCACCCGGGTACCATACACTCCACCATTGTACGGCAAGTGGTATGATAAGCAATACATACAAGGTATTTTTGTCCTCGAAATTAGGAAGGAAGTTCAGTTTTCCAACTACATTTTCATTGGCCAATAAATTGTCAAGACCACCAATTTCAGGTAGGTTGATGATATAATAAGCCGCCCAGATTGATCCCACCATGGCAATGATGAACTGTAGAAAGTCAGTAAAAATAACCCCTCTCAACCCACCAATTGAACTATAAAGCACCGTGATCACAGAGGCAAAGACTACACTTTGCCAAGGTTCGAGATCGAACAGAATGCCACCAATCTTAATGGCGGCAAGACAGACTGCTGCCATGATCATAACGTTAAAAAATACACCCAAGTAGAGGGCTCTGAATCCGCGTAGAAAAGCCGCTTCCTTGCCACTATAGCGCAGTTCGTAGAATTCGAGGTCTGTGACCACTTTGGAGCGTCTCCAAAGTTTAGCATATACAAACACTGTGAGCATTCCGGTTAATAAGAAAGCCCACCAAACCCAGTTTCCGGAAATACCATTTTGGCGAACAATGTCAGTGACGAGATTGGGTGTATCTGCGGAAAAGGTAGTAGCCACCATTGAGATTCCCAGAAGCCACCAAGGCATATTTTGACCTGAGAGGAAAAACTCTTTTGTATTTTTCCCGGCTCGTTTGGCAACCCAGACTCCAATGAAAATAAAAAGTGCGAAAAAGGAAAGAATGAGGACCCAATCCAAAGTGGCTAATTTCATAGCGAAGTATTTTTAGTTATTGAGCTCTTCAGCTTGACCTACCCAATCGTCTCTTTCAATTCGCCCTGGAAAGAAATCGATAAGTTCGGTGAGTACGCGAATATCTTCATCCTTGAGGCGGCTAATCTGCTGGTAGTTGTAAATTCCTATTTCATTTAGCTTTTGCTCAATATAGGGCCCTATTCCGTTGATCTTTGTTAAATCTTGCGTCCCATTTGCATCTGCATAACCAAAATTCTCAAAATTTAATTTAGGCTTATTGTGGGTATATGTAATGTAGCTTGTTCTGGCGTTTTCCGCGATTTGTGTAGGGAGCTTGGTCTCCAAAGAAGTCTCTGTATCATAAACTTCTTGTTCTTCTTGTTCTTCTTCTTGTTCTTCTTCGATTGCTTCCAGATCATCTGTTTCTTTCTGCATTTCGAGTTCTTCCTGTGCTTCCTTCACAACCTCTAGGATTTTAGGTTTGATCTCCGTAAAGATGACATCTATATCTTTCTCTTTTCCATCGCCTTGCGGCAACTTGGAGGTACGCGATAATTTTTTTAGCATTCGTTGATACTTCCCTTTGAGCATTCCCCAGGCCGAAAAATATCCAATCAAAAAGGTACTGAGCATCAACGCAAATATCCCTGCATAGTCCGGTAACTGATTAATAAACTGATTGAGTTGCTCCATTAATTTGTTTGATATTTAACTTCAATACGCCTATTAAGTAAGCGTCCACGTTCCGTGCGATTTCCGGCAATAGACTTGGATTCTCCTTCAGAAATGGCAATTACTTTTTTTGGATCTAATTTACCCTTGGTCACTAGATACCATCGTACTTGTCTGGCAAATTTTAGTCCCAACAAATAGTTGTCGTTGGCGTTTCCAATATTGTCTGTATGACCAATGATCTGAACTTTCAGATTTGGGTCGCCAGCAATAGCGGACTTCACTTCTGAAAGGAGATCTTCCAGTGCTTTGTTCACAAAAAGATCATTATTTTCGAATTTAGGATAGATTGTTTTCGTTTCTGGTAGCGATAATTTTAAGCTCTCCAATCGCTCCTGATCCAAAGGGTGAAATGAAAATGAAATGCCATTTTGAAAAACTCCTTTTTCATCAAATTCTATTTCACGAATGATCGATTTAATGACCATCTTTTCATTCTCAATGCCAGTTTTGTTGAGTATGCCTTTAATTTTTTCACCACGTTGATAACCGTAGTTCGGATTTTCTATATTTTCTGAAGCACTGTAGAGCGACGCAATGTGAAGCTCTTCATTGGGATGTTCTAGAAGATAGGAATTAAGTTTGTATTTAAAATCCCGTAACTCATTACCATACTCTAACTGATTGGTATTCTTCCAAATTTTAATTCCTTCAGAATAAAGAAAAACAATATCTCCAGCAGGTGTGGTTGCTTTCATCCCCGTTGATGCTACCATCAAGTTGGTTGGCTCATCAACGTTCTCCAACAAACCAATGGTATCTCTGGTTTCATTCGAGACGTCCACAGTTTCATCTAATTGCAGAGGGTCATCAATGTTTAAGGTTACCTCGGGCACTTCATTAGTTGCTATGGTGTCATTATTGCTAAGTGTGTTATCAATTGGTTGCAGCCACGAATACAGCCATAGCCCGAAAAAGGACCAGACAAGAAAAACCACAAAGGCGATCAAGAAATTTTTCATTATTGGTAAGCAACTGCTATCAAGCTAGTTGTATAATTGTATTGGATTCTAAAACAAACATAACGAAATATTTGTTCAATCGATAGCGAAAATTTAATATGTTCTTCACAGTTCATAAACAATTTTTTAATAACTTTGATCCCAGAATGAAAGCACAAAATTTACATCATCATCACATCCTATTCTTCGCTCCTGCGAGGTGATGTGGTATATGTAATAATTTAATAATATATCCAAACCCGTTTGAGCAATCAAACGGGTTTTTTTATTCATTTATTTATGAGAACTAAAGAAAGTAACAAAGCTACTGCTTCCTATTCGAAGAAGTCTAAAAGCATTGCCAATCTTAAAATTGCCGTGCAGAAGTCAGGACGACTTCATGATGAGTCACTTCGGTTATTTCAAGATTGCGGAATTTCTATTGACAACGGCAAAGATCAATTAAAAGCCACAGCCAAAAATTTTCCACTCGACATCTATTATCTAAGAAATGGGGACATTCCTAAATATCTAAAAGATGGAGTGATTGATTGTGCCATTCTGGGTGAAAACATTCTGGTAGAAAAAGGCGAAGAGATCGTAGTGGTCGAAAAGCTTGGTTTTTCAAAATGCAGAGTGTCATTGGCTGTTTCTAAAAATGATGATTATACGAGCATTCAGGATCTAGAGGGAAAACGAATTGCAACTTCGTATCCGGTTACGACCCGGAAATTTTTAAAAGAATTTGGAGTTACAGCAGACCTTCATATTATAAATGGCAGCGTGGAAATAGCCCCTAACATTGGACTTTCCGATGCCATTTGTGATATTGTAAGTAGTGGTAGTACGTTGTTCAAAAATAATTTAAAGGAAGTTGAAGTCATTATGAAAAGCGAGGCAGTTCTTGCTAAATCTCCTAAGATCGCTTCAGGAATTGATTCAGTACTGGAAAAATTGAAATTTAGAATAGCATCCGTACTAATGGCTAGAGATTCACGATATGTACTTCTCAACGCACCCAACGACCGTTTGGAGGAGATCATTACAATTTTACCAGGTATGAAAAGCCCAACGGTACTGCCCTTGGCGAATGAAGGATGGTGCAGTTTGCACAGTGTAATAAGGCAGGAGGAATTCTGGGAAGTCATTGATAAACTAAAAGCGGCCGGAGCTGAAGGAATTTTGGTATGTCCCATTGAAAAAATGGTGCTTTAAGTAACTTTTAATTGAAATGAATCGCGCCAAATGGCGTACAATGCAGAACAAATGAAACGTATAATTAAACCCACAAAGCGGGAATGGGCAGCGATATTAGAACGTCCTACGGTGACAGTAAAAGATGTGGAGGCTACTGTAGATCAGATCTTTTCTGAAATAAAACGTAATGGGGATGTCGCTGTATCCAAATACACCCGGCTATTTGATGGAATCAAATTGAACCAAAGTGAAGCGGGAAAAGAAGAATTTGAGGCCGCTGAAGCATCGGTTTCCGAAGCATTAAAAAGGGCTATTCAAGTTGCCATGAGTAATATCGAAAAGTTTCATCGAGCTCAAGTCACCAAAAAATTATCCGTTGAAACGAGTCCCGGAGTACAATGCTGGATTGAGAAAAGAGCCATTCAAAAGGTTGGACTTTATATTCCGGGTGGCTCGGCTCCCTTGTTCTCCACCCTTTTGATGCTTGCCATACCGGCCCGAATTGCTGGTTGTGAGGACATTGTCGTTTGTACACCTCCGGATAAGGAAGGCGCCATTCACCCTGCAATTTTGTATACCGCACGACTCTGTGGAGTTACAAAAGTTTATAAGGTGGGGGGAATACAGGCGATTGGTGCGTTAACGTTTGGAACGGACACAATTCCGAAGGTAGATAAGATATTTGGCCCGGGAAATCAGTTTGTCACGGTAGCAAAGCAGTTGGCAACTAAATTTGGGGTCGCCATTGACATGCCTGCAGGTCCCAGTGAACTTCTTGTTTTTGCGGATGATTCGGCAAATTCGTCCTTTGTAGCATCAGACCTGTTGAGTCAGGCGGAACACGGTGCCGATAGTCAGGTTATATTGGTGACTACTTCGGAAAAAATTATGAATGAGGTTGCGGGTGAGATTGCAATACAAATGAAAACCTTACCACGAAAGTCTATTGCTGAACGAGCCATACAAAATTCGAAGTTAATCTTGATGGCTAGCCAACCTAAAGCTCTTGAGCTAATAAACGATTATGGACCGGAGCACTTGATAATTGTCTCGGATAATGAAAATTATTTTGTCAATGGTATAAGAAATGCCGGCTCGATATTTTTGGGTAATTATACTCCGGAAAGTGCCGGTGATTATGCTTCAGGTACCAACCATACCTTGCCTACCAATGGTTTTGCGAAGCAATACAGCGGTGTAAATCTTGATAGTTTTTTGAAAGCCATGACGTTTCAGAAAATTACCAAAGAAGGGCTGCAATCTCTTGGACCCACTATCGAAGAGATGGCTTCTGCGGAGGGCTTAGAAGCACATAAGCGTGCTGTAACGATACGACTTGCCAATTAATTTTTAAACAATTCTGAAATGAATAATTCTCATAACTTACATAGACTGGTTAGAAAAAATGTTGCAAATCTCGCACCGTATCGATCCGCGAGGGATGAGTTTGACAAGGCCAGAGATGGGTTAATTTTTCTGGATGCCAATGAGAATCCCTTTGAGACTAAGGTAAATAGATATCCCGATCCTCAGCAGCGCGAGTTAAAGTCTGTTTTGGCTCAAATGAATGGGTTGCCTTCTAACAGAATCTTGTTAGGCAATGGAAGCGATGAGGTGTTGGATCTACTATTTAGAGCATTTTGCGAGCCGAAAGAGGATCATGTCATTACACTACCACCCACCTATGGAATGTACAAGGTGTTGGCTGGAATAAACAATGTTGAGAATAAGGAAATTCAGTTATTGGAGGATTTTCAGCCCAACACTTCTGAGATATTTCGTTCACAAAACGAAAATTCGAAATTGCTGTTTTTATGCTCACCCAATAATCCCACCGGGACATCCATTTCAGAGGAAAATATGAGACTCTTGTTAGAGGAATTCAACGGTTTGGTGGTCGTTGATGAGGCATATATTGACTTTTCAGAAACAGATAGCTGGTCAAAACATTTGGAGGAATATCCCAATTTAGTGATCGTACAAACCCTTTCCAAGGCTTATGGGATGGCGGGTATCCGCTTAGGAATTTGCTTCGCCTCTGCAGAGATTATTTCAGTATTAAACAAGATCAAGCCACCTTATAATGTGAATCGGTTGACTCAGGATGCGGCTCTTCTCAGACTTCAGAATAAAAATATAATTGAAGAAGAAATAGCCTTACTACTTACTGAAAAGAGCATTTTAATTAAAGAATTGCTGCAATTAGAAGTTGTTGAGGAAGTCTTTCCTTCCAACACCAACTTTCTACTTGTGCGGGTGGACAACGCGGCTAAACGCTACGAGCAATTACTGGGACATGGCATTGTAGTTCGAAATAGAAGTTCACAACACCTATGTGGGAATACGCTACGATTCACTGTGGGCGCTCCCGAAGAGAACAAAAGATTAATCGCAGCTTTAAAAACATATTCAGCATGAAAAAAGTACTATTTATAGATAGAGATGGCACTATGATTCGAGAAACACCCGATGAACAGATCGATAGTTTTGAGAAATTGATATTCTATCCAAAGTCGTTCACCTTTCTCGGGAAAATTGCCAAGGAATTGGATTTTGAGTTGGTGATGATCACCAATCAGGATGGCTTGGGAACAACGGCATTTCCGGAAGAAACGTTTTGGCCGGTCCACAATTTCATTTTAAAGTGCTTCGAGAATGAAGGTGTTAAATTCGACGCAATATATCTGGACCGAACATTCCCTCATGAAAATGCCGATACGCGTAAACCCGGCACGGGAATGTTGACGAAGTACTTTGAAGGTGATTATGATCTGGCAAATTCATTTGTCATTGGCGATCGATTAACCGATATGGAATTGGCGAAGAATCTTGGATCAAAAGGAATTTTCATCAATGATGAAACGCAGCTTGGGACCGATGAGATCACCGTAAAACGAGAAAGCCTTGACTCTGTTATCACCTTAGAATCCAATGACTGGCAACGGATCTATGATTTTTTGATACAGCGCCCCCGTATCGCCAAGATCGTTCGTAAAACAAAAGAAACGGATATTTCTATGTCGTTAAATCTGGATGGTACCGGGCAAAGTGATATACAAACGGGCATTGATTTTTTCGATCATATGCTTGATCAAATAGCGCGTCATGGTCAGATGGATTTGAGCATAAAAGTAGTTGGTGATCTGGAGGTGGATGAGCATCACACTATTGAGGATACTGCGATAGCACTAGGAGAATTGTTTCACAAAGCACTGGGTTCCAAAATGGGAATTGAGCGCTATGGATTTTGCTTGCCCATGGATGATTGTCTGGCACAGGTTGCCATTGACTTTGGCGGAAGGAATTGGCTGGTTTGGGAAGCTGAATTTAAAAGAGAACTCATTGGTAAAATGCCCACCGAAATGTTTTTCCATTTCTTTAAAAGCTTTACCGATGGGGCCAAAGCCAATCTCAATATCAAGGCAGAGGGAACCAATGAGCACCACAAGATCGAAGCCATATTTAAAGCCTTGGCTAAAGCCATCAAGTCGGCTATAATGCGAGACCCCGAGAAAATGATTCTTCCATCCACGAAGGGAATGTTGTAAGACAATTGAGAATGAATTAAAAATCAAGTGAGGAATGAACATAGTGATCATAGATTATGGAGCCGGAAACATAAAGAGTCTGCAATTTGCTGTGGAGCGTCTTGGCTATTCTGCTCGATTGAGTCATAATGAGGTTGAGATTCTAGCCGCAGATAAGGTTATATTTCCTGGTGTAGGCGAGGCGAGTAGTGCGATGGAAAAACTAACTGCAGTTGGATTGGATACCGTGATCCCAAAACTCACACAGCCTGTGTTGGGAATTTGCCTGGGGATGCAACTAATGTGCAGGTCGTCTAAGGAGAATGATACCAAAGGCTTAGGAATCTTTGACGTTGATGTGGTGAAGTTCCAATCGGGAGAAAAAGTGCCTCAGATAGGTTGGAACACAATTGCAAACCTTACTTCTCCTTTGTTTGAAGGTATTCGCGAAAACGAATATATGTATGGGGTACACAGTTTTTATGTTCCTATTTGTTCCGAAATGATCTGTACCACTTATTATGGACTTGCCTATGCCTCAGGATTACAGAAGCGAAATTTTTACGGGGTGCAGTTTCACCCGGAAAAAAGTAGTAAGGCAGGAAGTAAATTAATTGAGAATTTTTTAAAACTATAGGATGCGAATTATACCGGCAATTGATATCATAGATGGAAAATGTGTGCGCCTCTCCAAAGGAGATTATAACACCAAAAAGGTTTACGGGGAAGATCCTCTCGAGGTGGCTAAGCGATTTGAGGTACATGGCATCCGGTATTTGCATTTGGTTGACCTCGACGGTGCAAAAAGTAAACAGATTATGAATCAGAAGGTCCTTGAGCAATTAGCAACTCAAACCCAACTGGAAATTGATTTTGGTGGTGGAATTAAATCAACTCGTGATATTGAAATAGCTTTTAATTGTGGAGCACGGCAAGTTACCAGCGGTAGCATTGCCGTAAATGATCCATCGTTGTTTGAGGATTGGCTGAAGCTTTACGGAAAAGATCGTATCATTCTGGGTGCGGATGCTAAAGATGGAAAAATTGCTACGGGTGGGTGGATGGAAGAGAGTGGAATGGAACTCATTCCGTTTATTCAAGGATATTTACAAAAAGGAGTATCGTACGTCATTAGTACGGATATTGCTAAGGATGGAATGCTGGAAGGTACTGCAGTAGCGCTTTATCGACGTATCATTGAAAGTTGCTTGGTTGATGATATTTCAGAAAAACTAAATCTAATCGCATCGGGAGGTGTCTCTCGAATAGAGGAACTGGCACTTCTGAAAGAAATTGGATGTGAAGGAGCTATTATTGGTAAAGCGATCTATGAAAATAAAATTAGCTTACAACAACTAGAAAATTATATTTTAAATGTTGACTAAACGAATCATACCCTGCCTTGATATAAAAAATGGACGAACTGTTAAAGGTATCAATTTTGTGAATCTTAGGGATGCAGGTGATCCGGTTGAACTTGCTCGATTGTATTCGAAAGGGGGAGCGGATGAATTGGTGTTTTTGGATATCACAGCTACCGAAGAACGAAGAGGGACGTTTGCAGATCTCGTTGTTAAAATTGCTCAGGCTATCGACATTCCATTTACGGTAGGAGGGGGGATTTCGCGGGTTGAAGATGTAGATGTATTGCTTCAGAATGGTGCCGATAAAGTAGCGATCAATTCGGCTGCGATTCGCGATCCGGGGCTAATTGAACGTCTTTCATCTAAATTTGGAACTCAATGTATTGTGGTCGCCATTGATGCCAAATATATAAATGGAGATTGGCTTGTACATTTAATGGGTGGTAAAGTGCCTACGGAAATAAAACTATATGATTGGGCGGTTGAAGTTGCCCATAGGGGAGCAGGAGAGATTTTGTTTACCTCCATGGACCATGATGGAACCAAAAATGGTTTTGCCAATGAAGCATTGTCTAAACTTTCAGAATTGATAGACATCCCCATCATTGCATCGGGAGGTGCGGGTAGCATACAGCATTTTGTGGATAGTTTCACTATAGGCAAAGCAGATGCTGCCTTAGCGGCGAGTGTCTTTCATTTCGGTGAAATAAGTATTTCAGAATTAAAAAGAGAATTGTCCGATAACGGAATTTGCGTTAGAACCTAATATGTAAAAGATAAATGGAAATAGATTTTAAAAAATTCGAGGATGGTCTGGTGCCGGCCGTGATTCAGGATGCAATCACACACCAAGTGTTGATGCTGGGATATATGAATGATGAAGCCTTCAGAAAAACAATAGAAAACAAAAGAGTTACCTTTTTTAGCCGAAGTAATAAGCGACTATGGACCAAAGGTGAAACATCCGGAAACTATTTGGATCTGGACGAAATAGTGGTAGACTGTGATAAGGATGCATTGTTGGTAAAGGTCAAGCCACAAGGCCCCACCTGCCATTTAGGGACAGATACTTGCTGGGGACGGGACAATCAAAGTACATTTGGCTTTTTATCAACTTTGGAAGGAATTGTAGCCGATAGACGGCAGGGGAATCCCAAAATTGGGTATACCGCATCCCTTTTCGCTGAAGGTATGTCGAAAATAGCCCAGAAAGTAGGAGAGGAGGCGGTGGAAGTAGTTATTGAAGCACTTGGTGAGGATGATGATGCATTTTTAAATGAAAGTGCCGATCTATTGTTTCATTTTATGGTGTTGTTGGAAGCCAAGGATTTTAAGCTTAGTGATGTGGAAAAGTTGTTGCGTTCACGTCACGAGGAAAAAAAATAGCGTAAAAAAAGCCTTGTTATAACAAGGCTTTTTTATTCATAAGTCTTTAATTTACTTCAGCCAGCCGCGTTGCTTGGCACCTTTACTGTAATAGTATAGAAATATGGCAATTATAATGACTATAATTGGCATAACAATCCCATCCACTTTTCCAAATACTTCAATGGTGGTAGTTGTGAACCAAGTATAGATCATCTGAATAAGCACACAGACTAGGGAAAGTGCAAAGAGTGGAATGGCAAGTTTTCTTCTTAGTAACAAGAAAATACATCCCAAAAGTCCTGAAAAAACAGCTATAGCAAATACTGCGGTTAACCAGGCAGGTGTTGAATCAATCAAAGCAAGTTGGTCTGCGTTAAAATTGGCTCTAAAGCTTTCAACCTGATACGCCTGCATGAGGTAGCGGGATACTCCCATGGCGTTCCATAAGAGGGCGACGATCGCGATGATCCAGAACCATAAATTGGGTTTGTTAGTTGTAGTCATATTGTGTTGGTTTTTAAGGTTGGTCTAGTAAATATACATATTTTTGGGCTATGTTTTCTCAGCGACATTTCTATCTAATTGAAATTCAGTACTTAGGCTTCCGTTATCATGGTTGGCAGAAACAACCGGATGTGCTCACGGTGGAGCGAATGGTGTCGAGGACCTTGTCGTATGTATTTCAACATAAAAACTTCAAACTACTGGCTTCGGGAAGGACGGATGCTAAGGTGTCGGCCAATATGGCTTATGTGGAGTTATTTTTGGATGATGCGCCTTTGGATATTGATGAATTTTTGCCCGTGTTCAATGAAAATCTGCCTGCAGATGTCCGAGCTCTTTCCATTCGGGAAGTAGATAAGTTGTTTAATATTATTGACGCCCCTAAAGGAAAGGAATATTTGTATTTGTTTTCCTTCGGAAGTAAAAATCATCCATTCGCAGCTCCTTATATGACGGGTTTTTCTTCGGAATTGAATATTGAATTGATGCAAGAGGGGGCAAAATTGTTCGAAGGTACTCACGATTTTAGAAACTATGCTTATAAGCCGAACCCTGAAACCAAAACGGAAGGGACAATAGCCATTTCAGAAATAAAAGAGAATGATGTGTATACTGCGAATTTCTTTCCGAAGAAAAGTTATGTATACAGAGTCAACGGAAAGGGATTTAAAAGGCATCAAATTAGATTGATGATGGGAATTCTCTTTGATTTAGGGCAGGGCAAGGTGGATATTAATTTTATTCGAACTACACTTCGAGCCGAAAATTTGATCAAACTAGAACGGATTGCACCGGCTAGCGGACTTATTTTAAATAAGATTACTATATGATTCAGGAGTGTTTGGGTTGTATTCTGTATTTTTAATTTTATATAATTATTTGTAAAAATGACACATCGCATTCTTTCTATAATACTGCTAATTATGATGTACTCCTGTTCAGAAACAAAAGTAACATACACGTCTTTTGACGATTATCCTACCCCCATAGATAAAGACCTCTGGTTGGACTATAGTAAAAATGAGTCGGTATTTCGATTGTGGTCACCAACAGCAGCGGCTGTTCAAGTACTTTTATATGCTAAGGGAGACGGAGGAGAACCTTTAGAAATACATGCTTTGAACGGCATCGGGGATGGTAGTTGGGAAAGACAGTTAAGAGGAGATTTGCATGGAACCTATTATACGTTTCGGGTCAATATTGATGGAGAATGGCAAGAAGAAACTCCCGGTATATATGCCAAGGCAGTTGGAGTAAATGGCAAGCGAGCGATGGTGCTCGACTTTGAAACAACCAATCCACCCGATTGGGAGAGGGATAAAGGCCCTTCTATAAAGTACACGAATGAGGCGATTATTTATGAATTGCATATTCGTGACATGACCATTCACCCACAATCCGGTTCGAGCGCAGCCGGGAAATATCTTGGTTTGACAGAACCTGAAACCAAAGGTCCCAATGGGACCGCTACGGGATTTGATCATCTAAAAGAAATGGGAATTACCCATGTTCATTTACTTCCCACCTACGATCATTATTCTATAAATGAAGCCAAATTGGATAGTCTTCAGTTTAATTGGGGCTACGATCCACAAAATTACAATGTCCCGGAAGGTTCGTTTGCTTCGGACCCGTTTAAAGCCGAAGTTAGAGTTAAGGAGTTCAAGCAAATGGTAAAAGCCTTTCACGACAGCGGGATTGGGGTCATATTGGACGTTGTTTACAATCACACGGGAAGAACGGAAAATTCGAATTTTAATCTGGAGGTGCCCGGATACTATTACAGACATTGGGAGGACGGACGCTTAGCAGATGCGTCGGCTTGTGGTAATGAAACTGCTTCGGAGCGAGCTATGATGCGCAAATTTATGATCGAATCGATGGTCTATTGGGCACAGGAATATCACTTGGATGGCTTTCGGGTCGATCTTATGGGTATTCACGATACAGAGACCATGAATGAGGTGGTAAAGGCAGTAAAACAGGTAAATAACGAAGTTTTTATTTACGGTGAAGGCTGGACAGCCGGTGATTCTCCCTTACCAATGGGACAACGTGCGGTGAAGGCCAATGTTTCCAAAATGCCCGAGATCACTGCCTTTGGTGACGAATTACGGGATGGGTTGAAGGGTTCGGTATTTGAGGATAACAGCACGGGATTTGTTAGCGGCGCACAAAATACGGAGGAATCGATCAAATATGGGGTTGTGGGCGGAATCCAACATCCACAGCTTAACTATGAAGCGGTAAATTATACAGACGATCCATGGGCTGTAGAGCCCTGGCAGTCGATTGCCTATGTATCCTGTCACGATAACCATACACTCTATGACAAGTTGAAAGTTTCCCGACCGGACGCGAGCGAGAATGCACTGAAACAGATGGATAAACTCGCTAATGCGGTAGTAATGACGTCCCAGGGAACGGCTTTTATTCATGCGGGAGCCGAAATGCTTCGCACCAAGAATGGAGAGCACAATTCCTATAATCTGCCGGATTCGATCAATAGAATAGACTGGAATTGGAAGGTAGCGAACGAAGAAGTTGTGGACTACTATAAAAACCTGATCAAATTACGGAAAGCCCATCCCGGCTTCAGAATGCCAAGTGCGCTGGAGGTGCGTGGGAAACTTAAGTTTAAAACCGTCGAGCCGGGGCTGGTGAGCTTTCAGATAAGTGATCATGCCAATGGAGATGTGTGGAAGAACATTTATGTAATCTATAATGCGCGTACAGCTTCGGTAAATTATAACCTAGAAGGGGAGTGGCGATTGGCTGTAGTGGGGGATACTTTTTATAATTCCGAAGAAAATCTAACACAAGGAAGTTTGAACGTGCCTGCTATTACGATGGCCGTGCTGTATCAGGAATAATTGTTGTTACTATGAAAAAAAAGTTGTTTTGGATCCTTGTGTTAATGGTGGTGGGCGCCTATATCCTCTCTCAATCGGGGTATCATGTGGAACGGAACAAGCACAATATATTACCTGTAGGAGTATTGACCCCTACGGGAGACCAATTGTATGTGGATGAAGTACATAGGATTTGGGAGTTGCAACCACAGATAAAGAACACTTTTCATCAACCATCGGGCCCCGTTCCTCCGGTTCCTGTTCCATACCCGAATGTAGTGGGATCGTTAGATTTTGACACCAATAGTCCCAATTGGAAGTTTTTAAGCCCATTAGAAGCAGGTAGTGGCTCTTATGAGGCTATACTACAGCCGGATGGCTCCTACCTCACTACTGGGCCAAAACAGGGCACTTTCAACCACGGCCATCCATCCGGTGTATGGGGAATGGTGAAACACACTGTTTTGGATGTGATCCCCCATTTTTTTAATGGGGAGTATCAAAACTAGGTCTTAACCATTTTACGTAGAAATACGTAGTTCTACTCGTTATAACATTTTTTAACTTGAGAACCAAGTTGCACAGACAAATCTGCCGAAAGCCAATCCTATTCTAATGAAGGCACTTGACGACCAATCAACAGAACATAAAAGCGGGATTAGCACTCACGAAACCACACTATCACAGAGTGGAGAAGGAGGGATGGCCTGCTTTGAAGATCATCGCCCTGAAACAGCTCAGTTTCAGCAGCTACAGGGAATGGCTAATCGGTTTTCTTCAGGTAAGCATCTACCCATTCAGAAAAAGAAAAATGACACCGGATTGCCGGACAATCTAAAATCCGGTATTGAAAATCTCTCGGGTATTTCTATGGACGATGTAAAAGTGCATCGCCATTCTAATAAACCCGCCCAGCTTAACGCTCACGCCTATGCACAGGGTACCGATATACATTTGGGCTCCGGGCAGGAAAAGCATTTACCCCATGAAGCCTGGCATGTGGTGCAGCAAAAGCAGGGCAGGGTGAAGCCAACGATGCAGATGAAAGGCCCTTCGACTGCGCTCAGGGCAGGGGTGAATGTCAATGACGACAAAGGCTTGGAAAAGGAGGCGGATGTGATGGGAGCACGTGCCACAATGTTTTCAGTTGAGCAGCATTCTGGCCTATTCGGTGGTCACGAACACTCAATGAACAATTCAACCGGTACGGTCCAACGAAATTTGGAGGTTCAGACCGAGATAAATGTGGCCGATGATGATTTCCAGTTCAATAATCAACCAGTAGGTCAGACCACTGTAAAACCAAAATCGCTGTTGTTCACAAAACCCTACAACTGGGATCCGGCACCCAAGAAACTAGAGAAATCACTGAATACTGTCTTGCCGCCTAATACCAAGGAAACCAAAGTGGTTGGGGGCGTCATTACGGATAAGAAGGAGCAAAAAGTGAAGGTTTGGGTTAATAGTGAAGACCTTATTGGAGCTGAACCTCATTTGATGATCTCAAAGGATTCAGGGATATGGGTTCGGAATGACGATTCGGGAAAGGAACCTTTTCTCAAAAAACCTGTGAAGGCCCGACCCAAGGCTGATATGGTCATTAAGGATACTAATATAAAAAAAAGTCATTTGTGGCGCGCAATGGTGACCTATAATGACAAGGACTACTGGGTACTTAATGCAGATTTTGCGGGAATAAAAACTGCGAGTATCAGCGATTTCGAGGCGAACGACGCTTGGCAACCCACTGTGGCTGATGTGAAACAAGGTCATATAGGAGATTGCTATCTTCTGGCGGCGTTATTGGCAATTGTTAACCATGATCCGCAGAAGATCAAACACTTGTTTACAGAACTGGATGGTGATCGAATTGGAGTGAAGATATTCTTCAATTCAGGATGGCGACAAATCAATTTGGAGAAGACAAAATTTGTGAAAACAAATACAGGTGAAGATCGGTTTGCGTTGGCATCGGCATGGGTACAATTAATCGAAAAGGCCTATGCCTATGTGGTGGGCAAATTGGGTCAATCCAAAGATAAGGCCGATCTAAGTGTGCTCGAAACGCAGTTGGGCCGGCAGGCCCTGGAAAGTCTAACAGGTGTCAAGGCTTACACTAAAAAGGCTTCGGGCAGCAAAATCAATGTGATAAAAGAACTTAAAAAATCCGGGGTGGTTATCGCTGGCTCGAAGAATTTTATCGAAGGAAAAAGAAATGGTGCAGGGCATAGTGCACAGGAGGATAAAGTAGAAGGTCTGGTTGAAAAGCACAGCTATGCTGTATTGGGAGTGTATTTCGCTCAGGATGTATCTAAAGGAAAGGCTAAAGCCGCCCAAGGGTACTATCCACAAGATGTCGATGGAACGATTGGTAAAGTACCCGATGATAACAAGGATTGCATTCTGTTGAGAAACCCCTGGGGTTTTTATGGACGAGAGTACGATGACGAAGGGAAAAAATCAGAAAACGCCTCTGAAGACGCCGCCACGTTTTGGCTAACATTTAGCGAGTTTAAGCAGGACTTTAAAGATATCTCATATTTATCAAAACCACTGTAGACCATGTCTTTACTAAACGAAATCTCCAAGCCCCGAACAAAGGAATCGATACCACAATCCGATCCGGGTCTTGGTGCTGCGACTGGAAAGCTGTTGCAGTTCAATGACAACCGTCCGGAAACTACCCAATTTCAACAACTGCAAGGCTTGGCCGATCGGTTTTCTTCAGGTAAGCATCTACCCATTCAGAAAAAGAAAAATGACACCGGATTGCCGGACAATCTAAAATCCGGTATTGAAAATCTCTCGGGTATTTCTATGGACGATGTAAAAGTGCATCGCCATTCTAATAAACCCGCCCAGCTTAACGCTCACGCCTATGCACAGGGTACCGATATACATTTGGGCTCCGGGCAGGAAAAGCATTTACCCCATGAAGCCTGGCATGTGGTGCAGCAAAAGCAGGGTAGGGTGAAGCCAACGATGCAGATGAAAGGCCCTTCGACTGCGCTCAGGGCAGGGGTGAATGTCAATGACGACAAAGGCTTGGAAAAGGAGGCGGATGTGATGGGAGCTAACGCAATATTGCCGAATAGGAGTGTTAATGTAGAGAAACGAACTGACTCAAGCTGTGAATCGTATAATCCATCATACGGTACTGCACAATTGAAGCCAGTTTTGGGAAAAATAACGTGGGGAGTAACCCATGCTGTCAAAGAGGTCAATGGGAGTATATTCGGTGATGGTGGATATGAAGAAGGTGAAATTGGAGCGTGGGGTGAACTTACGTCCGGTGAAGTCGTGATGGTCGACGACGAAGATCTATTCATGTCTCGCAGAGGGGCAAATCAGGAGCGCGAAACAAACAGAGATAAGGATGAAGAAAAGAAACTTCCAAATGTGGAGTGGATGAGGGTCCTTCGCATTAAGGGTATCGACGTTAAGGCATTAAATGTTTTCATCCGGAGGGAGACGGTCCATATTGGGGACGATGTGGTAGATCCGGAAGCGGGATGGAAACCTGTAAAAGTTGAGGACGTGTCATGGAAAGATGAGGCAATGTTGGAAGGCGTAAAGGCCATTGGTGCCGAATACGCGGAAGCAACCAAAAGCCGTCCAGAAATAATTAAAGGTCCTAATATTTGTTCTACACCAGAAATGGATCAGGATGATGAAGGGGTGGACGTTGCAAAAGAATTCCTAGTTGAAAGTTACAGGAATTTGGATGATTACCCAATGGGATCAGCTACAAAGATCGCCGTTGTTGAGGGAAATCGTATGATTGGTGTAATGCAGATAACGGTAGAAGGTGAAACATCCGATCGATATTTGTACATTAAGTGGTTGCTGGGGCGTAAAAAAAGCAGAGGTGCTGGGGTAGCCTTGGTTCGCAGTGCGCTGGAATATGCCATTCAGAATAAAATTATGAAAGTGAAAGTTGAAAGTGCGATGTCCGCTGTAGAGTTTTATGAGAAGAGGGGGTTCACAAAGGTTGGTAATGCACAGCACATGAATGACAGCACTATGTTGCCAGATGAAACATCCATTGATTGCGGTTGTGGTGAAATGGAACTTCAATTCTATTGGGACGCGAAATAGTTATGTTCACTGCAGGTGAACCAAAAGTTAGATATAAAGAATTTAATGCCCTGGTCCTGTTGAATCTCTTTCGATGTACTACCCTCGCGTGATGAGTTTTTTAGTAGTTTATAAACTTTCAATGGTGGCAGTGAGACTTTCTTTGAGTTCTGTAAAGGTAAGAGGACTACGGTTTGCCCAAACGAACGAATCCCCGGCAAAATAGTTAGTCTTGTTGAGCAGATTTTTGACTTTTTAGTGTTCTCCAAATTGGCAGAAACAGTAGACGTGAAAACATATAGCCCACCAGGCATAAAGGATACACCAACGAAACAAAAAATGGCCCAAATTCTCTAGGAAATACAATATTAAGGGCGTTCAATACATTCAATCCCATAATTAGAAAACCCAATAAAAAGTAAGTAAAAACAATGATTTTATTCTTTTTCCTTCGGAATTTGGATATTTTAATATGTCTTGATAAATAGTATATGAAGCCAAGATAGTTGATACTCATTATTCCGCTGCAGAGTGCCCATACGGTAGCATCTTGCGCTCCAAAGCTTGATAGAACCAGCGGGAGGACAGAGAAAAATGCACCCATTAACCCTGTGTTGACGATGAGCTGCAATTCTATAGCATCATTTTTCTTGATGGTAAATTGATCTCTAAAGCGGAAGGTTGCGACAATAGCGGCAAACCCCACAAATGCAACGGTAACCTGAACGAATGTCAATAATATGGAAGCCTCCTCCATGAATAACCTAATTTTAAATCAAGTTAAAGTACATAAAAAAAGTAACAGTACCAGCACCCCTCACTCATGCTTAGTGATCTTCTGGAAGATATTTTCTATTCTAAGTTGATTGATCTACACCCTGCAACGCTGCTTACATATTTTTGAAAAATCACGACGCTATTTTTTTATCCAATGGCCTCGTAATTTTTCGAATTTTCGTCTCCGCTATTTTTAGTGTATCTTTATGCAGAAACCTTTAAATCAGACGGTTATGAAAAAATTCACCTCTTTAAAGCTGCTGGCCTTGGCGTTAGTCACGTCTTTGGTTTACGCACAGGACCCGCTTATCCCGGTCTCAATTATTACATCATTTACACCTGAGTTTGGAACCGACCCCGTGAACACGATCAACGGAACTGGAATGGTATCTTTTCCAAGTTTAACTGCCAACCATCAACCTAGTGATCCTGCTAATTCATTTGTTGGAATCGGAACTGGCGGAGCATTTGATTTTGATCTGGGAGGAACACACACCATTAACGGATTTTCTTTTTGGAATCAAAATGCCGGAGGCCCTGGTGCCGATGGTATTACCGGAATTCGAACTTTGTCCGTACAGTCGTCGACTAACGGAGTAGACTACTTTCCCATCCCGGATAGCCCGGCGATCTTTCAGCAGGTTTTTACCAATCTTTCTCCCCCCGAAATGTTCTCTTTTCCACCCGTTGATGCAGCCTTTGTTAGGTTCATTGTGGATACCAACTACGGAGATGTTAATACGGGATTCGCTGAGATCGCGTTTTCTGAATTGGTGTTAGGCACCACTGATGAGGAATTGGGCGCAGCGGTTCTTTTGGCTCCCAATCCTGCTAATGATATTGTGATATTGGAAAACAACTCGAATGTTGCATTGCAACAGGCGCTTATCTACAACCTAAGCGGACAACTAATATTGAAACTAGACCTTTTGCCCATAGCGGGACAACAGCACATCGATATTGGTTCCCTGGCTTCCGGGCTTTATCTGGTGAAGATTACAGCAGAACGTGGACAACTCGTAAAACGACTCATAAAACAATAGCACGGTGTTTATTAGCACAGTACCTGCCTCCTTACTGCTGTAAGGAGGTTTTTTTAGAACCTAATAGGGCTCACTCATACTCGTTGATCCCATAAAGGATCTCCTTCATTTTACTGCCGTTGATCTCAATGGGTTTGTAGGCGCATTTTCTTTATCTTCGTGTTGAATATCCCCCTAAACCGCGTTGTATTAATCCGACGTGATTTAGGAATTGTATTTTGAGATCAAACTTCCTGTTATTTAAACCATTTCCGGGATAATGGGAATTGATGTCACGATATAACAAGTTGTGTGTAATTTACTGAAAACAATTAATTATGAAAGAAAGAGAGATAAACGAAAATGAAGTCTTAGAACTTTCGACAAGAGACGAAGGTCATTTTTATGACAGAAAAGCAAAGCAACTCTCAGGAGTAAAAACTCAAAAAATTGCGGTCGCCTTGGCAAACGCTGATGGCGGGGATTTTATAATTGGGATTAAGGATGATAAAGATGAAGCTGACCCGAAAAAAAGATGGGACGGGGCTGATAATAAAGAATTCTTTAACGCAATTATTCAAAATTTTCAGAATATCACACCAAGCATTCCCAAAGAAATTGAGTTCTTATATGATAAGAACTCAAAAACTTATTGTTTAAGGGTTACCATCGAAAAAAGTGAAAAAGTTCATCATACTAGTGACAAAACAGTTTATATAAGGGCTGGTGCTCAATCTCTTCCATTGAAAGAGCCTAATGCAATTCAAGCATTAGCATTTGCCAAAGGTGAAACTTCATACGAAGATGCAATTTACAAAGATGGGAAGCCAGAAGATATTTTTGAATCAAAAGAAATAATAAGATTCCTTCTTGATTATGCGCCTAAGTCAGATCCTATTGATTTTACCGTGAACCAAAACCTTGTAGATCGAGATTCTTATGATCCAAAGATGAGCGGTCTGTTATTATTTAATGATAATCCAGTTTCATTACTACCGCGTAAATGTGGAATTAAAATAACCCGGTATGAAACTGATGAAGAAATCCCTAACAGAGAAAACCTCAAAGAACAATTGACAATTGAAGGATGCTTATATGAGCAAATTCATCAAGCATCAAATGCAATAACAAATTTAATGTCAAGTATCAAAATCTGGACACCTGATGGCTTGAAAAATGTGGATTATCCACCAGAAACTATTTGGGAAATATTGGTTAACGCAATAATTCACCGTGACTATTCAATTTCTGATGATATACACATTCTGGTTTTCAATAACAGAATAGAAATTTCAAGTCCTGGAAAGCTACCAGGTTATGTCACTGAAAATAATATTTTGGACGCAAGATATTCTAGAAATCCAAAAATTGTTCGGACTCTTAATCGTTATAGAAATCCTCCTAATAAAGATATGGGAGAGGGATTAAACACCGCATTCCAGAAGATGGCTGAATGGCAATTAAAACCTCCAGTTATAAAGGAAGAATTGAATACTGTAAAAGTTATTATACCGCATTCATCACTAGCATCTCCCGAAGAACGCATAATTGAGTTCTTAAAATCTAATGATCAAATCAAGAACAGAGATGCAAGAAAAGTGTCAGGAATCACTTCTGAGAATAAAATGAAAAATGTGTTTTATAAAATGAGGGATAATGAACTTCTTGAACCTGTTTTAGGAACCACTGGAAAAACCGTCGCATGGAAACTTAAAAAGTAAACTACACACAACAACGTATATGAATTTATAGCTCAAATGGTGAAGGCTATAAAACTTCCAACAATTTTTGATTAACTTGGCTTGACCGAAAAATACGTCGAGCATCGCCTCACTCCGACTTGTCCGCTGTCGCGAACGCCCGGGATGCGACGCCTAATCGCCACAAATCAAATACAATACCGTTGTATGCAATGCGGATAGAAATAAATCTATGGAAGAAAAAAACAAAAATGCGATAAATCACGAAAAGTCTCTCAAAGATCAAGTTATTGACAAAATGATTAGCACGCTCAAAGATTCGGAAAACTTTTCTAATGAACTTCTAAAAAGCTTAGAAGAAATCGACTTAAGTAGCAAGAACGATGTTAAAACTGCGATATCTGAAGAAGGAGAAGAAAAGTTAGATGAAGATACTTAAACTAAATATTAAATATGTTAGGGGAATCCCGGATCTTACTATAGAACCAAATGGGAAATCATTCGTGGTTTATGGTCCAAATGGATCCGGTAAAAGTGCTGTAATTGATTCACTCGACTTTCTCCTAACCGGAAAAATTGCTCGACTTAGTGGAGAAGGTACTGAAGGAGTATCATTAAAACAGCATGGACCACATATCGATATGATAGCTGATTTGTCGAATGTTGAAGTTAGTGCTGAAATCGAAATTCCAGGAATTAAAGACAAGGTGTCGATCTCGCGAAAGATGAGTAAACCTAATGAGCTTCTGTACGATAGCAAATATGAACCTCAATTATCTCCAATCCTTGAACTTTTAAACCGAGGACAGTATGTCTTTACTCGTAGAGAAGTTTTAAAGCTAATTACTGCTAAATCCTCTACTAGAGCGCAAGAAATACAAAAAGTACTTAAACTAACAGAACTAGAAGATATTCGAAGTAATCTAGTAAAAGTTTACAATGATGCGAAACGTGAACATGATACGGCTGAAAGAGCTCTTAATAAAGGAAAACAAGATGTTATCGCTATAACTGGACAACCAATATTTGATGATGATGAAATATTAAAATTCATTAACGAACAACGCAAAAAACTTGGTGGAACAGAACTTGACAAGCTTGAGTCAAGTAAATTAAAAGAAGGTATCGCAGGAGTCCAAGTGAATCCTGTTAGTGTCAATCACAAGAGTCTAAATGAACGCATAAGCCAATTAAAAGCTGAAGAAGTGCTAAAACTATGTGACGGGCTATTTGAAGCCAATAAAACACTTCGTACTAAAATAAAGGAAATTCAAGAAGATCCTCTGTCCAGTTGGAATACTCAACGCTTTAGTTTTACTAAAGATGGAATTAAGTTGATTCCAGAATCAGGTGAATGTCCATTATGCGATTATGAGTGGCCTAAAGGTGAACTGCTTAAATATTTACAAGAAAGAATAGATGCAGAAAGTGCTAGACAAGCTGAGATTACTGAGAACTCAAAAATAATAATAGAGGGAGCAAATACAATTAAGACTAGGATACAACAAGTTAACGAATTAATTAATCCTATATCCGATACCAAACTGGCGAAAGAAAGCTCAATTGTTACCAGTGGCCTTAAACATCTTGGAGACTGGAACACTTACTTAAGTACTCTAGTTACTGCGTTAGGGAATCCTGTCCAAGAATATAAGGCAGAAGAATTTAAAGATACTGAAGTAACTGAGCTTTATAAAACTGCTAACAATGATGTAAAACTTGGAGATTTTGAAGAGGAAGTAAAAAAATTATTTCCACAAGCAACACCAGAACAAACCGCTTGGGATAATCTTACAAAGCTAACTGAGCGAATTAAGATTATAGAGGAAGCTCAACTCGACAAAAATCAAAAGTTACAGGTTTTTGATAGAGCTACAGACCTTGGAAAGGCTTACGTTAAAGCTAGAGATGAAGTCCTTGAAGGATTGTACAATAAGATCAAAAGTAGATTTGTTGCACTTTACAAGGAGATGCACGGAGATGACGAAAAAGGATTTGATGCGGCATTTACGCCAAAAGAGGCAGGTCTTAACTTGGAAGTGGACTTTTATGGCCGTGGATTACATCCGCCGCATGCGATGCACAGCGAAGGACACCAAGATAGCATGGGTGTGTGTTTATTCCTTGCATTATCAGATCACCTAAACTCCGGTCTAATTGATTTAACAATTTTAGATGATGTCGTAATGTCAGTAGACACCGGACATAGGCGTTCATTCTGTAAAGTTCTGTTGAACAACTTCCCTGATAAACAATTCATTATTACGACTCACGACACTACTTGGGCCAATCAACTTCGAGGCGAGGGTTTGGTGAACAGGAAACAAATGTTAAAATTCTTTGATTGGGATGTTGATACAGGTCCGCGAGTGCATTATGAGGCTGATATGTGGTCAAGAATTGATGAAGACTTAGCGAAGGATGATGTCAGCGCTGCATCTGCAAAACTCCGTAACGGCTTAGAAGAATTTACGCGATTTGTTTGTCATAATCTTCATGCAAAGGTTCCGTACACATTGGATGATGGAGGTAGCTTAGGGGATTTTTTGTCGGCAGCAATCGGCACGTATAATGAACTATTACGCAAATCAAAGGAAGCTGCAAATTCTTGGAACCGACAAAACGAAGTTGAGGCATTAAAACAAAAGGATGAAGAGGCAAAGGAAATTATAAAAAAGGCACTGGGAGAACAATGGACAATTAACAAGACTGTACATTATAATGCTTGGGCTCAAATGACTAAGGAGGATTTCAAACCAGTTGTGCAGGCTTTCAGGGATCTTTGTGATTCTGTTTTTGCCTGTAATATTAATGGATGTGAATCTGTTTTAAAAGTCACCTATGATGGCGGAACTATAAATGGCGTAAGATGTAAATGTGGAGCGATTAATTGGAACCTAATAAAAAAATAAGCACTGCATACAACAACTTATATAACGCATCGCTACTTTCGTCAATCCACAAACTTCCCACAAAAAATACTAACTTGGGTATCTGATAAATATAGCATCCGGCGCTCAGATGCGTCCGATACGCACGCAGCTACGCTGCTGCCAACAATTTGCTTTGCAAATTTTGTTGGTCCGAATCTCGCCGCACACCGCGCCGCATCATATACAATACCGCCGGTAGCACCACTAATTAATTTGAGTGGTTCTTACGGTTGCGATCTTTTCACAATTTTCGACCGATATCCTTAGATTCTTTTCTGAAACTTCACCTTCAATTACGTAGATATTACAAGAATCCAGTTGAGTATTGCTTTCAGAGAACAGGACATTACCATACTTGAATAATTGAACAATGTCATTAGTGTCTAAATGATTTCTGTTGAGATAGTCAAGAACTTCTGGGCGATATGCGTGTTTTTTAGTTCGTATATTCTTAAGAGTCCGGGCATTTGGGCCGTAGTCATACTCACAGGATGCGCCACTTCCACCAACGAATAAGTAGAGAAGGATCAGACCTATAATAAAGCCACCAAAGTAAAAGAGAAAACGTTTTGCCAGAATCATCGTGTTTACCAATTAGTTCTGTCAAAGTTAGGAAATTGACATTCGTGAGAAAAATTAAATTCCCCCGAGTAATCAGAAAATTAGCAGATTTGGGTCACTGTATGGCATGTCGAACCAATCCGCCACAGCTTTGCTAGTTAAAATACCGTGATAGAAATACAATCCATTTTTTAAACCGGAATCAACTCTTATGGCTTCTTCCAACCCACCGCATTCTGCAATTTCCAACAGGTAGGGAGTGAATATATTACTTAATGAAACCGATGCGGATTTGGGATATCTTGCAGGTATATTTGGTACTCCGTAATGAATCACACCGTGTTTGACAATAGAGGGTTTGTCATGTGAAGTCATTTCAGAGGTTTCGAAACAACCACCCATGTCGATGCTTACATCTATAATGACAGATCCTTTTTTCATTCGTTCGACCATGGCTTCTGTAACGATCACCGGTGAACGGTGAAGGCCACGAACCGCTCCTATGGCAACGTCACAGCGCCTAAGGGCCTTTAATAAGGTTTTGGGTTGTATTGTGGAGGTATATAGCGTTTGCCCAACCTTGGATTGTATCCTCCTCAACTTAGTGATAGAATTATCAAAAACCTTGACACTAGCTCCCAACCCCAGGGCCGCGCGAATCGCATAGAGTCCAACGGTACCAGCACCTAGGACTACAACTTCCACAGGAGGAACCCCGCTAATGTTTCCAAACAACATTCCATTTCCGCTATCATCGTTTACCATTAGCTCTGCAGCAATCAGGACTGAAGCAGTTCCAGCAATTTCGCTAAGAGATTTAACCGCCGGGTAACTACCATCCTCATCCTTGATAAATTCAAAAGCCAAGGCTGTAATTTTCTTTTTGCCTAAGGCCTCAAAATATTCCTTTCTTTGAGTTTTCAATTGGAGCGCAGAAATTAGAACGGATTTTGGGTTGATCAATTCTATTTCACGAAGAGTGGGAGGTTCAACCTTTAAAATAATAGGGCAGCCAAAGATTTTTTTTGTATCACTTGTGAGTTTTGCACCCGCCTCACTATAATCTTTGTCAGAGTAACCCGCTTCTTCGCCTGCACCATTCTCAATAAGCAATCGATGTCCATTAGCTGCCAGAGCTGCAATCGCATCCGGAGTTAGACAAATTCGTTGTTCTTGAAAATGAGTTTCTTTGGGAATTCCAATCACCAGATCACTTTTCTCATGCGCGATCTCTAATTTTTCTTCCTGAGGTAGTAATTGTGCCTTGGTGAAAGGTGATTTTGGCTGCGACATAATGTGTCCTGGTTATTGGTCCAAGTTACACATTTAATTTCATATTTTAACAAGTCGTGATTATCGGAAAAGATCTCTTATTTGCTGCCAAACTGATCTTTTGGCACCTAACTCTTCTTCGAAGGAGCGTAAATCTTGATCCCGCATTTTGTTGAATATTTTTGCTCTTATAAGATATACAGATGGTACAACTATTAACATTAGAGGGAAAATATAGTATAACTCTAATGAATCCAGATTGTTGCTTTCATTTAAAACACCCCACAACTGAAAACTATACATTGCAATTGGCACCAATAAAATCCAATGCCACCAATGCTTACAAGTGAAGAACCATAGTAGCAAAAGAAACAGAGGGATAAATTTGCCTGTAAAGTACCATGCAAATGAATACCAATCTGGAAAGCTTGTTGTTATGGTAAAATAAGAAGTTTCCCAAACATTTTCACGTGGGAAACTCTCATATAAATAAAATAATAAAGGCGTTATCGCGATTAATAGAACAACAACACCACCAGTTACATAGGATTTTTTATCCGTTTTGTAACGGCTTAAGTGTTTTGTCGACTTGTTGTTCTGTTGTTCCATCTTCAATATTCTCGGGAGTACAAGAAACGAAAAGGAAAGCTCCTAAGAGTGCAACGATAAAAAGGTAGTTCTTGATCTTCATAATACTAGTTTTTTGTGAGGTTTATAGTACAATTCTACCTCGAAAAAAAACAAGTATTTCAAATAATATGGTCGTATTTTGATAGGTTAACCTTTTTACAAAATAATGCCTGCTCATTATGTGATGCGATCTGGGGGCAAACACTTAACAATAAAGGCATTGGGGATGTAAGTTGCACTTCTAGCTCACCGGCGTTACGTTTATGGTTCGACTTCCGTTAGGGTTTTTCGTTAGTTGTATTGTTGTGTTTGTTTCCGGTAACAGATTCATAATCTTCTCCGGCCATTCTATAAGCTTCCAATGTGGGGAATCCAAATATTCCTCAATCCCCATATCCAGTGCCTCTTCCTCGGCGGTTATCCTATAAAAATCAAAGTGAAATAATTTATCATTATCCAACGCATACTCATTCACCAAAGAAAAAGTAGGACTACTTAATGTGTCCTGCACACCTAACTCCTTGGCAAGCTCCTTAATTAATGTAGTCTTGCCAACACCTAAATCTCCGTAAAATAATAGGGTCTTACTGGGAGAGTTGGTAAGTACCATTCCAGCAACCTTTGGTAGTTCTTTAATTGTATAGGTTAGTTCCATGAGTCAGGGCTGGCACAAATATAAAAATATTTCGGACTATTAGCCTAAAACATCGATAAAAAGTAAAATATTCAGTAAAATCTTACGAAATCATCACTTTGGAGTCAATACTGCGAATGGTATCACCATTTCTTCTAGCGAAACACCTCCATGTTGATAGGTATTTCGGTAATAACTTACATAATGGTTGTAGTTGTTTGGATAGGCAAAAAATAGATCTCCTTTGGCAAAAATAAACGAACTGCTCATATTTATTGTTGGAAGATGAATGCTCGCCGGTTTTTTAGCTGCCAAAACGTCCTTATCATCGTAGGTCAAACTCTTACCGGTTTTGTAACGAAGATTGAGGCTCGTCTGTTTATCACCAATTACTTTCGATGGATTTTTCACGTTTATAGTCCCGTGATCTGTAGTTATGATCAATTGGAAGCCTAATTCCGAAGCCTGTTGAATGATCTCCATTAATGGAGAGTTCTTGAACCAACTTTCGGTTAATGACCGATACGATTTGTCCGTTGATGCAAGCTCCTTAATTACTTCCATTTCGGTCTTGGAATGAGACAACATATCCACAAAATTGTAAACTATGACTGCCAAATCATCATTTTTATGACTTTTGAAGTTCTCAGACAACCGTTTACCCTGCTTCAAACTAGAAATTTTATTGTAACTCCAATTTATATTTAGGCCAAGCCTCTTTAACTGCGCTGCCAAAAACTCCTTTTCATACATATTTTTCCCACCTTCGTCAGTGTCATTCAACCAATAGTCCGGATGTAACTTTTGCATTTCACTAGGCATCAGGCCAGAAAATATAGCATTTCGTGCATATTGTGTGGCTGTGGGCAGTATACTATAGAATAGATCCTCTTGAACCTTTTTGTAAGACCCACTTAAATAAGGTTCAAAGGCCTTCCATTGGTCGTATCGCAAGTTATCGACTACAACTAATAAGGTTGGTTTTCCATTTTTGAATTGAGGAATTATTTTATCTCTGAATAATGTATGAGACATCGTAGGAGCAGTGTCCGGGTCCTGAAACCATTCTTCATAATTCTTATCTATAAACTTGCAGAATTGTGTATTCGCCTCCGTTTTTTGAGATTCCAAGATCTCAAACATGCCGGAATCTTCAATATTCTCCAATTCCAATTCCCAATAGACCAATTTTTGATACAGATCCGCCCACCCCTCATGGGTGTTGATCATCGACATATCCATGGAAATTTTACGGAACTCTTGTTGATATCCTGATGTGGTTTTTTCTGAAACCAACCGAGTGTGATCCAAATTCTTCTTCAGACTTAACAAAATCTGATGTGGATTGACAGGCTTGATCAAGTAGTCCGCGATCTTACTTCCTATCGCTTCCTCCATAATATATTCTTCCTCACTCTTGGTGATCATCACAACCGGAAGTGTGGCCTGTTGTTCTTTAATGCCTGCCAAAGTTTCCAAACCGGTGAGTCCGGGCATATTCTCATCAAGAAAAACTATGTCAAAACTGTCCTTTCCTATTTCCTGTAAGGCCTCAGTACCACTTTGAGCTGTAGTGACAAGGTAATTACGATTTTCCAAGAAAATTATGTGAGGCTTCAGTAAGTCAATTTCATCATCAACCCAGAGTACTTTTATATCACTCATATATGTATATTTGTTTCGAAATTAAATAAGAAATAGCAGGTCTTGCGGTAATATAACATCAAAAATACCGCTGTAGTATTTCAAAACTCAAACTAGCACTATTAATTTAAAGTTAAAGTTTAAAATAGACCGGGAGAATCGGAATGGTTCAATAAACGAAAATAAATGAAGTCGATAAATAAATTGAAAATAATAAACGATCCTGTTTATGGCTTTATCACCATTCCAAGTACGCTCATCTTCCAGCTTATTGAGCATCCGTATTTTCAAAGATTACGGCGTATTTCACAGATGGGAATGTCCTACTTAGTCTATCCCGGGGCCCATCATACGCGATTTCACCACGCTTTGGGAGCCATGTTTTTAATGCAAAGAGCAGTACAGGTTTTAAAATTTAAACAAGTTACTTTTTCCGAAGATGAAGAAGAAGCACTTTATATCGCTATCCTACTTCATGACATTGGTCACGGTCCATTTTCTCACGCTTTGGAGCAAACACTTATTGAAAATGTAGATCACGAACAACTTTCCTTACTATTCATGCAACATTTAAACGAGGAGTTCGATGGTCAGCTTAACCTGGCTATGAAGATCTTCAAAAATGAATATGACCGCAAATTTATGCATCAGTTAGTGTCCGGTCAGTTGGATATGGACCGACTCGACTACCTTCGCCGCGATAGTTTTTATACTGGGGTTTCCGAAGGGATCATTAATTCACAACGGGTCATCGCCATGCTCAATGTAAATAATGACGAATTGGTGGTTGAAGAAAAGGGAATTTATTCCGTTGAGAAATTCATTATCGCACGCCGGTTAATGTACTGGCAGGTATACCTTCATAAAACTAGCTTGGTGGCAGAACAGTTGCTGCTTCGAGTGCTTAAACGTGCTCGTCGATTGGCCAAAGACGGAGCTAATTTGGATGCAAGTGATTCTCTTTCTTTTTTTCTGAAACATCCTATCAAGACAAATAATTTAACTGAAGCACTCCTTCACCAATTTTCAACCTTAGACGACTATGATATAATTTCGGCCCTTAAACAATGGTCTACTTCCGAAGATTTCGTACTAAGCCAACTTTCGGAAAAACTATTGAATCGAGATTTGCTTGCGATAAAAATGAGTCCAAAGCCGTTTTCCGAAGAAAAAATTCAGGAAAAACTAAATGCTGTCATGAAACAACACAACCTTTCACCCAATGAAGCATCTTATTTTGTGTTTGAAGGATCCATTTCAAATCAGGCCTATAGCATGGAAAAGGATACGATAAACCTAATAAAAGCGAATGGAAAAATAGTTGATGTAGCCAAGGCAAGTGATCAATTGAACATAGAAGCCTTATCCAAAACCGTGGTAAAATATTATCTCTGCTATCCCAAAAGCCATTAGCATTCCTTTTTTTATATTTGCAACACTCAAAATCAAGAATGAAATTTACAGCCAATCAAATAGCAGGAATTCTGGAAGGGGAAGTAGAAGGCAACGAGACTATTGAAGTATCCAAGCTTGCGAAAATAGAGGAAGGCACTCAAGGTAGCCTTACCTTTTTGGCGAACCCAAAATACAAACCGTTTATTTACACAACGGATGCTTCCATTACCATTGTCGATAAAGACCTTGTGATAGATAGTCCTATAAAAACTACTCTCATCCGTGTGGAGGATGCCTACAAAGCCTTTTCTCAATTATTGGAGTATTACAATCAGGTGAAAATGAACAAAACAGGAATTGAACAACCTGTTTACATTGCCGAGAGCGCTTCCTACGGAGACAATATCTACTTGGGAGCTTTTAGCTATCTGGGTGATAATGTGAAGATAGGTGAAAATGCAAAGATATATCCCAATGTTTATATTGGTGATAATGTCACTATCGACGACAATGTTATTGTGTTTGCCGGAGCAAAGATCTATTCTGAAACGGTAATCGGAAAAGATTGTGTCATTCATAGTGGTGCAATCATTGGGGCAGATGGTTTTGGTTTTGCGGCAAATGACAATGGCGAGTTTCAGAAGGTACCTCAAACCGGAAATGTTATCATAGAGGACAATGTGGATGTGGGGGCCGGTACAACCATTGATCGTGCGACACTTGGGTCTACCGTTATCCGAAGCGGGGTCAAACTAGACAACCAGATTCAGATCGCTCATAATGTTGAAATAGGAAAAAACACAGCTATCGCTGCACAAACGGGTATCGCAGGATCAACAAAAATTGGTGAGAATTGCCTCATTGGAGGACAAGTTGGTATTGTTGGACACCTAACTATTGGAAATAATGTGCGTATTCAGGCTCAAAGCGGTATTGGACGCAATGTTAAAGACAATGAAGTGTTACAAGGTTCACCTGCTCTTAACTATGGTGATTATAATAAAAGTTACGTTCATTTTAAAAACCTGCCAAAAATAATTACACGGCTCAATAACCTAGAAAAAAACAATGGAGACGACTAACTGTACGGTCAAACAACGCACTATAAAAAAGGAAACTTCCCTCACAGGCGTTGGACTTCATACCGGTAAGGAAGTGACTATAACTTTTAAACCGGCTTCCGAAAATTTTGGATACGCATTCACACGAGTAGATCTTGAAGGGAATCCCAGTATCGAGGCAGATGCCAATTATGTTGTGAATACCCAGCGTGGAACCAACTTAGAAAAACGTGGGGTAAAAATTCAAACCTCGGAACATGTTTTGGCGGCCTTAGTAGGTATGGAAGTGGACAATTGTGAGATTGAATTAAACGCCTCCGAACCACCCATCATGGATGGTTCTTCCAAGTTTTTTGTTGAAGCGATTGAAGAGGCCGGAATTGCAGAACAGGAAGCTCCCAGAGACGAGTTTGTGGTAACCGAAGTCATTTCGTATACCGATGAGGAATCGGGTAGCGAGATCACTGTGATTCCGTCTGACGAATATCAGGTAACTGCCATGGTCGATTTTGGCACTAAGGTCTTAGGCACACAAAATGCCTCCCTAAAACATCTTGCCGATTTTAAAGATGAAATAGCCGGTGCGCGTACTTTCAGTTTCCTGCACGAAATTGAAATGTTGTTAGAACATGGTTTGATAAAAGGGGGAGATCTCAACAATGCCATCGTTTATGTAGATAAGGAACTTTCGGAAGAAACCATGGAAAAGCTTCGCGTTGCCTTTAAAAAAGATAAGATCTCAGTAAAACCTAACGGAATCCTCGATAATCTTACCCTGCATCATCCCAATGAAGCGGCCCGACATAAACTTCTGGACGTAGTAGGGGATCTGGCTCTGGTAGGCACTCGTATTCGAGGCAAAGTGATCGCGAACAAGCCGGGACATTCAGTAAATACAGCATTTGCCAAGAAGCTTTCGAAGATCATCAAGCTCGAGAAACGAAATAAAATTCCGAAGTTCGATATTTCCAAGGAACCGGTTAAAGACGTGAATGCCATCATGGCAATGCTGCCACACAGGCCACCTTTTTTGTATGTTGATAAAATTCTAGAGCTATCCGATACTCACGTAGTTGGGTTGAAGAACGTTACCATGAATGAGCCCTTTTTTGTGGGACATTTTCCTGGAGCACCCGTTATGCCCGGTGTACTAATTGTTGAAGCCATGGCTCAAACCGGTGGGATTTTAGCACTGAGTACCGTTCCGGACCCTGAAAATTACCTCACCTTCTTTATGAAAATAAACAATGTGAAGTTCAAACAACAAGTGAACCCTGGTGACACCCTGGTTTTCAATTTGGAACTTATTACTCCAATCCGAAGAGGGATCGTTCACATGCAAGGGAATGCATACGCCAATGACAAATTGGTCACAGAAGCCGAGTTAATGGCACAAATCGTAAAAACAAAAGACAATTAAATGAACCAACCGTTAGCATATGTTCATCCTGGGGCCAAGATCGCCAAAAATGTGGTGATCGAACCCTTTACAACCATTCATAACAATGTCATCATTGGTGAAGGCACTTGGATAGGTTCCAATGTCACGATCATGGAAGGTGCTCGGATTGGTAAAAATTGTAATATTTTTCCCGGTGCAGTAATTTCTGCGATTCCGCAGGATCTTAAATTTCAGGATGAGGAGACCACAGCGGAGATTGGAGATAATACTACCATACGAGAATATGTGACCGTAAATCGCGGGACCATTGATCGCGGTAAGACTGTAATTGGTAACAACTGTCTAATTATGGCTTATTGTCATATTGCGCATGACTGCATTGTAGGGAACAACTGTATTTTTTCGAATAATAGTACCCTCGCTGGTCATATTACGGTGGGAGATTACGTTATTCTGGCAGGAATGACCGCAGTACATCAATTTTGTATGATTGGAAACCACGCGTTCGTAACCGGTGGATCTTTGGTTCGGAAAGATGTACCGCCGTATGTAAAAGCAGCACGTGAACCGCTTTCGTACGTAGGAATTAATTCTATTGGCTTACGCCGAAGAGGCTACGACTCCTCCAAAATTCAGGAGATCCAAAATATATTCAGAATATTATATCAAAAAAATTATAACAACTCGCAGGCAGCCGAAATTATTGAAGCCGAAATGGAGGCTACTTCAGAAAGAGACGAAATTCTGCAATTCATAAAGAATTCGAAGCGAGGAATAATGAAAGGCTATTTTCAGAATTAAACAATTTAAAAGTTACCCGTGAGACGGGATCATTTATGGCAAGTACATCAGATATTAGAAAAGGATTGTGCATTAAGTACAGCAATGACATTTATAAAATAATTGAATTCCTACATGTGAAGCCCGGGAAAGGACCTGCATTTGTTCGGACCAAACTTAAAAGTGTTACTACTGGAAAGGTCGTTGACAATACTTTTTCTGCAGGACATAAGATCGAAGATGTGAGAGTGGAGACTCATAAATTTCAATTCTTATATAAAGAGGGAACTACCTATCACTTCATGAATACCGATGATTATTCACAGATTCAATTGGAAGAAAGTACGATCGATCGTCCGGACCTATTGAAGGAGGGAGAAGTGGTGACGGTTATTATAAATTCTGAAGACTCCATGCCGCTTTCAGTCGATATGCCTGCTAGTGTTGTACTGGAAGTTACGGCAACCGAACCAGGAGTAAAGGGCAATACTGCGACGAATGCTACAAAACCTGCGACCGTTGAAACCGGAGCCTCGGTTAACGTACCGCTTTTTATCAATGAAGGAGATAAGATTAAAGTTGATACGGAGAAAGGAAACTATCAGGAACGAGTGAAAGAATAATGAGTATATGGGCCATACTGCGCCCTTTTGAGCCAAGTAAAAATTAAATCCTGTCGCAATGGAAATTGAGGCGGGATTTTTTATATTTGGTAACTTATACTTGAAATATGAAATTTGGGCAACCCCAAACACTTGAAGCAATAGCCAACCTACTTGATTGTGAGTATGTTGGTAATGCTGGATTTCCGGTTCTTGGAATGAATGAGATACACGTCGTACAGCCGGGTGACATTGTGTTTGTGGATCATCCCAAATATTATTCGAAGGCATTGGAGTCGCTGGCCACTATAGTTCTCATCAACAAAATGGTAGACTGTCCTCCAGGAAAGGCATTGTTGATTAGTGATGATCCCTTTCGCGATTTTAATAAACTTACCCATCATTTCAATCCGTTTACTCCAGCACGAGCTGCGATCGCACAATCTGCAGAAATAGGTTTACACACCATTATCCAACCCAATGTGTTTATAGGTAACAATGTCAAAATAGGGGAAGATTGTGTTATTCATTCTAATTGTGTGATCTATGACAACACTGTGATAGGAAACAATGTGACCATTCATGGAGGAACTGTTCTCGGGGCCGATGCTTTTTATTATAAAACCCGACCCGAGCAATTTGATAAATTATTGAGTGGTGGCAACGTAGTGATTGAGGATAATGTGGATATTGGAGCCTTGTGTACTATTGATAGCGGGGTGAGCGCTTCCACCGTTATAGGAGCGGGTTCGAAACTAGACAATCAGGTGCATGTTGGGCATGACTCTGTAATAGGAAAGCGTTGCCTCATTGCTTCACAAGTGGGTATTGCGGGATGTGTATTGATTGAAGATGAAGTGACTATTTGGGGACAGGTTGGAATTACCAGCGATGTGATCATCGGTGAAAAAGCGGTCATTTCTGCACAAAGTGGAGTGAGTAAATCACTTCCCGGCCATAAGTCGTATTTTGGTACTCCTGCCGATGAATTCAGAAAAAAATATAAAGAATTAGCCTCGATCAGGCTCATTCCAGATATCATTGAAAAACTAGATAAACTTCATGAGTAAAACCGCCAAAGAAATTGTCAAAAATTTCTATCAGGAAGATCTACTAAAAGATCCAACAGTCTTGACCCGTTACTTTCATCCCGAACTGTTGCTCATTTGGAATAGTGCCGACGGACTTACCATCATGCACTTCAATGAGTTGGTAGAGTTCTTCACCGAAATTCGAAGAACTTATGCCGATATTCGGGTTGAAATTAGCCATCTGCTGGAAGATGGAAATCATGTGACAATCCGATACAAATATTATGTGCGCACCATTGAAAACCCCGATGAAGAATTGGGAATTGCTCACTTTATTGCAATTTGGGAAATTAAAGATGAAAAATTATATCGTGGATATCAGGTAAGTCAGCCGGTTACTGCTAACGATGACACCAATGAATCCTATCATAAGGTTAAGCTCTAATTTCTTTTTTACAACTTCATAAAAGAGTACCTTTGTCGCCGTTCAGCGAATAAGCATATCGCAACTTTTCATATAAAAATTATCTAATTCATTTAAAAAACCATGAGCGTTTTAGTCAATAAAAATTCTAAGATAATAGTACAAGGATTTACAGGTAGTGAAGGAACGTTTCATGCGGGTCAGATGATCGAGTATGGAACTAATGTTGTAGGAGGAGTTACCCCCGGAAAAGGAGGACAGACTCATTTGGACAAGCCCGTGTTTAATACAGTTCAGGAAGCCGTTGAAAAAGCCGGTGCCGATACCAGTATCATCTTTGTGCCACCAGCCTTTGCCGCGGATGCGATCATGGAAGCAGCCGATGCAGGAATCAAGGTGATCATTACTATTACTGAAGGAATTCCGGTTGCAGATATGATCAAGGCTTCGGATTATATCAAGGACAGAGATTGCCGATTGGTAGGACCTAATTGTCCCGGAGTGATCACTCCGGAAGAAGCTAAAGTTGGTATCATGCCTGGATTCGTTTTTAAGAAAGGAAAAGTGGGTATTGTATCAAAGTCCGGAACATTAACCTATGAAGCTGCCGATCAGGTGGTGAAGCAAGGACTTGGAATAACTACAGCCATTGGAATTGGAGGAGATCCCATTATTGGAACCACTACAAAGGAGGCCGTAGAAATGTTGATCAACGATCCCGAAACAGAAGCCGTTGTAATGATTGGCGAAATTGGCGGACAACTGGAAGCCGACGCGGCTCATTGGTACAAGAACAGTGGCAGCAACAAACCGGTCGTAGGTTTTATTGCCGGAGAAACTGCACCTGCCGGACGTACTATGGGACATGCGGGGGCGATTGTGGGAGGAAGTGACGATACGGCTCAAGCTAAGAAAAAGATCATGCGCGAATGTGGAATCCATGTGGTAGATTCACCAGCAGAAATTGGAAAGAAAGTTGCACAGGTTCTTGCCTAAAACTTTATAGAAATAATAACACCGAAGCCCTGTCGAATATCGAAGGGCTTTTTTTATATTTGAATGGATTCAAAAACCCATAAAATAGGACCATCTATGAAATTACTCGAAGGAAAAACAGCCATTATTACCGGAGGTAGTCGCGGTATTGGAAAAGGAATTGTTGAAACATTTGCCAAGCATGGAGCGAATGTTGCCTTTACGTATAATTCGTCTGCAGAAGCAGCCAATCAAATTGCGAATGAGGTGAGCAAAGAAGGAGTGAAGGTGATCGCCTATAAAAGCAATGCCGCTAACTTTGAGGAATCGCAGGAATTGGCAGCCAAGGTCCTTGAAGAATTTGGAAGTATCGATATCCTGATCAACAATGCCGGAATTACGAAGGATAACCTTCTTATGCGTATTTCTGAAGAGGACTTCGACACGGTGATCGAGGTAAATTTGAAATCGGTTTTTAATATGACGAAAGCAGTGCAACGAACGATGCTGAAACAACGCAAAGGATCCATTATTAATATGAGTTCGGTAGTGGGTGTTAAAGGAAATGCCGGACAGACCAATTATGCAGCTTCCAAGGCTGGTATTCTAGGTTTTACCAAGTCGGTTGCGCTGGAACTTGGTTCCCGAAATATTCGATGCAATGCGATCGCACCTGGTTTCATTGAAACCGAAATGACCGGAAAATTAGATGAAGCGGTCGTTCAAGTTTGGCGGGAAGCGATCCCTCTCAAGCGAGGCGGTAGTCCCGAAGACATTGCGAATGCTTGTGTGTTTTTGGCCAGCGACCTTTCGGGATATGTTACGGGTCAAGTCCTCAATGTAGATGGAGGGATGTTAACCTAGTTTGCTATTTCCACAAGCATATATACGATTCAGAATAACTACCCAACGTTAATATCGTATTTCGCAGATCGTACATTTTTATGAGCGCAGAAACCATTTTATTAATTGTAATAGCAGCGATTGTTGCCCTAGCGGTGGTAATCTTTATGTACGGTTACAAAACCAAATACACTGGCAACTTACGATGGTTGTTTGCTTTTTTGCGGTTCATCGTTTTGTTCGCTCTTTTCTTATTATTGATCAATCCGAAATTTCGAACCGATACCTACACCATTGAAAAACCAAAATTGGTAGTGTTGGTGGATAATTCGTCTTCCATCACCGAATTGGAGCAGGAAGAAAATGTTTCGAATCTTCTCAGTACCCTTCAGAATAATGCTCCGCTAAACGATAAGTTCGATTTGGCCACTTACCAATTTGGGAGCGATTTCAACGAGTTAGATTCCATCTCCTTTTCAGAAAATAGAACTCATATCTCCAAGGCACTGGAACAAACCCAGGAACTTTTTAAGAATGAAACGGCACCAACTTTACTCATTACCGATGGCAATCAGACTTTGGGACGGGACTATGAGTTTTTTGGAGATTCTTTTTCTAATGTCATCTACCCTGTGATCGCAGGGGATTCCACCAAGTATGTGGATCTTAAATTGGAGCAACTCAACACCAATCGGTATTCATTTCTCAAAAATGAATTTCCGGTAGAAGCCATTTTGGTCTATAGCGGCCAAGGATCTGTGAACACACAATTCGTGATCACCCAGGGGCAGCGTCGTGTATTTACGGAGACACTCAGTTTTTCTGAATCTGAAAATACCAAGACCATATCCACCACCTTACCGGCCTCGAGGGTGGGCTTGCAACGTTATCGCGCTCAACTCATTCCATTGGAGGATGAAAAAAATAAGGTGAACAACTATAGGGATTTCGCCTTAGAAGTTATCGATCAAGCTACTAATGTACTCGTGGTGAGTGATATGGTTCATCCGGATCTGGGTACCTTAAAAAAATCTATTGAAACCAATGAGCAGCGTCGGGTAACTTTTATGAAACCCCGTGAAGCAGCTTCGGTGCTTAATGATTATCAATTGATCATTTTGTACCAGCCGGTACGCAGTTTTACTTCGGTTTATTCTGAAATATCCAAGCTCAAAAAAAATACGTTTACCATTACCGGAGCGCAAACCGATTGGGGGTTCCTGAATACTATTCAGCAAAATTTCAGCAAGGAGGCATCGCGACAATCGGAAGAAGTGACCGCTCAACTGAACAAAAATTATGGGGCTTATGCAGTGGATGATATTGGCTTTGATAGTTACCCGCCTTTAAAAACAATTTTTGGCGAATTAGCGATCCTAGTGCCACATGAGGTGTTGCTGGATCAAAGCATCGATGGATTTGCAACCAATTCGGCACTTTTCGCGTCGATGGAGATCAATGGCCGCCGCGATGCGATCTGGGACGGGGATGGTTTTTGGCGTTGGCGGGCTCAAGCATACCTCGCCAGCGATAGTTTCCAGGAATTTGATGAATTTATGGGCAATATTGTACAGTATTTGGCGTCGAATAAACGGAGAAGTAGGTTGGAAGTTGCCTTTGAAACCTTTTACTATAATAACAATGCGCTAAAAATTTCGGCACAGTATTTTGATAAGAATTTTGTGTTTGACAGCAGGGCGCAACTAAATATTCAGGTGAAGAACACCGAAACGGATGCAATAACGAGTATCCCCATGCTACTTAAGAATAACTTTTATGAGGTGGACCTCAACAGCCTACCCGCCGGAAATTATAGTTTCACGGTATCGGTCAAGGACGAAGGAATTGCACGTAGTGGCAGTTTCACTATTCTTGAGTTTAATGTAGAGCAACAATTCCTTAATGCCAATGTAACGAAACTACAAAGATTGGCGACAAATACGGGTGGAATGGCCTTTTTTACAAACCAAAATGAGGCGCTCATTGCATCACTTATTGAAAACGACGATTTTAAACCCATTCAAAAAACCGATCAAAAAGTTGTACCTTTAATAGATTGGAAATACCTGCTCGCCCTCATCGTTCTGGCCTTATCTACTGAATGGTTTATTAGAAAATATAACGGACTCATATAAAAATCAAACATCATGGAGAAACTACCTAAAATTGGAATACCACTTATCATTATCGTAATACTCGCGATCATTGTTTTGGCCAAATCGGCTATTACAATTGGCTCGGGTGAAGCCGGAGTACTTTATAAAACCTTTGGTGGAGGGGTTGTCACGGATCAACCACCTTTGGGCGAAGGATTTCAACTTATCGCACCGTGGAATAAGGTCATTATTTACGAAGTTCGTCAGCAGGAATTATTTGAAAAGATGAGAGTACTTTCTTCAAACGGACTTGAAATTCAGATCGACGCTTCGGCTTGGTACCAACCCGTATACGGAGATTTAGGAAATCTGCATCAAACTCTAGGTGAGAGCTATTTGCAACGTGTGATCCAACCGGCAATTCGAAGTGCCGCTCGTAGTGTGGTAGGGCGATACACCCCGGAGCAATTATATAGTAGTAAACGTGACGCCATACAGGATGAGATCTATGCGGAAACAAAGAAAATACTCGATAAGCAGTACGTACAACTCAATGAAGTGCTCGTACGCGATGTAGTCCTCCCAAATACGATCAAGGAGGCGATCGAGCGTAAGTTGAGACAAGAACAAGAATCTTTGGAATACGAATTTAGATTAGTGACAGCAGCAAAAGAAGCTGAAAAAGTGATTATCGAAGCTCAGGGAAAAGCAGATGCCAATAGAATTTTGAGTGCATCTCTTACCGACAAAATTCTCAAGGATAAAGGAATTGATGCTACGCTAAAACTTTCGGAATCTCCCAACTCGAAAGTAGTGATCGTGGGTTCAGGTGACGGTGGATTACCGCTTATTTTAGGAAATAATTAATTCAGAATAGAATAAAAGAAGACCGCTTCATGGAAGCGGTTTTTTTTTGAGCATCAATTTTTATTCCTCGAAAAAAATGTATTTTTGGGAGCATATTTATAAACCCTACAAAATGAAAAAATTATTCTTTTTTGCATTCACCATACTAAGTTTTGCCGGACTGCATGCGCAGGGTTTCGGTGTTGGTCTTTCCGGCGGGTATCTTTCTGAATTGGATGGAATTGGTGGTAGTTTCGATCTTATTTATGAGATCGATGAGCAATGGGGAGCTTCTTCTTCCTTTACGTTTGCTGCAGCCGAAGATACCGGAATTAGAGCCAAATGGTCGATCGTAGACTTAAATGTACGATTTAAAGCCATCGACGAGCTTTATCTTTTCGGGGGAGGCCAGTACTGGAGTTCCAATATAGAGGAATTGGGACTGGGAGGTGGAAATCCTGTTGGTGGTGGTAGAATGTTGGATGACTCCGAATTTGGTGTTCAAGTGGGAACAGGCTACGTTTATAACCTGATCGACAATGTGAATATCTTTGGGGAAGTAAAATATGCGGCGGTAAATACCGGATATTTTCATGGAAAGTTGGGATTGCGATTTAATTTTTAAAATTTCTATTAGAATCTATTCAGACATAAATGAAGATCATCATCATCAACGGGCCTAATTTGAATCTCCTTGGAAAACGGGAGCAAAACATTTATGGGGATCTGTCCTTTGAGGAATTCTTCAGCACCTTGGAGGAAAAGTATCCATCTATTGAACTCTCACACTTTCAATCGAATGTTGAAGGAGAATTGATCGATAAGATCCAGGAAGTTGGATTTTCATTCGATGGAATTATTCTGAATGCAGCCGCCTACACCCATACATCGGTGGGAATAGGAGATGCGGTAAAAGCAGTCGAAACTCCTGTGATCGAAGTGCATATTTCCAATACATTCTCTCGTGAAGAATTTAGACACCACTCGTATATTTCGGCGGCGGCCAAAGGTGTGATCTTAGGATTTGGATTACAGAGCTACGAATTAGCCCTTCAAAGTTTTTTGAAGTAGATGTGAGATATTAGATTCGAGATATTAGAAAAGCCACGAAAATCGTGGCCTTTTTTTGTCTACTATCTAACAGCGACCGCAGGAAGCGGTCTAACATCTTACATCTATAAATGGATCACTTCCCCGTAGGCATCCGCTACAGCTTCCATTACCGCCTCACTCATGGTAGGGTGGGGGTGGATCGCTTTTAACACTTCGTGTCCTGTTGTTTCTAATTTTCTTCCAAGTACAGCTTCGGCGATCATGTCGGTTACACCGGCACCAATCATATGGCATCCCAGCCATTCTCCATATTTGGCGTCAAAAATCACTTTTACAAATCCGTCTTTAGCTCCCGACGCACTTGCTTTTCCGCTTGCGGAAAAAGGAAATTTACCAACCTTTAAGTCGTATCCGGCCTCTTTGGCTTGTGCTTCGGTCATTCCAACACTTGCGATCTCCGGTGACGTATAGGTACATCCCGGGATGTTTCCGTAGTCAATGGCCTCCACATGCTGACCCGCAATTTTTTCAACGCACAGAATTCCTTCGGCTGAAGCCACGTGTGCCAGTGCTGGTCCCGGAGTAACGTCTCCAATAGCATAGTATCCGGGAATATTAGTTTGATACCAGTCATTCACCAATATCTTTCCTTTGTCCTGAACAATTCCCACATCCTCCAATCCTATGTTTTCAAGATTTGCTGAAATCCCAACGGCCGATAATACGATATCAGCTTCGAGGATCTCTTCTCCCTTTTTTGTTTTCACGGTTGCTTTCACTCCTTTTCCTGAAGTATCCACACTTTCCACCGAGGAATTGGTCATTACCTTAATTCCTTGTTTCTTAAAAATTCGCTCAAACTGCTTGGAGACTTCTTCGTCTTCCAGAGGTACCAAATGTGGTAGAAATTCGACGATGGTAACTTCGGTTCCCATGGCATTGTAGAAATTGGAAAATTCCACACCAATCGCTCCGCTACCTACAACGATCATGCTTTTGGGTTGTTTAGGCAAGGTCATTGCCTCTCTATAACCAATCACCTTTTTCCCATCTTGTGGAAGACTAGGTAACTCTCTGGATCTTGCACCGGTTGCAATGATGATATGATCGGCGCTGTATTCGGTTCCATCGACATCTACTTTCTTGCCCGCTTTCAATTTTCCGTAACCATTGATGACTTCAATTTTGTTCTTTTTCATTAAAAACTGAACGCCTTTACTCATTCCATCCGCTACACCGCGACTTCGCTCCACAACTTTACCAAAGTCCTTATCGGCTCCTTTGACAGTCAAACCATAGTCTTCGGCATGTTTCAAATATTCAAAAACCTGTGCACTTTTCAGAAGCGCTTTGGTAGGAATACATCCCCAATTGAGGCACACACCGCCCAGGCTTTCCTTTTCTATGATCGCGGTTTTGAGTCCCAATTGTGAGGCTCGAATTGCAGCCACATAACCACCGGGGCCGCTTCCTAAAACTATGATATCGAATTTGCTCATCTTGTACTAATGTTGACTTGTTTTGAAGTAGCGAATTTACGAAATAATAAACACCAAAAAAACTAAGCGGAGCCCAAAAAAAATGCGCCCTATTTCGGAAAGTGTTTTCCTGAAATAGGGCGCCCCAGACTATTATTGAAAAGTGACTACACTTTTACAAATACAAAGCCTCTACTGGTTTTGCGGTAGTGCTTACCACCCCAGCGATAATATCGTTTTCCTTTCACAACCACTACTTTATGATTTCTTGGTGCTTTCTTGACAACAACTACGTTCGTGGTAGGAGTGGTTGTTACTACACGAGTTGCACAGCTTGTAAATGTGAAAGCTACTATTGCGAGTAAAAAGACAAAATTTTTCATAAGTATAAATTTAAAGGTTTACACCTTGGACTTAATTTATTACAAAGGGTTTAATCCAAAATAAAAAAAACACCCATTTCCTCGATCGACCACCAAAGAAATGAGTGCTAAACTTCAAACTTAATTATTATTTTTCCTTCTGAAAATCAACCGACAATGAGTTCACGCAATATCGTTGGCCTGTGTTCGTGGGTCCGTCGTTAAATATATGTCCCAAGTGACTCCCGCAGGTTGCACAAAGAATTTCTGTGCGAATCATTCCAAGAGTGGTGTCCTTTACATATTCTACGGATCCCTCAATAGACTCGTCAAAAGAAGGCCAGCCACAACCACTATCAAATTTGCTATTGCTTTCAAAAAGTGGGGTGGCACATGCACCACATTTATAGGTACCGTCCTCGGCCGTAAGATTGTACTTGCCACTAAAAGGTCGTTCCGTCCCTTTATTCCGAAGAATACGATACCGTTCTTCACCAAGTTCTGCAAGCCATTCTTCTTCCGTTTTATGAATAGGATATTTAGTCATTTTTTGGTATAAAGTTTAACGCTGCTCCATTGATACAATGTCGCTTGCCGGTTGTTTCTTTAGGACCATCTTCAAATACATGCCCTAAATGCCCTCCGCAGGTGTCGCAGTGTTCTTCAGTCCGTGGGTAACCAAGATTATAGTCGGTTGAAAAGGAAACATTTCCTTCGATCTCTTGATCGAAACTGGGCCATCCGGTACCGCTATCAAATTTATGATCGCTTAAAAAGAGAGGGGTATTACATGCAGCGCACACAAAGGTGCCCGGGTCGTTCGATTTATTCAGTTCGCTCGAAAAAGGACGCTCTGTGCCCGCTTCACGCAAGATGTAAAATTGCAAATCGGTTAACTGAGCTTTCCATTGCGCTTCTGTTTTGGCAATGGGAAATACTTCAGGCTTCTTAGAATCCTGCGCTGTACCGTTACAACTTAAGAGTACGGCACAGAGCAGTAGTAATAGGGCTTGCTTCATTTTTTTTGATTTAATTTCCTATGAAATCAATTCCGCTTGAATTCATAAGTTGATCCATTGTTAGATTTGCATCGGCAAATTCGGAAGGAACTACCGCAATACGAAAGATTTGGTCGTTCGTAAATCCATTTCCTAACGTTGTTAGATCAACATCGCCCTGTAAAAATAATAATACGTCTATAAACGAATGATTGAACGTATACTGAAACGAACCACCTCCATCTAAATATATGGTTTGAGGTAATTGACTCCACACATCGATCGTTCCTCCTCCACCAGCGACAACGTCCTCAAGCCAATAGACAAGGATCACGTCGCTTTCAAAAACTTCGACGTTTGAGGGGATGGTAATAAGCTCCTGAAAATCGTTTCCGGCTGTAAAATCCACAGTCACTTCAAATACCTGACCAAGGATATTAATTCCCGGTTCGCCGGGAGGTCCTTCGGGACCTTCGCATGATGAAAAAAAGAGGGAACTGCTAATTGCTAAAAATACTAGTATATATTTCATATTAATAAGTTTTGATACATGACTTCAGATATCAAAATTCATTCCAGATTTGTTTTCGACCAAAATGCCGTATCCTCGTTTTATGACATTCAGAATTAGAAAGCATATAAAATTATATGGCTATATTTAACACATAAATCTCAACATACATATAATGAAGCTTAAACAGACCATTTCTCTACTAGCTGTATTTACCCTTTTACTAAGTTGTAGTACGAATCCGTTTACCGGGAAAAAGACCTTGGCTTTGGTTCCCAATTCACAATTATTCCCCATGGCCTTTCAACAATATGACCAGTTTTTATCTGAAAATAAGATCATCACAGGTACCAATGAAGCACAAATGATCACTAATGTGGGTAGGAAGATATCTGTCGCCTCCGAAAGATGGCTAACCGCCAACGGTTATGGTGGATATTTGAAGGATTATGCGTGGGAATATAACCTGGTTGACGACCCGACGGTAAATGCTTGGTGTATGCCGGGTGGTAAGATTGTTTTTTATTCTGGAATTTTACCCATTGCAAATGGGGAAGCAGGAGTTGCTGCCATTATGGGCCATGAAGTGGCTCACGCCTTGGCAAATCATGGACAACAGCGAATGAGTGCCGGGCAATTACAGGCTTTGGGTGCTGTGGCCGGTAATGTGGCCCTTAGTAAGGATCCTAAAAAACAACAAATATTCAATCAGGCGTATGGTATTGGAAGTACGGTAGGAGTAATGCTACCTTTTAGCAGAAATCATGAAAGTGAAGCCGATCAAATTGGCTTGACACTCATGGCGATCGCCGGTTATGATCCTATCGTGGCTGCGGATCTATGGAGACGTATGAAGGCCAACTCAGGTGGGCAGGCTCCTCCGGAGTTCTTGAGCACACACCCCTCCAGTGATACGCGTATTAGAAATATCACTCAATGGGCTCCCAAGGCAAAGGCTGAGGCCCGGAAATATGGGGTGACCAATTTTAGAAAATAAGAAAGCTAACTATTAAAAAACTGTCCTTAGGGGCTCTGAACAGGGACCGGACAGTTTTTTTATATCAATATGGGAAACTTACCCAAGGGAAGTAAAAAACTATTAAATGCGTGGGCCTTCTATGACTGGGCGAATTCGGTCTATAGTTTGGTTATCGCCTCCGCTATCTTTCCCATTTTCTATGGAGCATTGACGATCATAAAAAACGAGGATGGCACCGTGATTACTGACACTGTGCGGTTTATGGGATTCGATTTTAATAATGACACCCTGATCAGTGTTGTTACCGGATCGGCGTTTTTAATGGTTTCGATTTTAAGTCCACTACTTAGTGGGATTGCTGACTATGTGGGCAATAAAAAGGTATTCATGAAATTTTTCTGCTATTTGGGAGCAGTTTCATGCATTGGGTTATACTTTTTTTCACTGGAATATTTATGGTTTGGCCTCTTGTGTTATTTTTTAGCACTTATTGGCTTTTGGTCCAGCCTCGTATTTTACAATTCGTATTTACCGGACATCGCATTCACCGAACAACAGGATAGAATAAGCGCAAAGGGATATTCGCTGGGTTATATAGGTAGTGTTATCCTCCTTCTCATTTGCCTTGGGATGATATTAGGATATGAAACCTTCGGATTTGAAGACGAAGGGCTGCCAACCCGACTTTCATTTATCTTGACGGGAATTTGGTGGATTGGCTTCAGTCAGTATACGTATTGGCATCTTCCGAAGGGAAATAAAGAACAAAAATTTACAAAGGACCTCTTATTTAATGGATTTAAGGAGCTTCGAATGATCTGGAACAAAATGAAGCACAATGTGCGTTTAAAACGCTATTTGGGTGCCTTTTTTGTGTATAGTATGGCGGTGCAGACCATTATGCTGGTGGCTACGTACTTCGGAATTGAAGAGTTGGAATGGGGAGAAACCGATTCTACTACCGGTCTCATTGTGAGTATACTCCTCATTCAATTAGTGGCTGTGCTGGGAGCCTATTTAACTTCCAGATCTTCGGCTAAATTCGGGAACATTCCCACCTTAATGGTTTTGAATGTCATTTGGATCGCCATTTGCGTTTACGCTTATACCATTACAAGCCCCACTCAGTTTTACGCCACCGCAGCCTGTGTTGGACTGGTGATGGGAGGCATTCAGTCCTTATCGCGTTCTACCTATTCAAAATTTATCCCGGAAGGTGCATTGGACACCGCTTCTTACTTCAGTTTTTATGATGTTTCAGAAAAAATCGGGATTGTTATTGGCATGTTCAGTTATGGGTATGTTGCGCAAGTTACAGGCAGTATTAGATATGCCATTCTCTTCTTTATCCTATTCTTTGTAGTGGGATTACTGTTGTTGTTCCGGGTACCTCGAAATAGTGAGGATTAAACAATTTTTCTTTATGTTTGCGTTCTATACCAAACAATCTACTTATCTATGAAAAAACGACATTTTCTACAATGGATGCTTTTTGCCCTATTAGCGTTCACATTTTCCGCCTGTGAGAATGAACCACTGGAGGGACAATTTATTACAGATAATGGAGGTGAAAATGAACTGCAAGAAGGTCAGTTTGTCGCTACTATTGGTGCTGAAACTTTTAATGCTACCTCGGCAACTGCGGTAATGAACAATGGAGTGTTGATCATCACGGCCTTTAATGCCAGCGGTGATGCGATCTCCTTGTCCGTTTCTGAAGCAGGTGAGTGTACGTTCGATCTGTCTCTTGCCAGCAATCCTGCATTTTATATCCCAAATGGGGAAGCAGATAATCCCTTTGCATCCACTGGAACCCTAGGTGGATCTGGTGTCATGGTGATATCAAATTTAAACGCAGACGAGCTTACTGTTAGTGGAAATTTTAGTTTTACTGGGGCGCGTGAGGTTATAGATTCGAGTGGAAACCCAACCACCGAAACCATGGAAGTGACTGCCGGGTCCTTCACAGGGATCATTTTTGATTTGCTGAGCGGAAGTGCAGCAGGAGCGGCATGCACGGGTAGCGGTGGCGGAGGAGTAGATCCACTTGCGTCTTTCTTTGCATTGGTAAATGGAAACGAGTTTGAGGATATATCGTTTACTAGTGAACAGGTGATCGTTGCCGGAAATCCTATGGTCAAATTAATTGCTACTAATGCTAATGGTGCCACTATGCGTATCGATATCCCTGAAGGATTGGGAACCGGAACTTTTGCATTTATGGATCCTATTTCGGATGGGACCAAGCTCATTGCTATTTTTACGAATAGTAATGGAGAGACCTACACTTCGGATGTGGGATCCGGTAGTATTACCATTTCTGAATTTGGAGCCGTCACAGGAAAACTGGCGGCGACCTTCTCTTTTGTGGGAACCGATCCCGTAGATCCGGGAGATACGTCCACGGTTTCGATAACCGAAGGCATGTTCAATACCGATTATATTGATAACTCAGGTGGTGTTGAGAATAGCTTTGCCGCCGATGTGGATGGAGCAGGTTATGTTCCAACGAGCATTACGGTTTCACAGGCACCTTTTGCAGGAGCAACCATTGTTAGCGTTACAACGGTAGACGATGACACAAATCAGAGCATGACCATCTCATTTCCGATAGATATTGAAGCTGGTGTTCATGCCATGATGCCACAATTTGTGGATGGAACGGAAAAAGTGGGAATATATAACCCTGACGTTGGGAACTCCATTTTATTTAAATCCGATCCGGGAACACTTACCATCAACAGCTATGAAATGAATAGCGGAATTATAGAAGCCAATTTTTCGTTCACTGCGATAGATCCGGCTGGAAATGATTCCACCGAATATGCGATCACAAACGGAACATTTACGGTTCAAATTCAGTAAAAATAAAAACATAAAAAAACCGCTCGAATCTGTAAGGTCCGAGCGGTTTTTTTATTGCGTTCGTTTTTGATTAGTTTGATGATATACTTCCTGAACCGAAAGCTTTGGTATCGCTTTTAGCGGGATTTCCGCTATAGGATATACTACCCGAACCATGTACTCGAGCCTTGATGCTGTTCTTGGCGACCACATCAATATCTCCTGAACCAGATACACTGGCTTCCGTATTCTGCGCTTGCAGATCTGTCCCGTCAAAGTCTCCACTTCCGGTGACGCTTACTTCCAGGTTTTCGGTACTCCCGGCAAGATCCATATCGCCGGAACCGGTTATTTTAGCCTCTAGAGAGTTAGTACTAATATCCAGATCCATGTCACCCGATCCAGTCACATTTATTTCAAGGTTACTGGCAGTAATGGTATCTTTAGTATCTATATCTCCCGAACCAACTAAACTTACTTCAGAAATAGCGTCAAAAGGAACAGTGACATGAATCCCTTTTTTGGTTTTTAAGGAAACATTTTTTTGAATTTTTAGCACCAATGTGCCATTCTTCACTTCAATGGCTAAATACTCATGTAAATTGTCGTCGGTAGTAACTTTTATAGTCCCCTCAGATCCTTTTTCCAGGTGAATATCCATGGATCCCACGCCCTTGATGGCGTCATAATCACCTGTATTTATCGTCTTTGTGGTTACGTTTCCGTTTCCAACTACTTTTTTGTTTCCCCATTGCGCATACGATTCGCTAATGCTCATTAGGGTAATAGCGATTGCCAGTGTAAAATTGAATAGTTTTTTCATTGCTGTTGATTTTTTTGATTAATATTTTTTGAAGGTTACACCCCCGTAATCGGAGTTGATGTTTATGGTGTTTCCGGAGTTTTTACTTCCATGGTATCCGCTGTAAAACTTTTGACTATGATCCTTGCTTGACTTAGTAATCTCCAAACCTTCTTTTCCGTTAAACGAGGCATAAGACAGGTCCAATACGAAATCAAAGTTATACCCATTTTCATATCCCAATTTAATGCCAGCATAATCTGAAGAGATCGTGATATCACCTGCACTGCCTGCTATACGCTCTACCGTAATCGATCCGTAATCTGAATTAAGATTCATATCACCCATTAGTGTTCCCACTTTCAACGGAATGTAATCACCGCGACCCATGATATTTCCTGCTTTCCCTACAATTAATTTACCATAGTCACAGTTGTAATTGAGATCTTTAACCTCTCCAATATCTGCATGTGAGTAGTCTGCATTGAGTTGGAGCCGTTCGGTCTCTTCTAAGGCAAATCCCGAATAATCGGCGTTGATCTTTCCACTTTTCATATATCCAATCGTAGAATTCTTGGTATAATCAAAATTCAGACTGTTGTTATCGGCATTAAGAGAACCCGCGTTTATTTGACCATAATCGCAGTTCAATTTTGCATGTCCGTCCAATTCGTTAATATTTATGGCTCCATAATCGTTATTAAGGTCGACACTATTGGTTACTGGGATCTTAATAGTGTAATTGATCTCCATCTTCACCTTATTATCACCTTTACCCCACCAACTCCAAGACGAACCTTTTTTGTCTTTAAAAATTGTTTTTGCGGAAACTTTGGACGGAGTACCCACAAAGTCAACGGTGATGTTGTCCAATTTCTTCTGAACTTTTTCCTCGTTGTCCCCATTGGTCGTGATCACTACTTCGATCACGACTCGGTTCTCATTCCAGGTGACCACGTCAATGTTTCCGTAGCTATTGTTCACGTAGAGTGATGCTTCGGCGTTTACAGAATATTCTTTATTCAGTGTTTTCGTTTTAGTATATTTCCCCTTGAATTTTGGGTTTTCATTGGCCACTACTAACATGGGTACTGCCAGAAGAATGATGAGTATTTTATAGGGTAGTTTCATTTCTATTTGCTTTAAGTGTTTTGATTTCTTCTATGTTTTCGATGACTTGCTGAAGCAGTTCAATTCGATTTTGAAAATTGGCGATCATGGCTGCGATAACACGTTTGTCATCTCCACTTTCTACCAAATCGGTCTTTAGCTGGTCATACTCTCTTTCCAAGGCTTGTAGTCGTTGCAGTGTGTCCTCGATCAAGACTTTAGCGTCCTCACCTTCGAAGCTTTTTAACGTCTCCAATTCCTGGTTGATGGTGGTGGTAAAAAACGACTGTGTTTGTTCCATCTCCGGAGAGACTGCGGCCAAACCTTCTGTCTTACTTTCATGTTCCGGTAGAAATATTCCGGCACAGATTAAAAGAAGGATGGAAGCAGCAATTGACAAAGGTCTCCACCAATTGGCTTTTTTGTGTCCACCAGATTCTCTGGCTTCCAACTTCTCCAAAAAGCGTTTTTGATGCTGGGCCGGCGTTTCGTGGATATCGAAAGTGCCTTCCAAACGGTCAAATAATTGCTCGATAGTGTCTTTTTGTTTCATACAGTTACAGTTATTAATTTTTTACGTAAACTCTCTTTGGCTCGGGATATCATGGTTCGGCAATTGGCATAACTAATTTCTAAGATCTCACATATCTCCTGGTAGTCATACCCTTCGATAAAGTGAAGTGATAAAATATTTCTATAGCTATCATTGAGCGCGTTCATACAATCCAATAGTTGTTTTGTTTTCACGTTAGCATAGGCGTCGTTCTCCGGCTCAGAATCTTCGTCAAAATCATCTTTGATGTTTTCTTCTGAAACCTCCGTAAAACGTTGGGCTTTGCGATATTGAACAATACTGTTATTGATGACGATTCGCTTCAACCACGATCCAAAAGATGCAGTTCCTTTAAAAGAATCCAACTTGCTGAAGGCCGTTATAAACGACTCCTGCATTACATCTTCGGCTTCGGCGGTATTCTTTACGATCCGAAATGCCGTATTGTACATGGCCTTTTGATAGCGGTTGTAAACTTCCAGTTGCGCCAACCGATTTCCATCCTGACAAAGAGCGAGTAATGATTCTATATTTTCCTTGGTTAGTGTCAAAAAAAACGAGCTGGTTTATTGTAGAGATATATATGTTTTTATATTGTTACACTTTATTCTGAAAAAACAGTTGAACTGGCATAACAATTGTCTTTAAGGTAGTATAAAGATCGCTGAAACCTGTTGTTTTTAGTGATTTTGCTAAAAAATAAATTGATAATTATAAAAAGAAGACCTTTCTGTTTTCCGAATTTATGACAGAATGTCTCAAAAAATATATGGCTAAACCGAAATTAGTTACCCTCGACAGTTTGTCATTCCAGGAATTAAATGAAGATGCGGAACTTATTCCCCTAATGACCCCAGAAGATGAAGATGCAATGTCTAAGGAAGAGTTACCCAAGACCCTGCCCATACTTCCTCTAAAAAATACCGTACTTTTCCCCGGTGTGGTGATTCCTATTACAGCCGGCCGTGATAAGTCCATTAAACTTATTAATGAAACCAATAAAGGCAATAAAGTCATTGGCGTGGTTTCGCAAAAGGACGAATCACACGAAAATCCGGGTCTTAACGATATCAATACTATAGGAACCGTAGCACGCATCTTGAGGGTTCTCAAAATGCCCGATGGAAACACCACGGTGATCATTCAGGGAAAAAAGCGCTTTGAAGTGTCTCAAATGGTAACTACCGAACCCTATCTCACGGCTACCATCGACGAGGTGGCCGAGGCACGACCCGCACCCGATAATAAAGAATTTGGTGCCATCATCGAATCCATCAAGGACCTGGCATTGGATATCATCAATGAAAGTCCTACCATTCCTTCGGATGCAGCATTCGCCATCAAGAATATTGAAAGCAATTCGTTTTTGATCAATTTCGTTTCCTCCAACTTAAATATTTCCGTAGAAGAAAAACAAAAATTGCTTGAGATCAATGATCTGAAGGAACGTGCGTTGGAAACCCTCAAATTGATGAATCTGGAGTCGCAGCGACTTTCTTTGAGAATGGACATCCAATCGAAGGTGGAAACCGATATCAACAAGCAACAGCGTGAGTATTTCCTTCAACAGCAAATGAAAACCATCCAGGAAGAGTTGGGAGGTACTTCTCATGAAGCAGAGATCGAAGAAATGCGTGCCAAGGCCAAAACGAAAAAATGGAATAAGGAAACCGCGGAGCATTTCGCCAAGGAACTGTCAAAGATCCAGCGAATGAACCCTCAAGTAGCCGAATTTGCGATTCAACGTAATTATTTGGATCTACTGTTGGAACTTCCGTGGAATGAATACAGCAAGGACAAATTCGATTTAAATAGGGCGCGAAAGATATTAGACCGTGACCATTATGGTCTGGATGATGTAAAAAAGAGAATTATCGAATATCTGGCTGTATTGAAATTGCGAAACGATATGAAATCGCCCATCATTTGCCTGCATGGGCCACCGGGAGTTGGAAAGACCTCTTTAGGTAAATCCATCGCCGAAGCCCTAGGCAGACAGTATGTGCGTATGTCCCTGGGTGGTCTTCGGGATGAGGCGGAGATCCGTGGACACCGTAAAACCTACATTGGTGCCATGCCCGGACGCATCGTAAAAAGCATCAAAAAAGCCAAAACCAGTAACCCCGTATTTGTATTGGATGAGATCGATAAACTTTCGGTTGGAAGTCAGGGTGACCCTTCTTCGGCCATGCTTGAGGTGCTCGATCCGGAACAAAACAGTGCGTTTTATGACAATTTCTTAGAATTGGGTTACGACCTTTCAAAAGTGATGTTCATTGCAACTTCAAATAGCCTCGGATCTATTCAACCTGCACTTCGGGACCGGATGGAAGTGATCAATGTTACCGGATACACGATCGAAGAAAAAGTGGAGATCGCCAAGCGGCATTTACTTCCGAAGCAATTAAAAGAACACGGATTGACCTCCGATCACCTCAAGATCGCAAAGCCACAATTAGAAAAAATTGTAGAGGGGTACACACGAGAGAGTGGGGTGCGAACGCTGGAAAAACAGATCGCTAAAATGGTGCGTTATGCCGCCATGAATATCGCTATGGAAGAGAAGTATGTGACAAAAGTCACCAACGAAACTGTGGTGGAAGTATTGGGAGCGCCCAAATTAGAACGCGATAAATATGAAAACAACGATGTGGCCGGCGTAGTAACCGGTCTCGCCTGGACACGGGTAGGAGGGGATATACTTTTTATTGAATCGGCCTTATCCAAAGGCAAGGGAACCCTCACTATGACCGGGAACTTGGGGAAAGTAATGAAGGAATCGGCTACGATTGCACTAGAGTATATTAAGTCCAATTCGGATAAATTGGAGATCGATCCCAAGGCTTTCGAAAAATACAATATTCACATTCACGTCCCCGAAGGTGCAACACCTAAAGATGGGCCCAGTGCAGGAATTACAATGCTAACCTCCTTGGTTTCCTTGTTCACGCAACGAAAAGTAAAAAAGAGTCTTGCCATGACCGGGGAGATCACACTTAGAGGAAAGGTGCTTCCGGTGGGAGGAATTAAAGAGAAGATACTTGCTGCAAAAAGAGCTCGGATCAAGGAGATCTTGCTCTGCGAGGATAATAAACGAGATATCGATGAGATAAAACCGGAGTACCTGAAAGGTCTTACTTTTCATTATGTGAAAGAGATGAGTGATGTCCTCGATCTGGCTATTACCAAGCAAAAGGTCAAAAATCCCAAGAAAATATAGCGAATACGCTTTATTAGGAGCATTTTGAGGGAGTTGGTAGCGCTTTTTGAAAATTAAAAACTATCAACCTCGAACCTTTTACGCCTCCCGAAAATATTTTATCATTGTACTCGTTTATCTTACCATAGGAAAGACATTACATTTAATGATCCAAAAGCTAGTCTTTTTAATTACCCTCCTTTTTTCAATTGCTACTGATGCACAGGTAGGCGGTAGATCGACCTATCAATTCCTAAATTTACTGAATTCCCCTCGTCAGGCGGCATTGGGAGGCAAAGTGGTCACCAATTACGACTACGATCCCACACAAGCTTTATTCAATCCTGCGAGCATCAATCCAGCCATGGACAACCAGCTTTCGGTTAATTTTGTGGACTATTTGGGCGATGTGAGCTACGGCACGGCGGCTTATGCTTATTCCTGGGATCGAAGAACACAGGTGATCCATGCCGGGGTGACCTATGTGAATTATGGAAATTTTGATGGATACGACGAGCAGGGAAACGCAACCGATAGTTTTAGCGGGGGGGAAGTGGCCTTTTCTATGGGGCACGCAAGGAATATTGCTTTTACCGACTTCCATATAGGCGGAAATCTTAAATTCATTTCATCTACCCTTGAGCAGTATTCCTCTTTCGGAGTTGCGCTGGACATAGGTGTAATGTATGTTTATGAAGATTGGGATCTGCACATTACAGGAGTTGCCCGAAACTTGGGAACGCAGATCAGTCCTTACGAGGATACCTATGAAAAACTTCCGTTTGAAGTGATTCTGGGTGTTTCTCAAACGCTTCAGAACATTCCTATACGTTGGCACTTCACGCTGGAGAACATGCAACAATGGAACGTGGCCTTTGCCAATCCCAACAGAGATGAAAATGACCTGGAAGGCAACACTACTTCCGAAAAGATTACCTTTGTGGACAACGCTTTCAGGCACATGATCGTAGGGATCGAGCTATTTCCAGAGAGCGGATTTAACATTAGATTGGGCTATAACTTGCGTCGGGCGGAGGAATTAAGAATTATCGAACAACGAGCCTTTGCTGGGCTAAGTGCCGGATTTTCTATCAAACTCAATAAATTGCGGCTTAGCTATTCCTATTCAAAGTTTAGCAGTGCTGCGGCTTCGAGTTATTTCGGGCTCAACATCAATTTGCAATAATGCCAAAAATTACCATCGCCATTGACGGACATTCATCAACCGGTAAAAGTACGGTTGCACGTCAGTTAGCGGACTATTTGGGCTATATTTTTGTAGATACCGGTGCCATGTATCGGGCAGTGACTTTGTATGCCCTTAGGGCGGGTTTTATTTCTGAAACAGCATTCGATACTCAAAAATTGATCGACGCATTGCCGGATATTTCAGTAGCATTTAGAAAAAATGATGATGGCGTAGCCGAAATTCACTTGAACGGGGAGAATGTAGAACGTCAAATTAGAACCTTGGAAGTTTCGGAGCATGTTAGTCCGGTTTCGGCTATTTCCGAAGTGCGAAACAAACTAGTAGAACAACAACGCCAAATGGGTGAGGGGGGCGGTATTGTGATGGATGGGCGCGACATTGGAACCGTGGTCTTTCCCAATGCCGATTTAAAAATATTCCTAACCGCTTCCACCAATATAAGGGCACAACGTCGCTACGATGAACTTATAGCACGAGGAGATGAGATCAGCCTCGCTGAAGTACGGGAAAATGTAATAGAGCGGGACCAAATGGACTCTACCAGAGACCATTCGCCCTTAAAGAGGGCTGAGAATGCAATTTTGATCGATAATAGTGAAACCAATCAGGAAGATCAATTCTATACCATATTACAGCTCGCGAAAGACCGAATTGCGGGTAGAATTTAAGTTTTTCCTCCTACACGATTAGCAATATATTTCCTACAAAAAATACGATTTTAACGTTTTTATTTGCTTATAAGCAAAGAAAGTCGTTGTTTTACACCCGTTAAGCCCCAAAATTCCTACATATGAAAACCATTAATTGGATTCTCACATGCACCCTTGTTGCAATGGTTACTATTTCTTGTACGCAAGACAATGAGCAAACCAGCGAGAGTGCATCACTTACAACAGACATTACCAATCTAAAAAATCAGATACCAAATCCGTTACTCGATGAGACTACGGAAGGGATCTATCATGGTATTGTAGCCTCAGCTTCTACGCAATCGCGTGGTAAGATTTGGGTGAATGTCGCAAATAATTCAAATTTCAACGCACTTATTGAATTGGTGGACGGAGGTTCTATAGAATTTAACTTAGATCCCGATACTGTTGAAGAAACTGCTACGATGACCATCTTTGAGTTTGCAAGTACTCAAGGTAGCTTTACCTTGGATCTTAGTAACCCGGATGAGCCCGTTATTTCAGATATTGCTCTTATGAGTGAAACTTACTTCGGAAGAGTAGTGAGAAGCATGGGTAATAATATGGCCAGTTCAGCAACCGCAACGTTTACCGAAAATGGAAATCCTGCTTTTAGCGGAACCTGGAACCTGATCGCGGATGGTACAAATGCAAGCCCTAATGGCGAAAACGGCGACGGGATTACTTCCTTGCTGATCACTTACAACCTTAATGTATACGAAGATTTCGAATTTGATAACTTCAATGCCATGGGATGTCTCGGAATCTCAAGCTATGTCCCAACGTTAGGATCATTTGAAACTACTGATTACACTGTTTGTGACTATCAAACTACTTCATTTGCAGGAGGAACCGCAAAATGGTATTTAAGTTTTGATCCTACAGGATCGGGCTATATGAATTACCTTATGTGTGAAACAACTGTTGCCGGTACTTTTACCTGGACCAGTGACGACGGTACTATTTACCGTGAAGGAGAGATCATGTTAGATTAAACTCATAAAAATATATAGTGAACAGTCCGCAAATTGCGGACTGTTTTTGTTTTGATCTGCTTTACTTCGGAAAAGTTCGTGGGTACCTACCTAAAGTAAAAAAGCCATTCGCAGGGAGCAAATGGCTTTTCAACGGTCGATTATTCACGACACGGTTGGGAACCAACAACTAAAGGATGTATGGGTTATTGATCTCGTGCCATTCTTCTGTGCGATAGCCAGTATCATTCGTCTTATAAAGAAAAAGATCTCTGCGCTGTGCTGCTCGCTTCATTACTCTGTGAATGTTCTGAACTAATTGCATAACTGTGTGATTTTTTGATTGAATGTTTGCCCTCCTTCGCCTAGGCTTTGGAGGGTGGTCTTTAATACGTTATCTGTAACGTCTTTTAGAGTTCCAATTAAATCCTAATGAATTTTTAGGTTTCTCTGTCAAGGTGTTTTTATCTAGTGTTCTCATGGTTTTGTTGTTTTAGATGTTGAATTGTGGTTTTGATTAATCGTTAGCCGTTTGGCACTGATTATCTGAATCTTCTTTTTGAGTTCCAGTTAAATCCGATTGAATTTTTAGGTTTCTCTGTCAAGGTGTTTCTGTCTAGTGTTCTCATGGTTCTGTTGTTTTTCTTGTTTGTTTTTTGATTTAAATTGTATCAACTTCGGACTTCCGACTTCCAGCTTCAAGCTTTTTGATATACTAGATAGACGAAGCAAATATCAAATCGTTACAGTACTATGCATTGCAAAGTACCTTTTTAACGATAGTTTAACAAATCAGGGTGATAAAGAGGGGATAGAAACGCTGCAAATAACAATTAATAAAGTCAAAAGTCAAAAGCCAAAGGTCAGAAGCATGCCAAGGTCTAACAATTTCCCAACGCCCTGAACCCAGGATCCAGAACCTTAAATACAAATCCCAAATCTCAAATCTACATTCGGCAATGTTCAATCGACAACTTGCCACGAGCGCAATCGAGGAGTGATCCATCGTTAATCCTCTATTTCCTTTGTAATTCGAAAAAGAAACTTTATTTTTGCACCCCTCTTGGCAACATAGTCTGAAAGCGAGAGGAAACAACAAAAACAATAACCCTTCTGTGGGATAGTTGCACAAACATTTCAGAAACAACACAGAATACAAAACCTACTGGAGTAGTAACCTGTAAAAACTCAATAAAACAGGTGCTTCGAAAGTAGCTCAGTAACAAATGGCTGATAAAGCAACAAAAAAGGAGACTGCAAAAAAGGCTCCGGCAAAAAAGACCGCTGCAAAGAAAGAAGCAGTGAAAAAAGAAGCAGCAGTAGAAGCTGCGGTTGAAACAGCAGTAGAAGAACAAGCTGTCGTTGAAAAACCAAAACAAGAGATCTCTGCCAAAGAGGCAAATCCCGAAAAATTCCTAAAAGACTTTAACTGGCACAACTACGAAGAGGGAATCGACCCTGTGGATGGCGAGCAGTTAGAAGAATTCGAAAAATTAGTAGCCGAGAACTTCGTTGATACTTTGGATGATGAAGTGGTAGAAGGAGAAGTGATTCACATGACCGATCGTGATGTCATCATCGACATCAACGCGAAAAGTGAGGGTGTGATCTCCTTGAACGAGTTTCGTTACAATCCGGATCTTAAAGTAGGAGATAAGGTAGAAGTATTGATCGATGTGCGTGAAGACGCCACCGGACAGCTCATCCTTTCTCACCGTAAGGCCAGAACTATCAAGGCTTGGGATCGTGTGAACGCTGCTCACGACGAAGGAACTGTAGTGAACGGATACGTGAAATGTCGTACCAAAGGAGGTATGATCGTGGATGTATTCGGGATCGAGGCATTCTTGCCAGGTTCTCAGATCGATGTGAAGCCAATTCGCGACTACGATATATATGTAGGTAAAACAATGGAATTCAAAGTGGTGAAGATCAACCACGAATTCAAGAACGTTGTGGTATCACACAAAGCGCTTATCGAAGCAGATATCGAAGAGCAGAAAAAAGAAATTATCGGGCAACTTGAAAAAGGTCAGGTATTGGAAGGTGTTGTTAAGAACATCACTTCATACGGTGTCTTTGTGGATCTTGGAGGTGTGGACGGACTGGTACACATTACAGACCTATCCTGGTCTCGTATCAACCACCCCAACGAGATCGTTGAGCTGGATCAGAAACTAAACGTTGTGATCCTTGATTTTGATGAAGATAAAACAAGAATCCAATTAGGGTTGAAACAATTGAACCCTCACCCATGGGATGCCCTTGGAGAAGAGTTGAAAATTGGTGATAAGGTAGAAGGTAAAGTTGTTGTGATCGCGGATTACGGTGCATTTATCGAAGTAGCCGAAGGAGTGGAAGGATTGATCCACGTAAGCGAAATGTCATGGTCTACACACTTGCGTAGCGCTCAGGACTTCGTAAACGTTGGTGATAAGGTGGAAGCTCAGATTCTTACATTGGATAGAGAAGAACGTAAAATGAGTCTTGGGATCAAACAACTGACTCCAGACCCATGGACCGATATCACTACCAAATATCCTGTTGGCTCTAAACACACCGGTATCGTGAGAAACTTTACCAATTTCGGTGTATTTGTGGAGTTGGAAGAAGGTATTGACGGATTGATCTATATCAGCGACCTTTCTTGGACCAAGAAAGTGAAGCACCCAAGTGAATTCACTAATATTGGTGATAACCTGGATGTGATCGTACTCGAATTGGATGTAGAAGGACGTAAGTTGAGCTTAGGTCATAAGCAAACTACCGAGAATCCTTGGGATAAGTATTCCAAAGAATTCGGTTTGGGTAGCAAGCACACCGCAAGTATTGATGAGATGGTAGACAAAGGAGCCGTGATTCACTTCAATGAAGATATCACTGCCTTTGTTCCAAAACGTCACTTGGAGAAAGAAGATGGATCCGACCTTAAGAAAGGTGAGGAAGCAGAATTCCAGATCATTGAATTCAATAAAGATTTCAAGAAAGTGGTAGCTTCTCACATGGCCATACACAAAGAAGAAGAAGCGAAGATCGTCAAGCAGGCTGCTAAGAAAGCTGCCAAGCAAGCCGAAGAAGCGAAGCCTACATTAGGTGACGCCAACGCGAAGCTTCAGGAATTGAAAGACAAAATGGACGGGAAGAAGTAAATTCCTATCTATTTTTAGAAATAGAAGGCCTTTCAGCAATGAGAGGCCTTTTTTATTGGGGCGCTTCCTGTAGTAGAGGAAACCTCACTACAGGACCGCACTTTCGGTGTTACACGCCGAAATCGGCGGGGTATTTGCCTCAATCCCTAGCGCAGGACGCTGGCTGTCAGTTCGAGTGATTTGCTTTGTGTGCAACACAAAGCAAATTGTATCGAGAACCAATTGCTTGCCATCGAATCCTCGCGATCTAATTTTAGTTCCAATCGCGCTAAAATTCACTCGAGGTGAGACTATTCAAATAAATTCCCTTATTTTTACACCCTGAATAACAATTCAGACCTTTCTATGAGCCAAAAAGTGTTACTAAACGCAACCGAAGTACACATCGCACTTCACCGTTTGGCTTGTCAATTGATCGAAAATCACGATACCTTCGAAAACACAGTCCTTATTGGCATTCAGCCAAGAGGAATTTTTTTGGCCGAACGTTTAAAACAACTGCTGGAATCCGAATACAAGATCAAAAACATCCAATACGGGCATCTGGACATTACCTTTTATCGTGACGACTTCAGAAGAGGCGACAAGCCCCTCGAGGCCAATACCACCAACATAGATTTTATCGTGGAAGACAAAAAAGTAGTTTTTGTAGATGACGTACTCTATACAGGACGTAGCATCCGCTCCGCATTGACGGCCATACAGTCCTTTGGCCGACCGCTGGAAATTGAATTGTTGACATTGATAGACCGTAGATTTAGTCGTCACCTGCCCATACAACCCGATTACCGCGGCCGACAGGTAGACGCCATAGGAAATGAAAAAGTAAAGGTATGCTGGAAAGAGAATGATGGGGAGGATGCCGTGTACCTAGTTAATAAATAGCACACCCTGAGTAAAATTGAAGGCAACGCAGATTGATAAATACGAAAATTGGTAATAAAGAAAAAACAGAATAACTGCCACTGCCAACTGAACACTGAACACTGAATATTAAACAATGAAGGAACTAAGTGTAAATCACTTACTGGGAATCAAGTACATCACTGAAGGCGATATACAACTCATCTTCGAAACTGCCGATCATTTTAAAGAAGTGATCAATCGTCCCATCAAGAAAGTGCCCTCCTTGAGAGACATCACTATTGCCAACCTATTTTTCGAAAACAGCACCCGCACCCGGCTTTCCTTCGAATTGGCCGAAAAAAGGCTAACTGCTGACGTGATCAACTTTTCTGCTTCGTCTTCTTCAGTAAAAAAAGGAGAAACACTTATAGATACGGTAAATAATATCCTTTCCATGAAAGTGGATATGGTCGTAATGCGACATCCCAACCCCGGAGCAGGCGTGTTCTTATCGAAACACATAGACGCTAGTATTGTGAACGCCGGCGACGGAGCCCATGAACATCCTACACAAGCCTTGCTGGATTGTTATTCGATTCGAGAACGATTAGGGGATGTGAAAGGAAAGAACGTGGTGATTGTAGGTGATATTTTGCATTCAAGAGTGGCGCTAAGTAATATTTTTGCACTTCAAAAGCTTGGAGCTAAGGTTAAAGTTTGTGGCCCTAAAACGCTTATTCCTAAATATATAGAAAAATTAGGTATTGAAGTTGAGACGAACTTTCGAAAAGCCCTCAATTGGTGTGATGTAGCTAATATGCTGCGGGTGCAAAACGAGCGCATGGAGATTAGTTATTTTCCAACTACCCGAGAATATACCCAACAATATGGACTAACGATGGAGGTGTTGGAATCTCTAAACAAGGAAATCGTAGTCATGCACCCGGGACCGATCAACCGGGGTGTTGAGATCACCACCGAAGTAGCCGATAGCGGGCAAGCGATCATCTTGGATCAGGTTCAGAACGGAGTGGCTATACGGATGGCGGTTTTGTATCTATTAGCCTCAAAAATACAACGTAATGAAGATTAGTGTAAACCCCAAATTCACGGTATTGGCTGATGACAGAGGCGATGTAGAGTCGTTTGCCAAGTATCTGGAGCGAATAGTCCCGGAACGATATGAAGAGCACAACCTCGTGATCGATCTGTTGAAGTATGAAACCATGGAACTACCGCAACTACTGCTCTTCTTGAAATTGTCCACCTACCACCGATCCACAAAGCATTCCTTTGTACTGGTAAACAACACGGTGGACGTAGATGATGTCCCTTTTGAAATGATCGTGGTGCCTACAATTCAGGAAGCCGGCGATATTGTAGAAATGGAGGAGATCGAGCGGGATCTGGGTTTTTAGCAAATTTATGACTTGATTTGCTCTATCTTAGATCGTAAACTTGCCCCGAGCGCAGTCGAGGGGTCGCACATCGTAAATCATAAATACGCATGAAACTCACGATCCTTGGCTGTCATTCTGCTACTCCACGATGGGATGCTAATCCCACCGCTCAGGTATTGGAGGTAAAAGGGCATCTCTTTTTGATCGATTGCGGAGAGGGAACGCAGGTCCAACTCAGGAAGTTTAAGGTAAAATTTTCTCGGATCAAGCATATATTTATCTCGCATCTGCACGGAGACCATTTTTATGGCCTGGTAGGACTTATTTCTACCTTTCGGTTATTGGGAAGAGAGGCCAATTTACATGTTTACGGTCCCAAGGGAATTAAGGAAGCTGTTACACTTCAGCTAAAACTTGGGAATAGCTGGACCAATTATCCTTTAATTTTTCACGAATTGGATGGTAATTCTTCAGAAATTATTTTTGAAGATGACAAGCTTACCGTACGTACCATTCCTTTGGATCATCGAGTGTATACGAACGGATTCTTGTTCCAAGAGAAGCCTAGTGAGCGCAAACTAGATATCAATGCCGCTGTTTCAGCTAAGATCGATAAAAGCTATTACTCCAAGCTAAAACAAGGACAGGATGTAACTTTGGACGATGGGAGCGTGATCCAAAATACTCAGGTAACTTTAGATCCGGAACCCTCGAAATCCTATGCTTATTGCAGTGATACTGCCTATTTTCCGGATATCGTCCCAATCATTAAAGACGCTACTGCCTTGTACCATGAGGCCACTTTTTTAGAGCAGCACGCCCAACTCGCCGAAAAAACCAAACACAGCACCGCCAAGGAAGCCGCAGCTATTGCAAAGAAGGCGGCTGTTGGCACCTTGATCTTAGGTCATTATTCAGGTCGGTATCCCACTACCGAGTCTTTTAAACAAGAAGCACTGGAGATCTTTCTTAATGTGCAATTGGCGGAAGACGGGAAGATCTTTGAGATTTAACGAAGTCACTTTTCCCTCAAATCTTACAGAATTTGTAACTTGTATTCTCTCTAAGCTATGAATTATGAAGGCTCCTTTGATTTTACTAGTTTACCTGCTTTCACTATCCACATTGTTCGGGCAACAAATTGATCTTGTTCAACCGGCTGATACACCCTGTACCCATGAAAATCCGTCAAATGCTTTGGAAAATGGTTTATTGTCCGCTTCAGAAGGAACGCAAATTGTGGCTAACGATATTTTAATTGCACCAGGGGACAGTTTTACACTAAGTCAAATAGACGTGCATTTTTTTTCGCAGACGATTATTACGGATGCAAATATTACTTTCTATGAAGATGACGGTGGTCTTCCCGGTACTGTACTGGGTGGTTTAATTGACGTAGTACCTAGCTCTGTCTTTGACATTGGAAGCTTTGGTCTTGATGCATGGAAGGCAATCTTTGATGTACCAGATTTCGATTTTGTTGGGCAGGCAGACGTTGAAACGCGTTATTGGATCGCTGTGTCGGTATCTAACGCAGCCGGAAATGATCAAGTATATTGGGAAACCAGTACCACCAGTATTATTGGACAACCTGTGGCTTTTGATGATGGAACCGGTTGGGTACTTCATGAACCAGGAGGTGGACAAACTGTCGATGGCGTTTATAAATTTACCGGTGAATGCAATCTAGGAAGCCGTGACAAATATAAATTGGACTTCAATGTTTCACCAAACCCCGTAACAAACCTCCTTCTCTTTTCTGCGTTTTCACCGGGAACAGTTTCCGTAACAAATATACATGGAGTGGTGGTATTTATATCAGAATATCAAACAGGCATACAGGAGTTTTCACTTCAAGGCCTACCAAGTGGCCTTTATATTGTTAAATTGTCTACGGACCTTAGAAGTTCAACGAAAAAGGTGATCAAACAATAGCAAAAAAGGTGCAAATATATTCTTCCTGCATTTTTCCCTACAATTACCAAAACTTGTAAATTGCAGTATAAATTGTTGCCATCTTATTCGGTTTATGTTATAAATACTGAATAACTTAGTACGGCCATTTCAGAATAAAAAGAATGCAAGACAACCTGCACGATTATCGGAAGAACTACGAGAAAGGTGCTCTGACCAAGGAGAGCGTCGATCCCAATCCGTTACAACAGTTTCGCACCTGGTTTTACGAGGTGAAGGAATTGGGAGGTGTGGATGAGGTTAATGCCATGACGCTTACCACCATTGGATTGGATGGATTTCCGAAGGGAAGAATGGTTTTGCTAAAGAAGTACGATGAACACGGATTTTATTTTTATACCAACTATTCCAGCGAGAAAGGAAGGTCAATTATTAATAACAATAAAGTCTCGCTGTCATTTTTTTGGCCTACCATGGAACGTCAGATCATTGTTATAGGTAATGCCGAAAAGGTCAGCGAGGAAGAATCGACCAACTATTTTGCTTCCCGTCCTAAGGGCAGCCAGTTGGGGAGTTTGGTTTCTAACCAAAGTGAGGTGATTGAGAGCAGGGAGGATCTGGAAAAAGAATTGGCGCAATTGGAGGCTACTTATGAAAGTAAGGAAGTTCCTAAACCCGATGATTGGGGTGGGTTTCTCGTAAAACCTCAGAGCATCGAATTTTGGCAGGGACGGCCCAACCGGTTGCACGACCGAATTCGATACCGGTTGCAGAGGCTCGATTGGATCATCGAACGCCTTGCACCTTAAACTAAATTAATCAACCAAATTATACTTATGAAGACATTATACATGGTACGCCACGCAAAATCATCCTGGAAGCATGATGTGATCGATCATCAGCGCCCTTTAAAAGGTCGTGGACGAAGAGACGGAGCCCTGCTGTCTGCCCACATCAAGGATCGAGTGGCGCCCCCTCAAAAAATTATTTCCAGTGATGCTGTGAGAGCATTGTCAACAGCAAATTTTTTTAAAGATGCCTTTGGGATGGCGGATTCCGATTTTAGCACTAATCATAATTTGTACGATTTTAGCGGACAAAGCGTTTTTGACATTATAAAAAACCTGCCCAATGATTTGGATCGGGTGATGATCGTGGGCCATAATCATGCTTTTACGTCCATTGCAAATATGTTAGGAAACACCTATATTGACAATGTTCCTACCTGTGGTTTTGTGCATTTGGAATTTGAAGAGGACCATTGGAAGGACATCACCACAGGAAAGACTATTTTGACAGTATTCCCTCGGCATTTGAAGTAATTTATGGCAACAGTAACAGTTTCAGAAAATATAGAGAATAAATACCTCAACAGAGAGTTGAGTTGGCTTCAGTTTAATGCCAGAGTGCTTCAGGAAGCGGAAGATGATACGGTACCCTTGATCGAACGGCTTCGGTTTTTAGGTATTTTTTCAAACAACCTCGATGAATTTTTCAAAGTACGATACGCCACTATCAAACGAATTATTGAAGCAGGAAAAGGGGGTCGCAGCGAGTTAGGGGGTATTTCGGCTTCAGAACTTTCAGAAGAGATCACGCAGATCGTCATCAAACAACAGGCGCATAGTTTGATGATCCTCAAGGAAATTGAAGAAGAGCTGGAAAAAGAGAATATCTATATTATTGATGAAACTGAAATCACAGGAAAACAAAGTCAGTTTATTTCAGAATATTTTCTTCGGAAGGTGAGCCCGGCACTTATGACCATTGTGATCACCAAATTGGACAAATTTCCTGAGTTGATGGACAGTGCTGCCTATTTGGTCGTTAAAATGGTGATGGATGGTAAGGAAAAGCATTCAGAAAAAATAAACTACGCACTTGTTGAGATCCCCAGAACCGTGGAGCGTTTTGTGGTACTCCCTGAGGAAGACGGGAAACAGTACATAATCATATTGGATGATCTTATTCGTCACAGTATGCACACCATTTTTGGGATCTTCAATTATAAGAGCATTACAGCCCACATGATTAAGATTAGCCGGGATGCCGAACTAGATATTGACAGTGATCTAAGTAGAAGCTTCCTTGAAAAGTTGTCTAAAAGTGTGGATGAGCGTAGCTCGGGAGACCCGGTCCGATTTGTATACGATAAGAAAATTGATCCGGAAACCCTTCAGTTTTTGTTGGATAAAATGAGTATTGATTCCACCGATAGCCTTATTCCCGGAGGTAGATATCATAACCGAAGGGATTATATGAAATTTCCCAGTCTGGGCCGAAGGGATCTTCTCTATGAGCCTGTGCAGCCTTTGCCCATTCCGGGGCTAAGTATGGAGGGTAGCCTCCTTGATGCTGTCGCCAAGAAGGATTTTTTACTCTATGCGCCCTACCAATCCTTTTCCTATGTAGTAAAATTTTTGAGAGAAGCGGCTTTGGATCCCAGAGTTCGGTCCATAAAGATCACCATATATAGATTGGCAGAAGTTTCGCACATTGCAAGTTCCTTGATCAATGCAGCGAAAAATGGAAAAAATGTCACAGTTCAAATAGAGGTGAGAGCCCGTTTTGACGAAGCGGCCAACATTCGCTATGCTGAAGATATGCAAAAGGAAGGGGTGAATCTAATTTTTGGCGTTACTGGTCTGAAAGTGCATTGTAAAGCGTGCGTAGTAGTGCGAAAAGAAGGCAATAAAACTAAGCGTTACTCTTTTGTTTCCACGGGTAATTTTAATGAATCAACGGCTCGAATTTATACAGATTATACCTTGTTTACAGCCAACCCTAAGATAGGCAAGGAGATCAATAAGGTGTTCGATTTCTTTGAAGTAAATTATCGGGTAAAAATATACAATCACCTCATTGTTTCCCCTCATTATACTAGAAACGCAATCTATCAATTAATTGATACCGAAGTTGAGAACCACAGAAAGGGCTTGCCAAGCGGAATTAACCTCAAGCTGAATAGCCTCTCCGATTTCCCCATGATAGATAGGCTGTATGATGCCAGTAGAGCGGGTGTTAAAATTCGCCTCATTATACGCGGGATATGTTGCTTGATCCCGGGTGTGAGTGGAATGAGTGAAAATATTGAAGTGATTAGCATTGTAGATAAATTTTTGGAACACCCCCGTCTCTACATTTTTGAAAATGCTGGCAGCCCGAAATTTTATATTTCTTCGGCCGATTTTATGGGTAGAAATCTGGATAGCCGCGTAGAGATTGGTTGTCCTATTTATGACCATGACATTCAGCAACAATTGATCGACACCTTTGAAATATGCTGGAGTGATAATGTAAAGGCCAGAATAATATCAGCCGATCAAAACAATGCCTATCGAGTTAATGACAAACCTAAAATTCGTTCTCAGTTCAAACTGTACGAATATTACCAACAAAAGCTGAAAAAGATTGCTAACAATTGAAAAATATGCGGCTATCGACATTGGGTCGAATGCTATTCGTTTACTAATTGCCACAGTGATCGAAAAGGACGAGAAACCGCCACAATTTAAAAAGACAAGTCTGGTACGTGTACCCATACGATTGGGAGCCGATGTGTTTTTGGACGGTGCTATTTCTGAGGCAAATCTCGTACGTATGTTGGATGCCATGAATGCCTACAAACTACTCATGCAAACCCACAAGGTGACAAAATACCGAGCCTGCGCAACATCTGCAATGCGTGAAGCGAATAATGGAGTGAAAATAGCCAGTCAGATCCTCAAGGAGACGGGAATCAATATTGAGATCATCGACGGTAAGGATGAAGCCACGATCATCGCCTCCACTGATCTTAGAGATCTTATTGATTCGGATCGAACTTTTCTGTATGTCGATGTTGGGGGTGGAAGCACCGAATTTACACTATTCGCGAACGGACGAACGGTCACTTCACGGTCTTTTAAATTGGGTACCGTTCGTATTCTTAATGATATGATTAGGGAGAATGTTTGGGACGATGTGAAAAAGTGGATCAAAAAAGTGACGCAAGACTACGAAACTATAGATTTAATAGGTTCAGGAGGAAATATTAATAGTATTTATAAGAATAGCGGCACCAAATTAGGCTCACCACTTAGCTATTTTTATTTAACCAATTATTACGAAAAATTAAAATCATATACCTATCACGAACGGATTTTTGAACTACAAATGAATCCGGATCGTGCAGATGTTATCGTACCAGCCACCAAGATCTATTTATCGGCTATGAAATGGAGTAAGGCACAAAGCATCTATGTGCCTAAGATCGGTCTTGCCGACGGTATTATAAAAGGATTGTACAATGAAAAATTGGCCGGAGGAATTCCAAACAACCGAAGCTAAGGTTTTTACTAGCCATGAATACTTTCAGAAGTACTCAATCCCTTCATGACTTCTGCTTCAAAAGTTAGTAGCTCTTGCCACTTTTTATCCACTACTTTTCGATCTCCATACTGCCGTGCGAAACTAAGGAACATGGTATAATGTCCTGCTTCACTGATCATTAGCTTACGGTAGAATCTTGCTAATTTTTTATCGGTTAATTCCTCACTCAACAATCTGAATCGCTCACAGCTGCGTGCTTCGATCAAGGCCGCATATAATAATCTGTGAACCAGTTGGTCCGTCCGGCTGCCCCCTTTTGGGAAAAACTTCATGACGGCATTTACATAAGCGTCTTTTCGATCTCTACCCAAGGTCCAACCCCTATCTGTAATGAGGTCATGGACCATTTTAAAATGACTCATTTCCTCTTGTGCCAATTGGATCATTTCTTCGATCAGTTCGGTGTATTCCGGAAAGGAAACAATGAGAGAAATTGCTGTGGATGCTGCTTTCTGTTCGCAATACGCATGATCTGTAAGGATCTCTTCCACATTTTTTTCAACGATATTTACCCAACGAGGATCGGTTGGCAGCTTTAAGCCCAGCATTCGGATATCACCCTTTTCTTCTGGTTTCATGAAAATTGTATTACTTCGGAATTAGCTACACGTCAAGATCGAATTCTTGCCGCAACTTGTCGATCAGGGGATTTTTTTCCATTAATTTTTCAAATTTTTCTCGAGTAGTGTACGCATAACGTTTTACTTCCGCTTCATTTACTTCGATGGATAGGTCCAGATCATAATTTTTTAAACTGGCCCGCAGATTGGTCATTAGGTCGAATTTGGCTCGCTCAACTTCTACCTTGATCGTATCATTAGGAAAAACAAGATGGATGAGATTTCCATCCAATTTTGGGACTCCCATCGTAAGGTGAGAAAGGAGGTTATACTTTCCTTCTTTTTCAACCTTCTTAGCATAGGCCGTCCATGCTTCTTGCATTTGCGATTCTGAAAACTCTTCGGTAGGTAGATTTTCCTCATCGGGAAGTCTGGCGATGAGTTCTTTTTTAAGTTGGTGTTTTTTCTGAATGCTCCTCAGTGACAAGGCCGATACTTTTTTAGCATTCCGCTCCGCTAAAATCTGGGGTCGTTCAATAACACGTTCCTGCTGTTTTTCCGAAACGACCGGAGCTTCTTTCAGCTTGGTTTCAATTTCTGAATCGGCTAGTACAGGCTCCACTTCTGGCTGCGACTCAACCTCAATAGCAATTGGGTCTTGGGTGACCGGTTTTGTTTCCTCGGCTATTTCCGAAGAAGAAGGAAGGCTAACTTTGGCAAAGTAGGAGGGTGGAATTACGAAATACTTCCCGTTAGTCTTTTTTTTTTCACCTTCGAAGGTGAGTGAAGCCAACTGCAACAGGCACAGCTCCACCAATAGTCGCTGGTTACGGCTGTTCTTGTATTTTAGATCACAGCTATTCGCCAGCTCAATTCCCGAAACTAAAAATGAATGTGGTGCCTTTTTCGATTGTTCCAAATACATTTGTTTGACTTGCTCGCCCACTTCCAACAAAGCAATCGTGGATTCGTTCTTACAAACCAACAAGTCCCTGAAATGGGAGGCTAAGCCCGAAATAAAATGGTGCCCGTCAAATCCCTTTGCGAGTATTTCATCGTATTGAATTAAGACCTCAGGGATTTTATTTTCAAGTAAGAGCTCAGAAATAGCGAAGTAATAGGTGTAGTCCAAAACATTCAGGTTTTCCGTAACCGCTTCTCTGGTCATCTTTTTTCCTGAAAAACTTACGACTCGGTCAAAAATTGAAAGCGCGTCTCGCATGGCTCCATCCGCCTTTTGGGCGATGATATGAAGGGCATCATCTTCGGCTTCAATTTTCTCTAGCTTGGCCACTTCGGCCAACTGTCCTTTAATATCGTTTACTGTGATTCGCCTGAAGTCAAAGATCTGACACCGAGATAAAATGGTAGGGATGATCTTGTGCTTTTCGGTAGTAGCTAATATGAAAATGGCATGCTTGGGAGGTTCTTCCAAAGTCTTCAAAAAAGCATTGAAGGCCGCGGAAGACAGCATATGAACTTCATCAATAATATAGACTTTATAGTTTCCTACCTGCGGGGGAATTCGAACCTGATCGATCAAATTTCGAATGTCGTCCACCGAGTTGTTTGAAGCGGCATCCAATTCGAATATATTGAACGCAAAGTCCTCGTCCTTGTGATGGGTCCCATCGTCATTAATCTTCTTTGCCAAAATACGAGCGCAGGTGGTTTTTCCAACTCCTCTGGGCCCTGTAAACAACAAAGCTTGTGCCAGGTGGTTATTCTCAATAGCATTCTCCAACGTATTGGTAATAGCCTGTTGGCCTACCACCTCGTTAAAATTGGTGGGCCTGTACTTCCTAGCCGATACAATAAAGTGTTCCATAGCTTCCAAACAAATATAAAAACCAATGCCCTGTTATTAAAAAATAGTCATTCCTATTTTAAGGTAGTTATTAACATTTCAGCTACTTTTGCCGGGCAGGCCGCCTTATCGATCTTTGTTTTGGCAGAGGTAGGAAAGTCCGGACACCACAGGGGAGCATAGCGGCTAACGGCCGTCGTCCACCTACGCTCAGGCTACGGTGGATAGGACAAGTGCAACAGAAAGAATGTACAGATAATGCTGTAGTGAAATCAGGTAAACTCTATGCGGTGCAATGCCACGTATACTCGGGCTTGAGGGTTCCCGCCCGATCCGAGAGGGTAGGCAGATAGAACATTTTGGCAACAAAATGTCCAGATAAATGATAAGGGCCGTACTTTGTGCGGTACAGAATCCGGCTTACAGGCCTGCTTTTTTTAATTGAGACTGGATCCATTCTACACAATCTGCCATGTTGTAAAATGCTTTGTGCGGGTAATCAAAAAATCGCTGCGCGAAGGATGCGTTCTTGTAGGTAACTTCTGAATAACATAAAGTGGCAATCCCAACAATTTGTGAATTGTATTTCTTGGTTTCTATATAACAGGTTGGATTGATCGTATAGTCATTCACCCGGTTCGAAATATATCCAAAAGGACGATCATAAAAATGCTTGTCGAAGATTTCGTGAAATTTGATGAGATGGGGAGTGTCAAAAATAACTCCTTCATGAATGGTTGCCACTAAATAATGCTCAAAGAGTTCGAAGTGAGCAAAATCAATGTCGATCATTAATTTGGCGGGGGAGGCCATTTATTTTTCGGATTAGTTGCATTCAAATGTAGTTTTTTTTATTCACAACTCATAATAGCTCGTATTTATCAACCCTCAGAAACTCTAAAAAAACTAAAGACAGACCCTCCATAACGACGAGATTCCGAATAGTTCTCAGTTTGGGACAGATCGGTTTGCTTGGGATGCTCTATGATCAACACACCCTCCAACTTGAGCAGTGAGCGATCAAAAACTGTTTGCACGATCAATTCAAATTGATCCACTTCAAAATGATAAGGCGGATCGGCAAAAATAATATCGAATGCTTCGGAAGTGGATAGCAAGTAGCTAAAAACATCTTTTTTGATGGTACGTATGGGCATTTTCAACTCCTGTGCCGTTTTATGAATGAATTTGATACAGCCAAAATGGGCATCTACACATAAGATTGATGGCGTACCCCGAGAGGCAAATTCGAAACTTATATTGCCGGTCCCAGCAAACAGATCCAGTACTTTGAGTTCGTTAAAATAGTAGGAGTTATTGAGAATATTGAAGAGGGCCTCTTTTGCATTGTCTGTTGTAGGACGCACCGGTAGATTTTTAGGGGCTTGCAATCGCCTTCCTTTGTGTGTGCCGGAGATGATACGCATTACAAAACCGATTTAAGTAGCACATGTTGATGCGATGCTTCCTGTGCTAACTGCCGTCTGTTCCAGTCCAGGAATGAGACATTACGCACATAGGTATACAATATTTCATACAATTCGCTTTCCAAAGTAATATTTCCACAGACAACGGTTTCAACTGAGTCCGGATTGAGATCCAACTGCTCAAAGCAGAAGAGAACGTAGTAGATAAAATCTTCGGGAGTTTTAAACGAATACGAATTACACAGCTGCAGTTGCCCTTGTTCGCTAATGATGCACTCAAACTGCTCTTCCAATATATGAAGATAAACTTTAGAAGTTTCGGAATGTTTCTCTGCATTTAATAAATTTTGGATCAGTAGTGTGCTGGAATGAAAATAGGAAAAGGAGCCAAACTTTTCGAACATAAAATTATTAATATTTACGAAGGGAACATAGACCACTACGGCTTGCTGTGCATCGATCTCATCAAAGCTGATAAAATCGTTTCCAAGAATTTTTGTGTTGAATTTTAAGTACTCACTAGCTTTGGATTCATCGAAAAGCGATTGGGGTACCAGGGAGTAATTATGTGTGGTGTAGATCAGGTTCACCCCGTCGAAGGATTCATTGAGTTCGGGTTGCTTCGCAAATTGATCGGTGAGTTGATATAATAATTCCTCCGGAGTATGAGATGTTTCAAAATGTACTTCAGAAAAAAACAAAACTTCCCCTTCCCGAGAGGCTATTAAAAAAGAAAGTCCGGTCAATGTTACTTGAACGGACAATCTCTTAGTTTGGTTGGTTGGATTATTTTTGGTCTGGGGACTTGTCATATAATTTAGGCCAGTTACCACTGGTATTAATTTCGTCCATGGATCCTATTTTAATGTATGGGCCGTTCACACCATCCACCGAGTTAACAGTTAACTCTAATTGTATCAGATCTTTATTTTCACCTTCAAGGATCACGCTCTTGTGAACTTTCGATTCAAATACAGAATAATTGACCCCATTCTTTTCAAGCTTACCTGCCTTTAAGTCGAACTTCGCATCGGTACCCGGAACATTCATCATCGTTTTGTATCGTTCACTTCCTTTGAAGAGAGAATCTTTTACCGCTCTAAAATTAATGGTATCGACTACGATCACATCAATATAATATCCTTCAGAAATACCGTAGGCCTTATTTTTTTCCACATCGGCATAGCTGCTATCTCGTCTTTCTGTGATAGCATATTGGGCCGTGTCAATGAAACGAACCAAACTATCAAAGCTGCCTGTAAAATTTCCAGTTACCTGCTGATGTGCTAATTGAGAGTCTCTAATGTCTTTTAGTTTTGCGATCACTTTTTCGTAGCGTTCTTCTTTTGTCTTGTTAAACTGTACGGGTCCAATAATTGAATCGTATAGTTTATAACCCAAGAAGATAATAATAACCCAGAGAACTAATTGAATGATAAGTTTCATTATAAAGATTGTTTAATTATGATTTTTCAACCTAAAAGCGGTACATCGCAAATCTACAATTTTTTTTTATTGGTAAAACTATATTCCGAAAAAAACCTACCTATCTTTGAGCATTCGACGTACCTTACCATATGGATGTTTCCCATTTTTACAGCCTCCTCAAGAGTGACTTTCCACATACTGCAACAACCAAGCAGGACATCACGCTGCAACTGCTTGCGAAATTTGCATTGAGCAAAAGTAGGAACGAAGTGTTTTTATTGAAAGGCTATGCCGGAACCGGAAAGACCACTATTGTAGGTACGCTGGTAAAAAACCTGAAAAAGATTCACAGGTCTTCGATCCTGCTGGCTCCCACCGGAAGGGCGGCTAAAGTAATTAGCAATTATAGTAACAAGGAGGCCTTTACCATTCACAAAAAAATATACATTCCTAAAAGTGTGCAAGGGGGAGGGGTGTCGTTTAAATTGCAGGCAAATAAACACAAGAATGTGGTTTTCATTGTTGATGAGGCATCGATGATTCCGGACATTAATCAAGATTCGAAATTATTCGAAAATGGTTCATTGCTAGATGATCTCATGCAATATGTTTACAGCGGCTTCAACTGTAAGTTGATGCTCATTGGGGACACGGCTCAGCTCCCGCCTGTAAAACTTACAATTAGTCCGGCACTGGATAAGAATATTCTCACCAACCATTACAACCAGGAGGTGATCTCCATAGAACTTGACGAAGTGATGCGGCAGGAAAAGGAGAGTGGAATTTTGTTCAATGCCACGCAAATACGGAACGCGCTGGATACTGGTATTTTTGAAAGTTTCAAATTTAGTGCGATGGACTTCCCGGAGGTTATCAGGCCTACGGACGGGCAAGAGGTTATGGATGCCATCAACGATAGTTATTCCCAACAGGGAAATGAGGAAACCGTTATTATTGTACGCTCCAACAAACGGGCTAATAATTACAATCAGAATATTCGAAGTCGCATTTTATTTCAGGAAGAACAACTTTCTGCCGGGGATTATTTGATGGTGGTAAAAAATAACTACTTCTGGGTGAAGCCACATTCCGAAGCAGGTTTTATTGCTAACGGTGATATTATTGAAATATTGGAGATTCATGGTTTCAAAGAATTGTACGGCTTCCGTTTTGCTGAAGTGTCCATGCGAATGGTGGATTATCCAAGTATGAAACCTTTGGAAACGGTGCTTCTTTTAGACACGCTTACCTCCGAAACACCCTCGCTTTCTTATGACGACTCCAATAAATTATATGAGGCCGTTAAGGAGGACTATCAAGACCTTACTTCCAACTACAAAAAATTTATGTCGGTTAAGAATAACAAGTACTTTAATGCCCTTCAGGTAAAATTTTCCTATGCAATTACCTGTCACAAATCGCAGGGAGGACAATGGAAAACAGTTTTTGTTGAGCAACCCTATCTTCCCAACGGAATTGACAAGGATTACCTACGTTGGCTATACACGGCGGTTACTCGAGCCAGAGAAAAGTTGTACCTCTTAGGATTTAAAGATGAATTTTTTACCGATCACGAGTAAACCTTTTGGCAATTTTAACATCTACCTAATATATTCTGTGGAAATCGGTCAGAATAGTGGGAAACTTACTATTTTTGAAACCTCATAAAAAATGACCAAACTTTGAAGATAATTGCAATGATTCCCGCACGTTACGGGGCGTCCCGCTTCCCTGGAAAATTAATGCAGGACTTAGGTGGAAAGCCCGTAATTGTCCGCACCTACGAAGCAACCAAAGAAACCGGACTATTTGACGAGGTTTATGTAGTCACCGACAATCAAGTGATCTTTAAGGAGATCGAGTTGAGTGGTGGAAAGGCGATCATGAGTAAAAAAGAGCATGATTGTGGAACGGATCGCATCGCAGAAGCCGTTGAAGGCATGGATGTTGATATTGTTGTGAATGTTCAGGGAGATGAACCATTTACCAGCAAATCCGGATTGGAAAAAGTCTTGAGCGTTTTTAGCGGGCCGGATGCCGAAAAGATTGATCTGGCTTCTTTAATGACAGAGATGTATGATTGGAAGGAGATCAGCGATCCTAATGCGGTAAAAGTAATTGTAGACAAGGACAATTTCGCCTTGTATTTTTCTAGATCTCCCATTCCGTATCCACGGGATAAAAATGCTGCTGTGCAATATTACAAACACAAGGGCATATACGCTTTCAGAAAAAAAGCGTTGTTAGATTTTTATAAACTGCCAATGCGTTCGATGGAGGCTGCCGAAAAAATAGAATGCATACGCTACTTAGAATATGGAAAAAATATAAAAATGGCTATATCGAATACTCAAGGAATCGAAATTGATACACCGGAAGATCTGGTGAGAGCCAACAAAGCCCTTAAGGAAGACAAGACCATTACGGTGAATAATAAGTATCGAAATTTCCCAATGGTTCCCAAAGTTATCTTTGGCCGTGGTAGTTTTGATCAATTGCCGTCCATTTTGGCACCTCGTCGTAAGGACAAAGCACCGTTTATCTACCTGGTGGATGATGTCTTCGAAATGAATGAGGATCTTATCAATAGAATGAACCTTCGCTTTAATGACAAATTAATTTTTGTTTCGGCAGAAGAAGAGCCAAAAACAGAGCAGGTTGATACCATCGTAAAAGCCATCAAACAAGAGTTCACTTATAATCCTTCCGGAATCATTGGAGTGGGCGGTGGAAGTGTTTTGGACCTATCCAAAGCTGTTTCTTTAATGTTGACCAATAAAGGAAGTGCCGCCGATTATCAGGGCTGGGATCTGGTGCATAACAAGGCCATCTATCATGTAGGTGTGCCTACCATTTCAGGAACCGGAGCAGAGGTTTCCAGGACCACAGTGCTTACCGGACCGGAGAAAAAACTAGGGATCAATAGCGATTATACACCCTTTGATCAGGTGGTTTTGGATCCCGATCTTACAATGGGAGTTCCTAGAAATCAGTGGTTCTATACCGGTATGGATTGTTTCATTCACTGTGTGGAATCGCTCAATGGTACGTTCTTGAATGAATTCAGTAAAAGTTATGGCGAAAAAGCCTACGACCTTTGTAAAGAGATCTTTTTAAGTGAAAATCTTTCCGAAGAAGAATCGAGAGGGAAATTAATGATGGCTTCCTGGCATGGAGGGATGAGTATTGCCTATTCTCAGGTTGGGGTGGCGCATGCTATGAGCTATGGTTTAGGGTACGTGCTAGGTACTAAGCACGGTATTGGAAATTGTATCGTGTTTGATCATTTGGAGGAGTACTATCCGGAAGGAGTTCGGCTTTTCAAAGAGATGAAGGAATACCACAACATCCACTTGCCTAAGGGTTTATGCAGCAACCTTACAGACTACCAAATGAATACCATGATCGATATTGCTCTGAGTCTTGCTCCGCTTTGGGAGAATGCCTTAGGAGACGACTGGGAGCGTATCATGACTAGAGATAAGCTACGCGAGCTGTATCTGAAAATGTAGTACCTTACTACATCATATGGGCTTGACCAAATTTATATTTCATAAGCTAATGGGCTGGAAAATTTCAGGTAAATTTAATCCTGATATTAAAAAAGCTGTCATTATTGTCGTCCCACATACAAGTTGGCACGATTTCTATGTAGGTGTCTTTACCCGAAGAATTTCAAAAACAAAAATACATTGGGTAGGGAAACAAGAACTTTTTAAATGGCCCATGGGCTGGTATTTCAGATGGATGGGCGGATCGCCATTGGATCGTACTTCGGGACAAAACAAGGTAGAGGCTATCACACAGATTTTTAATAACAAAGAAGGATTTAGATTAACGCTCGCCCCCGAAGGTACTCGCAAAAAAGTGGATCAATGGAAAACGGGATACTATTATATTGCATTAGCTGCCAAGGTCCCCATCATTCCGATATCCTTCGATTACAAAACTAAAACAGTTACCATAAACGAACCTTTTCATCCTACAGGCGATATAGAAGCAGATACCGTCGTGCTGAGATCTTATTATGACGGTGTTGTTGGTAAGAAGCCAGAGTACACTTAATTATCCGTCGCTTTCATCTGCATCAGTAAGTTTTTGTACATTTATAAAAATGTTATTTGCTATGAAACAGACGCTACTTCTTTTAGTATTTTTTATTACCACGATTTCTTTTGCACAAACGCCTTGTACTGCTGGGATGGCAGGTTCCTTCGAATGTGATGGCTACGACCTTATTTCTCAAATACCACTGGCTACAATGAGCTCGGTGAAGGCAAATGATTCCTGGGGTTGGACAGATCCACAGGATGGCAAGGAATATGCCATTATTTGCTTGAACGAAGGAACTGCGTTTATAGATATTTCAGATCCATTAAATCCTGTTTATTTAGGACAACTTCCTAGTGAGAGTAATGATCACACAACATGGAGAGATGCCAAAACTTATAATAATTATGCCTTTATTGTTAGCGAAGACAGCAATCATGGAATGCAGGTTTTTGACCTAACGCGCCTTAGAAATGTACCTAATCCACCAGAAATATTTACGAATGACGCCTATTATGCCGGTTTTGGCAGCGCACATAACATCGCCATCAATGAAGACACTGGCTACGCCTATGGCTTAGGAACCTCCACTTTTGGTGGGGGCGCCCACTTTGTGGACATTTCAGACCCACTCAACCCAACCGCCGCAGGAGGACATCCCGGAGATGGTTATTCTCACGATGCTCAGATCGTTACCTACAACGGCCCCGATACCGATTATGTGGGGCAGGAAATTCTCTTCGGAAGTAATGAAAATGAAGTAGTTATTGTGGATATAACCAATAAAAACAATCCCATTACCATTTCAACGATTGGTTATAGCCAGATAAGTTATACCCATCAAGGCTGGCTGACCGAAGACCACCGTTATTTCCTTTTGGGTGACGAGACCGATGAGATCAATTTTGGTTTCAATTCACGAACCATGATCTTCGATTTTGAAGATCTGGATGCACCCCAGTTACATTTCGAGTATTCGGGGGCAACAGGAGCGACGGATCATAACGGCTATGTAAAAGGCGATAAATTCTATCTGGCGAACAATGCAGCCGGACTTCGTGTGATGGATATTTCGGATATAGAGAATATGAATATGAGTCAGTCAGGGTTCTTTGATAGTTACCCGGCTAACAGCAGTGCCGGCTTTAATGGTTCTTGGAACATCTATCCATTCTTTGATAGCGGACATATCGTCATTAGCGATCGGGCAGAAGGGATGCTCTTAGTCAAAGCCCCAATTTTGGGTGTCGACGATATTACGGCCGACGATCATTTCAGAATATATCCAAATCCGACTTCAACAACACTAACAATTGCTTCAACCGATGCGTCTATAAACGCGATTCTGATCACCGATGTATCTGGGAAAGTAGTATATCAAAATACCAATGAATTGGGTCAAACCACCCAAGTTGATATTTCATCATTGGCCAATGGGATGTATTTTGTAGGCGTGAATGGAAGTGTGAGTAGAAAGATCATCAAGGAATAGATCAATGCTACAATCGATGTAGTTTAAGTGAAGCGGAATTAATTTTTTTAAATATTATTCCGAATCTGAGGTTTCATCCATCGTATGATACACATTTTGCACATCATCATCCTCCTCTAGTTTTTCGAGAAGTTTTTCGACATCGGCTGCGTCTTCGGCGGAGATCTTTTTAGTGACCTGCGGAATTCTTTCAAAGCCCGACGATAGTATCTCGATATTTTTTTCTTCCAAGTAATTCTGAATGGCACCAAAGCTCTCGAAGGGCGCATAGATCAACACTCCGTCTTCGTCCTCAAAGATCTCCTCTACACCAAAATCGATCAACTCCAATTCCAGTTCTTCCATGTCCCTTTCGCCCGCATCCACTCTAAAATTACACACATGGTCAAACATAAAGACCACAGAACCTGAAGTCCCTAAATTACCGTCGCATTTATTGAAATAGGAACGTACATTAGCCACCGTACGGGTATTATTGTCGGTGGCAGTTTCTACCAGAATGGCAATACCGTGTTGGGCATATCCTTCAAACAAAACCTCTTTGAAATCACCTAGATTTTTATCGCTCGCTCGTTTGATCGCGCGTTCGATATTGTCTTTCGGCATGTTAACACTCTTCGCATTTTGTATCACCGCTCGCAAGCGTGAATTACTGTCCGGGTCCGGGCCTCCTTCTTTTACGGCGATCACAATGTCTTTCCCAATGCGGGTGAATGCCTTGGACATTGCCGACCAACGTTTCATTTTTCTTGCCTTTCTGAATTCGAAAGCTCTTCCCATTTCTTATAATTTTGATTACAAATTTAACAAATTGAACCACTCCACAAAGCGGGATCATTATTTTATGAACGCAATAGACCTACGAAAGTAATTAGTGAATAAACGCAAGTAATTAAGCAACTAATTCGTTTATGATAGCAGCCAATTCCAGATCTTTTTCGGTGACGCCGCCGGCATCGTGAGTGGAGAGACTAATATGTAAGGTCTTGTAAACATTGGACCAATCCGGATGATGGTTGACCTTTTCAACTTCAAAGGCAATACGGGTCATTACCGTAAAGCAATCCTTAAAATTATCGAATTCGAAAGAGGTATGGATCGCGTTATCTGCATATTCCCAACCGGATAAGTCGCGAAGACCGGCGAGAATCTGTAATTCGGAGAGAGGTTTCATAACTTATTTTTTAAGCGTGATGATTTCTTCTTTGAGGGTACAATCTTCAATCACTTCAGCAACCGTGATGCGATAGTTTTTCGGTAGTTTGTTTTTCTTCGGAAGAAGCGCCAAATAAGTATCCTCATTGCTGCTAAAAGCACTCTTAAAGATAGGACTTTTATCACTTATCTTTTCAGAAATCTCCCTAAAAAGATCTTCGTGATGCACCATGTCCTTGCTCGCGAGATGATGGATCCCAAAGCAATCTTTGTTGATTATATAGTGAAGTTGTTGAGCGATCTTGTCGGCGGTTGTCACACTTACGATCAAATTGGGGAATACTTCAAACGCCTCCTTGTTTTTAATGGCTCTTTTCAATTCGAAGATTCTGGGTGAGGTCACTCCCAAAACCAGAGGTAATCGTAGGATGGCATAGTTTTTCTTCGGAAGAGTACGCAGCAACCGTTCCACCGCGATCTTAAACCGACCATAATCGCTGCCGGCGAAAGGAGTATCATTTTCGTAGGAAGGAAATTCGCCTTTCCCGTCAAATACATTCACAGACGAAAGAAATAGGAGTCGGGCGTTGGTCGCCATACAGTATTCCACCAAAGTTTCATGAGCCTTGATCTGTGCTTTAAAATCGCCTCGAAGTGATGAAATTATGACAGTGGGTTCCACTTCGGCTAAAATGACATCCAATCCACCTTCCTCCACCGTATATTGAAAAAATACCTGATTCTCACTAAAATTCCCTTCCTGACTTGAAAACGTGCCATAGACATCGTAATAGGAGAGGAGCTCTTTGTAAAGCACATTTCCTATAAAACCAGAGGCTCCAAGAATGAGAATTTTGTCTGTCATGTTTGTGGTAGTCGTTCCGAATTCATCATGAAACGGACATTTTTGTCTTCGGATTGTTAATTTTCGACTTGTTACCCTTTATAAAACGGTAATTTCACGACAGTTGCCGGAACAGCATTTTTACGTATTTGAATGTGAATTTGCGTGCCCACATCTTTAAAGACCGTAGGTACATAGCCCATTCCTATCCCTTTTCCAAGGGAGGGGGACATGGTTCCGCTAGTCACGTTTCCAATCGTCTTTCCATTACCATCTACTATATCGTAACCTTGTCGCGGAATTCCCCGCTCGTTGAGCTCGAATGCGATTAATCTTCGTTCGGGGCCGTGTTCTTTTATTTTTTTTAAATTTTCAGAATTAATAAAATCCTTGGTAAATTTTGTGATCCATCCCAATCCTGCCTCAATCGGCGAAGTAGTGTCATCAATATCGTTTCCATACAAGCAATACCCCATTTCCAATCGTAAAGTATCCCGGGCGGCCAGCCCAACGGGTTTTATGCCAAAATCTGCTCCGGCTTCCAAAACCTTGTTCCAGATCTGTTCCACCTCGCTGTTCTTACAATAGATCTCAAAACCACCGCTGCCGGTGTAACCTGTTGCACTTATGATCACATGTTCGATGCCGGCGAAGTCCGATACTTTAAACGTATAGAATTTTATGGCACTTAGATCCTCGCTGGTTAGGGACTGCATGGCCTCGATGGCTTTCGGTCCCTGAATGGCAAGCAACGAAAAACCCTCCGACAGATCCCGCATTTCAGCATTCATGGTATTGTGCGACGAAATCCAATCCCAGTCCTTTTTAATATTTGAAGCGTTTACCACCAGCAACCATTTTTCATGTTCCAATCGGTATAAAATCAAATCGTCTACGATCCCGTCGTCATTGTTTGGAAAACAGCTATACTGAGCCTGTCCATCGACTAATTTTGACGCGTCGTTACTGGTCACTTTCTGAATGAGTTCTAAGGCATTTGGACCTGTGATCAAAAATTCGCCCATGTGTGAAACATCAAAAACTCCCACCGCATTTCGGACCGTTTCGTGCTCCGCATTCACTCCTTCGTAAGAGACCGGCATATTATAGCCAGCAAATGGAACCATCTTGGCACCCAAGGCCTCATGTATCTTTGATAACGCTGTATCTTTCATTATTTTTAATTCTGAATTGGTCTACAAATTTATAGAATCTCTAAGAGCTAAAGTAGCATTTAACCGAATGTTTTCAACATTTTCCATCTACAGATTGTCCATATTAAAACTTATCTTTACAACAACCCAAGTATAAGTCCAAACTTCAATCTCTAACGGATCAACAGGTGAATATATACTCAGCGAAACAGCTCTACGAAGCTGATACGATTACCACTGAAAAACAGGAGATCTCGTCCATAGATCTTATGGAACGAGCCGCCACTCAAATTTACAATTGGTTGCATCACCGAATGCAAGGCGCGCAGGTGCCTATTCATATTTTCTGCGGAATTGGAAATAACGGGGGAGACGGCCTGGCCTTAGGAAGACTCCTCATTACGGGCGGTTATAACGTCAATTTGTACGTGGCCAATTTTACCGACAAGCGCTCCAAATGCTTTTTGATCAACTACGATCGGGTAAAGAACATTACAAAAAAATGGCCCATTTTGATGAAAAGTGAAAAGGACTTTCCCGAGATTCACCCGGATGACATTATTGTCGATGCGCTCTTCGGAATAGGATTGAACCGTGCTCCCGAAGGTTGGGTCAAAAAACTGATTCAGTATTTAAACAAACAAAAGGCTTTCCGGCTCTCTGTCGATATCCCCAGTGGATTGAGTGCCAACGATGCACTGCTCGACCCTGAAGCCGTAATTAAGGCCAATCATACGTTGACGTTTCAGGCGCCTAAATTAACCTTCTTCCTGCCCGAAACCGGTAAATTTGTGCCTTACTATGAAGCTCTGGATATAGGATTGGATCCAGAATATTTGGCGACCACGACACCCTTGGCTCGCTTGGTGCTAAAGCCACAGGCACAATCTTTTTATAAACAGCGGGAAAAATATAGCAATAAGTCCAATTTTGGACATTCCCTGCTGGTGGGTGGAAGTAAGGGAAAAATCGGCGCCATTGTTTTGGCGAGCAAAGCAGCGTTGCGGTCGGGTAGTGGGCTAGTAACTGCAGTAGTTCCAGAAATAGGCCGGGATATATTACAAACCGCAGTGCCGGAGGCCATGGTTCAGACTGCCGGAAGTACAGATACAATATCGGAGATCACATTGGAAATTGATCCCACAGCCATTGGAGTGGGACCGGGAATGGGGCAAGAGGTCTCAACGTTTAAGGCTTTGCAAGCTTTGTTTTCTGAAACCAAACGACCCATGGTCATTGATGCAGATGCTATCAATTTGGTCGCGGCAAATCCTTCCGAAGTAAAAAATATTCCGAAGCAATCCATTTTTACTCCTCATCCCGGGGAACTGTCCCGACTCATTGGCCCATGGAAAAACGATTTTGAAAAGATAAAGAAGGCTAAAGCATTTAGTAAAAAACACGAAATTGTCCTTGTGATCAAAGGGGCCAACACACTCACAGTATTTGGCGACGAACTCTTTGTAAATACTACCGGAAACCCGGGAATGGCAACTGCAGGTTCCGGTGATGTGTTGACTGGTGTGATAACCGCCTTGCTGTCACAAGGGTATGAACCCATTACAGCGGCCCTATTTGGAGTGTATTTGCATGGAAGTGCCGGTAATATCAGCGCACAAGACAACGGTTTTGAAGCCTTGATCGCAGGGGACATTATCGATCACATGGGGCAGGCCTTTTTGGAATTGTTCAAGCAAGACCCGCCCCCTCCAGAAGCCACCGAGCAACAGCAATAGTCTGGAGGTACGTGTTTTTCAGAATAAAAAAACCCGCTCACTTTTCAATGAACGGGTTTTTAATATATTGTTACGATTATATTAACTCCTCAAGCAGTGTCCGTAACTTTGGATTTGACGGTCTGGGAGCATCCGGGCTTACAATATTTCCTTCGGGATCTACCAAAATGAACCTTGGGATTCCCTTGATAAAGTATTCTTTTACGAATTTCGATTCCCAATTATTGTCGGCATAGAGTTGTACACCAACCAATTCTTTATCAGTTACCATGGCGATCCACTTTTCATAATCCTTCGGACGATCGATGGAAACGCTAACAAACTCGATATTCTTGCCATGATAATCCGCTTCCACCTTCTTTAAATGTGGTATTTCTACCTTGCAAGGTCCGCACCAGGTTGCCCAAACATCGATATACACATATTTTCCTCTTAGTTCAGTGAGGCTGGTTTCACCTCCGGCATGATTCTCATAATTACTAAAAACAGGTGAAGGAGCGCCCTTGGGCAGATTGGCTCTTAGCGCGATGAGATCGCCAAGATAACCACGGTAGCCTTTTATCGTCGAAGCAATTCCTTCTTTGGAAGTGTTTACAACCGCTGTATCAAGATTCTTTTTTGAATTAACAAGCTCGGTCAACTGGGTTTCAATACTTTGCAACTTGGCTTCAAGCCCGTCCATATCCATTCCGTCTATCTCAAAATCGAGCAATTTTTCACCCAACAGCGAATTTTCAGCCAAATAATTACTGTTTTCAGAACCTTCTCCTGAATAAGAGATCGTTTCGTCAAACTCTTCGGTATTTAATGTCATGGTAAGGTCGTAACCATTTTTAAGGAATAGGGTAGAGCCCTCATTTCCATCATACATTCGGTACAAACCTGATTTAACTTTTAGTGTATCGCTAAAAGTTCCATCCTCATTAACCTTGAGGATTTTGGAATAGTCGTGTTCTCTGGAAGAAAGTACGATAGAATCGCTGCTTTTATTGGTAATCGTTCCGGAAAAAGTTACGTAGTCCTTATTAACTTCTTCAGCACAGCCAACCATAAGAGCAGCTAACGCTATAAATACCAGGTTTTTCATTGTCGAGTTTTTAAGTTTTCGCTAAAGTAAAATAATATTTTGTTGCAGAATAAAAAATCTGAAAACCTTAACAGGAAATTGTATTTTTGTCGCAAACAACCACATTGCATATGCGCCCAGTTCATTATGTTAGTAGCGACATCCTTTCGCTATCAACTATAAAAGATGTTGTTGATGCAGACATGACCATAGATCTGTCCGAGGAAGCCGTCCTAAACATTAATAAATCCTACGATTATCTTCAGAAAAAATTGGGTGAAGGGGACAAGCCTATTTATGGTATCAATACGGGTTTTGGGTCACTATATAATGTTAAAATTTCCAGTGAAAACCTTAGCAAGCTCCAGGAAAATTTAGTGATGTCTCACGCTTGCGGGACGGGAGATCATGTACCAAAAGAGATTGTGAAGTTAATGCTTTTGCTTAAGATCCAATCTCTTAGTTATGGCTATAGCGGAGTGCAGTTACAAACTGTTCGACGCCTGGTGGATTTTTACAATCACGATGTGATTCCGGTAGTCTACACCCAAGGCAGTTTGGGTGCCTCGGGTGATTTGGCACCCTTAGCACATATGTCACTGCCATTATTGGGAAAAGGAATGGTGCATGATGGGGATACTGAGGTTTCTTCTGAAATGATACTAAAAAAACACAAATGGGAGCCCATCCAACTTCAGGCAAAAGAAGGGCTGGCTCTTCTCAACGGAACTCAATTTATGAGCGCCTACGGTGTGTACTGCCTGATAAAAAGTCACCGACTTTCCTATTTATCCGATTTGATAAGCGCGGTCTCCATCGATGCTTTCGATTGTAATATGAGTCCGTTTAACGATCTGGTGCACTTGGTACGGCCGCACCGAGGACAGGTAAAGACGGCTCAACGAATATTGGAATTCCTTGAGGGAAGTGAGATTGGTACTTCAGAAAACAAAAAAGTACAGGATCCCTATTCGTTTCGATGCATTCCACAGGTGCACGGAGCATCTAAGGACACGATAGACTTTGTCACAAAGACGTTTAAAACCGAAATGAATTCGGTGACAGACAATCCCAACATTTTTATGGAGGCAGACGAAATCATTTCGGGGGGTAATTTTCATGGACAACCTCTCGCTTTGGGTCTCGATTATTTAGGTATTGCCATGGCCGAGTTGGGAAATATTTCGGAACGAAGAACTTTTCAATTGGTATCGGGTCTGCGCGGATTGCCACAATTTTTGGTTAATAATCCGGGCTTAAACAGTGGTTTTATGATTCCGCAGTACACAGCTGCCAGTATCGTAAGCGCCAATAAACAATTGGCGACCCCTGCTTCGGTGGATTCGATCGTTTCTTCAAACGGGCAGGAAGACCATGTGAGTATGGGCGCTAATGCTGCTACGCAATGTCTTCAGATCATTAAGAATTTAGAATCCATTCTCGCCATCGAATTGATGAACGCCTCGCAGGCATTGACATTCCGGGAGCCCCATACGACCTCCCAATTTGTGGCGTCATTCGTAAAAAGTTATCGAGATGTGGTCGCATTTGTTGATGAAGATCGATTGTTGGCAGATGATATACACGCCTCTATCGAATTTCTGCAGAGTATTTCAATCGAAAATGAACTTCTTTTTTAATCGAAATTAAAGATTCGCAATCAACGATTCCACCCAGATTTCGGCTTGTTCAATCGTATTGAAAACTTGGACCGGTTTTTTCAGAAACAACTTTTCAACTTCCGCATTCGCTATGGATATATGTTCATTGCTCACAATAGCAAACGCAACAAGGTTGTCGATCTTCGAAGTTTCGATGTAGGTATGTGGATCCACCGAATATGAATACTTTCGATGAGTGATATAACCAAAAGGCCGTTCATTGTATTGGGTTATTGAGAGTTTAACTAACTCTTCATTGTGATCCTTGGTAACCGTTTCTCCTTCATTGATTACAGATACCAAATAGTTGTCATGTAGTACGACATCACCAAAAGGATAGGTAATGCTGGTTTGTTTATTCCTTTTCATAAATCATTTTTTGTGGGGCGGCAAATATATGATTTATCTCGCACATTTCACGCAAGTTATCGCCTGAGGGAGTAAGTATATTCGGCCTAAAGGAATAGGATTTTTACAGCGAACACAAATGCCAAAATCGGTATCGTCAATCTTGGTGAGTGCTACGTTAAGATTATTTAGTTTTAATTCGGCTTTTTTGAGAGCAGATTCGTTGACGCTTTTGTTATTTATAGCATCCATTCGGGAAACACGCCCAATCGCATTCTCCGGAGCAATGGGTTTTGTAAGCTCACGATATTTTTCAACCAGAGCTTTTGTAGCTTCGATTTCTTCTTCAATTCTTTTTTTAATCTGAAGTTTTTCTTTCACCGTTCAAAATTTCGACAAAGTAATAAATGATAGGGCCAATTCCACTGGCAAATAGGAAGACTAAAATCCAAATAAGTTTGATCGTGCTGTCAAATTTTTCATTTTTGTAAACATGAATAATATAAAACACCAATAATCCGAGACTTAACAGAACGGCTGCCAACATACAAATAAACATGAATGCAAAGCCGCCGGTGAAGAGATAGGAGGGGTCTTGGTGACCCTGGTCTATTTCAGAAAAAGTAAAAAATAGTGTTCCAAACAAAATGATCACGTAGATTATAATTAGCACAATGGGTAAGAACGTTAAAATACCCAGCCATATCTTTTGTGATTTTGTCATTTTAATGAACAATAAAGGCTACGATTCCGTAGCCTTTTTATGTTTCTTAACCTTGATGGTTAATTCGTCTTTCTTTTCATCCAGATCCATTGTGATAGTATCACCCTCCTTGAGATTGGAGTTAATGATCTCTTCGGCCAATGAATCTTCAATATATTTCTGAATAGCTCGCTTCAAAGGCCTTGCACCATATTCCTTATCGAAGCCTTTATCGGCTATATAATCCTTGGCTTTATTGGTAAGGTCCAACTTGAATCCAATATCCAGAATACGATCGTACAATTTATTCAATTCTATATCGATGATCTTATGAATATGTTCTCTTTCTAGAGTGTTGAACACCATCACATCGTCTACGCGATTCAGAAATTCGGGCGCAAACGCTTTTTTAAGGGCATTCTCTATAATGCTTTTCGCATTGGAGTCTGCCTGGCTTTCTTTGGCAGCGGTGCCAAATCCAACCCCTTGCCCAAAGTCTTTCAGCTTACGAGCTCCAATATTTGAGGTCATTATAATAATGGTATTTCTGAAATCGATCTTACGACCCAGGCTGTCTGTAAGATAACCATCATCCAGCACCTGAAGCAACATATTAAATACATCGGGGTGTGCCTTTTCGATCTCATCCAAAAGTACCACAGCGTAGGGCTTACGACGGATTTTTTCTGTGAGCTGGCCACCTTCTTCATAACCAACATATCCCGGAGGTGCTCCTACTAATCGTGAAACAGCAAATTTCTCCATATACTCGCTCATATCAATACGAACAAGTGCCGTATCACTGTCAAAGAGTTCGCGAGCCAAAACCTTGGCCAATTGTGTTTTACCTACACCTGTCTGACCTAAAAATATAAAGGATCCAATGGGTTTATTGGGATCTTTCAAGCCGGCGCGGTTTCGCTGAATGGCCTTCACCACTTTTCCAACGGCCTCGTCCTGCCCAATCACCTTACCTTTTATTCGGTCTGGGAGGGCAGCCAGTTTATTGCTTTCCGTTTGAGCGATCCTGTTCACTGGAATTCCGGTCATCATAGATACTACTTCCGCTACACTCTCTTCGTCAACAATTTCTTTGTGAAGTTTTGACTCACTTTCCCAGGCTTCCTGGGCAGTTGCCAATTCTTTTTCAAGATTTTTTTCATCATCTCGCAATTTTGCCGCTTCCTCATATTTCTGTTTTTTAACCACAGAATTCTTGAGTTCGCGCACTTCTTCCAATTTACCCTCGATATCCAAAATCTTATCAGGTACATTGATATTAGTAATATGTACGCGCGATCCCGCTTCATCCAGGGCATCGATGGCCTTATCTGGTAAGAAACGTTCGGTCATATATCTGTTGGTCAACTTCACACAAGCCACCAAAGCATCTTCGGTATAGCTTACATTGTGATGTGCCTCGTACTTTTCTTTTATATTCTGAAGAATCTCTATCGTCTCCTCCACGGTGGTTGGCTCAACCAATACTTTCTGAAAACGACGCTCCAACGCACCATCTTTTTCTATGTACTGCCGGTACTCATCCAGAGTTGTGGCACCAATACATTGAATTTCACCACGTGCCAAGGCAGGTTTGAACATATTAGAGGCATCCAGCGAGCCTGTAGCCCCACCGGCACCTACAATGGTGTGTATTTCATCAATAAATAGGATGATGTCCTCATTCTTCTCCAATTCGTTCATTACAGCCTTCATTCGTTCTTCAAACTGGCCGCGGTATTTTGTACCGGCCACCAGACTTGCAAGATCGAGGGTCACCACTCTTTTATCGTAAAGAATACGTGAGACCTTTCGCTGTACAATACGAAGTGCAAGCCCTTCGGCTATGGCACTTTTTCCCACTCCCGGTTCTCCAATGAGTAGAGGATTGTTCTTTTTTCTTCGGCTCAGGACTTGAGAAACCCGTTGTATTTCGGCTTCACGACCTACAACCGGATCTAATTTGCCCTCTTCTGCTTGTGCGGTGAGGTCTCTTCCGAAGTTATCCAAGACAGGCGTCTTCGATTTTTTATTTCCTTTGGAGGAGCTTGATCCTGAAAATAAGTTTTCTTTATCCCCGTCGCTAGCAGCGGCATCGTCGTCATCATTTGGAAACGAATCTGACGCTGAGGGTTCTATATAATCTTCGTCGTTGGTAATCATAAGTTTAAACTGGTCTTTTACACCGTCATAGTCCACTTTCATTTTGTGAAGCAACTTCGTGGTGGGGTCATTTTCATTTCTTAAAATACAGAGCAATAAATGAGCTGTATTAATGGACGAGCTTTGAAACAATTTGGCTTCCAAAAACGTAGTCTTTAAAGCCCGTTCTGCTTGGCGTGTTAAATGCAAATTTTTCTTGTCATTGGCACTTATTCCGGCGTTGGGGTTTGCCGGACTTAAAATCTCCACCTTTCGTCGTAAATGATTTAAGTCAATATCAAGTGCGTTGAGAATATTCACAGCCTTCCCATTGCCATCACGAAGCAAGCCAAGCATCAAGTGCTCCGTACCAATAAAATCATGGCCCAGGCGCAATGCTTCTTCTTTGCTGTACGCAATTACATCCTTTACTCTTGGTGAAAAATTATCATCCATATATCGTTCTCCTAAATGACTAAATTAATTAAATAAAATTAGTTAAGGGCAAAAATTATACCTCAATCGATGGGGTGGTCGTAAAAGGAACAAAAAACTTTCTAATTTCAAAGCCTAAAGTACTATAGTTATTAACGGTTTGAGGCGAAATTATTGTTAATAAAATAGTGAATATTACGCCCTGACATTACTTCCTGAAATTGCAAAATAGTGTATCTTGCTTTCTTAGATTTTAATAACTATAATAACAGTAAAATTTTATGGCTGAAGGCGAAAAATTGATCCCTATAAATATAGAAGATGAAATGAAGTCTGCCTACATCGATTATTCGATGTCGGTGATTGTTTCACGTGCGTTACCGGACGTTCGGGACGGGATGAAACCTGTTCACAGAAGGGTTTTATATGGTATGCATGAATTGGGAGTGAGGGCGACTGGAGCGCACAAGAAGTCGGCCAGAATTGTAGGAGAGGTGTTAGGTAAATATCACCCACATGGAGATACTTCAGTCTATGACGCCATGGTTCGTATGGCCCAGGAATGGAGCCTTCGATATATGCTGGTTGACGGGCAGGGTAACTTTGGTTCGATCGATGGTGACAGTCCGGCAGCAATGCGATACACGGAAGCACGTATGCGGAAGATTTCAGAGGACATGTTGGCAGATATCGATAAGGAAACGGTCGATCATCAGTTAAACTTCGATGATACGCTACAGGAGCCTACGGTATTGCCTACTAAAGTACCCGGATTACTAATAAACGGAGCCTCTGGGATCGCAGTGGGTATGGCCACGAATATGCCCCCACACAACCTTTCGGAAGTGGTGGATGGCACCATAGCATACATTGAAAACAACGACATTGAAATAGATGAGTTGATGCAGCACGTCAAAGCACCCGATTTCCCTACCGGGGGAGTTATTTATGGGTATGAAGGGGTAAAAGATGCCTTTCATACAGGTCGGGGACGCGTTGTGATGCGAGGATCGGCTAGTTTTGAAGAAGTGAACGGTCGTGAATGTATTATTGTAAACGAAATCCCATATCAGGTCAACAAGGCCAATATGATCAAGAAGACCGCCGATCTTGTAAACGACAAGAAGATCGAGGGTATTTCAAATATTCGTGATGAGAGCGACCGAAATGGGATGCGTATTGTTTATATTCTGAAAAGAGACGCCATTCCTAATATTGTGCTTAATATGTTGTACAAATACACCGAACTGCAATCCAGCTTTAGTGTGAACAACATTGCATTGGTGAACGGAAGACCCAGATTGCTTAATCTGAAGGAAATGATCCACTACTTTGTGGAACATCGTCACGAAGTAGTAACGCGCCGTACAGCCTACTTACTTCGCAAAGCCGAAGAGCGTGCACATATCCTCGAAGGACTTATTATAGCATCCGATAATATTGATGAGGTGATTAAATTAATTCGTGCTTCTGCAAATGCGGATGAAGCTCGTGAGAAATTGATGAAAACCTTCGAGCTAACCGAAATTCAAGCCAAGGCCATCGTTGAGATGCGTCTACGACAATTGACAGGGCTGGAACAGGATAAATTGCGTTCGGAATATGATGAACTCATGAAAACCATTAGTGATTATAAAGACATTCTCGACAAAGTGGAGCGCAGAATGGCGATCATTAAGGAAGAATTGATGGAGATCAAGGATAAATACGGCGATGAACGTCGATCAACGATCGAATATGCAGGAGGTGATGTTTCCATTACCGATCTAATTGCCGATGAAAAAGTGGTGATCACCATTTCGCATGCAGGCTATATAAAAAGAACCTCTCTCACCGAATACAAGAAGCAAAATAGAGGAGGAGTGGGGCAAAAAGCGTCCGCCACGCGAAATGAAGATTTTCTGGAACACCTCTTTGTAGGGACCAACCACCAGTATATGTTGTTCTTCACTCAAAAAGGAAAGTGCTTTTGGATGCGGGTCTTTGAGATTCCGGAAGGGAGCAAAACCTCTAAGGGACGGGCGATCCAAAACCTTATTAATATTGAACCCGAGGACAAGGTAAAAGCGTTTATCTGTACTCAGGACCTAAAAGATGAGGAATACATTAATAACCACTATGTGATCATGGCGACTCAAAAGGGACAAGTGAAAAAAACTCCATTGGAGCAATATTCCCGACCTCGAACCAATGGGATCAACGCCATCACCATCAAGGAAGACGATATTTTGCTTGAAGCTAAGCTCACCACGGGTGACAGTCAAGTGATGTTGGCCGTTAAGTCCGGAAAGGCTATTCGATTTGAAGAAGAGAAAACCAGGCCTATGGGGCGAAATGCTTCCGGGGTACGTGGTATCAGACTTCAGGATGAAAATGATGAGGTAATAGGTATGATAGCAGTGGATGATCAGGAATCGGATATTCTAGTAGTTTCTGAAAATGGCTACGGAAAACGATCCAGCATCGAGGATTATCGTATCACCAACCGTGGAGGAAAAGGTGTAAAAACGATTAATGTTACTGAAAAAACCGGTAATTTAGTTGCTATCAAGAACGTGACCGATAGTGATGATCTTATGATCATTAATAAATCGGGGATTGCCATTAGAATGGCCGTAGAAGATCTACGGGTGATGGGAAGAGCCACTCAAGGTGTCCGACTTATCAAAGTTCGCGACGATGATTCCATAGCAGCGGTTGCAAAAGTGATGCACGATGACGAAGATGTAGAGCTGGATGAAGATGGAAATGAGATCGTGGCTGCGGAAAATGGCACAGCAATTGATAATGACGATACTCAAGATGAAAATAACGAATAAATTAAAATCCCTAAGATGAAGAAACAAATACTGTTAGTAGGACTTATGTTAATTTCTACTATATCTTTTGCACAGAAAAAGGAAATCAAAAAAGCTGAAAAGGCTGTTAAAGCTGGTGAAATTAACGAGGCTCTCGGATACATTTCACAGGCAGAAGCTCTGTTAGGCAGTGCTGATAATAGCTTGAAAGCCCAATTTTATGTGGTAAAAGGAGAAGCAAACCTAGCAGACGCCGGTACTAATAACTTCGCAAAAATGAAAGTTGCCGCTGAGGCGTTCGAACAAGCAGAAGCATTAGGCGGAGGTAGTGTTAAGGAGCGATTAAATATTGGCAAACAGAACTTAAGAGTCGCATTAGTAAACAGTGCTATCAACGATCAGAATGCCAAGAATTACTCGAAGGCTGCTGAGAAATTGTACACCAGCTATATGGCTAGTAAAAAAGATACTTCAGATCTGTACTACGCTGCCGGAAATGCCGTAAATGGAAAAGATTATCCAACAGCCTTAAAATACTACAAAGAACTTTTGGATCTTGGCTATACCGGTGTACGTCAAGAATTTACTGCAACCGAGATCGCCACCGGAAAAGTTGTGGCATTTCCTGATAAAAGTGAACGTGATCTTGCCTTATTAACCTCAAATTATAACAATCCGTCCGATCGTATGACAGAATCTGTTGCGGCCGACGTACTTCAAAAAGTAACCCTTATTTATATTAGTGAAGGTGAAAATGAAAAGGCCCTGGAACTTATGAGTGAGGCAAGAAAGGCAAATCCAAACGACATGAATTTAATTCGTTCTGAGGCCGATCTAGCCTACCGCATGGGAGATATGGCAAAATATGAGGAATTAATGAATCGAGTTATCGAGTCAGATCCTACCAATCCCGAACTATATTATAATTTAGGAGTAACTGCCGGACAGCAAGGAAATGATGAAAAAGCACTTGAATACTATAGAAAAGCATTGGAGATAAAACCCAACTACGACTTGGCCCAAATCAATATTGCAGCGGTACTCTTAAAGGGAGAGGCTGCTATTGTTGAAGAAATGAATGGTTTGGGAACTTCCGCAAAAGACGATCGCAGATATGACGAGTTGAAAGGACAGCGAACTGCCTTGTATGAAGAGGTACTTCCGTATTTGGAATCTGCTTTACAGTCAAAGGCTGACAATGTGGAATTGGTGCGAACCTTAATGAACATTTACAGCCAACTGGGACAGGATGATAAGTTCAAAGCCATGAAGGCCAAGTTGGCCGAAATGGAAGGAGAGTAGTACATACCCTTCAGAATAAAACAAAAGACCACTCAATTTGAGTGGTTTTTTTATGGTGAATAGTTCATGGCAGCCAATAATTGGGTCCCAATAATTAAAATATCCGCTTAATGACACGCAGTTTATGACTGTGCTTTCCCGTATCGTAGTTGAAGATTCCGGTGTGATCGATCCTGTCAATACGCACCTTTCCATGTGCATGAATAATGTAGTTATCGTCCATGATAATCCCTACATGCACAATAGCTCCTTCCTCATTGTCGAAAAAAGCTAGATCCCCCGTTTCACTTTCTTCAATAAAACTTAGTGCTTCTCCTTGGGTGGACTGCTCACTTGCATCTCGCAACAGCCTATACCCGTTAAGTTTATAGACCATTTGGGTGAATCCACTACAATCTATTCCGAAGGGAGTTTTACCGCCCCATAAATAGGGCGTATTTAAATATAGTAAAGCCGTATTGATGAGTTGTGATTTTTTTAGTTTTTCTGAAATGGACTTGCCTTCAAAACTATGATTCAATAATTTCAAAGCATTAAGGGAACTCCCGATGGGAATAGTAAGTAATTGAGAATTTTCGGTCGTAATAAAATCAATTAGGTCGCTCGAAAGCACGGGTGCTTCCTTATGCAGCATTTTATAGGAATCTTCCGAAATAAAATTGAATTGCTTGTTGTCGATCCATCCTTCGTACTTGTCGAATTCCAATCGGATACGGCTCCACTTTTTTCGTTCTTCCAAAACCTTTAAAGTCTCACCATACAATACCTGACTCACCATCTCACTGGTATCCGAGGCTTCGGCGCGCAAAGGAACAATGCTAAGGGGACAAATGCCGTATTTCATTTAGTTGAAGTGAGTGTTTACCAAATGAAATTAATTTCTTTCAATGACCATAGCAGAAGCACCGCCACCGCCATTACAGATTGCGGCAGCACCTATTTTGGCATTATTTTGTTCTAAAACGCTCAAAAGAGTGATCAAGATACGCACTCCCGAACATCCCAATGGATGCCCTAAGGAAACGGCTCCACCATTCACATTTACATTGGAATCGTTCAAGTCTAACAGTTTCATATTGGCCAATCCTACCACCGCAAATGCTTCGTTAAATTCGAAAAATTCGACGTCATCCATAGTAATACCAGCTTTGGAGATCGCTTTTGGAAGTGCTTTTGCCGGAGCTGTAGTGAACCATTTTGGCTCTTGGGCAGCATCGGCATAACTTCTTACTGTAGCAAGTGGAGTAAGGCCCAATTCTTCAGCCTTTTCGGCACTCATAAGCACCATGGCTCCTGCGCCGTCGTTGATTGTAGAAGCGTTGGCAGCAGTCACAGTTCCCTCTTTGGCAAAGGCGGCACGCAAAGCCGGGATCTTCTCCATTTTAACATTCTTATATTCTTCATCTTCTGAAACGATCACAGGTTCACCACGTCGCTGAGGCACAGGAACAGGTACCACCTCGTTGGCAAATTTCCCTTCACTCCATGCCTTGGCCGACCGCTTGTAGGATTGGATGGCGAAAGCATCCTGATCTTCTCTGGAAAATTCATATTCTGCAGCACATGCGTCTGCACAAACTCCCATAGCATTTTTATCGTAGGCGTCAACCAGTCCGTCCTTCTGCATGCTATCTTCCAATGTAGTGGGTCCAAATTTATGACCTGATCTCATATGAACATAGTGCGGCGCTCTACTCATACTTTCCATACCGCCGGCAACAATTATTTGGGCATCACCCAAAGCGATCGCCTGAGTTGCATGCATCACCGATTTCATACCTGAGGCGCACACTTTATTAATGGTTGTACAAGGCACCGTGTCCGGTATTCCTGCCCCCAAAGCCGCTTGCCTTGCGGGTGCCTGACCCACACCGGCCTGAATCACATTTCCCATAAAAACTTCATCGACCAAATTGGGGTCCAGGTTTATTTTGTCCAGGGCACCTTTGATGGCGATGCTCCCCAGTTCACTTGCTGTGATAGAAGAAAGGCTACCCATAAAACTTCCAATGGGAGTTCTTGCGGCGGCAACGATGACAACTTTTTTACTCATGAAATTTGCTTTTTTATGGTATGCAAAATTACGGTTTTTAATTGTAATAACCAGCTTTAAATAAGCCACTCTTGGGATAAGTGATTCTATATTTATACCTTTACTTTCCTAAGAGATTCCATGAATAAATTTTTCAAATTCTTCACGAAAAACCAATCCTTAATCTATAAGGTCTTTTTGTATCTCATTGCCACGGTTTTAGTGATCTATTTGTTGCCAAAGGGTGGGAAGTTTAAATATGACTTTCAGAAAGGGAAGTTATGGCAGCATGAAAATTTATATGCTCCGTTCAATTTTACTATCAAAAAGGACAAAGCCACGATCGCTCGGGAAACAGAGACTGCACGAAGCAATTCTACACCTTATTTTGATGTTGATTCACGACTCACAGAAGAAGCAACTCAGAACTTTACGACTCTGTTTACCAATTCGTTTGCAGACAGCTTATACCGTACTCAAAGGAGTGTTGCTCGGGATCTGGGACTTAACATCATCTCTTCGGTGTATCAAAATGGGGTGATAGGAGAGGTGCATACTTTCGGGAAAGATCAGATTATTTATCTAAAAAACGGTAACGAAGTAAGTGAAATCTTGTATTCACAATTAACGCGGGAAGAGGATCTTTCAGAAATAATAAAACAAAGAACCACAACTACATCTTCAACCGATGTGGAATCGTTACTGCAGCAACTATTGTTGCGAACGATAAAACCAAATGTGACCTACAATTCGAGGCTAACCGAATCGGCGGTTACCTCAGCCATCGAAGCCATTAATCCTAATAGTGGAATCATCGAAAAAGGTGCACGGATCATAGCAAAAGGCGAAGTCGTAGAAGGGGAAAAGTTCCAAATATTAACTTCATTGCAAACCAAGTATCAAAGTGAGGTGTGGAGTCAGTCCAATTATTATTGGGTCGTTCTGGGGTATTCCATGCTGGTTTCTTTGGTATTTATAATGTTGTTTTTATTTCTGAAAAAATACCGGCGCGAGATCTATAATCACAACACCAAGGTGAGTTTTATCTTTTTTAATGTTATCCTGATGGTGTTCCTAACAACCTTGGTGGTAAAATACGATGCCACCTATATCTATGTGATCCCGCTGTGTATCCTTCCTATTATTTTAAAGAGCTTCTTTGATGCACGGTTAGGACTATTTGTGCATGTGCTCACAGTCCTGCTGCTTGGATTTATTGTACCCAACAGCTTCGAATTTTTGTTTCTGCAGATCATTGCCGGGATCGTTACCATTCTTACCGTCTCCGAATTGTCCAAAAGAGCCAATTTGTTCATCTCGGTGGGGCAGATCACACTCATCTATATTGTGGGTTATTTTGCCTTTTTCATCATACAGGAAGGCAATGTAGAGACGATCCAATGGCAGAACTTCGCCTATTTCGTGCTGTGCGGACTCGTAACGCTGTTCGCATTTCCGCTTATCTATGTCTATGAGAAAATGTTCGGATTGGTTTCTGAAGTGTCCCTGCTGGAATTGAGTAATACCAATTCGAAGTTACTAAAGGAGCTCTCGAACAAAGCACCCGGAACTTTTCACCATTCCTTAAATGTGGCCAATCTCGCAGAAGCATCAGCCAATGAAATTGGGGCCAATTCGATGCTGGTTCGAGTAGGTGCCTTGTACCATGATATTGGCAAGATATTTAATGCCACTTACTTTACTGAAAACCAGTTGAACGCCGTCAATGTGCTGGAGGACCTGTCACCGAAGGAAAGCGCCAAGATCATTATCGATCATGTGATCAAAGGGATTGAGATCGCACGAAAGAATAAATTACCCGATCGGGTGATCGATTTTATTAGAACCCACCATGGCACCAGCCTGGTCTATTATTTCTATAAAAAGGAGTTGGACAGTCAGGGCGAGGCGAAAGAAGCGGATTTCAGATATCCTGGACCCAAGCCATTTTCGAAAGAGACGGCAATTCTCATGATGGCAGATAGCGTGGAAGCTGCCAGTAAAAGCCTTAAGGAACCCACTTCATCGAAGATCGATGTGTTTGTGGAGAATATTATTGGAAAACAAATGGAGCAAGGGCAATTTATTAATGCAAATATTACCTTTAAAGAAATTGAGATCATTAAAAAAGTACTTAAAAAGAAACTCAATAATATCTATCATCTTCGGGTGGAGTACCCGGAATAAAAAAAGGCTCCGCCCCCACGAAGCCTTGTTCATTGCATAAGTTGGTTAGTTTAATTCTGAATTAGGGCTTCAGGACTTATAAGTTGATCTTCCAAGTCTTTAATTCTTACCTCTTGGCGTTCCATCTTATTTTGCTGGAGGCTATGTGAATAAAAACATTCTAGATTTTTGATATGGAAATAGTTGACGGACTACCAGAGGCATCTCCATTCAATCTTGGCAACGGAGACCCGCCACTATTTGCCATGAAATACCGAATATCAATTACATCGTTAACGTTCAAATCGAATGTAAACTCAAAAGGATAATTTTGTGAATAGGTAATACTTGGTGCAACCGGGCTATTTTGTACCGTAGCAAGCTCGACTACGGTGCCATTAACTCTTATGTGAACTATCATGACATTCGATTGCGCAGGTGAAACATCAAAATTCATCATCATTTTTAATGAAATATTGTAAATACCTGCGACAGGGACGGTATATCCTCCCGTTGCTGAATTGTAGGTGCCTCCACCTACATTATATTCGACGGTGTCAAACATAAAGGTATTTGCTGTAGGCGATAATGAATAAGAGGTGTTATGTGTGGTGTTGGTTAATTTAATTCCTACCGTTGTACTCGCGCTTGTTTGCCAGCTTACATTCCCAGCACCATCCGTTTGTAAAAATTGTGAAGCCGCGCCATCATTTAAAGGTAATTGATATTGATTGTTTATATCCAGCGTACCATTTACACGAAGCAAATTTGTATCAAACTCTCCATATATTAGTGGGCTAGAAGTATTACTATTGTCGATATAAAGTCGGTTATCATAATTCGCGCCGGATCCCGCTTCATTTCCAATGACCACATTGCCCGTGTTTGTTGAACCGGAAAGACCCACACCGGCTCCTCTTCCCACAAAAACATTATTGTCGCCGTTTACATTGTCACCGGCGGAGTTTCCAAAAGCGGCATTGTTGCTTCCGGAGGTATTGTCCCGCAGGCTTCCATGCCCCATGGCCGTGTTTCCATTTCCATCAATATTAGATTGTAAAGAATGTCTTCCGTAGGCGTTATTAAAAAAGCCCAGGGTATTATTGCTCAACGTCTGACTCCCAACTCCAACATTATTCACACCTGTGGTATTGTTCTCCAAGGAAGCAAATCCTATCCCAATATTGTCACTGGCTGTGGTGTTGTCGTGCAAAGCATTGAATCCGATACCTATATTGCTGTTTCCTGTTGTTGTAAACAAAACTCCGGTACCGATGGCTATATTCGAGAATCCGTTTAGGTTGGATCGCAGCGTCTGATTCCCGATACCAATATTGTCACGGCCGTTGGTATTCATCCGCAAGGCCTCAAATCCTATTCCAACGCTTCGGTTGTCTGTGAGATTATCAGAAATTCCTGCATCTAAGCCTAGGAAAACGGAAGAACCATCATTACTACCATCAGAATCAGATCTTCCATCAGTTAGTTCATTAATTTGTTTCGCACCCGTAGCTGCCACCCATGAAGTAGTTCCTTCATCCCAGTAATAAAATCCTTTGCTAACCGATCCGGATCCTGTAGCAAATACCATGAGTCCGTCGCTGGCGGCAACAGGATCAGTGGCTGGGAATTCGTCAATTCTGGGAACTAGTATCCCATCGGTATTAGAAGGTGCCGCGGGATTGGAGGCACTAATGTCCAAACTCGCTTGTGGATTGGTATTTGCTATTCCAACTTGCGCTTTGGCACCTATCATTCCGAAGAAAACTAGAATTATAATAATGAGGTTTTTCATGGCATTATTTCTTTAAAATATTAATAGTCTTTATCACTTTTTCTCTGTTAGTTAAGTGAATTACATAGCGGCCTTTCTTTAAATGATCGATACTCAAATAAATTTCCGGAACTAGATTACCCAGTTCTCCTTTAAAAGACGGGGAGTCTTTTTTCATAATTAACTTTCGCGACTATTATTTTGATACGGTAAAAGTAGCGGATGGAAGTAGGAAGGAATGTTAGGGGTGTAACAAAGTATGGAAGAAATGTAACATTACTTTGTTACATACTCACTTGGTGTGGTGCCGTAAGCTTCTTTGAAGCATTTTATATAGTAGGAGGGCGTATTAAAGCCCACAGAATAGGCGATCTCGTTGATTGTTAAACCCGAGTCTTTCAATAAACCACAAGAAAGTTTGAGGCGTTGTGACCGTATAAATTCGGAGGTGCTTAAACCTGTGAGTGCCTTGATCTTTCGATGCAACTGCATCCTGCTCATCGCAAGTTTTTCGGCAAATTCCTGGGCATTGAAAGTGGAGTTAGCAACCTCATTGTCTATTAAATTTTGCACTTCCTCAAGGAACAATTCATCCACCGGCGTAAAAGCAATATCCTTGGGTTTTAAAAATACATTCTGACTGTATCTATTCCGAAGCGCCCTTCGCGATGCAATGATATTAAGGGCTTTTTGTTTAACAACTTCAGCATTGAAGGGTTTGGTAATATAATCGTCTGCCTTACTTTGAAGACCTTTTAGCTCATTGGAATCACCCGACTTGGCCGTGAGCAAAATAATAGGAATATGGCTGGTTCTGGTGTCGTTCTTTAACGTATTACACACTTCGATACCATCTTTCTTTGGCATCATAATGTCACTTATGATTAGGTCCGGGATGTCATTGATCGCCTTTTTGATGCCCTCCAGACCATCAGAAGCCTGAGAAACCGAATAATTATCGTTAAAAAGCGATGCGATATAGGCCCGGATCTCATCGTTATCTTCTACAACAAGTATTTGAGCAGATTCATTGGTGTTGTCTTCAAAAATACTTTCGACATCCGACTCATAAACCGCAGAATGTTGGGTTTGTGGTATTATCGAGTTGGCATTGTAATACTCCTTGTCAACCGGAATTTTTACTTCGAACGAAATACTTTCTTCAGATTCTTTCCAGGCGGAAGCAGCACCATTAGAAAGCAGCGTCAGTTCTTTTATGAGCGACAAACCAACACCCACCCCGGTAGCGTTTTTATCGACCTGATAAAAGCGGTTAAAAAGTTTATTTATTTGTTTTTCTGAAAGGCTGGTATTTACATTAACTGTCTTCAGAATTAAAAAGCCTTTTACATAGGTTGCTGTAAATTCAACATTACTATTCTCAGGAGCGTATTTGACTGCATTGGAAAGCAGATTAGAAACAATTTTCTCCACCACATCTCGGTCGTACCAAGTGTCGCCGAAATTGTCCATGTGAGAATTGATAAGGACACCTTTCTCATTTGCATTGAGCGTAAATGCTTCCAATAATTGGATCAACTGTGGGCCAAGTTCATGTTTGTTTACTTGCAGCTGTACCGCACCTTTTTCTAATTTAGAAAGATCTAACAGCTGGTTTACCAACCGAAGCATGCGCTGCGAGCTACCTTCAATGATCTGAAGTGATTTTTTGTGGGTTTCGTTCAGTTGTGATGAATTCAATAACTGTTGTACTGGTGCCGATATTAAGGTTAGCGGAGTTCTAAATTCATGCGAAATATTGGTGTACAACTTAGATTTTAGTTCGTCCAAGGTGCGTAACCGCTCCGTTTCTTCGTGCTCCATCTGCAATCGTACTTGTATTTTCCAGCGCCATTTTAAGTATCTGTAGATGGTCAATAATATCAACCCTACTAAAAGGAAATATAAAATGATTGCCATGTGAGTGAGATACCACGGAGGTTTAATAACAAAACTGTAGGTAGCTGCTGAACTATCCCAAACCCCTTCATAATTACTGGAAAGTACCTCGAATGTATAGTTGCCGGAAGGTAAATTAGGGTAATGAGCAAAATGAGTTGAACTCGGTTTTGACCAATTTGTCTCATAGTTGGTTAATCTATATTTGTATTGATTGCTCCGCGGTTGAGAAAAATGCAAACCGGCAAAGGAAAAGGTGATGGTATTTTTACGAGCGCTAAATTTTTGATCCGGGCTCATTTGGATTTCCTCACCAAATAACTCCATCTTATTGATCACCGTTTGTGGAGGTACCGGATTACCGCTTAACTGATCGGGTTGAAACCAATTGATTCCATTTAATCCGCCAAAATACAAGGTTCCGTCATCATTGCGGAAGGACGCTCCGGTATTAAATTCCATGGATTGAAGCCCATCGTGAGTATCGTAATTTGTAATGATTGGCTGAGTGGAATCACTATCCGGTTGAAATTTTGTAATTCCTCTGTTCGAACTCAACCATAAATTACCATCCTCGTCTGGAAGTATCCCATAGATAACGTTATTGGGCAGGCCATCGTCTAGCGAATAACTTTTAAGTTGTTCCGTTTTGGTGTGAAGGCGGTGAAGGCCATTTCCATTAGTACCAATCCAAAGATACGGAGCGGAATAATAGAGAGATTTGATCTTTAGGATCTCTTTTTGCTGAAAAGAGACGAACTCACCAACTTCGGGCATGAATTTCATGAGCCCTTGGTCCTCGGTACCCAACCACATCGTATCATCATCTCCCTGCGAGATCACTCTAATAGTATTGCTTACGATATTGGAAGTATCAGAGGTAAAGTGCCGAACAACTCCAAGCGCTTCATCAAATTCAATAAGCCCGTTTTCTCGTGTTCCCAGCCAAGTACGTTCTTTTATATCCCTAAAAATACACCAAACAGTCAGCGCCGGTAGTGGTGGTATTGAAGATGGATGAAATGAAGTCACACCTTTTCTGTTGACGATCGCCAATCCGGCATCCTGCAGTCCTACCCATACAGCATCGTTAATTCCATACAAACTCATCACTCTGTCCGAAGGAATCCGTTGCCTGGGGTTACTTTTAGTGGTAAAAGAATTGAATTTGTTGGTGTTGGGATTATAACGCGTTAGTCCTTTTCCCGAAGTACCGATCCATACGGCTCCCTCATCATCTACAGTAATTGCCCGAGGCACATCCACAGAGGCAAAGTCTGGAGTTTGAAGCCTCGTAAGTTCATTAAATTTAGATAAGTTCTCATCGTAAAAACTGAGGCCTCCACCATCTGTGCCCAGCCAAATTACACCGGTATTGTCTTCAAAAATGCACAGTACATCATTGTAATGAATCGATTTAGGGTTATAGCTCTGTGGCGTAAAATGCTGAATTTCTTGGGAGTCTAAATCAATGAGATATGCCCCATCTCCATACGTTCCCACCCATAGTCTGTTGCTGGAATCCAAATACAACGCCTCAATATTTAATTGGGAACCCAGTTTGTTGGCAGCATTGAAACCGGTAAATTTTCGAAGAGTTTTGTGATTGTTACTTCGGAAGAATAAGCCCTGACCAAAACTACCTACCCAGAGTGTATCCCTATGGTTAGTTGCTATACTGCTGAAGTTGGTTACAATATCTGCTTCCGAAGAAAAACTGCTGTAAGCCAACGAAACAGGATCTACCATAAACACTCTTCCCGATGCTGCGAGTACTATCGAATCTTTATGTTTGGCAATGCCGTAAATATCTCTCCGTGCATCAACGCCACGCAACACCTGGATTGTGTCTTTTGAATTGGCTTTTACTGTATATAACCCATTCTCAAATGTTCCTAACCAAAAGTTTTGTTGTTCGTCCTGATAGATAGAACTGGGTGGATGGGGAGTTGGCAGTGCTCTAAAACTCTGAGTTTCGTTGTCAAACACTTCCAATTTTCCCTCAATGGTACTAATATAGATCGCCCCAGTGGGAGCAGTATATACCTTTCCTAGCTTACTAAAACTATCACGGGTAATATCCTCGAATAGCTTTTGATAGACTTTAAAATCGATCCCGTCATATTTGTTTAGGCCATCTTGAGTGGCAAACCAAAGATAGCCTGTGCTGTCTTGAGCTATGCTAACCACACTATTTTGAGAGAGCCCATCGTTCACAGACAATTGACCAAACACCACCTGGCGTTGTAACTGTGAATATCCAATCACAGGGAGGAATAAAAGAATACAAAATATTGAATTTCTCAAATGTGCGTCGTTGATGGTGTTGTATAAATTTACACATTATAATTGAAGATGGGATAGGGTAGTAAGGTTGTTGATCCTGACAGCGATCCCCTTTGCAATTACAAACCTTCAAAGCTTCGCTTTGCTATCATTTAACTCAAACCTACAAAGCCTCGCTTTGCATTCGATAATTCAGAATTATGATTAGCGGATTACTAACGTGATCCTTACAGCGTTCGCCTTTGCAAATATAAACCTACAAAACTGCGTTTTGCATTTTTTTATGCTGGATTAACTTCGTTGATCCTGACAGCGCTCCGCGCTGAAAATCAAAAACCCACAAAATAAAAAAAGCAAGCTATTTTATTTTGCTTGCTTTTTGATTTATTCGTGATCGCACCAGGATTCGAACCTGGGACCGCCTGCTTAGAAGGCAGGTGCTCTATCCAGCTGAGCTATGCGACCTCTTACTAAAAAACCGAACATCCTGGCTCGGTTTTTCTATAGCGCTGCAAATATATAAATGAATTGGCAAGTAAAAAACTTAAACGGGTAGATATTTGGGATATCTGTACCTTTCTGATTGGATCCTTTAATTATGATAAGAAATGCCTAGAATATCAAATTAGATCTTCGTGCTATCTAGTATTCGCATCACGTCTTCCGGATGTAATATTCCATCAAAATAATTGATTAAATCTCTCTTTTTATCATCGGCCTTGTCATAGTAGCCAAGGTTGTCCAATGATGATATAACCAATCTATAGACAAGAAAAACCAAATCACGATTGCCATCCTGGACATAATCTCTTTTATAATAATAGAAATCATTAAGGCAAGAGTTTAGGGAACCATGTACGTAATCATAGTCTTGATTAAAATAAAGGTCTCGAGCTTCAGAAACGGCGTCCTGGCAGCTTTGGGCACTGACATTACTCATGATACTAAAAGCAAAAATTAATAATGAGTACCGTATAATGAAATATTTAGATTTTGATAACATGATCCTTGTTTTAAAATGATTTTTGTAATTCAGTTTTTAACTTTGTATATCTATCTGCGGTTATCCCATCTTCATCTTCATTATAATATCTTATAAGGGCGGCATAAGATCTATCCAATGTCCCAATCTTCTGTTTCTGTGTTCTTAAAGTGGCGAGTTCTTTTTCAAGTTCCGCCAATCCTTTATTCAACCTTTCTAAATTGTTAGACCCTTTTAAGGTTTCAATCTGCCTCCTTTTATTATTTTGTTGAGCACGCAAATTAGAGATCTCTTTATTATTTACTAGATCCGCGATAGTATTTTCCAGTTCGGTAATCTCATTTTGTAAATTAAGAATTTCTTTAGATTCATTAGCAGATTTTATCTCTACTTTTTTAGCGTTGATCTTCGCACTCAAATTAGATATCGCTTTCCCAATAGATTTAATACCAGTTACTTCTCCAGCTAGTTCATTTACGCATTCGATATAATCAGGGAGCCAGGCAGATGGCAGATTATGTCTACTATTATTCATATTGTCTAATTTGGCAATACAAGGCTGTGCGTTTAAGGAAAACACAAAGAATAGTACAAAAAACCCGGTGAAATATTTCAAAATATGCTGTTGTGAAAAGATCATTGAATTACAGTTTATAATTTTAATTAATTTTTGATACAGGTATATTCATTAATACTATATTTCTTCAATCCAAAGGCCACCCAATCCTCCTCAGAAATTTGAGTTTCCCCAGCGGATTCACAAATTAAGTCGGCGAGCATGTTCATACTAACCGGCCATCGCAATAGTGTACCATCACCATAACCCGCAAGTACGTAATCTCCATCTGGAGTAAATGAAATACAGTTTACAGTACCTAAACTTCGACTGGTCCACGTATTTCTAGGGTTAAGTGGTAACCAGTTGTAGTATTCTGAATTCCAATTTTTTGTGTCCCAAATAACAATTTGTCCATCGTTACTTGCAGTCGCCAACATAGTACCATCGGTATTGAACGCGATATCAGTTATCTTTCTGGTATGTGGGAAATGCGAGGTTAATCTGTAGTCCTTCATGGAAATATGGAAGATTTCACCCAGATAATTACCTAAGATCAAATATTCGCCTGAAGGGTGATATTTAATGGCAGATATTCTGCCAACGTCGGCATATTTTAGTTGTATCAATTTTTCCTTATTCAATACAATGAGTCCACTATCAATGCCAATCGCAAGAGATGAATCCGAGTTGCTGACGGCTGAACAGTAAAATTTTATTCCGGGAATTGTTAGTTCGGGTTGATCCCAATTGACGTTTATAGCCGTATCGTTTTGCACCTCATTATAATAGTTTTGTTCAGACCTTTTATGCCATTTAAAAGGAGCCCCATGGATGCTATCCCACCCAACAATAGATTCCCTTTGTCGGACAATAAATCTGCCATTATCCAAGAACTCTAGCGACTTACCCACATTTTTACTTCCGGGTATTCGTATTTTCTGAAATAGATTCTCTGCGTCTAGGTCATGAATAATTATGGAATCAAATCGTCCAACTGTGTACAGCAAGTTTTTATTCTTATTTTTTTTCAAAACCATAGATGTTACATGCCTTCTACGCTGAAAGTTTTTCAGCGAATCGATTCCTTCGGCATTTCCAGATTGCCTATCTATTTTATCCTTCGTAAGTCTTAAGGCGTTTCCATCTTTTAATCCAAGAACATACTCGTTTCCCCCATTTTGCAACTTGAGTTTGTTTATTAATTCAACACTATAGTCAAACTTTGCAATCACGAAATAAAATTTATTGTCCCGCAATGCCTTGTACATTGAACTGTAAAAAAATTCATCGAAAATATATTCTCCAGCAACATCAGACTTATCTTTTTTATAGATTAAATATGCGGCTCTCGCTAGTAACGCAGGATTGTAACTATCATCTTCAAGACGCACCCCATTGGCTCTTGCAGTTAAATCTATGGCTAAAGTGATATCCTCATTTCGTTTTTTAATTTCCTGACCCTCTGAATAAATTTTAAAGAAAACCATTGCCACCAAAATTCCAAGAACAGTAGAAAAACCAATTATTAATGTTCGCCGAGATTTTTTTCTTTTTCTTTTTTCTTCCAGTCTAATTTGCACTTCTCTTGCTTCGGCTTTTTTCTTTTCCTCAACTAGCTTCTCTTGTCGAAATCTTTGTTCTTCCTCTTTTTTCTCTTTTTGAATTCTTAATTCTCTGTTCTCTTTTATAATGGGAGCCAATACATCATGGATCAACTCCACATATTCCAGCTTATCTCGGTTCTCCCTACGCAGGATTCTCGATCCAACCAAGCCGTCAATAACTTCTTTGGATATAGTGTATTTCTTCTGCCATCCTTCCAGAGCCTGCAATTTTCTAAATCCTCCCTCGGTTAATAAATTGTCTTCAATAGCTCGCTCAACAACTTTTCCATATTTCGAGACTGTATCGTTATAAAATGAACCAATAACGTCCTTTACATTAAACTGAGAGACAAGATTGGTGGTAATGGTATCGAGATTAGATTCAATTCTCTTTTCATTAACACTGTAGCAAATGAGACTTAATAAAAAGGGTTCAACCTTTAGTTTTTGATCCTGAGTTCCCTTTTCTTCCAACAAATCAAAATCTGCTTGTGATACTCCATCAAATTTCTTGATGATCTCCTGGGCGATTTCTTTTTCTAAAAGCGCTTTGCCGGGTTTGATCGCGGCATCCATGGCTTGATCAATGGTCATTTGCAGCACACGAAATCGATTGTCCAAAATGGAAGGAATATATCGAATGAGTTCATCAAGACGAGCGAGATAATCCTCTCGAAGACTCAAGACGAGCCGATAGGTCCGCTTGCTATATCGAGAAGGTATGATCTCCTCTTTTTTCAAATACTCCTGCTGAACGACCAACGGAATTCTATTTTCGGCAAGATCGGCCAACTCAACAACCAATTCCAATACGTCCCGCATTTTTGAGTCACCGATGGTAAATGTTTCCTCAAATTGATCGAAGATCAACACGGGCGTTAAATAACCATTCTTAAAGTCTACGTCGTGAAAATATTGCCAAAGAGTAGCCTCTCCAACCGGGGTCACATTCGGATCTTTGGCGACCATGGTGTCATATACATGAGCTTTAACCTGCTCTAAAGGTGTTTTTTTTGAATTATAATCAATACGGAGGTAGATGGGAAAAAAATAATTGTGACGCAATCGAGGCATTAAACCGGCCTTGAGAAGTGATGTTTTGCCTATCCCGGATTTACCAAAAACTACAGTCAATCCACTACTCTCAACAAGTTTATAAAGCTCTTCAATTTCAGTATCCCGGCCACCAAAAAGTGCCTGGTGCTTTTCCTCGAAGGAATCTAGTCCCATAAACGGACGTTGCGGATCCAATTCATTTGCTGATGCTGCTTGATTCCCGTTGGACATCTTAGGCTTTTATTTTGGTTAACTTGTTGTCCTGTATAAATTCTCTGACCATCTTACTAAAATTAAAGGTGTCTCCCAGGATTTCAATATCCATTTCCCGGAGGTATTCCGGAACATCTTCACTTGTGGGCGATGTATCGTCTATGATATAAGGTCTTACATAATTTTTCTCGCCCTCTTCATCCAAAAAGAACGCAAATCGCCATTCTTTATCATATACATAGCTATCTTTACGTTCAAGAGACTGTTTAGAGATAAACGCTAAGAAATAATCACAGTCCCTAATTTTATCTTTGATCTTTTTACCAAATTTGTCTCCTGTCTTTAAATTATCATCATCGAAGAAGATTTTAACGCCATGCTTTCTAAATTCATTCTTCAATTCTTCCATTACCGGTTTGTCACCCCAACTATAACTTAAAAATAACTCCTCTTCGAAAACAGGCTTCTCTCTAACAATAATTTTCCTATCATCTTTGGCCTTTGTAATACATTGATCATACATTTTGTCAATAAACTGTATTGAACTCTTAAAGACCGAATCTTCACTATAACCTTTTATGGGTTCCTTAGAAATATGAACAATACTTATGGCATTACTTTGAAGAAAAGCTGCCAACTCAGCATCCTGCAACGTAGTATCACAGGCCACATATTTGGTGATCCGGGTATCAGTGAATGGACTTTGAGCCATGATCCGAAGAAAAAATCGCATAAACCAATTAGGAAAACTGCAACCAATTAATAATATATCCTTATCTCTAATAGAGTCGAAGAGTTTAGTTGCGATGGCACTATTTTCACTTTGCAACGAATACAGAAATTCAAGAGATTGTTCCTCGGTCATCGCAAAATTGGTACTGTCGACACTGCTCATGATGTTGAAAATCTTGGGCTGGTTTTCTTGAATTTTTTGATTAGGGTCAAAACTTGCGCTGGGAAAATAGTTAATGGACGGATTAACGAAAAGTTTTTCAGCTTCGAATGCCCGCTCAAGCCAGCCGTCAATATTTACCGTAATAAACGCTTCAAAACCATTTATTTTCGCGAGGTTACGATAGGGTTCCAAGTCCATTTTTGCGTTTTCCAATTTAAGTATGCTCTTTATTGATCGTGAAATCGAACCCTCATTAATGTGCTGTTTTTGTAACTTCAGAATCACATTGTTAAGTGAATAAGTAGCTGGCAAATCGCCATCACCGTGCGTATCCCATAATTTTATGGCTAGATAATTATATAAATTGATGCGAAGAGAATCACCTTCCTGAGTTCCTACTTCTTTGAATTTATTCCATAGGTTTTTAGCAGGGAAATCGTCTGCTGTCAATTTTAGCATAGAAAGATCGTTGCCTAGGATAGGAATAAAACCTTTGTCATTAATAATATTAACAAATGACTTCCAATTGAGTGATGGACCCATAATTACAATAGTATTGATTACTAAAAGATTTACCGATCAAAAACCAACACATAAAATTTTTTACTCTTAGCGCTGGTGCAAGATTGTATCAAATAATCAGGGGAAATATAAAGATAGTCATTCTAAAGCAATTAAAATGAGCTATTTAATACATTATTTGCTAAATTCTTCTGAATGAAATATGAGTAAGATATTTGGAACCTTCAGACCAGAGTGGTGGGCTTTCTTATTTTATCGATCGGCTTATTCAAAATAAATTATTATTAGAAAGTCAGTATCACAGAACGTCATCTTCACGAGCTGGAAAGAATATACCCAAAGTTTAATACATTAATTTTATTTAACTTTCGTTGTTGTTTATTTAAATCAAAAGCAAAATGAGAAAAGTAATATTATCATTGATTTTATGTGTGCTAGTTCTCTCCTGTAACCAAAATGCTGAGAATTCTATGGCAAATGAACCAGAATTCGATATTGAAAAAGAAAAAGAAACACTTCGCTATTTGAAAGAGGTGGAATGGCCTAAGGCATACGCCGAACAAGACACCGTGCTTCTCGACAGAATATTGGGCGAAGATTTCAAAATGATAGATAATGACGGAAATTGGTTTGGTAAAAAAGATGAATTGGAGTGGATTAAGAAAAATTCCACCTCAAATGATGCGTTTAACTACCGAATAAAACGATTCGAGATTTTGGACAATGGAACTGCGATCATCTGTGGAACGGGTCATATTTTAAAGGATTCGGTGCGATCTACTTATCAATCGAGTAATGTACTCGTTAAACGTGATGGCCAATGGAAAGCCATACTTTCTCATGTGTCCGGATTTAAGAGTGTGAAACTGCAGCTTGACTTTTAATAGTTGTCGCTGGACTGGTTTCTGGAATTAAGAATTGATTATTAACGCGATCCTGAAGTAGGGGTGGTGCTCAATCAAAGCCGAAAGATATGCTTTCAAACCTTTTTATTTCCACCTCGGAATTGGATTAACTCGCTTTGCTCGTTGATCCTAAAGTGGGGGCGGTGCTCAATCAAAGCCGAAAGCTATGCTTTCTTTCTTTTTTATCCCCATTTCGGTTACGAAGCAAGCTTCGACCTCTCGGGAATAAAAAAGCCGAACACAACTGTGTTCGGCTTTTCTTGGTCGGGGTGGCAGGATTCGAACCTGCGACCTCCTGCTCCCAAAGCAGGCGCGATAACCGGGCTACGCTACACCCCGTGGATTGCGGAGAGACAGGGATTCGAACCCTGGCGACCGTTACCAGTCGACAGATTAGCAATCTGCTCCATTACCACTCTGGCACCTCTCCAAAAGAGAAAACTTCTCTTACAATGCCTGCCTACATTTGAAACTATTCAATTCCGTCCGTAGGCGGGTGCAAATGTAATAGTTTTCTATCATTCCCAACAAGAAAATAATTGGTTTTTTACTCCTTTTTGCAAACTTTTGGTTTCTAAGAAATTATACGATGACAAACCAAGACCACTTTTTGGTCTTCCATCAAAGTGGTGAAGAATAAATAGGTGTCGCCGCCATCCGCGATCTTCCATTTTTTCCGAAGCGCTTGTACTGATTCCGAAAAATTACGAATGCTTACATTCGCTTTCATACCTTGGAGTTTCGCTTTCATCTCCTTTTTATGATAGGGGACTACCTCTTGAATTTCGAAACTTCTACCCGGAAAAGCGACCTGTACTTCCGAAGTAAATAAATGGCTATGCATGTGCAACTTATCCAACTTCAGCGCGGGACCCAAATATTGAAAGGCTCCGGCTTTTAATAGCGCTGCATTGGGTTCGAATAGAAATTGCTTCGGGTGTGAGTGGGAAGTAGTGGCGACCTGCCCGTGGATAAAATCAAATTTTTGAATTTCTTTCTTATTAAAATTCACTGTTTTGATCTTTATTTCTTCGGAAATGTCCTGCCGCAAAACCCATAGGAGTTCTTTCACTTCATTTTCTAATGCAACTACATGAATTTCTGTTACGTTCTCAAGTTCAAACAGGCCAGCCGAAATATCCAGCATGGGTGATGTTTTAACCAGTAAGGTGTCACATCGTTCCAATAAATACTTTTGATGCTCCAACAAGTTGGGTTCGCAGTCGGCCAGAAAAAATACTTTTCCTTTGGATTCATGGCGACGCGCTGGGTCCACATAGATCACGTCATACTTATTGTTGAGGATACCATCAATCCCATTCCCGGCGTAGCACTTAATATTCGAGGTATCCAGTGCATTAAAATTATGAGCAGCGATCTGGGAGAGGTCCGAATCTAACTCAAAATGAGCTACTTGTTCAAATCTTTTTCCGAAGAAATAGCTATCTACTCCAAAGCCACCGGATATATCGGCAATGGATTTTCCTGAGAAAAGTGATGCCTTATATTTAGCAGTATCTTCTGAAGATGTTTGCTCAATGCTTAATTTGGAAGGATAATAGATCCCGGGACAGGTATGCCAGGTGGGTAGTTTTTTCTTGGTTTTCCTGTATCCCTCGACCTGCTGGATCAATTCTTGAACCGTAACCCCTTGAAACGGGCTTCCTCTAAAGGCCAAAGCCGATAGTGTGTCAGTATATTCTCGAATGAATTTTTGGACTTCGGGATGGAGCAATGCTTCGTTCACTGTGTAAAAATACACTAACTTTTGGTGAACTCAAATAGCGCGATCGCAGTGGCTTGGGTAACATTCATACTACTGTTAGTTCCAAACATTTCGATATAAACCGTGTGATCGAGCCGCTGTATCACTTCTTCGGAAATACCCTGCTGTTCTCCACCAACAACCAATGCCAGAGCCTTTTCATTCGGTAATTTGAATTGTTGAATAGGGATACTGCTTGTGGTTAATTCCAAGCCCACAACAGTATAATTTTGCACTTTCAATTCAGAAATAATACCAACAAGGTCATTAGAGATACTAAAGGGTATCGTAAGCTGGGTCGCGCGTGCGGTTTTCCGAAGACGGGAAGAGGTCAAATCTACTTCAGTATTCGCAAAGACAACTCGTTCTACCGCAAAAGCATCGGCCAGTCGAAACAATCCGCCCAAATTTGCCGGACCCGAAACCCCATCACAGAGCAAAATCACTTGCCGCAGATTTTTCGATAAGGGGGTGGTGGCGTGGGTGTGTTGTTGACTCATTTATTTTCTGGACACCTTTGTCTTGTTGAAATCAGTGGCTGTTTTTTGCTGATCAAAATAATACCATAGCGGTGCAGTAAATGTTATCAATGCGATCCATCCGAAGAAAAATAACAGGGAAGTTAAAAGCAGTCCCATAGACAAAGCTATCACCAACGCCCATCTGTTGGGTTCGGCCTCCAGCCGGTTAATATGAGTAACACCGTATGTTCCGCATAGGTCACAATTTCGTTTGATCTCGTCTCCTTTTTCATGCTGTAAATCAAAGCGGTTATCGGCCTTGGCTTTGATAAAATTTTTACGGTCGCATGATTTGCAATAGTAGCTTAGTCTAGTCATCCTAATTCTCGAAAGCGTATTTTACAATATTGGCCCCCATTCGGAGGGCTTTAAGTCGCACCGACTCGGGGTCATTATGAATTTCTGGGTTTTCCCAACCGTCACCTAGGTCACTTTCATAGGTATACAATAGGACAAGCCTGCCTTCATGGGTGATACCAAAGGCTTGTGGTCGCGAATTATCATGCTCATGGATCTTAGGAAGACCTTCCGGAAAATTAAAGTGGTAGCTAAAAATAGGGTGATCGGCGGCCAATTCTTTCAATTCGATATTTGGAAAGATCTTTACCAATTCTTTCCGTAAATATTCATCCATACCATAGTTGTCGTCAATGTGCAAGAATCCTCCACTCAAGAGATAATCTCGGAGACTTATTGCTTCTTCACTCGTGAAAAACACATTGCCATGTCCCGTCATATGTATGAGTGGGTAATTGAACAGATCCATGTTATCCGGCGTAACCGTTTCGGGTTTCTCGTTAATAGCCGTACTTATTTGTTCATTGCAAAATTTTATAAGATTGGGAAGTGCGGTAGGGTTACTATACCAATCACCTCCGCCACCATACTGAAGCACAGCGAGCTGTTGGGAATGAGTAGCACCACAAAAAATAAATAGAGAAAGGAGTACAATGAGTCTTCGCATAGCGACTCAAAAATACGAACTTTGAAATGCGGATAAAATAAAATCCTTAAATTTTATCAAACATTTCAGAAAAAACGGAACCGGTAAATTTTTGCCAGTCTCTGGTGATCACGGTTACCATTTTACGTTGATTATTAGAAAGCACTCTAAGGTGGGTTTCTACGGCGGGGATAGCAACGACAGCCTGTTTTTTAGCGTTCGTTTTGCTCGCATTGATCATAGGTTTGTTCTTTGGGGTTAAAACAAGTTCATTATACTAGGGCGGCTGCAATATACAAATAATCGATAAAATACCAAATATATCGATAAAAAACACATTGGTATTCGCTATTTCCTACGGTTTTCCCGTTGAAAAACACTTTTTTGCACACTTTTTTCTGAAATTTAAACGGTTTTGAATATTTAGGACCTGAAGCTAACTGTTCACAAGTGCTACCGTATGGCAACCCGCAATAGCCGCAGTTTCGGTTCGTAGTCGACTGTTACCAAGTGATACCGGATTAAACCCGTTTTTCCTGGCCAATTCTATTTCTTTGGAAGAAAAATCGCCTTCGGGACCTATTAAAAGCAAAATAGACTCACCAGGATTAACCAATTTTTGAAACCGCTCCTTCGAAGAATCCTGACAATGTGCGATACAATTTGTCCAATTTTCATGGTTTTGTTGTATAAATTCTGAAAATGACAGTGCGGACTTCAATACTGGTTTATATGCGTTGAGCGATTGTTTCATTGCACTTTCAATAATTTTCTCCAAACGTTCCGGTTTGATAACCTTCCGTTCACTATGATCGCAAAAAAGGGGAGTAATGATATCTATTCCTATTTCAGTTGCTTTTTCCAGAAACCATTCAAATCGGTCATTATTTTTGGTAGGCGCTACGGCCATATGAAGTTGGTAAGCTCTGGGTTCAATCTTTTCAACCGATTCTATAACAGCCTCACTGAATTTGAGTCCGATTTGCGTAAGTTTTGCGGAAATCAGATGACCCTTTCCATTGGTTATATGTAGCGTATCGCCAATAGTTCGTCTTAAAACCTTGGTTATATGACGGCTTTCATCCTTCTCGAAGGTAACCTCACGAGCTGCAATGTCTATGTTGGGATGATAGAATAGATTCACGTAATAATTGTTCTTTACTATGGGTTAATCAGTATTCATGTTAGAAAAACTTAAAATTTCATTCGCGCCGATGCGACCACATCATTTTTAGCAAACAACTGTTGCTTGAATTTCAATTCGCCCACCATTGCTATCATAGCAGCATTGTCCGTGCAATACTCAAAATTGGGAATATGAGTTTTCCATCCGTATTTTTGCTGTGCTTCTTCCAATGCTTTTCTTATCCCACTGTTGGCTGATACGCCACCTCCAACGGCAATTTCATTAATCCCTGTCGCTTTAACTGCATTTTTTAGCTTGTCCATCAAATAACTCACAATGGTGTATTGGATACTCGCACAAATGTCCGCCAGGTTTTCAGTAACAAAATTGGGGTTGTTCTTCACCTCACGTTCAACGAAATAGAGTACTGCGGTTTTTAGGCCGCTAAAACTAAAGTCCAACGGGCCTACTTTGGGTTTGGTGAACGGATAGGCCTTCGGGTTTCCTTCTTGAGCAAACTTATCAATCAATGGACCTCCCGGGTAGGGGAGTCCAAGAATCTTGGCAGATTTGTCAAAGGCTTCACCAACAGCATCATCGATCGTTTGTCCAATGATCTCCATTTCAAAATAGTCATCTACTTTTACAATCTGCGTATGACCGCCACTAATGGTTAACGCCAGAAATGGGAAGTTGGGTTTGGACTGTCCATCTGCTTCAATAAAATGTGCCAAAATATGTGCCTGCATGTGATTTACCTCAATGAGTGGAATACCCAATCCCAAGGCCAATGACTTTGAAAATGAAGTGCCTACCAAGAGTGAACCCATCAATCCCGGTCCACGCGTAAATGCGATGGCTTTTAAGTCTTTTTTGTCGATATTTGCTTTGCGTAATGCTTGGTGCACCACGGGGACAATATTTTTTTGATGAGCACGTGAAGCAAGTTCGGGGACAACACCGCCGAATTCTTCATGTATTTTTTGGGTAGCGACAACATTGGCTAAAATTTTACCGTTGTTGATAACAGCAGCAGCCGTATCGTCGCAGGACGATTCTATACCAAGTATGTAACAATTTTGTTTCATTAATTTTAGGCACGTTTCTTGGGTATAAAATTAAAACTTTAAAGGCGTATCAAAAAACTTAAGAAAATAATAATCAGATTTGTAGCGATCGTAGTTCTTTTGCTGCTTCTTATTGTGATTATTTTTTCTATTCCCGCGGTACAAACCTATGTCGCCAAAAAGGTTACCGATAATCTGAATGAGACTTACGGAACTGATATTCAGATTGACAGGTTGGGGCTTAACTGGAAGGCCGAAGTTGACCTGCGCGGTGTTTTTATCAGGGATCATCATGGGGATACGCTCATCTATTCCGAAGAAATTCAAACCAATATATTAAGCGTTAAAAAATTAACGGATGGTTCCCCAGATTTTGGATTTGTGGACCTCACCAATGCCAAGCTATACGTAAAAACTTATTTGAGTGAAGACGATGACAACCTCACCATTTTTACCGATAAGTTCGATTCTGAAGAGCCCTCTACGACAACTTTTGTGTTAAAGAGCCGAAGTGTAACCCTCCTAAATACACAACTACGGATCATAGATGAGAATGCTGAATCTCCCGAAATAATAAATTTTCGACACCTCAATCTGGAGGCAAGCGATTTCCTGATCACCGGGCCCGATGTTGCCGCGGAGATCAAATCCTTGACCTTCGATGCAGACAGAGGATTTTCCATTCGGAATTTAGAGTCGGATTTTTTATATACACAGGAGGCGATCACTTTCGAAAATATGCTTCTTGAAACGGAGGACTCTTATATCCGGGGCCGTTTGATATTAAATCAGTGGGAGGAAGGACTATCGCAATTTTCAGATAAGGTCATCATCGAAGCTCAAATTGATGAGTCCAGAATTAATACCAATGATTTGAATTCGGTTTATAATGAATTTGGATCGAATATCGGGATACAGTTGGCCGGAAACATATCCGGAACCCTTAATAATCTTCGATTCACCGGAGGGCAACTTAGTTATGGAAATACTCGTTTTTTGGGAAATTATCACTTTCAGAATATCACAAATAGTGAAAATAATATAGTCATCACGGCAACCAATCATACAATCGGGTCAAATTTCTACGACCTGAGAAAGCTTATGCCCTCGGTCATAGGAAAAGAACTTCCGGAGGAGTTAAAGTATTTTGGAAATTTCACCCTGAAAGGAGATACAAAATTGGACGGGGATCTCTTAACGACTACAAGCAGTGTATTCAGTGCTTTAGGTAGTGCAGAGACGACTTTGGAAATGGGTAATATTCATGACTTTTCCAATGCATTTTACAAGGGTAAAATAGTACTCACAAATTTTAATCTGGGGAAAGTAGCCGGAACGACTTCCTTCGGAATTGTAGATGCTAATTTGGAGTTCGATGGCCGCGGTTTTACGCGTGAAACGGTCAACACCCGAATAAAAGGAACGCTATCATCATTCAACTTTGAAGGATATAATTACAAGAATATCGCGGTTTCAGGGAATCTCAAAGATCCCATTTTTAATGGTGAGTTGAAGATCAATGACACCAATCTAAAGATGGATTTTAGTGGATTGGTGGATATTTCGAAAGATTTTAATCAATACGATTTTGAGGCCAAAATTGAGTATGCCGAACTCAATAAACTGAACCTCTTTAAGCGGGATAGTGTTTCGGTGTTTGCAGGAAGGATCATTATGGACATGCAAGGCACGAATGTGAATGATGCAGTGGGTAATATTGAATTTGTCGAGACCTTCTACCAAACGGCTGATAGCGATTACTATTTTGACGATTTCCTTATTTCTTCCTTTTTTACTGAAGACATTCGCACCATCGAAATAAAATCCCCGGATATTATCGACGGAAAGATTAGTGGTAAGTTTTTGGTAGAGGATATTCCTAATCTTTTTCACAACGCTGTGGGGAGTATTTACGCCAATTACATCCCCAATGAGGTGACCAATGATCAATACATTGACTATGAATTTGAGGTCTACAATAAGATGGTGGAGGTTTTTGTGCCACAGCTTCAATTGGGTGAGAACACGCGAGTGAAAGGGTCTGTTTATTCGGATGAATCGAAATTTGAAATGGATTTTAGGTCTCCTGAATTGCTCCTGTACAACAATTATTTGGGAGATGTCAATATTCAACTGGACAATGACAATCCTTTGTTCAATGCCTACATTTCGGTGGACTCATTATATACCGGATCTTATAACCTTTCGGATATAAACATCATTAATAAAACCTTGAACGACACCCTGTACATTCAGTCCGAATTTAAAGGCGGTCGAAAAATGGATGACAAATTCAATATGCAGTTTTATCATACGATTAACGAACGTGGTAAATCGGTGGTGGGTATCAAGCGGTCCAAGATCAATTACGAGAACAACGATTGGTTCCTGAATCGGGATAACAACTCTCACAACAAGCTCACCTTCGACAATAATTTTAAGGATATCACCTTAGACTCTCTTACGCTTCGTCATCAAAATGAATTGATACAGATGGCCGGAGTGATGCGGGATTCTACGTTTACAGACATAAAATTAGATTTTACCAATGTGGATATTGGTAAACTAGTACCACAGGTGGACAGTCTAAATCTCTCCGGGGCAATTAACGGTCAACTCAATATTTTGCGTAAAAAGGGAGCTTATTATCCCAATTCGAAGATCGTGGTAGAAGATATGCAAATGAATGATGTGGAATTGGGAGACCTTAATTTGAATATTGTAGGGAATAGTGATCTCACAAAATATAACATCAAGTCCAGCCTTGTCAATGAAAATGTGAATTCCTTTACGGCAGACGGGAGTGTGGATGTTTCTTCCACCAACTCCAGTATCAATATGGATGTGAATATTTCAGACTTTAATCTAAAGGCATTCAGTCCCTTTGGTGGCGATGTCATTTCCAATATGAGGGGCTTTGCATCCGGGAATATAAAAGTGGACGGGAAGTATAAATCACCCAATATTACCGGTAATATTCTTCTTAACCAAAGTGGTATAAAAATACCTTATCTGAATGTGGATTTAGACATAGCTAACAATACAGATATCACGGTTCGAAAGAACATATTATCCATTCCACCTACTATCGTTACGGACACCAAATACAACACAGATGCCCTGCTTCGTGGAAACTTTACTCATGAGAATTTTAAGGACTGGGGGATGAACCTCACCCTGGAAACTGAGCGTTTTCTCGTATTGGACACCCCGCCGGACGAGGATGCTCTCTACTACGGTACTGCATTTATTAGTGGTGAATCGACCATGAAAGGACCTGTAGATAATCTGGTGATCGACGTATTAGCAACCACCGAAGAAGGTACCGCATTCAAAATTCCTATTAGCGATGCAGCAAGTATTAGTGATGATTCATTTGTGCGTTTTATTTCTCCTGAAGAAAAGAAAGCCCGGATCAATGGTGTGACTATCGTTCCGGAAGAAGTTAAAGGCCTTTCTCTCAATTTTGAATTGGATATTAATGAAAATGCCGAAATTGAAGTGCTGGTCGACAAAAAGAATAATTCGACCCTAAAAGGAAGAGGTTTTGGAAACCTTTTGCTTGAGATCAACACTAATGGAAAGTTTAAAATGTGGGGGGATTTTCTGGTAACCGAAGGGAAGTATGATTTCCGATATGGAGGTCTTGTGGACAAAACGATCGATGTGCTTGATGGAGGAAATATTACCTGGGATGGAAACCCAACTCGTGCACGACTCAACTTAACAGCCAAGTACAAAACAGCGGCTAATCCGGCGGGTTTACTTGACAACCCGGCCTTTAACCGACCCATCGATGTTGAAGTCTTAGTGGATCTCACCGGAGAGATCTTACAACCCGAATTGGACTTTAGAATTCAGTTCCCGGGAGTTAGCTCGACAGTAAGAAGTGAACTCGAATATATTCTTCAGGATAAGGATCAGCGTCAAACACAGGCACTATTCCTGGTTTCTACCGGATCGTTTCAAAGTGATGCCCTGGCTGGTCAAAATGCATTGACCAGTACCTTGGCCGAGCGAGTCAATAAGTTGGTTGCAGATATCTTCGCGAACAGCGATTCCAAATTTAAATGGGTGCCGTATTACAATCCTTCTTCGAGGACAGTAGATCAGCAAACTTCAGAGCAATATGGATTTCAATTTTCCGGGGTATTATCAAAAAACTTGCTCATAGACGGGAAGGTGGCCGTACCGGTTGGAAGCGCCAACGAATCTGCGGTGGCCGGGGATATCCGGGTGCAATGGTTGGTGAACAACGATGGTAGTTTGAGGATCAATTTTTTCAATCGCCAAGCAGAATTGCAGTTTTTTGGAGAAGATCAGATCTTTGAGCAGGGTGGAGGAGTGTCCTATTCGGTGGATTTTGATACCTTCCAGGAATTGATGCAAAAACTATTCAATAAAAAATTGACGATCGCACCGGAAAATGAAATTCCCATTGTGCCTGATGACAGCGATTACCCTGTCAATTTTAAGCCACCCAGTACCGATAAGGAGAATCAATAATCCGAATTAGACTGCTGCGATCATAGAAATTTCTACATTCACGTATTTGGGAAGATTAGCCACTTCTACCGTTTCGCGAGCCGGCGCTATTGCCTCATCAAAATAGGAGGCATACACCTCATTTATCTTTGAGAAATTCTCCATATCGCTTATGAATATGGATGTTTTTATTACATGACTGAAGTTCATTCCGGCTTCTGCTAAAACGGCTTTCAAGTTCTCCATCACCAGCTGCGTTTCGGTTTGGATATCGTCCAAGATCAATTTTCCCGTAGCAGGATCGAGGGCGATCTGCCCGGAGGTGAACAAGAAGCCTCCTTTTAAAACAGCCTGATTGTAGGGTCCTATGGGTGCTGGTGCTTTGGAAGTGTTTATTATTTTCTTCATATTAACTAGTTTAAACCGAAAGATAGAACCTGCTATAGATTTCGGTCGCGTTCACGGCGTTTATCGTATTTAATGTCTCGCAGGATATTGCTCTTGATCCCAATGTAAAAGTTCCAAGTTGTGTTGACTGCACCAATGGGCGTCCAGTTAAATCGAATGATCCAACTTTCAAGATCACGAACAAATCTAAATTGCGTCAAGGAGACCCCGTTATTTTTGAAATCATAACCGGATGAAAATCCTACACTCCAACGAGGCGATAGCTCCACATTGGAACTGATCATCACAGACTGCGATGATATCTCATTTTGCCGGGCACCGTTACTATAGGTCATCGTATAGGCCATTCTAAGCTCCCAGGGAATATCAAATTGGTACCAGGATCGATCGGTTTTGTCCTTTTTTTCCTCTCTTTTAATGTCTGCATCAATGTCACCTATGGGCCTGGTGGATCCGAATAGGTCATCGGGGCGTCCACCATTTCGAAAGGTGTCATTGTCAAAATTTTCGTCCTCATCATCATCCTTGCCTTCAAAATCCCGACTGCTAAACGAGTAGTTGAAACTTATGTTCCCTCGTGTAAGTCGAAATAAACTTCCGCCATTGTCAATATTAAATTTGTCAATTCGTTGATTATTACTGTTCAAGGCCAGTGGATCTAGTTCCCCATTGAGGTTGAGATCTAGTTTTTTGAGGATAGGAATACCGGCCGATACCGAGATGGGTCTTAATTTTAACGAATCTGCGGAGAGTACATACCCGCCATTAAAATTTAGGTTATTTAAGAGCGTGACTTTTTTATCCTCCGTAGCCGTAGTATCGGGATTGCGAACCTTGGCTTCCAACAAGTTGCTAATTCCGAAGGAAATACTACTATTATAGGTTCTTCCTGGTTGTCCGTATAAACTTCCTTCAAAACGGGAGTACTGGACAATTTCTTCATTTATTTGTGGATCTGCAGTCGCGGGAATGACATATTCGTCATAAAATTGTTCAAATCCGGGGGTGATATTGTAACTAACGGTGGGTCTCATCGTATGCCGGATCGTTTTTACTTTCGAATTATCCCCAAAGTCGAACAACCCATAGATCGTAGTTCCCAATCCGGCAGAAAAACCGTAGGTTCGAAAGGAATCAAATCCGGAAATTGTGTCTTCCACAACTCCTCCCTGGCCGTCGTTTAAGGTAGGGTCATAGTCCCGCCGTACAGTCTTCGCCACCCAGGTTTCCTGATAATTGGTTCCAGCGGTCACACTCAGGTAATTGAGCACCTTAAAGTTCGTGCTAATAGGAATGGTATGTTGCGCTCCGATTTGTGCATCGTCAAACATCTCTTTTTTAAAGAAAAGGGAATCGGTGGTGGAAATTCGATTCTCGCCCGCCAAATTGTACTGTAAATTTATATTCTGAAGGATCCCTTTCTTGCTACCCGTTTTGGGCGCGAACGGAAAGATTCGAGAGATGCTACCGTTAAAGTTGGGAAGCGACATGGAAATGGTTTCTGTCTGCGTATTTTGTGTATGCGTGGCAGCTACGGTAAAATCTATTTGAGGTTCGGTTTCAAATGTTTTTGAATAGGACACCGAAGAACTCAGGGTATTCACCAGCTGACTCGCATTATTAGACTGATTAATAGACTGCTGAAGGAATCGGCTACTTCCTAAATTCACTGAAGCCGAAAAACGAGAGCTCGGATTTGCCTTTTGATCCTGAGTATGCGTCCATCGAATGTTGTAGAGCGAACTCTGACTGAAATCCGGGAAACCGCGCTCACTATTGATCAAATTCTCATACCGAATACTCACATTTCCTTTGAACTTATACCGCCAGGCATAATTACTATCGCCACGTAAACCGTAACTTCCATTGGTATAATAATCGCCAACAAGAGTCAAATCTACAAAGTCGTTGATAGCAAAGTAATAACCACCATTTTGAAACGAGAACCCACGATTGTTATTTTCCCCAATACTAGGCAGTAAAAATCCGGAGGCGCGATCTTCTGTTAGTGGAAAGAAGGAAAAGGGGAGGCCTAAGGGCGTGGGCACATCCGCTATGTACATGTTCGTAAGGCCAGTTACGATCTTTCGGCCGGGAACGAACTTTGCTTTTCGGGTGTAGAAATAATATTCGGGGTCTTCAATATTTTCTGAAGTGGTGAACTTAACATTCCGAAGAAAATAAACCGAATCATTGATCTTTTTCGTCACCTGCGCCTTGGTTCTAAAACCACTTTGTTCGGTAGCGGCATTATAAATAATGGCCTTTTTCGTCAATGAATTAAATTTCAAAGAATCCGGTTCCACCTTATTGGCCGCCTGGACAAAAACCGGTGCCTGTTGGTATACCCCGGCGCTGTCAATTCCCTTAGCATACACCTCGTTCTTTTTATAGTCCAAAATGATCAATCCGGCATCGATACGGTAATCTTCATAAATGATAAATGCCTTATTATACATATATATCTTACCCGCTTTTCGGTCGATATAGACATAATCTTCACCATAATATTCAATGATATCAGTGAGGAGAGGTTCTTTGGTGGGACGTACGGTATCATTTTTTACCGTATCATTTATTTTTTCTGAAATGGATACTTCCGAAGTAATTAAGGTATCGATAACTTTCGTAACCGAAGTATCCGTCTTGGTTTCTATCACCACGGATCCTCTATTGGGAGGGTCTTGAGAATACACAGAGGCGCTGCAAAGTAGCAGAAATGTGAGGATGGGAAGAAAATAATGCCTTGTAAAAGTCAATGCTACGCTTCTAGGTGATTGTCGATATCTTTTGTGATAAATATTATTTCAGGACGCAAAACCTGCCGTGTCCGTAATTATATTGGCTTAGTTTTTGAACACTCAAAATTAAGCATATTTTTTGGGCTGCAATTTGTTATAACAAAATTTTAAAATAAGCCTATTTATCGAACGTTATTTCTATATGAAAACCAAATATTTACTATTGCTCGTATTGTTTTTAGGAATTACCATTTCCTATTCCTTTGTAAGCCTCAACAACAATATCACAAAACCATTTGTCGTAGTATTGGACGCCGGTCACGGAGGACATGACAGTGGGAATCGTGGCTTGGGATACATTGAAAAGGACATTGCCCTTGATGTGACCTTGCAGGTGGGGAAACTGTTAGAAGCACAACCGGAGTTTCAGGTGATCTACACGCGAAAAAAAGATGTTTTCCTGAAATTAGAGGAGCGGGCGGCCATTGCTAATGATATTGATGCCGATATTTTTGTTTCTGTTCACTGCAATTCTCATCACACCCAGGCTTATGGCGCCGAAACCTTTGTGATGGGGCTTAATAAAAGTAGCCAGAACCTAAATACGGCCAAAAAAGAGAACGAGGTGATCTTTTTAGAAGAGAATTACGAAGAAACATACGCTGGTTTTGATCCCAACTTCCCTGAATCCCTAATTGGGTTAACCCTTATGCAGGAGGAATACCTGGACCAGAGCATCATGCTTGCCGGATTGGTGCAAAACAATATGGTAAATAACCTTAAGCGCAAGGACAGAAGTGTGAAGCAGGACGTATTTTGGGTGTTACATAATACGTATATGCCCAGTATTTTGGTGGAACTTGGATTTTTAACACATAAATCCGAAGGACCCTATGTCAATTCTAAAAAAGGACGAAAGGCATTAGCACGAGAGATTGCCAATGGTATTATTACCTATCGCAAAAACCTTGCATTAGCAACTAGTGACGCACGAAACCCTATCATCACCCAAGACGAGATAGACGAGGCGATAGAAACCACCGATGAGAAAATTTATGAGGGCATTATATTCAAGGTGCAATTGGCTGCAAGCAGTAAGAAATTGGACCCTAAACCCTATAATTTTAAAGGGTTGAAGGAAATTTCGAGAAACAGCGAAGATGGGCTTTACAAATATTACTACGGGGAAACTTCAGATTACAATAAAATTCAGCTCATGAAAAAATTTGCCCGTGAAAAAGGCTACTCAGGTAGCTATATTGTGGCGTTTCAAGACGATAAAAAGGTGCGACTTGCCGATGTGTTGAAGATGGAAGACCGCTAAATTTAACGACAACCCATTTTTGCTGAGTTTTTACTTGTCAATAACCAGCCTCAAATTCTTCCTAATCTTTTCAAATAAACTAATTCGAGTCCCATATTTATTTCTAAATTTGTTTCTTAATCAAAAATGAACTTTTGAAAGTCTCCAGAGAGGTAAAAACGGGAATTTTAGTACTGGCAGGGATACTACTGTTTATATTCGGCTATAACTTTCTGAAAAATTCCAGTGTATTTGAAACGGACCGTATGTTCTTCGTTAAATACGACAATGTTGCAGGTTTGGCACCTTCGGCACCCGTAACCATCAATGGACTGGAAGTGGGACAAGTAAAAAGCATTGACTTTTTGGACAAAAGCGGGGGACTGCTGGTTAAGTTTTCCGTAGAAAAAGATTTCGAATTCTCCATCAATAGTAAAGTACAGATCTACAGTAGTGGCCTTATTGGAGGAAACAATTTAGGGATCCTTCCGGTAACCGATGCCGCCGCCAAAGCCAAATCCGGTGATACGCTAGTGGGTGAAATACAGGCGGGTATGATCGACGGGCTCATGGATAAATTTGTGCCATTGGAAACCAGCCTTAAACAGACGTTATCACGGCTCGACACCGTATTGGGAGGCGTGGCCGATGTCATGGATGATGAAACCAAGTTAAATCTTCGCAAAAGTATCGCCAATTTCAATGCAACGATGGCCTCTTTCAATGGAGCTGCACGAGATATGAAGTCATTGTTGAATACTAATAAGGACAAACTTAACAGCACCATCAGCAATCTGGATGTAACTGCCGAGAATTTCGCGAAGTTATCCGATTCGTTATCCCAAATTGAAATGGGAGAATTGGTTCGCAATATGGAAGGCACCATCGTGAAACTCAATAGTATCGCCGAAAACATTGAAAAAGGAGAAGGTAGTATTGGTAAGCTACTAAAGGATGAGAAACTGTATGACAACCTCTCTGGTGCGTCCAAACAGTTGGAACAGCTATTGGAAGATATGAAGTTGAATCCAAAGCGGTATGTGCATTTTTCTCTCTTCGGAAAGAGAGCCAAACAATACGACCCGCCTAAAGACACCGTCAATTAATGCAGTACCTACCCAATATATTATTCTTACTACTTCTTGTTTTGGGTATTGGTTACTTCACCCGAAACATTCGATTGATCATCCGAAACATAAAGCTGGGACGGGAAATTGAAGCTGTTGATCAAAAGGGACAGCGCTGGAAAAATGTACTTTACATAGCCCTGGGGCAATCTAAAATGGTCGTCAGACCAGTTGCCGGGATCATGCACATTATTGTATATCTGGGCTTTATCATCATCAATATTGAAATTCTCGAGATCATTATCGATGGGCTTTTTGGGACGCACCGCGTCTTTGCCTTTCTGGGAGTAGCCTATGATTATTTGATCGCCTCTTTCGAAATTCTGGCTTTCCTCGTGTTGGTGGCGGTGATCGTTTTCTGGATTCGAAGAAACGTGCAACGCATCAAACGATTTTTAAGTCCGGAGATGAAAGGATGGCCAAAAAATGACGCCAATATCATTCTTTATTTCGAAGTTTTCTTAATGACCATGTTCCTGATCATGAATGGAGCCGATCATCAATTACAGGATATTGGAGCCGCACATTATACCGAAGCAGGCATGTTTCCAATTAGCATTCACTTACTTCCCCTGTTGGATGGTTTGTCCGAAAGCACGCTCATTCTTATAGAACGCACCGCATGGTGGGCACATATTATTGGGGTTTTAATTTTCTTAAATTATCTGTATTTCAGCAAGCATCTGCATATTCTATTGGCCTTTCCAAATGTTTACTTCGGAAAAATAAGTCCGAAAGGTAAATTCCCTAACTCAGAGTCGGTTACCAAAGAAGTTCAACTCATGATGGATCCTGCGGCCGATCCTTACGCTGCTCCTCCCGAAGGAGCCGAAGCACCCTCTAAATTTGGGGCTAGCGACGTGATGGATCTAAGTGTTATTCAGTTACTCAACGCTTACACCTGCACCGAATGCGGACGATGTACCAGTGAGTGTCCGGCCAATCAGACCGGTAAAAAATTGTCCCCACGAAAGATCATGATGGATACCCGTGATCGTCTTGAAGAAGTGGGTGCCAACGTATCTAAAAATGGAGAATTTCAAGCAGACGGAAAACAGTTATTGGGAGATTATATCACACATGAGGAACTTTGGGCCTGTACTACCTGCAATGCATGTGTAGAGGCATGTCCGGTGAGTATTGACCCCTTGTCCATCATCATGGATATGAGACAATATCTGGTTATGGAGCAATCTGCTGCTCCAACCGAATTGAATACCATGATGACTAATATTGAGAATAATGCAGCTCCATGGCCTTTCAATCAGATGGATCGAGCCAACTGGATCAAAGAATAATAAATACTAAATAGCAACCAAATTAGACGCAAGATGAAGAAAGAAGAAGTAGAGAAAATGTTACATGATAAAGTAGAAAAGGGAGAAACCGTGAGCCCTATTTTACCAAAAGGAATCACCAACTACCTCATAGATATTGACGGAACAATTTGTGACGATATTCCTAATGAAGAACCGGAACGAATGGCAACTGCAAAAGTGTATCCCGATGCATTGAAAACTCTCAATAAGTGGTATGATGAAGGACATATTATTTGTTTTTTTACCTCACGCACTGAGGCCCATCGACAGGTAACAGAAGTTTGGTTGAATGAAAATGGCTTTAATTATCACTCATTACTTATGGGAAAACCCAGAGGTGGGAACTACCATTGGGTAGACAATCATTTGGTGAAAGCCACACGATATAAAGGAAAGTTCACGGATCTGGTAGACAAGAAAGTGACGATTCAAGTGTTTGACGATTAACAAGAAACGCAATGAGCGAAACGATCAATGTACCCACAATGGCCGAATACATGGCGCAAGGAAAAAACCCGGAAGTTTTGTTTTGGGTGGGCTGTGCCGGTAGTTTTGACGACCGGGCAAAAAAAATTAGTAAAGCTTTTGCCAAACTCCTCAATAATGCGGGGGTCGATTTCGCTGTTTTGGGTACGGAAGAAGGCTGTACCGGTGATCCGGCGAAACGCTCCGGGAATGAATTTTTGTTTCAAATGCAGGCCATGATGAACATTCAGGTGCTCAATGGATACGAAATAAAAAAGATCGTTACTACCTGTCCTCATTGTTTCAACACCCTTAAAAATGAATACCCTGAATTAGGTGGCACCTACGAAGTCATGCACCATACCCAATTTTTAAAGTCCCTTCTTAATGAAGGTCGACTAAAAGTTGAAGGTGGAAAGTTTAAAGGAAAGCGGATCACATTTCACGATCCGTGCTATTTGGGACGTGCCAATAACGAATATGAAGCGCCCAGAGATTTACTTCGGAAATTGGAAGTGGAATTAGTAGAAATGAAGCGTTGCAAGTCTCGCGGTTTATGTTGTGGTGCCGGTGGGGCTCAAATGTTCAAAGAATCTGAAAAAGGAGACAAGGATGTGAACATCGAACGCACCGAAGAAGCGCTGGAAACCCAGCCGGAGATCATTGCAGCAGGGTGCCCTTTCTGCAATACTATGATGACCGACGGTGTCAAAGTCAAGGAACAAGAAAACAATGTTTCGGTTATGGACGTAGCCGAAATGATCGCAAACGCAAAAGATTTATAGCTCTTCTGTAATTTTCGAGTTTCTTTTCGGACTCAATCATCAAAATTTAATGACCTCAGGAAAATGCTAGTAGATTTTAACGAACTTCCCAATAATTCCAGAATCTGGATCTATCAGTCCAATCGCAAGCTAAGCGATCAGGAAGTGCAGCATATTAGTGAAAAGGCTAATGAGTTTCTCATTAATTGGACAGCCCATGGCGCCGATCTTGAGGCCGGTTATGAAGTGAAATACAACCGATTTATCGTTTTAGGATTGAACCAAGCGAATGCATCGGCATCCGGATGTAGTATCGATGCCTCGGTACATTTTATACAGTCCATAGAAAAGGAATTAGGAGTGGATCTAATGGATAAAATGAACGTTACCTTCTACAATGGAGATTTTATAGCGCATAAGACCTTAGCCGATTTCAAAAAAATGGCAAAGAACCGTTCCGTCTCGCCAAATACGGTGGTTTTTAACAATTTGGTGAACACCAAGTCCGAATATTTGGATCATTGGGAAGTACCCGCAAAAGATAGTTGGCACAGCCGCTTTTTAGCATAGTTTTTGTTACTTTAGTTCTATGAAGCGATTAGTAACAACCTCACTCTTTATTTTCTCCTTTTTCTTTAGTTTCGCTCAGCAAATAAACCCCCTGCTTGTGGTCGATGACCTCGAAAACCAACAGGAATGGGTGGACAGCATCTACGGAAATATGAGCCTTCAGGAAAAAGTAGGTCAGTTGTTCATGGTCGCGATCTTTTCCAGCGACAAAAAGGAAAAGGTGAACGAAGTAAAAAAACTAATCTCCGACTATTACATTGGCGGACTCATTTTTTCAAAAGGCGGACCCATGCGGCAGGCGAAAATGAACAATGAGTTTCAGGCATTGGCCAAAACCAAGTTAATGGTAGGAATGGATGCCGAATGGGGACTGGCGATGCGCCTGGATTCCACTTTTGCATACCCATGGAATATGACTTTGGGAGCCATAAAAGACAATGAAGTTGTGGAGCGGGTAGGGCAGCGAATCGGTGATCATTCCAAACGATTGGGAGTCCACTTTAATTTTGCGCCAGTCGTCGATATCAATATCAACCCTAACAATCCCATTATTGGAAACCGCTCCTTCGGAGAAGACAAAGAAAATGTAACTACCAAGGCCATTGCCTTTATGAAAGGGATGCAACGTGCCGGAGTTATGGCAAATGCCAAACATTTTCCGGGTCATGGTGACACCGATGTGGATTCACATAAAAGTCTGCCTACCTTATTATTTGACAAACAACGACTGGACAGCATAGAGCTATATCCCTATAAACGCATCATTGATGATGGTCTAAGTAGCGTCATGGTAGCCCATCTCAACATTCCTTCCATTATTCCTGAATCGGGATTTCCATCGTCCATCTCTAAAAATGTGGTCACAAATATCCTTCAAGGGGAGCTTGGTTTTAACGGCCTTATTTTCACAGATGCATTGAACATGAAAGGAGCAGCCGATTTCAAAGAGCCCGGAGAGATCGACTTGGCGGCTTTTTTGGCGGGAAATGATGTGTTATTAATTTCAGAAGATGTTCCAAAGGCACATGGAATTATTGTACAAGCGTACCGACAAGGTGCTATTACGGAGGAACGCCTGGCCCATTCAGTAAAAAAAATACTGTATGCCAAATACAAAGTTGGTTTGCATCAATACGAACCGGTATCCCATGAAAATCTCTTGGAAGATCTCAATGCCCCGGTAGATAGAGTACTCTATGAAGAAGCCATGGAAAAGGCGCTGACTGTGATCAAGAATGATTCGGCGATCTTGCCCATACAAGACCTTCAGAAAAAGAAAATAGCATACGTCAATTTTGGAGATGACAGCGGCCGAGAATTTCTTACATACCTTCGGAAATACAGCCGCATTGATTGGGTGAAGGCCAACAGTCTCGATAGTTATGTCAAAAAACTGAAGCGTTATGACTATGTGATCGTAGGTTTTCACAAGTCGAATGAAAGTCCGTGGAAGGATTATAAGCTGAAAGAGAAAGAGCTGGTTTGGCTCTATGAGATCGCCAGGACGAACAAAGTGATATTGGATGTGTTTGCGCGACCCTATGCCTTGCTGGATGTGAAGACAACCGCCAATTTTGAAGGGATCATAGTTTCCTATCAAAACAGTAAGGTATCCCAACAATTGAGCGCACAGCTTATATTTGGGGCACGAGATGGGGTGGGTAGCCTTCCGGTATCTCTGGGTGAAGATTTTCCCGTGAATACCTCTATTGAGACCAAGTCTTTGAGGCGTTTGCAATATGGAGAACCCGAAAGTGTGGGTATTGACCATCTTAAATTGAAACGCATCGATACATTGGCTCGCGGAGGCGTTTGGGCTCAAATGATGCCGGGTGCACAGATCCTGGTAGCACGAAAAGGAAAAGTGATCTATGAAAAAAACTTTGGGCATCACACCCCAGACCGAAAAAACAGGGTAAAAAGTAACGACATTTATGATGTTGCTTCGCTCACCAAAATCCTTGCCACCTTACCCATGATCATGGAATTGGTGGATCGTGGGATCATTTCTATGGATACAAAAGTTTCGGAATTACTACCCGAATACAAGCGCTCCAACAAAGCGAATATTACTCTACAGGAAATGTTGACCCATACAGCAAGGCTGCGGGCTTGGATTCCGTTTTACGGAAATACTATTGATACCATTACGAATCTTCCCAGCACGAAATACTATACTTCAGAAAAAAGTAAAGAATTTCCCATTCAGGTGGCGGATGATATGTACATGCGTAAGGACTACAAAGACAGCATATTCGATCTTATAAAAAAGAGTGAACTTAGAACGAGATCCGGTTATAAATACAGCGACTTGCCCTATTATTTATTGATGAAATATTTGGAAGATTTCTATGGTACTTCCCTCGATAAATTAGTGCAGCGAAATCTATACGAATCCTTGGGAGCCAATTATACAACCTACAATCCCTTGGGTAAGTTTAGGCTGGATGATATTGCACCCACCGAAGAGGATAATTATTTCCGAATGCAGAAAGTTCAGGGTTATGTTCACGACCAAGGAGCTGCCATGTTAGGTGGTGTTTGTGGTCACGCCGGGCTTTTCAGCAACGCAAACGATGTAGCCAAGATCATGCAAATGTATCTTTGGAAAGGTTTTTACGGTGGGAAACGATTTTTTAAGTCTGAAGTGTTAGATCAGTTCAACACCTGCTATTATTGTGAAGATGACATTCGAAGGGGTGTGGGATTTGATAAACCTCAGTTGGGCGATAGCGGTCCCACATGTGGTTGTGTATCCATGACGAGCTTTGGGCATAGCGGATTTACAGGCACATTTACCTGGGCAGATCCCGAAGAGGAGATCGTTTACGTTTTTCTTTCAAACAGGACCTTTCCTACGGCGGATAACCGAAAAATTATTGGAAGTAACTTACGTTCCAACATTCAGGAGGCTATCTACGAGGCAATTATAAGAGAGCAGCGACCGGCAGTCGAGGCTGTGAATATTGAAAATAAAGAATAATCAAGGGCGCCAATTCATAGGGTGCCATAAAAATATAGTTTTAAGGGTTGTTTCTGAAACTGAAATAACCACCCAAGAAACCCACAAAACAATGAAAATAGCAATCGTTTGTTATCCTACATGGGGCGGAAGTGGCGTTGTAGCCACCGAATTGGGTATTGCCCTCTCCGAACGTGGACACGAGATCCATTTTATCACCTACAAACAGCCGGTACGGCTCGAGCTGATCTCACATCATATTAAATTCCATGAAGTTTCGGTTCCTGACTATCCTTTGTTCAAATACCAACCTTACGAATTGGCCCTCTCCAGCAAACTGGTAGACATGGTGAAACTGTATAAAATTGACCTGCTCCACGTACACTATGCCATTCCACATGCTTATGCAGGTTATATGGCTAAAAAGATGTTACAAGAGGAGGGGATTTTCATTCCTATGGTGACAACGCTTCACGGAACAGACATTACCCTCGTTGGAAACCATCCCTTTTATAAAACGGCCGTCACCTTCAGTATCAATCAAAGCGATGTGGTAACTTCAGTTTCCCAGAGCTTGAAGGACGATACCTTACGTCTTTTCGATATTAAAAAAGAGATAGACGTGGTGCCTAATTTTATTGATCCTGCCAAGTTTAGCAAGGAATTCACAGATTGCCAACGAGATCACATGGCCAACGATGATGAACGCATCATCACTCATATTAGTAATTTGCGACCCGTGAAACGAATTACAGACATCATCGAGATCTTTGATCTGGTTCAAAAAGAGGTCAAATCCAAATTAATTTTGGTTGGAGATGGTCCAGAAAAAGCAAAGGCTAAAGCGATGTGTCGAGAGAAGGGTCTTTCAGAAAAGGTATTGTTCTTAGGAAATAGCAGTGAAATTGATAAGATCCTCTGTTTTAGCGATTTGTTTTTATTGCCTTCCGAAAAAGAAAGTTTCGGACTGGCAGCTCTTGAAGCAATGGCAAGTGGAGTGCCAGTAATTTCGAGTAACACAGGCGGTTTACCTGAAGTGAACGAACATGGAGTAAGCGGTTATCTAAACGAGATCGGAGATGTGGCCGGCATGGCCGCTAATGCCATTTCTATTCTGAAAAACGATGAGATCTTGAATAAGTTCAAAGCGCAAGCTCGCATTGTTGCCAATAAGTTTGAGACGCAAAACATCGTACCCTTGTACGAAGCTACCTATGAAAAAGCCATGCATCAGGTATATTAATCTTCTAATTGTAGGAGTCTTTTTTATGGTTTTGGGCTGCAAAAGTCCCAGCCTCATGGAAAATGAGTCTCCCGGGTTTATTTCACGTACTGAACTTCCATTCGAGGTAATTGATCAAGGCCATCATGGAAATTTTACCAAGCCTATAGAATTACAGATCGGGACACAAAAAGCCTTAGACGAGATCTATGCGACCATAAATAGCACGAGAACACCTTCAGAAAGTGCTCCCAAAATTGATTTTTCCAAATATTGGGTGGGTTTTGTGGGCTTAGGAGAAAAAAACACGGGCGGATATTCGGTGAAGGTGAAGCATGTTGTTCGTAGCGGTTACGAAACGACGGTCGAGCTAGAAGCCACTGAACCCAATGGTATGGCCACCATGGTCATTACATCACCTTATGTGATCTTCAAAGTTGAACAACAGGCAAACGCCATGAAGTTTAAATATGTTTCTTCAAACTAATAATTTCGCTTGATATAGTCCATCGCATTGTGGTGCAGGACTCGCTCGACGATTGTGTCCGGTGCGAGCCTATTAAACGAATTTAGACTAAGCCTATTTTTGTCCAGATAGGCTCTTGCGTGATTCAACAATTCTTCCCCAAGATCCTTTATATTTTCTGCGGTCCATAAACCTTTGATGGGATTTACAATTCCGTCGAAATCACTTCCTATTGATTGAATTCCCCAGCAGAACAATCCTTCGGCGTCCAGAACTTCTGCCGTATGTTCAATCTGTCGCCACACTAAAAGTGATTTCTTCCGAAGCTGTTTCCGCTTATTTGGAAAATATATCTTCGACTTGCGAATTGCTTTTTTACTACCAATGCGTCGCTCATCAAGCTGAATACCAAATAATCCATTACTCTTGGCAATTCGAATCAACTCATCGTCGTAAAAATTAATGTCAATATTGTTGAAGAATTTGGCTCGATCCGGGTAATTACTCACGTCCCATTGCTCAATGGAACGCATTCCATTCGCGGCTCCATGACTGGCCACGACTGGAATTTCTTCATTAGCCCATTCGTTATCAAGACGGTCGTAATAGGTTTTCCTTGACGTGGTGCTCATGTGCTTGATATCGATAGGAATTCGTTTCCCTTCGGTATTGTCAAGTAGTAGTTCCAATACTTCGTGCCCCAGATCGGTAATCCCACTATCCAGTCCCCGGTTTTGATTATCGCGTAACGCACCAATACTGATGCTTCTGGCGTGTCCGCAAAGTTCATTATAAAAATGATGTGCAAAGGTCACAAATAGGGGAAGATGATCCCATTCTTTCACTTTTTTCACGTTGGTGATCACTTCTTCCCGTTTTCCGCTGTCATGATTCATATCCAATCCAGTATTAAATGAATGGCCGCCTTCTATAGTCACGAGTATATTAATGATTTTTTTGGTTTCTGTTTCCTTCTTAAAGTTTTCTTCTATTTCAGCAAAACTAGTTACCACCTTATAAGTGTAGATTTTACCGTCAATTTTTTGAACCTGATTGTGTAATTGCTTGTAAAAGTCGTATTCCGAAATGAGATCTTCATAATAATCGCGATGCCGTAGCACCTGGTCAATACGCTTCTGACTCACACTTGCTGCCAGATTGACCATAGCGTCCGTTAGGCCCTTCCAGCCCCAGATTCGTTTCGACAAGAAGTGCTTTTCGAAAGGGTAGAGGCTAACCACCATAACTTGAGCACCGGACCGAGCCACAGCGGTCATATCGGTTTGACTAAATTTAGTGAGAGTCACCATCCTGTTGATGAATTTCTCTAAGTTTGTAGGAGGACTATAATGCCAGATAGAATTCTTTCTGTTGGGGTCTAAGGCATTGATCTTGGTGGGTGGATATTTAAAACTTTTGCTGTAGGGTTTTAATGAGGGGTGACAATGAACATCAATATAATGAGTTTTCATAGTTAGTTATGTTGTTGAAAATCATAAAATTGCAATTAATATTTAGCTTATACAACAGGGAAATCCCCTTATTTTTCCATAAATACCCCCAATTTCTAGTCAGCTCCCCTGTGGTCATAAAAAAACCCCTCCGAAAAGGGGTATTATTTTATAATGTTACTAGGTCTAAAACTGGTAACGGATCCCAAGCGCAATATCGAAATCGACATCGTCCCTAAAATCTCCGAATCCAAATTCGGGTCTAAAATCAAGCGATAGAAGAAGGGGAATATCAAAATCGTATTCAATTCCTATATCTCCCGCTGCAAATAAAAATGTTTCATTGGATGGATTTCCGGGAAAATCGTTATCAAAATCGATCTGTCCAACGCCACCACCGGCTCCTACATACCAGTTAAAATTTCCATCTAGTACAAAAACCCATTGATACAAGCCCGTTACCTTGTAGGCAGTGACATTCTTCCCACCGTTCCAACCCAACCCGAATTCTAATCGGTTGTTGTCATTTAGTGCTCGTTGATAGTTCACTTCGGTGCCAAAGCCATCATTATCTCCTACACGAATTCCGAGTGCATTTTCAGCGATTCCTTGAGCTTGCGAACTGATAGCAAATCCTACAAATGTTAGTACTATTAAAAATGTGTTTCTCATAATTAGGTTTATTGTTTGTTATTAAAAGTTCAAAACTAGTCCGATTCGAATTCTTTTTGTGTTAACCATTTATTAAAACTATTCTTCCGCCAAATTGGGCTAAGATGTGAGGGTAGTTTTCTATTTTTACCATACCACTGATGAAAAATTCATTAACACATCTTAAAACGTACTTCGAAGGAGATTTATTTTTCGATGATCTGCATAAAACACTTTATGCGACCGATGCTTCGGTGTATCGAATGATACCGCTTGCCGTGGCTTATCCCCGAAATGAGACCGGAATTGCACAATTGATCGAGTTCGCAAGCGAATATAATACCTCATTAATTCCTCGAACTGCCGGTACCTCATTGGCAGGACAATGTGTGGGAGAGGGTATCGTTGTTGACGTCTCGCGCTATTTTACGCGGATCCTTTCAGTAGACCTGGAGAATAAAACGGTAACCCTACAACCGGGAGTGATAAGGGACGAACTCAATGTTTATTTAGAGCCAATGGGGCTTTTCTTTGGACCCAATACGTCCACCAGCAATCGTTGTATGTTGGGAGGTATGGTGGGTAATAACAGCAGTGGAACAACTTCCATTCAATATGGGGTGACTCGTGATAAGGTTTTGGAGCTCAAAACCATACTATCCAATGGGGAGAAGGTTGTTTTTTCTGAAATTTCTTCGGAATTATATAGCGCCAAAATGAAATTGGATACATTAGAGGGAAGTATCTACAAAACCCTCTTTACTGAACTTTCTTCGGAAGTGGCACAGTCCGAAATAAAACGCGAATTCCCGAAGCCGGAGATCCATCGCCGAAATACCGGCTACGCAGTCGATGCGCTCATAGACACCAATGTTTTCAGTACTGAAAATAAAAACGTAAATCTCTGCAAGCTGCTCTGTGGTAGTGAGGGCACCTTGGCGTTCACCACAGAGATCACGCTGCAGTTGGATGAGCTGCCTCCGGTCCATACCGCCATGGTGGTCGCACAATACAAGACGCTGGAGAATTGCCTCAATGATGTTCATATTGCGATGAAACATAATCTGTATGCCTGTGAGCTCATGGACGATGTGATCCTTGACTGCACCAGAAAAAATGTAAAGTACGAGCCGTACCGATTTTTCATTGAAGGTCATCCCAAAGCAGTATTGATGCTGGAATTGAAAGCTAGCACCAAAGATGAACTACAACTCAAAGTAAAGGCCTTGCTCAATGCATTGTACGAGTCGGAGTTAAGTTATGCCACGCCAATATTGACAGGTAAAGAGGTACAAATGGCCTTTGAATTACGAAACGCTGGCTTAGGTCTATTGGGGAATATGGTTGGAGACGAAAAAGCCGTGGCCTGTATAGAAGATACCGCCGTCACCTTAGAAGATCTGCCTAACTATATTAAAGAGTTTACGGCACTCATGAAGCAATTTGGTCAGAAGACTGTCTATTATGCACATGCCGGTGCCGGAGAGATTCATTTACGTCCTATTTTAAATCTAAAAACTGAGGAAGGGGTAGGCTATTTCAGAAAAATTACGACTGAGGTTGCCAAGCTCGCGAAAAAATATAAAGGGTCTTTTTCAGGGGAACATGGCGACGGCATTGTAAGGGCTGAATTTCTGGAAATGCAGATCGGTTCCAAAAATTTCGAGCTACTAAAACGCATTAAAAAAGCATTCGATCCAAAAAACATATTCAATCCAGGCAAGATCACCGATGCCTGGCCCATGGATCGATCGCTACGAACTGATATAGGAGAAGATACACCGGAGGTAGCGTCGTTTCTGGATTTTAGCGATTCTGAAGGGATTTTACGTTTGGCTGAAAAATGCAATGGTAGTGGAGATTGCAGAAAGACGGAACAACTTGCAGGCACCATGTGTCCCAGTTATCACGCCACAAAAGATGAAAAAGATACTACCCGAGGGCGGGCAAATATGCTCCGGGAAGTGCTAACACAAAGCGAAAAAAGTAATGCTTTTGACAGTGAAGACTTGAAAGAGGTCTTTGATCTGTGCTTAAGCTGTAAGGCCTGTTCCACAGAATGTCCCAGCAATGTGGATATTGCAACTGCAAAGGCCGAATTCCAGTACCAATACCGAAAAGCGAATGGCACGACAAGAGCAGATCGAATGTTTGGAAAGAGCAGTGCATTTCATAAAAAGGCATCGCGATTCCCACGATTAGTCAATTTTATGTTCGATAATCCGGTTATCTCCAAATGGATCAAATCCCGAAGTGGAGTCGCACAACAACGCAAGCTGCCAAGAATTTCAAGTAAAAGATTTAGTAAATTAACCTTAAATACTACGAATCAATATATTGCGAATAAAAGAAACGTACTTTTATTCGTTGATGAATTCAGTAATTATCTCGAAGCACATATCGCTCAAGACGCCTACCAATTGCTCGTTGGCTTGGGGTATGAGGTAATGGTTGTGGATCATTTGGACAGTGCCAGAGCATTGATCAGTAAAGGCTTTTTAGAAGAGGCCAGCGTACATGCCAATGAGAACATTAATTTTTTGAAGGAGAGGGTTTCAGCGGAGATTCCACTATTAGGAATTGAACCCTCCGCTATTCTTGGGTTTAGAGATGAATACCTTCGGATGGCGGACGATGTTGACGGTGCACGGCATATTTCAGAAAATACCCTGCTCATCGAGGAATTTCTGGCTTCGGAATTTGAAAGTGGCCTTATTGATCCGGCACTATTTACTTCCGAAGAAAAACAACTAAAGATCCACGTGCATTGCCATCAAAAGGCATTGAGCAATCAAAAAGTCACTTTTGATATCCTCAACATCCCAAAAAATTACACGCCTACCATTATTCCCTCGGGTTGTTGTGGCATGGCCGGAAGTTTTGGTTATGAAAAAGAACATTACGATGTGAGTATGAAAATTGGAGAGTTAAAGCTATTCCCTTCGATTCGAAAAGCATCACAATCAACAGTAATTGCCGCCAACGGAACCAGTTGCCGGCATCAGATCATGGATGGGACGGAACGTGAAGCCCTGCATCCCATCACTATTTTGCGCCGCGCCTTATTGTAAAGAAATGCCTTGATCGAAGGCCTTACCTTGGTTTTGAGTTTCGTTTGGAATAGTTACATTTGTTGAAAAGCATTTTATGGCAGGAAATACCTTCGGCACCCATTTTAAATTAACCACTTTCGGCGAGTCTCACGGACCTGCGATTGGTGGAATTATAGATGGCTGCCCCGCAGGTATCGAACTCGATCTCGAGGTTATTGAAGCCGATATGCAACGCAGAAAACCCGGACAATCTGCAATCGTCACTCAACGAAAAGAAGCAGATACGGTCCGTTTTCTTTCCGGAATCTTCGAAGGAAAGACCACGGGAACACCCATTGGCTTTGTGATCGAGAATACCAACCAGAAGTCAAAAGACTACTCTCATATCAAAGATACGTACCGACCTTCGCATGCCGATTTCACCTATGATAAAAAATACGGGATCCGTGATTATAGGGGAGGAGGACGTTCTTCAGCTCGGGAAACAGCGTGTCGCGTGGCAGCCGGAGCGATTGCCAAACAGTTTCTGAAGGAGTTGAAAATTACAGCTTATGTGTCGGGAGTGGGCAATCTACAGGTCGAAACCCCGTATCAGGAATTGGACTTTTCAGAAATAGAAAAAAATCCTGTGCGTACGGCAGATGGGAAGATGGCCGTCAAGATGGAGAACTACATCAAAGAGATCAAGAAAGAAGGAGATACCGTTGGAGGCCAAATAAGTTGTGTGATACAAAACATGCCGGTGGGCTTGGGAGAACCTGTTTTTGACAAACTCCACGCAGCATTGGGCAAGGCGATGTTATCCATTAATGCGGTCAAGGGATTTGAATATGGAAGTGGATTTGCAGGCACCCGATTAAAAGGCAGCGAGCATAACGATATTTTTAATGAGGACGGAAGCACCCAAACCAATCATAGTGGTGGAGTGCAAGGTGGAATTAGTAATGGCGCCGATGTATATTTTAATGTAGCTTTCAAGCCCGTTGCTACCATCATGCAAAAACAGAATACCATTAATAGCGATGGTGAAAAAGTTGAAATGCAGGGCAAGGGAAGACACGATCCATGTGTTGTACCGAGAGCGGTGCCAATTGTGGAGGCCATGGCGGCCTTGGTGATGGCCGATTTTGTTTTACTGAATAGATTATCAAAGAAATAAATAACATAGATGAGAAAACTAGCACTACACTGGAAAATACTGATTGGAATGGTCCTGGGGATCGTTTTTGGACTAATTATGACAGGAGTTGATGGTGGGAAAGGATTTGTGGGTGATTGGATCAATCCCATTGGAACCATCTTTGTAAAATTATTGAAACTCATTGCCATTCCGTTGATCCTAGCCTCGTTGATCAAAGGGATTTCCGATCTAAAGGATATTTCGAAATTTAGCAACATAGGAATGCGGACCATTTCAACCTACATTGTTACGACGGTGATCGCGATTTGCATTGGTTTGGCGTTGGTGAACATTATTCAACCCGGTGAGGGAATTTCGGAAGATACGGTCGCCCGTTTGTCTCAAACTTATGCGAGTGATAGCGGCGTTCAATCCAAGATCGTTGAAGCCAGTAAGGACCGTGGACCCTTAGATTTTTTAGTGGACATGGTGCCTGACAATGCATTTAGTGCATTTAGCAATAATAAGCTAATGCTGCAGGTGATCTTCTTTACTATTTTATTCGGAATTGCAATGCTGCTCATTGGTGAGAAAAATGCCAAACCCTTAAAAAAATTCTTTGATTCACTGAACGATGTTGTGCTAAAAATGGTTGATATGATCATGTTAACAGCACCTTACGCTGTTTTTGCGCTACTGGCGCAAGTGATCGTGACGGCGGGTGACCCCGAAATATTAAAACGATTGCTGTCCTATTCGGGAGTAGTATTACTTGGGTTGGTTTTAATGATCTGTTTTTATCTGTTGGTGGTTTCCATTTTCACCAAGAAGAATCCGTTTTGGTTCTTAAAAGAAATTAGTCCGGCTCAATTACTAGCCTTTTCGACCAGTTCGAGTGCGGCCACCTTGCCGGTGACTATGGAGCGTGTAGAAGAGCATATAGGAGTTGACAAAGAAGTTTCTAGTTTTGTACTTCCCGTAGGTGCCACAATAAATATGGATGGAACCAGCCTGTATCAGGCTGTTGCAGCGGTTTTTATTATGCAGGTTTTATGGCCCGAAGGCTTGACGATGAGTAATCAACTTACAATAGTTGTCACGGCCCTGTTGGCCTCTATTGGTTCTGCTGCAGTCCCAGGTGCCGGAATGGTGATGCTGGTTATTGTACTAGAGGCGGTTGGATTTCCAGCCGATAAACTTCCCATTGCGTTAGCGCTCATTTTTGCTGTGGACAGGCCGTTGGACATGTGTAGAACGGTGGTGAATGTGACGGGTGATGCTACTGTGGCCATGTTTGTGGCAAAAAGTGTTGGTAAATTTGGAAAGCCCAGAGTTAAAGATTGGGACGACCACTACGAAGAGGTCAAGTAATTTATCAATCAAGACATTCAATTCATGAATTGCGAGAGCCAAGGCTACCCAAATAGGCCTTGGCTCTCGCTTTTTATATAGCTTTGACCATCCACTTCTATCATTGGTACAACTCCCTTACAATCACTCTTAGAGTATGCCACGGTATTAGAGATCATGAAGAATTTTTTCGTTTGTTTGATTATTTTAACTTCCCAAATTGCCTCTTCCCAAGTGGGAATTGGCACCACCTCCCCGGCAAGCGCCGCTATGTTGGAGGTGAGCAGCACATCGGATGGTGGCCTGAATTACAAGGGTTTCATGCCACCCCGGGTGCCAAATAATATAGCCAGAGATGCCATAAATCCAACCTTGGGAGATAGAGGTTTGACCGTATTCGTCGAGGGAAGTGGGTGTTTGCAATTGTGGAATGGTACTGCCTGGGAGGACATTCATTGCTTAAACACTGTTACTTTATTTGGTGTGTTTCAGAATTTTGATCTGAGTACTAATTGGGGATATTCGGTAGACGTACCATTCTTCGATAATGGAGCTGATGGTTTCTTCGGAATTACAAGCGCCACCAACGGAGGGTTTAGCAATATAACTACGCTTACTAACAATTTTTTAGGAATACTCGATCTGGATGATGAAGGTATGAACGGAACCTCAGGCTTTGCGACCATAACCTTTAACACCATTAATATTTCCGGTGCCATCAATGGCGCCACGCTTTCCTTCGATTACGAATTTTTCGAATATGATACAGGCGACGATGCCTATTATACGGTAACTATTGACGGAATTCCACAACCTGAAGTTCAACTTATCAACGGATTGGCGAACTTATCCTTGAGCGGAACAATCACTATCATCGCTCCACCGGGCACCAATAGTCTTGGTTTGAGCCTACGTGTTCGTCAGGATGGGGCAGGGGACTATGCGGGTTTCGACAGTTTTGCGATTATTCCGAACTGATACTTTCATGCATCCTTCTGAATTTCAACTGCATGTGGGTATGGAATCTCAATACCGGCAGCGTCAAGCGCGATCTTAGCCCGTTCAAGCGTCTCAAAATATACATCCCAATAATCTTCCGTCTTTACTGCGGGTCGAACTGCAAAATTCACCGAACTATCGGCCAATTCGGATACTTCGACCAAAGGCGCGGGGTCAGCCAGGACTTTTTCCTGCCCGGTTAGTACCTCCATCAAAACCTGCTTGGTTTGCTTGATATCCGCATCGTAGCTTACCCCTATGGTATGAAAGATCTTCAAGACCCCACGACTGGATTGATTGGTTATATTTCCATTAGACATAGCGCCATTCGGAATGATCACCAACTTATTTTGAGGGGTCACAATTTTAGTCGTAAAAATATCGATCTCCTTCACATGACCGATCTCGCCCTGTGCTTCTATGAGATCGCCCAATTTGTAAGGCCGAAATGCCATAATTAGAAACCCTCCGGCCAAATTGGATAGTGATCCCTGCAACGCGAGGCCAATACCAAGTCCCAAGGCTGCTAAAATACCAACGAGTGATGTGGATTCAATACCCAGCTGACCCAAAACTGCGATGATCAAGAATATCTTCAACGCCCAGCCTAATAAATTCAATAAGAATTTAAGTAATGTTCCATCCAGCTTACCTCCCTCAGATCGTTTTCGCACAACCTTTAAGATGTATCTAATGACCCAAAGACCTATGACCAGCAAGCCAACAGCTGCCAAAAGTTTTGGCCCGTATTCTATTAAAAGCTCCTTACCCTTATCAAGGTATTTTGAGTAATCTTCCATATGGTGAGGTTTAGTTCGCTCAAAAGTAGCAAAGTTTCGAAGAATTTCAAACGTAATATTCTAATGTAAGTTTTGGCTTATAAATTAGTTAAAACAGCAAGAATTACTATTTTTATATTTCATTCAAAACCGAACCGCATGAATGTTTGTTTTATTATGTATCCGTGGGAAGAAATGGATGCCGAAAACGACTCGACACTGGCATTGATCCACGAATTTAGGAAGCGAGGGCATGGAATGGCCATAACAACTCCGGCCAATCTTACCATACGAGACAGTGTGGCTTATGCTTTTAGCAGGTGTTTGAAACGATCGGAAAAGATTCCAAACAGCCTAAAGTCCTTTCATAAGCACGCCGAATTTTACGACGAAATGCTGCCGCTCGCAGGTTTTGATGTGATCGTGCTTCGCAGTAATCCACCATTGGATATGATCATGCTGAATTTCCTAGATAGTGTAAAGGATGACGTATTCATTATGAATGACCTTGACGGAATTCGCCGCGCTAACAACAAACTGTATACCGCGGTATTTGAAGATGAGAATCACGAAATTACTCCTAGAACTCACGTTACCAAGAATAAAGAATACCTAAAAAAAATAATCAAAGAAGGCCCGGATCGAATGATATTAAAACCTCTCAACGGATTTGGGGGCTCCGGAGTCATACTCATCGAGAAACGTGCGATGCTGAGTATAAATTCGTTATTGGATTTCTACATTGACAATAGTGACGGGTCCACCAACTATGTGATCTTGCAGGATTATATTCCGGGTGCGGATCAAGGGGATGTGCGAATTCTTATGCTCAATGGACAGCCCATCGGTGCCATGCGCCGTGTACCGGGCGAAGAAGATCATCGCTCCAATGTAAGTGCCGGGGGGAGTGTTCAGAAACATACGCTAACCAAGCAAGAAAAAGAACTGTGCCGTCGTATCGGGCCTAAATTGATCAATGATGGGCTCTATTTTGTTGGTATCGATGTAATTGGAGGCATGCTAGTGGAAGTCAACGTAATGTCTCCCGGTGGAATTACCTATATGAATAAGGTCTACAAATCGAGAATTCAGGAAAAAGTGATCGATTTTGTTGAAGATAAGGTGCAAGAACGAGTCATTGCTTTTGAAAGAAGACAAAAACTTCGGAAACATGTAAATGAAGCATAGTATAATCTGTGGTTGCTAAAATGACCTTGAACCATTAATCAATAACTGAATGGAACGACTATCTGTTTCAGAAATAATCAAAAAAATACAAAGGGAAGAAGTTTTCGAAGCAGTTTCGGAAGATTATTCATTTACTCTGAAGATCGACGAATATGTACCCTATGCCTGCGGTGCTGTACATGACGGGCACCAATTCCGAAGAGAACTCTGGGACAACTGCCTGCACACCGAGTACGACCGCTGGTTTGAAGAAGATCCCTGTACCAAAGAATTTGTAAAATCGCATCCTATTCTTATTGCAGGTTGTGACAGTAGGTTTGAATACGACCTCAATAGAGACCCGGAAAATGCGATCTTCGTGGATGCCTGGGGTAAAAAGCTATGGCGAGATCCACTACCTGAGGCACACCGATATACCAGTCTTTCAAAACATGCAAACTTTTATAAGGTGGTGCAGGTTCTTATTGATAAACTCGAGGAAAAATTTGGCCTGTGTACCGTCTATGACATTCATAGTTACAATTGGAGGCGTTGGGATCGAGAGGTGCCGCTGATCAATTTGGGAACCAGCAATATTGATAATGACAGGTTTGGCGCTATCGTGGAGGCGTGGCGACATTCTCTATCACAATTGAAACTTCCCAACGGCATTGAAAGCACATCGAAAATTAACGATACCTTCTTCGGGAATGGATATTTCTTGAAATATATTACTAAAAACTTTAAAAATACCTTAGTTTTGGCGACAGAGTTTAAGAAGGTCTATTGCGACGAGATGAGCCAAATTTTGTATCCTGAAGTGATTTCAGCTATTGAACAACAACTTCAGAATAAAATAAAAGAACACGCTACTTCAGTTTACTCGGCTCACAAGAATTTGTAATGGCCCATCGCATTTGCATGAATGATATATGACGTATCCCGAATCCATAATACACAATTACCCCAATCTTTTTAAGATCGATACCAATTTAAATAGATTGGTTAAAAAGATCGAGTTACTTAACTACATCAATCCTATAAATATTGAGCAGGAAAAACGTAATTTCTTTTCCTCCAAATACAACATCAACCCCAATTTTAAGTACCGGCGCATCGATTTCGACGCGCATAAGTTGCAACAGGAGCTCTTTTCACAAGACGTAGATAGTATCAAGGATCCGGAAACAAGAGCATTTTACCGTGAGGTTATTTATGATTATTCTGGATTGATTCAATGCATTGAAACCATAGGGAATGGGGCTAAATTCTACTATAATTCACTAAAATCGTTTGGAACTCCTACTGAAAAAGACGTAGAGAATGCGAAATTTATTCTTCATTTTGAGGATGAATTTGATGAGGAATTGTTTCCGGTTTTTAATGCCGAAGAAGCCGCCGATTACTTTGGAGAGTTTATGAAGCGGTATGACTTTCCGTTTAAGCTGAAATTTTCAACCAAGATATCGGCTGCCGCAATGGTTCAAAACAACACACAAACGCTTTTTCTTAAAAAGAACCACCGTTTTAGTGCTAATCAACTGAAAGTATTGGCCAACCATGAAATTGGAGTGCATCTGGTGACCACTTACAATGGAATGGAACAATCATTAAAAATCTTCCACAACGGTTTTCCAAAAAATTTAGAAACTCAGGAAGGTTTGGCTGTTTTCAGTGAATATATGAGTGGATGTCTCACCTTATATCGCTTGAAAGAACTCTCGTATCGTGTGTTAGCGACAGACAGCCTCCGAAAAGGCTTCGACTTTGCCGCCACCTTCGATCTTTTGCATAACCAATATAAACTCAATAGAGAGGAAGCCTATACTATTTCACTTCGAGCACACCGTGGAGGTGGATTTACAAAAGACTTTCTCTATCTAACCGGGCTAAAAAAGATCTATGATCATTATCATTCCGGTAAGGATCTGGATAATCTGCTAGCCGGTAAAGTATCTCTGGCGGATCTTCCATTGATCTCCAAATGGCAGAAGGAGGGGCTGGCAGATTCTATTAAGTTTAAAAATGAAGCCTTCGAAAAGAACCATAATTCCAATTCTAAATTAGAGTTCATACTTCAAAACTTGAAGTAATTATAGAAATTTAGATCTCAATTCGGGAGTGGGAATCATACAACTCTCCTTTTTTCCATACCATTTATATCGATTGCGAGCTACATAGTCATACACCCAATTTCTTATAAAATTAGGAATGATCATAAAGCCATAAAGTAGCGGATATGCTTTTCCTAAATGTTTGGTAATACGAAGTGCAGCAGTAGATTTATAATAAACCTTTCCATCTTCAATTAGAATAATCGAATCTGTTTTTGAGGTGTCAATACCATATTTCTCGATCAACTCTAGCCCGGCAGGTTCTTGTAAGGCGGCAAACCGAAATACATCCTTCTTATCACGCTTTATAACGAAATTTACAGAGCTGTTGCAGAGGTTGCAAACTCCATCGAACAATATGATCTTATATTCTTTGCCCATGTGCTACGATACCTTTTCCAGTTCCTCCAATCCCACATCGGCCGTAAACATTCCATAGTTAACTATGGCCTTTTTCTTTTCGATCGTATCAATTGTGCCAACTGCACGCCCATCGATCATTCGTACCCGATCGCCCACTTTTAGTGTTACTTTCGGTTTAGCTGGAGGTGCTTTTTTGGCAGCTGCCTTTTCTTTTTTCTTTTTCTTCCGAATAACCGCCACTTTTTGCTCCAATTCCTGCTTTAACTCATGTTCTTTGGCCTTCTCTACTTTCTTCTTGGCCTTAGTTTTTACAACTGGTTTTTTGCGTTTGCTGTTTTCCACCATCACCATTTTCATAAGTTCGTCCAACAACTGTCGTTTCTGCTTATTATTCAAGTATTTCTTGGCCAGCGTGTCAAATTTCTTACCTAAGGAAACCAACCGCTGGTTGGCATCAAAGACGCTCTGAAAACTCTCCAGCTTTTGTTGAATTTTTACATTGGTATCTTCCAATTGCCGACTTTCTTCACGAGCCTTTTCCTCTTCAGTTTTAAGTGCCTGCGAGGTTTGTCTTAGTTTGGATCGTTCTTTTTGAAGATTTGCTATGGTTTTATCGAAGCGTACTTTTCCACGTTCGATCTTTTTCTTCGATTTATTGATCAAACTGTAGGGTATTCCGTTTTTCTGCGCCACTTCGAAGGTAAAGGAACTACCTGCTTCACCCAACTGTAGCTTATAAACAGGTTCTAGGCTTCGGCTATCAAATTGCATGTTGGCATTGGTTGCATGCGGTAGTTCGTTCGCCAGCAACTTCAAATTAGCATAGTGGGTAGTAATAATCCCAAAGGCCCCACGTTCGTAAAACACTTCCAGAAAAGTCTCCGCCAAGGCACCCCCCAATTCGGGGTCGCTTCCGGTACCAAATTCATCAATCAAGAAAAGTGTGTTTTTGTTACATTTCTTCAAAAACTGATTCATCTTTTTCAATCGATAGCTGTAAGTGCTCAAATGATTCTCAATGGATTGATTGTCCCCTATATCGGTCATTATCCTGTCAAACAGACAGAATTCACTGAAAGGATCCACAGGTATAAGCATACCGCTTTGCAGCATCACCTGAAGCAAGCCCACAGTTTTTAACGTAATACTCTTACCACCTGCATTAGGTCCGGAGATCACGATTATCCTATTTTCAGCATGCAATTCGATAGTCTGTGGATAGGTTTTTTCTTTGCGTTTTTTGTTAGACACCCATAGGATAGGGTGGTAGGCATCTTTCAGGTAAAGTCTACGCTCCTTTGAAATAAGCGGGAGTACACCGTTTATCCCTAACGCATATTTAGCCTTGGCATAGATCACGTCCATTTCGCATAAATACGACTGGTAACTTTCCAATAGATCCCTATACGGACGAATGTATTCAGTAAGTTCTTTGATAATCTTTTTTATTTCTTCCTGCTCCTCGTAAACTAGGTTGCTTAGCTCATTAGCAAATTCCAGCGTTTCCTGGGGCTCCATATAAACCAGCAGGCCGGTCTTGGATTGCCCAAGTACTGCGCCCATTACCTTACGACGATACATGGCCTTTACTGCCAACACCCTTCGGTTTTCAACGATAGTCTCTTTGATATCATCCAGGTAATCACTTTGCGCATATCGCTGTAGCGCTTTGGTAAATGAAGAATTGATCTGCCCCTTAACCACATTAAGTCGTTTCCGAATGGCAAACAACTCGTCCGAAGCGTCATCTTTTATATGTCCATAGCGATCGATCTTTGATTTTATTTCTTCGGAAATGGCCGCATTGTAATCCACTCCGCTTGAAAACTCCTGCAGATACACATAGAATTCCTCAAATTTCTTGAAAAACTTTAAGAGCTCTTTGGTTGTTTCGGTAACCGAAAGGATGCGTCGAAATCCGGAGAGTTCCAGACTGCTATTCTCAATTTCCAATAGCTGAAGTTCATTATGGATCGCCTCAAAACCATGATTGGGAATGGTATTATCATTCTCAAAAGAGGCCATAAACTCCTTGGTGCGATGGAGATGGACGGGAATGACCGTACCCGATGAAAAAGGAATGATTTCCAATACCGATTGCGTACCAATTTCCGTAATACAAAATTCAGATATTTGAGAAAGCACCGAAGGAAATTCAAGATCGGTTAAGGTTTTGTGATCAATTCGTATCATAGATTTCCCTCCAGGGGGTAACTACTTTTTAATTTGTATAAGATTCGGGAGTAACTACCGAAATATTATATTTTTACGTTACAAAAATACAAATAATGCCTATAAAAATTGAACCCAGCTGGCAGCGTGAACTCGCACTCGAATTTGAGAAACCGTATTTCCGGGAATTGATCCAATTTGTGAAAGCAGAATATGCCCATCACCAATGCTTCCCTCCGGGTAAACAGATCTTTGCAGCCTTTGACCACACGCCTTTCAACGATGTGCAGGTGGTTATTCTGGGACAAGATCCGTATCATGGGCCGGGACAGGCCAACGGACTTTGTTTTTCGGTAGGGGAAGGGGTTGCTATTCCACCTTCTCTTCAGAATATGTACAAAGAAATTGAATCCGATCTAGGAATTGAAACCCCATCGAACGGGAATCTAGAACGATGGGCAGACCAAGGGGTCTTGCTCTTAAATGCCACACTATCCGTGCGCGCACATCATGCAGGCAGTCATCAAAATAAAGGATGGGAACTATTTACAGATGCCGTTATCACGACACTTTCGAAAAAACGCGAAGGGATTGTATTCTTGTTATGGGGTGGATATGCAAAGAAAAAAGGTTCGAAGATCGCTTCGGAAAAACACTTAGTATTAACAAGTGGTCATCCATCGCCACTGAGCGCCAATAGAGGGTATTGGTTCGGCAATAAACATTTCAGTAAAACAAATGCTTACTTAATAAAAAACGATAAAAAGGGTATACAGTGGTAGGATAGAAAACGGGGAGCGATTCTATTCGTCATTTGTTGCTTCGTCTGTGGTATCGTTACAGCTGAACTGTAAAAGCAGATAATTTGCGACCAGCAAAACCCCCAAAACTATAAAAAAAGTGGTCATAATTAATTTGTTACGTATAGTAGAGGCGTAGGCTACAAAAAGGTTGCGCCAAAATGAAAAAAAATAATAGATAAAAGCTTAAAACGGGATGGTTGGACTTACAAACTATGCAATAAATCACTCGGATCAATCTTAGCTTGAATCAAATCCAATTGTAGGAGTTTGTCCTGAACTTTTTCAACTTCTTCCGTTGTCAAGTTAGATTGAGACCAGCTAGTGAGTGATAGCCATTGACGCACGTCTTCCAATTTCTGGTTGTATCGAGTGGAGATCATGTGATCGATGTCTGGAATATCCTTGAAACCGATGGTGTTGTTATTTATGATCTCGACAATTTTCTCGATACTTTCTTCATCATCTTCCAGCACGTCGTTTCGAACAGCGATCACAAAACAGGGCCAGGGGGTGGGACATTCGCCGGCCAATCGAAAGGGGCCATTATCTACATAAGGCTTGGTCGTAAATTTTTCCCACATAAAATAATCACCTATTCCTTTGGGTAGATTTTCCAACGCTCCATCCAGATTATTGATCACTTCAAATTTTAGATCCTTATCGGTATCCCAAAGCTGATTTTCGGCATTGACATAGGCCATTAAATGAGAACCGGAACCGTATCTACTAATTGCGGCGGCTGTTCCTTTTAGATCGGACACTTCATGATATTCTGAATTTTCAGCCACATGAATTCCCCAGATAAGAGGTGACTTTACAAATACCTGTACGATCTTGCATTGATTTCCCTTAATGATATCTCTAATAATTCCTTCGGTAAGAATAACCGCCATGTCAATCTCTTTCTCCCGCAAGGCACGCGACATTTGCCCGGTTCCGCCGTGAAAGTCCTGCCAGCGAAGATTAATGCCAACCTTCTGGTATTCTTTATCGCGAAGGGTAAGATACCAAGGTAGATTAAAGTGTTCCGGCACACCGCCAATTCTAAAGTTTTTCATACTACCAATGACTCTAAGGTTTTTTTGATCAATGCATCGACGATCTCAGCCGGATTCTCGCTAAAATCTCCGGTCGCCCGATTCGCCAAAATAGCATTTAGCGATATTGCTTTATGACCCAGTAATCTGGCCAGTCCGTAAATCGCTGAAGTTTCCATCTCCATATTATCTATAGATGCACCGTTCCAATGAAAATTTTGTAGTTTTCTAATGAGCTCATGATCATTCAGCGCCAGGCGCAAAACTCTACCTTGGGGGCCGTAAAATCCTACATTGGTGGCAGTATTCCCTTTTATAAATTCAGATGCTTGGAATCTTTGCATGAGCAATTCATCTGCAGCCACCACATAGGGCGCGGAGCGCGGTGGCCCCCAACCCAATTGCTGTACCAGTGCTTCGGAAAAGGCTGTATCCAAAAAAGATGTGTTCTTGTAATAATGGAGTAGATTATCGAAACCAATGGCCATTTCAGAAATTAAAAAACTACCCACCGGAATATGAGACTGAATTGCCCCGCTGGTACCTACACGTACAAAGGTGAGCTCAGTGTGGGCACGTTTTAAAGTTCTCGACTCCAAATCGATATTAACCAAGGCGTCCAATTCGTTCAATACGATGTCGATATTATCGGTTCCAATTCCCGTGGAGATCACCGTAATTCGCGTACCCATATAGCTGCCAGTCTGGGTCTTAAACTCCCTGTGTTCTTTACTCACTTCGATGCGTTCGAAATATTTAGTAATATCCTTGACGCGATCGGGATCACCAACCGTAATGACGATGGGAGCCAGGTCCTCAGGAAGCAAATTAAGGTGATAGACACTTCCGTCCGGATTTAAAACAAGTTCTGAATTGGGAATGGACTGCATTACTTAGATTTTACTAATTGGTTGGTATCTGTGTCATACAGCCAGTCATACTTTCTCGCTCCTCCAAATTCCAAGCCGTTTGCAATTTGCTCGAACACATTTACCTCATTGTTTAAAACTTTAATTCCGGTTTCATTCAGTTTAAGACTACCATTTTCTCCGGCAAAAAATGGTCTTAAGTTTGAAATTGATTTAAGGATCTGCATATCCCCATAGCCATAGTAACCCTGTTGGTCCAAAACATAGCCACACAATTGGTGCTCTGATTTGATAGTGTGCTTATTTAATAACTTCAGAATATGTGTTTCCAATACGTTGAGACCTGTTTTACGGTTCGGAAATCGTTCTATATGCGATTTGAGGCAATTCGTTAAATAGTCAAAAGAGGTGCTGTTTGTGATCTTTGGAATAATTGCATTATGGTCTTCACTACAATACAACTGCCATAATTCATAAGCACTCTCCATGTCCTCAGGACTGAGTTGTTTTTTATTCTGAAAATGATGGAGAAGTTGTTCTTGAGAAAGTTCCGACAGCCCCATGAGTTTTTGTGCCCCCTTAACTCGGCCACTACAAATATGATAGGTGCTGCCTGAAAAATTGTGTTGTGTAACCCACGCCAGTGCACCAAGAAGATTGATATGACAGAACAAATCATACTCAAACCAGAGGTTAATAGAGGCATAATCTGAAAGAGATTCGACCTTGTTAAGTTCAGTAACAAACGCGTCTTGATAGGACTGCTGCGAGATCTCATATCGGGAGCTTAAAAATTGGCTCCGGCGTTCAAAGAAACGTTCTCCGCCAACTTCGCCACATACCGGACCGGCACAAAGCATTTCTCTCCATACCAGCACATCACCATCCAATTGCAAGGTAGTCACTCCCTCCAACAGACTGTCCCCATTGAGTATGTGAAGAGTTTTACCCACCTACACGCTTGGTCTTAAATCCTTTTTTCTGAAGAAATTCCATGATCTTATCCCGATAATCTCCTTGAATGATGATCTGTTCATTCTTAAAACTACCGCCTACGCTGAGTAATTGCTTGAGTTCTTTGGCAAGTTGTTTAAAATCATGAGTGGCACCCGTATATCCTTCTATAATAGTAATGGGTTTGCCTTTGCGTTTTTCGTACTTGCAAATGAGTGGATCCTCCTGTAGCCATAAGGTAGCCTCCTCCGCTTGGGGAGCTCCTTCCTCGGGCTGATGATCCGGAAATAGATTCTTTAGTTGATCCTGAAGATCCATATACTAGAGGTTAGGGGTTAAGAATTAGTGAACATGAAGTCTTCATTCAGTCAAAAATGCTATTTTTTTATGAGTCCAATTTCAACCAATCTCTGGTTTAGGAAATCTCCGGCAGTGATGTCATCAAAACTTTTAGGATGGTCTTCATCAATGCATTGCTCCAAACAATTCAAATCCATATCGCCTCGGGGATGCATAAAGAATGGAATGGAATATCGTGGATTTCCCCATTGCTCACGAGGTGGGTTTACCACACGATGTATTGTAGATCGCAGCTTATTATTGGTATGCCGTTCCAACATATCACCCACATTAATTACCAGTTCATCCTCTTCAGGGATAGCATCCATCCAAACACCATCCTTGCGTAGCACCTGAAGTCCTCCGGAGGAGGCTCCCATAAGCAGTGTGATCAAATTAATATCACCGTGTGCTCCGGCACGTACTGCTCCTTTGGGTTCTTCGGTGATGGGTGGATAATGAATGGGTCGTAATATGCTGTTCCCATTCGAAGCCCAATGATCAAAATAGAATTCGTCCAAACCAATGTACAAGGCTAGGGCACGCAGTACATAGATTCCTGTTTTTTCCAACATTCTATAGGCTTGCATTCCCGTTTCGTTGAATTTGGGAAGCTCGGTCACCGTAACATTTTCGGGATATTCCTCTGGTAATTGGGCGTCCTTATCGGGTATCTGACCAAAATGCCAAAATTCTTTGAGATCTCCTTCCTTTTTACCCTTCGCGTGTTCTTTTCCGAAGGAAACATAGCCACGCTGACCTCCAAGTCCTTCAATTTCATAGGTTCGTTTGGTTTCCAAGGGTAGGGCAAAGAACGCTTTTACCTCTTTATACAGATCCTCAACCAGCTCGTCACTTAGAAAATGATTTTTGAGAGAGACAAATCCTATTTCCTCATAGGCCGTACCAATCTCATCTACAAACTTTTGCTTTCTTTCGGGGTCGTCCGAGAGGAAGTCGGCTAAATTTACACTGGGTATATTGTTCATAACGTCCGTTTTAGTGTACTACAAATATACCAATAATAACGAGGAAATCCTTCTCATAGTAGGGATTCCTTTACTGATCGGTTGACGAAAACTTCGGAAGTAACCTGCCTCTAAAGGAGTTTTAAAAAAAGTGAAATTCCCTACGATGCCTATGGGAATTTTTCTACATTTGAAATTATCAAAACAACTGCATGAGTTCCCAAACCACCCCCAAATCTTATTTCGACTACCAACGTGGCGAAATGGATGACAGTACACTCATTGACTTGTATAAGCGCATGTTAAAGCCTCGGCTTATAGAGGAAAAGATGCTTATACTTTTACGGCAGGGTAAGATCTCCAAATGGTTTAGCGGCGTTGGTCAGGAGGCCATATCTATTGGGGTTACTTCTGCGATGAATTCTGAAGAATATATACTCCCCATGCACCGAAATCTGGGAGTTTTTACCACGCGTGATATCCCCTTGAGCAGACTTTTTTCGCAATGGCAGGGAAAGGCCAACGGATTTACGAAGGGCCGGGACCGAAGTTTCCATTTTGGGACACAGGAATATAAGATCATAGGTATGATCTCCCATTTGGGACCGCAGTTTGGAGCGGCTGACGGAATAGCTTTGGGTAACTTATTAAAAGATAACAAACAGTTGTGTGCAGTTTTCACTGGAGAAGGAGGGACCAGTGAAGGCGATATTCATGAGGCGCTCAATGTAGCCTCTGTGTGGCAATTACCCGTGCTTTTTTGTATCGAAAATAATGGCTACGGCCTTTCTACGCCTACCACAGAACAATACAATTGTGAGCATCTGGCAGACCGGGGAAAGGGCTATGGAATGGAAGCACATATTATTGAGGGAAATAACATCTTGGAAGTTTACGCTAAGGTCTCTGAATTGGCTGCTAGCGTACGTGAGAATCCGCGTCCCGTCTTATTAGAGTTCAAAACCTTTAGAATGCGTGGGCATGAGGAGGCCAGTGGCACCAAGTATGTACCACAAGAGCTTATGGATGCCTGGGAAGCGAAGGATCCTATTGTTAATTATGAGCACTTTTTGATTTCTGAAGGAATACTCTCTACTACAATGATCGATACTTTTAAGACCGAAATTTCGAATGAAATTAGTGAGCATTTGGATATTGCATTTGCCGAACAGGATATTTCATCTACGGTAAGTGATGAATTAAATGATGTTTTTAAACCTTTTGTATATCAAGAGGTTAAAGAAAATTCAGAGAAAGAAAATATCCGTTTGATCGATGCCATCTCTCAGGGATTGAAGCAATCTATGGAGCGCCATGATAATTCGGTGATCATGGGGCAGGATATCGCCGAATATGGAGGTGTTTTTAAGATCACAGAAGGTTTTGTGGAAGCCTTCGGAAGAGATCGTGTACGAAACACTCCCATCTGTGAAAGTGCTATTCTCTCCGCTGCAATGGGCTTATCGATCAATGGAATGAAGGCGATCGTGGAAATGCAGTTCGCCGATTTCGTTACTTCCGGTTTCAATCCCATCATAAATTACCTCGCCAAGGCTCACTATCGCTGGGGACAGGAGGCAGACGTCGTGATTAGAATGCCCTGTGGCGCCGGTGTTGGTGCCGGACCGTTTCACAGTCAGACAAATGAAGCCTGGTTCACACATACCCCGGGACTTAAGGTAGTTTATCCCGCATTCCCCTACGATGCCAAAGGCTTATTGGCTACGGCGATCGAAGATCCAAATCCGATATTGTTTTTTGAGCATAAGGCTTTGTATCGTCGTATTCGCCAAGAAGTGCCAACCGGTTATTATACTTTGCCTATTGGCAAGGCGGCCATATTGGCCAAAGGAGACGATATCACGATCATCACCTACGGAGCCGGTGTGCATTGGGCGCTTGACGAATTGGAATTCAATCCAATTTCGGCCGATCTTATCGACCTTAGAACCTTATCACCCTTAGATACCGAAGCTATATACACTTCCGTAGAGAAAACAGGTAAGGTGATTATTCTTCAAGAAGACTCTATGTTTGGAGGGATTGCCAGTGATATTTCGGCATTGATCGCTGAGCATTGCTTCGAACATCTGGACGCTCCGGTAAAGCGCATAGCCAGTTTAGAAACACCAATTCCTTTTGCAACCACTCTTGAGGCCAATTACTTACCTAAAGAACGCTTTAAAAATGCCTTACATGAGCTTCTGAAGTATTAAGTAAGCTTTTTTATTGAAGGACGATTCATACCCCGATAAAATTATCACTTCGCCAATTTGATGCAAGACCACTTCCTTGGTAATCAATTTTGTAGTATCTTTAATTTATACATTAACACAGTAAAATTAAATTTCATTTAAAGAAACCTCACATGAAAAAACTACTAGTATTGGCAGTCTTGGCTGTTTTTGCATTGTCTTGCGGAACACCCAAAACTGTGATAGAAACCAAAAAGGTGATCAAAGGGTACTGGTCCTTAGACAATATTTCCTACAGTGAAGCAGGTACATTTACGGTACAGTTGTTGAATGATACTTCCAGAGAATGTTTTGAAGGAAGTTCATGGCGATTTATTCCTAATAATAATACGGGAATGTATACCATAGACAACGATAACTGTCCTTCGGGTGAACGCAATTTTATATTTGCAATTCAGGAGGTAGATCAGACGACCGGCTTGTACGATTTTCTGTTAAAACCAACGAATGAAAAGAACAAATCTGAAAACAATACCGGATTTAGATTGCGTTTGGCTCAAATGAGCAATTCCTCCATGAAATGGGAGCAGACGGTGAGTTTGGAGGGAAAACCCTTTACTATTAGTATGAATTTCTCAAGGATCCAGGAATAATAACAACCTAATAAATTGAATACAATGAAACAGATCATCAAACAAATAGGAATGCTTGCTTTATCCCTCACCCTTGTTGTGGGACTGTCAAGCTGTGAGGCGACCAAAAATGCCAATAACAAACAAAAAGGTGCCGTAATAGGTGCCGCAGGAGGCGCCGTTTTGGGTGCTATTCTGGGTAATAATGTTGGGAAAGGCGGAAATGGAGAGATAGGAGCCGTTGTGGGGGGTGTAGTTGGTGGAGCCGCAGGGGTCCTAATCGGAGCGAAAATGGATAAAAATGCCCAAAAGATCGAAGAAGAAGTGCCGGGAGCCAAAGTAGAAAGGGTGGACGACGGAATTGTGATCACCTTTGATGGTGAAAACAGCGGAGTTTACTTCGATACCAACAAATATAATATCAATGAGGCCTCCAAGGTCACTCTGGATAAATTAACAAGCGTGCTTATGGAATTTCCCGATACCAATGTATTGGTTGTAGGACATACAGACAGTGTAGGTGCCGAAGAATACAACATGACACTTTCTAAGAACAGAGCGCAATCGGTTACAAATTATTTTACAGGTGCCAAAGGTCTGAGCAACGGACGTTTTACAACCAACTGGTTTGGAGAAACAAGCCCCATTGCAACCAACGACACCGCCGAAGGTCGCGCGATGAACCGTAGGGTAAATATCGTAATTGTGCCCAATGAAAAGATGAAGCAGGAAGCCGAGAAAGAGGCCGAAGGCAACTAGCGGTAGAAAAGCAAGTTAAAATCCCAAGCTATTAAGTTTGGGATTTTTTTTTGTGAAAAATTCGTCGGTACTTTAAATAATGATTACATCATTAACATACGACGTGGGAATTATTGGAGGGGGATTGGCCGGGCTAACTGCCGCCAATCATCTTGCCAGAGAAGGAGTGCGGGTTCTATTGATCGAAAAGTATCCCTATCCACATCATAAGGTATGTGGCGAATACGTATCGAACGAGGTCATGCCTTACTTTCGAAGCTTAGGACTTGATCCCTTTTCCGAAGGCGCTGTGGAGATTTCGAAGTTTCAAATAAGCAGTAAAGAAGGTAAAAAAATTGAAACCACCTTACCTCTTGGTGGATTTGGGATCTCCCGGTATGCCTTGGATCAACTAATGTTCAAAACTATTGAGAATACTATTGACGTCGTATTTGAAACGGCTGAAACGGTCGATTTCGAAAATAATCAGTTTGCCATTACCACGATCGAAAAAGGGCATTATATGGCACATTATGTGTTGGGTGCTTTCGGAAAGAGGTCGCTTATGGACACGAGCTTGAAGCGGGATTTCATTCAGCAAAAGTCGCCATGGCTTGCTGTCAAAGGGCACTACGAATATTCATTTCCGGAAGATACGGTGGCACTTCACAATTTTGAGGGTGGCTATTGCGGTTTGTCACACATAGAATCGAGGGCAGTAAATGCCTGCTATCTCACAACTTTTAAATCTTTTAAGCGATACGGAAGTATTGATACTTTTCAGAAGGAATTAATGTCTCAAAACCATCATTTGGAGCACTTTTTTCTGAATGCAAAACCGCTTTTCAAAAAACCATTAACTATAAGTCAGATATCCTTCGAAAAGAAACAAGCGGTCGAAGATCATATTTTTATGATAGGAGATAGTGCGGGATTGATTCATCCGCTCTGCGGAAATGGGATGGCGATGGCCATACATAGTGCTAAGTTGTTTTCAGAACTATTTCTGAAGGCATTCAAGAGTAAAACCCTGGATCGGCAGGATCTGGAAGAATCCTATACACAAAAGTGGAAGGAAACTTTTAGTAACCGATTGCGAACAGGACGCCATATTCAGAATTTGTTACTGCATCCTGCCACCGCACATCTCGGTCTTAAGATTGCACGTACATTCCCCTCGGTCATACCAAAGATCATCAAGAAAACTCACGGAGATCTGCTTGTATGATTACCTTTTCGTCAAAATATCGCTCCAACCAAACCGAGATCATGGATAACTTTAGCCTCCAAGGTGAAGAGATGCAGGATCTTATGACCGACTTACAACGCGTAAATAAATGGTTGGGAGGAATTAGGGTTACCTTGGACGGGGTCGAACGTTTATGTGCCAACATTCCTAAAAATGAGACAATTACCATTTTAGACGTAGGTTGCGGCGATGGGGAGATGCTGCGCAATTGTGAGAAATGGGCTCAAAAAAATAGTCGAACAATAAACCTGATAGGAGTGGACGCTAATCCAAATATCCTGCGTGAAGCAGTGGCGCGATCCGAAGCAGTAAAAAACAGTACCTTTAAGGTAGTCGATGTGTTTTCGAAAACAGCGGAGCTTCCCAATTTTGATATTGCATTATGCACGCTGTTCTTACATCATTTTAAGGAGTCGCAGATCATAGATCTGCTCCATAGGTTGAACGAGAAGGCTCAATTGGGTATTGTAGTGAACGACCTACATCGCAGTAGATTTGCATTTTGGTTGTTTAAGCTCTTTGCAGCCCTTTTTATAAAAACAAAAATTGCCAAACATGATGGCTTGGTTTCAGTGGCCCGAGGATTTAATAGGAAAGATTTAAAAAGAATTGCGACTTATATACCCGGGCACCATGACATTCGTTGGAAGTGGGCTTTTAGATACCAATGGGTGGTTGAAAAAGAAAATAAAGTTCAGTCAAACATAGAATAATTAATGAGCGTAAAAATTATCGCAGCCGCAAAACAATTGCCGGCCTATACCCGAAATACTTCTGAAATCCTTCCCTTTGTGGAGGCCTGGTTGAGTGAGCAGGAGTCTCGTTTTCGACGAAAGGTCATCAAGATATTTCAGGGTGCCGGCGTTGATCGGCGCTATTCGATCATGGATGCCCACGAGGTATTTATGGACTACAGCCTGGAGGAACGGAACGATATTTACGTGAAGGGTATGAAGCAATTGGGAAGACAATGCCTCGAGAAAGCTTTGGCAAAGGCTCAATGGAAGCCAACAGATATCGACTTTTTGATCACCGTGAGTTGCACAGGAATTATGATCCCATCCGTGGATGCTTATTTGATCAACGACTTGAAGATGCGACAGGATGTGGTCCGGCTTCCCGTTACTGAAATGGGATGTGCCGCGGGTGTTTCGGGGGTGATCTACGCCAATAATTTCCTGAAAGCGAATCCTGGCAAACGAGCTGCAGTCATAGCTTTGGAGTCACCCACAGCTACATTTCAGTTGGATGATTTTTCGATGGTTAATATTGTAAGTGCTGCCATTTTTGGAGACGGAGCGGGTTGTGTTTTACTTTCTTCGGAAGAAAATGCAGCAGGCCCAAAGATCATTGACGAAGCCATGTACCATTTTTATGACGCCACGGACATGATGGGGTTTAAACTAGTGAACACCGGACTCCAAATGATCCTCGACAAGGAAGTTCCCGAAAAGATCGCGCATCATTTTCCGGAGATCGTGCATCCGTTCTTAAAACAGAATGATCTAGGCATTGAAGATATAAACCACCTTATTTTTCATCCGGGAGGCAAGAAGATCGTGCAAACTGTCGAGGAACTCTTCGGAAGTTTAGGCAAGAACATTGACGATACCAAAGAAGTTCTTAAATTGTATGGAAATATGAGTAGTGTCACTGTGCTATATGTATTAGAACGGTTTTTGGACAAAAATATACCCAAAGGTGAACTGGGACTCATGCTGAGTTTTGGTCCCGGATTTTCAGCACAACGCGTCTTATTAGAATTTTGAATGAGTAACGAATTTAAAAATGAATGGGCAATCATCTTAGGCGGAAGTAGTGGCCTGGGATTAGCAAGTGCCAAAAAGCTTGCCACTCGTGGCATGAATATTTGCATCGTGCATCGCGATCGAAAGGTGGAGGCGGGAACGTTTTCTTCGGAAATAGATGCTATGCAGGAAATGGGAGTTACCGTTCGTACATTCAACAGGGATGCTCTCAAACCCGAAACCCTGGCCGAGGTCGTTTCAGAAATACCAAAAAATTCAGTAAAACTATTACTTCACAGTATCGCAAAGGGCAGCGTAAAACCGTTGCTTAATTCCGATGGGGATCAACTCTCAAAAGAAGATTTCAATATTACTATCAACGCTATGGGTCTGAGCTGGCTGGATTGGACGCAGGCCTTGATCAATGGGGATTGTTTTGTATCCAAGGCTCGAAATATGGCTTTTACAAGTGAGGGAAATACCAAAGCGTTGCGTCATTACGGGGCGGTTTCTGCTGCTAAGGCAACCCTTGAAGCCTTGATGCGTCAAATGGCCGTTGAATATGCGCCGCTTGGAATGAGTACCAATTGTATTCAGGCTGGGGTCACCCGAACGAAATCGTTCGACAGGATTCCGGGAAGTGAACAGATCGCCAAATTTGCCCAACAACGGAATCCGTTTCAAAAATTAACCACCCCCGAAGATGTTGCCAATGCGGTTTACTTACTTTGCAAAAAAGAGGCGCAATGGGTGAACGGAACTGTTTTTAAAGTGGATGGTGGGGAAAGTTTGCGATAAATGGACGATCTGGAGCACATAGTCAATCGATTACCCTACAAACATCCTTTTTTATTTGTGGATACACTTATTTCGATTTCTTCGGAAGGGGCCGAGGGCACTTATACTTTTAAGGAGGATGCCTATTTTTATGAAGGCCATTTTAAGAACCATCCGGTGACTCCCGGCGTAATTCTCACCGAATGTATGGCTCAAATTGGAGTTGTATGTCTGGGTATCTTATTACTAAATGCCAACGACGGTACACCTTCCGAAGAACCAAAAATTGCTATGAGCTCGTCTCAGGTTGACTACCTATTACCGGTTTATCCGAGAGAAACGGTACGAGTGGTTTCAGAAAAGGAGTACTTCCGATTTGGAAAACTAAAGTGTAAGGTAAAACTGTATAATTCCGAAGGAAAAATTGCTTGTCAGGGAGTGATTAGTGGAATGATTGCTTAAATGAAATATTCAATACTCAATTTTCAAATATCAAAGGCTAGTGAAAAATAGAGTGGTCATAACAGGATTAGGAATTACGTCCCCAAACGGAGTTGGGATCCCTGCTTTTCTGGAGGCCATTCAGGAAGGAAAGTCGGGCGTGGAGTGGTTTCAACACTTGGCAGATCTCAACTTTTCTTGCGAATTGGGTGCGGTTCCGGACATTTCCGAAGCACAAAAAAGAACCTATTTCAGCGAATTGGAATTGCGAAACTTCAATAGCAGCGGCATTCTCTATGGTGTGATGGCCGGAATGGATGCATTAAATGATGCCAAAATCGAACCAACCTTCGGTGATGCTGACCCAAACTGGGATCTGGGAATCATTTTCGGAACAGGTACCAGTGGTGTTGAGAAGTTTCGGGAGGCCATTTATAAGTTGGATGAAGGCAAGGTCCGTCGCCTGGGAAGTACCACAGTTGGACAAACCATGGCCAGTGGTATCAGTGCCTATTTAGGTGGAAAGATCGGAGCCGGAAATAGAGTGACGACCAATTCCTCTGCCTGCGCTACGGGTACCGAGGCTGTATTGATGGGCTATGAGCATATTAATTCGGGCAAGGCCAAACAAATGCTCTGCGGTAGCTGTAGTGATGATGGTGCTTATTTGTGGGGTGGATTTGACGCTATGAAAGTCACCACCTTCAAACACAACGATACGCCAGAGCAGGCATCGAGACCCCTGAGTGCAACCGCCAGCGGATTTGTACCCGGAAGTGGAGCGGGAGCTGTGTTGCTGGAATCACTCGAAAGCGCACAAGAGCGAGACGCTACCATTTATGCCGAGGTGTTGGGTGGCCATGTGAACAGCGGAGGGCAACGGCAGGGGGGTAGCATGACGGCCCCTAATTCGGTGGCAGTACAAAAATGCATTTCCAGAGCGTTGGAATACTCCAAAGTGGAAGCTGCCGAAATTGATTATGTGAATGGACATTTAACAGCTACGGTCAAAGATCCGGCAGAGATCGAGAATTGGTGCGCGGCGCTGGGTAGAAAAGGAAAGGATTTTCCATATATCAACTCACTGAAATCCATGATAGGTCACGGACTAGCAGCCAGTGGTAGTATGGAAGTGGTTTCGGCTATTTTGCAATTGCATCATGGCTTTGTTTTTCCCAATGTTAACTGCGAAGACCTACATCCCGAAATTGCGCAATTGGTAGCTTCAGCAAAAATTCCAAAGACCAAAATTGAGGTGCCCTTAAAAACTATTGCAAAAGCCAGTTTTGGTTTTGGTGATGTCAATGCGTGTGTTATCTTTAGGAAAATTTAGAGAATGACCCAGGACGAGATCTACGACCAATTAAAAAGCATCATTACCATTTATCTTCCGGAAGACGTTGCCCCAGTAAACATAGGACCTGAGAGTCATTTGATCAACCAATTAAATATCAATTCTTCTCATCTGGTTGATGTCGTTTTAGACGTTGAGGATTACTTCGATATCGAGATCAAAGACGAAGAATTGGAAGCGATGGACACTGTCTCGAGCGCCATCAAAATTATTCAGAATAAAATAAACAACCCATCCTAACTCACAATTATGGAATCTGTATTTGCCATTGAAAATTTTGTTTCATTAGCCCTGCTCATTATGCTTCAGGCCGTTTTGGGACTTGATAACTTATTGTACATCTCTATTGAATCCAAACGGGCTCCTGTTGAGCAACAGCGACGGGTTCGGAATTTGGGAATCGGACTCGCGATTGTCCTGCGGATCGTCTTACTATTTGTCTTGCTGCGCTTGATCGAGCTCTTTCAGGATCCCTGGTTTACGATCAAGGACACCGGTATCTTCGACGGGTCTTTCAATCTACACAGTCTCATTATAATTTTTGGAGGCATATTTATCATGTATACCGCAATGAAAGAGATATGGCACATGATGGTGATCCACGAGGGAGGAGAAATGGATAAAAAACAGAAGTCGGTTACCAGCATCATCATTTCCATAGTTTTGATGAACGTGGTGTTTTCGTTCGATTCGATACTTGGAGCGATTGCCCTTACCAATGTATTTTGGGTGATGGCGACTGCGATCATCATCGGGGGATTGATCATGATATGGCTTTCGGGTCGTGTTACTGAATTCCTAAAGAAAAACAGAATGTATGAGGTGTTAGGACTGTTTATCTTATTGATAGTGGGAATCATGTTATTGTCTGAAGGAGGCCATTTGGCACATTTGAAACTATTTGGAAATGAGGTAACTGCCATGAGTAAGACCACTTTCTATTTTGTGATTGCCGTTTTGGTGTTGATCGATATAGTTCAGAGCCGATACCAGAAAAAAATAAGCACAGAGATCAATGAAGAAATAAAATAAAAATGATTGATTTTCCGAATCTTGTCCCCAAAACACTGGCTGTCAAACTCACGGCTATAGGGGAGCGATCGGTGCGAAATGAACATCCTTGGATCTTTTCAGAAAGCATTGAAAAGATCAACAAAGAAGGAGAGAGTGGAGATGTCGCTGTGATATTTAGCCACAAAAAGAACAAGGCAATAGGAGTGGGGCTGTACGACCCGCAGTCTCCTATTCGAATAAAAATGCTGCATTTTGAGGGAGGAGCGAAGATTGATGAGTCGTTCTTTTCAGAAAAAATACAAGCTGCTTTTTCTCTTCGGAAAGATTTACTGAAAACCAAAACAAACAGCTACCGGTTATTGTTTGGTGAGAATGATGGCTTTCCCGGTCTAATAGCCGATGTGTACGCGAAGGTTTTGGTAGTAAAACTGTATTCCGCCATATGGTTTCCCTATTTGGAGGTTATTCTAAAACTTCTCATTGCTGTTTCTGAATGTAATACTGCCGTCCTTAGGCTGAGTAGGAATCTCCAAAAGGACAATTCCTTCGGAATTGAGGATGGAACGGTCATTTATGGCACTTTGGAAAATGAAGTGGTTCGCTTCGTAGAACACGGGGTTCACTTCTCGGCCAACGTGATCAAAGGCCATAAAACGGGCTATTTTTTGGATCACCGTCACAACCGAAAACGCGTGGGGCAATTAGCCAAGGGAATGAAGGTCTTGGATGTTTTTGCTTATGCGGGTGGTTTTTCGGTGCATGCGTTGGCAAATGGCGCCAAAGAAGTTACGAGCCTTGATATTAGCAAGCAGGCACTGCAATTGGCACTGGAAAATGGGAAGCTGAATGATTTTACCGGTGAGCACAAGGTTATTGCCGGCGATGCCTTCATGGAAATGCAGCGACTCATTTCAGAAAATAAAAAATACAATATAGTGGTTATTGATCCACCAAGTTTCGCCAAAAGTGCGAAAGAAACTCCCATGGCCCGTAAAAAATATGCTGAGCTGGCCCAGCTTGGGGTGAAACTCACAGCGAAGAACGGAATGCTGGTCTTGGCATCCTGTTCGTCAAGGATTGTGGCTGCGGATTTTTTCAGAATAAATACGGAAGCATTAAAGGCGTCCGGGCGCTCATTCACTGTGGCAGAAAAGACCTTCCATGATGAGGATCATCCTATCGCGTTTCCTGAGGGTGCGTATCTAAAGTGTGGGTACTATCGAATAGATTAATCGACCCGTACTTATTCTTGAAATAGAAGTTGTTACTAAAACACTATCTTTAGATTATAATTGTCTCCCCTTTGTTTTGTGATAATCAACTCTCAACGTTATGTCGGAAAAACTACTTATTTTCTTTAGTTACTCAAGAGATAACTCGGATTTTGTCCTAAATCTCGCCAAGGAATTAAAAGGCGCCGGTGCCAACGCTTGGTTGGATCAATTGGATATAAAACCTGGAACACGATGGGATAAGTCCATCGAAAATGCCCTCGATGCCTCTAAAACAGTGCTCGTTGTACTTTCTAAATCCTCTGTGGACTCTAACAATGTAATGGACGAAGTTTCATATGCGCTGGAAGAAGGAAAGACCGTAATTCCGGTATTAATGGAAGAATGTGATGTTCCCTTTCGATTACGCCGACTTCAATTTGCTGACTTCACTCAGTCCCATGACAACGGCTTAGAAACTTTAATGAAAGCGCTTGGGTTAGAAAGTAAGGTGCCGGCTCAACTAGCTGAGGAGCCAGATGAAGGCCCACAAAAGATCGAATCACCGCAAGTAGATGAAGAACCAACATTAACTAATGGTGATTTCGCAGATGAACCTGTGGAACCAGATGATGATGAAGATGCCATTCCACATCAATCAAAAACTAAGAACCGGCTACCATTGTATATTGGTGGCGGGGTGATTGCCTTGCTTATCGTATTATTTGCCTCGGGAGTTTTTAGCCGAAAACCAAAGCCAGTTAATGCGAAGGAGTCAAAGGTCGAGGCAGTCGAGGTGGACAAAGCCGAAAGAGGAGCGGTGGAAACAGAGAATGCTAGACCCGATTATGAGGCTATAAACCTCGAGTTAAAAAAACTTGCGAAAGAGATCAAATTTGAATCGGGTAGACCAGATTTGATGGAAAGTGGCTCGGAAAAAAGTGATCCGGCGCTAAACAAGTTACACGATATCATGAAGCGATATTCGGGATCGAAGATCAATATCATTTATTATTACTCGCGCACGGAGGGGGTCCTGGCCTCTAGATTGGCCGACAAACGTGCCAGTATTGTTAAGAGTTTCCTTACCAACAAGGGCATTGCCGCAGAAAGGATTACTGCAAGCAGTAGCTCCTCATCGAAGTATCAGGGTTTAGTTATTAAAATTCAGAAGTAGCATTGCTAATTCTTCAATAATTCATTAAACCAATAGCGAAAGAATCCCGACGGTGGTAATCCCAACCAGCGCCAGAATGGTCGTCATCATGGTCCAACTTCTAAAGGTCTGCTTTTCGGTCATTCCTAGGTATTTACTAACCAACCAGAAACCGCTGTCATTAACATGGGACAGTATGGACGCACCCGAAGCAATAGCAATGACAAGCAAGGCAGTATCCATAGCATTCAATGGATCCGTTCTTAAAAACGAAGCCACCACACCTGCCGCTGTGATCATAGCTACCGTGGCTGAGCCCTGTAACATCCGAACCAGGGCGGCAAGAATAAATGCAACCGCAAAAATTCCTAAGCCAAGTTCTTGAAAATAATCCGCTAACATGGTTCCGGTTCCAGTCTCAATGAGCATTTGTTTAAACACCCCTCCTGCACCGGTAAGTAAAATGATGATCCCGGCGGGTCCCAATGACTTTCCGGTGATTGTCTGTAAAATTTTACTCGAAGTACCCCGCCGAATTCCCAACAAATACCAAGCGATTAGATTTGCCAGAATCAGTGCAACGAAGGGATGTCCAACCATTTTGAGCAGTTCCTGAACATATTCTGATACCCATCCCTCAGCCAGCGGGCTATTTAACACCGTATTGCAAACAATGAGTAAGATGGGCAGCCCAATGATGGCGAAGATCATCCCCACCGAAGGTCTGGTGCGATCCTCTTTCTGTGCTTCTGCGACCAATTGTGGTGCATCAATATGTATGCGTTTGGCAATATAGCGTCCAAACAAAGGACCGCTTATGATCGCTGTGGGTATCCCTACCACAAATCCGAAGACGATCACCCAACCCAAGTCGGCATTGAGAATTTCGGCTACGGCAACGGGCCCCGGAGTAGGGGGTATAAAGGAATGCGTAATTGCCAATCCTGCCAATAGCGGTATCCCATACAACAATAATGATTTTCCCGATTTCCGCTGTAATGAATAGATCATGGGCACTAAAATGATAAAGGCAACATCAAAAAATACAGGAATCGCGATAAAAAACCCGGTGAGCATTAAAGCCCAGGAGGTTCCCTTTTCCTTAAAATGCTTGAGTAAGAATGAAGCCACGGCTTCTGCGCCACCCGAATGTTCCAAAATGGCCCCGAACATAGCTCCCAGTCCTACTACCACCGCCACAAACCCGAGCGTACTGCCCATCCCCAGTTGGATGGTTTCAATAATAGCATAAGGTTGCATCCCGGCGATCACCCCAACAACGATGCTCGCAATGAGTAACGCAATAAATGCTTGGATCCTAAACTTTAAAATGAGTATTAGTAATACGGCAATGCCGGCGCCAATGGCAAATAGTAGGGTACTATCCATGAGTGTTCCAGTTTGTCGTGAAATTTTCGTCTGAAGGCTTGTCGGTTCGCTTATAGGTGTGAGCCCCAAAATAATCTCGCTGCGCCTGAATTAAATTAGCGGGAGATGATTCCGATGAAAGAGAAAACCAATATTGCAAACTATTTGATATACATGGTGTTGCTATACTGTATGTAAATGCATTGTTCAATATAACTTTGACCGACTCCGTTTTGTTTTTTAATTCTGAAACGATGGTAACATGTTGCATCAGATCTGTATCCAATCGGTACAGGTCGACCATTTGTTCCATCAACCGCGATTTAATGATACAGCCTTGCGTCCAAATGCGAGCCACCTCACTCAGATCGATATTCCAATTATTTTCTTCGGAAGCGGCCTTGATAATGGCAAATCCTTGATGGTGATTGATCAGTCGGGCGAAACTATAAGCGCTCTTCAGTTGTTCTACCGGAATTTCGATCGTATTCTTTTCAGAAGAAAACCCAGCAGCTAATTTCGTTCGTTGCTCCTTTAGTACAGAAACGAATCGGGCGGTTACTGCAGCATTGATCATGGTAGCCGGAACCCCCAAATTGAATGCGGCCTGCGAAGACCAAACCCCGGTGCCTTTGCCATGAGCAATGTCCACGATCTTATCCACGAGATAGTCGGCTCCATCCTTCTTTTGCAGGATGTTCGCCGAGATCTCCAACAAATAACTTTGCAGCTCACCCTGATTCCATTCCCTAAAAAGTGTCGCGATCTCATCGTTCGATAGGGTAGGTCGTAACAATGCATAACATTCGGCCAGTAATTGCATTTCGGCATATTCGATGCCATTGTGAATGGTCTTTACGAAATGTCCACTACCATCCGGTCCCACAAGTGAGATACAGGCACGATCGTACCTATCCTTAGCCGATAAGGCTTCTAAAACACCTTTTACCAACAGATAGGCTTCTTTCGATCCGCCTGCCATCATGGACGGACCATTTAGCGCACCTTGTTCGCCACCGGAGATCCCAATTCCAAGAAAGTTGATCTTGTTTTGCTCCAATTTCAATACGCGACGTTGGGTGTCCTGAAAATGAGAATTGCCCCCGTCCATGACAATATCCCCCTTGGACAGTAGGGGAGTGAGTTGCTCGATTACCGCATCAACCGCTGCACCCGCACTAATCATGAGCAGGATCTTTCGGGGTTGCGCAAGGGAACCGACAAAGTCGTTCAATTGGGTATGTCCCTGTATGGTGAGATCATCTGTTTCTTTCAGAAAATTAGAAACTACGTCTTTCTCGGCACCAATGTTTCGGTTGTAGACCGACAGAGAAAATCCCTCACCGGCGATATTTTTGGCCAAACTACGGCCCATTACACCTAGCCCTATAATTCCGAAGTGAGATTTATTCATTTGATAATTCATTTATAATTTCTGAAATGATCACAGTTACCTCCAAAGCTGCGTCCACGTGAATTCCATAGGAAGGAGGCTCCAGCGTCTCGAATTGTGATTGCAACAGGTCTGCGTTCATAAAATGGTCTCTTTGCTTCATCCTTTCCTGGATCGTATTGAAATTAGTGTGAAGATACACCCAATCAATTTTATTGCCCTTGGAAAGCAGTTCCCGATATTCCTCTTTCAACGCAGAGCATGCGAGAACGGCCCCTCCCGCATCCGACCAATGATCGATATTTGATGCCAATTGCTCAAGCCAGGGATATCGGTCGGCGTCATTAAGTGGCGTCCCAGCACTCATTTTACGGATATTTTCTTCGGAATGGAAGTCGTCTGCATCAAAAAAGGGCACCCCTATCTTAGTAGCCAATTGCCGGCCCACTGTCGTTTTTCCACATCCACTAACACCCATAACTATGATCATAAAGGTTTTATTTTGAAGTTATTCAGTTCCGAGTAAGGAGTTAATAATGGCTTCTTCCGTAGCGAAGAAAGTGCTCTTAACTCCATTGACTCCGGGTTTTGCTACAAATATAGAACCCGCCAATGGGTATTTTTCTTTTTCTGAATTGGTCATATCCAAACTCGCCGTCGTGATGTACAGCAGATCCAAATTGGGACCTCCGAAGGCACAGGCCGTCACGTTATGGGCCGGCACTTCGATCTTGGATAGGAGTGCTCCGGTTATAGGATCGAATCTTGCCACAGCATTGCCGTTCCACAAGCCTACCCATAGTTTGTCTTCGGCATCAATGGCCATCCCATCCGGAAACCCTAAGGCTTCCGGTACCGTCACCGCAATGCGAGGATTGGTGATAGTCGCCCAAGTTGTATCATAATCGTAAGCGCGTATGGTTCCCGTAGGTGTATCGATATAATAAAAGGTCTTCGTGTCTTGTGTCCATACGAGTCCATTTGAAATGGTCACACTATCGATCATCTTCGTGGTTTCGCCCAGGACATTTACTTTATAAACACTGCCCATGGGAGCTGTCTGTTCCAAATGCATGGAGCCCACCCACAGATTTCCATTGGGATCGCACTTTCCATCATTAAAGCGATTGATCGTCATTTCTTTTTCTACTTCGGAAATGATCTCGATCGCTCCACTGTGGGTATTCATAAGATAGATACCATCTTCTAAGGCGACTACGGAAGTAGAATCGGTTTGAGGTACGACGGTGCCAATTCTCGAGGGAGTAGGGAGGGACCGATTGGTTTTGGTCACAGGGTCGTAGATGTGTAGTTTGGCTCCTTCAATGTCAACCCAAAAAAGCTCGTCGGTCTCATAATTCCAAAAAGCGCCTTCTCCCAACTGCGATTCAACTTGGTATTCGAGGACGGCATTCACCTGTTTTTGTTTGGTTTTTTCGGGTATTTCAACCTCAGTTTCGTCTTTCGATCTTTGGTTGCACGCCATGAAAATTAGACCGGTTAAAATTATAATAGTGAGGGAGTTATACTTCATTTTAAAAGTGTTAAAGTCGGAGATTTATCATAATTTTTCTATAAATAATTTTAAAATTAAATCTTTACTTACTACATTCGGAATATATAACCGGAAAGTTATGACCAAAAAAGCTGATAAAAAAACGCACGCCGATTTCCAATCGAGGTACCGTAGATCATTCAATTTCAAGCGAGGTTCGAATGGAAATAAATTAGTACTGGACGAGAACGGACAGTTGATCTTAAAAAGTTCTGATAAGAAAGAATAAGATCACTTCATAGCATAATGTAATTCCCCCGACGCCTTTGAGCGTCGTTTTTTTTCGACCATCTACCCATAAACTTACCTGATTGTTAATCTCTTCACAAATATGAAGTTGCCTCATACGATGTGAACTTCGATATCGTTTTACTGCCTAACAAGCCCAACCCCCAAATCCTTCGGTTATTACGGTAACCGAACCTGAAGTGCGATCGTACAGTTCCCCAAGTACGGTCGTTCTTTTTTTACACGAAATTTATTTGGATTGATAGGGAAGTGAAAGCGTGATGTCCACAAAATTGCGTTCTCGCTTATCGTGGATGGAAATATCGAAATCGCGGGTGTTCAATTGGGTTGTTCCCACGAGGCGCTTACCATCGTTAGAGAAACTCCAGGTAACCTCTTTTTCAATTCCTTTAATGTTCAGCGTTCCCACTACCTGAAAGCCTTGTTTGACGCCCGACACGGAACTGCTTATAAATTTTATCTTCGGAAAATCACTGGCGTTGAAAAACTTACGCGCCCGAAGGTGCCTGCTTCGTAGCCAATTATTGGTGTCGATGGTCTTGGTGACAATCGCTCCGGAGAACACCGAATTTGGAAGGTCGTCCAGATCGACATCGCCTGTAAACTGAAAGCCATCAAAAGTGCCATCTACTTCATCGTCGATAAAATAGAAGGAGACGTCACAATCTGCTTCGATCACTTGTATTTTTTGTGCCGAAACCAAGGCGCTTACCAAAAAGATCGCTATGAAAAAATATTTGGACATGGGGTTTTGATTCTTGTGTGAGTCGGAATAACACTTCTAAGATAACACTATCTCCCTAAAACGTATTCAATTCCGCCTAAAATATGTTCGACGAAGAAGTCATGAGAATAGGTATCTATACGATGCCCCAAACCGGTATAAAACATTTTACCACCGTCGAATTCCCGGTACCAGGAGAAGGGGTGGAAGCTTCCGTTTGTCCCACCTTCATAGGTGGTTTCATCCAGCTGTGCTAACACTTTAATATATGGATCGATGTTTTTATAATTGTAATACTCTTCAAAATGCTCCCAAGTTACCGGGAAATGTTTGGTGGACAGATGTGTAGTGTCCTTAATGTGAATCGAAGCTTTTTGTTGCTTGGGGTGCGATTCGAAGTAGGCGCCCACCAATTTTCCATACCAGGGCCAGTTGTATTCGGTATCGGCTGCGGAGTGGATGCCTACGAATCCGCCGCCATTTTGGATGAATTGCTCGAATGCTTTTTGCTGTTCGGAATTTAGAACGTCCCCGGTGGTATTCAGAAACACAACGGCTTCAAAGTTTTTCAGATTTTCTGAAGTGAATTGCGATGCATCTTCAGATATAAATACATTAAAATCGTGTCTTGACCCCAGATAATCGATCATTGCGAGCCCGACTCCAATCGACTCGTGCACGTAATCTTCGGTCTTGTGAAAAACCAAAATACTGTCTTCGGGCGGGTTCTTAGGGCAGGCCAGTAGGAGGGGAGCGAGTAGGAGAGTGAATAGCAACTTTTTAAAAGACATAGACGTGGATGGATGTTGTGTAAATGTAGTAAATTAGTTGATGGTTGGGTCCGCCTACGCTAAAGCTTCGGCGGATAAATATTTGGGTAGTTGAAATTCAGAATAAAAAATAAGATCATGAAAAATTTAAGTATTGTTTTGTTAGGATTGGTGCTGCTGATGGGTTGTGGGGAGGTTAAAAAAGAAGAGGCGGTTCAAGAAGAAGCAAAGGTAACCGTGGCGACAGCCGAAACGGTTATCAAACAGGCGGAAATGGGCGATTATGCCCATGTGGTGTATGTTTGGCTGAAAGATCCGGAAAGTGAGACGGCGCGAGTGGTTTTTGAAGCGGCCATGGATAAATTTGCCAACAATATTCCTTATGCGACCTCTGTACATTTCGGGAAACCGGCAAAAACGAGCAGTGAGATGATAGATAGTAGCTACACCTATAGTTTTATCGTGACCTTTAAAAATAGAGCCGACCTGGATCGTTATGCCGCAGATCCGGTGCACGATACGTTTAAAGAAGAGACGGGTGACCTTTGGGGAAAGGTTGTGATCTATGACAGCGTCAACTTACTCGACTAGCTTACTTTTTCTTCAGAAAAAATAAAAGAAATAAAGATATCGCTCCACAGATCAGGAAACCGATAAACAAGGGGAGCGCCGTGTCGGATATATACCGACCAATATATATACTAATAGGTACGGCCATGATGGTAGAAATAAATCCGGTGACCGCCGCGGCGATGCCGGCAATGTGTCCCAAAGGCTCCATGGCCAATGCGCGTAAATTTCCGAAGAGAAAACCGATCGCAAAAAATTGAAGCGCGAAAAACACCAATAACAACTCCACACTTGGGTTGGAGGCACCGTAAAAGAGAATCACATACACCAAAGAGATGGCAAAAAAGGCAACAAGCGCCACTCGTATGAGCCGTTCCATACCAAACTTCACCACCAGCGTTCCATTTAAGAATATCGCAGTTCCTATCGAGATTGCTAGTCCTGCAAAAATGTAAGGGAACTCTTCTTTGAGTCCAAATTGCTCCTGAAATATCTGTTGCGATGCACTCAAATAAACCAAAAACGAACCCACTATAAATCCGGAGATGAGGGTGAATCCCATGGTGCGTTTGTGTTGCAGAACCTGCTTAAAACCATCGAAGATCACTCTGTTTGAGAATCGGGCACGGTTCTCAACATCCAGGGTCTCGGGTTGGCGTTTCCAAAACCACCAGGATACAAGGACACTAAAAAGTACTTGTACATAAAAGATGGTCTGCCAATCGTAGTGATCCAGAATTTGCTTCCCAAAGGCCGGAGCGATAATGGGTATTAGCAGAAAGACCACCGTGACAAATGACATGATCCGTGCCATGTAATCTCCGCTAAATCGGTCGCGAATAATAGCAATTGCGATGGTTCTGGGTGCAGAGAGGCCAATTCCTTGTAAAATTCGTCCGGCTATCATCATTTCGAGGCTGGTGGCAGTCACGCAAATTACACTCGCCAACATAAAGATGACAAATCCCATATAAACGATGGGTTTTCTTCCCATTGCATCGGAGAGCGGACCAAAGAACAACGGACCTACGCCCAGGCCCAAAAAGATCATGGTAATGAGTAACTGGTTGTCTGCCAGTTGTTTGGTCCCAATTGCCAGTCCAATAATGTCGAGAGCGGGGAGGAGGGCGTCGATCGCCAAAGCCACCACCGACATGAGTGACGCCATGAGGGCGACGAATTCAAATTGTGAGGTTTGCTTTGGATTTGGCATTCGGCAAAAGTACTTTATAAATGGCATTTGCAGGCTGAATTGAATAAATAGCATCAAATAATTTTCTAGGCTATTTATTTTTCTTAAATTTAGTAACTCGCCTAATTCTTAGTAAAAAGGTCGTGTTTGCCCCAACTCACCCGTGTCTACTACGGTTCAGAAATTGAGTTATATGAAAGTATTTGACAACAAGCACATTAAGAACGTCGTTTTCGTAGGAGAACATCATTCAGGAAAAACAACTTTAGCGGAGACCATGCTTTTTGAAGCGGGTCTTTTAAACAGAAGGGGGACGGTAGAACAGCATAATACTGTATCCGATTACCACGAAATAGAGCACGAGCGCGGCACTTCCGTGTTCGCTACGCCTTTACACACCGAATGGCGCAATTACAAGATCAATATTATTGACACACCCGGTTTGGACGATTTTTTGGGGGAGATCATCTCTTCCATCCGGGTTGCCGATACTATTGTGACTGTGATCAACGCCAAGCACGGAGCCGATATAGGTACCGAGATCATCTGGAACTACATTAATAAGTATCACAAGCCCACGGTGTTCGTAATGAACAAGATCGACAGTGAAAAGGCCAACTACGAGGACAGTGTGGCCAGTTTGAAGCGATTGGTGGGGAAAAACGCAGTATTGATCCAATTTCCCATCAAAATTGACGACGCACAATGCATCGTTGATGTGTTGAAGATGAAGTGCTACAAATTTGGACCCGAAGGAGGGAAGCCGGAGAAACTGGAGATCCCTGAAGAACACAAGGCAAGAGCGGAGCAGTTGCATAACGAGTTGGTTGAAAAAGCAGCCGAAAATGATGAGGAATTGATGGAACTCTACTTCGACAAGGGGAGCTTGAATGAGGAGGAGATGCGCAAAGGAATAAAATTAGGAATGTTGAACCACGATCTGTTTCCTGTGTTCTGCGTTTCGGCCCTAAATGATATGGGGAGTGGAAGGTTGATGGGGTTCATTGACAATGTTGCGCCCTCTGCGGCGGATCTGAGTCCGGAGCAGAGCGTAGAGGGCGACGCCATACAACCGGAATTAGGAGCGGACACTACGCTCTTCGTATTTAAAACGCTGTACCATGCAAATTCCGGGCAGCTTTCTTATTTTAAGGTGATGTCCGGAGAGGTGAATGTGAACGATAAATTGTACCATAAGCCCACAGGTGAGATCGAGAATATCAATCAGTTGTTCATCATGGACGGGAAGGTAAAACATGCCGTTCAGAAGTTGGAAGTAGGGGATATAGGGGCTACCACCAAATTAAAATACACCAAGACCGGCGATACGTTGAACAGTAAGGAAAGCGGTCCTACGGTCAAACCCATTAAATTCCCACAAGCCCGAGTTGAAAAGGCAGTTTTTGCAGTTGATAATTCGCTGGAAGAAAAATTGAACGATGCTTTGAAGCGTATTCACAGTCAGGATCCAACGGTAGATCTTCATTATAATTCTGAAACGCACGAAACCATTGTGGGTAGTCAGGGAGAATTGCATTTGGCTACGGTGACCTGGGCCTTGAAGAATTTGTATCAGGTAGAACCCAGATTCGAAACTCCGAAAATTTCCTATCGGGAGACCATTCAGCGGAGTGCAACGGCTAATTACAGACACAAAAAACAATCCGGTGGATCCGGTCAGTTTGGCGAGGTCCATTTAAAGATCGAGCCATGGCACGAAGGGATGGAAGAACCCGAAGGCTTTAATATTCGTGGAAAGGAAGAAAATGATCTGCCTTGGGGCGGAAAGTTGGTCTTTTACAACTGTATTGTAGGAGGGGTGATTGATACCCGCTATCTACCGTCGGTGATGAAGGGAATATTAGAAGTAATGGAGTCGGGGCCATTGACAAAATCCTATGCCCGTGACATAAGAGTGATGGTGTACGACGGAAAGATGCACGCGGTAGATTCGAATGATATTTCATTTAAGATCGCGGGGGCACATGCGTTTAAGGAGGCGTTTTTGAATGCGAATCCGAAGTTACTGGAACCCATTCAAGAAGTAAGTATCCTGGTTCCGGAGGCGATGGTTGGAAACGTGATGACCGATTTGCAGTCTCGTCGTGGAATCATACAAGGAGTGACCTCCGAAGACCGATATCAAGTATTAAAAGCGTTGATCCCGAAGGCGGAGATGAGCAATTTTTCCACTCAGATGCGTTCGTTGACACAGGGTAGGGCGAATTTTACTTCGGTATTTCACAGTTATCAAACCGTGCCAACGCACGTTCAGAAAGAATTAACCTCCAGCAGTGAGCTGGTTTCATAAATACAACAAAAACACGGAATTGTTAACCTAAATCACACAATGACTATGATAGTAAAACAAGACAGTTTAAGTGAGCTAAAATTCAACAGAGAAACCTGGAGACGTGAGTTGCGTTTTCATTATACTGAAATGGATCTCTTTACGGAGAAATTGGAAGAAATTGCACGAAATGAGTTTGGGCGTGATACCCGAAAGCGATTGGAAGTATTTCAAAATCGCATAGAAATTGAGAAAGCGGCCATTTCGAAGTTGAAGCATCGCTGTAAAGTAAAACCCTTAAGCCCCAATGAAACGGAATATGACGAAGAGGTGAACGGAAGGATCCGACAAGAGCACACGGCCTTGCGCAATGATATGCGCACCTATATTAAAATGCACTACGATCTGAAGGAGGAAATGATGGATTTCCTTGCGGAGCATTTACAAGGGTAGTTGGCACAAACCAACCGAATTAAATTTTAAAGCCACATCCTTCGTTGAGGGGTGTGGTTTTTTTCTGAAAAGTACAATCGAATGAAAATAAATGCTTTAGGTATAATTTTTGCTGTAATCATTGAAAAAAAAGTATGAGAATTTATCTATTCATAGGGGTATTGCTGGTAGCATTTACAGGCTGTAAAAGTACCGATGGTACTGCCAAGGCCGAACAAGCGTTGAAAACTAAAAATCTAGTAGAAAAGAACGACTACGAGATCACTTTTTCATGGGCACGCCCCATGCTAACCAATGAGATGGCACAATTGACCAATGCCAATTTAATGCCCATGGACAGTCGGTCCGGGCAGATCAATCTATTGGGCACGGCCAATTATATACGCAAACGAGGTGATAGCCTTGAAGTTTATTTACCGTATTATGGTACGCGACAAATGGGCGGCCGCATGGGAGACACCAATGGCGCTATTGAATTTAAGGGAGTTCCTGAGAATTATGAACTCATCTACAACGAGAAGAAAGGCAGGACAGAAGTGAGTTTTGAGATGAAAGAAGAAACCGAATTGTACCAGGTCTATATGACGGTAATCGCTTCTCAACGGGCGAATGTAAGTGTAAATAGTTCCCAACGAACGCCGATCCGATATAGCGGAAAAGTTAATGCATTGAAAGAAGAAAATTGAAATTGTTATCTGCTTCTTCAAAGAACTACAGATGATGATTTTCGTCATATTTATTTTCCAGAAATTTTAATAGCTTATTGGTTTAACTGATTGTATGTTCACTAGCGTGAGCATTAATTTAAACAAACTGATCATGAAAACCTATATAAGTTATACGTTGGCATTAGTGATGCTGTTTTTCGTAGGTTGTTCAGTTGAACCCCTTGAAGACAGTTTGCTAATGGAGAAAAATTTGACCACTGAAACGACTAGAAGTCAGCCGTTTACTATCACAGGTTACGGAGACTTGTTGATAACCCCAGCACATTCTACGTTTAATACGGAATGTGAGGGGTATACGTTAATTGAGACCGAAGGATTTAGCACAGAAGCTACTTTGGGACATTTTACCACCACCACACGAATTTGCACAGACCATGCCGACTTTTATGAAATGAAGGGCGTGCATACGCTTGCAAGTGGAGATGAATTGTACTTTGAAACCATAGAGATTGTAGGTTGGGGAAGTTCCGAGTCCAGTATGCTACTTATATTTACCGGCGGCACCGGAATGTTTGACGGAGCCTATGGAAGCTTGGACTTGGTTGAAGAAACCGATTTCCAATCTCCAACTAATGGAACGTACACGAATCAAGGAGAAGGAATGCTCATGATGGGCAGAGGGATCTAAATTGTGAAAATGTGGAAAAGAATTAAAAGAACCCGGGTGACCGGGTTCTTTTAAATAGGCACAATGTACTGATAGAGTGCAGGTTTTGAATTATTCTATTTTACATAATATAAATTATGATACAGATTGTTATTTGTGCCGCATCTGTCTTATCTCAGGATTTCAGTATAGCTTTGCTATTTTGCATAATATCAGATATCACTTCGCGTAAGCGAATTATATCTTTTTGTATTTTATTAATTCATCCACTGGATAAATTAATAAAATAATATGAAAAAGGAAATCCCGTCAGTCCAGGCTGCTTTACATAATTTAGTTATAACTACGGCTTCGTGCGCCGGAGTTCGTATCGCTATATTTTAGACTCCAGAGCGTTAAGACATTGTCTTGAAGACATTATTAGTCAGATACAAATTGAAACTTGAATTCAATTTAGATTGTAATGCCCTCGCGCCAGCTGGCCCGTTCGTTAAATAAGTCCACAGGACTTATTCTTAACACTCCGTCCCCCATTGTTTTAACCAAGCCTTTCTGAGGCCCTAGTAAGAAAGTTAAACAAGTAAGTACTTTTCCATATATTTTTCTAGTTCCTTGAATGCAAGTGGAAATTTTTCCTTTCTTGCTTCAATTTCAAAAGGGATCACCACGTCATCTCCAATAAATCTTTTCAAAAGCTTATTGAATAATTCGTCCCCATTTGATTTACAGCGCAAAGGAGATTCTCTAATAAAATCGACTATATCATGATTTTCCGTTAGAAATTTCTTAGTAATGATTCTGTTCTTAATGTCAGTTAATTCTAACGAAATCCAACTTCCATGGATATAGTTCTTTTTCAAGCTAGACTTGAGCCAAGATGGCATTCTTTTCTTACCACCTTTAAATAAAAAATCATATTTCTTTTTTTTCATATAAAAAGTAGACCTGTTCATCGTACTATCAATAGTATATGAATCCTCAATAATTAAAGTTTTATAGTGATCTATCGACCCTGACTTATCATCTGATATGAGCAAATAATTTTCCTTCAAATCAAGATTTATGCTATCCAATAAATCAAAGTGATTTGATTTAATAAAAATCAAATCACTTTTTGGAATTCGATTAATGAAATAGCTGTTATTTAGTATAAATCCATTTTTAGAAATGAATAATTCTTTAAGTAAAACATCTTGATGCCTTCTATAAATCCCAGTACCATAACCACCCCTCATTTCATTAAGTTTTGTGCTATAATATCCACTTCTGACTGCACTATGGTTTAGCGACTGATTTCTTATTACGATTTTCTTATCTTGAACACTACTTACCTCATTGTAAGTCAAAAAATATGCTATAAGATCCTTATAGATATCTTCTACTAATTCTTTACTAAAAGGCAATTCACCAGTTAATTCATTTCGATCCAAAGATATTGGAGTCAGTCCATTATTATCAAAAATGGATAAGTTCGGTCTATTGTATATTAGACGCATATCGAGAATTCCAGATTGTCTTGAATATCCATCATGCGGTATGATTATTCCATTACAAACGATTTTATTATTCGTATAACCATAACTATAAGTCCATAGGATTTTATTAAAACCTGGATAATCTATAGAATTCCAATCATTAGGAATAAACTCATCTTTATAATGTGGATCATATACTTTGTATGGCTTAGCTAAGACCGTATTATTAATTTTATACACTACCTTAGGTTCTTTCAGAGTATACCATTCTGTCCATATCCTTTTAGATTCATATTTTCTTTTTAATTTTTTGAAAAATTTAAATTTATTCTCATCTATTTGAATCCTAATTGTAGTTCCAATATCAATATCCAAGTTCTTTAAAACGTTGACTTGATCAGAATTCAAACTTGCATTGAAAGTATAACCTTCAACTTCGCCAAAACTTTTAGTTTCAACTTCAAGAAAATCTCCAATTAAAAAAGCCGCCAGTACACCAATCCCAAAACGTCCATTTCTTTGTACTTTTGAATCCCCTTCATCGTTTAAAAACTTTTCCTTCCATCTCAAACTTTTTCGATAAGATGCGCCAGCACTTAAAAAATAGTTTTTGATTTCGTCGATATTCATTCCCTTGCCATTATCGCTGATTTGGAAGAAAAAATTCGCTTCATCCTGATAAATATCTATCTCGACCTTTGAAAGATAGTCTTCGTTCTGACACTCTAGTATTTTACGTTCCTCACAGGCATCTAAAGAGTTCTGTAGTAATTCTCTTACTCCATATTTTGGATCATCCCCGTACAATGGAGAAATTAATAACTTAATAATATCATCGTTTGCCTTAAACGTAAAATAATCCCCAACATATTCTTGCTTTCTTATGAACGCATTATCGTCTAGGTTTGAGGATATTCTTCGAAATTGAATGGCAGGTTTGTCTTCTAATGTGCCGTACAGTTCACCTAATACCGCCCACGAAGTGTCAAACTCCCCTTGAATACTGTTAAAAAGCTTTTTTAACTTTAAATACATCTTACTATCGCCAGGGGAAGCATCTACAAAAATTCGTTCAGGATCGTCTTGATATCTATCATCAATATGCTCAATCGTTAAATGGGCAGCGTGTTCTGCGCTAGATATAGGACTTTCGAATGATTTCGTTTTTAACACAACTTCAGAAGTGCGGCTTCTATCTATCTGCATATAATCGGCCAACCTCAAAAGAATCATATGATAACTTACATGGACACCTAATGGAGTACGCTTAGTATTACCATACTCTTTTTCAAGATATTCCACACATTTTCGGAGGTTCATTCCATGACTACGGGCAATTAACCCAATTAGGTTTCTCTGTTTGATATCCATCTCATCTGCAAAGAGTACACTTCCTTTTCCATTTGATCCTGGGAAACCGACAAGCGCAATTTCGTGTGCTAATCTGGCATGGTATCGTCTGATAAATTCACCTATAAGTTTTCTATGATTTCCGGTCAATTCCCCTTTGGATAGCGTCATTGGATTTTGAATAATTACCTCTTCATCACCAAAAATGGAAACTAATTGTTTCCCATTGAATCTTTTTGCCTCAGATAAATATTCTTTCCATAATACCTGCCAAGTCTTTGAATCAAAACTTTCAATCAAAATATCATCATGATCCCCTGATAATAAAACACTAAAGCCATCAAAAGTAATGTGCATCCCAATATCATGGAGTATAACAGCAAGAAGGAAAAACCCTAAATCTTTAACTTCTAGGATATTTTCAAATGTAGTGTTAGGAATAAGTTTGTCGGCTCCAAAAATGACATTTTCAATATGCTTCACACCATGATCAGTATACTCTTCAAAAAAGAATAATTTATTTTCGGTTAAAATATCTCCGTATTCATAAAGTACTGTTTTGACAATACCATCAAGTTTTTGATTTTTTAACAATAATATTTCAAAGCGTTCTGGTAGGACAATATTAGCCATTTGGATATATTTAATTGAGGGGGAAGAAATTGTTAGATTTGAAAAAATCTTATCAAATATATATATTTATTCCCATTCCACACACATTCCCCTTCCCTCCTATCGTCAGTTTGGGCAAAGAGTATTCCATTACATTTTTAAAGAAGTTTTAGAAAAGAAAAAAATTAATGATACTTAGTTAGAACTTCGCTTTTTCCAATGCAAAGTGAATTATGTAAAAGAAAATCAACAGGAATTTGGTCTAATTCGATTATTGCGGATAATCCGTAAAGATTTTTAAAATACGCGTTTCTCGGCACTCTTTAAGGGTAATAAGAAGAGTTTGAATTCGTAGCTACTTAGGACATCAAAATTAACGAAAATCTGTTTTCGCCGGTAAAATATCCTCGTCGGGTAAATCAGCGATTGAAAGTCTTAGAATTTTTAACTTAGAACAATAGATTCCTATTTTCATGAAATTATCTGCTAAGACTGTGTCTATTGAGTTTAAATCAGTAATAACGGAAATAAGAAAAAAATTATATTTTTTGCCACTTAATTCTTCAATTTTAGTCTTAACATAATTTATTGTTTTTCCCGTTCCGATTACATCAGTTATTAATACAATATTCTCGATGTCTGGGAGTAGACTAAGTATATTTGTGCAAAACGAGTCCACATCCTCGTATCGATCATGATGTTTCCCTTCTGACCGTGCAATGGTAGAATAATTTCTCAAGTCTGAAATAACTGAAATCTGTGATGCCAAAATTGAACCCCAATAATCGACACCCACTAAAAAAGTATTTACATCACTCACATTTACTATATTATCCTTCAGCCATTTCTTACCCTTAACCACACAACTATCAAGTAAAAATTTATCAGAAAATAGACCGTTCATCGAAATCCAGCCAAGGGTCGCTTCGGAAGAAGTTGTAACATGCCTTCCTAATTTGTATAATTTTTTATCCCGGATAACCTCCATGACTTTATCCTCAACACTAGAGCTAATTCTGGTAACTTTATTATCTTGATTTGGATTAAAATCAACAGATTTCTTCCTTGTTCTCAAAAATGGACTTTGTTCCAATCGAATTTCACTTGTTCTTATGTCCCAAGAACCTGTGTGAGGACTATATGTAAATCCATCAGAATTGTATGATATTGTATGTATTTTTATAGGTGATGCCCCATCAACTTCGGATTCAAGCTCTACAAGCCGAACCACATTTGTCTTATTGAAACTTATCTCATCTCCCGATGAATCAGTATATGTACGTTTGTTAAAATCACCACCTATCATACCTGTTAGATGAAAATGGTGAAAATCATTATAAGATTTGAAGTCTTGAATATGTCCATCACCAAAAAAGTATAAAGTCAATTTCTCTTCCCGAATATTCATTAGTCTTTCAACCAAAAAGTAACTTTTCTTCCAATAATGTAGTTTTTCCCAATTGATATCTTCAGCTTCATATTGAGCCCTATCAAATTTTATCATTGGATAGTGGCTCAGGATTATTAAGGTTTTATCCTCTAGGTTTGATTTTATATAATCGATTAAATAATCAATTTCATTGTCGCTGAATTCTGTATCAGGAATATTGCTTCCATTCTTTATCAACGAATCCAATGACAAAATAACAGTATCCTTATTGTGTTCAAACAATTCTGCTCTCTCACATCCTGAAATTGGCAATCCCTTATTAAATAATCCGGCAAAATTTTTAAAGTACTTTCTTGAATTTTCAATATCACCTTTTTTTTCAAGGTTTATATCTATATCATGATTACCTATACATGTATATAAATTTTTATAAGGCACTGACAATTGGTCGTTTAGGTACTTCAAAACTTTTTCAGCATGACTAAAATTAACCATCTTACCTTTATTAATATAATCTCCAGTGGTAGCAATTAAGTCAAGTTTGGATTCGCCAAGAATTTCTTTTATTTTCTTCACCAAATCATCAAGAAATTCCTGATAAAACTTGTCTCTCAGCTTCTCATTAGTATTATTAACGTCGTCAATATGTAGATCAGTCACATGGAGTATTTTCATCATTAAAATTCTAATTTATATTTTGCCTCAGACTCCAAATTCTTCAAAGAGCATAACTGATGCAGATTAAATTGGGTTGCAAAAATATTTGGTGAAGTTAAGCTTCCTAGTACAATCGCCTCTGATAAAAAAATATCGTTCAAACTTGCAAATGTTCTAGCCATTTTTACCTCGGTACCCCCTACTGTAAAGTCACCAACATATATGTATTCGTCAAATTCATTATTGTTTTTTAAATTTTCTATGACATCGTATTCAAGAATCATCTGTTTCGGCCCCAGATGGTCAACTATATCTATATCCATGTCATTTATCACACTAATAACAGAAGCAAAGATTGAACCTCTCATACTAACGGATAATATTCTATGTTTATTCAATCCCACAGTTTTCTGCGCCAAAACTTGTTGCAATTTATCAGATAAGGCAAGAGAAACTAATATGAAATCTCTCGGAATTGAAATTATATTCGCAGCATTAAATTCACCGGTTGCCATGATAGGAGTCGAGGTAAGAAATTCGTAGTCCTTAGAATCAAATAATTGAAACGATCTCCCAATTATTCGTTGAATTTCATTTTGACATTCTTGAACTATTGCTGTTTCCAAGTCATTTAGTAAATTGTCATTTCCATCGCTATTTAATAATAAGAAATTCCCCGTTTTTTTCTGACTAATATTTAGCCCTATTTCCGTTAAGTACCTATTGATGACCTGATCCAGTTGGATGTAATTCCAGAATACCACTTTGCGATTTTGACTATTAATATTTTGGACAAGTTCCATAAATGCTCCTTGCATTTCATTCTCAATATCTTTAAAATCTAAAACAATAGGGTAATCAGTTCTAACTTCATTAGTTATTTGATTAATTACTTGTGCCGATTCAGGGGTAAAATTGCCGATTGACAAAAGACCCCCGGTTTGCCAGGTAAACCATTGGACTCTTAAATAAACAAAGTTTGGACTATCTATAAATAAGTTTTTCAAAATTCTTTTTTTATTTCAAATGATATTCTTGTGCCTATTAGTCTATGATCATGAATTTTCCAATAGCCTTTAATGTAGTCTTCTGGATCTAAAAATACTTTTGAAGGTCCCAAAATATTTTTGACTTTAAGTTCAAACGAATCATTGTCATGTTGATTAACACCGTCTTTTGCTTTTTCCCATAGCTCTCTTTGCCATCTGAACTCAGCATTATAAGATGAAATATTTATCCAACCATAATTTTTATTAATATCCTCATATTTAATCGTTTTTATATTTAGAATATCATCTATAACATAACGAAGCCCCATACTCTTTTGCTTTATAATACAACCCAAAAGAACTGCCTCTTGGTGAGACAATAATTTATTATTTGTTAGATGAGGATAACTTTTTTTAAGTGATCTAGGGAACCCAATTCCTGAATCACAAACCGCAATCGTAACTCCAGTCCGTGATGATTGAAACGCAACAAAAGCAATATCTTCAGAATGAACCAATGCATTAACTATTAACTCCACGGTTGCATTTGCTACTTTCACAACGAAATCTTGGTTCCTAAAGTTCTTAAGAATAGAGGATGTTCTTAAAAGTAAATTTGGAAAAATCTTCTGTTTTAATTCAATTTTAAAGTCAATTAAATCTTCAACATCATCAAAATCTTGAGCGCTGCGATAATCTGAGAAATATAGAATTTTGGTAGATTCATTTGTATTCCCGGAATTATAACCTCCTATCATACCCTTTGGCCATTCAAAAATCCCAAACCTATCAGAAATTTCAAATAATCCAATATCTTTCCAAAGGCCTAAAAGGTTTGGATCCCATGCAAGTATAACTTTTGTTGGTCTCCCCGTGTAGTCACTTACTTTCTTGGCTAATGAAACGAATGCGGTCAATGCAGAAATTTTAAATCTTTTGTACTGAACGTTGCGAAAATCCCAAATCACTTCAGGAGATTCTCCCCTTATGTAGGATTCTCTCAATTCAGTCATTTTGGCACCTAAATAATATTGTAGACTACCAAAGCTGGATAATGGACCAATGTTTACCTCTAAATATTTCAAAAAATTAATTTGTGTTTAAGAACTCAGTATTTAAGAAGAAACCTCAAACAACTGAAAAAAGCTAGGGGAGAATTCAAATATAATAAATAAAGATTAGTTGGGGTTTAATTAATTCTAAAATTAATTGCTCTTTCACAGTAGTATATCATCTAGTCATGAGAGAGTTTGAGAAATAAATAAAAGTGAATTTCACATATAACTTTCGCTTTCCTGAAAGCAAACTCACGCTCTTATATAGCCTCACTCACTGAACTCCGAAGGAGAAGTCACGATTAGCTAGAATCGTATACACTATGAAAACAGCATTGAGCCTACCAGGTTCAACCCAACCCAATTATTTTCAATTCCGTACATTTATAAAGCATTAACTCCACTCTAAACACATAGCTATGAAACACATACTCTCAACCTTCCTACTAGCAACCCTCCTCCGCTTGGCTTCGGCGGGTATGCATAACCTGCCAACCGGTTCGCATGGCGATGCGATGTAGGCAAGTGCAGCACATTATAGTACAGTTTCAGCGAAAACACTTAATAGCGCGCGCTAAAGCTAAGGAGGCCTTAGAATCTTCGGTGCGCCCCACATTACTCCTACCATCCATATTTTATTAAATAGGAAGTCGTGAATCTCAGTTGAGATTTATTTGGCCTTGCTACGCTTGCCCCAATCTCAACTTTCGATTTCCCCTCCCCGCCTATCCACTCCCACCAGATAGGCAAGCCGTACGCGCACATCACCTCAGGAAATTAGTATTTCGTTCTAGCTAAAAACTCTTACAATGTACAGTGAAAATCCTCTAAAACTCTAGGTAAACACCTCTGCTTTCTTTTTAATTCTTCGCCTATATTCGCCTGACTATTAATCACTTAATACCTATTCAAATGAATTCACTCATCAATTCCTTGAACCTACAACCGACAAAAAATAGATTTTTATCCTGCTGTCTTATCCTACTATTGGGACTTACATTCGCAGGTTGCGGCAGTACCAAGATCAAGTATATCCAGCACAAGGCCAGTACCAAATTGAAACTAGCCGATAATACGATACTCACGGCACCTTCGGGAAAACACTATATGCTGTACCTGGTAAACTGTATCGATAACTCCAAACGCAACGAGGGATTCTATTTTACGGCAGACCGCCTACTAGAAAATGGACAGTACCGTGTAAACGACGTGTCGCTTATTTCTAAACTGGTTGGGACCGGCGACGTAGAAACCAATATTGGTCAGGTGGTTTTTGAGGTCTCAGGAGCCCCGGAACCCTATTTTTATAACCTGAACTATGCCTCCTTTGGTTCGGAAAAAGTGTTTATGATGAACCAGACGACTTCAGGATCGGTTTACGGCCCTGCTTATTTCATTGTCGATATGATCGACCTGAACGATTCGTCCAATAATTCCTCTCCATTTCTTGGTGACAATCTTTGCGCGAATAAAGGTTCCTATCATTAAGCATTGAATTAAGACTTCCCGACACCGACTGACGCATGAGTTCATCTCCTACAGATCGTGGTTGCAAACGTTCCTTTTCCCACATGGTCCTTTGAAGATCCGGACCGGACATTCCCTTGACCGCATAGGCCGGTTGGGTTCCTTATAGATCCATTCCACCATCGCGCTATAACTGGTATAAAAGACTGATGCTCACCAAGAATTCGACTACCTAGTTCGTAACTCCTCAATAATTTGAGCATCTACCCACATCCTATCGTAGGGAGGGTTACAACGCGGGCAATAGGACAGGTATTTTCCGTCCGGGGTTACATAGCCTCCGCCGTCCTCGCCATCGGTGTTTATTTTATCTCCAAAGTTAATCGCGTCCCCCCAGGAACCATCCTCCAATTTAAAACTGATATACATATCACCATCGCCATGTCCCCCTTCCATTTCACTATCCCATATAATATAGGACTCATCATAGGCAATAAAAGGATGTGCCAGCCAACTACCGCTATTAATGGCAGGACCAAAAGGTTTTGGGGCTTCCCACTTCCCGTCTTTCAACCGAGAAAACCAAATTACGCCAGATCCGTCAGATGTCCATTCGTCGAAAACCAAGGTTCCAGTTCGAGATGCCGTCAAACGCATGATGGGGAGTGTATCAAATGGGGCACCTATGCTTTTTATCTTTGACCAACCGGACTTGGTACGTTCTATATATTTATCCCTGGAGTATAAGGTATCACTACCTGAGGCATGAAATTGGTAGTTCTTCCAGACACGATCTTCCTTGCGGAAACTGACAACCAGAGGACTCAAAGGCAGCTTATTACCGGATGTGAAGTAAAACTCTTCCAGATCCTCACCGTGCATCCCTCCCAGCTCCCAGTCGGAATCCGCCGCAAATGATTGGGGCGTCATGCCGGGGGGCTCAAGCCCAAAGTAGAGGGCTTCATTGGAAAGTGCTTCACTGTCGTTTGCCTTCTGATCTTTAGTATTGCAGGCACTAAAGAGCAGTACTATTAAAAGGGTATAAAAGATACTTTTCATAATTCAGATTTTGATTGGTTTGTCAATCATAAATAAAAGCTGGTAAATTCTGTTTGCCGGAAGTCTAAGGGTGCTGTTTTCGTGCTCCTGTCTTTATTCTTTTGGCTTTTAATGGCTACTCAGCAATTGGTTCATTTCTATATATTAGAGGGTCTTTAGCAGTCTTTTAGCAAGTGAATAATCCGGATCAATTTTCAGTGCTTTTTCGAATAGGCTCCTGGCTTTTTCAGGCTGACCTTGATTTCTACGGACAACACCCATTCCGACATATGATTCCTTAGCTTCAGGATACTCTTCTAAGGAATATTCAAAGATTTTTTCTCCTTCAATTAAATTCTTCTTATTCATTATCACGTCAGCTCCAAGACTAAAAATGCTCGATATAGGTGGTTGGATCTCATACCCGTATCTTTTGGATAACATATCGAAATGTTGTTTCACTTCATCCAGGGTGCCTAAATTTTCGTAGGGACTAAAGTCAGGATACAACGCGACAAGAAACTGTGTGAAATCGGTCGCCGGCACATGGCCCTGATGCATCAATTCATCCACTTTATAGGTAAAACCCTCTGGTTTATGGTTCTCTAAAACATTAGAAAATTCAGAAACATAATTTGTTAATCCCTCGTCATCACTGTAAATGATGTGTAGCAACCTGTCTTCCTCAAGAGTTTTTAACGGACCTGTTTTTATCTTTTGTAGCATCACCTCCGGTATGACACCAAGGGAAGGGCTGCTTGCAAAATAGCTATTAAACAAAAGCGGGTTGTTGAGCAGCGTATAAACACTGAAAAACCCACTGTTAGAAGCACCAAAAAGCACATTATACGGAGCGGTCCGGTATTTATTATCCACATACGGCATCAATTCTGTTTCGAAGAAGGTAATATATCCATCTGGAATTGTGGTGTCTTTATCTTCCCTTGTAGGCAACAAAATGCTATTTCCTTCGGGCAGATCTACTCCAATGAGTATCATCTCAGGTATTTGCGTCTCACCCATGTAGTCAAGTGTACCAGCTAACATAGCGAATCGAGCTCGGTAATCTGCATCCAACATATACAGCACGGGATAGGTGTTCCGTGAGCTATCGTAATTAGCAGGTAAATGAATCGATAACGGAACAGTTTTGTTTAAAACCGTTGACTCAAGTGAAGCTATTTCTCCTAAGGTAACTGCTGGTCCACCTATCGTTGGTGAATCATTGTTTTCTGATACTTGGGCTTGGGCTATACAAGCAAAGAGAAAAAAGGTGATAACCAGTACTGAAATAAAATGTTGCTTTTTCATATTTTGTTTTTATAAAGATTAATTCTTGGGTTTAAGATTCTCGATAATTTTTGCATCTACCCAGTAGATATCTACATCCATGTTATCATAGGTAGTGCCGTTATCGATACGTCTGTTGAAGAGAATATACTTGCCGTCTGAAGTAACAGTCGCATAAGCTTCCCATTTATTGGTGTTGACTGCTTCACCCATATTGATTGCAGGTCCCCATGAGCCATCTTTTTGACGGAAACTAATATAGAGATCAGAATCCCCAAAACCTCCTTCCCGCTCACTATCCCAAATGAGGTAGCTCTCGTCCGGCGCGATGAATGGATGGGCAGTCCATTCTCCGGTGTTCACCACCGAATCCATTTTTTTCGGCTCCTGCCGTACGCCGTCTTTAAGCGTTGAGATGCGGATCACATCACCGCTTTTAAAATCGTCAAACACATAGGTACCCTTTGATGAGGCTGTAAGGCGCATAATGCCCCAATCCTTACGGTCAAACATGGGGCCTAGGCTTTTGCGTTCGGACCAGCCATAGCCAACACGGTCCTTGTAGCCTTTGGCCAAATGCATTCGGGAACCATCGGGAGAGAATGATATTTCGCCCTTGCGCTTAAATGAAGTGTATTTTTGCCAGACATTGTTTTGTTGCCGGAAGCCTATTACAGTGATGGGTGAGTCATCGTTGCTTTGTGTAACGAAGTAAAACTCTTTCATGCCTGGCGCAAACACCCCCTCGATCTCCCAGCCTCCTTTGGAAATAATGCCAGGGGCAAATGGCTCTGCGACCAAGCCCGGTGGCTTTTGTCCCATCAGTGGGCCCTCCAGGTCTGGAAAGTTGAATTCATCATTCTTATTTTCCTGGGCAAGACCATAATTGATAATTATAAAATGAATTAAAAGTAGCAGTAGTGCTTTGTTCATCATAGATCTATTTTTTAAAAACATCATTTTTATGATTTGTGATTTCATTTTTTAAGGGATTTATTATTTTTCATCCAACACCACCCGAAATCCGAAATAGTCGTACAATTCCCCGGTAAAGGCACTTCCATAGCGAAAAGCGACACTGGAAATTAAGGCATTAACATTCCAGCCTCCCCCGCGTATGACACGCCTATCACCTTCCCTGGCACCCGTAGGGTTATTTTTCGGACTATTGGCGTAATAATCGCTTGCATATTTATCCTTGCACCACTCCAAGGTATTGCCACTCATATCATAAAGACCTAATTCGTTGGCCTTTTTGCTTGCGACTTTATGGATCCTATTACCTGAATTACCATCATACCAACCCACTTCCTCTAGGTTGTTTGAGCCACTGTATTTATAACCTTTGGATTTAAGACCACCACGAGCCGCATACTCCCATTCTGCCTCATAAGGGAGACGTATTCTTTGCTCTAGTTTTGCTGAAAGCCAGTCGGCATAATCCATGGCATCACGCCAACTTACATTTACAATGGGGTGATTGTCTTGCCAACCCCAAGAAGGTTCTTTGGGCATTGGAACTCCGGTGGAATCGGAATAGGTGCGGTACTGGGCAACGGTTACCTCGGTTTCGCTTATATTAAAACTTTTTATGGTGACTTCATGGGTAGGTCGTTGATCTTCATGGCCCTTACCCCACTCGTCGCCCATGGTATAGGTTCCACCTTTTACGTGAACAAATGATGGATAATTTTGCCCAAAGCCAACGCCTGTCATTAATATGATGCAAAGACCGATTAATTGTATTTTGTTCTTCATTTTTTATTCTGAATGATTGATCTTTATAATGCCTTTGGGTTATTTGATCTAAGCCGGTTTTATTCAAGGCTATAATTACATAACAGTTTAAAATTAATGTATAATTCAGGTTTTAGATCGTAAAGATGATAAACCAAACAATTAAATGATAAAGTCATTTCGTCATTGATATCCCGCTCTTGTATAATAATTAAGATAATTTCTATTCATAGATGGTATATTTATGCGATTTTTAAATGAATACATGATTAAAAAGTCAATACAGCATACAATCCTTATAAACATAGGCGCCTTTTTATTGGTGCTTATTCTTGAGATATTAAGTATGTGGGCGATTAAGGATAAATTTGATTCTAATTATTCGTTTTTTCTACATAGTCTTTATTATACCATTGCCATTATGTCCATCATATGGGTAAATCATTTTATTCTCATTCCCTTTTTTTTTGATAAAAAACGCTATTTTTTATATACAATACTTCTTTTGGGGAGTGTGTTTTTTGTGGCATATTTGAAAGGATATGAGAAGGATATCTGGTATGGTGTTTATAAAATGATCTTTTTTCTAATTTATACTACCGGAGCGGGTATGTCTGCGTTTTTCTTAAGAAGAAGTATAATGCTCAGAAAAGAAAATGCTGAGAAAGAAAAATTACAAAAAGAGATGGAGCTAAACTATTTAAAGGAGCAGGTGAATCCTCACTTTTTATTTAACTCATTGAATAGTATTTATTCACTTTCCAGACAGCAATCGCCGGAAACTCCAGATCTTGTCATGCAGCTTTCAGAATTAATGAGGTATCAACTAGAGAGTGCTAAAAAAGATACCGTTTTATTAAAAGAAGAGCTTGAGTTTATAGAAAATTATTTGCTGCTTGAAGAGAAAAGACTGAGTAAACGTTGCACTGTTGAATTTTTAATTGAAGGAGAGCTGTCAAGCTTAAGAATTGCTCCCATGTTGCTCATCCCCTTTGTTGAAAATGCCGTTAAACATGGTGCCCAAAGCACTAATGAACAGAGTACCATAGATATTTCTGTGTCTATAAAAGATACGTCACTTCAATTTTGTGTCGTTAATTCAAAGCCTCCATTGATTGCTACATCAAAAAGAGTAGGAACGGGACTTGAAAATGTGAAAAGACGCTTAAATCTGTTATATCCGAATGCCCATCAATTAGAAATTGAGGATAAGGAAAAAGTATATCGGGTACATTTATCCATTGACTTAGCAGTATGAGTATTATAAAATAGTATATGATTAAAATTGGCATTATAGATGATGAACTACTGGCACGCAAAGTGTTAGAAGAGTATTGTTTTAAAATTGACAACTTTGAATTGGTGTTAAGCACCGGAAATCCATTGGAGTTTATCAATTTCATTCAGCAAAATGAAGTTGACCTTATTTTTCTGGATATAGAAATGCCCGAACTGAATGGCATGGAAATTTTGCGCTCTATGATAAAACCTCCTAAAGTTATTTTGACAACAGCGTATTCGGAATATGCATTGGAAAGTTATGACTATGGGGTTGTAGATTATTTATTAAAACCCGTAAAAGTCGAACGTTTTTTAAAAGCCATAAACAAAGTTTCAGCCTCAAAAATAATGCAACCTGAGAAAATTAGTGGAAATGAAGAACTTCAAATAAAACATGATGGTATTCCTGTGAATATTTCATTTGGATCAATTCTGTACATTCAGAGTTTTGGAAATTATTTGAAGATTTTTACCGATTCAAGAATGTACTTGATCTCTGAAACACTAATTAATATCACAACATTATTATCTGAAAATTTCCAACGAATTCATAAATCATATATCGCTAATTTGAATAGAGTTTCAAAAGCAACTAAAACACATTTGTTAATTGAAGATAAAAAAGTACCTGTTAGTAAAATGTATAGGGTTCTTGTTTTTAAGAAATTGGAAGTAATAGCGAAATTATAATTCGCATTCGCATTCTATAATCTCACCTTAGCTATAGCCCTTCCTTCCGGCTAGCAGGTTCGGTGAGCATTGAATTCCCTTCCTCTCCGTTCCACCTGCGATCAAAAGCTCCGGCTATCAAACGAGGATACAACCGCTTAACATCAACTCCACCCAATTATTTTCAATTACGTACATTTATAAAGCATTAACTCCACTCTAAACACATAGTTATGAAACACATACTCTCAACATTCCTGTTAGCAACTATACTGCTCTCCTGTAATTCAGAAAATACCAAGGATAAATCCAATAGTAAGTCAACAAATGAGACTGCCGTGACTGAGAAAGTTGCTGAGAAGGTCAATGCCAATTTAAAAGAGATCAATACCGATGAGGCGCTGGTGGCCACTGCCCTACTCGCAGCACCCGCCGAGAGTAGAGAGAGCTGTACCGTTATTGGGTACAACATGGCCGGGGAATTTGTCACTTTTAAGGAGGGAAACAATGACTTTATCTGTTTGGTGGATGATGTGAACAAGGTTGGATTCAACGCAGCTTGTTACCATAAAAGCCTGGAACCATTTATGGCCAGAGGACGGGCATTGAGAGCCGAAGGAAAAAACAGAAATGAAATATTCGATATTCGGGAGGAAGAGATCAAATCGGGGAAACTTTCCATGGGAGATCCAGGAGCGACCTTGCACATTTACTTTGGTGCCAAATCCACATACGATCCTGCAACCTCCAAAGTGGACGGCGCGCAATGGCGTTATGTAGTGTATTTGCCCTTTGCTACGGCAGCATCCACAGGATTGCCGGAGGACCCCATCGCACCCAATCACCCGTGGATCATGGATCCCGGAACGCACAGAGCGCATATCATGATCTCGCCGGTGGCTGAGATTGAGGAGTAGTTCTTTTTAACCTCAATTGATGAGGTATAACAGTCTCGCGTCCAAATGGTTTATCGGTTACATACACGATGTGCGAACCCCCCAACGTCCAGCAAGCGACGTTTGGTGATCTTTTCATCAGATTAGTCGTACCACAGCTCAACTCCCCCACTCATATCGCTGAAATTGGACAAGGGTTTCAGGATACCACCCAGCAATTCAACGAGCAGTTCGTGTGTGTTTGTTTTTGTTCAGGATTCCGATTGGGAGCTAAGTATGCTGCCCTAGTTAATCAATCCTTCTCTCAGCGCCTTGGCAATTGCCTCTCCCTGTGATTGCACGTGTAGTTTGTCGTAGACGTGTTTTATATGAGATCGAACGGTTTCGATACTGATTGATAGGTCATCCGCAACCATTTTATAACTATTCCCTTTAGATAGGGAAACGAGCACTTCGATTTCTCGAGGAGTTAGTTTGTAATCCTCCAGAGCCCTCGGAATGGGCTTTTTCTTGATGTTATTAACCACTAACCGAGCTATCGCGGGACTCATAGGCGCTCCTCCATCCAGAACATCACGAATAGCCGTAGACAGTCTTTCTGTGATGTATTTTTTGAGCAAATAGCCATTAGCCCCCGCATATAACGCATCATACACCGAGGTGTTATCGTCAAAAACGGTGATCATCAAAATAAGGACTTCGGTATCCAACTCCCGAATCTGTTTTACTCCCTCAATCCCTGTCATTCCAGGGAGATCGATATCCATTAAGACCACATCGGGCTTGTGTTTTCCCAAATGATATTGGACTTTCTCGCAATTGGGAAAATCTCCAACTATTTCGAATTCTTTTTCCCGCCCTAGCAATCCAACCAGGCTTGCCCGCAAGTCTTCGTTATCCTCGTATATTAAAATCTTAACGCTCATTGTATGTTTGATTTTTGAGGACGGACCAAATTCTCCTTAATTTTTAATCTGAATTTGATCTTCACCCCTTGACCCACAGCCGCATCAATTAGTAAATTACCATGGACCTCTTCGGCTCGGGTATGCATGTTTCGAATCCCATTGCCTCTAAGCACTTTATGGGTTTCAAACCCCAGACCGTTGTCTTTAATCACTAGTTGAAATTGACCATCAGTGAAATCCCCATAAATATCCACTTGGGTCGCCTGGCTGTATTTTAAAATATTGTTCAGCGCCTCTTTGGCGATCAAATAGATATTCTTACGCTCTTCCGGGTTTAGTTTCACATCCTCGACGTCTTCAATCTCCTGAAACGAAAGCTTTATTTCTGAAGGTTCCAATAGGTCTGCGGCATATTCCTTGATCTTATACATTAACTTATCGAGGCTGTCATTTAGAGGGTTGACCACCCAAACCATATCCCCCATTTTTTCCATCATTCCGGAGGCATGATCATTGATCTTGTGCAACTGTTTTTTAACTGCTTCGTTCTTCTGAATATCCTGACTCGCTATTTTACTCATGATGTGGATGCTGGTTAACGTAGACCCCATCTCATCATGAAGATCACGTGCCAATTTACTTCGCAGTTGCTCTTCAGATATATATTTTGAAATACGAACCGCACAAATACCTGCGACCTTCTCCAAAAACTGAAGATGGTGTTTTTTATAAAAGTTCGCATTGGGGTGTTCCGAATCGATGATCGCAAACAGTTCTCCGTCCACCCAGATAGGTACGGTGATCTCTGATAAGGCGTTTTTATGATCGACAATATAATTGGGATCGCGGGCAGTGTTTCTGGTTATTTTAGAATTTCCGCTTTGTGCGACACTACCTACAATACCCTCATGCATAGGAATTTCCATTAAGTTGATGATTTCCTGACCGTAAGGATTCTTACTTCCATAGGCTGCTTTTTGGACCAACAAATTCCTTTTTTTGTCAACGAGGTAGATCACACAATCAACAAACCCTATTTTTTCAACACAATTCCGGGCTGTATCCCATAGAATTCCATCAACTGTATTTTGCCCATACAGGGAAGTTGCAAAGGAATTAAGCAGTTTTTCATTCTTTAATTTTCTTCGGAAGGATATGATGCCTCTATACAAGATAATTCCAATGATCACAATCACGGCGAGGATAAACCAGTTGGTTTTCCAAAAAGGAGGTGTAATTGTAAAATGAAAAACATCATGAGACGGATGCCAAATCCCATCCGAAGAGGCCGCACTGACACGAAATTGATAGTCTCCGGGGGATAGTTCCCACAGCGTCACTGCCGAATTGGTTCCATGATCGTACCATTTACCATTTTCGGTGAGCTGGTAGCGGTATTTTATATCATCGGGATTACCGAAATACGGAGTGCCTAAGCGAATATCTATATTATTTTGACGGTGCGTAAGTTTTAGATGTGACGATAACATCCCTTCGGCATGCGATACTTCAGGAATTTCGATCTTTCTAACATACGGACGTAGATCTTCCGGATGCGTTTTAATTTTTTCAGGATAAAAATAATTGACCCCGTTAGTGCCACCAATAAAAACAAGGCCGTTTTTACTTTTTATATAACTATTGGCATGGTAAAAGCTTCCTCTAATGTTCTCAGCATAACCGAACGAAATTTCCCTTGCTGTCTCCGGCTCATAGCGATGTAGTTGATTTTCGGAAACAAACCAAATAACACCGTTGCTGTCCTCAAAAATGGTGCGAATGTCCTTGTCATAAAGAGCAGGTATTATTTTCTTAATACTTAATGCTACATCTTTTTTATCACTAAAGTAGACTCCTTGTACCGTACCAAAATAATAGCCATTTTCGGTTTCAAGCATACAATTAGTGCGGACGTCTTCTAAGGGCCCTTTGATCTGACATTCAAAATTTAAGTCGGAATCCAGACAAAACATACCTTTATAGATAGTGCTGATAAAAATTTTACCGGAACTAGTCTCTAAGGAGAACAATACGTTGGAATCGCCTCCCGGAAACTCCAATTCCGATAATTCAAAAGTGGCTCCATCCAAAATGTAGGCCCCATCTCTTGCACACACGATGTGATTGCCGTTTTCGAGTGTTTTGATCTGCTTTACGAAATCCTGCTCGCTCTTCTCTTGCAGTAATCTGCCACTTTCATCCGAAGAAAACAGCGGCTTTCTAAAGGATTTATCTTTAAGATTGTAGATCCAAATTCCTTTATTGGTCTGCCCAATAATTAGGTTAGTACCATCATAGACTAGACCTCGAATGGAAGGATGATTGAGCCCATCGTCTGAACCTTCTTTTGCCATGAGCTTAGAAAAACTATTATTGGCAACATCCCAATGTGTTAGACCATTAACGGTGGCTAACCATAATTCACCATTTTCGACTTCGGCAAAATTGCGCACATCACGCGTAAATTGATGTTGAGGATCAGAACCATCATTTTGAATGAAATTTATAGTTTCACCTGAAATATTAAATTTGATCAGGCTATTTTCGGTACAGGCCCAAATTTCACCATCTTTATCCATGTGCAAGCCCATATAACGCTGTTCCAAATAGGGTTTGCCTTCATAGGAAAGATTGACGGTTTTCAGATCCTTGGTAATGGCATTAAAAAGCAATAATCCTCTGGAGGTTGCTAGATAATTTCGTTCTCGGTCTACTGGCAGTACGTCAAATAATAAAATAAATTTGTCGGTTCCTGGTAAATTAAGTCTCTTTTCTTCTTTGGTCAGAAAATTATAGTACCAGCATTTGCTTTCCCAATTGCAGACAATCACATCATTTTCATCAAGCACTTTTACATCTTTGAGCGCACTCACTATTTTCCATTGTTTTTCACCTGTTAACATATTGTGACGCCAAACCGTATCTTTTACAGGATAATATAAAATAGGATCATGATATGAAAATGACTCAAAGCGAATCCATGCCTCCTTCCTAATTTGCGCGGATGGGTCCTTGGTTAATTGAAATGTATGCAAGGAATCGTTCCATCCGTAAATTCCGGATGAAGAAATATAATAAACCTGCCCAGCATTACTTTCGAAGACAACTTTTCTGAGTTCGTCTGATGGACTATCTGTTATTTGTTCAAATGCATTCCCTGGCTCGTCAAATAGAAAGACCGCTTGCCGGGACGAAACCCAAATTCTACCTGTACCATCCACTAATAGCGATTCAAGTCGTTCCCCTCTCAAAAAAGTCTCCACGTTCTTGCCGTCAAAGCGCTGCACCTGATTGTTATGCATGGTCCATATGAAACCTTCCTTATCTCTGGTCACACTTCTAAAAAGGTGAGTTTCAAGTCCCTGACTCTGAGTAAATTTTTGAATAGGATACTCGGGCAATTGGGAGTACGACGGCAGTATAGAAGCTACCCAAACAAGGAGAAAACAATATATGCGTAGAATTAAATTCATACAACGTAAAAAATATCGCAAGCGATTATCAAAGGTAAGGAAAGGGTATCATATTGTATATCACATATATATGGGATTGTGTAAATCTTTTTACCTAGCGACATTTGTAATACAAGAAACGATGCAATTAACGCAATGTAAAGGCAAGCATTATTTATAGCAAAATATAGAACTAACGTGTCATCAGATTAAAGGCACCTGAACTCGGTTTAATTATGCCTGCTGTCAAACCTAAAAATAGAAAGTTATGAAAACAACAAAACAACAAATTAAAAGTAAAGGCTTCAAGTTCACACAGAGGCTAATGACTTTTGGCATAGTAGTAGCGCTTCTAATGGCCTGTAGCAGTTCAGATAATGATCCCGTCGAGCCTGTCGCAAATCTATTTGGGAATGTGTCGGGTATTATCCTTGACGAAAGCGGCAATCCATATCAGAGTGTGGAAGTGATTTTAGATAAAGCCGGACAGACCGAAGAACTCGCATTTACAGATCCCGCCGGAACTTACCAGATGAACAACGTAGCGGTGGGTAACTACAATCTAAGTATATCGGTGCCGTTGGGAAGCGATGTTACAAATGCTAATCCGAGATCGGTGTCCATACAAGATGCCGCCACCACAACGGCAAACTATAATATTAGAATCAGCCCCAATGCAGCCTTCTATGTGCTGGCTCCCAAAGATCCAATGAAGGAGGTTAGAAACGCAGACGGAGGTGTTCCAACGGGCGATGATCTATTGTACACTCCTGTTAACGTGTCCGATCCAACAGGGCCAAATAATCCAATTGTAGCGCCCGATGGTCATCATATAAGCTTAACAGAATGGGTGACCGTAACAGGCAGCGCAACTGTTTCCTGCGACGGTGGGATCACCAAGTATTCTTTGGAATTTACAAACCTTATTCCTAACGGTGTTTACACCATATGGAATGCGATACTAAATAAACATCTGGAACCCACTCAAGGTATAGATTTTTCCGAGGATATCTCTGGCATGGGTGCCCTAGGAGACGGGGAATCGAATATAGTGATCGCTTCTGAAACGGGTGAAGGTGCAATCGAAGTAAGCGTGATGCCAGGATTCATGACAATGTTTGGGTCACATCCCCCTTGTGGTATAGCCAATTCTCCTGGGCTCATTTTAGTGATGAATTATCATATAGACGGGCAAACTTATGGAGATTATCCAGGTCCTGATAGTCAGGATGTTGCACATATGTTGGTTTATTATTAAGAGTCTACAGAACTACAATTAGAGATTTTTTTCAGAATTGAGGACTCCCCTATCCTTGTCATAAACATCGTAATTATGAAAAAGCAACTTATTATTCTTCTCTGTATCATTACAGCTGCAGTATGTAACGCACAAGTGGGGATTGGCACGATTGTACCGGAAGCACTTTTGGATATAAAATCTTCGAATCAGGCGACTCCAGCCAATAACGACGGAATATTAATACCTAAGATTGATGAGTTTCCATTAATCGATCCTACAGCTGCAAAAGATGGCCTGTTGATATATGCCTCGGGCTCTGGGAGTATTACAAAAGGATATTATTATTGGGATGACACAGCCAGTAGTTGGATTTCAATTGGTACGGGTGTAGACGACATAGATTTTTATGAAGAAGGAACGACCTCTGCTCCCAATGACATTACGGACGATATGTATACCATGGGGAATCTGGGTATTGGTAAAAGCACGGCCGATTATAAGCTGGATATTGAAGAAAGCGCCGGGGGAAGGGGTGCATTTATTCACATGACAGGTACAACAGATGTAACTACCTACGGTTTGCTATCTGAGTTTAGTAATTCAGGAAACGGGAGCCATGTAGGAGTGTTTAGCAGATTGCTGGGAGACGGCAATGGAGATCATCGAGCGATATGGGGCGTCGTTGATGGATCCGGAACGGGCACTCATACTGGCTCCTATATTACAATGTCTGGAGATGGTAGCGGACAAACAAGAGGGTTTGTGGCCTCCATTTCTGGTAATGGGGTTGGCAGTCAGCGTGGAACCTTCGTAAATATTGCCAATACGGGTAATGGAACTCACTATGGTGGAATCAATTTTCTTCAAGGCGATGGTGATGGGTCGCAATTAGGGCTTTACAATCTTTTACAAGGAAACGGCACAGGTGATCATTATGGCACGTGGAGTGATGTCCAGGGAACGGGTGATGGAGATCAATATGGTACACGCAATGGCGTATCAAACACAGGTAGCGGAACCCATACGGGCACTTATAACATACTTTCTGGAACGGGAACGGGAATTCAGTACGGCATTAACACAACGATAGATAATTCGGGAAACGGAGGTCATATTGGGGCCTTGAGTACATTAAGCGGCTCTGGTTCCGGTACTCATACGGGATATCAAGCAACTTTGACTGGAAATGGAAGTGGTCAGACTCGGGCCTTTGTGGCCGGATTTAGTGGAAGTGGCGATGGAGATCAGCTAGGGGTATATATCAACCTTGGCAATACAGGCGATGGATGGCATACCGGTACGTTGAATAATTTGACGGGCGATGGAAACGGAACACAGGTTGGAAATCATAATGTACTCGATGGGAATGGTACGAATACACATTATGGAGTTCGTAGTGACCTGTTAGGAACTGGCACGGGTACCCAGGTGGGTTCACGGCATAGAATGTTCAATACAGGGAGTGGTGATCACTTTGGGGTATACACTACCCTTTCGGGTGCGGGATCGGGAATTCAATATGGTGTAAATAACGAAATAACCAATTCTAGTGACGGCGTACACTATGGTGTTTATAATTCCTTAACTGGATCTGGAATTGGAGACAAATATGGATCCTATACGCTAATAAATTCAGGCGCTGGTGGGACACATTTTGGAGTGTATTCCGATGTGCAAAAGGCTGGAAGTTTTGCCGGTTATTTTCTAGGTGATGTAGCGGCGGATGGTAACACATTGTTTGTAGATGCAAGTAGCAACAGGGTTGGTGTTGGTACAGGTACCCCGGCATTCACTCTGGATGTAGTTGGTGATATCAACACCTCTGGGAGTATTCTCCAATCGGGGGTAGCCTATAGTTTTCCAGACTATGTCTTCGAAAGTTATTTTGATGGTGCTTCGGAATTTAATTCAGCATATAAACTCATGGAATTGGATGAAATAGAATCATTTCTGAAGAAAAATAAACACTTACCCGGGGTTCAAAGTCGAGCCGATGTGCTGGCAAATGGCTGGAACATCACGGAGGGTGTACGCACGAATCTAGAAAAGGTGGAAGAGTTATTTCTGTATTCGATCGAGAGTCATAAAAGAATAATAGAACTAAGTAAAGAAAATCACACGTTGAAATCGCAGTTTAAAGACCAACAGGTTAAAATTGATGCCCTCATCAAAGAGTTGATGGAAATTAAAGTATTCCTGCAAAACAATTTATCCGATCGTAAAGGTGGCGAGTAACTCCGTTTATTTGCAAATAAGACCGTACTAATTTCAATTCCTATTTCGGACCAAATCGTGTCAATCAAAAATATAGATGAGCCGTCTGTCCATAGGATCAACATCGGCTCCAAAGACAATATAGGAGCCATCAATCGTCCATCCTTTGGACCTTTCAGTACCGTACCAAAACTAGTATCACTAATTTGTATCTCTCGATTCGATAGCTATGAGCCTGGAGTATCAGCTTTTTATCAATCAATTATCTTGAATTATCTCGCTCCTACTTACTCTGCTCCACAATCTCCATAAAGGCGCCTTTCATTAGGTCATTGTTAAAGCCATCGACATGATAGATACCAATGGTCGCGTTGTAATCGGGGAAATGAATGACGGCACTGCCCCAGAATCCGTTATGCATAAATCCGGAACCATGGGGTGTTTTTATTTCCCAAAGTCCCATTCGGTACGATTCGGACGTGCGCCCCTGGTTAGTAATTCCGTTTGGACTGAGCATAACTTCAAGCGTTTTTGGATTCTCAAAAATGTTATTGTTGAATAAATGATGGTAGAATTTCGCGAGATCTTCAGTGGTAGAGACATAGCCTCCTCCTCCATAGAGATCCACAGAATTATCCCATTCTGTGGCATCCAAGGATTCAAAATAACTACTCGCCTGTTTGGCAACGCCCGCGGGTTTCGGCTCTAGGCTTTGAAGCCACGTACTAGAGAGGTTTAGCTTGTCAAAATTAATGAGTTCCCTATTTGCTTCAGCCAATCCTTTCCCGGTCAATCGCTCAATGATCTCCCCCAATAGCACATAAGCCGTATCACTATAATGATAGATTTCTCCGGGTTGACCCACCGGATCCCCATGATCTATGGCAAATTGGATTTGCTCCGTCCTAGTCCAACGTTTGTCGGGGTTTTCCATGGCAGCCGTAATATAATCACCACCACCTAAGGCGTAGTCAAATAGGCCGCTAAGATGCTGTAAACAATGTTTTATGGTGATCGCATTGACATCATAGGTATCCTGTCCAAGTATATTTTTGTGATTTTCTGAAATGTACATCCCAATAGGATCATCGATGTCTAGTTTTCCCATTTCGGCTAACCTCAAAATAGAAACTGCCGTAAATGTTTTGGTGATACTTGCAATTCGGAACGGTTGATCGGGAGTTAGTTGGTGCTCTTTAGTCTTACTGTCAAATCCAGCTGCTCCCTGCCAATTAACAGACATGTTTGGCGCATAGACCGCCATTAACACTCCGGTAGAGATCTTAGCTTTATGCTCTAGAAGCTCTTGAAATACTGCTTCTGAAGTTTTTGTTTCAGTGACTTGTGAGTGACCTCGAAGTATTAGAAAAAGGGCCAAAAGGGTAGTAATATAATATTTCATAAATTCTGTTTTTTAGTATAAATAGGTACTCCAACGGTTTGGAATCTCATAAAATCATACAGTATGGTGACGATTGCAAGGCCTTTTCGTTACAAAACATTTCAATCTGAAATTTAATCATAATACTTTTAAAAGAAAACCCATCATGGCTTCCATACAATCAATCGATAGCATTGTAATCGTGCACGAGCACGATTCTTGTATCACTAATAGGCTGTCCGATCAATCAAAAATATAGATCAAGCGCCCGTCCAAATGATCCACATCAGTGCCATATACAATATAGGACCCGCCAATCGTCCATCGCCTGGACCTTCCAATGCCATACCAAAAGGAATATCGCTGATAGAATGATCTGGTTTCAATGTTTTTAGGTCGGGTGATGTAGATGCCCAATTGTTGGAGGAAGTAAAAATTTCCGAAGGAAAAATGATGCCCCACCGTCACTGCCGACGAAAATGCAGAGTCATCCAACGCCTCAAGCTCGGCGATCTTAGCATCGGAATCATCATACCACAACTCCACTCCCCCATTGACCCCATTGATATTGGACAACGGTTGCAGCACTCCCCCTTGCAATCCAATGAGTAGGTGTTGGGTGGATTCGGTTTCGCTGCCGGCAGATCGCAGGCTCGCAAATGATCCGAGATAATAACTTCTGGATCGGTCACGTGTGCGTAATTCCTCTGGCTTACGCTCGAGGCCCTCATAATTAATCGTTCTGTCAATGCCAATAGACACCGTTGGAAAGTTCATTCCTTTGTTGGGCTGTTTGGAACTCCCGTTCGAAATGTGGTTGTAGTTGGCTGAAAAGTTAATCGCATATCGATCGTTCAAATGGTAGTTTAGGTTTAGGGACAGTGCCAGATAGAAACTAAAAGCCGAACTAAATAGCAGATTATCCGGATTGGTAGTTTCATCAAATGTTTTGGTGAGATAAGTTGCGCCAATTGATCCCCGTGCAGAAAACTTTAAGGACCCCAGATAGGTGAAATACGGCTCCACAAAGTAAATTAAGTTATACGAACTCCCCAAAACATCGGGATTCGCATAATTAAAATAGGCCAAGGACAAGCCACTTCGCCCATAGCAGTTACAGGTCTTCCAAGCTTGGTCACTGGTTTTGAGACGGCTGTACTCCAATTGGATCCCGAACGGATTACTTTGGGAGATAGGCTTTACTTCTTCAGAATGAGAAATAATTAGGCCATAATGGGTTTTTAAACTGAAAAAATCCGGGTTTGTCTGCCCCATGGAAAAATGGCAGGTAAGCAACAAGAATACGATCCCACCAATTGTTTTCATATCTAGTGAACTAAAAAAAGGTAACCGCCTGCGATATTTTCGACCCTACTCCTATCCCAACTCCCGGATCACTTTCAAGGCGGTATCGATCTCTTCCTTCGAATTATAAATGTGTACCGAATGACGCAGCAATTCTTTCCCAACCGAACGTGGCTGTAGGCGCTCCTTTTCCCATAGGGTTTTCTGTAGTTCGGGCCCTGTCAATCCCTCAACCGAATAGGTAGTAATACCCGCCGCCATGGCCTCGTTGGTCGATGATGCGATGGATACCTTCGGAATTTCTTTCAAGCCATCCCGTAAATAACCTCCCAATTCCTTGATACGTCCCAACCACTTCTCTGCCCCAATGGTATTGAAAAAATCGACTCCCGCGTCAAATCCTGCCAACAGTCCGGCATTCCCGGTTCCGTTCTGCATCAATCGGAATCCGTGATCTTCCTGATTGTCCCAATGGTAGCTCGCAATCGTGGACCAAACGGATGCTACAACATCCGACTTAACATACAGTATACCACTCCCCGCGGGTGCCAGCATCCATTTATGAAGGCTCGAATAGTAGGCATCGCAATCGATATCTTTTACATCCACCGGAATATGACCCACACACTGGGCGCCATCCAAAACGGTAAATATTCCACGTCTTCTCGCCTCGGCACAGATCTCTTTTACAGGCATCACCGTGCCATAGACCGATACCATGTGTGGAATTGCAATAACCCGGGTCTTTTCACTCACCTCACTATAAATGGCATCATAAATTTCCTGAGGATCATTGGCCGGTACCGGCATGGTGGCTTGCTTGTACACACAACCCCTGCGCTTTGCCAGCAATTGCCAGGCTCCAAATCCGCCGCCATGCTCCTGATTTGTATTCAGCAATTCGTCTCCTTCCTTGAGGTCAAGACCCATTCCCACGTAGTTCATCCCGAAGGTGGCGTTCTGGGTGAGCGAAATTTCTTTGAAATCGCAGTTGATGATCTTCGAGAGCTTGGTACGCAATTCCTCATAGGGAAAATAACCCGTTAACAATTCCGGTCCCGAACCATCTTTATAATCGATAGTAGCCGCTTCCTTGTTATAATGCAGCATGTGATGGATCATTTTATCCAAAACATAACCGGGCGTCGGTCCCATAGTTCCATTATTAAAATAGGTTTGTCCTTCCTTCAATGGGAACTGCTTCCGGATCATTTTCCAATAATCTTCAGCCTGGGGATACGCTTCAAGTAAAGGTTTAAGTGTCCAGTCTTTTTTTAGGTCAAAAGATAGTAAAGGAGTAGCAAGGGCGGCTAGTCCGGCAGTACGAAGAAAGTTTCTGCGAGTATTCATAATTGAGGATTGCAAGGTTAGAAAGTGCTACCTAAGTTACGGTTTTTTAGGCGATTTGGAATTAGAATGCTGATTGGGCAAAACTTATCTCAATGTTTTCACCCGATCCATAAATTGAGCAATGCGATCGTAATTCGGGTCGTTTTCCCAATGACCGGCTTCCTTAAAATGAGATCCAACGATGAAGCCATCACAAAGTGGTGCATAGGTGGCAACATTCTCGAGGGTGACTCCCGACCCAATGAGAACCGGGCCCTCAAAGTGTTCTTTTAATGCCTCCAAATCATCAACCGAAGCCGGACTCGCCGTGTGATCGCCGGTTACCACTACCCCATCGCTTTTAAAGAACTGGGCTGCTTTTGCCGTGTCCAATAAGGACACATCGCTGGTCATGGCGTGAGAGCTGTGCTTCTTTTTGATGTCGGTAAATATGGCGATGTGTTCGGCATCGATCTGCTTTCGGTATCGCAATAATTCTCCTGCCTGCGCATTCATCAAACCTTCATCGGCTATGTGCGCATAAACAAATCCTTCGGCTCGAATAAAATCAATATTAGCCGCTTTTGCGGCCGCCAAAGCTGCTTTGTTAGCACCCGCCAGGATTTGCATTCCAATGGGTAACTGTGTCAATTGTTTAATCTCGTGGGCAATGATCCCCATTAGCACACTGATCTCATGCCCTACTTCCCTATTAAGGTAAGGCAGGTCATGCATATTTTCGATCATTATGGAATCGATTCCACCATCCTTTAATTTCTCAGCTTCAGAGAGTGCCTTATTAATTATTTCTGAAGAGGATAGCGCATTTCCAGGTGTTCCCGGAAGTGCCTGCACGTGGATCATCCCGATAACCGGAAGCTTACTCTTAAAAATGGATCTAAACTTTTGCATTTAGCTATGGTTTCACTTCATAAAATTACCTAAATTTAAGGGAGTTTAACATCAAAACCATAGAACAAATGGCGGTTAATCAAAAAATTACGGTTATAGGGGCGTCTAATATTGACTTGATCGGGTTTTCAAAAGGCAAATTGATCTATAAGGACGCTAACATAGGGTCTTTGGAAACCATCTTGGGTGGCGTTGGCAGGAATATCGCCGAGAATTTAAAACGTCTCGATTTTGATGTTGAGTTCTTGAGTGTATTTGCCGATGATGAATTTTCCAAAACCCTTATTGATTCATGCAACGACATGGATATCTCGATCGAGCACAGCCTCTTTGTAAAAGGCAGTAAAACTTCGTTGTTTATCGCAATCATGGATCGCAATAACGATTTGGCACTTGCATTAACCGCTATGGACATCTACAATGACATTCCGGATTCATTTATTCTCGATAAACTTGATGTAATTGGACAAAACGAATATTGCCTGTTGGAAACCAACTTACCCACTTCCATTTTGGAATTGGTTACTGAAAAGTTACCCAATGTAAAATTCGCATTAGAAGCCGTTTCAGGAAAAAAAGCACTCAAAGCTAAATCGATCCTGGATCGCTTGTATATTCTGAAATGCAATAGTCTGGAAGCTGAGTTATTGAGTGGAATCCAGGTTCAGTATGAAGAAGATTACGAAAAGATGGTGCAGCATTTTCTGGATCTCGGGGTAAAAAAAGTGTTCATTACTTTGGGCTCTGACGGGGTGGCATTCGGTTCAGGAAAAGAAATATATATTTCGAAGAATCGAATAATAACTCCCGTGAACACCACAGGCGCCGGCGATGCATTTACGGCAGGACTTTTCTATGGAGAATTGAAAGGCATGGAGCTTTTCGATATGGTAGGGTTTGCTTCTGCCTGTGCTCTACTTACCATTCAGCATAAAAAAGCAGTCCACCCTGATCTTTGTGTCAAGAAAGTTTTGGAGGTCATGGTCTGATTCGGCATAACTCACTCCTCCTCATCCTCTGCGATGTCCAAATTTTCTTTTAGGCCGATCACATGGACCATGTTGCGAATGGCCGCATACAGCATTAAAATCACACTCACCATAGTCCCGCTTAGCAAGGCAGAGACCGAAAGCGTGACCCAATACAAGGTAAAAAACCATGCTACAGGAACGTTATCCGATTCGGTTACCGGCAAATTGAACAATTGAAAGAATAAAAGTGATACGATGAACAGAATTGTATCGATCTTGGCGATCTTGATCACAAAATTATAGTGTTCGGCTTCCAATTTGCGCTCGGAGCCCGTGCTAATTCCCAATAGGGTTAACAACAAAGCTAGAATTGTCGCAGAAGCCAAAATGATGGTATTACACAACATGTTAATTCCCGGCAAGGTTGAAGCGAGGAGTTCCTTAGCTTGATAACCCGATATATTCCCCACTAGGAAGATTCCAATACCTACAAAAACGCTGGTAATGACTCCCCCCAAAATGGCTCGTTTATCACTGGGTATTATTCCAAAATAGCTCATGGCAGTGATTTGATTACTTCGGAAAGTTACGGGAATTTTGCTTAAATCCCCACTCAAAACAACCGAGAAAAAATTTGCTTTTATCCAGCCAAATCATCAGTCCCCGCCATCAAATAATGATTGCTCGCGGAACCTTCAGTCCGAGCCTTAAAATGAGGCGCGTATTCTGCGTCGTTCATAAAAGCCATGGCCGACTCTTTGGATGGCCACTCGACGATCACCCTAAGCCCAACAGGGTCTGTCGATCCCTCCACGGTCTCATGACTCGCTGTTCTGGAGAGATATCTTCCTCCGTGTTTGGTGACAAGTGCGGTTGCTGTCGATACATAAGCAGGGATCCAGGAGTCAGTAATTGGAGTTACGTCTAATACAGAGTAATAAGTCATAGTTAATAAAATTTAGTTAGTATAATTCGATCATCAATTTACGTAAATTATTGCCAGAAACTATCACTTACTGAGCCGACCGAATCGCTTGTAAACGTTGAAAGCAACATTCGGCCATGCGTTGTTCTACTATTTTGCTGATGATGTCTTTGGCTTGTGTCTGATCCCAACGCAATGAGTCATACCCCGGTTTCACCACATATTCATTATACACCCACTCCTTGATCTTTGCTAACTCATCGTTGTTACTTCGGCAAACTCTCATGAGTTGATCACAATTCAATTTGGAGCCTACATTTTTCAAGAGTTGCTGGTACTGCTTTCTAACAGCACTGTTTGCTCCTTTTATTATAGCCAAATACGATTCAGTAATAAAGGTAAAATAGGCTGTAAAGACCTTTAAAATAGGGAATTTATCAGCCAGCGCTTCCAACGCCTCGTTCATAAATTTGAGTCCTTCCCCAAAGGCCTCGGCGTTTTTGGTTGGCGTACCGTCCGACCCTATTAATTTCCCGATTCGATCTGCATACTCCTGAACTTTATTGGCCAAGTCCTTATATTTTTCCAGCTTGGCCAACTTCTTTGAGATCTTACCCAATCGATCTTGAGCATCTTTTACCCATTTTTTAGCGGACCCGGGATCCATCCCATATTTTTCACCATATTCCACAGCTTGTTGCAAGTTCTCCATGGCGTTCTTGGCATCATTGGCAGCGTTCTTAAGGTCTTGAGAGATCTCATATAGGTCGATCACATCAACAATGGATGTGGCTCCATAGCCCAATTCGTTCATGATCTTCAAGCATTTATCCTTGTCCTTTGCCAAGGCAGCCGCAGCAGCCTTGGCTTCCGCTTTTTGATTCACTGCTAATGCGGCTTGGGCAATCCGTATCTTCTCCTCTTCCTCTTTTATCTTAACTCCCAGAGCGTCCAACTGTTTTTTGGCGTTGTTCTTGTCTCGCCTGGCATTGGCCAGCTTGCCCTCATACCCTTTTTCCAACAGCTTTTTTCTATTAATGACCCCATTGATCTGTGTCCAAATATTGGCACCACACTTCAAATTGTTGATCTGATTAAAAAGCGTTTGATCATTCACTTTTGCCCATGCCTTTAATCGGTTTAGCAAGTCCATGATCTTTACGCAAACGGCATCGATCTTATTATTCCAGAACTGGTCTTCGGCGGATATGGCATCCTTTTTTGTCTGTGCCGCCTCAGCATCTTTCACTTTTTGCGCCAGAACAGCACAGGCGGCAGTTTTTGCGGCGATCTCACCCGGCAGGTTTTTAAGTCGGTCGTTGACCGCATTCAATCGGTCTGTCACTAGTTTCATTTGTTTTTCCAATGCTGAAACTTTCGAATAAATTTGCACCGGCAAGCTCCCTTTGTGATAGGTAGCCGTGCCGTCTCCAGAAACAGTGACAACTCCATATTGATAATGGAATACCCCGTTTTTGTCCCTTCGGGTGCTACCTGCGAAATCCATATTCGTCGTTCTAAATAGAGCCATAATATCTCTATGAATCTGCTTTTGCTGCTCTTTGAGCGTCGCCATCTCATTGGTAAGATCGGTTTGCTCCCGTTTGAGGGCTGCCAATTGATCCAAACATGCCTGATGTGCCTTTTTAGCATCTCTTAAATTGTCATCGATCTTCTTGGCATTGGCCGCACTTAGCTTCCCGCCGGTTCTTTTTTTAAACGCATTGAGACTGTCAACCAGCACTTTTAACGAATCGGCAAATACCGGACGCGCCTTTTCCAAACTCTGATCGATATGCCACAAATACCAAAATTGGCTATGATTTATTCTATACTTTTCTGTGGCTTTTATATATCGATCGCGAGTGGTGTTACGCATACCTTCAAGATTGGCTTTATTCCCTTTGGCGGAATTTAACTGACCTGTAAGTATATTCTTCTCACGCCGTATTTTGGTGAGTTCATCACTTTGCGCAATACTGTAAAACGGATTGCCTTCAAAATTGATGGAAGTGTTGATGGTTTGGGAATTTCCGTTGGAATATAACAAGGTCGTTTCCACAACAGACGCATTGGGTAATCCGAAATTCGGATTTGTATGACTGATCGTATAACCGGACTGGGAATTGGTCAAAAATTGAACTGCAGCTTCCACTTCGGGGTCTAACGGTTTACAGGTGGATACCACCATTTCAGGTAGATTCCCGCTCTCAATATCGATCTGGATCACGATCTCATTACTGTCTTCGGTTGTGGTGACGGCTACTTCGCTAAGTTGCACTTCATCGATCTCCTCCCCTTCGTTCAAGGTGATCTCATAGTTTCCGTCAAAGACAGTGCCTCCCAATTGAACACATTCACTGGCCGTGACATTAAAACTCTGATTGTTAATTCGGCAATCGACGTCGTTGGGTGTTACAGTCGATGATGATTCAGAAACAACACCTCCAGCCGTATTGGACTGTCCGGGATAAGGGGTTTCGGGAACGACCAAGGTGGTATTGAGTGCAAAGTTTCCGGTGCTTATACTTTTAATATCGAAATGTCTGAACCAATTCCCGTTCTCGCCATCACCGGGATTGATGGTAAAAGTCTGAGAATTTCCGCCCTGTAATACGACAACGGCAGGTGTAACGTTGGCAACCGTATACGTAAGCGCCTCATCGATGGTTCCTACCCCATGAATGGTGGCGTCAAAATAAGTGGACTGACCGCGTTTTAGGTTGGTGGGACCAATACTCAACGTATAATAGATGGAATTACAGCGACCTTGATAGCTATTACTGCCATCGGTGACCTCGAGTTGTGCCGAAGTGGTTGTTAAATTTTCCGGTCGGACAGAGATTTGAACCGGAGATTCTGAGATCACTTTCACAGGTTTTCCATTGGCTTTTACTGAAGAATTGTCAACGTTCCCATCAAAATTTCCGTAGAAAGACGAATTCACACCGTTGGCAATATGTCCGGGTAAACTTATTGGTGTATTTGATGGTAAGGCAGGTTTCATCTCATATCGAACCTGTGTGCTCCCTAAATTCTTGCCTTTAGCATTTATTACTGAAATGTTCGTCACGGGAACCGTTGCATTCAAAGAAAAGGTAACGCTACCGGCTGTAACTTCGCCACTGGGAGTCTTGATCTTATGTGCCTTTAATTGCTCCAGATTTTTGGATTGCTCCCGGGTAGAGCTTCCGTTTGGATACAAAGCGACCGTTCCTGAAAATGCTTTCCCTTGCACGATCTTTTCGGGTAAATAAATATACAATCCACCATCATCCAATTGATACGAAATGGTATGAACACTGTTTACCGTTTGTAGATCTTGACTATTTGCTTCAGAATAAATAAAAAGAAGAACAACTAGAACCAGTAGCTTTTTCATGGTATTAATCAGTTTTAAGTTGAATTAAATATAGCGACTTTTTTTGATAATACCGGCACTAACCTACTTATAATCAATTTGATACATTCCTTAGTTTCATAAAAAAACCCGCCATTTCCGGCGGGTCATAATCTTGTGTTTAAAGGTCTGACTTTACTTATGAATTACGATGCTCTTTTTAGTATCGCCTCTTTCCAATTGGATCTTATAAGATCGATCTATAAGGTGATCACCTTCGTAGGCACTTGCATATAGGTTAGCTGTCATGGCCCACCCTTTATGTTCCTGATACAATTCTCGTTGTATGGCTCTGGGTAATTGGATGTTTCGAAAGCGTTCGTATGCAGATGTTATCTTGCCGTTATTGTCATAAAATGTATCGATGGATCCCTTAGCATTCTTAAATACCATTTCGAAGCTACCTATAAGTACATCTTCTGAAAATTCCGAAGTTGATCGAACGTCAAATCTAGCGGCCTCCCGTTGCAATAAAACAACTTCTTGGGGCGTGTTAGTATCCTGAACCGTAGTCAGGTAGCTTGAGTTGACTGCAGATACATTTACATCCTCTAACTCAATTAAAGGTGATTGATTGTTGGGCTCTTGTGAATAACTAAGGAAAGTGATTCCTAATGCGATAATTGTGATTAAAGTTTTCATATTAAAGTGTTTTAAGGTTACTAATTAATTACACTACAAATATGTAACAATATGGCTATCAGTGGATAACAGCTATGTTCCCATTCGTTCTAAGTTTTTCTGAAATCCCTTTGGAAATAATTGAAAGGCTTCAAATTATGTTGCATTTGCTTGTAATTTCATGCAACGTGAAGTATTACTCTTAGTCCAGAAATTTTTTGGGTAGGTATTGAAATCCCATCTTTTCATACAATTCAATGTATCTGGGATCTTCTCTAAAAGCTTGAAGCATGGGTTCTTCTTTTAACCAAGTCATCTCTACTTCGCGTCGGTCCCAGGATTTTTGCAGCCAGGCAAAGGCTGTGTCTACATCCTTGATATGAAAGTGATAAAGGGCCAGGAACCAGGCGGGACTTCCCGATTTTTCATCGGTGTATTGTTGTTGTAAAATATCCAGGCTCGACCGCAGCCTCTCCTCGTCTCCTTCCATCTCGCTATGCACGGCGATCAGCCAGTACACAATGGGTGGTCGGTCCCCATGCTGCTCAAGGAGTTGCTCTAAATGCTTTTTGGACTTTTCAATTTCGTCCATATAATAATACCATTTGGAAGTTTCCAATAAATAGAAATAACTATCTCGATACAACGGATCGTAAATCTCCAATAATTCTTTGGCTTCCTCAGTATTTCCCTGCACAAAAAGTATAAAGGCTTTTTGCATGTATTCCAATCCGTCTGTTGGGTTATTGGCGATATCATCTTCAATATTCTTAATGGCAAGATCGAATCTTCCGGTTTTTCGAAAATAATCAAAAAGGTTCGTGCTATTCCAGCTATCAAGGTTCTCGCTGATCTCGGCATATCTTTCTTCAGATTTTTTTATATCCAGTTCATAATAAAAGTAACCCCCATGCAATTGCCCCTTGATCTCTTCGAGGTTCCTACCGGTCGCCAAACTATCCAACTTCATAGCAGTTTCGAACAGAGGTTTTGCTTTCCTCCAGGCCTCATCTTGTGGAATTATCCCCCAGACTGCCCCGGAAATTAAGTAAACGGTTCCCAAACCAATATAGGCCTCAACGTAGGTAGAATCTACAGCTATCGCTTCTTCAAACAAACCAATTGAATTGTTCAGTCCAAATTCACTGAGCTTATTTACTTGATGTTCAGCCTTCAAATAGCTGCGATAGGCCTTCTCACTCGTGGTAGGTTGATATTGTAACCCGTCTAGTTCATTACTCGCAATGTTTACACTCATGGACCTGGAAACGTTTTCAGCCACTGCTGCTTGCATCTCAAAGATCTCATCTATTTTCCACAATCCCTTATGTTCCAAGCTCCACAATTGCTCTAAAGTCCCGGCCTCTATCAATTTTAAACTACTGCGCACCTCTTCACCGGCAAGCTTAAAATTTCCCTCCAAGACATATTCAACGTTTAGTTCCTTAGCGATTTCCTGTAGGTCTAATTGCGTGTCTTTGTAAAGGACCATAGTGGTAAATGGGATGACTCGATCCATGCCCTTTATTTCTGCTAATTTTGAAATTATCGCATCCGTCATCCCATCACTCACGTATTCCAATTCTAGATCTCCACTCCAGTTTTTGAGGGGTAAAACAGCGATGGACTTTTCTTTTTCCTCGGAAATAGCTACAGACGTCACCCCTTCTTGAGACATATATTTGTAGACAAATAATGATACAACGATTGCTGTGATAATCAATAACCACAGTAAAACACGAGGGTTTCTTCGTGAAGAATGAGTTTTTACCGAATTAGACGCTGCTGAAATCGAATTCGAGTGAGCCAATTCCATCTGCAATTTGGCCTCTCCCGGAGGATAGCCAAAGTACTCGTTAAAACAAGTATTAAAATACGTAGGACTATTAAACCCCACCTTATACGCAACTTCGGACGCGGTGGTGTCTTCCGCTTGAAGTAATTTGAGCGATTCATCCAGACGTATCTCACGTATAAACTGACTTATAGATTGTCCGGTAGCCGATTTAAGTTTGCGGTGCATTTGAGACCGACTCATCCCAAATTGCGCGACCAATTCACTTACTCCGAATTGTTCTTCGGTGTAGTGTTCAATCACGATAACACGCAATTTCTCTAAAAAGGCGTTTTGGTTAGTCATGGAAACGACCTACTATAAGATTCAGTAGAACTACCTAAATATACTTATTTTTAATAGAACCATCTGTGACAGAAACTTTTAAAGGTAATTTCGATTGCATTTTTCTTCCTATCTTTGAAGCTATAATTCCTAAGCCTTAAAGCGCTATGAAAAATTTCACTTTTACACTTCTTGTTGCCCTTTTTTTAACCGGAACCTCAGGATTCGCACAGCACAATCTTTCGGGGACCGTTTTTAATGGCAAGAACAAACCCATAGTTGGAGCCTTGATCTATTTGGATTCCATCAATTCGAATGTAATAACAAACAGCGATGGATACTATGAGGTGGTCGTTCCTTCCGAAGTAAAAGACATTAACGTTTATGCCCGCAAGTACGGCTTATTATCTTCGGAATTCAACGGTGAGACCAAAATGGACTTTGTTTTCCTGGATGGGAAATTGGCAGCAAAAGATCGTCTCAAAGGCGCGAACGTTGTGAATGTTGGGTATAATGAAGTTGATAAAAAGTATGTCGCAGTTGGGGTCGCAAGTTTTAATGCTGAAGAAAAAATTGAAGCCTTTAGATTTCAAACTATCTACGACCTTATTGCAAATCGCTTGTCCGGCGTTCGGGTCACCAGCGATCAAAAGATCATTATTCGAGGGGTTGGCACGCTCATTTCACCTCAAGATCCGCTGTTTGTGGTGGATGGCACCATAGTTTCCTCCATTGACCATATTTTACCTGTGGATGTGAAAAAGGTGAATGTGTTGAAGGGTTCGGAAGCTGCTATTTATGGTTCGCGGGGTGCAAATGGGGTGATTCTAATATCCACCAAAAAATAAATCCAATTAGCACTCATTCGTTCTGCTTCAAAGCCTTTATGTGGGCATATATCGATACTCCGTTGATGACTGTCTCAACAGCGCTTTCGGACATTTTCACCCCTTTTACAGAGTTCACATATCCCTCTGGTGAGACCGCAATGATATTGTAGGAGGTCGCGTTCACGTTAATGGCTCTTAAGCGAACAATATTTCCAGAACGGGTCACACCTTTCACATTAAGAATCTCTCCATCCTTGGTGATACCCTTTATGTCGATCAAGGTACCATCGGCGTCAATTGCCTTTACGGGATAATAGAGATCACCTCCTTTGACGATCACTTTTACGGGTAATCGCTTTCCGTTGACCAGCGCCTTAACATCTAGTAAACTTGAATCATCAGAATCTTGAATGGCTTTTACATCATGAATATTTCCATCCTTGTCGATCGCCTTTATATTTAACAACTGTGCATCGGGCAGGTATGCCTTGACGTGCCAATAAATTTCAGCCGGAACCTCGGTTTCGGGTTTGTTAAGATCCGTCCGGTCCTTATCCAAAACCTGTGCGTTTCCGAAGATCGAGGCAAAGAAAAAGAAGATCAGAAAATGTCGTGTTTTGGCGGTAATCGATATGCTTTTGATGGTTCTCATTATTTCGTATTTAGTTTCCTAAAACTAGCCATCTACACAAATACATACTATGACTAAAATCATAAAGAGCGGTTCCCCGTAGGAGCTTTGGTAATTTACCTTATCTTTAATTGGATGAACAGCAACGCCTTACTAAACCGTATAACCAACCGCCATTTCATTTGAATAGATCAAGATCAAGCAGTAAACCGCATAAATTTGGCACCTTCCTTGGAGTCTATACCCCAAGTATATTGACCATTCTAGGTTTGATCATGTACCTGCGATTTGGCTGGGTAGTTGGAAATGTTGGTCTTTACAAAACGATGCTCATCGTCCTAATGGCGAGTTCCATCACCTTTATTACCGGATTAAGTGCTGCTGCCATTGCAACCAATATCAAGGTAGGTGTGGGTGGTGAGTATTATATGATATCCCGAAGCCTTGGCCTCGAACCCGGTGGCGCCATTGGAATTCCATTGTACTTATGCCGAACCTTAAGTGTCACCTTTTACTGCTATGGTCTTTCTGAAGCGATCCTGGTATTAGTGCCCGAAACACAGGGGCTTTGGTCCGAATACCGACTCGAAGGCCTCACCATTTTATTCATTATCCTCGTCACAACCCTATCCGGAAAGAGCGCGAAATTGGTGCTCAAATCTCAGATCCCAATTATGATCATTGTAGGCGCATCGATCATCGCTTTGATCGTGGGGGTGCTCTCACAGGATATGCACGCTCCCATTACCGAGGCCACCTATACCACAGCCCCAGAAGGATTTTGGTATGTATTTGCGGTATTTTTCCCTGCCGTTACGGGTTTCACCGCCGGAATTGGACTTAGCGGTGACCTCAAGGACCCCCAAAAATCCATCCCGAAAGGAACGTTGGGAGCCGTGGTTAGCGGTGCCGCAATCTATTTGATTATCCCATTGCTGCTAGCGATCACCGGAGCGCTCACCATAGAACAAATGTCCAATCCCGAAGCGGGTGTCACCATCTGGACACGCATTGCCGTTTTTGGACCTTGGATCGTCTATCCTGCCGTTTGGGGAGCCGTTTTGTCATCGGCATTTGGAAGTATTTTGGGTGGGCCCCGCATTCTGCAGGCCTTATCCATGGACGGGCTCGCTCCCAAATTTTTGGCAAAATTATCGAAGTCGGGGCAACCCACTATCGCCACCTGGATCAGTGGGATTATCGCCATTGGCGCTGTATTTCTGGGTGGGCTAAATACGATCGCGCAGTATGTTTCGGTGTTGTTTTTAACACTGTATGTAGCCGTAAATGTGAGTGCCGCCGTGGAGCAGCTTATTAAAGAACCCTCCTACCGACCTAAGATCCACGTGCCATGGTTTGTGTCTTTGTTGGGTGCCATTGGAGCCATGGTAGTCATGTGGTTGATCAATCCCTGGGCCTTTTTGTTTGCTTTGGGGCTGGAACTGATTATTCTTATTTATTTATTCAGTAAAAAATTGGAACAGCAATGGGGCGATGCATCTACAGGGATCTGGATGCATTTGAGTAGGTATGCCCTACTTCGGCTCAATACCAAGAAGATACACACTCGCAATTGGCGCCCAATCATTATTTTGTTTGTGCGAAATATCAAAGAACATTTAGATCTGGTGCGCTTCATCGAGATGTTGGGTCAAAATAGTGGATTATTAACGATCTCGAAGCTCATCACTCCCGAGGACACCACAGAAATGTCCCGACGCCATGAAATTGCCTTTGAAATGCAGAAAGACCTCGCTGCAGCCGGTCTACAGGCACTTACCGAAGTTAATGTAGTAAGTGATCTTAAGTACGGCATGAATCACGTGGCAGCCTCCCACGGAATGGCAGGTGTCAAAACCAATACGGTGGTTTTTGGTTGGTCGGGCACTGCCAAGGGTAAAATTCAGGAATTGGAGATCATTAAGGATCTTTCGGATTTGGGTAAGAATATTTTAATGGCCCATTTAAACAAGCCGTTCACAAAACGTCCCAACAAACGTATTGATATTTGGTGGCGTGGAGGGGATAAGAATGGTGATCTCATGCTACTCCTCTCCTATTTGATAACGCTTAACAATAGGTGGAAAAAGGCAACGATAAATATATTTTCTGTGGTTGATTCCGAAGAAAAAAAACATACCATGGAGCGACTTATCCAATTTTCGATCAAGGAAGCTCGCATTGATGCCGATATCGACGTGATGATTTTAGAAAGTGGGGATATTGTTGAAAGACTGCTTGAAAAAAGTGCCAAAGCGGATCTGGTCTTTTCCGGCTTGGCGCGAAGCATTACAAACATTAACCAACGGGTACAGTTACTAGAACGAATCGTGACGGGTTTAAAAGCGGTGGTATTTGTTCAGAACAACGGAATGGCAGGCGAAATTCCTACGATCTTCAATGACAACGAAGAGTGATCTAACGGCGCTTACCCCAGCACTGCAATTACCACCCTACAACTCCCATTCTGCGATTCCTACTTCAAGCATCTTTTTAAGATGAAGCATATTATTACGAACCAAAATAGCTCGGGATTCTATCCTGCGGGTGCGCCATTGAACAAATTGGATCTGAGAGAGCAACTTACGGCTTTTGATCACTTCGTTATTGACAGGTGACAATTGGAAGCAAGGAAATTCGAGACTGGGTTCATTATAGAAGGTGCCAATGAAAATAGGTTCCACCTGTTCGGCGATAAACTCGATGCGTTCGGTTTGATACTCGTTATAATAGCGATATAGTGAATTGTAGTGATTTGTCAGCGCATTGCGTAATTTAGGTGAGCGAATTAGTTGAATTCCTTTGGCTTCTAAAAACGAATAACCTCCCGTATTGGGGTTAAAGTGTGAGGCCAGGATCAAACTGGAAAAATGAATGTTGAGCGACTCTGAGTAAGGTTCGTTACTATTCAAATATTCGATGATGATCGAACAAGATTCATTGACCCGACCCATCTCCTCCAATTCGCCTTCAATTTCGTAGAGGTCACCATCCAGATTCGAATTTATTTCCTGTAAGATTCCTAGTTCAATACGATGATTGACCTTTGCACGCTCACGCTCATCAACCCAAATGGCAATAGTGATTGCAAAGGCAACCAATAAAACCTCACCCAACGCCAAAATAAGGAACCGTCGAAGCTTTCGATACGATTCGTTCCTCTGATTCAATTTTTTAAAAAATGACATCGCCATAACTAACGGTATGTTACTTCAAAACGAAGTGAGATTTGATCATAATCGGAGGTGTAAAGCACCCCGTTTTCTTTTCTTTTCTGAATTAATTGATCACTGGCGACTATCAGTCGGTCCACCAAGGCCCGGGTGTCCATGGTGAAATTAAAGGATAGTTCGGACCAATGCTTCCGAAGAATATCAGACTGCAACCACATCAAAAAATTGTTGATCCATACATATTGTCCGGTGAGATCGTGTTTGCCTATGGTTAAAAAGTCCTCGATGGCCTGAAACACCCGTATGGAATATATGACCTCCAGTTGTTCCCGCTTCACCTGATCATAGGTTTCGGGCATAGCCTCGGTATATTGCACATCTGGTGTCATTTCCTGATATAGAAAATAACTCTCAGGATAGGCATCGAATAGATCCAATTGCGGAGACAACCAGTTTCGTTGTATGCTGGTGAGGGTATTGAAAGTATTTCGATTATCTTCAATTTCAATATTAGATTGGCTCGTGATCAATACATTGTAGATAATTAGTATTACCGAAGTGGCCGCAATTACCCGAATCGTAAGTTCAAATTTCTTCTCCCGAGTTGAACTGAGCTTGAAGAGAATAAAGGATGTTATAAAAAAGAACATCACCATCAGAACCACAACAATGAAGGCTTGTTCGTTATCACTCACGAAATCACCAATTGCCTTAAAGAAGTTGTCCAAATAATTTCTAGTAAAAGCGTACATATTTGAAACTTAGATTCAATAAAAGTGTGCAACCAAAGCTAAACCAAGCTATCGACTGGTCTTGCGGCCAGTGCAGCGTCGGGTTCAGAAATAACCCCCCATATTTCTTCCATTAATTTAATCTTATCTGTTGCACCCATCTGTTTTAAAATATTACTCACCGCATTGTAAGCCGAGTCCAATGCGCCAACGATCCACCCGTGATGCACAGAACAGCATTCTCCGGCGATATTCAAGCAGCCTTCAAACTCAGGAGTGATTAAAGTTGGATACAGATTCTTGAATTGTCCGGGAGCGAACAAGGCAAACGCCCCTCCGCCTGCGTGATTGTCCCAAAACCAGGTTTTGGTCGTCACTTCGGGTTGATATCCGGCAAAAGCTTCAAAGACATTGACCTCCGGATATAAATACTGAATTCCCTTCAAGCATTCATTGACGCGTTCTTCGTCCTCCAAGGCGCCCATGCGCTCGGCATCCTGAGCCCAACAATAGATCTGTAACACGCCACCCTCTGCCTCGTATCCGTAAGAAGGATAGACCACTTGTCTGTTAGGACGGTCCGACACTGCAACTCCCAATCCCTTTCCTTGTCGGTTGCCTAATTTCACCCAAAACTGTTCCTTAAAAGTTATAAAGGCTTTAAATGAAGGCATATAATTGCATTCCCGTATCGCTCTTGCTTTGGAAAATGATAGATTATCAAAAAAATTGGTGCGTAATTGCCCGCTCAAATAGGCCCCATTGGGCAAAGTGCTAATGACAAAGGGATACTGTTTTTCCACCGTTTCGATGGAATCAGCATTGGATTCTGTTTTTTCCAACGTTAGTTTCATTCCTCCATGCCCATTATAAAGCGTAGCGTCATAATCCACCCGAACTACTTTGTGGTGAGTGAACACTCGTTTTTTATTTGTGGTAGCAGTAGCCGGTGGTGGTATCACGGGATCTGCCGGCGGGACTGATGCAGATGGCTCGGCATCCTTAGTCAGGTTGGGAGGAGAATACCCTTTTTTTCCATTCGCTCCCGATTTTAAACCAACAAGAACTTTGGCCAACTGCCCGTCCTGAGCTAGTACACCCTCCTTCAGGTCTAAAACGGCACGGCAGGCATCGGGGAAATGTTGCATCCCTTTATCTACAGTGATCATGTACACATTGGGGTCATCAATGTTGTACGGATTTTTACTTCCACTCCAATCGTATACCGCCAAAACCATTTCTACAAAGGACACCGCATACATCCCGGTTCCCACATTCAGGGTTTCCAGATAGCTGGCCACATTATAAGGAAGATGATCGGTCTTCTTTCCCATCGTCGAATTGTAATATTCTCCCAGATCTCCCAAGGTAAATACGTTGGTGAGATAGGCCCACATGGAGTAATTATCATATTTCATTAGCTCGGCGAAACCTTTATCGAATGATTCATTGATCAGTGTAATAAACGGATCGTTAACCTTATCGAGAATCATGTTTATGGGCAGATAAGGATCACCATTGGGTGGGGTAACTTCGGTGATCCAAACCGCATCCAGATCGCCTCCTTCGTTTTTGCCAAAATTCAATGAATTTAGAGCAGCATTCTCAGCGATGATTGGCGATCTCATATTATTATAGCGCAACCGTTGTACTTCGGAATTGTAATAAAATTTCCTCCAGACTACCTTTTTATCGGCCATCGAATTCCTTTCTAATACCTCATTGACCGAAAGTACCAATTGCTGTACGGGAAGCATATCTTCCGAAAACTGGGGGACACGCATTCCTCCTACTTCTCCATAAAGTCCTTGTTTGTCTTTGTTGTTTGCATCATATTCCGAAGAATACCAGGTGTCGATTCTGCCTCCCACCCGATCTGTACTTTCAAAAACTTCGCATTCTATTCCCAAAGATTGTAGGATTAAACCTGAATAGAGCCCGGCAAATCCTCCACCAACGATCCCAACCATGGGTGGTTGATCCCTACCCCTTTTAACCGCCTTGGTTAGACTTTCTTTCAGGACATCCGATTTCTTGCGTGCTCTTTGTTTGCCAATTTGCTCGAGGTAATCGTCACCATAGTTCTTGATCAGCCATTCGGAAAAAGCCTTTCGTACTGAACCTGCTTTTTTTATGGTTTCCTTGGAACGCGTTGCCTTATGGGACAAGTTCTTCCCTGGCTTAAAGGATAAGTAGCTCATATTTGATTAGTTTATTATTCTGAAGCGTCCATTTCTTATTCATAATGAAGCACTTACAAAACAAAACTAGAGGTACAACCATAAAATTGCAATAAGGGTTTATACCTATTTTGTCTTCATCATTTGAAAACTATTTTTAGTAACTTTATGTCCCACCCAAGAGTTTTACTCCCTCGGTGCAAATCAACGTAAACCTTTATATATGAAATCATTATTCTCCCTTGTAGTTATCCTTTGTTTTTTCATCACTTTTTCACCAAATGCTCGAGCTCAAAAACCAGCCGATACCCTGTACAACGGACTTAAACTCCGATCCATCGGACCTGCTTTTATGAGTGGCCGAATTGCAGATATAGACATTCACCCGCAAAACGAACACATTTGGTACGTCGCAGTAGGCTCCGGTGGCGTCTGGAAAACTGAAAATGCGGGAACCACCTGGACACCTATTTTCGATAAGGAAGCCTCCTATTCCATAGGAACCGTATCTATCGATCCCAATGATCCTAACACTATTTGGGTTGGAACCGGTGAAGATGTGGGTGGAAGGCATGTAGGCTATGGAGATGGTGTATATAAAAGCATGGACGGAGGAAATACTTGGAAAAATATGGGGTTAAAAGATTCTCAACATATCTCAAGAGTACTTGTACATCCAGAAAACAGTGACACAGTCTGGGTTACCGCGCAAGGCCCTTTGTGGTCCAAAGGTGGTGATCGTGGTGTTTATAAATCGGTGGACGGCGGTAAGACCTGGAAAAAAACTTTGGGTGACAACGAGTGGGTAGGTGCCACCGAGTTGGTGATGGATCCTAGAATCCCTGACAGAATGTTTGCCGCTACCTGGCAGCGACATCGCACAGTGGCTGCGTATATGGGCGGTGGCCCGGGAACAGGCTTGTATCGTTCGGACGATGGTGGTGATACCTGGACGGAGTTAACCAATGGTATCCCGAAGACCTGGAAAGGTAAAACCGGATTGGCTATTTCACCTCACGATCCGGATGTGCTGTATGCAGCGGTAGAATTGGATCGAAGAACAGGTGGATTGTATCGTTCCAATGACGGTGGTAATTCATGGAAAAAGCAATCGAATACGGTCACGGGTGGAACCGGGCCGCATTACTACCAAGAGCTCTATGCCTCACCGCATCAAAAAGACCGGCTGTACCTCATGGATAACAACCTTCAGATCTCTGAGGATGGCGGCAAGACATTTTACCGGATGAACGAAAAGAATAAGCACGGAGATAACCACGCTATCGCATTCAAGAAGAATGACCCTAACTACTTGATCGTTGGGTCCGACGGTGGTTTGTACGAATCCTTTGATCTTACTAAAACATGGAAATACATTGAGAATCTACCGGTAACCCAATACTATAAAATGGCAGTTGACGATGCCCAGCCTTTTTACAATATTTATGGGGGTACACAAGATAATAGTACGCAACGCGGACCTTCCCGAACCAACAATGTACATGGAATTCAAAATAGTGATTGGAGTGTTATTCTGAATTGGGACGGCCATCAACCCGCAACCGAGCCCGGAAATCCGAATATAGTCTATGCCGAACGTCAGGAAGGAAACCTTTCTAGGATCGACATGGCCACTGGCGAAGTGGTTGACATCCAACCTCAGGCCGGTGCGAATGATCCCCACGAGCGTTATAATTGGGATGCGCCAATTTTAGTGAGTCCCCACTCCCCTTCCACCATCTTTTTTGCTTCGTATCGAGTTTGGAAATCGGATAATCGAGGGGATACCTGGACTGCTATTTCCGGGGATCTAACTCATGGTCAGGAACGGATCACTCTACCTATCATGGGTCGACAGCAATCCTGGGACGCACAATGGGATGTCTATGCCATGTCTAATTACAATACCATTACTTCATTGGCAGAATCCCCAAAACAGTCTGGACTAATCTATGCCGGCACGGATGACGGACTTATTCAGGTAACAGAAAATGGGGGAGCCAATTGGCGATCGATTGAAGTGGGTAGTCTACCAGGGGTACCCGCCACAGCTTTTGTCAATGACATCAAAGCCGATCTGTTCGATGCGAATACTGTTTATGTGGCACTAGATAATCACAAATACGGTGATTTCAATCCGTATTTGCTTAAAAGTACAAATAAGGGAAAAACATGGACTTCCATAGCCGGTAATATTCCAAATAGAACGCTGGTATGGCGACTGGTTCAGGATCATGTTAAACCGGGACTGCTGTTTGCAGCGACTGAGTTTGGCCTATTTGTGAGCACCAATTCTGGTGGAAAATGGAACAAGCTACAGGCAGGAGTACCAACAATTTCATTTCGGGATATTGCGATACAACGACGTGAAAATGATCTGGTAGGGGCCTCTTTCGGACGTGGATTCTATATTTTGGACGACTATACCGCACTGCGTGAAGTTTCAGAAAATAGCCTTCGGCCAGAGGCGGCTTTGTTTCCGGTGAGAGATACCTGGTGGTACGTTCCCAGACCGCATTTGAGTTTTAATAGTGGTAAAGGAAGTCAAGGGGACTCACATTTTGTTGCTCCCAACCCCGATTTTGGGGCGTTGTTGACCTATTATATTAAAGATGGCGTAAAGACCATGAAACAAAATCGGCAAGATTCAGAAAAAAACAGAACAGGAGATATCCCTTTTCCCGGGTGGGATGCTTTGGAAGCCGAAAAGCGAGAAACTGCACCCGAAGTGATCATAGCAATAAGTAATTCCGAAGGAAAAGTAATACGAAGAGTTCAAGGACCCGCTACATCAGGGTTTCACAGAGTCTCCTGGGACCTACGCTATCCGAACATTGATGTGATTCACCGAAATGATGTTGGTAAAAAGATGAATGAGAGCGGCGGCTTCCTGGCTCCACCTGGGGATTATTCGGCTACCTTATACATTTCCGAAGAAGGAAAAACCAGAAAACTATCGGGTCCGGTGTCCTTTACAGTCAAGCCGATGAATACGGGCACCTTAGAAGGATCAACTCCGGATATAGCCTCGAATTTTTGGAGAGCCTACGAGACTACTTCTAAGGTAGCCTCAAAATTGAATTTGGATCTAAGCAAAACGATGAAACGCGCACAAGCCATGCAGCTAGCCCTTAAGAGAAGCCAAAGTACTCCGGGTGTCCTGGATACCGAACTTCAAGGCGTTTTAGCTAAAATTCAGAAATTAGAATCTGATGTTTTTGGAAACCAGGCGAAACAGGAAATGGGAGAAAAAGATGATCCTACGATCGGAGATCGAATGTTTGCCGTTTATCGTGGTATTGAGCGTTCAACGTATGGGCCCACAAATACGCATAAGCAACAATTGGAATTAATTAATAGGGAGTTGCAAAGCGCTTTAGGAACTTTAAAAAGTATTCAATCACAATTGAACGGAGTCTATGAGAAGCTGAAAGCGGCCGGAGCCCCGTATGTCGAGGACTGAAAACAAAGTTGACGAATTTGAATATTTATGCGGATATTTTAAAGAATTTTCGTACATTTATGGCTGCTCCAAACCTATGTCGGCGAATCCATTCGTTGACACCTATCTTAACCCCCTTTTACTATAGTTACCCAAGTTTTTATGGAACCGGAGGCAGTTTTATGTGCTGATGGCGGATCGCTACCTATCCTATGGAGACGTTTAATCACTAATCTCTAAATGGATGTATATGAAGAAACTATTACGCGATTGGAAAGAAAAACTAAAACGTTGGGACATAAAACTGAAACTTGCCGAATACGGTAGGGCCAGCAGTTATGCCATCCACCGTTAGTAATCTTTTCCAAAAAATTAAAGTACCCCGATCCAAGGATCGGGGTTTTTTTATGGCAAGTTATAAGTTTGTGTTCTTAGAGCTCTTAGTGATCAATATCAGGCAATTACGTTGGATTTATGAACAACGTTTTCCTACAAAAATTCAAAATATTGAATTTTTAGAGCTAAAAAGGGTATTTCATCTAGTTTTATTGCACATTCATCGAATAGTGTGATTTATTCTTGTAGGAGTTGATTGATGCTCATATTTTTGGCGCGTAGGATATTTCTTATAATCCGCTGAGTGAACCTATTTAAGCTCAATAGTTATACACTATCCTTCACGAGAATAAGTAATTAACATTATAATATAGAAGATATGAAGCCCCAATTTTCAGTTCTTTCCGCAGTAGTAATTGTCGCCTTAATGGTGAGCACCACAACCCTAGCTCAAGTGGGTATTGGAAATACTGCACCGGACAAATCGAGTTTATTAGAAATTGGTACAGGTAATGACAACTTTGGAATTCTCATTCCTCGTGTAACGCTAACGGCAGCCAATGTCGCAGCCCCTGTTTCCAATCCACAGCACAGTTTGTTAGTTTATAATACGGCAACCAATTTAACACCTGCTGGTTATATCAACGACGTGCGTCCTGGATTCTACTCTTGGGACAATACAAAAAGTAAATGGGTCACTCAAACCAAGGAAACTCGTACAGCAAAGTGGAAAAGTACGGACACTTCAGAAGAACTAAACGACGGGTCGGTTAATGAAGTTAACTTATTTGGTACCGAAGTCTACAACGACGATAGTGCCTTATTTGTAGTTACTCCTTCTCCAACAGCAGATCAATTGCTTATCACGGAGAGTGGCCGTTATGAAATTAACATGACCATAGGAATTGAAGTGATAGAAGCAGATAAGTATGAGGAGATCGTGATCAAGACAGACCTCAAGTTATCAAAAAGTGGAGTTGACACATATCCTAGCGTTACTGTTTACGGATACATTAATGATGATAACGATATTGTGCGCGGTCACATACAAATTTTCGATATTATTGAGATTGATGAAAATTCTACGCTTTCGGTGGAAGTGATCCAAGAAACCGATCCGGGTGAAGTATATATTGAAGGGGTTGGGAAAGCTTTCCTTTCAATTAGAAAAATACAGTAGGCCAAATAATTTTATTAAAAAGAGAAGAGCGAACAGTTGTTGATGTACTGTTCGCTCTTTCTTGTTTTAATTTATTCTGAAAAATCAATGTTGTGGACCTTCAGCGATGCGTCGCAACATTTCAGTAGCATTTTTACCGGTTGGTCCGTTAGGGTCCATGGCAAACGCTTTGTTGTAATATTCTATAGCCTTTTCCTTTTGACCATCTTTCAGATATCCCTCCGCGAGACTGTCCCATGCATTCGCAGACTTCGGAAATAATTGTGTAACAAAACCAAATATAGCAATTGCCTCTTGATGTTGTCCGCTTCCCAACACCTTGTATCCGGTGGTATTTAATTCAGATTCAAAATTAAAAAATTGGTACATAGGATCATTGATCATTCGTTGTGCTTCGGAAAATAACTTCTCATTTTCTCCCGCCATGTACAAGTCGGTCATATACTGCATGGGATCCAACACAAAATTGGAGTCAGTAAAAGACAGTGCCACATCCAATATAGGGTCCTCGTTAGTCACATAATCATTAAAACTCATATCAATTGCCATATGGGGTGCTGCCCAAGGCGCATTTTCCCATTGGGGTTTGTCCTGCCACCAGGCAAATGATAAGTAAATAGGTACTTTACTATTGGGAAGCTCTACTCTATTGTTATCGCCATAAAAGTTCACATTCTCTCCCGAAGGCTCACCTATAAATATGGCATTGGTATAGTTATCCATTTCGTTGACCAAATTCTGGCAAGCAGAAAACGTTCGTCGCCCCAGAATCACATATAGGTTACCTACTTTGTTTATTTTTTCAGATTCAATGATCCGAGTGATCACCGCCTTATTCTTGTAGTTGTTCCCTCCTCCGTTGAGCCGAACATCGATAACAAGCTTTTCCACATCATTATTTTCAATAAAATCGAAGACTCTGTCGTAAAATGCAGGTATGTTTTCGGAAGGATCATCCTGTATCTGACTCTGACGTACATACACCGTCTTCGCTGTTGGAATATATTCGTAATAATAGATCTTATCGAGATTCTTTAGATAGAGCGGAGTCTTGTCCTGTGCTCGCGCATCCAACCAATCTCCTTTTTGCTCCAGATATCCATAGGTAAGAGGCACATATTGACCTGTTGGTAAGGCCGCGAAAGTTTGTTTGAATGACTTTCCATCCTTCTCCAGAGTAAACTCGACGGACTGGGTTAATGATGGGATCACACCTTGTGCATGGAGCACTTCCGGTGAAATTAAGTAGCTGAAACTGTAAGCCTTAAAAAACTGATCATTTTCGGCCGGAACCACCGGATAAATTGCTTTGAGAGCGTCTTCAATTGAAAAACGACCAATGGCCGTAACCTTAGCACCGAGTGTTTGGGGATAATCTTTATGTACGCCTTGCACAAATACGCCGTCATTGAACATGTATAGATTAACCGGCAGTTGATGCATAGAACCAGCCAACTCTCTAAATCCAACCCTCGTATGCCCATATTGGAACGACGCAATGATACGGGCAATACCAATAGTGATCTCATGGGGGGCCAAATCTGGAATTTCCTGATGTAGCTTGGCTACAGCCGCGTCAAATTTAGAAGCTGTAGTTTTTTTAAATAGGAATGAATAGTCTTTATGAACCGTTTGTTGAAGAAACCTAAGGTCCTCCTGCCATTGGTTTGTAGTCACGGAAGTTTGTGCGGTGATCTGCATAGCAAAGCCGCATAGTAAGAAAAGTACTAAGTTTTTCATGATGATTAATTTTTTGATTGATATATATAGGAGTGTTTTTTTCTGAAATTGTTACACTAGTGGCGAGATAATCAGCTTTTTATCTATTTCATGGTGAGTTTACCGAATGAATGGGTTTCGCTATTTGATGACGTTTTGATATTCCAACGATGTAGTAATACATATGTATAATCTTGTCATTAACTAACAAATCAATAGGCCATGAAACGAATTTCTATACTTGTTTGCTTACTGCTGTTTAGCACCACCCTTTTTGCTCAAGAAGAAAAAAACGCAACGAGTGATTTTTTCAGCGATTGGGTTTTCGGAATAAAAGGAGGTTATAATGCATCCAACATGTACGGCGATGTTGGAAATAATTCATTTCTATCGTCTGGTCATTTAGGAGTGGTTGCCGATAAAAACATCAACGAGGACCTGGCCCTATCAACTGAACCACATTTTTCAGGGGAAGGTCAAAATCTAAATGGTGGCTATGACCGTATCATATACTTCAATATTCCAGTTTTGGTAAAGTTTAGTGCTACGGATGCACTTTCTCTGGATGGAGGAGTCCACGCCGGTGTAAAAGTTACTGAAAAGACTAAATTCAGTAATGGAAATACTGAAAATCGAAATCGGTTTAAGCGCATCGCACCCGGCATCACCGGAGGCGCTACTTACAAAATTGACAGCAACTGGTTTGCTCAGTTTCGTACCAATCTGAAATTATCGGACGTAGTTCGAAAAGAAGGAGGCGATTCGGAAGGTTCTACCATTCTTTTGTTTCAATTTTCCATAGGCCATAGTTTCAACTAAGGCTAGCACCTAAAACAAACCTGGGAGTAGTTATTAAATTTGAAAGAAACGAGTCCATTTTCTACAATAAGTCTTATTTTTAGACTTCATCCAAAATGATACTTCCCATGAATAAAATTGTCCTCCTTTTCTTCGTATTACTCTGTAGTACGATCACGTTGTTTGCGCAGGATAAAGATCCCGTGATCAATGCTATGATCAACGAAGCCAACGAAAAATCTCAACTTAAAGAGTTAGCACATGAACTCACCGATGTGATTGGCCCCAGATTGGTGGGAACCCCGCAGATGCAGAACGCCCATGACTGGGCCGTAAGCAAATTTGGGTCTTGGAATATTTCGGCAAAAAATGAAAAATGGGGAGAATGGAGAGGTTGGGAACGTGGAATCACTCATATTGATATGGTCCATCCCAGAATCCAGAGCCTTCGAGGCACTCAATTGGCCTGGAATCCGACTACTTCCGAAGAAGGTGTCACTGCACAACTGACCATACTTCCCATGGTCAATGATTCTATCGAATTTGCCAAATGGTTGCCTAGTGTTGCAGGTAAAATTGTATTAATTTCCATGCAGCAACCAACGGGTAGGCCCAATTATAATTGGGAGGAATTCGCCACGGAATCTTCTTTTACGAAAATGAAAGAGGAACGTGAAGCACAGACATCTGCCTGGCGCGAAAATATGGGACGCACTGGCTACGGGCGTCGTACATTACCAGTTGCTCTTGAAAATGCCGGGGCCGTTGGGATCGTGGTTTCCAATTGGTCGAGAGGATTTGGAGTAAACAAGATCTTTGGTGCTCGAACCAAGAACATTCCCACGGTTGATCTCGAATTGGAGGACTACGGAATGCTATACCGATTGGTTGAATCGGGACATCAGCCCCAGATCAAGATCGTCGCTCAGTCTAAAGAATTGGGGCGTATGCCTACCTTTAATACCATCGCCGAGATAAAGGGCACTGAAAAACCCGAAGAATACGTTATTCTTTCCGCTCACTTCGATTCGTGGGACGGTGGAACAGGAGCAACAGATAACGGAACGGGCACGATCATCATGATGGAGGCCGCTCGAATCTTGAAGAAACACTATCCCAATCCGAAGCGGACTATCCTCGTGGGACTTTGGGGCAGTGAAGAACAGGGATTGAACGGATCTCGTGCCTTTGTTGAAGACCATCCACAAATTGTGGAAAATGTTCAGGCATTATTCAATCAGGACAATGGTACTGGGAGAGTGGTACGTCTATCCGGAGGAGGGTTTTTACACTCGTATGACTATCTTTCTCGTTGGCTGAATGCAGTCCCAAAAGAGATTACCAATGAGATAGAGACATCATTCCCTGGAGCACCGGCACGAGGCGGATCGGACTATGCCTCTTTTCAAGCCGCAGGAGCACCCGGTTTTAGTTTGAGTTCACTCAATTGGTCTTATTGGAATTACACCTGGCATACCAATCGTGATACGTATGACAAGATCATCTTCGACGATGTTAGAAACAACGTTATCTTAACGGCGATCCTTACCTATATGGCGAGTGAAGATCCGGAAACCACTTCCCGGGTGAAGAGTGTTCTGCCTATAAACAACAGAACTGGTAAGCAACGAGAGTGGCCCACGCCAAGAGCGCCTGAGCGAAATGGAGGGATGGACTAAAAAGATATTGGGTCTATCTAATTCGATCGAATGGGCAACCGGATCTGAGAGGGATACTTCTTCGAATGATGAACCTTGTTATTAGCTACTACTCCTTCAGATTCATTAAAATTAGCCCCACCTGTGTTTAAATTCCGGGCAAATCGTGGGAAGTTACTGCTGGATACTTCAATCCGGATGCGATGTCCTTTTTCGAAATAATTGCTCGTCGACATGGGAGTGAGATCCACTTTATATACCTCTCCTTTTTCCATAAAGACCTCCTTGTCATATCCTTCTCGGTATCGAACCCGCTGAATGGTCTCATCGAGATTGTAGGCCCGGCCATCCGGGTAAACATCGATTAGCTTGATAGTAAAGTCGGTGTCCTTGGCATCTGAAGACACATATAAAGTAGCTTCAATAAAACCGGAAATCTCAACTCCTTCCGTCAATACATCGGTGGTATAGACCAGTATATCCTCTCGTTCTTCCATATTCTGTTGATCGAATGCTCCTCCCTCTATCGCATTTCCAGTGCAGCAGACATTTCCGCCGTAGGATGGAACCGGCTTCATAGGGTCATACGTAAAGATATCCGGGCGGTCCTTGGAGGGAGGTCTACTTTCAAGAGATCCATCCCCATTGGAACTATTGGCGTTACCCCTGCTATTTAAGTAAAAGGTGGTCATTTTTGTGTTGGCCGGTGGCCATGCGTTTGAAGATTGCCATTTATTGCTTCCCATGGTGTAGTATTGTACCCGCGGCGTTTGTTCCTTGAAATCATTTTTTTCACCCTTAAGCCAAAGATCAAACCAACCGTAAATTTGTTCGTCATAGTTCAAACGTGCATCGCCCACACTGCGTTCACCAACGATTGTATTCTCTGTGGCCCTGATATAACGACAATGAAGCGTTGGTGCAATGACCAAATATTGATTGTCCCTCACTTCGGGATCTTTGGCATTTTCTCGAACGTGATTGAACAGAGCCAAATTGGGACTTATAGACACATCATACCAGGAAGCAAACCAAAAGCTGGGAACTCCAAAATCCATATCATCATGATACAATCCCCCGGTATACCAATCGTTATGATTAGGGTCTCTTTTGACCATTTTATCGAAGATCTCACGTTTACCATTTACATTTTGCAAGATGTCCTGAATTGGCAGATGTGCAAGCGCTTCAGACATATCTACAGGCGGGTTTTCCGGAGCAAGATCATAATATCTCGAAATTCGGATAAGGTCCTCCTGCGTAGCTCCCGGCGGAATTCTGGGTTTGAATTTGTCATGTTCTACGCCGTACAACCAGGCAATAAATAACATTTGCTCTGCGCCGCCCCGATACCAATTACCTTGTTCAAAATAGTCTCCTACCCTGCCCACACCGGCACCATAGCCCATTGGTACCATTGCCGCATGTGATGGATGGTCCAAGGCCGCGACGGCCATTTGCCATTCGGCAGTCGAAGAACAGCCAAGGGTGCCAATTTTACCATTAGACCAGGCTTGGTCCTTCATCCAGCTAAAGGCGTCATATCCGTCTGTCAATGGAACCCCTAAAATATCCCATTCTCCTTCCGAATAGTACCGACCCCTTTCGTTCTGAACTACATAGGCATAACCGCGTTTCACGACATCGTACGCTCGTTGGATTGTTCGGGTTCGCAGTTCCCCATCTCCCCAAGTGTTAAAGTTATAAGGAGTTCTTGAAAATATGACGGGCACTTTTCCTTCGGTTTTGGGACGGTAAATGTCTGTCGCTAGTCGTACTCCATCACGCATGGGCATCATTACTTTTTGATCGATTACGGCAATTTCTTCCAATTGTTCCAGCACATCCTCCTGGGCGTGCAGTATTGGATTCAGAAAAAAGAAAAAGAAAAACAATAGGGAAACAGGCGTCGTATACTTCATAATAGTTAGCTTAGAATAAACGATAAAGTTAGGAAAAAATGGTGGCATGACTAAAGTGATCTCCCGGGGTTAAAGCGCCCGGGAGCAAACTAAAAAGTTGGTCCTCTTTAGACAATATGATTCGCATCTATATATGCTTTGGCCGCTCTGGAACCAATCTCGTATAGATCTTCCTTATTTTTCGCGTCGGACATTTCACGAAGCGAAACGATCTTCTCTCTGCTATATTGAAGACCCAGGCTATTGAGCTCATTTTCTTCCAGCATCACATTGTACCGGATATAGCTTAGCAGTGGTTCCGGGGTAAGTTTATCGTCCGCTAGGTCACCAATTTCACTATCGATCTCTCTTGGTTTGGGTGATGTAGACATGTACTGCATGATGGTTTGGTTCAGGTAATTTGCATCTTCCATAAAGATCTCCGGAATCATTGACGCCCAGCCCAACAGGTTTTTTTTGGCGATCTTTTCGGGATCGTACTTTTTCTTATAGGTTCCGGTTCCAATGGACAATATTGAGAGGTTGTCTGCTCCCGTAGGCCAATTGTATTTGAAGCCTTTTAAAGTCGCCACCAGAAACAATTGTAACGAAGGATTATTGGCTAAACTCACACCTCCATCGATAAAGGCCCCAACCTCACCACTTCCCACGTCAATTTTTTGAGGTACAAAATAACTGGGAGCCGCCGCACTGGCCCGCACTACTTTTCGTAGGAGCATTCCTTTGTTCTTCTCGAAGTACTTACCATCCGGGTTATTAAGGATGGGCCAGGTACTAAGCGTATCGGCCCTTTTAGTGACGATACAGAGTCCGGTTCTAATTTTATCGCTGCCCATGGTTATGTCGCCAAAGACTTCGGTTAGAGCATCTTCCAAGGGTTGAAAATCGAATTTAGCACGAGATCGCTTGAAAAAGTTTAAAAGGAGACTGTATTTTTTCCCGAAGATCTTATCTCCAATTCCCAAATAAAGATCTTTGATCTCTGAGGCAGTCCTTCCAATGGACAGGCCGGCCGCAATAATAGCCCCTGTGCTGGTACCTCCAATGAGGTCGAAATAGTCACAGAGTAATAAATTGGGGTTGTTTTCTCGTTCGCGCAAGATCTCTTCTATTTTTTCAAGAAATCCGAGTGTTAAAGCACCTCTAATTCCGCCGCCATCGAGCGCGAGAATACGTTTTGGTCGTTGATTTTCCATGATAGTATATTGATTGTTAGTTTTTTACTTTGGGGAGATTGACTAGTTGCACTAAGTTACTTTATAAATTTTAAACGGAGACATAATATAATATTTATCACATATTTTATTCTGAAAAGTGGTTTCACACAACTCTGAATGGTCTAATTTTGAGATGCCTCAAAGACATTGAATCTATTTGGAAAGGGTTGATGTACAAAATGACCAAAGTTTTACTATCTTAGTTTCTGCAAAGCTAGTATAGGTTATAGTGCTCTCCCCCTTCGCAGCCACTATAAAATGCAACCACAAAACAACCAATATGTCGCTCATTTCAGGTTTTGAAAATGATATTTTCATTAGCTATGCTCACAAGGACAATTCGTCTGTCGCTCAGGAATGGGTGAAACAATTCTACGTATATCTTAAGGACATGCTCATTCGGAGTACGGGAAGGTCTGATATTGGGATTTGGTGGGATGATAAAAAAATGGATGGCAACACTTATTTCGATCAGTCTATTAGGAAGGGACTTGACAAATCTGCCATTATTATTTGCCTGCACTCTCCCAGTTATATTCAATCTGAATGGTGTATCAAAGAATTAGAGACATTTGCTAAAATAACGGAAGAAGACGGAATAGGTGTCATGGTAGGCGATGATGCGAGGATCGTTCATGTATTACTTTACAATATGGACCGAAATCAATGGCCAGCAGCTTTTGGTGGGAGAACCGGCCTTCCCTTTTATGAAGCCATAGATGAAGGGGATCAAGGAGATCCATTAGAGGTTAGCTCGAATGAGTTTCACTCCGGAATGAAATCACTTCGCAATTCATTACTACGACTTTTTAAGGGTTTTTCTGAAGTACAAGAAGCCACTCCCACGGCTCAGACAGCACCCGCGAAGGAGGCTTCGGATCAAGTCGCAATTTTCTTCGGAGATATTCCCGATTCATTGGGAGATAGACCGAGACGTATCATTTCAGAATTAGAAAAAAAAGGATTTCAAATTATTGCAGACATCCCTACGCATGACGTCGCTACACATGAAATACAAGTGAAAGAAGCCGTCGAAAAAGCCCAGTTAGCGGTTCATTTTCTCGACCAATATCCCGGGAAAATGATTCCCGGTGAACAGCCCAATTGGATTCGGAAAAAAGAAATAGAATTGACCTTAGAGTCCAATGTCAGTCAATTGATCTGGACTACATCCGACTTTGATTTCTCCTCGATTGAAGAAGAAGAATACAAACAATTTTTAGAGCATTTGGAGCACGGCCAGCTAGGAGAAAAGAACTACGACTTTATCCGCAGTGTAAAGGGTAATCTTATTCAGGAAGTCGTGGAACATGCAGACCAGCTAAAAAACAATGAATCTGCCATGGTGTCTGCGGCAGAAAAGTTCAATGTACTCATCGATAATCATAGTAAGGATTTGGAATTTGCCTTCGAGCTCAATAATAAATTTAGTGAGCGTGAGATCACAACCTACCTCACTCCAATGGAGGATGATCCCATGAACAACAATGAGAAACTGCGTAATTATATTAGTAAATCGCGCAAATTTATCTTCGTTTACGGCAAAGTGGAAAAGGACTGGTTGAATGCCAGACTTACCACCGCGCTTAAAATCCTTCTGGATTATGGCCGTTCTGCTAAGGATATGATCGTTTACATGACTCCTCCCGAAAAGCAAGCTGACACAATCAAGATCAAGGAGCAGGGAATTCCCATCCAGATCATTGACAGCAGCAAGGACCCTTCAGAAAGAGAACAAAAAATTGACCAATTACTCACCGAATTAACTACCGATTCTAATGGCAAGAAATAATCCGTATGTGGGCCTTCGCCCATTCGATACTGATGAAAGCCTCTTGTTCTTTGGGCGCGATGATCAAACACTTGAATTATTACAACGCTTGCATAATCATTCGTTTGTCGCCGTTGTAGGAAGTTCGGGAAGTGGTAAGTCATCGTTACTTCGCGCCGGACTAATACCGGCTTTAATGGGTGGCTTCCTTGTAAATAATAGCGATAGATGGAAAGTAGCCATTATGAAACCCGGGCAGCGCCCGCTCTATAACCTTGCAGAAACAGTTTTACAGCAAACGAGAGGACAGGCTGATTCCAAAAGTGTGACACAACTGGTGGATAAAATGGGAGCCTTGGGTGCTACCGCCATTATTGATATAATTGAACCATTAAGAAAGCAAGAACAATTTAACTTCTTCCTACTAATTGACCAATTTGAAGAATTGTTCCGGTTTTCGATGAATCAATCCAATGTCGCCAAAAAAGACGCGGCCATAGATTTCGTAAATATCTTTCTCGAGCTTACGAAGCAGCGATCAGTTCCTTTTTATGTGGTGCTTACCATGCGATCCGATTTTATCGGGGATTGTTCTCAGTTTCATGGCCTTCCCGAGGCAATGAATAAGAGTCAGTATCTGGTTCCACGACTCACCCGGCAACAATTAAAAAAAGTGATCGAAGGCCCGGCAAAGCTTTTTGGTGGTTCCTTTGAAGCATCGCTCACCTCAATTCTGCTCAATCATATAGGAAAAGTACGCGACGAATTGCCTGTACTGCAGCATTCGCTTATGCGAATGTGGGATCATGAGATCAACACGGACAAAGGTGGTTCCCTGGACCTAAAAGACTATAATAAGATAGGTGGGATCGAAAATGCGCTCTCCAACCATGCTGACGAAGCATTTCTGGACAAGGAAAATTTAAGCAAACGCGACAGAAAGATCGTTCGCAATCTATTTAAAGGACTCACCGCTATCGACGATCATGGGCGTAAGATACGTCGGCCGGCACTTCTGAGTGAGCTGAGTGAATTAACCGGCGAGAAACCCTCAAAGTTACTTTCTATCATAGAACACTTTGTAAGAGATGACCGTTCTTTCTTGATCGTAGAAAATGTTGGAGAAACAGAGGATAAATCGATCGATATCTCTCATGAAAGTTTGATCCGGCAATGGAGAACACTGGAGCGATGGGTGGAGCAAGAAGATGAAAAGGCCAAGATCTATTTAAAATTGATCGATGCCAAAAAGGAGTACGATCTGGGGAACAAGGGACTGTTGGACGACCTAGAACTTCAGAAGTTTGTGGCCTGGCGGGAACGATCCAACCCAAATGCTGCCTGGGCAAAGCGATACCAAGACGGATTTGAGGAGAGTATGGCTTATTTTGAGAAAAGCGAACAGGCACAAAAACGAAAACGAACTCGAAAGAAAATTTTAATATTTACTTCGATCCTTGCATTTTTTGTGGCCACCTTTTTTGTATACAACTATCGCATTAATGAGGCCAACAAAGATCTGGCAGCTCGATTGCAGAACAATGCGCAAAAACTATTGGCAACCAATCCTACTAAGGCACTATTACTGGAAATGGCTGCGTATGACATCTCGGGCAAAGAGGAATATAGAGATTCTGCGGTGGCTATCTATGAAGGCCCTCACTCTTTTTATAAGATCACAAATACCAAGGACCCATACCCGTTGGAGAAGGCGAAAAAATTTCAGGATACCCTACTACATTTTACCATCTCCCCTAAAGAGGATAAACTGTTTGCCGAATATTCTTCCGGGAATGCTCGTCTCATCGCTCGCGACGGATCACTCATAGTAAATTTTGATTCTGTTGGGGTAGGCGCGAAAGTATTTTCACCGGATGGTACCAAATTCGCGCTAGGAGAAAAATCCGGCAAGATATCGGTGTGGGATGACAATATGGGTCGGCTGAATGTTTACGAAGAAGAATTAGAAAGTCCAATTGGGGTCACAGCCATGGTATTTTCAACAGCCGCTAAGAAATTAGTTACAGGAAATGTCAATGGTAATCTTACTTTGTGGGATTCGGTTGGAAATAAGGTAAGGTCCCGAGATTTGGGACAAACAGTTAAGTCTCCCGTGGCTCTTTTAAAATACGCTAAAAATGACACCATACTTTTTGCAGGATCATTTTTCAACAGCGCCGTTTTGACCAAGAATAAATTTCACCAGTTGACTACAGCGTCCGGTGAGTTTGGAAGTTATGATGAATCGGGTCTGCTATATGCTGCAGCATTTGACTCCCTAAACAATGATCTGGTGACTGGAGGTGAAGACCGAAAGGTACGTATCTGGTATGTTAGAGAACAAGGTCAAAATTCACATGCGCTGGCAGGACATGATAGGGAGGTTACTTTTGTTGATTTTTCATACCATAACAAGAATCGCTATATCGTTTCGGCGGCTTTAGATCACACAATTATTTTATGGAATGATTCTGGAATTCTACAAAAATTTGTAGGACATGAGGGAAATGTGACTTCCGTAACATTGGGACCCGATGGGACAACGTTAATCAGTAAATCGGATGATCTTACCACCCGCGAATGGCCGCTTAATAATTCGGTGTTGCGTCATCAGCCAATGGCAGAAGCAGGTGTTAAGAATGAAGATGGAAGTGAAAAAATATCGAGTTCAAAGAACGAAGTACACCCACGTTTATCTTTGGAGGATTTTCTGAAAAGTGGAAAGATCGAGCCCTTGTCCGATGCTTTAAAAAAGGAATACGGAATTCAGTAGAAAGAAAAAAGTCGCTAGTTTGCGAAGCGCACCTTAGTTTTTTATCTCCCTCTTTATTATTACCTTAGTGTACGCTTACTAGCATTGGAAACTATATTTTATTGCACTTTTTAACCGGCCTCCCTCAGAAAAAATGGATCAACACAATTTACTATGGGATTAGTACCAGGATACGAATACGATATATTCATAAGTTATGTCCATGATGACAATGTTCCTGAAACTGGTGAGGGAGATGGCTGGATCGATCAGTTTTATAAATATCTGGATACAAAGCTCAACAAACACTCCAAAAAAATAAAAATATGGTGGGATTCGAAACATCTGGATGGTAGTCAGGTTTTCGATACCACCATCGAAGAGGCAATTAATAAATCGGCTATAATTATCTGTCTCAACTCCCGTCGATATGCACAATCTGAATACTGTAAAAAAGAGCTTCAGCATTTCCATAAAAAGGCCTCTTCAGAAAAAACAGGGCTGCTGGTAGGTGATCGCTCGCGGATCATCAATGTGCTGCTATCAAATATCCATTATGACGATTGGCTACCGGAATTTGATGGAACAAGCGGTTTTAAATTTCATGATAACGGAGAGTATGGAGATCCGTTATTGGTGGAAGCGAAGGATCCATTTAGTGGTCAAATGAAATTGCTTCGGAATGCTTTGGTGAAAATGATGGAGGGTTTTGAAACCACCTCAATGCCCGCCGTAGCTGATGCTACAAAGGTAAATCCCAAAACATCAGAATCTGCATTTACCTTATTTTTTGGTGAAATAAACGATTCTCTAGTGGATCGTCGAGATGGGATTATTTCTGAACTAAAAAACCAAGGATATTCGATTGTGATTGGAGACCCCTCCAATGCAAATGCCAAGGAACATGAAACCGCAACTCGCGAAGCCATTGAAAATGTTCAGCTCGCTGTGCATCTTTTGGGTGAATTCCCAGGGCGTAAAATTGCAGACGATCCTAATAGTCGTTATATCCAAAAAGAAGTTGAAATTGGAATGCAGTCCCCTACTCCACAGTTGATCTGGTTGTCTAACGATGTCTACGTGCCCGGAATTGAAAACGAAGAACACCGAATCTTTCTTACCTCACTTGAAGACGGAACCTTAGGGGCCACAGATCAGGAAGTGATCCGTTCTAATGAGGCTGAGTTGGCCCAACTCATTATCGACCATGTGGAGCGATTAATAAAAGAAGAGGAGATCCATGAAAATGACATCCTTAAAGTATTGCTCGATACGCATACAGACGATTTTCAATACGCTTTCGATCTAAAGAAAAATCTGGTAAGTAATGACATAAGACTCATTTTTAACCCTGAAGACGGAGATCCACAGGAAAATATTGAGATCTTGTACGAAAACATCAACGAAGCCCAAAAGTATATTTTCCTTTATGGAAAAGAAGAAAATAATGACTGGGTTGATGTGCGTGTAAAAAATACAATGAAAAAGTTGGTAGAATTTGATCGATACGATCAAAATATTTTTGTCTACTTAACTCCACCACACAAGGAAACTAAGGATATTCGGGTGGCTCAGAGCCCGATGGTCAAAATTATTGATAATAGCAATACACCCTCCATTGACCCGGTAGTGTTTGATCAGTTTTTAACCGACTTAAAAGGCCTTGAAAAATGAGCGAGCCTAAATTCAATCCCTATGTAGGACTACGCCCGTTTCAAGCCGATGAAAATTTGTTGTTCTTCGGAAGGGACCGTCAGACACTGGAACTACTGCAGCGCTTGCACCATCATCGTTTTGTCGCAGTCGTGGGAGGATCTGGGAGCGGTAAATCTTCATTGATCCGCGCGGGACTTATCCCGGCGCTTAAAGGGGGTTACTTGGTGGAAGACAGCAGTAAATGGGTGATCGCAACCATGAAGCCCGGACAAAGTCCTATCTATAATTTGGCGGAAACCGTCCTCCGTCAGATCGACGCAAAATCATCAAAAAAGGACATTTCAGAATTAATAAAAAATCTTAAACGGGAAAGAGCAACTGCCATTATTAAAGCAATCGCTCCATTGAGAAAAGAAAAAAATGCCAATTTCTTTCTTCTTATTGACCAATTTGAAGAACTGTTCCGGTTTTCCATGGATCGAAGAGACTCAAAAGGCAAGACCGATGCTATTGATTTCGTAAACCTCATCCTCGATCTCAGTAACCAAAAGAACATCCCCTTCTATGTGGTGTTAACCATGCGATCCGATTTCATTGGTGACTGTGCTCAGTTTCGGAATTTACCCGAGGCCATGAACAAAAGCCAGTATTTGGTGCCACGCATTACCCGGCAACAACTAAAAAAAATAATTGAAGGGCCGGCTCGCTTGTACGGAGGAAAGGTCAATCCTGCATTAACAACACGCCTGATCAACGATCTGGCAAAGGTTAAAGATGAATTACCGCTGGTGCAACATGCCCTCATGCGTATGTGGGATCACGATGGAAGTCAAGGCAATAGTGGTGAGCTAAATTTTGAAGATTACGAACAGATAGGAGGTGTAAAAAATGCACTTTCCATGCATGCCGATGAGGCGTACCATAGAATGGATTCTTCGGAAGCAACTATTGCCAAGGAAATGTTTCAGGCACTTACTGCCATCGACGAAAATGGCCGAAAGATTCGGCGGCCGCTTCTATTAAGCGACCTAAAGAAGCTCACAGGTCACAACGACGAAGAACTAAATGCTATAATCGACAATTTTATAAAGGACAAACGCTCCTTCCTAATTGTAGAAAATGTGGGTGAGGATGGCGATAAGGTTATCGATATTTCTCACGAGAGTTTGATCCGTCAATGGAACAGGTTAAATTATTGGGTAGATGAAGAAAATGACGCTGCTTCACACTATTTACAACTTGCGGAAGCCACACAACTTCATAGGAATCGTAAAAAAGATCATTTGACCGGAAGTGAGCTAGCCGTTGCATTGAACTGGCGCGACACTTTTAAACCTACTTCCGTGTGGGCCAATAGATACAAGAATGGATTTGATGCGTGCATGACCTATCTGAATGAGAGTAAAGCCGAGCATGACAGAATACAAAAAGTCGAGCGAAACCGAAAAAAAAGACAACTTTTCCTGATCTCCGCGGTCCTTGCACTGGTATCTGTATTTGCTGTATTTGCGGTGATCAGCCGAAATAACGCGGTTCATAAAAAAGATGCCTTTGAGCTTCACTTTAAAGCCAAAGTATTGGAAAGTAAAAACCCAACACTGGCGCTGCGACTAGAAGAAAAGGCGATTCAATTATATGACTATCCCGAATTCAGCAAATCTGCTCGCGATATATTGAACAACCATTCATTTTACAAGATCATCGTGAAGGATACGGCGCGATTTAGCGCAGTGGCTGTCACCAAGGATTATAAAACTATTGTGACCGGAGATGAAAATGGATATATAAGCGTTTGGAACGCACAAGGAGAGTTGTTATCAAACTTCAAGGCCTACGACGATGCGGTAATTTCACTAACCATATCGCCAGATGAACAGCAGTTATTTTCTGTTTCAGGTAGTGGCATTCCCGAGAAATCTAGCCAATTGTCATCATTGGATGGCACAATAAGTAAAGATTTTACATCGCGTTATGTGCTCAGTAAATCGATCTTTTCACCTCGTGGAAAACACATTCTAGGCGGAAGCCAGGATTCTGCAATTCTCATGAATCTTGACGGTGGAATTGTGAAAAAATTTACAAATTCAGATCAAAAATATGTCACCCAAGTTTTATTTTCCCCCAATGGGGAAATAGTGGTCACCGCTGATACCGCAAATATCATTCGATTGTGGAATCGCGATGGAACCCTAGTCACTTCGTTCTACAAAAGCAATACAAATATCCATTCTGTAGCTTTTTCACCCAAAGGGGATTCACTTCTTGTAGGCTATTGGGATGCGACAGCCACCCTGTTTGATCTGGAAGGCGAGATCTTACAACATTTTAATGGACATATAGGTACTATACTAGCGGCTGACATTGCTGCAGATGGTCAAACTTTTCTAACCGGTTCTTTTGACAATACAGCCCGTTTGTGGGATAGAAACGGCAACATGATTAAAGAATTCAAAGGACATGATGGGGAGGTGAAGTTTGTAGGCTTCTCGCCCGATGGTAAATCCGTGTTAACGGCTGCTAGAGACGGCGTGGTGCGTTCATGGAAACTGGAAGGAGTCATTGATCTGGCTATTCACGGCTATGGACATGCCGTACGCTCGGTTCGATTTTCTAGAGATGGCAATCAAATTCTAACCGGATCCCATGAGCGAGCGCAGGTATGGGATCTGGCCGGGGAGTTATTGGAGAACTATGAATACAATGAAGCCGGAATGATCTATTCAGCAGAATTTTCACCCGATGAAAAAATGATCTTGACCGGGTCGGTAGCCGGGTCAGTCGAATTACAGGAAAATCGAACCCCTAACTTAAATCAAAGGACAAACTTATCGAATTCACTTATTAATGTTCGATCTGTGGATTTTTCTCCTGATGGTGGCTTAGCTCTTGTTGGAACTTGGGGAGGAACAATCCAACTCATTGATATGTTTGGAACAATAATAAAAGAGATTGAATTGGAAAAACCTGCAAGTAGTGTTGCTTTTTCACATGATGGGAAATCATTTATAGCGGGTAGTTATGGTAAGACGATCCGTTGGGATTTAGATGGCACTGTATTGAACGAATATATAGAACCTTCAAGACTGTTTGTGAATGCTGTGGCATTTTCTCCGGACGATAAGTACGTTGTCACAGGATCCAATGACCATGGTGCACGCTTGTGGGATATGAACGGAACTCTTGTACAAGAATTTACGGGGCCACGGGGTGCGATTCGGTCTGTGGCTTTTGCCCCGGATGGCAAGTCTCTGATCACGGGACATAATGGGGGAACAGCAAGGGAATGGGACCTAAATGGTACCATCATCAATGAATACAAGGGTAATCAATTCAATGTTTTTAGTGTGGATTATGCTCCCGATGGTCGCTCGATCGTAATTGGTTCTGGACGATCGGTCTTTGTATTTAAACGTCTTCCCCTGAGTGAAATGATCAATGACTCTATTGAACCGCTTTCTGAAGCTCAGAAAAAAGAATATGGCATCGATTGGTAAAGATTACTGAGAGTTATCGAATTACTCGTCTTCTTCCGGTGGTGGATGACCGTGAATTTCCTCGTAAACCGTGTCAAAATTAGTCCGTAAATACGAATTTAACTTCTTTCGGTAGTCGTCTTTCAGCCAGGTTAAGAAACTAAAGGTACTTTTGCTTATACACTTGGCATAGCTCATGATTCGATTGTCAATGTCGCTTCCCAGCAATTTTGCCAGCGCCAAAGCATCGTAGACATCCTCGCTGTTCTCCACACAGATCTTCGCATGCTGAGCAATGGATCGCTCCAGAACAACTTTTGACGATTCACCCTTCGCAGTGGCAGTAATATAGGTGTCTCGTATATCAAAATAGACCTCCTCACTGTTCGAAAACTGAGCTCGCAACTCTTCGGGCATTTCATGTTTGAAATGACTTTCCAATTCCTCGTCACTCAGCAAACGGTCCATATAGAAGTCCGGAGATCTAAATATAGACTGCCAGTCCAGGTCCGATCCCCAAGGGCCAAATCGGTGGCAGTTATTACCAAGATCAAGCACTTTAAAAGTGGACTTATTATTCAAGATACGCGATCCGCGACCAATCATTTGATAGTAGAGCGTCAGTGATTTGGTGGCCCTGTTTAGAATAATAGTATCAATAGTGGGCTCATCAAAACCGGTGGTCAATATACTTACCGAGGTAAGAATGGCATCCGGGGTCTCGCGAAACCATTTTAAAATGGCTTTCCGCTGTTTTTTGGTGGCTGTATTATCCAAATGCGCAATGGGCAAGCCTTCCGCTTTGAAGGTATAATACACCTGAATGGATGTGTTGATCCCATTGTTGAAGATCAATGTCTTTTTGCCTTGTGAATGTTTGAGATAGGATTCGAGTAGTTTGTCCAACATCGAATTGCTGGTATAGAGATCTTCGGAAGACTTTACTGTATAATCTCCATTTGCCCCCACTTCCAGGGATGTTAATCCCATATCGTACTGATACATTTCGGCTCGGGCCAAAAATTCGTTCTCGATCAACGCCTCGATGGTCTCACCTGCGATCAATTCGTCATAATTGTCCTTCATAGGAAGGTTCTTATTCGAACTCAAAGGGGTAGCCGTTACACCCAACATGAATGATTTCTCAAAGAATTTAAAGAGTTTGGTAAACGAGTTGTAGTGCGCTTCGTCAATTATAACCAAGCCAATATCCGAAATATCCAGCATGTCGTCATTAAGGCGGTTATTGAGGGTTTCTACCATGGCTACGAAGCAAATGTATTGGTCTTGATCGTCCAGGTTTGCGGTACTGTTTACCACCTTATTTACTACTCCGAAGCTCGTAAGCATTTCGGAGGTTTGCCTACACAACTCGATACGGTGGGTCATCACCAGTACTTTTTTGTTGTGATTTTTAAGGTATTGTCTAACTATTTCAGAAAAGATAACCGTCTTGCCGCCTCCTGTGGGAAGCTGATACAACAGGTGATGATCGTCCGGCGCAGTTTCAAACTTTTCGAAGATCTGTTTGATCGCACCTAACTGATAACTATAGAGTTCCTTGTCAGTTTTTCGTTCTTGTAAGTCGAATGCGGTCTCCGCCATAAATTGCAATTAGAAGGTTTGCAAAACTAAGTCCTTTTGTAGGGTTTAAACGAATTATTTTAGAAAAAAATGTAGAACGATTATTCATACAACTACAAAACCAATAGTTACCGCCTGCGCTTGTTGCGTTTATTGTAATTTTTATCTCCTTTGGTCTTGGGTTTTTTATACTTCTTTTTGATGGTGCGCTGATACGATCCTCCCTGATTGGTTTTCGTGTTCTTTTCCTTTTTTTCATGAAATCCAGAGGGAGCCTCCTCCGCTCTTTTTGTGGGGTTATTGGGCTCATAGATTTTGGGTTGTTCTTCGGGAGTAAGCTTGGTTTCGATGGTTACTTCAGGTGGTAACGGCAGCTCGGTGATCGTACGATCCATTAAAGTTTCTATCGCTTCTTTTGCTTCGGCTTCCTTTTCAGAATAAAATAAAAAAGAGCTCCCCTCCTTCTCTGCACGGCCCGTTCGGCCTATGCGATGCATATAATTTTCGGGGAAGGATGGAGTGTCAAAATTGAATACCTGCGTTATCTCATCCAGATCCAGACCTCTCGACATTACGTCTGTTGTAACCAGTATTCTTGTTTTTTCTGAATTGAAATCTTCTATGGAACGCATTCGGTAATTCTGCGTTTTATTGGAGTGTATAACAGCTACTTCAAGATTGAACGCCACTTGTAATACCTCAAAAAGCAAATCTGCACTCTTTTTATTGGCAACAAATACCAATACTTTACTAAATTCTTCAGCATTCCGAAGCAAATGAACCAATAAATTTGCCTTGGTGTAAAAATTAGGAACCGAATAGCAATACTGTGTGATCGTGTCCAGTGGCGTACCGCTTACGGCAACCGAAACCGCAGTGGGAGCAATAAAGAAGTCGTGTATGAGATCGTTTACCTCATGGGTCATGGTTGCTGAGAACATGATATTTTGACGGCGTTGTGGTAGCAATTCGAAGATATTAACTAGTTGAAACCGAAACCCCAGATCCAACATCACATCCACCTCGTCGATCACAAGTTTTTTAACGTTTTTCAATTGCAAAGCCCGACTCAACACCAGATCATAAAGTCGGCCGGGTGTTGCAACAACAATGTCTAAACCTTGGGCCACAGCATCCTTGTGCCAATTAATATTAACGCCTCCAAACACTCCAGCCACACGAATGGACGCGTATTTTCCAAACTTCTCGATCTCTTCGGTGACTTGTATCACAAGTTCACGTGTAGGCACGATCACCAATACCCGTGGATGCTTTTCTTTTGAAAAAGGAAGCCCTTGCAAAATAGGAAGCATATAGGCAAAAGTTTTTCCCGTTCCTGTTTGAGCGATTCCCACCATGTCTTTTCCCGCCATGATCACAGGAAATGATCGCTGCTGAATGGGCGTAGGCGTTTCGAAACCCAAGTCGTCGATCGCATAACGAAGTTGTTTGGAAATAGTAAAATCGTCAAAAGAGCTCATGAAAACAATTTGAGGCAAAAGTAGCATTTTATAGTTTGACATGATGGGAAAAGCGATCCGTTTCAAAACAAAAGGCTACCCATATGATATAGGTAGCCTATAATTTGGAAGAGTTAGAAGTACTAAATTAATTGAGTTTCCAGGCCTTGAAAGACGGGTTCCAACTGCACGTGAAGGGCATCTCCAAATTTACTCACCATAATATAGATAGTGATTACATAGACGATCTCAACGGCCTGTGCTTCGGTCCAATGTTCCATGATCCTTTTCCAGAGGGCATCACTAACGCGATTGGCATCCTCTCGAATTTGCATGGTGAGGTCCAGGATACACCGTTCGGCCTCCGAAAAGTGGGGACTTGTTTTGTAGATATCGCCTTTAAGGTCGGCTACTTTTTCATCGGCTATCCCCAATCTTCGAGAGACAACCTCGTGTTGAGTAACGCAATATTCACATTCGTTTTCCAGGGTTGACTTTAGGATCACCAATTCCTTGGTCACCCAATCAACCTCTCCGTCCTTAAGTACTTCCATAATGAGGTCATTGGTTGGAAGTGCAAGGTTTTCTACCACCCCCCATGCCTTAAAAATGTTTAGAAGCATTTCGAATCGGGTGACGGTTTCATCGTAGCTTGCCTGTAATTGAGGAGAAGCATCTTCTCTTTCTTTTAATTTTACTCGTGCCATACTATTGATTTTTGAATTATTAACTATTTTAACTAAGCAGTTGCTTAGATATTATATAAAAAAATTAGTGCAATGTCTTCATTATTGTATCCACATAGTCGTTGATTTCGGAATCACTTCTAAATTTTGCATAGAGTGATAGGCCTTGAAGGCTTCCTAAAAGAAATTCGGCATGTTTTATAGTATCAAAACTTTCGGGCAATTGACCTTTTCCTTTCGCCTTTTCAAGCAATTCATAGAAACTATTCTTTATAAAGTCGAAATACAGAGATAGTTGTTGGCCAATCTGAGGGTCCTTCCGCCCTACTTCCATCCCCGTATTAACCATGAGACAGCCATTGGCGCTTGCACCCGAACAAATTGACCGGCCATAGTCTTTAAAAAATTTATTAAGATCAGACAGGTTTCCGGTGGACTTCAGTAGTACCTTCAGAAATGAAGATTGCACATGTCCCTTATACTTTTTGAGGACCTCAATGAAGAGGTTATGTTTGTTACCAAAACTGGAATAGATCGAAAACTGATTGATGCCCATTTCCTCTTCCAGTTTTCGGACTGAGGTGCCTTCATAACCATTAGACCAAAAGGTATGCATGGCTTTCTCAACCACCACATCCATATCATATTTCTTTTTTCTTGGCATCTAAGATTTAAAACTAAGCAATTGCTTAGTAATTTACAAAATGTGAAGCCTATTTAACAAAAAAAAAGCCACCTACAAGATGTAGATGGCTGATTGTCTTTAATGCGATAAAGGTCTTATTCCGCCAGTCGCACGTTAACGGCATTGATTCCTTTGGGTCCCTGCTCAGTTTCGAAGGTGACTTTATCATCCTCCTTAATATTGTCCACGAGTCCGCTTTGGTGTACGAATACATCTTGATCTGAATCGTCTGGTTTGATAAAACCAAAACCTTTGGCATTGTTAAAAAATTTTACGGTTCCTTCCATTATTTTGAATTTTTGGTGAAAAGTTGTTTGTAGTTGTTATAACATATTGAAGATGGCAAAAATTAATTTCATCATGGGGAGATGGAAAGATAATAACGCTATCGATCTATTATACCTCATAAAGGTACATTAAATTATGTAAATGACACCAAGCCTGCTATTTTGCAATGGGGACGTCGCTTTCAGCCGATATGGACCAATGATCGTTATAAACCGATTTGTATCGGATTTCATAGTTGAACCCCTCCTTTTGAATCTCTTGCATGATTTGTAGAAAGGTACGATAGCTTGTGGCACCGCCTCCTACAGTGATTACATTTCTTTTGTGTCCGGCAGAAAGAGCGAGTCCCGTCTGTAGCGTCGCATAATTTATGGTTACCACACTGTCCATTTTAGGCACGTTCTGTTTCAGGAAGTCAATAAATTCCATTTCATACACCTGCCCTTTGTAGAAAATGACGCGACTTTCAATAAAACCCGGTCCAACGCCGTGGTTTTCGAGATCAATTGAGAATCGTTGTAAATCGGAATTATTAGAAGTCTCCATCATAAAATATGGCATCACCGAAAGATGGTTTTGCTCTTCAATAATATTGGTCTGTTTAAAAAAAATAAAGAGGGTGAGTAGGCTAATAAAAATGGCCGAAAAACTCACTAATTTATCGGATGTCCAGAACTTTGCTTTTGTCATTTTGGTCGATTTATACTTCAAGTTACAAAAAATTTAATGACGTTAAACGATTATAAAACAACAACTTATAACGCCTTGGATTTCCTGTTTCATTTATTGGCACGCTTGTTGGAATTATCTACTCGACTGCAGCACGATCACAAATAGTATTAAACTATTTAGAGATGCGAAGGTCAAAGAAATAAGTAACAGAGTAGTAACCCTTAAATTCAACATTATGAAAAATTTAAAAGAATTTTGGAACAAGAAACTGAATAAGTGGAATGAAAAACTAGAAGAATTTGCCAAAGCCAGTAGTTATGCAATACACAGATAGTCCGCATCCTAATATTAGGTTTCGATGAAATCCCTTACTGCAATTAGTAAGGGATTTTTTATTTACACCCCACTTTTCCATCCAACTGTCTTCTTTTCATTCTGAAACAAGTAATAAATCTTCCTCTATTCGAACCCAGCAGTTCAGGGATATTTTTCGTAACTTATTAGTGACCCTTCTAGCCTTTTTTACTGGTTTACTTTGTTCTTAATCAATGTACACTTCGGAAATGGCTAATGCTACGAGGGATCCTCTTCCCTCTTAGCTTTATTAGGCATTTACAATTCGTTATATAAAAATAATTAATATCCATAGTTATGAGTCAAATAGTGATACCCAGCGTCATTTTCGGAATATTTCTTCTTTCCGGAATTAGAATAGTTTTTGAATACAAACGAGCCTTGAAATTTCGATTCGGGAAATACATTAAAACCCTTCAACCGGGATTTCGATGGATCATACCACTGGTGGAGACAATTCAGATCGTTGATATACGGGTCATCACGATCAATATAGTCTCTCAGGAAGTCATGACCGAAGATAACGTCCCTTGCAGTATAGATGGGGTTGTTTTCTTTAAGATCAATGACCCGGAGCGGGCCGTTTTGGAAGTGGAGCAATACAAATTTGCCATTACGCAACTTGCACAAGCAGCACTCCGAGATGTGTGCGGAAAGGTGGAATTAGACACCATACTTTCCAAACGGGAAGAAATGGGAAAGAATATCAAACAAATTGTTGAATTGGAAACCAAGGAATGGGGTATTGAGATCAACGATGTAAAGATAAAAGATATCCAATTGCCCGAAAATATGAGACGAATGATGGCCAACCAGGCCGAAGCGGAACGTTCCCGAAGAGCAAAGATCATCCTTGCATTAGCCGAAGAACAGGCAGCCGGCAAGTTACTTGAAGCAGGTAAATTGATCGATCAGTCCCCTTCTGCTATTAAATTGAGACTCTATCAGACCCTATCAAATATAGCGGCAGAGAAAAATTCGACCATTGTGTTCCCATTCCCGGAAGAAGTGCTGTATTCCAAAACAAACAAAGGTGCCTAAAATCAATTATTGAGAATTATGTTGGGTTTCTGAGTGAATAATATTAAATTTCATTCTTCTCAACCAACCAATACTTATTATGAAGAAATTAGTACTCCTTCTCGCCTTGACCGTTTGTATCCAATGCTTTGCCCAGGTCAACCGTTCTTACGACGGAACCAATAATAATTTGAACCAGCCGGAATGGGGTGCGGCTCTGACCAATTTCCGAGTTTTGGCCAGTAATGGATATGCCGATCTTATCAGCGAACCGGGAGGACAAAACCGTGAAAATCCTAGAGTGATTAGTAATGTAATTGGAAGTCAGACTAAATTCATCGCAAATGAAAAAGGATTGAGTGATTTTATATGGGGTTGGGGACAATTTATAGATCACGACATCAACCTCAACGATGATAATTTTGACGAAATTAACGATATTCCTGTTCCGGAGTGTGAACCACTGTTTGACCCTAATTGCACGGGTACGATGACCTTGCGAATGTTTCGATCCCTATCCGATCCCAATACTGGAACGAGTTTAGCCAATCCTAGACGACATAGAAATGATATCACCAGTTATATAGACGGATCCGGGGTATACGGCAGCGATGGGCAGCGAGCCAATTGGTTGCGAACCCATGACGGAGGAAAACTAAAAATGTCTGCAGCCGACTTACTTCCCTGGAACACTATTGACGGCGAATTTGACAGTGCGATCGATCCCTCGGCACCCTTTATGGTGTTGGACGGCTTCCCGGTACCAGAAAAGTTCTTTGTGGGTGGTGATATTCGGGTGAACGAACAACCGGGACTTATGGCGTTCCATATTTTATGGGTGCGAGAACACAATAGATTGTGTGACGAGTTGATCGTGGAGCATCCCAATTGGAGCGATGAAGAGTTGTTTCAACGAGCCCGCAAGATCGTAAGTGCCATGATTCAGGCTATAACTTATGAGGAATTCCTGCCAAATATTGGGATTCAGCTAGATGAATATACGGGTTATGATGATCGGGTTCGAGCCAATATCTTAAATTCGTTTTCGGCTGCTGGATATCGGTTTGGGCATACCATGATCAATGGCAGATTGGTGCGCTATGAGGAAGATGGTAGTGACTGGTCCTTTGGTGCTGTGGATCTTCGGGATGGATTCTTTAACCCATTGATCATGAAAGATGAGGGAGGTATCGAGCCATTTTTTAGAGGATTAGCAGCTCAAGAACATCAATTGGTGGACCCCTTGATCATGGACGACATCCGGAATTTCCTTTTTGGTCCTCCGGGTGCGGGTGGATTGGACTTGTTGTCTGTAAATATTGCTCGGGCTCGCGAACGTGGACTGCCGGACTACAATACACTGCGAGAAGATCTTCAGCTTGAGCGCCATGGCGGATTCACGAGTTTAACGTCGGATATAGCGCTGCGTCAAAGCTTACAAGAAGTGTATACCTCGATCAATGACGTGGATTCTTGGATAGGTTTTATGAGTGAAGATCATCTCCCTAACTCCATTGTGGGGGAAGGTTTGGATCGGTTGCTTCGGTTGCAATTCGAAATTTTAAGAGATGGAGACCGCTACTATTATGAGAATGACCCCGCTTTTTCTGCCGATGAGATCAATGAAATAAAGGCTACAACCCTTTCAGAAGTAATCCTAAGAAATACAATCATCGAAACCCTTCAGGAAAATGTTTTTGTGGCTGAACCCAGAGGAAATCTTTCGGTCGAACTATTCCCCTTTCCTGAAATCTCTAAGATCCATTTGACCGCTTATCCAAATCCGGTTCAGAAGTATTTCAACCTCGTAATTGAGACTCGGAGGCCCACAACCGCGACCTTGCGTATTTGGGATGTAAATGGAATTGAAGTGAGTAGCCGCACGGTCAACCTACAGCGCGGAAAGAATGAAGTAAACTTTGAACTAAGTGAGCTTTTGGCTAACGGACTCTATGTGATTTCGTTAGACTCGGATAGCGGCCAGGGTCAACTCAAGTTAATCAAACATAAGAATTAGTTTTTCATATTCTGAAAGAGTCCAGGATACAATCCCGCTCTTGCTGACGTTAATTGGATTTGCTAGTTATTAGCAATTCCAAGTATTTCCAGATCGATCTGAACTTTATTTCCAATGATCTCTCTTCCATCGGGCAAAGTTCGATCCGGTCCCACCCCAAAGTCCAATCTATTGATGATCATGGTGCCACTAAGTGCGATCGATTGCTTACGAGTGGGTAGATCCACTGCAGGTCCGATTATCTTCGCCGGAAACTCAATAGATTGGGTCACACCTCGAATAGTGAGATCACCGGTGAGATATAATCCTCCGTCCTTCTCTTCAGCATTTGTGAGCGTAAAAAATAGATTGGGATGATTTGCTGCGTCCAAAAATGCGGGTCCCCTCGCAGATTCCTCCCCTCCGGGATTGTTGGCGGTATAGCTATCTACAGTAACACTAATATTGATCTTTGTATCTGCAACGGCTTCCGGATTATAGTGTAAACTTCCTTGCACATCACCAAATCTACCCACGACATTGACCACCCCAAAGCGTTGTACTTTCATTAAAACTGCACTATGACTACCGTCAATAGTATATTCTTGTGCTTCGAGTGGAGTCGTCATAAATAATGTGAACGCGAATAGGGAAAATAGAATTGTTTTCATAATTGAACGAATTAGTTTGGCAATGTGACGCAATTTAAGTTCTAATATTACAGAATTTTAAGCTTTTAACTAAATGGTTTATAATATAATGCCTCACTGAACTAATCAAAAAGGGTCCGTGTTCGTTAACTCGGACCCTTTAACCAATAAATATTTTAACCTTAGAAACTAATTTATTCTACTATGCATTGCCTAGCGATGTTCAAAGATCTGAATACGATCATCCGGATTTCCTCCAAAGACACCCCGGATCCCTGCAGAGGTCTCAATATCATTTTGTACCAATCCGTGTAAGGTAATCGTATAGGTTGTTCCATCAGCCACAAGAGGCATGTAAAGATGATCTGCCATGTGGAAATAGCCATTAAGTCCTTCATTACTGATCATAGGACCCGTCATAGTTGAAAAATCTGTTCCGTTTATTCGTAGCACTACTCCATAGATCTTTGTGTTATGTCGCGTATCTCCCGAGGTAGGTATTCCACCTCCGTAGGCATAAATCTCTGCCCCAACATGATAACTTAACTCCAAAAGTACATCTTGTGTGGGTGTAAATGAATAGGTATAAAATGCCGAGGAGATAACTTCCTGATTTACCGTAATGGTCTCAATCATTTCAACGGTTGAAAAGTCCTTTAAATCCACTTTTAGATCATCCAAAATGCTATAAGGTGTAGTTACCTGAACGGTTCCGTCAGATTCGGCATATAAAGATGCGGGATAGACAATACCGGCATTTTTAGCCGATTCCAGATTATCCACACGCAGATTTCCATCTCGTTTTAGCTGAAGTACTTCGGAATTATTCTCGTAGATCATTAAACCATCTGAGGCCCCGGATTTAGCAGATATCGCGTACGAAGAGCCTGTACCGCCCGGTACCAACTCAACGTCTGCATCACTCACTGTATTCTCAACAGTCACTTCGGTGGTTTGATTGGGTGCTATTTTGGTTCGCTGCCCAATGATCTCCAACTCATTGGCTGGTTGGTCGGTTCCAATACCTACATTTCCATTATCCAATATTGCAATTGGATTACTTCCTGTCATAGTGTTGATTGGGAAAATTAATGGGTCATCAGCCACATTTTTTGCTGCTCCCCAAGTAGTGGTTCCTATGTTCTTCCATTCACTGTCTGCGGAATTCCAAAAATAGAATCCTTTACCAAAGGGTGCAGCCGCATTATCCATATAGATGAGCATGGAATTTTGGTCGACTCCCGGATCTACAGTTGGAAAAGCAGATAACTTTGGAATAAGTACTCCCTCGGTATCACCAGGAGTTCCTGGCGAATTGGAAGTAACATCTATGATCGCCTTTGGGCTAGTGTTATTAATTCCAACTTGACCTTGCATGGTGAAGGCTGAGATAAGTAAAATAATTAGGGCTATATTTTTCATATTCAATAGTGTTCTAATAAATTATTTGTGCTCCACGATTTGAAGTCGGTCACGAAGGTCTCCTCCAAAAGTTCCACGTATTCCATCTCCACTACTATCATCATTTTGAACAAAACCATGAATAGAGATATTATAAGTGGTTCCATCGGCTACCAACGGTATAAATACTTGTTCTGAACTAAGAAACCCTCCTTGCAAACCATCATTTCCAATAAAGCTCTTGGTATTCAGGGAAAAATCCACTCCATTCACTCGCACAATTGTTCCGTAAAGCTTGGTATTATGCTGCTCGTTAAGCTCCCCTAACGGGTCGCCGTATTTAGAAAAATTAACAACGATATGTAAACTTACTTCCAATAAAATATCTTGTGTAGGGGTTAAAGTATGCGTGTAAAGCGAAGCTGTCGTGTCCGTACCTAATGGGTCTTCCGATTCGGCAAAATCTACCGTTGCAAAATTGGTTGCATTCACAGTTAGATCATCAAGTCGGCTATAAGCCGTTTTTACTTTCACAGTACCATCCGTTTCAACATATACAGAAGCCGGATAAACAACTCCCGCGTTGTTGGCACTGGTAAGTGCCTCAATGCGCAGATCTCCACCCGTTTTAATTTGAAGTTGCTCGGCAGCGTCTTCGTAAATGGAAAGCCCGTTTGTTGTATCGTTATTGGCTGAAAGTGTATAATTGGCACTTCCTAAGCCACCAGGAATCAATCGGATCTCAGCTTCCGAATCGGTGTTTTCAATGCGCAGTTCTACTTCGGTTGCAGGGTTATTTCTAATTCCAACAACAGCCAATTCACTTGAAGGATCGTCCGTACCTAAGCCAACAAATCCATCATCCTTGATCACTACATTTTTACCATTGGCATTAGCGTTTGCTGCATACATTAAATCATCTCCGCCAGCGTTTGTGCCTTGGATCCATTGGCTTTCTCCCAAAGGCAACCAACCGTTCTTTTCATCATCCCAAAAATAAAATCCAACACCGGCATAGGCGGTTTCATCATCCATATACACCAACATTCCTTCTTGGATATCGGAAAAAGGACCAATAGTTGGAAAACTGGTAATTCTTGGTATTAGTAGCCCATCGGTTGACAAAGGTGCAGCTGGGTTTTGTGCGGTAATATCAAGTGTAGCTTTCGGTGCACTTGTATTAATACCAACCTGCGCGCTCGCCGTAATGGTGAAACTAATGGTTATAAGTAGCAGTATATTTTTCATATCTAAAATTAGTTTTGGGGAATTGAAAATAGATAAGGCTGTATGATCCTATTTGTGTTCTATAATTTGAAGTTGATCTCGGGGGTTTCCACCAAAAGTTCCTCGTATTCCGCTGCTTGTTTCTTTGTCATTTTGAACATAGCCATGGATAGATATGGAGTACGTGGAGCCATCGGCTACCAGAGGGATATAAAGATGATCCGAAGATATGAACGAGCCGTCCAAACCGTCGTTCGAGATCACTGGTGTTGTTTTGTAAGTGTAGGGAAGTCCATCGAGTTTTACGATAGTTCCGGACATTTTGGTATTGTGTTGCTTCTCAATTTTGTCGACTGCACTTCCATAGGCCGTATACTTCACAGAAACCTGATAGCTTACCTCTAGTAATACATCTTGTGTTGGTGTGACTGTATAGGTATATAAGGAAGCAGATTCATCTGATAAAAAAGGTAGAATTTGTTCAGCATAATCGACCGTTGCAAAGTTGTTTAGGTTTACTTTTAGATCATCCAACCTGCTGTAGGCGGTTTTAACCTTGATCGTACCGTCAGCTTCTGCATAAACGGAGGCCGGATATACTATTCCGGAGTTTTTACCCGTTTCGAGTTCATCAATCCTAAGATCGCCACCTTCTTTGATCTGTATCTTTTCTACACCATCTTCGTCAATCGTCAATCCACGGTCATCAGCATTAGCAACGATCGTATAATCGGAGCTACCCACTACCCCCGGGCTCAATTGTAGCTCGGCAGCATTGTTTGGATTGGCAATAGAAAGTTCGGCATCGATCCCACCTGTATTTCTGGATCCAACTATATGAAGTTCACTGGCTGGAGAATCTGTACCCATGCCAACAAAACCATCATCTTGAACCACGATCTTGTTACCATTATCATTTGCATTCTTTGCATAGATCAAATCATCGCTACCTGCATTGGTTCCAGTGATCCATTTTACTTCAACCAAAGGCAACCACGCTGTCTTGTTGGTATCCCAATAGTAAAAACCCGTACCGGCATAAGCGGCTGGGTTATTCATATATAATAGCATTCCATGCTGTGCAGCAGCTGGATTAACCACCGGGAAGTTAGTAACTCGTGGAACTAAAACACCTTCATTGGGTTCTGGATTCGCCGCATCTTTGACGCTAATGTCCAAACTTGCCATTGGACTGGACGTTCCTACTCCAACTTGTGCGTAGGTTTGAACCACTAAAACGAGGGCGAAAAATGCGATAAACGCAAGACTTTTAGATTTCATAAGTAGTTAGTATTAGGGGCATTCTATTTCAAATGTAAGAACTTGTAAGATTAATACGCACACAAAATATCAATAATGTTGTTTTATTCGTTAATAGGTATTTTTATTCCGTTAAAGTGTATTTATCTTTCAACATTTCATACTGTTATCATACATATTTGTAGGAATTTTTGTGGTGTTTTTGCCCAGAAATGATATAAAAAATTAGGCAGGATGTTTCAACATCCTGCCTACCTTGTTTTTAAACAAAAAGATTCTAATTGTGGGTCTTACTCAACGTTGACCAGTTCAAATTGGCAGTCGAAACCAATTTTGCATGGTTCTTTTCTGCCAACCATAATTGCTGCGCATCCAATTCTATATTGTACAAATACAAGTAGTACGTTCCATCCTTTACGATGAACTTGTTAGGATCGGTTCTGAATTTCGCTCCGGCATAGACCCCAAAGGCGCAGAAACCACCATACGCAGGCATGAATCGCTCCGGGTTCTTGTCAAAGCTGGCTTTCTGTGCTTCTGAAGTAAAATAATAAACCACTTTTTGGTAGTCCGATTTGTACTCCTTCACCCCTTTTTGGGCGATTCCCAGATCCAAGTAGGAAACCGGACTATATCCCTGTAAGGCAATGTTGCTGTTGTCTATATTGTTGGCCTTTTTATCCTGAGCCAGCACAGACGTCCCTATCATTATAAAGAGACTTAATATTGATATCTTGATTAACTTTTTCATGAGTTCTTTGTTTATTATGCGTTAAAATATTCTTCCTGAATGACCAGTCCGTCCGAGTTCCATACTCTTCGAATGATCTCGTGCCATAGAATGGTACTTCCGTCTTTCATATTGAAATCGAAGGTAAACTCCGAAGCCGATACGTTATCGTCCACGATGGTGTGATGCAAGGTGATCCCGTTCACTTGCGCAATGGCACCGGCGAATCCCTCCATTTTCTCAACCATTTGTTCTTTGTTCGTGGTAGCAACCCCGTTGTAGTCGGATGTAGTGGCATCCGGCGCGAAAAATTGCTTAACAGCATCTACGATGGCTCCTTGAGCTACGATACCGTCCATTTTTACAGCTTGTTCTTTGATATTCATTTTCTATTTTTTAAAAAATTAAACATTAGTGTTTTGTAATTACACTGCAAATATCAAAATGAATGTGGCCCAAAAGGCTACAAAAATGACGCTAAAAATGGTACTTTTTATTTTCGGAAAGAAGAAGGAGTGACTCCTTCATAGTGATTGAAATAAGTAGAAAAATGATGGGCCTCTTCAAAACCCAATTCATAAGCCACCTCCTTGACGCTCACACCCTGGGTCAATAGCTCTTTGGCAGATCGTATGAGATGGTGGCGTATGAGTTGGCCCATAGAGTCGTTCAACTGCGCACGTACCTTTTTCGACAGTGACTTAACGCTCATGTTCATTTTATCGGCATAAAATCCGATACGGTGCTCTGTTTTATGAAACTGATCGAGTAGCTCCAATAAATTCTGAGAAAACGTATCCCGATTCTCGAAATCGAAATTATCCCTAAATTCCTTTGGGGTTTGGCCTACTTGGTTTTTGAATACCCTATTGAAATATGAGGGATCCTGGTAGCCTTTTTCGTAAGCGATCTCCTTCATGCTTTTATCTGTGAAGGCAACATCTTTCTTACTCTCCATGAGCAATTTGTTCTTGATCAACTTATTGATGGTGATCCCCAACTTATCTTTCACAAGGTGATGCACATTGCTCTGCTGTGCCTGCTGTAAGTGAGAGACCAATCGTTTGGTGTGAAGTGAATTTGCGAATTCGGCATCAATAACCTCTTTTACATCAAAAATGAGACGATACTCTTCTTTGTTTGCCTGAAACGGATTCTGCCAATACCACTGCTCCGTAGAGATGTCGATGAGATTACTAACGTCTTGGTTAAAGACCGATTGGTCCAAAAATACCTGGCAGTCTTCACACTCGGTGTAGTTGATATAGCCCACCGAAAGTAAGTGTTTGAACAGGACCCGAACGTCTTCGGAATGAAACAGAATGGAGTCCGGGAATTCAATGAAGCGAACCACAAAGTCGGTACCCAAAAATTTAATGTACTGCCCCTTTTCCAGATAAATGGCCTTCTCTTGCCAATTTGGATAGCTTTTAAAATCAACTTCAATCTTGCCTGAGCCCTCCAGAATGAGCACCAGCGTATATTGATTGATAAAATAAACCTTATTTAATTTGGCTTCAAATTTAGTGACCATGCAGCTTGGTATTTCAATGGAAGTAGTCGTTACAGAATCCATAAGTTAACAGCTAAAAACCAACAGTTTATTAACACTTTTGCGTCCTTCTTTTTCCTATTTTTGAAGCAAAGTCTCCCGTTAATGCGCATTCCAGTTTACTCCCTCATCTTTATTTTTGGTTTCTTCGGAAATAGCCTCGCACAAGGACCCTATTTTGTGCATTCCAATTCCACATTCCCGGTGTCAGTAACCGGAATCAATTCCATGGACGTCGAAACAGCCGATGTCGACAACGACGGAGACCTGGATATGGTCATCGCGGGAGAGTACCAACGCAACTTATTATTCTTTAATGATGGCACCGGAAACTTTTCCGAAGACCCCGCCCGCCTTTTTCCCGAAAAAAACCTGGTGGACGGTTTTCCGGGTGAAGACTCTGAAGACATTGTTTTTGCCGACTTTGACCAAGACAACGATCTCGACATCCTCTTTGTAAGTGAAGACACCGACTTCCATGAGCTTTTGGTGAATGACGGTACCGGTTTGTTTACTTTTATTACCTACGAATTCCCAACTTCGGTGGGCAACGCAGTGGCTGTGCTCGACCTCAATGCAGACACCTACCCCGATGTCATCGTTGGGAATAATGGTCAGAATGAAGTTTACATCAACAATCAGGATCTCACCTTTACCGCAGAGAACAACCGCTGGCCCGTGAATACCGAAGGCACCCAAGACCTGAAACTCATCGATCTGGATGATGATGGCGATATGGATATCGTCGAAGGCATCGATCTGGGATCTAACAATATATTGATCAATACCAACGGTTTTTTTACTGAAGAAAATAATCGCCTGCCCAACACAGGGCTCACCATCGAAACCCGGAAAATAACACTGGGCGATGCCAACGATGACGGCTTTGACGATATTTACGTCTCCACGGTTAATTTCACGGGCAGCGCCGATATGCAAAACCGGCTCTACCTCAACGACGGAAACGGTTTCTTTAGCGATGCCACAGCAACTCATTTACCCACTTCAGCCCAGCAAACGTTGGATGCGTTCTTTATGGATTACGATCAGGATGATGATTTGGATATCGTTACCGTAGATTTTATGAATCCCTCCGGCACCAACTACCACGCCTTTGAAAATGATGGGACGGGGGTTTATTCTGAAAATACCACGGTTTTACCCACATTTGGGCTGCAAAGAGGGATTAGCATCCATTCCGCCGACTTTAACGCCGACACGTACAACGATCTGTATTTTGGTAATTTTCAGGAGACGGACGATCTCTTACTCTTTGATCCGGCGGCACTCTCTTCTGAGGTCTTTGATCTAAGCGTTGACTTCATCACCTATCCCAACCCAACGGATGGAATCGTTATAATTTCCTCGGTCTATCCCGTGGACGAATCCGGGTTGAGCCTACAACTCCATGATGTCCGAGGACGATTGGTCCAGGAGATCAATTATATAGGAAACTTGGTCCAACCCCTACGGATCACCCTCGACCTTTCCGCCTTCGAAACCGGCACTTATTTATATTCCCTTTATGATGGGAAGGCCTTGGTGACGCAAGGAAAGATTGTTAAAAAGTGATTAGGAAGAAAAATGGATCGTTGGACTGTTATTTTTTGAATTAGTCTCGAATTTCTTTATTCACCTTTACTCCCCTAATAACAAGCCAAAGAATAAATAGTAATTCTCCAAAAGTCAAAATTTCTAAAAATGATCTTACGATTGAACTTGTCGGCATCAGTATTCCTGTAAATGCATCCAATAAATAACCAAAGCCGGCCGCTATCAGGAAATATCCAAAGATCTTAGGAAAATAACCCGATCTATAGACAAGGATTCCCAGTGGAAACAACCATAATCCCCAGAAGATCATAGCAATGGTCATCACCTCATAATAGCTATCAAGTGACAACATCATCAATTCTGGCTGGTCAAGCAATTCCAGAACCATCAATTTACTTGACTCGCTGTACATGGTCATTGGCACACTTACCAGAGCCAATAAAAGCATTAGTATCGATTGGAACCTATTTACTTTTTCAAATAGTCTAAATAATAGCAATGGTATAATAATGAAGAGCAATTGGGTCAATAGACTCCCAAATATGCCCAATCTATAAAGCGTCGTATTATTAGAGATGGTTTCGGCTGTTGTCATCGCGCTATCATGATCGATCAATTGCGATGGCACGTACATGATGCTAAAAATTCCAACCAACACCCAAAGCGGATATAATATCCTTAAATTTCTTACCGTTTTTTTCCGACTAAATTCTTCCATTTATTTCGTTTAATGACTCCCCAAAGTCTGATTCTAACTGTTATTTAATATTCGTTTGGTTTGAAATCACTTTAGGCCAATTCCAGGCATACCAAACAATTAGTACAGTAATAAGAATTCCTAAAACCCCATAAAACACATAGAAGGTATACCAAGTATACAATGCGGTACTAATAACTAATAATACAAACAAGGTAAATAGTATTCCGAATACGATATTGAGTATCCTGTTAATTCTAGGTTTTAATAGGATAGAAAGTGCGATCATAAAAGCCGGAATGGCAACTGCCAAAGACGCTAGAAATAATTTTGTGGGAGTATCCAATAAAGAAGTGCCCTCTATTAGTTTTTCTACTTTGTTTGGTGCGTATAACTCAAAATAGTCTCCGTAGATATAGCAAAACATTAAACTTGTCCATAAGGCGGATAGCTTAATTTTAATATTGATCTTAGGGTTTTCTAGCATTTTGAAGGTGGTTTGTGCAGTGAAATTAATAATAGGTAGCTATATACAAAGACGAAATTATGGTAGAAAGGGTTGCCTGGGTTATCAAAATTATTAAACAAGTGAGAATTGCAAAGTGGTCTTAGGGGTTCTTAGCACCGGATGGATGTGTCCACCAAAGCCTTGGCACCCATTGGACGTGTTCTCCGAAGCCTTGGCAAAGATGGAATCGGCCGCCAACTAGGGTGACGCAGGGGATGAGCATTAAAAATTAATCGCGACTGCTCCAATAATTACATTTCCCAACCGGCACCTACCAAAGTGAGGTCCTCAGATTGCGGCGGACTTATAGGCTCACTCTCCTTTAGTTGGGTTCTAAAAGTGGTAAACTCGGGTACGGCACCCAATTTGGATAAAGTTTCCTGGTCTTTAGCCACATTTATATGCATAAACGTATTGCCATTGGACAATTGATAAGTGGAGTAATACATTCTCTCAATAGGGTTAGCTTTTAGCGCCTCCATCACGGCCTCAATATTTCTTTTGTTCTGTTCTACGTAATCGGGTTGAACGGTGTATTGAACTTTGACTGCTTTCATATCTATTGGATTTTATTTCATAATAGAATAGCCCTAACACCTAAAAGTAAGCCATTCTTCAGAAAAAACCTACCCCAACAATCGATCTACCTCATTCTAATTTAAAAGCGATGAAGTATCCGTACCTTCGTCCTTCAAAAAAAACATTTGCATCCTCTCAATCTTCATAACCAACCTTACGATCTTAAAGCCCTACAAGCAGCGCATCCTCCACTACAGAATTTTGTTTTTCTGAATGACTTCAATACGCTGACCATTGACTTTGCGCTGCCCCAAGCCGTATTTCATCTCAATAAGGCTTTACTTATACACCACTATGGCATTGAGGAATGGGACGTCCCAAAGGGCTACCTCTGCCCTCCTATTCCGGGAAGAGCCGACTATATTCATCATCTGGCCGATCTGCTTTCAGAAATAAACACTTCAGAAAAAAACATCAAAGGACTGGATATTGGCGTTGGCGCCAACTGTATTTACCCCATTTTAGGAGCTCAGATCTATGGGTGGCATATGGTAGGTGTCGATATCGACCCACAGGCGGTGGCATCGGCCCAAGCGAATGTAACGGCTACCAAAAGCCTTCAGCGAAGCATTGAGATTAAACACCAAATCAATAATGCTCATATCTTTGAAGGGATCATTACAGAAAATGACTTCTTCCACTTTACTCTATGCAATCCTCCCTTCCATCGTTCGGCCGAAGAGGCCACCAAAGGAACTCTCCGAAAACTTAAGAACCTAGATCATAACCATCAGACAAAAAAAGAGATCGTTCAAAATTTTGGCGGACAGGCGAATGAACTTTGGTGTAATGGTGGAGAGGCCTTGTTCATTAAAAGAATGATCAAACAAAGTTTCACTTTTCGACAGCAGGTGGGCTGGTTCACGACTTTGGTTTCAAAAAAAGAAAACTTGGATAAGATCTACAAACAGCTAAATAAGCTCCAGGCAATCCACAGAACCATTAGAATGGAACAAGGTAAAAAGCAAAGCCGCTTTGTCGCTTGGAAGTTCTGAAATCAGCGACAACGATTCATTCTAGAAATACTACTACCGCTTCACCACCTTCAAACTGGCTTTCTGCCCTTCCGAAGCAATCGTAACAAAATACAAGCCACTATCCAGTGAAACTCCATCAACTGTTCCATCCCATTCCAATCGCTGATTCCCATTTACGTTCTCGTCCAACAAGGTGGTCACCTTTCTTCCCAGTACATCATAGACCTCTACCGTAGTGGTGGCATTGGATTCAAGGGCAAACTCGATCGTTGTACTTTCTGTAAACGGATTGGGATAAACAGTTGCTCCAAAGGCATTGGCTTCAAGATCGCCTACTCCTAAAAGTGAGGGGGTAATTCGGGTGTAGTACACATCCTGCCCTCCATTCAACGTACTCGTCCAGGCGACATGGGCAAAGTCGTCGTCGCTTTTCATATCAATATAATCCCCCATCTTATTTTGCATGGGATATCCTATTGTAGGATCGAAGGGATCGGAAAGGGGCTGATTCACCATCCAGGTCTCCCCCTCGTCTTCAGAATAAGAGTGATACAGCACGCTGTCAAGGGTGCCAGCAGGTGCATCACGGGTATCTAACCAAACCACGTCTATGCGTCCGTTGGGAGCTACGCTCAAGGTTCCAAACCACTGTCGCGCGTCCGTACCGGTATCCGTATTGATCTTTACGGGCGGAGAAAAGGTCACGCCGCCATCGGTGCTTTTAGCAAACATGACATCGGCGGGATCGCTGTTGGAGAATCGGCTGACGGTCGCCAGTACATAAACATTATCATTGTTGAGGTCCACATCCACCCATGCCTGGCCCATCAAGCCCTGTGGATTTATAGGATCTCCAATACCAAGATCACCGTCCAGATCCACTACCGTCACAGAATCCCAGATAACTGCTTCTCCCGGATCTTTGGCGGTGGTCGATTTTATAAGGACAAAGCCGGTACCATTATTACTGATACCGAAAATGTAGAGATCTCCATTGGCATCGACTGCCAACGTTCCCCAACGCGGGCTTTCATCGATCTCAATACAGGTTTCAAAGGTTTCGCTGCCATCTGTTGAGCGCGTAAAGTATCCCGGAGCGCAGGTGGTAAAGCTTTCGTTCCAGTTGGAGTAGTTATTTCGAGAACCGATCCCGTTGGTTCGGTCGATACGCATCCACTGTTTGTCACCGCCATTGGCCGGGAACGGTCCTTCCCAGATCACGCCACCGTCTTCAATCTTATAAACATCACAGGCAAAGGTGCCACGTAGGCTGTTGTAATAGAAATTTCCTTCTCCATCAAAATCCAATACCGGATCCGATCTAAAAACCCCCGGATTAATAGGTCCGGGAAAAGTAAATGCCCCTCCTCCACTAGTAGAGTAAGCATAACCCGCTTGTCTAAAGTTGCTGCTAATATTATCAAATTGCCGCCACCCGACTACAATTCGGTCATTGTTGGTGGGATCAACGGCTAGAGAAGGTTCATTGGCTGCGTCGCCTACGATATCGTTTCCATCGCTGTCCACATTCACCTGAGTGGTGAAATAACTTGACTGACGGACGTTGTAGGCCGGAGCTTTCGGCATAAGATCTCTATTCACATAAACATACGGATCCTCCTCAGTTTCGTTGTGTAAGTATTGCTTTTCATGACTGGTAAACTTTTGAGCGACCATTGTCAAGGGTAAGAGAAGGGCTAAAATTATGAGTAAGGGATTCTTTTTCATGATGAATTGCTTTTTTAGATTACCTAAAAATAAGCCTTAGAATTCGAAATTTGACAACTATGATCAAAAAAGGAGGTCGTGCTTTATAAATGGAGACCAAAGTACACTGTTAACACACGCTTAACGGTCGTTAACACTCACTAACACTGTGCTCAAATTAGTGCTTGTTTTCAAATAATTGTTATATTGCCGAAGTTAAAACCCAAATCATGTTAAAGAATCTACTCCTCAGCCTTACTGCTGTATTGACACTCAGTACTATTGCGTTCGCGCAGGAAAAACCCTTGGAAATTGAAGAAGAACGAAAAGCGAATCGTTTATTCCTCAATGTTGTGAATAAGAACCTCCAGGATTTCGATGTTTCCATCACCGTCGAAGGTACCGGCTTCAGGCAACGAAAAGGGGTTCCAAGAAAAGTACGCGTACCTGCTACTTCTAAAGTGAATCTCGTCAGCCTTGTTATCGAAAGAGGAAAACAACCCAATTACACCTACAAATTGGACGTCACCGACAGCCTTTCCCGTCGTGTGATCAAAAAAGAATACGAACTCATAAAGATCCAGCCCAAAAAGGCGATCACTATGTATATCACCGAAAAGTGCGAAACCTGTGATACCATTATCAATCCGTTGAAACGAAGTCCTTATTTGTTCAAAACCTATAATGTGGCCGAAAATGAAGGCGTCCGCACCCAGCTGGAAAAAGCCTTCGTAGGTGCTTCGGTTCCATTAAGTGAAATGAAAAATCCCGTCGTGATGCTGGATGGCAAAATGTACATCCATATTGCTTCCTTCGATGATCTTATGATGCGCGTCGAAGAAGAAGGAGACCCAAAACCCATAGAGGAGTAACAGCCTCCAAGGTAAAATGATCAAACCGTTTTCCATCGTTCTAGGGAAACGGTTTTTTGATTCTGGCATTTTTATTGATACTCAATGGTATATCCTAAAACCATCGACGTATGAGAAATTCCAGACAAATTCCCAATTTGAATGCAGGAAGTGTCGCGGACATTGCCTTTCTGCTATTGATCTTCTTCCTGGTGAGTACCACCATTCCCAATGACAAAGGCATTGTACGAAAGTTACCCTTAAAATGTGAGAAACCGCCCTGTAGCGTAGATGTGAACGAACGAAACATCATCCGGATCGCCCTTAACAAGAATGGAGATCTAATGGTCAACAATGACCCCTCTCAAATTGAGGATTTGAAAGACATGCTTATCGAATTTATCGATAACAATGGCGACAAGTCCTGCAATTATTGCGATGGGAACGGATTTACCGATGCTTCAGATAATCCTCAAACGGCGATTATTTCATTGTCTTCAGACCGGGAATCCTCCTATAAAGATTTTATCGCCATCCAGGTAGAGCTTACCGCTGCATACATTGAGCTTCGGGAACGGTTTATTCAGAATACCCTCGGAAAGGAATTGGCATCACTCAGCCCACAGGAGTTGCAGCAAGCCAAGGATGCCTATCCGCTGCTCATTTCAGAAGCGAACTTGAAATAGCGCATTTTAGTCTTCCTTTTTTCGTAATTTACAAGGCCACTGTCTTTCGGATCGTGACCTTTTTTTATTCTGAAATGTACACTCACCAAAAAACACCTGAATGAAACCCTTACTCTCACTTTTACTATTTATTCCCTTATTTGTTGCCTGTAACGAAAATAAAACCACAAGCGAAGAAGACCTGATAGCCAAAGCGAAGGGGATCCACGAACGGGTGATCACCCTTGATACACACTGCGATATTAGCCTTAAGAATTTTACCGACACCATCAACTACACCCAGGATCTGAAAAGTCAGGTGACTTTACCCAAAATGAAGGCGGGTGGATTGGATGTGGCTTGGTTTATCGTTTATACAGGCCAGGATTCGCTAAATGACTCGGGTTATGCTAAGGCTTATGAGAATGCAATGGCGAAGTTTGAAGCCATTCATAATTTGGTTGAAAAATATGCCCCTAACGAAATTGAATTGGCCACCAATTCGGCGGAGGTGCGCCGCATCAATTCCGAAGGAAAAAAAGTGGCGATGATCGGGATCGAAAATGGCTATCCGGTGGGCTTGGATATTACCAACGTTGAGAAATTTCACAAGCTGGGAGGTCGCTATATGTCATTGGCGCACAATGGGCACAGTCAGTTATGCGACAGCAACACCGGTGAGGAAGATGGTATTTGGCTGCACAATGGATTGAGTCCCTTGGGCGAAGAGGTCATCGCTGAGATGAATCGCGTAGGCATGATGATCGATGTGAGTCACCCTTCCAAAGAAGCCATCAAACAAATGATCGAACTGACCAAAGCACCCATCATTGCATCTCACTCCTCTGCTCGCACACTCTGTGATCACAGTAGAAATTTGGACGATGAGCAATTGCAATGGATGAAGGAAAACGGAGGCGTGGTCCAAACGGTTGCCTTTAAAAGTTATTTAAACACTGAAAAAAGTAATGCCAGAGCCGAGGTTGAAAAAAAGATCGCCGAGCAGATCGCCGATTCTATGGGTGTGAAGTGGATGGATTGGAGAGAAGTGCGACAATTACCGGCCGCCGAAAGGGATGCCTTCCTGGAATTTTACACCACCATGGTTCCCATACGAGAGCAAAAACTGTCAACCATGAAAGACCTTCCTTCCGGAGTTGGCGTGGGCGATTTTGTGGATCACATCGACTATCTGGTTGAAAAAATGGGAATCGATCATGTGGGAATCAGTAGTGATTTTGACGGTGGTGGTGGGATCGAAGGTTGGAGCGACGCCTCCGAAACTTTTAATGTGACCTTAGAATTGGTGCGAAGGGGTTATTCTGAAGAGGAAATAGCCAAACTGTGGAGTGGAAACCTACTTCGGGTGCTGGACGAGGTACAAAAAGTGGCTCAAGAAATTCAGGCCCTTCCCTAGCCTAAATCTTTCAAATCTAATTAAAAGCAACCGAATAGTTGCATAATTAAAATATTGTATTATATTTGCAACCATATAGTTGCATTTAATAATCAAAATTCGAACATTATGAAAGATCAAATCACAAAAGAACAATTACTACCGCACCCTATCAATAAAGTATGGAACGCAATTACTTTGGGAGAGGAAATATCAACCTGGTTCATAAAGGCCGACTTCAAAGCGAAAAAGGGATATCGATACACCTTTACTTCCGAAGAAAACGGCTGTACACAGATCACTGGTGAGGTAAAACAGGCAGATCCCTATACCCTGGTGTATACCTGGATCGTTTCCGAAACCAATGTTGAGACCACGGTAACCTGGTCCCTCAAAGAAATTGAAGGTGGCACTCAGCTGTATTTAGAACATAGCGGAATATCAAAATATGGCGGAGAAACGGCCGTACAAATGTTTGATAGCTTTAGTGGTGGTTGGACCAATTGCGTCAATGGACTTGCCAATTACCTCAAAGAACAGGTCCATGCAGGATAAGATCACTAAGGTTTTAAAGGCTATTGCAGACCCGACCCGTCGTGAGATCTTTCACGCGCTGGTGGTGGCTGCAGTGGCCTTGCCTATCACCCAAATATCGGGTCAGTTTAGTATTTCCCGTCAGGGAGTGACCAAACATATCAAAACGCTGGAAGAAGCTGGTTTGGTACGCATTGAAACACAAGGAAGGGAACGTTATTGTTTTGCAGATCCGAAACCCTTACAGGAAGTAAATAAGTGGATGCAATTCTACAAGCGATTCTGGACCGATGCTCTGGGCAATTTAGGAGAATATCTGGACAAGAAAGCCTGAATTAATCTTCCTTTTTCGGATGCTTTTTGGCTACATTGGGTGGCATGGGGCCCCGCAAATGTACGATCAAGCCGTTTAAAAAATTCCGAAGAAATTGATCCCCGCATTCCATGTATTTAGGATGCTTCGGATTGCGATATAGTGCGCCAATCTCGCTTTTGGTAACCTTGAAGTCGACCAAAGCACAGATCTTTACAATATCCTCATCCCTTAGCTTATGTGCTACACGGAGTTTTTTCATGATATCGTTATTGGTCATTTCGGCCATGGCTATACAATAGTTTCTTTAAAATGAATTCCTAGAGCTTTTTCGATTTCCCGTACACGTTGGATCTCACTCGGCAGCACCAGGGCAATAGAATTACCGGTGTTACCGGCTCGAGCCGTTCGTCCGCTGCGGTGCGTATAATACTCAAGGTGTTCCGGCAGTTGATGATGGATCACGAATCCGAGATTACTCACATCAATTCCTCGCGCCGAAACATCAGTCGAAACCAACACTTGCAGATTTTTCTTTTTAAAGGCTCGCATCACTTTGTCGCGTTCCTTTTGTTGCATATCGCCTTCCAAGGCTCCCACTGAAAATCCTTCCGATTTCAATTCGGCTGTAAGACTTTGAGTGCCTGCTTTGGTTCGGCAAAAAATAATGCCACGCTCCTCCCCAGCTTGATCAAGCAGTTTGATCAATACATTCAGTTTGTTTGGAATACTGGTGGTAATGTATTGATGAGCGATATTGGCATTCACCAGCGCATTTTTGTTGACCTCTACCTGCACGGCATCGGCAGACATATACGAATTTATGATCTGTTTGATCTCATTGGGCATTGTGGCGGAAAACAGCCAAGTGTTTTTTTTTGTTCCCGTCTTGGCCAAAATGGTGGTGAGTTCTTTTTTAAAACCCATGCTTAGCATTTCATCGGCCTCGTCTAGAACAACGGTTCGCACCTCTTGTAAATTCACAACTTTCCGGTCCATAAGGTCGATGAGTCTACCAGGTGTAGCTACAATTATATGCGTGCTACGCTTTAACCGAAAAATCTGCTTATCGATCTTTTCCCCACCGTACACGCCTTCGGCAAAGATCTTATCCTTGGCGTATTTAGTGTATCTAAAAAGTTGTTTCTGAATTTGCTGCACCAATTCCCGGGTAGGTGCAAGAATTAATGCCTGTACCTTGGGGTTGCTCGTATCAATATGATGTAAAATTGGCAGTCCGAAGGCAGCCGTTTTACCGGTACCCGTTTGTGCCAGACCAATGAGGTCTGTAGGCGATTCCAATAAAACAGGAATAACATTGGTTTGAATTTCGGTAGGAGTTTTAATACCCAGCTCTTTCAAGCCCTTTACCAGATCGGCTCGGACTCCCAACTCCTTGAATGTAGACATACTGTATACTAAACCTTTTTCACCTTCACGGCGTTCATGCCCTTCTGGCCCCGCTCGAGCTCAAAACTCACACGATTGCCTTCCACGATCTCTTCCAGAGTACCGCTTACGTGAACAAAATAACGCTCTTTATTTTCGGCATCAATGATAAATCCGAATCCTTTGGAGCTATCAAAATAGTCCACAGTACCTTCTCGTACCGGATCTTCCGGTTCGGTTTCTTCTTTCTTCGGAATGCCCAATATAATGTCTTCTGCCGCAATCTCGGGTTTGTTAGCCGGGTCCGGTGGGGTGTCCGTGAATTGCCCGTTTTCGTCAACGTATACCAACATGCTTTCAAAGCTACCGCCTTTATTAGCATTTGCTTTACGCTCTTCCCGTTTTTTACGTTTTTCTTCTTGCTTTTTCAAGCGTTTTTTTTCGCGTTCTTTTTTTCCGTAGGTCTCTTGTGATCCTGCCATTAAGTAAAAGTGATTTAAAATTAATATTGTCAAAGGTACAGTTAATCCCTGTGTTTACAAGGGATAACTGCTATAAAATTTTGTTTTTCTGAATTGAAATGCCGAAATGTGATGAAAATTGGGTCCCGATAATTACTCCTTAATAACTTTAATATTCGCTCTATTTCCGGTAAGGAGGTTCCATTCCTTGGCCGAAATAATAAAGCCATTATCGTCGTAAACATGCAGTTCGGCTGTGTTAGGTCCGGACGATCCCTGATTAAGAGCCTCAAAGACTATTTCATTTACACCTTCCTCTAAACTAAGGGTAAACCCGGCAAAACTACCTCCTAAATAGACGCTGGCCTGTACAATATCTCCGTTCACATAAACGCGAATTAGATCGCCATCCACATATTCATGATCGCGATATTTTACGCTTACAAAATCTGCCCCGGTCTTCACATCTCCCAAAAATTGATCGCGTCCGTATTCCGGAAGCGGCTCTTTGTCTTTCGTAAATGCCTTTGGAGCTTTGCCCTTATCATTCACCAAGAGGCCATCCCCCTTCATCATATCAAAAGGTTCAGGTTCGGTGACTCCTGCGGTTATGTTTGTCTTAGGATCGCGCTCGTCTTTCGGGATGGTAAGGCTGGGTTTTTCACGTGCCGGAAGTTCCAATCCGTTCGGGTTACGGGAATTGGTCTCCTCATTCTCAAATCGGACGGTATTAGTTGTGGTCTCGATCTGAGCATTCAAGGTCATTACACCGAAGCATACCAATAAGAATGTGTAATAGACACTTTTCATACTTTAATTTCTTTTCAACTATCCTGCAACAATCAAACCAAAGTTGTAAGCTAGGAGTTATTTTCTTCCTCCCCTTTTCGATCCCGGCGCATTTTCTTCCGAAGAATAAAATAAAACACCAAAAGTGCGATGGGAATCACAATATAAACGATCACCTCAAAAGGATTGCTTACATCCAAAGGAGTGTTATTGTCCGGATGTGGTACCTCTCTTGGTATTTGCATAAAATAGGTCGTCATAATTTGATCAATTTTTGAACCTGTTCCGCTCCTGTCTCTGAAACCAATTTCAAGAAGTAGATGCCCGATTGTAGGCTCTCCAAATTTGAGATCACAAGTGTTTCCTCCTGAATCCTGATGTCAATATCGAGCTTCCTACCATGAATATCAAACATCTGTATGGACGCATCGTTTACCATTTTATTCTGAAGTGGCACCTCGATCTCATTATAAAACGGATTGGGATATGCCCTTATTTCATCACTATAGCTAAAGGAACTGGCGTTCAAAATAGTTTCGCCGTAGTTGGACACTTCAAAATCATCAAAATAAAAGCCGTCTCCCGGGATCACCGGATCGGTATGCATCATAAACCGAAATTGCACCGCTGGTTGCTCTGTATAATTATGTAAATTAATAAAATAGGGCTTCCAAGGCTCACTGGCTTCAAAAGTCTGCAAAGTTATCCAATTAACACCATCATCCACCGAAAGCTGAAACTCCACAAAATCTCCCTGCTCCATGGAATATTTGGCCATAAAAAAGACGCTGGGAGTTGTGGTGCCCGTAAAATCGAAAGTGGTATCTAGTTCAAAGAAACTAAGGGTGTTGTTTTCCCCGTTACCTCCATCCGAATCTCCAAAACAAGACACTCCACTGTACGCGTCATCAGTTACTTCGCTCCACTGGATCCCACTACTGGTTCCTAGCCAATTAGATGCTCCACCGGAAGCATCGTCAAAAAATAATACCTCTTTTTCTCCAACATAAACAGGAATCTCCATGACATCGTTCAACACTCCATCTTGATGCGTGTATATCTTAAGGATAAACGAATCGGCTTCAAAATTGGGATCCAAACTAAGGCTAAACGGCTGAGCTGTATTATCTGCACGCGTTCTCGAAGCAACGGTACCGTAGTTTTGTGGGGTACTCACCTCCACACCTGCAACTGCAGCCTCAACGGTTACGGTCACATTCTGTGCTGTGTCACCAACACCTACATTTTTGACCTCAACGATCATTTCAAAAGAGCCACCGGTGAGGGCACTGCCAATTATTTCATGACTTTGCACATCTACAAAGGCTCCAGATATCCAAGACTGGTAGAATAAGGGATACACATTCTCGCCCACCAGGTCGAAGATGGTACTTTGATCGGGCCAGAATCCATTGCCGTCTATTTCGGGGGTCCATCCGTAAATACCTTCGGAATGCATATAATCTCGGGTAGTCCCACAGGATGTATAGCCTAACATTTGAAAAGTAACTCCATAAGGGTAATCGTTCTCGCTTAAAAATACGGAGGCCCATTCAGAATAAATATCAAAAGCGGGAGGATTTTCATCAAAGCCATACGGCATCAAATAACTGCCTGCGGTAGAATGAGTTGAAAATGCGGTTTTGGGTCCTACCTGAGCCAGAAAATCACGAACGGCCGTTGTCTCCGGTTCAGAAAACGGGTTTTCTCCGCGATATACCCCGGAACAAGGATCGGGACTGGAACACTGATTGTTGGTAGCATAGCCAAAGCTATAATTGCGATTGAGATCCACTCCCACGCAGTTTCCATCATTAGGGTTTCTATTCTTTCGCCAAAGCCCCCCTCCTTCGGGGTTCGTCTCCCTATTGTATTCATAACCATCAGGATTGACCACCGGAACGAAATAGATTTCTCTGTTATCCACTAAAAAGCGTACCTGCTCATCGGTTTCATAATTTTCCAACAGCCAAAACATATAATTAATGGTGGTGGCCATCGCCAATGGCTCCCGCGCATGGTGCAGAGCATCAAAATATGCCACAGGCTCGTTCTCGTCAATATCGGGATTGTCACTTATTTTGGCCATCCAGATCTCTCTACCCTCAATACTGGTTCCAATACTTGTCTTGGCAGTAATGAGATTGGGATAGTCCTGCTTCATTTCATCCAGTTTGGCAGCAACTTCGTCCCAAGTATAAAAACCGCCCATGGATCCCAGATCGAAACCGTTGGCCACGTTTGAATCGCGCGTCATGGTCGAAATATTAGGCTGATCACGTAGAGATTGCTCCGCATAATACAGTGCATAATTTTCAATTTCTATACTGAAAGGCATATTTAATTGTGAAAGAAGTTGTAGCTCATTTTGCGTGACATAGAAAGCGATCTCATTTTCTGACAGGTATTCGGCATGATCCACCGCCATCCCCAATTCCACCAATATATTCATTCGTTCCTGAGTAATTGGGACATTCACTTTACTATAAATTTCTTGAGAATGCAATTCAGTATAAAATAAACCGAACAATATCAGTAGCACATACAAATGGTAATTCTTCTTTTTCATTTATGGAAGATAACAATTATTGCCTCAAAAATATTAATAAAAGAGTAGCAATAGGTATTTCATCGACTTCTATACCTAGCTTGGTAGGAAAATTCAGTAGAAAATTACACTTTGTGGCTTTCCCGTAAATAATTAACAAAAAAATAGCATTTGTTAAGTGTATTTTTTGATGCATATTTTAGTTCTTTGACCCAACAAACCTTTAATACTTAGTAAAATGAAAAAAGTTTTCGCACTAACCCTGCTAAGCAGTACATTCTTGTTTATGTCCTGCGTTTCTAAAAAGAAATATGTTGAATTGGAAACCCAATACAATGAAACAAGATCTACCCTAACCAAAACACAAGTCGAGAAAGAAGAGATCGAGGCTAAGTATGCCAAGATAGAAGAGCGTGTAGCCAGCTATAACGCCAAAATCAGTTCATTGACAAGTGCCAATGTCGATCTGGAACACAATAGCCTGAAAAATTACGGCAACGTGGTGTTATCCAACAAGGATAAAGATCAAATGGCCGCGGCATTAGCTAATGTTGATCAAAACGAATTGGCCATGGCACAAACGCTTGAAGACTCCATGAATTTGATCGTTTCACACAATCTAAAGAAGAACTTGGATAATACCTTAGTAGGTGAAGGACAAGAAGATGATATTAAAATTGATATCGATGAAACCGTGGTCATGATCACTATTTCAGATAAATTATTGTTCAAATCGGGGAGCTACCGTGTAAACCCATTGGCCGATAACCTTTTAAGCAGATTAGCCGATGTGATTAACAGTGAGCCAGCAATGGAAGTATTGATCGAAGGTCATACCGATGCTCAAACGGTTAAGAAAGGTGCTTCAGTAAAAGACAATTGGGACCTGAGTGTTGAACGTTCTACTGCGGTAATTAGAAAACTGCAGGAAGATTTTGGCGTAGCTCCTGAAAAATTGATAGCTGCCGGACGTAGCAGCTACCAACCTATAGCAGAAAATGAAACTAAAGAGGGACGTTCCGTCAACAGACGAACTCGAATCGTAATATTGCCGAATTTGGATAAGTTCTTGGCATTATTGAGTGCAAATTAATCCATACTTTGCATATAAAAAACGGCTTCAATTGCATATTGAAGCCGTTTTTATTTGGTGTAAGTTCGCCTATTTCTTCGAAGGGGGACGCGAAGGTCGCACCTCTATCTTGCTGGGCAAGGTTCTTGGGTTCATTCGTAGGAGGTCCACTGTCATCTGACCAATATCCTCAATTTGTATCTTCCATGCACCCTTATCACTGGGCGTATTATGATTAAAATAAGTTGACACGCTACCAGGCATAATGGTGCTTACTTTTATTCCATGCTCACGTAAATCCAACATGGCTGCCTGAGTAAAACCCGTAAGACCAAATTTACTCGCGTTGTATGCACTTCCACTCGGAAAGAAATTTGTTCCCGCCAGACTCGAGATCGTGATATAATAGCCCTGCGAATTTATTAATTGATCCATTGTGGCCTTTAACGTATAAAATGCACCCGTTAGATTGGTGTCGATGGTATCCTGCCATTGCTTAAGTGTTAGGTCTTTGACCGAAGCAAAGTGACCCACTCCGGCATTAGCGATCACCACATCCAATTTACCAAACTCTTCTTCGGTTTGTTGAACGGCATTCTTCATACTATCAAAATCCCGCACATCAGCCTCCAACCCTATCGCATAACTGGAATCGTTCCCGTTTTCGTTCAAGGTGCGTAATGATTCCCGAATGGTCTCTGAATTCCTTCCTGTGATCGCAACATTGATCCCCTGTTTCAAAAACGCCTCAGCGATTCCATAACCAATGCCTTTTGTACCGCCTGTAATGAAAGCCACCTTTCCGAATAGATTTTCCATAAACTGATTTTCCCCTAAAGTTACAAAGGCAATCGAGTTGAATCCATAAAAAATTGATTATTTTTCGGAACGGGTTAATAAAAATCGTTTCATAGTGAATAAACTGGTGCTTTACTTAGGTTTTCTTTTTGTAATTCTGAAAATGGACGGGCAGACCCTAGTTGATATTTCCAGTATTTCTTCGGAATTCGATTATGAGGTACGATATGCCACACCCAATAATTTTATAGGTGAAGTCCTCTACGATTGTGGGAAGTGCTTGCTGCAAGCCGAAGTAGCCGACGCCTTCGTCAAAGCCAATCAGTATTTCTGTGAAAAAGGCTACAAGATCAAGATCTATGATTGCTATCGGCCGTTGGACGTGCAGAAAAAAATGTGGGCCAAAGTCCCTCGCCCCACCTACGTTGCCAATCCCTACGGAAAAGGCAGTATCCACAACAAAGGTGCCGCTGTGGATATTACCTTAGTGACCCTCGATGGATGTTTTGTGGATATGGGGACCGACTACGATTTCTTCGGTAGGGAGGCACATATTGACAATATGAATCACTCCAAGGAAGTTCTCGCCAACCGAAAGCTACTGATCGACGGGATGCGCCTTCACGGTTTCCAAACCGTTCGCACCGAATGGTGGCACTATAGTTTCAGAAAAAATTGGAGCTATCCTACCATGAATGAGCCCTTGCCTTGTGATAATTAATAGTACTAATTAAAGCACCTCATTTCCGAAGATATCCAATTCTACTACCTTTTTGCCTAATTTTTGAACTTCATTCCATTGCGTTGCCTTGTCGCCCACGACCACATAGACCATATTCTTTTCATCCATATAGCGGTCGATGATCTCCTTAAAATCGGCGAGACTCATATCCTGAAGCGTTTGCTGTTCGCTAGCCACAAAATCCAACGGTTTTCCGTAGGAATCGATCTGTGTAAGAATGTTGAGCTTTGCATTCAAACTCTCATAGGCTCGGGTATTTGCCTTGATGATCTTGTTTTTGGTAAGCGCAACGTCTTCTTCGGTAAAACCGTCACTGTAATTGGCAACCATATCTTGAATGATCTTTAATGAGGGCAAAGTAGCATTGCTTCGCACGCTGGAACTAATGATAAATGGTGCAACTTCCTTTCTCGCAGGCACCCCACTACTCGCTCCGTAGGTATATCCTTTCTGAATGCGAAGCGTCTGAAATAATCGACCACTCGACCCTCCACCCAAAATCTCATTCGCAAACCGAAGTTTTGCCGCGTTAGGATCATTGGCTGCCAACGCCAAACTACCAATGTACAACACCGATTGTTTCGAATTGGGAACATCTATAAAGTAGAGCACCTCTTCCGTTAGGGGCTCCGGATATGCCTGTTTCGGCATTGTAACCGACTCACCGTTCCATTTTTCTGACAGCACGGTCAAGGCGGCTTCTACACGTGCTTTATCAACGTTTCCAACTACTTTGAAAGCAGCCCCATTGGGGGAAAGACTATTATAAAAACTCTTTACATCGTCCAGACTAATATTGTCCGCAGTCTCTGTTGTGCCATTAGCAGGGATAGAATAAATATGCTCCGGCCCGTAGACTATTTTACCAAAATTAATCGCGGCTACCGCTCTGGGATTGGCTTCCCTACCTTTTAACGAGGTCTTTAACTCTTGTTTCAATCGGTCAAAATCGGATGCATCCCACCGTGGCTCCATCAGCATTTCTTCCACGATCGCAAGGGTGGCCTCAAAATTTCGGGACAAACAACTTCCGGAAATTGAAATAGTTTCCAATCCGCCATTGATGTTGATCCTAGAACCTAGTAATCCGATGGCCTCCTCCAATTCGGCCGCAGTTTTATGGGCGGTTCCTTCGTTCATCAGGTCGGCTGTGAACACGGCCAACCCGCTTTTGTTCTTGGGATCTAAAATATGGCCAGACGGGATACTGATCGAAAAATTGACCAATGGGAGCTCATCATTTTCAATACCCAGCACTTTCATTCCGTTAGACAGGGATCCCTGCCAAACTTCCGGCATTTTGAACAAGGGCGCTTCACCAAATGGGGGTTCGGAACGATCATAGGCTGATGGCGTCTTTTCGTATTCTGCCTCTGCGCCTTGGCTCACCTCTTCATTGGCTGCCATCGCTCCCACTTCTTCGATCCAAACAGTAGCCTCTGTGGCTCCAGTGACTGCTAGTTCCGGAGTAGCCTTTGGAACCACACTGGTCATTACGTAATGTTTTCCTTTTAAGTAGGTGTTGTAAACTCGAAGTACATCTTCTCGTGTGATATTTTGAAGTATTTTAGTTCCTTTTAAAGTCATTTCGGGATCACCGGCAAATTCGTTGTCCTGAACTAGTTGAAAAGCTTTATTTAAAACGGTAGCCACTCCCTGATAGACTTGAGTTTCCAATTCCGCTTTTATTCGTTCTAATTCATTATCTGTAAATGATTTAGCATCAAATAACTCAAGTCCTTCTTCAATAGCTAATTTTACATCATCCAAAGCTACACCATCGTTGGCTCGCACACGGATGATAAACTCTCCGGCCAATTCATTTCCATTCTGAAAACTACCTACATTGGGCGCCAATTTCTTTTCTTCTACCACTGTTTTGTAGAGCGCTGACTTTTTACTCCCACTTAAAAGTTGACCCAGAACTTGGAGCGCATAGGAATCTTCATGATAGTTCTCAACAGTAGGAAATACCATACGTAACTCAGGGAGTTTTGCGAAGTTATCTTTAAAATACAACGATTTCGTTTCAGCAAGCGTTACCGGCATTGCTTCCAAAGGTGCTACTTCCGGCCCACCGGGTATTTCTCCAAACCATTTTTGAACCAATTCTTTCGTTTCGGCAATGTCAATATCTCCGGCAATGACCAAAGATGCATTGGAAGCGCCATAATACATATCATAGAACTCTTTAACATCATCCAACGTAGCTGCTTGGAGATCGGGCAATGAACCAATCACGGTCCAGCTATACGGGTGGCCTTCAGGATAGAGGTTTTTTCTAATGATCTCATCGGTATAGCCATAAGGCGAATTGTCCACACGCTGCCGCTTTTCATTTTTCACCACTTGCTTTTCACGTTCCAGCGCCTCCTTGGTCACTGTGTTGATCATATATCCAAATCGATCGCTGTCGATCCATAGTATTTTCTCGAAGGCATCTTTGGGTACCACCTCATAATAAATAGTGCCGTCGCTCCAAGTGCCGCCGTTCCGACTTCCACCCCACTCCGGGATCATTTTGCGGTTGGCGCCCACGGGAACGTTTTCAGAATCGTTGAAGGACATATGCTCAAAGAAATGAGCAAAGCCGGTCTTGCCTGGTTTTTCTCGATTGGAACCCACGTGCATCACTGTTGCGACTGCCACGATGGGGTCACTTAGATCCTGATGCAGAATGACTTCCAATCCATTGTCCAATACAAATTTTTCGTATTCAAGTTTAAATTCGGTTTCGCTTTGATTTTTTTCTGAAGTGCCTTCAGAACAAGATACTAGGCTTAGTCCAAGAACGAACAAAAGCAGGGATGCACAATATTTCATAGGGTTGGTTTAGTTTGATCGGTAAAAGATACTCACTTTATAGGCGATTGAATTGTAAAAAAATCTTAAAATACCAATTCGTACTTCCAACCGAAGTATCTTTGCAGCAAATTTTTAAAGCGTGAATATTTCGGTTAAATCATTTAAAGTAATAAGTACCTTGGAAGCGATCTCTTTTTTGGTATTATTAGGCATTGCGATGCCATTGAAATACATATGGGACCAACCGGAAATGGTCCGCATCGTGGGCATGGCGCATGGAGTGTTATTTCTAATGTATATCGTAGGTGCCTATTTTATGAAAGAAAAGCTGGACTGGTCATGGAAAACCCTCGGAATAGTGATGCTGTGTTCTGTGCTGCCCTTTGGCCCATTCTATGCTGAAAAAAAATACCTATGATTCCCAGAGACCAATTATTTACTTATTTCAGTTTTCTCAAAGATTATATGATCGAAAAGGGGATGTCCGAATTTTGGGCTACTCTTATCAATACCTTCGTGGTAGTGGTAGTTGTTGGGATTGTCGTGATTCTTCTGGATATAGTACTGCGAAAGATCATAAAACAGGCCTTTAAAGCCTTCAGTAATAAAACGACTACAACCTTCGATGATTTTCTGGTAGAAAGCAACTTCCCTCGATTTATTGCCCATTTAGTGCCCCTGGGAATTGTGTGGTATCTCCTACCGTTTATATTTATGGACTATCCATTTGTTTTGGAAGGAGTTCAGTTAGCCACGCAGGCCTACGTGGTCATTTTATGCATCTTGATCTTCCGAAGCGTCCTTAGAACTACCAACAATTTTCTTCGCGAGAATGTTGAAAAATACGGTGATAAACCCCTTGAAAGTTATGTGCAGGTACTTATGATATTTGCCTGGGGGATCGGGATCTTCTTTTTAACCAATTTATTAACCGGATATTCCCTCAAAAGTATTGCCACTCTGGGTGTTGCTTCTGCGGCCATTCTATTAATTTTTAAGGATACCATATTGGGATTTGTTGCGAGTATTCAAGTCTCGGTGAACGATATTGTGCGCATTGGAGATTGGATCACCTTTAGTAAATATGGTGCGGACGGCCATGTTACAGAGATCAATCTAGCCACCGTACGGGTTCAGAATTTTGACATGACCTTCACTACAATACCTACCTATAGTTTGATAAGCGATTCGTTTCAAAACTGGAGGGGAATGCAAGAGGCGGATGGACGAAGGATCAAAAGATCATTGTTTATTAAACAGCAATCGGTAAAATTTATGTCGGCCGAAGAATTGGAAGAACTCAAAAAAGTCTCTCTAATCAAACCCTATATTGAGCATCGACAAAAAGACGTGGATCGATTTAATAAAGTCAACGAAGTAGACACTTCATTGCTGGTAAATGGTAGGAACCAAACCAATTTGGGAGTGTTTAGAAAATATGCCGATGCTTTTCTACATGAAAATCCGGCTATTAATAAGGATATGTTTTTGATGGTCCGTCACTTGGCTCCTACTGATAAAGGCCTGCCATTGGAGATCTTTTGTTTTAGCTATGACAAGAAATGGGAGAACTACGAGCATATTCAAGCCGATATTTTCGATCATTTGATCGCAGCTATCCCCTATTTTGGGCTAGAATTGTTTGAACTCCCCACTGGAAAAGATATTGCCGCACTTCGAAACTAATTAATCTTCCGTCAATCGGTTTTTTACATATTCGATTTCGGTCTTTCCGTGTGCTTTTGGCTTCCCGGATTCGTCCAAACTCACCATGACAATTGTATCTATGGTAATGATCGTTTCTCGTGTCATTTTATTGCGAACCTCACAGCCCAATGTGATTGATGCAGTCCCAAATTTGACCACTTCAAGTCCAATTTCAATAATGTCTCCTTTTTTGGCCGAGCTTCGGAAATTGATCTCGCTCATAAATTTCGTAACGGTTCGCGGGTTCTCTAGTTGAATGATAGCATACAGAGCCGCTTCTTCATCGATCCACTCGAGCAATCGACCTCCAAAAAGAGTTCCGTTCGGGTTAAGATCCTGAGGTTTGATCCATTTTCGGGTGTGAAAGTTCATGGGCTAAAATTATTTTTTTATATTTTTTCTTCGGAAAGACATACTGCAAGATAGTTGGTGAATCGCCCGAAGATATTGGTGCTTTTCATTTCAGTAAAGATACGCAATCGGGGATGTTAAAATTCAGAAAAAAACAGCCATATCTGTAACAAAAATGTCCTGCCAAGGTCTTACCTTTATATTCAATTTAATCTAGATAAAATGAAAACCCTTAAAACCCTATTCTTTGCAGTATTAATTATAGCCATTTCGCCCGTCGCTACAGCTCAAACAGCAGACGAGATCTTGGCCAATTATTTTGAAAATACCGGTGGACTTGAAAAATGGAAGTCGGTAACAAGCATTAAATACGAAGGAAGTATTAACTTTCAGGGAATGGACCTCCCTATAGAAATGGTTCAGATGTCGAATGGAAAATCACTTATGAAAGCCGATTTCCAAGGACAGACCTTCTACCAAAATGTTTATGATGGTGAAACCCTTTGGGGAACCAATCAAATGACCATGGCAGCAGAAAAAAGCGATGCTGAGGCAACAGCCAATTATAAGAATGACACCAACGATTTCCCTGATCCATTGCTTGACTATGCCTCCAAAGGACATCAAGTTGAGCTTATTGGAAGTGAGACTGTTGAAGGCACTGAGACTTTTAAGATCAAATTGACCAAAGAGCCAATTATGGTTGATGGGAAAGAAGAGCAAGATATTACCTTCTATTACTTCGATACTGAAAATTTCGTACCTATCGTAATTGAAAAAGAAATGAAAGGTGGACCCATGGCCGGTATGGTGGGACAAACTAAAATGAGTGACTACCAAGAGGTAGATGGATTATACTTTCCGTTCGCCATTACAGAAGGAGCCAAAGGACAGCCTGGTGGTCAGCAGATCACGATAAAAACTATCGTTGTGAATCCCGAGATCGATGAAAGCGTCTTTGCCTTCCCTGAAGCAGCAGCTACTACAGACGAGAAAAAATAAATCACATATGAGTTTCAAAAAATCCCTGCCCGTCAGGGATTTTTTGTACCCATATTCAATGTGATAAAAGCAAAACACCAAAAAAACAACCAACATGAATAAGCTAATAACTCTATTATGTGCGGTAGCCCTTATCCCACTAACGCTTCCCGCCCAAGAGATATCATTAAAAGGAAAAGAATTATTTGGAGATATGACGGCCCGTCACATTGGTCCGGCCCTCATGAGTGGTCGTATAAACGACCTTGAAATGCACCCCACCAATACCCGAATTATGTACGCAGGTACTGCCGGTGGAGGTGTGTGGAAGTCGGTGGACGGAGGAGCTACCTTCTCGCCTATTTTCGACGACCATGTACAGTCAATAGGTGTGGTTACTTTGGACCCTAACGACCCCGATCAAACCATTTGGGTGGGTACTGGAGAAACCTGGACACGTAACTCGGTTTCGGTTGGTGACGGCCTTTTTAGAAGTACCGACGGAGGCAGCAATTGGAAAGAAATTCCCGGATTTGAGAATAGTGAGCGTATTGCTTCCGTAGTAATCAATCCGAACAATTCGAAAGAAGTGTATGTGGGGGTACTTGGTGCCCTGTGGAGCGATAGCGAGGACCGTGGAGTATATAAAACTACCGACGGTGGGGCCACTTGGAAAAAAATATTATACATAGGACCATCCACCGGAGCGGCCGATGTGATCATGGACCCCAACAACCCCAACATTTTGTATACATCCATGTGGGAATTTAGAAGGAGCGCATGGGGATTTTCTTCCGGAGGAGCTACCAGCGCCCTGTATAAATCTACGGATGCCGGGACTACCTGGAATAAAATCCATAACGGCTTCCCGGCAGGAGATCTGGGACGGATCGCAATTGCGGTAGCACCCAGCGAAGGAAACATTTTATATTCGGTATTAGAGACCGAGCAAAAATCCAAAAACGGTCTGTGGAAATCGACTAATGGAGGACAGAACTGGGAGCATTTAAATAATGACTTTGGCTTAGTGGTACGTCCCTTCTACTTTTCTAGAATTACAGTTGACCCCAGAAACCCTGATATCGTCGTAAAAGGCGGATTGAATGGATCTATTAGCCGAGACGGTGGAAAGACCTTTAAGAACTTGGGACAAATGCACAGTGATATTCATGATATTACTTTTCATATAAAGGATAGCGATGTGATTTACTCCGGTACTGATGGCGGTGTCTATCGGTCCTGGAACGGAGGGAGTACCTTCGAGATCGTAGAAAACCTTCCGCTCTCACAATTTTATCACGTGAGCGTTGACGATGCCGAACCGTACAATGTTTATGGTGGTCTTCAGGATAATGGAAGTTGGTACGGACCCTCCTCTTCTCCGGGTGGTGTCAATGCACGTGACTGGAATAGTGTAGGCTATGGAGATGGTTTTAGAGTATTGAAACACCCTACAAAGAATATTATTTATTCTGAAATGCAAGGCGCTCAAAATGTCTGGCGTTACGATGTTGACAGAAACCGCACTAAGACAGTACAACCCCTTCAGGAACAAGGCAAGGATAAATTACGTTTCAACTGGAACGCTCCCATGGCTGTTAGTAATCATGCACCGGACCGATTTTATATGGGAAGTCAGTTTCTGCACAGATCGGAGGACATGGGAGATAGCTGGACGATCATTTCACCGGACCTTACGACTAATGACAAAACGAAGCAAGATCAGTCTAAATCGGGAGGATTATCAATTGACAATAGTGGTGCTGAAAACCACACGACTATTTTTACCATTGCCGAATCTCCTCTGGATGAAAATATTATTTGGGTAGGAACGGACGATGGAAATATTCAAGTGACCCAAAATGGCGGAAAGAACTGGACCAATGTTACAGCTAACCTTAGTGGTATTCCCACGAATACCTGGGTATATCATATCGAGGCTAGTGTACATGGTAAGGGAACTGCCTACGCCGTCTTTGATGGCCATTCGCATGGAGATATGAAACCTTACGCCATGAAGACCACTGATTTTGGAAAAACCTGGAAGAATATCATTTCTGATGATATTCAAGGCAATGCTTTTGTAAGAAATATTCAGGAGGATTATGAGAATGAAGACTTGTTATTTCTAGGAACCGAATTTGGGTTGTATGTAACGATCGACGGAGGAAAAAACTGGTCACAGTTTACCAACAATATGCCTCCGGTGGCGATTCACTTTATCGACCTACAGAAGCAAACCAATGACATTGTAATGGGGACGCACGGTCGTGGAGTTATCATAATAGATGACATCAGTCCATTGCGTGAATTAAATCAGCAGGTCCTTGCTAAAAACTTACACTTTTTTGAGTCCAAGCCATTTACCATGGTGGAAGAAAGCGGATTTGCAGGTGGTTTTGGTTCCGAAACTCAATTTGTTGGAGGAAATAAATCTACTGCTGCACAGGTCGTTTATTATCTAAAAAAGCGACATACCTTCGGTAAAATGACCATGGAGGTTCAGGATATGGATGGCAATAAAATTACCACGTTAAGTCCCGGTAAATCCAAGGGAATTAATGTAGTGCGCTGGGGTTTTAATAGTAGGATGCCAAAGATGGCCGAAGGAAAAACGCTTTCATTTGGTGGTTTCACACCAAAAAGAGTACCGGCAGGAAAGTACAAAGTGGTTCTCACAAAAGGTAAAGATGTCTATGAACATATCATTGAGGCGAAATACGATGAATCCTCATTGACCTCTTTAGCCGAGCGAAAAGAACAGGAGGAATTTACAAATACACTTTTTAATATGGTCGAGGATCTTGCCTATATGGTGTATGAGATAAGAGAGCACCAAAAAGTGGCCGAAAAGGTGATGAGTGATCATCCCAAAGGAAAGAAGGCAGCACAAAACTTTTATAATGCACTTGAAGAATTGAGAAAAGACCTTGTGATTACCACCGGTGATAACTACGTTGCTTCGGCAGAACCGGAATTGCGAGAGCGCATGGCCGATCTATACTCCGGAGTGGCGAGCAGCTACGACCGAGTTTCACAGGCGCGGAAAGAGAACTTTAAATTGATCTCCGGCCAGTTTAACACTGAAAAGGAGCGTTATTCCACCATCATGGGTAAAGAAGGAAAGAAGTTTATGAACTATTTGGAAAAGAACGAGATCGCGAAAGCGGATATCAAATCTAAAACAGATTTTATCGAATCGAATTAAGGATCTAATTGATAAATTAGTAGGCCCGGCTCATTATTTGTTTTCCTCGGGGTTTTGGAAAATAGGTCTTTTGCCGGGCTTTCTTATGGCATAAAATCTGTTAACATCATTGTGCATAACTACCAACGTTTCAGAAAAAACCTACGCTTTAGTTTTCTAATTTTAATAAAACCTAAGAGTTATGGATTCACGAGATAGTGCCCTCCTGTCATTGCGACCCGAAATTCCATCCGCGAAAGTTCGTCCAGGTATGTCTTCCGAAGAAACATTTCAGAATAAAACCTTACGTCCTGTTGCCAAGCTACAAAACGATCTTTTGGTGGCTGTTTTCAGAAATTATGTTCGCAAACACAAGAATGTATTTTATGATCTGCCAATCGATAAACGCATGGATTATATTGAAAATGCCATTCACAAGGACACCAAATTCCGGAATTCCTTAAAGGGAATGATCATTGGACAGTTTACTTTAGAGGAATATGATAGCTATATTCAAAATTCGTCCGCACTAAACAAGCGCATGATGAATATCGTGAAAGAACGGCTGCAAAGTAAGATCCAACTGCTCGAATTGGTGGCGTGTTAATGACTTATTTTAGTGTGGACACTCCATTTAGATCTGTGGTGAGCACCTCGCTCATATAATCGAAGTACGGGCGTAAGAGCTCAAAATGACGCACCACTGTAGCTGCAAATCCCTTGGAATGCACCTCAGCATCGGCAAATTTATGCACTACGATGAAGCTTTTTAATCGGATCAAATCAATATTAGGGTCCTCTTTGCTGAATCCTTTTGGGGCAGTTTTAACGGCATATTCGGTTATAAATCCGCCAAAGGCTTTTTTAAATTCCTTCTCATCCAAAATTTTTCGAATGGGTTTAGCATCCATTTCAAGCTCCTTTCGAATTCGCAATAGATCCGCTGGCTCCGGTCCAAAAAATCCACCGGCCATTGCCGAGTTACCCGGCTCCAATCTCAAATAGTAGCCTCCCCTTCGATGATCTCCTGCCCTGCTAAAACTTACACTTCGGTGTACATTGTAAGGTGTTTTATCCTTGCTGAAACGTATGTCGCGATTAATACGAAATACCTTGACCTTTGAGATTTCATCATTTTTATTGAGACCGGCTTCCACTTCGGCATAGAAATTTTTCAATTCTTGCTCGCTGGCCAAATACTCCTTTTTGTGCTCCTGCATCCAGTCACGGTGGTTATTTTTCTTTAATTTCTTCAGAAAATCGAATGATGATTTTGGTACAATTGCGCTCATGGTATTTTGGATTATTAGATTATTAGATTGCTGGATGGTTGGATTATTAGACGGTTGGTGTTTTGACGATAGCCACACTACTACCTTACTATTTATCCACCATAGCTTCAGCGAAGGTGGACCCAACTACACGCCAACTAAACTACACCCCTACATCTCAAATCCCTCTGCGTTTCTTCTCTCGCTTCAGCAGATCCAGCTCTCTGCTCGTTTGTCCGGCGACGGAGGTATTTTCTTCCGCTCTGCGAATTAGGTATGGCATCACATCTTTCACAGGTCCAAAAGGAATGTATTTGGCCACATTAAAACCGGATTCGGCCAGATTAAAGCTAATATGATCACTCATGCCATACAATTGACCAAACCATATACGGGTGTCTTTTTTGGTCAAGCCCTTGGCATCCATTTTCTTCATGGCCAGATAACTGCTCTGCTCGTTATGTGAACCCAGAAACAGTGAAATATCCTCAAGATGATCCAAGATGTAAGCAGTGACCTCATTAAAATTATCATCGGTGGCCTGCTTACTGGCACATATGGGAGACCGATATCCCTTATCCTCGGCCCGATCGTTTTCTTTTTCCATATATGCTCCGCGCACCACTTTAAATCCTAGTTTATAGCCTTCTAACTTTGCGATCTCGTGTCGCTCCCTCAAGTAGTCCAATCGATCCCAGCGATAACATTGCAGCGTGTTAAATACAATGGCTTTTTCTTTATTGTATTTTTCCATCATTTGCTGGCACAGTTCATCCGCTGCATCCTGCATCCAGGTTTCTTCTCCATCAATGAGCAAAATCACATCACACTCGTGCGCAACCTCACAAATGCGGTCATAGCGTGCTATGATGCGATGCCATTCCTGTTGTTCTTCTTCCGTGAGGTTCTCTTTCTCCGAAACTTTCCGCCAGATCTCGAATCGGCCAATTCCCGTAGGCTTGAACACCGAAAACGGCATTTCGTTCTTGTGTTCGGCAAAACGGGTCAACTCGATCACCTTTTCCATGGTGGTATCAAACTGCTTTTCTTCTTCCTTTCCCTCCACCGAATAGTCTAATACCGAGAACACATTTGCACCTCCCAAATTTTCCACTACAGGCATACAGTCCTTCTCATTCACTCCCCCGCAAAAATGATCGAACACCGTGGAACGTATCAACCCTTCCACCGGCAGATTTACGTTGAGGGCAAATTTAGTTACGGCTGTTCCTATCTTTACCAAAGGTTCATTGGCGATCATTTTAAATAGAAAATAGGCACGTTCCAGCTGGGAGTCGCTCTTTAACTTAAAAGCCACTTCCGTATTATCGAATATATGTTTTGTGGACATTAATGGAGTTTAAAACACAAATATAGTTAGATTTGAAGTCTCAAAAAGCACTATCAATTACGGAATGGCAAAAAAGATAATTAGGGAGCGAGGATCGGTTTACAGCGGAGAAGGAATGTGGCAATCTCTCAATGAGATCGTAGCAACCATACGACCGTCCAAAGTGTATGTCCTTACGGACCAGAACACAAAAGAGCATTGCCTACCGCACTTTTTAAAGCAATACAACTACGCAGAACACTTGCACGTACTTTGTATCAAAGCCGGTGAAACCTATAAAAATATTGCTACGAGCTTGGAGCTCTGGAAGCAATTATCGTCTACCGGAGCAGATCGAAATAGTCTTTTAATTAATCTCGGCGGTGGCGTCGTGACCGATCTGGGAGGATTTGTTGCGAGTACTTTTCAACGCGGAATCGAATTTATCAACATCCCCACTTCCCTACTCGCTATGGTCGACGCCTCTGTTGGTGGCAAAAATGGTGTGGATCTAGGGATGCTTAAAAATCAGATAGGGATCATTAGAGACGCTAAGGCCATCTTAGTCGACACCTCCTTTTTGAATACACTCCCCGATGCGCATTTTACTTCGGGAGTGACCGAAATGATCAAACACGGTTTTATTCATTCTGAAGACTATTTGAAAAGGGTTATGGACATGGATCGGGAAAATGCTTCGGAAATAGCGCAACTTATTTGGGAGTCCATTGAGATCAAAAATGACGTGATCACTCAGGATCCAACAGAAAAAGGACTTCGGAAGACGCTCAATTACGGCCACACTTTGGGACATGCCATCGAGTCATTTTGTCTGGATGTTTCAGAAAGAAAACCCCTGCTCCATGGTGAGGCCATCGCTATTGGACTCGTTCTGGCTACTTTTATTTCTTCGGAATTGTATTCATTTCCGAAGAACAAACTGGAAAAAACCTCTGCTCACCTCATAAAAACCTTTGGTAAAGAAGAATTTTCCTCCTCCGAAATTGACGCCATTATTAAATTGCTCATCTTCGATAAGAAGAATTCTAATGGTGAAATACGCTTTGTGTTATTGGAAAATATTGGTCAACATAAGATCAATTGCCTGGTTCCCGACGCGCTCATTTACGAAGCCTTTAAATTTTATCGAAATTATCAAATTTAATTTTTTCTGTAGTATCTTTAATAGGTATTAACACAAACCAAAGTTTTGCCATGAGAAGGATCATCGTGGACTTTAAGAAGCTTACTCCGGAAATTCTTTCCCTGCTCGTCGATAAATATCCCGATGGATACAACGATGATGACATTATAGTTTTTAAAAATGCCCAGAATCAGACTATCGAGGCCGTTGAAGTTCGAACGGAAGACACGATACACTTGGTAAAAGTTAGTTCCAGTTTGGTGAATTCCATGGCTAAATTCGATTTGGACGACTATTCGGATGACGAATACAACGAACCGATCAGTGAACTACCCGATCGACAAGATTCAGCGGATGCTGCTGAAGAATAATAGTAATTAAAGATATCGCTCCTCAATGATCTTGCGATGATGAATTTCATGCCCAACCAAGATATAAAGGGCTGCTCGAACCGATAATGGACTATTACTCGCAACTCCCATTCGAAGCAAGGTATCCTCCTTGCAACTCATCGCAAACAGAATGCTGGCCTCACGTACCGCAGCATATTCATCGAGTAACTCCTCCATGGTTCGGTCATTGGTGTTGGCGTTGGCTGCAAACTCATCCTGGTCAAACCCTCTTATCACCACATTGTCTGCTCTTGCAAATTGCAATGCCCTATAGCAAAATACCCGTTCCGTGTCGGTAATATGTTGCACTATTTCCTTAGGAGTCCATTTATCGGGCGCATACCGATACTCCTGTTTTTCAATTGGTAAATTTTTAAAAAAGTACAGTGTTTTATCCTTGCCTTTCTCTAGGGATGTAAGCAACGAATCCCCTGTCGCCTGGTCGATATAGCGTTTGTAGTATTCGTTATACTCGGAAGCTGAAGGTCTTTGGTTTTTCATGGATTGAAATTTCCATAAAAGTAAAAACCCTTTACCGAAAAGTAAAGGGCTTTCTACAAATTTTATATAAAGCTTATATCTCTGTAAAGATAGAATGCATCAATCGCTTCTTATCGTTAATGCTTTCTTCCAACGAAATCATGGTTTCGGTACGAGTAACGCCGTCTATGTCGTCTATTTGATAAATAATATCCTTTGCGTGGCTCGTATCCTTGGCTCTGATCTTGCAAAAAATATTAAACTTCCCGGTAGTAACATGAGCCACCGTAACATGTGGGATTTCATTAATTCGTTCCAGTACAAATTTGGTTTGGGAGGTCTTCAATAAAAAGACACCCACATAAGCGATAAAAGAATAGCCTAGCTTTCTGTAATCCAAGGTAAGCGACGAACCGATAATAATACCGGCTTCTTCCATCTTTTTCACTCGAACATGAACTGTCCCTGCGGAAATTTGAAGTTTTTTTGCAATATCTGTAAACGGAGTTCTCGTGTTTTCAATCAACATATCGAGAATTTGATGGTCCGTTTCGTCCAATTTAAATTTTGCCATAGCATTTGGTTATGGCTTCAAAATTAGTCAATTACTCAAATAATATTGCAAGAATCTTTGAAAAATACGGTATTAATTGCATTTTTATCAACAATTGTAGAAACTTTGCCCCCAACGAAAACGTTTTCGTAAGAATTTAACAAAATCACTGAATTACCCCCGTCGATCTCTTCATGACCAATTAAATGGCTTAAATCTCCCATTTCTTCAATTTTTGGGACCAGACGAATGGCATCGTTCTCCAATACTTCTTCGAAATTAATAGCGATTGAGGTTGTTTCAGAATTGTCCTCAAGACTTATATTTCGTAGGATCACGTCTCTAAATTTCTTTTCATTCTGCGGAATCTTAAAATAGTCATCCACCTCCAACTCTTCATCTGTTTTATCTATTCCGAAGAGCTCGAGGAACGCATAAAAGATACATTCGCGGGATCTAGTTCGCTCATAATCCTGTGGATAATGCCCGGCTTCGAATAAGATGGTTGGAACACCGGCATTTTGGAAGGTATCCCCCACACATTCGATATTGAAGGAATCGTCGTAGCGACCCACTTTTCCCGGAATATGTTCCTGCAATAGTTGAGACATAGCTGTAATTAATTTCATGGCTTCTTCCCTCGCAGCGGTAATAGTACGTTCAGCATTGGCAGCAGGTGCCAGGAAAGATACCGTTGCAGTATGGTCATCCGGCAGGCTATAGAGGGTTCGCTGATCGTGGAGGTTGAGGCATAAATGGGGCTGTAAGCTATCAAAAAGCGTGGCTAAAGCCCTACTTTCATTTTGCGATCGATCCTGGGCATCACGATTAAGATCTACGCCGTTACTATTCTCCCGAGTATAATTTTTGGCGCCATCCGGATTTAAAATGGGTATACAATGAAAAGTATAGGTCTCTAAAAACGTCTCTATTTCCTTCTGAAACACTTGCTTCTGGCCCAAAAAATGGTAAAAATCGAATAGTGCCTTGGTCGTTGTAGACTCATTTCCGTGCATTTGTGACCAGGCCAACACCACTTTTTTACCGCTCCCTATTGAAATATTATGAATATCCAATCCCTTTTCGGACTGGCCAATGATCGAAACACGGAACAAGTCGGGCAATGATTCCAAGATAGGAGTTAAGTGTTTGGGTGCTACATATCGACCCTTTAATCGGGATTCAAAATGGTCTTGATATTGGATAGAATTGGGCATGTAAAAATAATTGCTTTACAAAGGTAACTATTGTGTTGTTTACAAAAGTAAACAAGAAATAAAAGGGTATTTGCGGACATGCGTAAACAAATTGCCCTTTTTTAGACTTCATAATGAGTTCAATTTTTAACATAAATACTTTTATAACTTTATATTGTTGTATGTCAGTATTTTATATATTGTCTATTAAATATAATATTTAATATAAATTCCTTCATTTCAAGAGTTTTATTGTATACTAAAATGGATTAAATTACATTTGTAACAGCAAATTCCTCAAAGACCACGCTACAATGGTAAACAGTACCGATTTCGCGAAAAGACTGGAAAAAATCCTTCATTATTACGGCTTGTCGGCTACTGCATTTTCGGAGAAAATTGACTTCAACCGATCTACTATCTCTCACCTCCTTTCGGGTCGTAATAAACCTAGTTTGGAATTTGTGATGAAGGTGTTGAAACAATTTCCCGAAGTAGAATTGTATTGGTTGTTGAATGGAAGCGGAAACTTCCCTGCTACTTCCGTTTCAGAAAAAGAAAATAGTACACCCAATGTGGAAATGGCTCAAAATTTGAAAAAATGGGACGATTCAACCTCTGATTTACCAACAACTACTTCAGAAAAACAAAAAGAAGGCCTTAGATCGTCCGAAAACGCCTCAGATATAGAACGAATCGTCATTTTTTATAAGGATGGAAGTTTTAAGGCGTATCAATAAGGAAAAGTGCTTAAAATTTCAGAAATTCGCTCAAAAGATTGTAATGCCGAGGATCTTACCGTTAGTACTCTTATTCAGCTTACTAAGTTGTCACACCGTCGAAAGAGATTGCGCTACGTTTAAAACGGGTACCTTTGAGTTCGAAACTCTAGTAGGAACAGAGTTAAAGAAAACCCGTTTTCTTCGAAATGATACGCTCGAAGTGGATTTCTATGATAATAAGGTAGATACGTTTACAGTGCGTTGGGTAAATGATTGTGAGTATGTGATGAAGAAATTGCGACCGAAGAATCAGGCCGAAAAAGAAGCAATCCTCTTTAAAATATTAAGTACGAATGGGAATAGCTACACTTTTGAATATTCCAAACTCATAAAAAAGAAAAACGTCAAGAAGGTTGTAAAACAAGGAACTGCCGTTAAAATAAGTTCCGAAACACTAAAATAATGCTATGAAGAATACGCTTTCAACTTTCAAATCACTGGTAGAAGAACTGTTGGACGATGAGGCCAAAAAACCGGTAGCCGATTTCGTAGCTTCCAATGCCCTTTTTGACGCCATGGACTTGGACCTCTATGACGAGCCCATTTCGGAAGATGAATTGAGGGCTGCGTTGAAAGACCTCATTTTTAAAACACCAAGAACAGCTACGAATGCGTTTTTTAATCAGTTGTTCGGGGGACGAAACGAAAAAGCGATCCTGGGGGATTTGTTGGCCGTCATCCTAAATAACAGCATGTATACCTACAAGGCTGCGGGGCCACAAATAGGGGTTGAAAAGGTAATTCTGCACAAGGTCTGTGAGATGATAGGCTGGGATGAAAAAGCGAACGGCACTTTCGCATCCGGTGGGTCCATGACCAATTTTATGGGCATGTTAATGGCCCGTGATGCGAAGAACAGTCTAACGCCACGGGAAGGAGTACGAGATAAAATGACGATCTACACTTCGGCTGAGTCGCATTACAGTATCCCAAAGAACGCCTCCTTTGCAGGAATAGGCCTTGACCATGTGCGCTATATTCCTATCGATGATCACGGTAAAATGATCGTCTCATTGTTAGAGGAATCTATTGAAAAAGATATTGCGAACGGATTTGTTCCCACCTTAGTGAATGCCACAGCAGGTACGACCGTTTTAGGGGCCTTTGACCCTATATTAGAGATCAGTGAGGTTTGTAGGCGTCACGATGTTTGGCTGCACGTCGATGGGGCTTATTGTGGCTCCGTGTTATTCAGTAATAAACACAAACACCTCATAGAAGGTGTTGAAAACGTGGATTCGTTTAGTTTTAACGCCCACAAAATGATTGGCACCCCTCTCACCTGTTCTCTTTTGTTGGTGAAGGATAAAAAACACCTGCACGACTCCTTTGCCATCGATGCCAGTTATCTGTATCAAACCGATCATGATGAATTCAATCTGGGAAAAACCTCCTTACAATGTGGTCGTAGAAATGACGCCTTAAAATTCTGGACCTTATGGAAAAGTGTTGGAACCCAAGGTTTGGAGACTATTGTAGACAAACAGTTTGAATTGGCCGATACCGCGCTAAACTATGTTAGCAATCACCCCGATTATAAGGTCTACAGCTTTGAAGATTCCATTTCGGTTTGCTTCAATTATAAAAATATTCCGGCCCGAGAGATCTGCACTTTATTATATGAAAGCTCCCAGTTACTCGTAGGTTATGGAACTTTTGGCCCGGATGAGTTCATAAGGTTGGTGACCATTAACGTGCAAAATGACAGAGAAGATATTCTCAATTTCTTCAAAATTTTGGAAAACTTCGTTGCCGAAAACAAGGAGCGCTTTCTTGTCAACACCCAATAGCCCTTCCTTGACCATTGCGTATTAAAAATTGAGCATTGTGTCTAGGATCCTTTTTTCTGAAGTAATTGATTCTGCTCCTTCATAAGACGTTCAATATTGGCAAGGAGCTCTATATTCTTAGGAGTTTCAACTTCCTTATTTTCTGAATCATCCGCCTTGCTCTGAAATCTGTTCATCACCTTAACAACTACAAAAACTGTGAGTCCGATCACCAAAAAATCAAGCAAAGCATCTCCCAAATAGCCATAACCAATGGCGATCTCACTCAATTCGCCGGTCGCCTCCCGCAAGATAAATTTTCGTTCTTCCAAGCCCGTTTCGCCTGTCATTAAAACCAGAGGCGGCATAAAAACCTGCTTCACTAAAACGCTTACCACTTTGTTGAAAGCAGTACCCATAATAATCCCAATGGCCATATCGACCATATTTCCTTTCACGGCAAAATTTTGGAATTCCTTGAAAAATTTTTTCATTGTGTAAATATATTGAGCGACCTCCGGTTCAACCGAAAATCATGATTAAAAACGGTAGAAATTAATTAAAACAAGGTGGTTTGCCCCTCTTCCCCTATTTCCGGCGGAGTATCCTTCTTGGATTCGCTTTTCTTTTGAGCGGATGCTTTCTTCACACTATCTACCCCGTTCTCAGCGGCTTCGGCTGGTGGCGTCTTACCGTTGTCGGCTTCAATAGGCTCTTCGTCCACCACTTCCATCTCCTCGGGTGGGGTGACTTGAGGTGGCTCATAAGGTAACGGCTCGAGGGCATTGATCTCTAACACCTTATCCTTGGTAAGCTGATTTCCAGTGGCGGAAATTCCCTTCACCGAAATAAATTCTTCCAAAATGAGTTTCAAATTCTCCTTGCGGTCTTTCCCTCTTTCTTTAACAAAAACCACTTCGGCTACGGGTCGGTATTCTGTAAAAATACATTCGAGATATGATTTCGGGTGTTCTGTGATGATCACTTCCTCCCGATCCGGATTTTCGATCAGGAAACGTTTGACGTAGAAAATCTCTTTTGCGCCTTCCCAATGGATCGCAGATATGGGTTTATTGGGCTCCCATTTTTCAAGGATGATCATATCATCATCAAATCGCATGGTTACCTCGGGGATCGCAGTTCTAATTACACCGTTTTGTTTTATGATCAATAGTCGGTCCTCACTTGTAAATTCACCCAGCAGCTCTCCACGACCGTCCACATTTAAGCGCTGCACGGTTTCGTCGAACCAAATTTTTCGAGGCTTTAAAGTAGAAAGGCCTTTTTCTTTCAATTCAACACGCTTGACAGCATATTTTGTAACTATATTTCCTTTGGAACCACGCCCTTTCACCATGAGGTCGGCAAAATCCAGATCCCACTTCAATTTTTTAATGCTACCGCTCTGTCGCAGCATGATTGTTACAACTTCCGCTTCACCATTCGGATTGGCCGTAAAATAAAGTACGTTGCTCCCTTTGGTGCCTTGCGTAAGTGAATATTCCTTATCACGGGTTATCGCGGTGACATTAAATCGCTTCACATAAGTCGCTCCACGGCTGCCATCCTTATAGATCATATTGTAGATGGTTCGCTTGTCTTTCTTTTTAAATACGGCTACGTGAATAATATTTTTACCCACAAACGTCTTCGAATCCACCTTCGTCACCATCATATTCCCTTCTTTGGTAAAAACAATGATGTCATCTATGTCACTACAGTCGGTCACGTATTCATCCCTTCGCAAACTGGTTCCCACGAAACCTTCCTCCCTGTTTACATAGAGTTTGGTGTTTCGAATAACGACTTTGGTCGCCTCAATATCATCAAAAACTCTAATTTCAGTCTTTCGTTCCTTCCCAACGCCGTAGTCTTTTTTAAGCCGTTTGAAGTAGGCGATCGCGTAATCGATAAGATTCTCGAGATTATGTTTTACTTCGGAAATGTTCTCATCCAAGGCATCGATCTTCTGTTGCTGTTTATCAACATCGAATTTCGAAATGCGCTTGATCCGAATCTCCGTCAATCGAACAATATCCTCTTCCGTTACCTTGCGTTTGAGGTGTTTTACATGAGGTTTTAATCCTTTGTCAATGGCGGCAATAACGCCCTCCCAGGTCTCCTCTTCTTCAATGTCGCGGTAGATGCGGTTTTCAATAAAGATGCGTTCCAAGGATGCAAAGTGCCACTGCTCCTCCAATTCGCTCAATTGGATCTCCAGCTCACTTTTCAACAATTGAACCGTACGATCCGTAGAGCGGCGTAGCATTTCAGAAACACCTATAAACAAAGGTTTATTATCCTCGATCACACATCCCAATGGCGAAATGGAAGTCTCACAATTGGTAAAAGCATAAAGCGCATCAATGGTTTTGTCGGGTGATATGCCGCTTGGAATATGAATTAAGATCTCCACCTCGGCAGCCGTATTATCCTCGATCTTTTTGATCTTTATCTTGCCCTTATCATTGGCTTTTAAAATAGAATCGATCAACGAACTGGTCGTCGTCCCAAATGGGGTCTCGGTAATTACAAGTGTATTTTTGTCTTGCTGATTTATCCGCGCCCTACTCCGAATCTTACCACCCCGCACTCCATCATTGTAGTTGGTGGCATCCATGATCCCGGCCGTAGGGAAATCCGGCAGCAGCTGAAAACGCTTGCCCTGTAAATGCTTCATGGAAGCTTCAATGAGCTCAATAAAGTTGTGCGGTAATACTTTTGTTGAAAGCCCTACGGCAATCCCTTCTGCGCCCTGAGCGAGCAGCAACGGAAACATCACCGGAAGATTGATAGGTTCTTTTTTACGGCCATCATAGGAGGCTTGCCACTCGGTGATCTTAGGATTGTAGACCACGTCCAAAGCAAACTTGGAAAGACGGGCTTCAATGTATCTTGAAGCCGCTGCACGGTCCCCGGTGAGGATATTTCCCCAGTTACCCTGCGTATCGATGAGTAGGTCCTTCTGGCCAATCTGTACCATGGCATCGGCGATACTGGCATCTCCGTGCGGGTGGTACTGCATGGTATGTCCCACAATGTTCGCAACCTTACTATAGCGGCCATCGTCCAGATCCTTCATGGAATGCATGATGCGACGCTGTACGGGCTTAAAACCATCCTCAATGGCAGGAACCGCACGTTCCAAGATCACATAACTGGCGTAGTCCAAAAACCAATCGCGGTACATACCTGTAACACGGGTGATCGTCTCCCCCGAATCCTCTATAGGTTCATCCGGTGCAGGATCGTATCCTTCCTCTTGGGGTTTGGGATCATTTTCCTGCGCTTCCTCATTTATATTTTCGAGTTCGTCACTCATATTCATTTCCCATTAATCCGGGATCTCAGTGTCTTTTTTTAATAAAAATTGATCGACCAATTGTGAGCATTCGCTACTCCTCCACTTTATCCAACTCTACCTTCAAGTTATTGATAATAAACTCCTGGCGATCCGGTGTGTTTTTTCCCATATAGAATTTCAACAACTCTTCAATGCTCATTGCTTTGTCCAGCATGACCGGATCCAAGCGGATGTCGTCTCCAATAAAATGTTTGAATTCGTCCGGCGATATTTCTCCCAATCCCTTAAAACGAGTGATCTCAGGCTTCGGTTTTAGCTTTTCGATGGCCGCCAGACGCTCCTCGTCAGAATAACAATAAATCGTTTCCTTTTTATTTCGCACTCTGAACAAGGGTGTTTGCAAAATATAGAGATGTCCCTCCTTGATCAATTCAGGAAAAAACTGAAGAAAGAACGTGATCAAAAGCAATCGAATGTGCATTCCATCCACATCGGCATCGGTCGCGATCACAATATTATTGTATCGAAGGTCCTCCATCGAGTCCTCGATATTTAATGCAGCCTGAAGCAGGTTAAACTCTTCATTCTCATAAACGATCTTCTTGCTTAGTCCATAGCTGTTCAATGGTTTTCCTTTTAAGCTGAAAACCGCCTGGGTATTTACATCTCTACTCTTGGTAATACTTCCGCTCGCACTGTCTCCCTCCGTAATGAACAAGGTGGATTCCAGATACCGCTGATTTTTAATATCACCCAAATGCACTCTACAGTCACGTAGTTTTTTATTGTGCAGATTAGCCTTCTTGGCTCGATCACGGGCTAGCTTTCGGATGCCACTGAGTTCTTTTCGTTCCCGTTCGGCCTGTACTATTTTTTTCTGAATAGCCTCCGCTACATTCGCATTTTTGTGGAGGTAATTATCCAATTGGGTCTTTACAAAGTCATTGATGTACGTACGTACCGTTGGGAGACCTCCGCCCATATCAGTAGAGCCTAGTTTGGTTTTCGTCTGACTCTCAAACACCGGTTCCATCACCTTGATGCTAATAGCCGAAACAATGGATTTCCGAACGTCACTCGCATCGTAATTCTTTCCGTAGTACTCGCGGATAGTTTTCACGAGGCTTTCACGAAAGGCCGCCTGATGTGTCCCACCTTGCGTGGTATTTTGCCCATTGACAAAACTGTGGTATTCTTCACTGTATTGTGTCCGGCTGTGCGTGATCGCCACCTCAATATCATCTCCTTTCAGATGAATAATGGGATACAACATGTCTTCCTTCGACATATTATCCTCCAGCAGATCTTTGAGCCCATTTTCTGAAAAGAACTTCTCCCCGTTGAAATCGATCGTAAGCCCCGGATTGAGATACACATAATTCCGAAGCATTTTTTCAACATATTCATTTCTGAATTTATAGTGCTTGAAAATACCTGCGTCCGGCACAAAAGTCACCTTGGTTCCCTTGCGTTTACTACTTTCTTCAGCATCAGGACTCGAGGTTAGCTCACCCAACGAAAATTCGGCAGACTTCATTTTATTATCCCGAATAGACTCCACTTTAAAATAAGCAGACAATGCGTTGACCGCCTTGGTTCCAACTCCATTAAGCCCAACCGACTTCTTAAATGCCCGCGAGTCGTATTTTCCACCAGTGTTCATTTTGGACACTACATCGATCACTTTACCTAGCGGAATTCCTCTTCCGTAGTCACGTACCTTCACCTCTTGATCCTTAATCCGAATCTCGATGGTTTTACCGGCACCCATCACAAATTCATCAATACAGTTATCGATGACTTCTTTTAGCAGAATATAAATACCATCATCGGGGGACGAACCGTCTCCCAACTTTCCAATATACATCCCGGGACGCATTCTAATATGCTCCTTCCAATCGAGGGATCGTATGTTATCTTCGGTATATTGTGCCTGCGCCATAAACGTAGAATGAATGGACGCTAAGATAGAATTTTCAATAGGAAAATTAAAAGCCAAAACGTCTAAAGTAATTAACAAAAAAACGGCCAAATTGTTAAGAAAATTGCCCGTTCACTTCATCAAAGTTGGTAGAAATCCATATCTTGAATTCTATAATCCATTCAGTACCAATTTTATGAAGAAATTGACCCCGTTTTTAGTCTCGATCACCGTCCTGTTCTTAGCATACTCCTGTGGGAATGATATGTCCACCCGAACCGTTGATAATTTGTATGCAATTGACGTTCCTCTTGATATGAAATCCACCACGGGCCTGAACCCCGATGCCTCCTTTCAATGTGAAAATATCCATAAAGAAACCTATCTGGCAATCATCGATGAAAACAAGAGCGACTTTGAAGATGCCTACCTAAAGCTGGGCGGTACAACCGACTCTGAAACCGTGATAGGCAGTTATGCCCGCATTCAGATCGACTATTTTATGGAACGACTTAAGACTTCTAAACAAGGTGAATTAGAGCCACTAACAATCAATGGAATGCCGGCCGAACAGATCGAATTCACAGGTCACGTCGCCGATGTTGCCGAACCTATTTATTACCTCATGACCTTTGTGGAAGGTGCGGAAAATGTCTACATGATCATGACCTGGACCTTTGACAGATTCAAGGATGAGCACGCCGCTACTTTCAAGAAAATGACCCGGACGTTCGAAGAACTGAACTAATTTTTTTTGTTTTTATACAGGCTCAGGAACACTCCCATTCTCGAAAATGTCACAACTTCTTCCCATTGAGATTGTAAGATCTCGATGCCTTCATCCTTCGTCTTATTCTCAACATTGGAAAACAAAAAATACGGATTCGAATCAAAATCCGGTTGCGCAAAAGGAGGATCCAGTTTTTTCATGCCATTCAACTGAGCCATGTGATTGCTATTGATGGGCAGATGAGTTCCCACCTGGTCGCGGGAAATGTTTTCTTCTGAAAGATAGTTTAGCATTTTTTCTTCCTGCGAAAAATAATGCAGATAGGCCAAACTACTATCCCACCCCTGTGAAATAGTCGACGGATAGATCCATAGATGCCCCGATAACAATGTAATCACGATGAGTCCCACCAGTCCTTTTTGAAGGCCTTTTTTAAGGTTACTTCGGAAAAGTACGTTGACAAAAAGAATGGCGCCCAGCAAAAAGCAGATCATGAGATAGCGTGGTCCCATAGGGTTACTGAAAGGTACAAATCCGAAGAAAAACACTAACGTAAATACAAGTAAGGCGATAAACACACGCTTGGAGGGTATTGTCAATTGCTGTTTTTTATTTCTGAAAACTACGAGCAACAATAAACCCAACGGAATCCAGAGAAACACCCGTCCAAAATCCAATATGTTCTTCACATAGGCTGCGGCGTTTTTAGCGATACGTGCAAATCCGGCAGATTCTCTATGGGCGGCATAATTCTTATTCTTCGAAATTAAAACCCATCCCAATTCGCTGTACTGCAGGATTAAAAAACCTCCTAACAAGACCAATCCTATCACATACGCCCGAAGCATTTTCTTATTGAAGGCCAAATTAGTATAGCGAACAAATAACAAGTGAATGACCCCCAGTGAAATGGTACAGTAGATCCCTCTAAGATTGGTAAGTAAAAGGCCCGCAATGGCGATGGTATACCAACCCCATTTCCCACCCAGTAAACTATTCAGACCCAATAAAATAAAGAACAATAATAGCATATCGTTGTTTAAGATGGTCGTCTGTGCTATAAGTGTAGGATCGATGGCTACCAGGAAGAAAAAAAGGATCGAAATTCCGGGTACAAAACTGCGTTTACAAAGCAGGTATAACTGATAAAAGGCACCAACGTTTACAAATAACAACAGTAATCGCGCTGCCCAAACCGATTTCCCAAAAACGGTCCAAAATAGTGCAATCGAACTGATCCACAACGGCGGATGACCCGAATTGAACTTCGTGGGAACGATCAATGAGGAAAAGTTGTTCTCAAATATCCAATTCGCCCGATATGCCTTACTTACCCCATCCCAGAAAAAAGGTAGATCCTTCAGAATAATAAATTCGAATACCAACGCCAGAGCGATGATGGGAAAAGCGAATTTTTTAAGGAAGTTCATATTTCGAATATACGATTTACAATGGGTCAGTTCGAGCGCAGTCGAGAACGAGTTGAAGATCCATAGTCGAAATTGGGAAGTAGGTCCTAAAAACGACCCGTAATTGAAACGACTAAACGTTAAACCTAAAATGCATCACGTCTCCATCCTGCACCACATATTCCTTGCCTTCCACTCCCAGTTTACCGGCTTCCTTAACCTTGGCTTCGCTGCCTAGCGCAGCGTAGTCTGAATACTTAATTACCTCAGCGCGAATAAAACCTTTTTCAAAATCGGTGTGAATCACTCCCGCTGCTTGAGGTGCAGTAGCACCCACAGGTATGGTCCAAGCGCGGACCTCTTTTTCTCCGGCTGTAAAATAGGTTTGCAGATTTAATAGTTTGTAGGCACTACGGATCAATTTGGCGGAACCCGGCTCAGAGAGTCCCAAGTCTTCCAAAAATAATTGCCGTTCTTCGAAGGTGTCCAATTCGGTGATATCAGCTTCGGTACCGACGGCCAACACCAATACTTCTGCATTTTCATCGGCTACAGCTGCCTTGACCTGCTCTACATAAGCGTTTCCACTCACGGCAGCTTCTTCATCTACGTTGCATACATACAGGACCGGTTTGTCTGTGATGAATTGCAACTGATTGGTATACTCTTCGCGCTCAGCGGGTGCTAGGTCGATCGCCCGTACGGAGATCCCGCTTTCGAGTCCGTCCTTCACTTTTACCAGCGCCTCTTGTTCTTTTATAGCTTCTTTATTTCCGGTGCGTGCGGCACGAGATACCTTTTCAAGACGCTTTTCCACCGTCTCCAGATCTTTCAGCTGGAGTTCGATGTCAATGGTTTCTTTATCGCGGATGGGGTCGACGCTCCCGTCTACGTGCACCACATTATCATTATCGAAACAGCGTAACACGTGCAGGATGGCATCGGTTTCGCGGATATTTCCGAGGAACTGATTCCCCAAACCTTCACCCTTGCTGGCTCCTTTTACCAATCCTGCAATGTCTACAATATCAACTGTAGCAGGTAAAACACGTTGCGGGTTGACTAATTCTTCCAATTTCACCAAGCGTTCATCCGGCACATTCACCACACCAATATTGGGCTCGATGGTACAAAACGGAAAATTAGCACTCTGCGCTTTAGCGTTTGACAAACAATTAAATAAGGTCGATTTTCCCACGTTGGGCAATCCTACGATTCCTGCCTTCATTTTTTATTCTGAATTAGAGACCGCAAATATAAGTGTTCGCTTCAGATATATACCCTTCCGAAGGATTAGAATTGAATAAAAAGTTTGGCGTTGGCACAAATTTTGTATCTTTCCTATCTAAACAATTACATAACATTATACAATACCTTATTATGAAGAAAATACTATTTATGGCCTGTGCGATCTTAGTGGGTGGCTTTGCGGCTCAAGCACAGGAAGATAGCGATATGGTTGGAACATCAACTACTAAAACGATCGTAAAAAAAGAAACAACTCCAGCGGTTGAGACTACCACAAAAAAGGTAGTCGTTGAAAAAACTGCGCCTCGTGCCGATGAAATGGATGGAACCAACTCGGATGCTCCTACCAACATGGAACGAGTTCTTGAAGAAAGAAAGGCCAGAGCAGCCACTATTCGCGCTGAAAAGAAAAAGCAAAATAAGAAACGAATTAGCACCAAGAAAACCGGAGTCAAGAAATCCAAGGCAAAGGTGGTGACCAAGGAAATGCTTGAGGCCGAAAAGATCGAAAAGGCTAAAAAAGCTACGAAGACAGACAATTAATCGCTGTCTTCCAACACAATACAACTCCTTCTGCCTTTCTGGTCGAAGGAGTTTTTAGTTGCTATCATTTTTAGAAGCCCCGTAAATTCCGTATTTTTATAAGGCGAATAACAATCTAATCCCTACCCCATGAAAAAAAGTATACTCTCACTGTTATTTTGTTCTGTTTTTGTTTTTTATTCCGAAGGGCAAGAAAATAAGATCATTAAAGAAGAAACTACCGTAAAACGTGTCGTTAAAAAAGAAGGCGGTCAGGTGATCGTCAAAGAAGTGGAAGACATAAAGAAGGTGGAAGGCGCGGTTATTGTTGCCGGAAACGAAGAAGAAAATCAGTTTTTTAAAGAGGATTCTACACGTGTAGATGCACAAAATGTGCTGGTGGACGATGTTTCCATCGATAAAGAAAATGCTGCCCTCGTTGCTGCCGAAAAGAAGCGGCAGGAAGAGGAGATGCAAAGATCCCTTGAAGAAGCCAAGGCAAAGGCCGAGGCCGAACGAAAAATTTTAGAAGAACAAGCCGCCGCGCGACAGAAAGCGCTGGAGGAAAATCGGAAACGATTGGAGAAACGTGGAAAGGGTGTACAGAAACTTCAGAAAAAAAAGAAGGATAACTAGTCCATCAACAATTCCCGAATTCCTTGTTGATATTCGGTGAAATTGATCAAATCATTATGATTCCCTTTCGGGATGGTCACCAATTTGCATTGACCATTTGGAAGGGTTTTTTGTAGCTCCTCCCCATTTTCATAGGGAACAACAGCATCTTTGGTGCCGTGAAAAATGGTCACGGGACAGCCTACCATTTTTATTTTTTCTGAAGTGGGAAATGTATATCGCAAAAGTGGCTTGACAGGTAAATACCAATATCGTTTGGAGGCCAACGACTCCAAACTATAAAAAGGCGATTCAAGAATAAGTTGTCTGGGATTGTTTTTTGAAGCCACATGCGTGGCGAAGGTAGTACCCAATGAGCGTCCATAGACATGGATCTCATCCTCCGAAAACCATTCCTGAGCCTTCTTATAGAACAAATCGGCATCGTGGTACATTAGGTCCTCGCCTAATTCTCCCGTGCTCTTACCATAGGTTCGATAGTCCATAACGAGCACTTCATATTGATACTGCGTGAAATAAGTGACTACCTCCCCCCAACGGGATAGGTCGCCTGCATTTCCGTGGAAATACAAAATAATGCCCTTTGGGTCTTCTTGGGTAAACCGAAGCGCATTCAGTTTGGCTCCGTCGTTGGTTGCTATAAACAACTCCTCATAGGGTCGCTCAAAATTGTAAACGTACTCCTGTGGAAGTTGTGTGGGTAAAAAAATAAGTTTTTCTTGTAATAGGAACATAGCGCAGCTAATAAATAGGTAAAAGGCGACTGCAAAAGTCGCTGATCTTTTCAACGGTTTCATTGGTTTCTCTTTGAGGTGTGTTGCACTTTATGACTCGTTGTTTCCAAATCGATTTCGGTTTTTTTATAGTTTACAATTTCAGCAAGCATCTGGTGGTAACTTTCAAAAGTGTTTAAATTTTTGTGTCCGCCGTCGATCACAGGCCATAGCCGGGTAAGCTCTGGTTTAACTTTAGACAATTTTACACTACTCGAAAACGGTATGAGTTGGTCGTTCGTACCATGAATAATATGGATGGGGCAGTTCACATATTTGAGCCATTTATAAGTTGGCATCGGAAATTTTATGATCAGGGACAACGGCATAAAAGGCATGTAGCGCTTGGTGACCTTGGTGAGGCTGTAATAGGGTGCGTCTAAGATGAGCATCTTTGGATTGTTGGTTGAGGCTAATTTGGTGGCAAATCCGGATCCCATGGATCGTCCGTAGAGAATGATATACGCTTCACTCACGCGTTCCCTTATCTTATTATAAATGTACTGTAAATCGTGTTTTAGGGCCTTTTGAGAACGACGGCCCGTACTTTTCCCAAAGCCGCGGTAGTCTACCATGATCACATCATAGCCATGCCGGGTAAAGTCTACTGCAAACTTCCCCCAACCTTTAATGCTTTTGGAATTTCCTTTTAGATAAAGCACAACTCCACGAGGATGTTCGGTCTTAAAATGCAGTCCATTAATGACGGCACCGTCCCGGGCTTCAATATTGTATTCCTCCACCTTCTGATTCTCATAATAAAATTGGAACTCCTTTGGGAGCTTTTCGGGCTTAAATAAAAAGTAATCCTGCAGGTAGAAAAGCAGAATACTAATGGCCAGATAAATAGCGACCACCCAGATTAAAATGTGCAACCATACAGGCATAGCCGAAAGGTACGGAAAAAATGGAAGTAGGATAATAGAGATACGAGTGTCGATTGATGATTTGCGATTTTCGATTGACAGCTTCTGACGTTTGACTTTGGACCTTAGACTTTCAACTTCCCGTAATTTCCTTTATCTTTAATCAAGCAAAGAGAACAACAATGTCGCAGCCCAATTTGGTTCCGGAAGTTTATATCAGTTACGCCTGGGAAGAGCAGGATGATGGCAGTAACTGGCCGCCAATATTACAAAAACTGTATAAGGCGTTGGAGGCTGCCAAGATCACCATCCATATCGATGCCAAAACCCTTCAGTATAAGGACAACATTCAGACCTTTATGAAGGAGATTGGGAAGGGAAAATATATCATTTGCATCATTAGCGAAAAGTACATCAAGTCTAAATACTGCATGTACGAGGTATTGCAAGTTTTACGATACCCCAATTATAAAGATCGAATATTTCCCATCATCATCTCAGATGCCAAAATTTACAACAGTCGCCAGATTGTCAAATACCTGAAATTTTGGGAAGAAAAAATCGATGAACTCAACAATGAAGTAAAGACATTAAGTGATATTGCTTACGCCGCTCCCATTGTCGAAGACATTGAGATCATGTATGAAATTAGGAGATGCTTGGCCAAATTTGGGGATGACCTTTCAAATATGAATGCTTTGACGCCTCAGGCACACCGCTCATCAAATTTCAAACAACTTATTGAAAGTATTCTCAAAAAATTCGAGATCGATAAGAGTAGTATCGACCTAACCATTGAAAATCTGGAATTAAAGGAAGACAATCTTAATCTTAGAAAAGAGATCGATAAACTTAAGGAGAATTTGCTGGAATTTCAAAAAGCAAAAATTTTGGAGATCCAACCTCAAATTGCAGAGGAAAAAGTGGAATACGAAAAAACGCCCGTTATAATTGACAAAGATGATCTAGGGCCCATTACTATCCCCGATTTTAATAACTTCTTGGAATTAACGAAAGATGGCTACCTCAAAGATGCCATTGCGCTGTTTGGCAAACCGGAAATTAGACATTTAGAAGAAAAATTTTCGTTCAACAATGCACGATTCTTTAATAGAAACGTCAAGATGAATTATTACAAAAGCACGGAACGGCTCATGGGGATAAGTATATCGGGAATGGGAGATTCGGTTCAAGAAACCATTTCGTACCTTGAGAATAAGGGCATCACCGATGAGAAGATTTATCTACTCGGCAAACACAAGGACTATATTCTTAACAAATTTGGAACTCCGTTAACGTCAGATTCTGATAATTATACCTACGAGGATGGTAAATTATTGGTACGTTTTATTTGCTATAAATTCAATCACTATTTATGCAATGAGGTCTCCATCCATTTTCGCAATAATGATCGATAGTTTGACAAAACGAGCTTCCTGACAAAACAGAAATAGAATCCCCCCTTACTTCGATTTAAATCCTGAAACGTTCATTAATATGAACATAGAGCAGATTATAAGAACCGCCCCCATAAAGGCGATGACCGGTTCCTCGTTCCAGCCTTGAAAGATTTGCATTGAAAAGAAGAAAAAAGTACCAAAAGCACCTACTGCTATACTTCCATAAATATAACGTTTGCGTTCCTTTGCTACGAGGTTCACAACACTAAACAGCGCCAGGGAGCTGGCAATGATAAATACGTACGGCACGCCAGCCTCCCATAAGGCAAGCAATTTCGGTTCCTTAATAGGAATAAGATCTTTCCATAGATCAGAATAGCTACAGAGAGAATTATCCGCAAGCGGTTTATCGGTTACAGGATCAAAACAAATATGTCTCAAGGAGTTAAGTGTAAGCATAATGGCCGAAAAACTAAGCGAAATACCTAGGGCTATAGAAACCAAAAATCGGACGACTTCCAATTTCAATTCGTTGGCCGAAGGTAGGTCGAGTGAAATGATCTTCGCGAGTCGTTGCACATCAAATTCCCAGCGTGCGTCCGATACATTCAAGGCATTGAAGCGGACGAGAGCTTTGATCCGCTCCGGCAGCACCTCTTCACGAGGCATAGGTGTGTCTTCAATAAGTACGGGAAATACAGGAATCCCTTTCTCAATGGCAGCAGAGATCTCCTGACTCACCCAATCGTCCGGGGCTTCCAATCTTCTTTTTCCTTCTTCGGAAGCGGCCTGCAACCAATTCTCGCCCATTAATACGATCATGGCATCAGCCGATTCCAAATTCTTGGCGATCACTTTTCCAAAATCGGCTCCCCCGCTAATGTCCTCAATATCCCTAAATACCCGCTTATCTCCGAAATAATTTTCTAGCGTATCCGAAAGCCGACCCGCTACTCCCTGAGCATCGGAGCGACGATAACTTATAAAAATTCGGCCATTGTGTTTCTTTTTCCAGAACATCTATTCTATTTGGAAGGTTAGTGATTTAAAGGTACAACTAGTTTTGGAAATTAATCAACATAGTTGTTTGGGACTAGCAGAAAAGAAAGTATATTTAGGAAGGTCGATCCATACTTTTATACATCTATGAGAATACTTTTGACGGGTGCCACCGGATACATTGGCAAGAGACTATTGCCGGTATTGGTGGAACAAGGTCATGAGGTCATATGTTGTGTTAGAGACCGCAATCGCTTTTCCCCACCCGAATCACTTTTGCACAAAATTGAGGTTATTGAATTAGACCTGCTCGAAGCAGCTTCGCTTTCTGTAATTCCGAAGGACATCGATGGCGCGTACTATCTGGTTCATTCCATGTCTGCTTCCGGAGATTTTGAAAGTCTGGAGTTGGAATCGGCTAAGAATTTCAAAAACGCCCTGAAAAATACTGCCGTCAACCATGTAATTTACCTCAGCGGAATTGTAAACGAAGATGCTCTTTCAAAACACCTAAGTTCTCGCTTAAATGTAGAAGAAGAACTAGCCAAAGGCGACTATAATTTTACGGCACTTCGAGCCGGGATCATTATTGGATCTGGAAGCGCTTCATTTGAGATCATTCGTGATCTGGTGGAAAAACTCCCGGTCATGATCACTCCTAAATGGTTAAACACCCGCTGTCAACCCATTGGTATTTCCGATGTGATTGCTTTTCTCTCCAAAACCCTCGGAAACCCTAGAACCTTCAATCGCAACTTTGACATTGGCGGCCCGGACATTCTATCGTACAAAGAGATGCTGCTTGAGTTTGGCCGTAGCCGAAATTTAAAACGTACCATTCGTATAGTACCAGTGATGACTCCCAGGTTGTCTTCCTATTGGCTGTACTTCGTAACCTCTACATCGTATAAATTGGCGGTGGCATTGGTTAATAGTATGAAAGTAGAAGTAATTTGTCGTGATCATGAGATCAACGACATTCTTGGAGTGACACCTATAACCTATCGTGAGGCATTGAATAAGGCATTTAGTAAGATCGAGAACAATGAAATAGTGTCGAGTTGGAAGGATGCACATGTAAGTAGTGGCATGGACATCAACATATCCGACTTCATAAATGTACCTTCTTTTGGTTGCTTTGAGGACCAGCGTAAAATGGCCTTCGACGACCGTGAGGCCTGTATTCAACGAATTTGGAGTATTGGCGGATCCACAGGGTGGTATTATGGAAATTGGCTATGGCGCATAAGAGGTTACATGGATAAGCTTTTTGGTGGCGTGGGTTTGCGAAGGGGACGTACCAGTGAAAATTCGTTGAATGCCGGGGATGCCTTGGATTTTTGGCGGGTGCTATATGCCAACAAAGAAGAAGGAAGATTACTGCTCCTTGCCGAAATGAAACTACCCGGTGAAGCTTGGTTAGAGTTTCGCATTGCAGATGATGTCTTGGTGCAAACTGCGACATTTAGGCCCTTGGGACTCTTGGGCCGGCTGTATTGGTATGCGGTGTTGCCCTTTCACGGCCTCATTTTTAATGGCATGCTAAGAAGATTGGCGAAAAAGAAATAAGTGCAGACCCGAGACAGGGTGCCAAGCTACGGCCACTTCAGAATATATAGAGAGTGAAATGGTAATCCCGGTCCTATGAAATAGTAGACAAATATTCAGTGGTCTTCAGCAACTGTTTTTTTATGAGTTCGGGATTGGCCTTTTGTCGTCTTCTCCAAAATGGATGTCGAGAAAATCGTTTTTCTTCAGCATAATAAGCCAGCCGTTTTTCTTCATAGTCTTTGAATTGATGCATCATTAATTTTTCATACTTGGAGAGGCCCGACAGATCACCATGCAAATAATCCACGATGGCATGAGCCGCATACAAATTGGTTGACAGACCGTTGTAGATCCCTAAAGTTGATAACGGATCATAACTCATTGTGGCATCGCCTACGGCCATCCATTTCTCACCCACTACTCGATCCAGGATCTGCGATTGGGTAGATTCCATTCTTGGAGCACCGAGTGCCTGGGTATGGAGCGTACGGGTTTTGGTATGCCGTGTTTTTTTCAGAAGTAAATCAAATGAATGGATATAATTGAAGCCATGATTGGTTGCAAGGTCGCGATCCGTAACGCACGCCACAGCAAGTTTTTTGTTAGGCAATAAAGCACTGAACCACCAGCCGTATTTATTACTTTCAAGATAGGTTCCTTCCAACTGTTTGTTTACTTCGGAATTTGACTTATAAAAACGATAGATGGTTACTAAATCATCCAAAATGAGCTTTTGTACACCTTGTTTTCTGGCAAAAACCGATTTCTTCCCCGTGGCGTCAACAATAAACTTCGCATACATCTGAAACTTCCCTCTTGGGCTTCGAGCACATAGTAACCAATGACGTCGTGCCTCCCTGTATCGACCTAGTTGGGTTTCGAATAAAAACTGAACTCCTCTTTTTTCTGCCTCGGCGATCATTAATCCGTCAAACGAAACCCGATCCAAATGCCAACCATAGCCAAAAGGGGTATAGATAAATTCGTTATGGCGGATTTTCTCCGAACCCCAGGCGGCTGAGGTACCATAGGACTTAGTATGTCCCTGAGCAAGGAAGGACTCCCATATTCCCATTTGATTAAGTGTGTGGGCGGCATGAGGTGAAAGTGTTGCTCCTATTCTAAAATCGCGGGGAGTGGCAATTTGGGCGCGCGACCGATTTTCTATAATAACAACCTTACTAGAAGGCATAATATTTTTTAGGGTAATAGCAGTAGCACAGGCCGCGACACCTCCACCTAAGATTAAAACATCGTAGGATGAAATATTCGGTTTCATAATATTGGATCTAGTTTTTCTTACTCCCAAATTCTGCGGAAGCGCATTCATTATTACTATAAGCAAAAGATAAGTTTGCTGGTTAACTAGTATATATTATTGACAATCACGATAAGATTTTTCGAAGGCAACGTAAATTTATAATTACTTTAATTTCAAACATATACGTATTAATACGTAATTAGATAATTCAGAAAAATATTCCTAAAAAAAGTGTTGATTAGAGAAGAAATGAAACCGATCGTTCGTTCTAAAAAACAAATCTTAACTTTGGGAAAACGCAGTAACTGAATAAAACTTTAATTCATAAAAAATCATGGGAGTAAAGGGAGATAAAAATACAGATCAGGCCAATTTGGCCGTACAAGAAATTGCATCGAAATTAGACCCTATCGGAAACATTACCACCAAAAAGATGTTTGGCGGACACGGTGTTTTCCATGATGGTAAAATGTTTGGTATTGTAGACTCAAAGGGAAACGCTTTTTTTAAGGCTTCGGAATTAAACGCAGATGCTTATCTTTCAAAGGGTTCATCAAAACATAGTAGAATGCCTTATTATTCCATTCCCGATGCGATATACGAGGACAGCGTCCAATTTATCCAATGGGCAAATACCTCTATTGACAGTTCCAAATAATACTCACACACCATGAGAGTCTTTAAGAAAATACTAAAATTTCTACTCAAAACGTTATTGGGTATTGTGGTTTTTCTACTGCTATATTTAGGAACAGCCTTTCTACTCTCTCGAATCACAGTTGATGAAGAACCAAACACGCCTAATGAGGTAGCCGTTTATATTATTACCAACGGTGTCCATACGGATATCGTCATGCCTGTTCGCTCGCAACGTATCGATTGGAGTGAGGAGATAAAATATTCGCATACCATTTCGGCGGACAGTACCTATCAATATATTGCTATGGGATGGGGAGACAAGGGTTTTTATTTGGAAACTCCCACTTGGGCAGACCTCAAGGTCTCCACGGCTCTCAAGGCAGCTAGTGGTTTTAATACCACTGCCATGCATACCACATACTATAGGCAAATGGTGGAAGGTGAAGACTGCAGGAAGATCGTGATCAGCAAGGAACAATACGACAGATTGGTTACGTTTATTTCGGCTAGCTTTCAAAAGGATGGGGAAGGACATTTCATCCCTATTATAACCGACGCTAATTATGGAAAATCGGATGCGTTTTATGAGGCGAAGGGTAGGTACAGCATGCTGACTACCTGTAATTCATGGGCGAACAGCAGTCTGAAGGCCAGCGGGCAAAGAGCCTGTCTCTGGACCGCATTCGATACGGGAATTTTTCTGAAATATAAATAAGGAATTGGCTTATAGTGACCCTATTCTTTGTGCATAAACGCCTGTTTTTGCAACAAAGTTTCTTCACTTTCAACGTGATCGTCATCGGGGACGCAACAATCTACCGGGCAGACAGCAGCGCACTGTGGCTCCTCATGAAAACCTTTACATTCGGTACACTTATCCGGCACAATATAATAGACCTCATCACTAACCGGTTCCTGAGTTTCCTCCGCATTAACTGCCTTCCCATTAGGCAAGACCAAACTTCCTTCAAGGTCGGTTCCATCTGCGTAGCGCCAATCATCCGCTCCTTCGTAGATAGCCGTATTGGGGCACTCGGGCTCGCAAGCCCCGCAGTTAATACATTCGTCTGTGATTATGATCGCCATCGATTTTCTTTTTCTAACTTTGCGCAAATTTAATACCTAAATAAGCGAACTCCAAACCTGAATGCAATTACAACAAAGAATTAACGCTTTTCAAGAATTGGGCAAGATACTTGCTTCTCTCACATCCCCCGAAACACAAGAGGAGCTTGATCTGCTTCATCGTGCCAAGGCCGAAAACGGATGGTTTACGAAGGAAAATGTACAATTTGCCTGCAACAGCTGGAGTGAAGCACTTTCGGAAGAAAACCTACAGCAGTGGGTGTCGCAATATGACATTCAGGAAGTGGATCCTAAAACTGTAGCCGTTGTGATGGCCGGCAACGTTCCGCTAGTTGGTTTTCACGACTTCCTCACGGTGCTAATAAGTGGACACAGGGTGCTGGTAAAACTGTCCTCCAACGATCAACAACTACTCCCCTATCTCACAGAAAAGCTTATTAGCATTGAACCTGAATTTGAATCTTTTATTTCTTTTTCTGAAGGAAAACTGGCCAATTTTGATGCCGTGATCGCCACGGGAAGCAACAATACGGCGCGCTATTTTGAGCATTACTTCGGAAAGTACCCCGGCATCATTCGAAAGAACCGCAATTCGGTTGCAGTTTTGGACGGCACCGAAACACCCGAACAACTGAAACAGTTGGCGCATGATATCTTTCGATATTTTGGATTGGGATGTAGAAATGTCTCAAAGATCTACATTCCGAAGGACTACGACTTCGATCCTTTTTTCAATGCCATGTTCAGTTGGAAACATGTGATCAATGACCATAAATATATCAACAACTACGACTATAATAAAGCAGTTTATTTGATGAGTCTAATGGACATTCTGGACAATGAATTTCTTCTCGTAAAGGAAGACAATGGATTTTCCTCCCCTATTTCGGTAGTGTTTTATGAAAGGTATGAGAACAAGAAGGTGTTGCAGCAACGGCTGTTAGAGCAACAAGAGCATATCCAATGCGTCGTATCCGGAAATGACTGGCCCGGAGCCGTTCCCTTCGGACAGGCGCAGACTCCGCAGCTGTGGAACTATGCGGATGGAGTGGACACTCTTACATTTTTACTTGAACTGTAGCCGCATGGATTGCAAATATTTTACGACTAGCTGTATTTTCTTCAGAATAAAAACAACACAAAAGAATTGGCATTCCAATGCTCGCAAATGTTGAAAGACTCTTGATAAAATCTGAATTTTATACCCAAATTTGGAACGATATTTCACATCTTTGCAACGGAAAAAATTCGTCCCCTTCCGGTTGCTGTCAATCCAACATGCAGTGACCTTAAAAATCATAAAATAGAAGAGATGAAAAAATATAATTTTAGTGCGGGTCCTTGTATTCTCCCGCAACCCGTTTTGCAAAAGGCAGCCGACGCGGTCGTCAATTTTAACGATCTTAATCTTTCTCTTGTTGAGATCTCACACCGAAGTAAGGACGTCGTCGACGTAATGGAAACTGCACGCTCCTTAGCCTTGGAACATTTAGGGCTTCAAAATATGGGTTACAAAGCACTGTTTTTACAAGGAGGCGCGAGTTTGGAATTTTTAATGGTTGCCTACAATTTACTGAACAAAAAGGCAGCGTACCTCAATACAGGCACCTGGGCCTCCAAAGCAATTAAGGAAGCAAAATTATTGGGAGAAATGGTCGAAGTGGCATCTTCCAAGGATAAGAACTTCAATTACATTCCGAAGGGATATCAAATCCCAAGTGACGCAGATTATTTCCACTGTACCACGAATAACACCATTTTTGGAACTCAAATGCAAGACATTCCAAATACCAATGTTCCAATTGTTTGTGACATGAGCAGCGATATTTTTTCTCGTGAAATGGATTTCTCAAAATTCTCGCTTATCTATGCAGGCGCCCAAAAAAATATGGGACCTGCCGGCACAACTTTGGTAGTAATCAAAGAGGATATTTTGGGCAAAGTAAGCCGGGATATTCCGTCAATGTTAGATTATAAAGTGCATCTGGATAAAGACAGTATGTTTAATACACCTTCTGTCTTTGCGGTCTATGTGTCCATGCTCACCTTGCAATGGCTTAAAGATTTAGGAGGCGTACCGGAAATAGAGAAGGTAAATGATGCAAAGGCGCGATTGCTTTATTCTGAAATAGATATCAATCCGTTATTTAATGGTTTCGTTCCCAATGAAAAGGACCGTTCAAAGATGAATGCAACCTTCACCTTAGCCGATGAGTCCTTGAAAGAAACGTTTGACGAACTCTGTAAACAGGCAGGTATCCATGGGATCAACGGCCACCGAAGTGTAGGTGGATACCGCGCCTCCATGTACAACGCAATGTCGCTGGAAGGTGTTGGAGTTTTGGTGGATGTGATGAGTGAATTGGAGCGGAATGCATAGTTTTAAGTGTTGAGTTTTAAGTGTTGAGTGTTGAGTGTTGAGTGTTGAATAGTATTAAGAAATGATTGAAGAACGAAGTTTTGAATTTGCACTTAAAATAATTCCACTAGCCAAGAAACTAAAGGATCGTAAAGAATATGTTTTTGCGGATCAACTAATGCGATCAGGAACTAGTATAGGAGCCAATGTGGCTGAAGCTGGAGCGGGTCAATCAAAAACGATTTTATCGCGAAAATGTCAATTGCTTCCAAGGAAGCTCGTGAAACAAGGTATTGGCTGAGGCTCCTGAGAGAGTCCAACTTAATAGAAATAGAAATTTCCGATTTCTTAGATGAGATCGAACAGTTAATAAAAATTCTCACAAAAATTGTAAAGACAAGTCAGGAAAATTTATGATTAGATCAAAAACAACCTAACTCGTATTTAAAACTTAAAATTCAACACTTAAAATTTATAATGAAAATTTTAGCAAATGATGGAATATCACAGACCGGGATCGATGCCTTGACGGCAGCCGGTTTTGAAGTGATCACTACCAATGTCGCCCAAGATCAATTGATCAATTACATAAATGAAAACGAAATCACCGTCCTCCTTGTCCGTAGTGCCACTACAGCACGCAAGGATCTCATCGATGCCTGCCCTAGCCTCAAGATCATAGGCCGCGGAGGAGTGGGAATGGATAATATTGACGTGGAATATGCACGCGAAAAAGGACTTAAAGTCATCAATACTCCGGCAGCATCCTCAGCATCAGTTGCCGAACTGGTTTTTGGACACCTTTATGGAGGTGTTCGTTTTCTATATGATGCCAATCGAAATATGCCGTTGGAGGGTGATTCAAAATTCAAAGCACTTAAAAAGAATTATGCAAAAGGGAGTGAACTTCGTGGGAAAACCATTGGGATCATTGGCTTTGGACGTATAGGCAGAGAGGTAGCAAAAATTGCACTGGGTGCAGGAATGAAGGTAATTTATAGTGACCTCTATATTGAAAATGCCGAAGTGGTAGTAGAGTTTTTTGACGGTCAGTCCGTTTCCTTCCAATTTACATCTCAGGCCATTTCCGAAGTACTAAAACAAAGTGATTTTATTTCACTACACGTACCTGCTCAAAAGGAGTATGTCATTGGTAAAACCGAAATGGATCAAATGAAAGAAGGAGCGGCCATTGTAAATGCCTCTCGAGGAGGCGTGGTCGATGAAGTAGCATTGATCGATGCCTTGGAAAGTGGAAAGATCTCCTTTGCAGGTTTGGATGTATTCGAAAATGAACCCACACCGGCGATCAAGATTCTTATGAATGGCAATATCTCTCTCAGTCCTCATATTGGCGCAGCAACGAACGAAGCCCAAGACCGGATAGGAACCGAACTGGCTGAACAAATAATCTCAATTTTGAAGTAAGTAGTCCCTAGTTTTTACTATTTTACGAGCTTAATCAAATCTTTTTTAAATGTCAGGAATATTAGATCTATTGAATAGTGACATAGGACGCCAAATGATCAGTGGTGTGAGTAATGAAACAAGACAACCGGTGGACAAAACATCTAAAGTTGTATCGATGGCACTCCCGCTCCTAATGGGCGCTATGAAACGAAACGCATCCACTCCGCAGGGGGCCTCAGGGTTAATGAATGCATTAAATAATAAGCACGATGGAAGTTTGCTCGATAATCTGGGTGGATTTTTTGGTGGAGGTGTTGATGATACCCAAAAAACCGATGGCCTTGGAATTTTAGGTCACGTATTTGGTGGTTCTCAAGACAATGTAGTGGGAGCCTTGTCTCAAAAATCGGGAATGAAGAGTAACGAGGTAATGAATATTCTTTCTACCCTCGCTCCTATCGTATTGGGCTATATTGGAAAACAGAAAAAGCAACAGAACGTATCCAGTGAATCTGGAATTGGAGATCTTTTAGGAGGTCTTATGGGCGGAGGAGCGCAACAGCAAAAACAACAAAGCCTTATTGAGTCACTATTGGACGGAGACAATGATGGAAGTATCCTCGATGATGTGGCCGGCATGGTGTTTGGCGGAGGAAACCAACAAAAGAAAAAAGGGGGTCTCGGCGGATTACTGGGCGGACTCTTTGGCAGATAGTCAGACTCTTTTAAAATAACAAAAACGCGCCAAACTTCGATTGGTGCGTTTTTGTGTTAAAGCCAGTTAAAACAAGGAGACTCAACTATATTTTTTGGTAACTTTATACTAAAATAAATGGCTATGAAATATTTCTGTAGTGTATTGATTCTTCTCATTGCCTTTGCGAGCTGTGACAGCAGCAAATCTGTTGTTCAAAAGGGAGATGATATGGCAGCCTCCAATGATACGGTTCGGATTGCCAATGACAGCTTAGAATACGAGATCATTATCATTGAGCCGGGATTCGATTCCTGGTTGGTCACGCAGCGACCTAAAGGGTATTACGGACAAACATTTCTGGAAAATAAAAATCGATTGTTTGTGACCGAATACAATCGTAGAGTTCGAAATTTTCAATTATACAATAGAAATTTGTACCAGCAGGAGATCAATTATGAGTACCACATAGACTATGGTTACGATGTAAATTACCTGCTCTACAATTACTTTTTGTATTTTCAGAACAGGTACAATCAAAAATTTATTGGCGGCAGAGGCGGACGATGAAAAAATTGATGAAACGTTGGAATTTAAGTTCCTATTGGCAGGTCACCGTTGTTTTTATTGTATTCGGGATCACCGGTAGCACCGCTGCAAAGATGGCCGGGCCGTTGGTAGAAGTTTTGGGGATAACCAAGTCCATTGGACTGTTTTGGTACTGGACCATTCGAATTCTTATTATTTTCCCTATTTACCAAGTGTTATTAGTATTTTTTGGATGGTTGTTTGGTGAGTTCGAATTTTTTTGGAACTTTGAAAAAAAGATGTTGCGAAGTATGGGTTTACAATTTTTACTGAAGGATACCTAATTTATGTTTAAGCATAGTGCCATTGTTTCATTTCTATGCCTCCTTTTTGGAGCGGCACTTCTATTTCCTGAAATTCAACAATTTATACATCATCTTGAGGACGATCATGAACATATAGTATGCTCAGATTCTACAGTGCATCTGCACGAAAAGGTGCTGGAATGTGAACTGCACGACCAACAAATCAATGCATTTCATTTTGAGTTATTAGATTATCCGAACTTCCAGAATGTTCATCTGTTCCTGGTTCGGGACGATAACTACATTTCTTTTTTTACTTCTGAAAAATATACCACCCAACTCCTAAGAGGGCCTCCCTCCCATTCTTGATTCTTCGTTCAATTATTTTATTTACCTCCAAAATCAAGAATTATGAAATTTCTTTATGGGTTGGTGTTGGTGCTATGCACCACGCTAACCACAAATGCACAAAATATACTTACTGGTCGAATTACTTCGGAAGCAGACGAACCCCTGCTCGCAACTATCTACGTCTCGCCGCTTGAGATTGGTACAGATACCAATGAAAATGGTAGCTATACCCTTCAGAATATACCCAAAGGCACCTACACCATCGTTTATTCGGCCTTAGGCTATACTACGCGATCGGTAAAAATTACCTTTAGATCGGGCGAAACTATGATGCAGGACATTGTCCTGAAAGAAAGCGCCATCGAGATGGAAGCCATCATTATCTCCACCCCTTTCCACAAACTACAAAGTGACAATGTGATGAAAGTGGAGCGAATTACTTCGGAAGAACTTACCCGCACCGGAGCTCCCAACCTCGCACAAGGGATCTCTAACATAGCGGGTGTGAGTACGCTAAGTACCGGAACCGGAATTGGTAAACCTGTCATCCGTGGTTTGAGCGGAAATAGAGTCCTTACGTATACGCAGGGCGTCCGACTTGAAAATCAGCAGTTTGGCGATGAACATGGTTTGGGACTCAATGCAGCAGGGATTGAAAGCGTGGAAGTGATCAAAGGCCCCGCTTCGTTGCTCTATGGAAGTGATGCGTTGGGTGGTGTGTTGTATTTCAACCCGGAACGATTTGCGGAAGCAGGCAAAATGAGCAGCGATATCAACAGCTCCTATTTTTCAAATACCGATGGTTATAATCTGGGAGCCGGAATTAAACAATCGAATGAGCAATTTAAATGGTTGCTTAGAGGTGCGTACAACTCCTTTGCCGACTACCATACTGCTGATGGCACCAGAGTAACGAATTCGCGTTATAATGAATTGGATCTTAATACAGGGCTACGATTCCAAAGATCTAAATGGAAATCGACCCTTCGATACAATTTTAATAATTCGAACTTGGGCCTACCTGAAGGCATTGCAGAGCAGTCTTCCTCCAGAGAGCTGTTGCTACCATTTCAGGAAATAAAGAATCATATAGTTAGTTGGGAAAACAATTTTTCACTCAACAATGCGAGAATAGATATTAAGACCGGATATCTTGTGAACAATCGCAGTGAATTTGAGGATTCGAATAATGAAGCGGCACTAGAGATGCGATTGCGCACACTTACCTACGATCTTAAGTTCCTCCCTGCCGAATGGGGATCGCTGGAAACCATTTTTGGTATCCAGGGAATGTTTCAGGATAATGAGAACTTTGGTGAGGAACTCCTAATTCCGAATGCAAAAAAGAGAGACTTTGGAGCGTTTGCCACCTCACATTATCATTTTGATAAGATAGATCTTCAGGCCGGAATCCGATTGGACACGCGAACTATAACCACAGAGGCAGCCCGTGACCCTTCCGAATTTGACTTTATCCCTGCTCTGGATCGTAGTTTTACCAGTTTTACCATGGCCCTGGGCGCCAAAACCGACTTGAGTGAGCGACTCCTGGTGCGACTTAATCTTGCCAGTGGGTTTCGAGCTCCAAATTTAGCTGAGCTCAGCTCAAACGGAGTTCATGAGGGGACAAATCGTTATGAGATAGGAAACGCTGATCTCGATAATGAACGAAATATACAAACCGATTTGGCCTTGGAATACAGAAACGAACATATTGAAATTTTCGCCAACGGTTTTTACAATGATATACAGGATTATATCTTTATCGAACCCACGGGGATGCAAATTGAAGAGCAGGATGTTTATAACTATATTCAGAGCAATGCCCGACTGTTTGGAGGGGAATTTGGATTCCACCTACATCCACACCCTTTAGATTGGCTGCATATAGAAAGTAGTTTCGAAACAGTGCAAGGAGCATTGAAATCGGGAGAAAACTTGCCGCTGATCCCTGCAAATAATTTTCAAAACACCCTTCGATTTGAATTTAGTGAGAGCAAGATACTTAAGGAAAAGTTCGCCTTTATTCGGCTTCAAAATACCTTGGCTCAAAACCAAGTGAGCGAATTTGAAACATCCACTCCGGCCTACACACTCCTTAATCTAGGGGCGGGAACAACGATCGTACTGAATAAAGTTAGATTTTCATTGGGGATCACCCTCACAAATTTGACCAACCAAAGCTACATCCCGCACCTTTCCCGATTAAAACCGGATGCCATTCCCAATGCCGGACGTAGTTTTAACGTAAGCCTAAAAATGATCAACTAAAAAAACTCCCATGTTTATCATGGGAGTTTTCAATATAATTTACGTTTAACAGGAAGTGTTTAATCGTTTATTTCCACATCTATAGTCTGCATCGCAGGTTTACTTTCTGTTGTACCAAAGTTGGGTGCAAATACGAAGGTATATATCCACATGAGGGTAAATGTAGGGACGAAGTCTGTGAATGGCAGGATCTCTTCAATAAATACGATCCATGATGCTATTTTCCCCGTATTTCCTTTGTACATCTCCGTCATTTTCTTGGCGGCAATTGGTGCCCAGATAATGTCGAGGAAAGGCCCTGCTACCGGGATAAAGAAGGTGGCCATACCCACCAGATCGAACATGATGCCTTTACGTAGCAGTTTAAATTTGTTGTTTTTCATAGCTTTTTGTTGTGTTATAATTACATTACTTACAACGCAACAAACGTACCAAAAATTGTTAACCAAAACTTTGGACTACGACAGATCGGTGCTGATGAGTTTGAGAAATTCATTGCGGGTTTCGATCTTTTGAAACTGTCCTCGGAATCCGGAGGTGGTCGTGACACTGTTTTGTTTCTGAATTCCGCGCATCATCATACATAGATGAGATGCCTCGATGACGACAGCCACTCCTTTGGGTTGGAGGGTGTCATTGATACATTCCAAAATATCGTGAGTGAGTCTTTCCTGGACCTGTAGACGTCTGGCAAAAACATCCACGACACGAGGGATCTTACTCAGCCCTACGATGTGTCCATCCGGGATATAAGCAATGTGCGCTTTTCCGTAGAAAGGTAAAATATGATGCTCACAGAGCGAATAGATCTCGATATCCTTTACGATCACCATATCGTTATACGACTCGGCAAACATGGCGCTCCTTAAGATCTCAGCGGGATCTTCGCAATGACCTGAGGTAAGATATTGAATGGCTTTTGCCGCCCGCTCCGGAGTTTTTATGATCCCCTCTCGTTCTATATCTTCCCCAACACCCTTGAGAATTTCGGAATATTTATTCTTTAAATTGTCTGTTACGTCTTGTTCGTATTCTTCAAATTGTTTGTATGATCCCATATTATATTTTCAATTTTTCTGCGTAAAATTTTTTGATCTTTTCCAACTTCGGAACAATAATAAATTGACAATACGATTGCTCCTTGTTTCTATTGTAATAGTCCTGATGATCCTGACCGGCCTCGTAAAACACATCCAAGGGGGTCACTTGTGTAACAATTGGATCTCGAAAGACCTTGTTCTCCGTTAATAATGTAATGAAAGTTTCGGCTTTATTTTTTTGTTCTTCGGAAGTGTAGAAAATCTCGCTTCGGTATTGTGTCCCCACGTCATTTCCCTGACGGTTCAAGGTTGTTGGGTCGTGCGTTGCAAAAAAAACTTCCAGCAACGTATCCACCGAAACAACCTCTGGATGATAGGTTAGTAAGGCTCCTTCGGCGTGACCGGTTCTACCGCTACACACCTCCCTGTAAGCCGGGTTTTTGATCGCACCTCCTGTATATCCCGAAATTACAGACTCCACTCCTCCAATGCGCTGGAACACAGCTTCGGTGCACCAAAAGCAACCATTTGCGAAGACTATTTGTTCAGTTTCATCCATACTATTCATTCAAAATTACCATTAAATATTGGCTTTTAACATAATCTTTGGTATTTAACTTTTTGTTAATAAGCCAACCCTTTTGAGAGTTATATTTTTACCCATTCATTATGCTCAACTAACAACTAAAGCCTTTTAATGAATCCATATCTACTGCTATTTGCGATTCTTTTCTTTACTACCCCACTACTTTCTCAAGAAAAGAAAACTATGGAGGCGACGAGAATTACAACACCACCCAAAATTGACGGTAACTTAGACGAGGCTATTTGGAATTCATTACCCTCCCATGGAGATTTTTATATGTACGAACCGGGGAACGAGGGGAAGATTCCCGAGGGGTATGAAACGGTGGTAAAAATGGCCTATGACGATAAGGCCGTTTATGTAGCAGCGTACATGAGCGACCCGGATCCGGCTGGTATATTGAGTCAGTTTTCACAAAGAGATGAAATTTTTGTTCAGGCAGATCACTTCGCCATTGCACTCAACACCTATAATGACGGAATAAACGAAACACATCTCTTTGTAACCAGTGCAGGAACCATTGGAGATGCAATATCCACACAAAATAATTTCGATTTTAGTTATAACGTGGTATTTGAATGTAAGATTACCAAAGATGAAAAGGGATGGTATGCCGAATATAAGATACCGTATAATGCGCTGCGATTTCCCGAAGTTGAGGTACAGGATTGGAGTGTAAATTTCTACCGCAAATTAACCGGTTTGAATCAAACCCATACCTGGTCATTTATCGACCGAACAATTGGTCGAGAATCTCAATACAGCAGTCCTATTACGGGTGTTCGTGACATCAACCCACCTGTTCGTCTCACGCTTTTTCCGTTTGCTCAAGGGGTGGTTTCAAGCTTTGATGGCACTACCGAAACAGATTTTTCAGCCGGGTTGGATGTAAAATATGGACTCAGCGATAGTTTTACGCTGGATGCAACCTTGATCCCCGATTTTGGACAGGCCTCTTTCGATGAAGTACGACTGAATCTTGGACCCTTTGAACAAACTTTTTCAGAAAACCGACCCTTTTTTACAGAGGGTGTGGATCTATTCAATAAAGGGCGGATCTTCTTTTCCAGGCGTGTAGGTGGTGGTCCTAGTGGCGATGTTGGCGAGCTTGGGATCAATGAGGAAAGTGAAATTCCGGATAAAATTAATCTTTTAAACGCGTTGAAGATCTCCGGTAGAACCAAGAATAAGCTCGGAATTGGCTTTTTCAATGCCATTACCGAAAAGACCTACGCCAAGGTGACGGACACCATCAATGGCGCCACACGTAAAGTTTTGGTAGAACCCCTGAGCAACTATAACATCTTTGTACTTGATCAACAGTTCAATGAAAATTCATCCGTTTCGTTGATCAACACCAACGTGATGCGTGATGGACTTTTTCGGGATGCAAATACCTCGGCACTAGTGTTTAATGTGGCCGACAAGGGCAACCGTTTTCGATCATCAGGACGGGCCATAATTAGTAATGTTTTTGATGTGGATGGGACTACGACGGGTTTTCAATCTGAGTTGGATATTTTCAGGATCAAAGGAAATTTCAGATATCGCGTGGGCCATGATTTCGCCAATACCACCTTGGATATCAATGATCTTGGTGTGAATTTTCGAAATAATTTCAACAATTTTGTGGCGGGTGCCTCCTACCGGATCTTTGAACCAACCAAGCGGTTTAATTTTTATAATTTCGGACTTACAGTCCGACATCGACGCCTTTACAAACCCAGTATAGAAACGGGTAACAACATTAATCTAAATTGGTTCTTTCAAACAATCAAACGGTTTTCTTTTGGCGGTTTTCTTAGTTACAACAGTGAAAACAAAGACTATTTTGAACCCAGAGTCGAAGGTCGATTTGTAATTTTTAACCCGAGCTTGGGAGGTCGTGCATTTCTTTCCACCGATTTCAGAAAGAAATTCGCCGTTGATCTTGGGGTGGGATTCCGTAATCACTTTGAAGGTCCACAACGCCAGTTATTCTTCGATTTTGAACCTAGATACCGATTTTCAGATAAGTTTCTTGTTATAATCTCGTCGGATCTTTCTCTTCGGAATGATATGTTCGGTTATGTGTTGGATACGGAGGATGCTATTTTCTTTGGACAGCGCGATATTACCAGCTTAGAGAATGAGATTTCTGCCAGCTATAATTTTGATCCTTACAAAGCCATTGACCTCAGTTTCCGAAACTTTTGGTCGGTGGCGGACTATAGCGACAATATTTTCTGGACGTTGAATGAAGATGGTACCCGCACTTTAACAAATTTTGACATCACGGAGGAGGATCCCAATCGAAATTTTAATATTTGGAATCTGGATCTCAGTTTCCGGTGGCGTTTTGCTCCGGGTAGTGAGGCGACATTGCTATATCGAAATCAGATATTCCGGCAAGACGAACAATCGACTTTGGACTATAGAGAGAGTTTAAGTAATTTATTTGATGAACCCTCTCAACATACTGTATCACTGCGTATTACTTATTTTATAGACTACAACAATGTCAAGTCGCTTTTCAGAAAAAAAGATATGTCAACTAAGGTTAAACCTTGATAATACGTCATGGTACCTACCGTCTCTATTGACGATTGCTGAAAAGGCATTGTGAGATACACGATTTATTGGTAATTTCACCTCCTTAATGGGCGCTATGATCTCCGCAAAGAATATCCACAAATACTACGACAAACTTCATGTGTTAAAGGGAGTCGATCTTCAAATTGAAAAAGGCGAGATCGTATCCATAGTGGGCGCCTCGGGTGCCGGAAAGACCACGCTGCTGCAAATTATAGGTACGCTTGATGGTTTTTCTGAAGGAGAACTATCCATTGATGCAACGGTCGTTGCCAACCTGAACAGAAAGGCGTTGGCCAAGTTCAGAAACGAACATTTGGGCTTTATTTTTCAATTTCATCAGCTGTTGCCGGAGTTTACAGCCTTGGAGAACGTTTGTATTCCCGCTTTTATTAAGAAAACACCCAGAGCCGAAGCCGAACAAAAAGCGCGAGAACTACTTGCTTTTTTGGGACTGGCAGATCGCGAGGACCATAAACCCAACGAATTATCCGGTGGGGAACAACAGCGGGTAGCCGTTGCGCGAGCCCTGATCAACAATCCGTCCATCATTCTGGCAGATGAACCCAGTGGTAATTTGGATACTGAAAGTGCCGAAAACCTACACAATCTCTTCTTTAAACTGCGAGATGAGTATGGTCAAACCTTTGTGATTGTTACTCACAATGAAGAACTCGCCTCCATGGCCGACAGGAAGTTGGTAATGCAAGACGGTGTGATCGTGAAGTAAGCCTTTCTAATGATGACGGCGACCGATCTTAAAGAATTTCTGGATGAAAAGGTGGTGTATTACAACCAACCTCAGTTTATTGAAAGCGATCCCATCCAAATACCCCATTTATTTACTAAAAAGGAGGATATAGAGATCTCCGGTTTTCTAGTAGCTACCATTGCATGGGGGAATAGGAAGAGCATCATTAATAATGGTAAGCGGCTGATGGATTTGTTGGGTAACAGCCCCTATGATTTTGTAATGAATCATTCGAAAAAAGATCTAGAACCCCTCTCCCACTTTGTACACCGGACCTTTAATGGAGATGACCTGAAGTATTTTATACGATCACTTCAGCATATATACAAAAAGAAAGGTGGCCTGGAATCACTTTTGGCCTCCACTGCGCAACAGGATTCTCTACAAGCCTCGATTCATCACTTTAAAAAAGAATTCTTCGCACTACCCCACCTTCCACGTACCGAAAAACATGTGAGTGATCCATTGAAGAATTCAGCGGCCAAACGTATAAATATGTATTTACGATGGATGGTTCGGCCTAATGATGCCGGAGTGGATTTTGGTCTATGGAAATTGGTTACTCCCAAGCAGCTCTCCTGCCCTTTGGATGTACACAGTGGAAATGTGGCTCGTAAACTCAAACTCCTCAGTCGCAAGCAAAATGATGGCAAGGCGCTCGCCCAATTGGACACTTCACTACGGAAATTGGACGCAAATGACCCTGTAAAATACGATTTTGCCCTGTTTGGCTTGGGTGTTTTTGAAGGGTTTTAGCCCATATTCATTAACATTTCACTCGATTAATAGTGCTAATTATCGATAAAATGCACATTTTAACGTTTAAATGTAATATTTTTCTTACATTGCCTTCAGAAACCTAAAATTACCTACTTATGAGATCAACTATTATTTTACTGTTATTGGTACCGTTATTTATAACGAGCTGTAGCAGAGAGACAGAAGCCCCCATTATTGAAGAAACCACCAATTTTCGTAATCCTACGCTACCAGGTGGTGGTATAGGAAGCGGAACAACCGGTGAAGAGGAGGCCGTGCTCTATGAGGACGATCTTATGGCAGGACAACACATAGATGTTGGAACCATTAGCGTTACCGTTGCTTTGGATGGTACACTGACCATTACCTATGAAACAGATGGAGAATGGCAAATTGATGAGACCCATTTGTATGTTGGATCCTTGGGTGATCTGCCAGTGAATGGTGGTGGAAATCCGCAAATTGGACAATTTCCATATTCCAGCACTGAAAGTGGAGGCACTACTACGGTGATTTACACCACAACACTTGCCGAAGGCGAATGCGTTTATATCGCAGCACATGCCGTTGTCACAAATATTGCCACAGGTCAAAATGAGACCGCATGGGGCAATGGAATTCCTATTAATGGAGGAAATGGTGGTGGAAATGGAAATGGGAACGGGAATGGAAACGGTAATGGCGGCGGAGGTAACGGCGGTGGAAGCTGGGCCATGATGTTTGAAGTATGTAATTAAATCGTAATTCATATAAGTCATAAAGTAAATCCCGGGAATAAAACCCGGGATTTTAATTTTTTCTGAAATGTTAGTTTCTTTCACGGCTATCGACCACTTTACTTCAATCCACCTCTATGAAAATCGTATTCGTCCTTCTTGCATTTCTCCTCTCCCTCCCTGCCTTTTCCCAAATGAACAATACTAAATTAGAAGTGCTTTTAGGTCAACAGGTAGATTCTATCATTGGCACTCCGGGCCGCTGGCAAGCTACCTACGAGGAGTTACCTATCATGATAGTTACCGATGAATCCAATGATCGTATGCGAATTGTAACCCCCATCGTGGAAGTGGATCAATTGGATAAAGAGGTATTACTGGACTGCCTGGCAGCCAATTTTCATTCGGCCTTGGATGTGAAATATGCCGTTTCCAATGACATTATGTGGTGCGTTTTTATTCATCCTTTGAGTTCATTGACCGCAGAAGAACTAAAAAGCGCGATTGAACAAGTGTATTATGGTGCTATTACCTTCGGAACAACCTACACGAGCACCCAATTACTGTTTGGGGGCGGCAACAATACTGCGAAGCCCAAACCCAAGGTCAAGAAGACCTGATCTACTTCAGAATAAAAAATAAACGCTATAAAAAACAAACTGCTTCAGTTGGGCAAAACTGAAGCAGTGCTTAATTAACCAATCGCCGTTGGGGATCGCAGCATATAAGTGGTTAATTCAAATAGTGTGTATGTTTCTTTTTAGGGATAGCGATCTGGGTTGCTATTTACATTAAGTTTCATTCTAGTTAAATTTCTAGTTCTTTTCGAACGTAAGTAGATCAGTTCCTCCGTTACCGCCACTCACATCAATGAGCTCGATCTTATTGGCCGTAACCGAAATGATATCCCAGTCATCGTTCAGGTCTTCGAAATCGCTTGATTGAGGCACATTAAAGAAAATAATAAAGTCATCATCGTCCGTGGAGTTACCATCATCGTCGCTGGACGAATTACTGGAGTCGTCCATTACAGACCATGTCCCACTCACGGTTGTGGTCCCTTTGGTCGCGACAAGGGTCCCGTCTGTATTAAAATTGAAGACATAGCCCGCGAAATTACTTGTTTCTTCTTCATCGGTATCAAAGAAATAGGTGATCCGCCATGAACCGGATTGCGCGGTAGTGATCACGCGATCGGCGCTCGTTCCATTATCATTGTTCTGAGCGTTATTATCATCTTTGGAACAGGCCATCAGACCAATTGATACTATTAGGGCGATCATACTATTTTTTATCAGATTTTTCATAATTATTTATTTTTAGATTGAAGTTTAATATTCTTTTAATTAAATTTTACTGTTTTTCAAAAACCAGAGTGTCGGTTCCACCACCGCCTCCACTTACATCCTGAAGTTCTACGCGAGTGTTGGTGGCCGAAAGCACATCCCAGTCATCATTAAATTCATCGAACGGCATTTGAGTTCCGAAGTCCAGCAGCAACTTGTTTCCGGCGCTTTGCACTTGCCAAGTCCCATTATTGGTATTGCTTCCATTGGTAGCAACCACGGTGCCATCATTATTGTAGTTAAGAGTATATCCGGCATAATTTGCTGTTTGGTCATCACCATCTTCGTCATAGCTAAACACGAACCAGATCCCATCGTTTAGGAAGTCTTCAAGATCTGTGGTACCTCCTCCACCGGTGAACGGTGTTCTCTCGAAGGTTAGGAAGTCGGTCGAACCATCGCCGCTTAAGTCTTTAAGACGTATTATATCATTGGTGGCTTCAAGTACATCCCAATCTTCGGCCAGTTCGTCCAAAGGCATTGTGGTCCCGAAATTTAAGTTCAGTTCCAATTCGGTTTCATCTCCCGAGGAAGTTGACCAGGTACCGTTTGTCGTTCCGGACATATCGGTTGCTGTTGCCGTACCATCGCTGGCGTAATTGAAAACATAGTCCATAAAGTCGGCCGTTTCATCGGTATCATCGAAGAAGTAAGTAACATACCAGTCGCCATTGGTCAAGGCTGCAACCAATTCGGTATCGTCAATTCCACCTCCTCCACCGGAGAAGCAATCGCTTTCAAATCTAAGTCGGTCATCGCCTATACGCAGATCTACTTTAGATTCTCCCGGTTGTTGTTCGATCTCATGCAAGTTCCAGGCATCGTTAAAGTCGGGCAGATTAGGAATGTTAACGGTTACTGTTATTCCGTTTCCGGATCCTGTACTTTCCCAGGTCCCTGCGAAATTGTTGCCACTGAAATCCACGGTAAGTGTGCCATTCGCATCAAAATTGAATAGGTACCCTACATACTGATCTTCCAGGTCCACATCGTTTCTTTCCAATTTATCGACCATCCAATCGCTACAGCCAGTAAGAACATCTTCCAACTGTTGGGTAGTACAAGTGTTGCAATCGTCGTCAAATGGATCGTTGTCGTCATCTTCGTCACATTGGTCGATCGCGCTTTCGATTACACTTTGCAATTCGGTAAAGTTGTTGATCACTACCGTTGTTCCATCCCAAAGGATCACGGTGATGGGGAAATTAAAGGTCACAATGACACCTTCGTCAAGATCATCCAGAAAATCGAACAATTCTTCATCATTGTTAATTGTAATGGTGTCAATAAGTTCGTTATTGGTATTAAAAATGGAGGCCGTGATAGGATATTGAATATCGATACACTCTATATCATCATCACCGCTATTTTCATCGGGACAGAGTGCGGCGGCGGCATCAAGCTCTGTTTGACTGTTAATTACCACTTGGGTATAGTCGTCTAGGACGATGGTAATTGGGAAAACGATCACCAGCGTATCGGTATCGTTGGAAAATTCGTCAAATATGTCTTCAATAATATCGAGGTCATCTTCGGTTTCAACAACAACTTCAATTCCGTTAGCGAAAACAGTAACGGGAAGAACGATGTCAAAACAACTGGCGCCGTCAATGATATTGTCGTAAGAACCATCATTGGTCGCCGTTTGTCGCAATAAATTAGCTATTGTGGTGTTTATACCGAGTACATCTTCGGTAGGGGCTTCGATTATTTCCATATTTTCCTTTCTGCACGAGAAGAGTGCCAAGGAAAGTAGAAAAAGTACTGCAATTTTTTTTATGACTGAAATCATGGTTTGGGTTTTAGATTAATTTTTTCTTTGTCTACTATTAAAACAATCCATATTGAAAATATCCCGAAAATTTTATTATTTTTTATTTCTGAAGTCAAATTAACTTAATTCTAAATTCCCTTGATAGAAGATATCCATAAAGATGTATGCGATAAAAAAGTGTTTGCTCAGGTGTATGAGAAATATTCCGAAGACATTCATAATTTTCTATACTATAAATATGGTGAGCAATTCAATCCCGGTGATAAAACTCAGGATGCATTCGTAAAATTATGGGAGCATTGTAAAAAGGTAACGTTGAGTAAAGCGAAGTCCTTTTTATTTACGGTTGCTAACAATATGACCTTAAATGAAATTAAACATCAAAAGGTGGTTTTGCAGCATCAAAAGATCCAACCAAAGGAGTATACGTATGAAAATCCCGAATTCCTCTTGGAAAAGGAACAATTTCTTCAGCAGTACCAAAAAGCACTCAGCAATTTAACCGAAGACCAGCGTGTTGCCTTCACATTGAGCAAGATAGAAGGTAAAAAACACAGTGAGATCGCCGAAATGTTGGGTGTTACCAAAAAGGTAGTAGAGTACCGTATTTACAGTGCTTTTGATAAGTTAAAAGGAGAATTGACAGGATTTAAGATAAAATAATAAGGAGTTGTGAGTTTTGAGTTGTTCTATAGATGAGAAACCCTTGATATGGAAAAAAAATACCTAATCGAAAAATGGCTGGCCAACGATCTGAGCGAGGATGAATTAAAAGCATTTGAGTTGTTGGAAGACCACGATCTACATATGGACATTATAGAAGGTGCCAAGCACTTTAAAGCTTCGCACTTTTCGAAAGCACCGCCTTTTGAGGTTGTGGAAGCGCGACTTAATTCCGAAGTAAAAGTGAAAAAACTAAACTGGATGCAGCCCCTATTGCGTCTTACAGGAGCTTTTGTTATTGGGATTGGGATCTACTTTCTGTTCTTTTTTAATAATTTAACTGAAGTGTCTACGATGGCATCTCAGAAAACGACCATCGAATTGCCCGATGCTTCTACCGTAACCTTAAATGCCCTCACCGAAATTAGCTACAACAAAAGCCGATGGGACAGAAACCGCGCGGTAAATTTAGAGGGAGAAGCCTATTTTAAGGTCGCCAAAGGCGAGGTGTTCGATGTGATTACCGAAGAGGGAATTGTTACCGTGGTGGGTACCCAATTCAATGTAAAACAACGCGATAATTTCTTCGAAGTGAAATGCTACGAAGGAATTGTTCGTGTTAGCGCAAAGGATCAAACCAAAGAACTGCAGGCCGGAGATAGCTTTAGACTCTATCAGGGGGATATCTCTTTGGGGAACACCACATTCCAATCTCCGCAATGGACAAAAGAAATAAGCGACTTTAGATCGGTTCCCTTCAACGAAGTAGTCGCAGAATTGGAACGCCAATATAATATTACGATCACATACGATGACGCCTATCGCGGACGTTTATTTACAGGTGGATTTGTGCACAACAGCCTTGAAAATGCCCTAAGATCTATTACAGAGCCGCAAGAATTGACCTATACAATTGAATCGTCAAATCAAGTGAGACTCCAAAAACGTGGGCAGAAATAAAACCTCAATTATTTTTCTCCTGCTGTTCTTCTGCGGAAGGGTGGTAATGCTGGGACAGGATATAAGCCAACAAGAACCGTTGCCGCAAATTCTTTCACAATTGCAAGCGCGTTACAATTCCAATTTTAATTATTTTGAAGATACTGTTCGAGATATTTCCATCATTCCTCCAGCCTCCAACCTTTCTTTAGAACAGGCTCTCGAGTATTTGAGACAACAAACTGGGCTCGTATTTACACAGTTGCAGGACAATTTTATTTCCGTCAAACGGCAGAATGAACAAATACTCTGTGGCTACTTGTTGGATATTGACACTCAGGAACCACTGGCTTCGGCAACCGTTCAAGGAGTGAAAAATTCTGCGGTTACCAACGCACAAGGGTATTTTGAGCTGACGGTTTCTTCGGAAAATGAAGCAATCACGATCCGATATCTAGGCTATAGAACCCTCAACCGACTCTCGAAATACTTCCAGTCCAGTGGATGTCAACCCATCTATATGCGAAGTCAACAACAGGCACTCTCCCAGATCGTACTATCCAATTATCTGGTCGAAGGGATCAACAAGCTCAATACGGGTGAACTGGAAGTGGATTTCAGTAAATTTAGCATCCTTCCGGGCCTTATTGAAGCAGATGTATTACAGGCGGTTCAGGCTTTTCCGGGAATTCAGAGCATCAATGAAACGGTATCCAACATCAACATTCGCGGGGGAACTCACGACCAAAATTTGATCCTTTGGGACGATATAAAAATGTATCAATCGGGTCATTTTTTTGGTCTAATTTCGGTATTTAACCCACAGATCACCCAAAAGGTTTCTCTTCAGAAAAATGGAACCAGCGCGGACCATTCGGATGGGGTTTCCGGAACCATTGCCATGGAAACCGACGGGCAGGTAAACAATACATTTAAAGGGAATATTGGGGTCAACCTTATCGATGCCAACGGATTTATAGACCTGCCTGTGGGCAAAAACTCCTCGGTGCAAGTTGCGGCACGAAAGTCACTAAACGATATTGTGACCACTCCTACGTATGAAGAATATTTCAGAAGAATATCTCAAGATACTGAGGTTGAAACCAATACCGAATTTGTCATCAACACCGACCAAAAGTTTAATTTCTACGATGCTTCTGTTAGATGGATCTCCCACCTCAGCGATAAAGATCAACTACGAGTCAATTTCATAAACATTGACAACGAACTCATTTTTAATGAAAACGCAACCGTAACAGGCGAAGAAGTGTCTCGAGAAAGTAGTGTGAGTCAGAACAGCATTGGTGGTGGTGTACAGTATGTACGAACATGGAACGATAACTTACAAACGGAAGTTCAGGTGTATGAAACCGATTATAAACTCAAGGCAATCAATGCCAATATTTTCCAATCGCAGCGGTTTTTACAAGAAAATGTCGTTTCCGAGACCGGTGCCCGACTTAAACTAAATTACAAGCTGAACGACAAATTTATACTCCATTCCGGGTATCAATTTCTGGAAACTGAGATCACCAACCTGGATGACGTAGACGTTCCTAAAGTGCGGACCTTGATCTCGAATGTGGTTAGAACTCATGCGGGTTTTGCGCAGGTTGATTACAGCAGTACCGACAAGCAAACAAATCTCAACCTGGGTTTTCGATATAACTATTTGGACAAGTTCAAAAAGCATTTGTTTGAGCCGAGACTGAGTTTTAGTCAGAAGTTTGCAGCGTATTTCAGCCTGGATATTTCCGGAGAAATAAAACATCAAATTACCTCTCAGGTGATCAATTTTCAAAACGATTTTCTGGGCGTAGAGAAACGTCGCTGGCAGCTAGCAAACGACGCCGATATTCCGGTTATTGATAGCAAGCAAGGATCTCTTGCCATAAATTTTAGCCAAAAAGGTTGGCTTGTAAGTGCTGAAGGATACTACAAAACGGTGGATGGGATCACTACGCAGAGTCAGGGATTTCAGAATCAATATGAATTCGTGAAAACGGCGGGGAGTTATGAAGTGACTGGAGTGGATCTTTTACTTCGGAAACGTTTACCGAACTTCAATGTGTGGCTGAGTTATTCCATAATGAACAATGAATATACTTTTCCGGACTTGCCCGAAGTTACCTTTCCCAGCAATCTGGATATCAAGCAAGCTGTGACCTTCGGAACTACATACAACTATAAAGGGTTCAAATTGGCCGCCGGACTCAATTGGCATACCGGCAAACCCACTACCCGACCGGTCGCGGGACAAGAAATTATCGATGATGAGATAAATTATTCGGATACGAATTCAAGTCGGTTGGAGGATTATATGCGCTTGGACGCTTCGGCACTTTATGAGTGGAAATTTGATGGTATCGCGCTTCATTTAGGTGTTTCCGTTTGGAATATTCTGGATGCGGAAAACGAGATCAACAACTACTATCGCATCAACGATGAGGGAGTAGCCGAAGAATTTACTCAAAATTCATTGGGTTTAACTCCACATGCGCTGCTTCGGGTGTATTTTTAGCGTGAAATTAACAGCCGCTGCGAAAAAGAACGGCTATATTTAATTTCATTTTATATCTTTGGCCCAACTTAAAAAGGAATGCAGTTTAAACACCCCGAGATTCTTTACGCCCTTTTACTACTGCTCATTCCTATTTTAATTCACCTTTTCCAGCTTCGCCGATTTCAGAAAGTAGCTTTTACCAATGTTGCCTTTCTTAAAAAGGTCACCATTCAAACACGAAAAAGTTCCCAATTAAAAAAGTGGCTCACGCTCCTTATGCGATTATTAGCATTAGCCTGCATTATTCTGGCCTTTGCACAGCCATTTACCGCATCGAAAACCGCGCTAAACACCGAAAAGGAAACAGTACTCTATGTGGATAATTCGTTTAGCATGCAGGCCAAAGGGCCTAATGGACCGCTACTACAACGCGCACTTCAACAATTGTACGACAAAGCATCGGGGACGCAAAAAATGAGTTGGTTCAGTAATTCGGCTTCCAAAAAAAATGTGTCACAATCCGATTTCAAAAGTGAAGTGCTCTCCATCGATTATACGCATAAACAATTGTCATTGGAAGATGTACTTCTGAAGGCGAAACAGCTGTTTTCGAAGAGTCAGTCGGCGGAAAAAAGACTGATCGTGCTATCCGACTTTCAACAAAACGGCGCTTTTCCGAAGGCAGACGAAGACATTACAATTGACGTGGTGTCCCTGCAACCCGTCATCCGAAACAATATTGCGATAGATTCGGCTTACATTCTCACGAAGACCAGCACAACCACACAATTGAATGTGGTGGTTTCGGGGCAAGGCGATGTGCCACCAAGTGTTCCGATCTCTCTTTTTAAAGGGTCATCACTTGTTGCGAAAACAGCCGTGGACTTTTCAGAAAAAACACAAAACACCATTACTTTCGATCTTGAAAGTGAAAGTGGTTTCCAGGGAGAAATTAGGATCACCGACGCCAATTTACAGTTTGACAATTCCCTCTTTTTTAGCATCAATACCCCAAAAAAGATCAAGGTGCTGTCTATTAATGAGGGGAACGCTAATTACCTTAGTAGGTTGTTTGATCAACCGGAATATGAATATACCCAGCAAAGTTTTAATGGTGTGAATTACAACAACATTCCTAATCAGAATTTTATTATCCTCAACGAACTGAAATCACTTCCCTCCTCTTTGATCAATTCACTAAAAGCCTTTAGTGATGGCGGTGGAAGTATAGCATTAATACCGGCGTCGGGAATGGAGGTTTCCGGATATAATGATCTATTGAGGCAGCTAGGTGTTGGTAGTTATACTGAGGAACGACCACAGGAAAAGAAGATCACCAAAATAAATTTTTCGCATCCGTTGTATCAAAATGTATTCGAAAAACAGGTTGCCAATTTCCAATTTCCGAAGGTAAACGGCTATTTCAAAATAAGCTCTAACGCTACTCAAATTCTGGGTTATGAGGATGGGCAGCCCTTTTTGCTGCAACAAGGAAAGAACTTTGTGAGTACGGCGGCCTTTTCCGAAGAAAATTCAAATTTCACATTCTCCCCGCTTATTGTTCCTACACTTATTAATATGGCACAGCAGAGTCTTCCGTTACCTAATTTATATTATTCCATTGGGCAAAGAAACAATTATGCCGTTCCTATAAAACTTACTCAAGACGATATTCTAAAGCTACGCGACAGCTTGAGCAGTTTTATCCCCTTGCAGCAAACCAAAGCCAATAGTGTGGAAATCACCACTGTGGAAGAGCCGGCCAAGTCTGGGAATTTTAGCATTGAAAAAGCTACCTCCTTCATTGAGAATGTAAGCTATAATTATCCCAGAGCTGAAAGTAGCATGCAGTATGCCGATCCGGGTGAATGGGAAGGTGTCGAGATATATTCGAGTGTTGAACAATTGTTCGATTCTATTTCAGAAGCCAACAAAGTAAGTTCGCTTTGGAAATGGTTTGTTATTTTTGCAGTGCTATTCCTGCTTTTTGAAATGCTTATTTTAAAATTCTATAAATGAAAATACTATTAAAATCGGCCAAGATCATTGACCCGACGAGCAAACACCATGGTAAAAAGCGGGATGTGCTTATTGATAATGGTACGATTGTTACGATAGCCGCTTCCATTGACCAACCTAAGGTTAAAACCATCGCTCTGAAGGACCTGCACATTTCACAGGGCTGGTTCGATTCGAGTACTTCATTTGGTGAACCCGGTTACGAAGAGCGCGAAAACTTGGATAACGGACTGAAAACAGCGGCGATGAGCGGATTTACAGCCGTGGCGGTAAACGCCAATACGAATCCGGTGACGCATTCAAAGTCACATATTAAATTTCTTCGATCGAAAGCCTATAGCAACCCGGTCACATTACACCCGGTTGGAGCGCTCACGGTGGAGAGTAAAGGGAATGATCTGGCGGAGTTGTTCGATATGCACACGGCCGGTGCTGTCGCTTTTTACGATTATAAAAAGCCTGTATCCAATGCCAATATGCTAAAGATCGCACTTCAATATGCCCAAAACTTCGATGGCTTGGTTCAGTCCTTTCCATTTGACGCTTCGGTCGCAAAAAATGGAGTGGTCAATGAAGAAGAAAATAGCACTCGTCTGGGGTTAAAGGGAATTCCGGCGCTTTCGGAAGAACTGCAAATAACCAGAGACCTTTACTTATTAGAGTACACCGGTGGACGCTTGCATATTCCAACCATTTCAACTAAAAAAAGTGTTCAGCTTATAAAAGATGCCAAGCGAAAGGGTCTCAATGTGAGTTGTAGTGTTGCTATCCAAAATCTTTGCCTCACTGACGACGTATTGGAAAGCTTCGATACTCACTATAAATTATTACCACCCCTGCGTACCAAAAAAGATGCAAAAGCCCTGTTGAAAGGGCTGCAAGACGGAACGATCGATGGAGTAACCAGCGACCACGATCCAATCGACATAGAGCATAAAAGAACCGAATTTGACCATGCAGGTTTTGGTAGCATCGGACTCGAAAGTTGTTTTGGTGCATTGTTGTTTATTAGCAATGTTGAAACCGCCGTTGATGCGTTGACCGGCCTCAAAAAAGCATTTGGACTGCCTCAAACACCCATCGAAGCGGGTAAAACTGCTAATATTTCGCTATTCTCCTCCAATGCGGAGTGGGTTTTTACAGAGGAAAGCATTCTTTCAACCTCCAAAAATGCGGCACTTTTGGGACATCCCATGAAGGGTAATGTGTATGGGATCTACAATAATGGTCAATTGGTGCTCAATGGATAATCCCTCCGGAAAAACAAAAGCAATTGTTGCCTATCTCACTTTTGTGGGCCTCCTCATCGCGTATTTTATGAATAAGGACGATCGTCATGAATTTGCCACCTGGCATATAAAGAACATGTTTGGCCTTCTTATATTTCTGTTTGTAGCCGTTGCACTTCAACAGTATGCCATTGGCTTTTATTTTTATTGGGGCACCGTTGTTTTATGGGCTGTTAGCCTTATTATGGCGCTTTTGAATAAAAAGCAAGGCATTCCATATTTAAGTGAGAAATTTCAGACTTGGTTTACTTTTTTAGATTAGAAAGTTTATCTTTAGTCAAATTAATTCACTAACCTTAAACAGAAATAACATGTCAGAATCGACTACAGATAATGGAAAAACCGTGGGTATTGTTGCCTATTTATGGCTCATTGGTTGGGTTATCGCACTTGTAATGCACAACGGAAATAAGACCGATCTGGGTGCTTATCACGTCCGGCAGGCTTTAGGCCTAATGATCCTTTGGCTGGCGGTCACGATTATTAATACCATTCTTGCTTTTGCAGGCATCCCTTTTGTGGGTTATATTTTCTCTCTTGGGCTGTTTGTACTATGGATCATGGGATTCATTGGGGCCATTCAGGGCGAAAAAAAGCCTGTCCCATTATTGGGTGAGCAATTTCAGCAATGGTTTAAAGGGGTAGGATAGACATTTACATACTCATTATATAATATGCCACGAGGGTTGTACCTTGCGGCATATTTTTTTTATTCCGAATTGAACATGAAGCAAAAACTAAGCCTCGAACACAACTACCGAGCACCCCAAGGATCACTTGACAAAGCGCCTTGCATTGTCATGCTGCACGGATATGGAAGTGATGAAAATGATCTCTTTTCGTTTGCTTCGGAATTGCCTGTAGAATATGCCATCATCTCGCTAAAAGCCCCTATTGCCATGCAACCGTTTGGAAACGCCTGGTACAATATCTATTTTGATAATTCGGAAGGAAAGTTCAGTGACGATGAGCAGGCGATCGCCTCACGAGATCTGGCTGTGGGTTGCCTGGATGAGATCATTTCGGTCTATCCGGTAGACCCTGATAATATAACGCTACTTGGTTTTAGTCAAGGTACCATTTTGAGTTTTGCCATGGCCTTAAGCTATCCTGAAAAAGTGAAACAAGTTGTCGGCCTCAGCGGATATATTAACGAGAAGATCGTGAAAGAAGGTTATGCCGATAATGATTTTAGCAAGCTGAGAGTTTATAGCTCACACGGAAGTGTAGATCAGGTGATCCCCGTGGAATGGGCACGAAAGACAAAACCATTCCTTGAAAAACTGAATATTCCCGTCACCTATTCCGAATTTCCCGTGGGTCATGGAGTCGCCCCGCAAAATTTCTTCGAATTTAAAAAGTGGTTGGAAGAATGAGACGATAAAAAAGTTAAGAATGATCAATGTTCAATAAACAATTTTCATGACCTTCGACTTCGGACTTTTGACTTCAAACTCTAATTCGGATACAACACCGACGAAATAGGTGTGAGTTGCAGTTCCTTATTCTCATCAAAGAAGTACTCAACAATCATTTCTCCCCAGTAGGCACCATCGGTGAAATCGGCTTGGATCCAGCGGTGATTGATAAATTTGAGTTTATTCACGCGCATTTCTCCTTGAACTCCCTGTAGCGGGACTAGCGGATTTCCACCCTCCAGAAGATTCATATCGTAGATCGTTTCAGAAACGAGTGTTTCCACTTCCATCGAATCGAAACCCAGACTTTCCAAGTAGGTCATCGCATTTTCATTCCCCTGTAGGGTAAAATAGTCCAGATCTAACACCTTATCCTGGATAACTGTAATAGAGTCGTTGCGCTCTTTCAAACTGTTGGTGAGGGATACAATTGCTTTCTCTTGAGATTCGAAGATCGATTTCTGGTTCATGTACATGAAAATGATCAGCAATGCTGCGAAAAAGAACAGGTACATAAATATTTTTGATTTCATAACTTCTTTTTTTTTGTTGGGTACTAATATATTATGGGGTGATCTTTAAGCCATCATAGGCCAGGTGTACTCCGCTAGGTAATTTGGCTTCGGCTTCATCATGAAAGCCCATGTGATGGCTAATATGTGTAAAATAGGTTGTTTTTGGGTTAATTTTCTGAACCAGTTCCAATGCCTCCGCCACATTTAAATGCGAATAATGCTCTTGCTCACGTAGGGCATTCAATACCAAAACTTCGGTTCCTTGAAGTTTTTTAATTTCATTTTCTGAAATGGTTTTAACATCGGTTAAATAGGCAAAGTTATCAATTCTGAAGCCCAAAACAGGGAGATCCGCATGATATGCTTCTACTGGGATGACTTCCTTTCCGAAGAGCGAAAAAGAAGTATTCTTGTCAATGATCATTTCTTTGATCGCAGGTGCTCCCGGGTATTTATTCTCAGTTTCAAAAATGTAATCATAGCGTTTGTGCAGGGCTTTAAATACCCTGGAGTACGCATAAAATGGAATATCATTTTGTCTAAAACAGAAAGGGCGAATATCGTCGATACCGGCCACATGATCATTGTGTTCATGAGTTAGTAGAATGGCATCCAAACGACTCACTTCTTCCCGCAACATTTGCTGTCTGAAATCGGGTCCACAATCGATCACGATCACGGTATCCTCCCATTCGACCATTACAGAAACGCGAAGGCGATTGTCCTTCGGATTGGTACTTTTGCCCACCGGATGATCACTTCCAATAACGGGAATACCCTGTGAAGTTCCGGTTCCTAAAAATGTGACGGTAAGAGGGGTTCGCATGCAAACAAAAATAGTAGTATTTTTTTTGTTTACCTATGGTATTTAGTACCTTTGTTTTCAAGGAGAATCTATAGATTGTTGAGATGCCAGAAACTATTTCAGGAGACAAGGAATTTGAAGCAATTCCGTCGATAAAGAACAAAGCTTTACGTATAAATTTGAACGAAAATATATACGGTACATTCGCAGAGATTGGTGCTGGACAGGAAACGGTTCGTAATTTCTTTCGCGCCGGGGGAGCCTCCGGAACCATCGCAAAAACGATCTCCGCCTATGATAAAGACTTCAGTGATGCCATTTACGGTATCGAGAAGGACGGTCGTTATGTTACCGAATCCCGCCTCAAAAAAATGCTCAGCCACGAGATAAATTTGATCGAAGAGCGGATTGTTCGTGAGAATCACCCCGATAAAATGTTCTTTGCTTATGCAAATACCGTGGCAACTATCGATTTTGCCAAACAATACAAAGGCCATGGCTGGGTAGGAATAAAATTCCAAACTGCTCCTAAGGAGGATTATAGCGAGATCTCTCTGCATATTCGATTTAAAGAGAATGAAGCTGTTTTGCAACAGCAGACATTGGGAATGTTAGGAGTAAACCTTATTTATGGCGCTTTTTACAAGCACGATACTCCCAGAAAATTACTGCGCTACCTCTACGACCATATAGATAAAGACAAGCTCGAGATTGACACTATTAATTTCTCCGGACCCAAGTTCAAAGATGTTGATAACCGATTAATGAGTCTCCAACTCATTAGAAATGGAATGACCGAGGCTATTATTTTTGGTCCTGATGGGAACAATATCCTTCCCGCCCGAATTTTATACAAAAAGAATGTACTGGCGCTGAGAGGAAGTTTTAGGCCGGTTACCAAGGTTAATATTGACATGTTCAATAAATCCTACGAGATGTTCCTCAACGAGAATAGGGTAGACGAAAATAGAACGCTTACCATCTTTGAGATCACACTTTCTAATCTTCGAGCCGAGGGAGAAATTGATGAACAGGATTTCATGGACCGGGCGCGATTGCTCTGTTCGCTTGGCCATACGGTAATGATCTCCAATTTTCAAGAGTATTACAAACTGGTTGAATATTTTTCAAATTATACCCGAGCACGAATGGGGCTTACTATGGGTGTAAACAACTTGGTAGATATATTTGATGAAAAATACTACCGCCATTTAAGTGGTGGGATTTTGGAGGCCTTCGGAAAGTTATTCTTTAAGGACTTGAAGGTGTACCTCTACCCTATGCGAAATTCCGAAACAGGGGAATATACCAATAGTGAAAACTTAAAAGTACATCCTCGTATGAAGGAATTGTACAAATTCTTCAAATACAACGGTAAAGTGGTCGATATCAAAAATTTCAACCCGGAAGTTTTAAATATCTTTTCTCGAGATGTTCTACAGAAAATAGAAGCCAACGAGGAAGGCTGGGAAGAAATGCTTCCGGAAGGGGTTGCAGCTATTATCAAGGAAAAGGAACTATTCAGTCATCATCCGGTAAAAGCTAAAGCTACCAACTAGCTAAGTATTTGTAAGGCATGTTCCTTACTTTTTACCTTATCTATTACGCGATCCACAATTCCATTTTCATTAATGAGGAAAGTCATTCTGTGAATCCCATCATATTTCCGTCCCATAAACTTTTTGGGACCCCAAACTCCAAAGGTATTGATGACCTCTTTAGAAACATCGGCCAGTAAGGGATAGGGAAAGTTGTATTTTTTCTGAAAGTTCTTTTGCTTTCTTTCGGTATCTGCACTTACACCCAAGATTTCATAACCCGCTTTTTGCAACTCGGCATAGTTATCACGTAGGTTACAGGCCTCCACCGTACATGTTGGTGTGTTTGCTGCGGGGTAAAAGAACACTGCCAATTTTTTTCCTTTGTAGTCTGATAATGAGATGGTTCTGCCATCCTGATCGGTCGATGTGAAATTTGGAACCGTGTCCCCTGCTTTTAATGTTTTCATTCGCTTATTTTTGTGTAAAAGTAGCTAAAATGACCAAGCAAGAAAAGGTATCTTTTGTAATAAAAACCTTAAAAGATATCTACCCGCAAATTCCCATTCCGTTGGACCACAAAGATCCTTATACCTTGTTAATTGCAGTATTGTTATCGGCTCAAAGCACTGATGTTAGGGTGAACCAAATTACACCTATTCTCTTCAAAATTGCAGACAATCCCTACGATATGGTCAAACTCACTGTGGAAGAAATACGCGAGATCATTAAGCCTGTTGGACTTTCACCTATGAAATCGAAGGGAATTCACGGGCTTTCGAAAATACTCATTGATAAGTACAACGGTAAAGTTCCGGCCGACATGGAAGCCCTGGAGGCTCTGCCTGCAGTTGGGCATAAAACTGCGAGTGTAGTGGTCTCTCAGGCCTTTGGAATGCCGGCATTTCCGGTAGACACGCATATACATCGATTGATGTATCGTTGGGGGTTTTCAAACGGTAAAAATGTAGTCCAAACCGAAAAAGATGCCAAACGACTTTTCCCGAAGGACCTATGGAACGAACTGCATTTACAAATTATCTGGTATGGGCGTCAATATTGCCAGGCTCGTGGATGGGATTTGGACAAGGACATTATTACAAAGACCATTGGAAGAAAAAGTGTCCTAAATGAGTATCACAAAAAGAAAAAATAGGCATAAAAAAACCCCGAAACAATCAATTTCGGGGTTTTCCAAAGTTTAGTTTAGAAGTGCTTCAAACTTCATTTTATTATAATCTATAACACTTAAAGCCTTCGAATAATCCAGAAGAAATTTTATCGTTTCTTCTTTTGGGACCAGATTTTCTTTCACGCGGTCCCGTCGTGAAGTTTCAGAGTACAATTTTGCCATAGAACGTTATTTTGAGGTTTTTGTTTTCTTAATAACGTACGCTTGTGGGCTTTATTGTATTAGTTTGTCAAGATAATATTGTGTTTATCAATTACTTTGCGCAAATTAATAAGTGCATAACGCATCCTACCTAATGCAGTGTTAATGCTCACGCCTGTTTGCTCACTTATCTCCTTGAAACTCATTTCCTTATACATTCGCATCATTAAGACCTCTTTTTGGTCTGCCGGAAGCTCTTGGATCAACCTTCTCACATCATTTTCAACCTGCTGTTTGACCAATTGTTTTTCCGCATTGAGAGCGCCATCAGACAACACCGAAAATATGTTGAAATCGTCATTGTTCTCGAATTTTGGCATCCGATTGTTTTTTCTGAAATGATCGATCACCAAATTATGCGCAATACGCATCACCCAGGGCAAAAATTTGCCTTCCTCATTATAAGCCCCTTTCTTTAGAGTCTTAATAACTTTGATAAATGTGTCTTGGAAAATATCTTCAGCAACATCCCTATCAAATACCTTTGAGTAGATGAAACTATAGATTCTTTGTTTGTGACGGGTAATTAGATCACACAAAGCAGATTCGTTACCTTTCATGTACGCACTAACTAAAAGTGCATCACTAATCGTGCTATTTTTCATATCCATACTTTTTTTAAAATAAACAACTAACTTCTTGGTTGTTTAGTGATAATGTTTATTTAAAAAAGTAATTGTATGCTATAGGCAACGTTTTTGTGTTTGAAGGGTAAATATAACAACAAACAAATCAGATATGCAAAAAAAATCGGTTTTTTTCCTGAATTAAATATCATTGACTCAACCCTAAAATCGTCAAAACTAAATAGTATCTTTGCAAAATTCTCATAACTTCTACAGTCCTAAATTGCAAGATACTGCGGTAAATATTAAAGAAAATATCCTCATTCAAGGGGCCAAACTTCACAACTTGAAGAACGTCACCGTGGCCATTCCTCGCAATAAATTAGTCGTAATCACCGGGCTTTCGGGAAGTGGAAAATCCAGCCTTGCCTTTGATACCCTCTACGCCGAAGGACAACGACGCTATGTGGAAAGCCTTTCCTCATATGCACGCCAATTTTTGGGTAGATTGAACAAACCCAAAGTAGATGCGATTAAAGGAATAGCGCCCGCTATTGCGATCGAACAAAAAGTAAACGCAACCAACCCACGATCCACGGTAGGAACCTCCACAGAGATATATGACTACCTCAAATTATTGTACACCCGAATTGGGAAAACCTATTCCCCGGAATCCGGAACGCTGGTGAAAAAAGACCGCGTGAATGATGTGATCCAATTCATCAAAAGATTCCCTGAAGACGAAAAACTCCTGCTTCTAACTCCCATTCTCCTGGAAGAAGGACGGACTATGGTTAACAAACTAAAAGCGCTGGCCCAACAAGGCTACGCCAGAGTGAAATGGGATGACACAGTGCTTAGGATCGATGAGATCAAGGGCTCCATTCCGAAAAATTTAATGCTGGTTGTGGATCGGGTGATCACCAAAAATGATGAGGATTTTTACAACCGACTCGCAGACGCAGTTGAAATGGCTTTTTTTGAAGGAAAAGGCTCGCTCATTATAGAAAATCTTTCGAATAAATCCAGCAAAGAGTTCAACAACCGATTTGAAGCAGACGGCATCACTTTTATGGAACCCAATGTGCATCTCTTCAGTTTTAATAATCCCTATGGGGCCTGTCCTAATTGTGAAGGGTACGGTGACGTGATCGGGATCGACGAAGAACTGGTCATTCCCAACACCGGACTTTCTGTCTACGAAAACGCTATTTTTCCATGGCGAGGTGAAAGTATGAGTTGGTACCGGGATCAATTGGTGAATAGCGCGTATAAATTCGATTTTCCCATTCACAAGCCGTGGTTCGAACTCACCCCAGAGCAACAACAACTGGTTTGGGATGGAAACGATCATTTTGAGGGGCTGAATAGCTTTTTCTCTTATTTGGAATCCAAGAGTTATAAAATTCAGAATCGGGTGATGCTTTCGAGGTACCGAGGTAAAACCAAATGTAATGTCTGCCATGGGAGACGCCTCAGACCTGAAGCTGCTTATGTAAAGATCCAAGGGAAGGCGATACAAGAATTGGTGGAACTTCCACTTCACAAACTAGCAGATTTCTTCAAGAATCTCGAATTGGACGACTACGACCAACAGGTTTCCAAACGATTGATGCTTGAGATCAACAACAGACTCCGTTTCTTAATGGACGTGGGCTTGAGTTATCTCACTATCAACCGGAAGAGTAACACCTTATCCGGAGGAGAGTCACAGCGCATTAATCTGGCTACCTCTTTGGGAAGCAGTTTGGTAGGGAGTATGTATATTTTGGATGAACCCAGTATTGGCTTACATCCTAAGGACACCGAGCGGTTGATCGAGGTATTAAAATCACTTCGGAATTTGGGGAATACGGTCATCGTGGTGGAACACGACGAAGATATTATGAAAGCGGCCGATGAGATCATCGATATTGGCCCCGAAGCCGGAAGTTTCGGAGGGGAGATCATGGCGACCGGCACTTACGAAGAGATCCTAAAAACCGATTCGTTGACGGCACAATACCTGGACGGAAGGCTTCAGATTGAAATTCCGAAGAAAAGAAGAACCTCCAAAAATCATATTGAGGTCATAGGCGCCCGACAGAACAACTTAAAAAATATTGATGTCTCTTTCCCTTTGGGAAGCTTTACCGCGGTAACCGGAGTTTCGGGAAGTGGTAAAAGTACCTTGGTCAAAAAGATCCTGTATCCGGCGCTGCTTCGGAAAATTGGAGGCTATGGAGAAAAGCCCGGGCAATTCACAGAGTTAAAAGGCAATTTCGAGGCAATAAAAAGCGTAGAATTCATCGATCAGAATCCCATTGGGCGTTCGAGTCGTTCCAATCCGGTGACCTATATCAAGGCCTACGACGATATCCGGAACCTGTTTGCCTCTCAAAAACTAAGTGATATTCGAGGTTATAAGGCCAAACATTTCAGTTTTAATGTAGATGGAGGACGCTGCGAGACCTGTAAAGGAGAGGGTGAAGTCACTATCGAGATGCAGTTTATGGCCGATGTGCACCTGGAATGTGATACCTGCAAGGGTCGCCGATTTAAAAAGGAGATCCTGGAAGTGAATTATCACGACACCAATATCCACGACATCCTCACCATGACGGTGGACGATGCCATTGGATTTTTCGATCAGCATGGACAAACCAAGATCAAAAACAAATTGCAACCGTTGCAAGATGTAGGATTGGGTTATGTGCAATTGGGTCAGAGTTCCTCTACCCTTTCCGGCGGAGAGGCCCAGCGGATCAAATTAGCCTCATTTTTGGTAAAAGGGATCTCACGTGACAAGGCGCTATTCATCTTTGATGAACCCACCACTGGACTGCATTTCCACGACATTAAAAAGTTGCTTGCTTCTTTTTATGCCTTGTTGGATAAAGGCCATACGGTTATAGTGGTAGAGCACAATATCGATCTTATTAAATGTGCCGATCATATCATCGACCTGGGTAAAGATGGTGGTGAGAATGGTGGTGAAGTGGTCGCTCAAGGCACTCCGGAGGAAGTTGCTCAAAACAAGAATTCCTATACTGCAGATTATTTGAGGGCTAAGATCTAAGTTTTTGCTGAAAAACCACTGCCCGGAGACTGTGCCTTGATCGACGCTGTGGAATTCGAATCCGGAATTTATTTTTACCAGTTATTTTCAGAAAAACAACTTCTAAAAACCGAAAAGTTTATCGTAAAGTAATTTTTCACCCTTCAAGATAATCTCTCAACCCTCTCATAGTAAGGCTTTTGCAAGTTTGGCACGGCTATTGGTTTCTTACTAACCAAATAGCGAAAGTTACACCGCTAATTGTGTAACATAACCCAAATACATTTTTATTATGAGAAATGCATTACTATTAGTAGCTCTATTCCTAGGTGGAATGACTACACAGACAATTGCACAAAAACACGGAAATGTAAATACCAAAAAGGGTAAAAAGCATCGCTATTACAATTCAGAATCCGTTCGTTTTGTAGAAAATGATGTTCTCTTCACGGTATTTACCGATGGTACTTTCAGTTTTACTGATTACTCTGTCGGACACCCATACCGTTACAACAAGCGAAATCACAATACGAAGTACTACGGCAACAAAGGTCGAAGAGGAAACGGACACCGTTATGGAAACCGTCCTATACGAGTGAAGAAGGATCGATACGGTAACATTATTGGAGTAAATAATGTGTGTATCTCCTACAAACAAAATGGGAAGGTGAAACAAATTGGAAGCGTACCTATCTATCACCAACGAGGCTATATGGTCAAAGTAGGTGGCATGACGATCCAATATGACCGATTCGGATATATACGTAACACTTTTGGTACCATTAATCGATTCAACAATGGTAATTGGCACGATGATTGGTATGTATATAATGACTACGGAAATGACTGGGAGAACGATGATAGTAATGAAGATTGGTACGGCCGTAGAACCCGAATAGTAAGTAGAAAATAATATAGTTTTTTTGGTTGGTTAGTTTTTTTGAAAAACCCTCTGGAGCTTTTAAAGCGAAGGAGGGTTTCTTCATTTGAAGTCTAAAGTCTAAAGTCGAAGATCGGCCCAGCTGCGCCAAGGCTTCGGTTGGTAAAAGTTGGGATTTAGAATTTTACAATCGAATAATATAAATCCTTCAACTACCCAACTACAAAACTACCCAACTACCCAACTACTCCCCATCCCAGTAAAACCGTTGATTTTAGACTTTGGCACGGTGGTTGTATACTAATAAACTGTACACGTCCAACCAGAATATAAATGGATCGTACAACCCTCTAAATTTTAAATTATGAAAAAAGTAACAGCACTTGTATTAGGAATCTTCTTAGCCAGCTTTTCAATGAAGGCCGCTAGCGATGCTTCCTCCACCTACACCCTTAACAATGGTGACAGATCGTACATCTTCGTAGAAGGTGGTGTCGAATTTTCGGTGTATACCGACGGACAATTCGATTTTAACTATGTGGGTAATGGTAACGGTGATCATCTAAATGTAAGTATCAATTCTCCAGGCGTAAGTATTTCTTACAACTCGGGATACGACTATGATGCCTATGTACAGTACGATGATTATGGTGCTGTGATCCAGGTAGAAGACGTAGCAATTTATTATGATGAATTTGGACGTATTAGTCAGGCCGGAGAAGTGGAGATCCGCTATAACAACCGTCGCATCGTTCGTGTAGGTGGACAACGTATCTACTACAACAGTTATGGATATTTCGATTACTGTGTAGGTTACATCAGCCCTTGGTATACGACCTATGTGTACCGACCATGGCATGTATTTTATGTACGACCTTTCTGGAGCAATTGTATTGTCTATGACTACCCGTACAGAAGATTTTACAGCCCTATCCGATATAGCTTTGCCTATCACAGAACCTACTACAGAGGATACAGGTCCTATAACAACGGAAGAAGAAACTTCTACCGTCCGGGAAGTAGAGTTCACTATAAAAATGGAAGATCTGCGGTAAACCGCAAATACAATCCGAATAGAAGAAACTCAGCAGTAAGCAGAGCAAACGCCGGAAAACGTAGTGAGATCATTAATGGCCGCGGCAACCGAAACAGTTCTGTAAACCGTGGAACCACTCGAGGTATCGCCAAGAGAGATGATAGAGCGAAATTGGGCCGTAGCGATATTGCGAAGAGAAATAACAACTCGGTAAGAAACGGTGCAACCCGTGGAGCTGCGAAGAAAAACAACTCGGTTTCAAGAGATGTGAAACGCAAGAGCACGGTGAACAACAGACCTACTAACAGAGGTGATATCGCCAAGAACCGTCCTAACAGTTCTGTGAATAGAAAGACAACGCAAAGAAAGTCGTCCGTAAGTAGAAGTGGCACTTCGAATAAGCGAAATAGTTCAGTGTCTAGAAGTGGGACTTCAAAGAAGAGAACAAATTCAGTAAAAAGAAGTTCGTCTTCAAATAAAAGAAACAGTTCGATCTCAAGAAGTTCGTCTTCAAAGAAAAGAAATAGCTCTGTAAACAGAGGTACTTCCTCTAACAAGCGAAGTAGTTCGATCTCAAGAAAGAGCCCATCCCGATCCAAGGGATCAGTAAGCCGAAAGAGCACACCAAGTCGCTCTAAAAGTGCTGCGCCCAGAAGAGGTCGAGGATTGTAAGATTTTTTTGGTTGGTTAGTGAGGAACCCTCGTGACCCGTTTCGACGGAGATCGAGGGTTCCGCTTTTTTAACCCTGTGTGTTCCACAAAATGAGTGCGTCCGTATCGCTGCTCAAGTTTTTAAAAGCATGACCGTTCGCCTCGCGAACATAGACAATACTTCCTGGCTCCAACTGTACCTCTCCCTCGTCAGTAAGAAAACGACAAAATCCCCGAGTGATGATATTCAGTTCATCAAAATTGTGTACCAAACGACTATCTCCACCAACAACCTGAGGTAGCATATACATTCCAAAAATTACAGATTCTTCATTCATAAATGGATTCCAGACGTTCTGATTGGGGTTTCTGGGCCCAACCATCTGTGCTCTGGTGTACATTGCAAACGAGCCAGGTATTGTACTTAAGCCCGTATTGATCTTAATCGTAATGATCTGAGCATCTGAAGTAACAGAAACAATATTGCTTCGACTATCTGAAGGAATGAGTAAGGCAGATTCTTCTGCGACATTTACCTCCTCGCCTTCAATATTAAGTATGGCACTCCCTTTAAAGAAGTAGTACACCACATCTCGATTTACGAAACCTTCTTCGGTAGATGCCCCTTGGGCGAGTTCCATAAAAGTTGCGGTCATTCGGTATTCATCCAAAAAGATCATGGACGTTTCTCCATGGATCGCTAACTGATTGGAAAGATCATCGACCGTAAAAGCGATTAGATCTCTTGTGGTTCGTGTAATAGATATTGTTTTTATACCCTCTAAGGTTCCAATGCTGGCCGTGATGAGTATTTGACCGTCCGAAACAATTCGCAACAAACCGGTATTGCTAATTGTGGCCACTTGAGGATCGCTGCTTGTCCAACTAAGGGTTTCACCCTCCAGCACTTCTCCGTCACTGTTAGTTACGGTGGCCGTCAATTGAAATGCTTCATTGAGCAATCCCTCGTAGGAACTTTCGGCATTAATTCTAATATTAGCAGGCGTGGTATTAGCCTGAGGATCTGGCATTGCCTGTTCATCTTCAATTCCGCACGAGGCAAGCAATAACAGCAACAGCAAGACGTATTTTGAAATAAAACTATCTGGAATGAGTTTCATGATGGATTATTTTTTAGGTGCCGGACTATAACACACGGGAAACAACCGAGTCGAAAATATAGATATCCTGCTTATTTCTTAATGACCTTGCCGTTAAACAATTGGTTACTTCCGTCATTGAGGACATAAAAATAGGTTCCGGATTGCATATTGGAAACATCCAGTGTAATTTTCAAATGTTGCCCGTCGGTGCTGTAATCTTCAAATTTTTGAAGTACCCTTCCCTGTAGGTCATGCAACGTTAGATTGAGATTATCAAAACTAGAAGACAAATTGGCCTCTATGGTAAATTGATCGATGACCGGATTAGGATAGACCTTTACTTTTACTGCGGCATCAATATTATCTTCCAATCCCAAAATTGAATTTACCCCGGTGATCAATCGTATAAGCTGTGGATTCAACGGACCATTGGGTACATTGGTTAAGGGAACGGCACTATTGATGTAAATGGAATCACCCGTGGTTGTCACGGCCACTCCGTTGGGTCGTGAAAAAGTAGCGCTGGCGCCATCTCCATCATCATTCCCGCGTACACCGCTTCCTGCGATGTCAATTAGCGTTCCCGGGTCATCCAATCGTATGGCGAAAATTCTATTGGACCCATGACTCGCAATAAATAGCGTTCGGGACGGTTCGTAATAATCGAGATGGCCATTGCTTGGACCCGATGTAGTTCCGCCCGGAGTAGCTACTAGAACTGAAGTGTCTCCGGCAGGAGTGATCTTTATGATACTTCCATTTCCGAAGTTAGAAACATAAAGGTTATCGTCCTCATCGACCGTAATGCCATTTGGACAGGAAAAAATACCTCCCGATGCAAATTGCGTAGATACACCGCCCGAAGTTACTTTGCGGATGGTGTTATTTCCACAGTTACAGACAAAAAAGTTGTCATTGCTATCGAATGCGATCCCAACGGGTGCTGAGATTCCGGTGGAAGTGACAAAGGTGCGAATACCCTCAACGATCTTATAAATACCACCGGCTCGTATATCGCTTTGGAATAGTACGCCGTTACTGTCAAAATCATTACCTGAAGCCCCCACAAACCCTGTGGAGTATTGCGTGATCGTAAGATCCGGAGCCATGCTCAAAATATGATTGGGCAATCCATCGGGGTCCGGAACCGATAAAAAATCACCAAAATCGGCAATGATCAAATTACCATCGGCGTCTAGTGAGAGTCCGCCGCTTCCTTCAATTTCGGGAGTTAGGGTGGTTACATTTACTTGTGCGTTGAGGCCTATTCCGAAGAGAAAAAAGGCCCATAAAACTAATTTTTTCATAGCTAATAGTTTTTTTTTGAATGGTTAACCCGCCCAATTATAAGCGGGAATTGTACTTCAAGGTATGCTATGCTTGCGCAGGTTCCAATTTATAAGGGTCGCCATTTATATATTTAAGTCTAATTTTATAAAAGCAGACCTAGTCCACGTGCAAATGGTCTGTAATAGTTGTTTCTTTAAAAGAAAATAGCATCTCACTGCTTCCATGACACCCGCCACTAATAAAATCATACGATTTGATCAGCCGAAAACTCGGGAGTTTTTTCCGGATACGTTTTCGAATGAAGTTTACTTTTCGGATGTTCAAGATTTTAGTGAGTTTTCTTATACTTCTAATTTTTCAATAAAATATGTGATACAAGGCTATGAGAACTATAAAGTTGGTAATCATAATTTCAAGATAGGATCCAACCAATATCTATTGGTAAACGATGGTCAAACAGTTTGGTGTAAACAGGCGGAAGCCAAAGCCATTAGTATTTTTGTGGATAAGGAGGTGGTTCAAAATGTTTGGGATAATTTGATTCATTCTGAAAAACAACTGCTCGACAATCCTTTTGAGAATAAAAAAGTAGCACTTAATTTATTTGAACATCTTTATTCAGGGCAAGATGAACTGAATCTTTTTCTTCACTATTTCAACCAAATACAGACGTCCAATCAAAATTTTAGTATCAATCATGAATTATTCTATGTGATTTCTGAACGGCTACTGAAGTCTCAATTGCAAGTTCGTAAGACTATTGACAAAATTGATACCATCAAATTTTCTACCCGATGTGAGCTCTACCGAAGAACACTTTTGGCGAAGGAGTATATTGAGGATAATCTAACGATAGGTTTCAATCTGGATGGTTTATCGCGAGCCTGCGGATTGTCCAAGTATCATTTACTAAGAACATTTAAAGCAATCTATCAAGCAACCCCTTACAACTATTACCTCCACCGAAAAGTTGAAAGATCGAAGGTGTTATTGCAGGCAAATGAATTCTCGATCTCGGAAATTGCCATAATTTCCGGGTTTAATGATGTTCAAAGCTATAGCAAGCGATTCAAAAGGATTTGTGGCATCACTCCCCGCTCCTATCGCAATGGCAAAATAAACAGGATTGCCGTTTAGGAATCGTTGGCCGAAGGTAATTTGAACCTCAACTCAATTCAACTTTTAAACGACAATTCCAGAGCCAATTTTGTTCTACTGACGATCTATTTTTTGATCAATGTTTTGATAACCGATGACCCATTGGAATGAACCACGATCAAATAACTTCCGGCAGAAACGGATGCCAGATCGTTCCATTCTATGGTATTTGGTCCAGAACTTAAGGAACCCTCAAAAATAGTAGCTACGCGGCGCCCTAGCAGATCGTATGCTTCCACAGAAACACCGTCCATTGGCTCGTTGGCTTCAATGTGAACACGCGTTTCCTCGGTGGCCGGATTCGGATACAACGCGATCATAGCTTCGTTTATGGCAACATCGGTAACCGACAAAGGATCGTTTACAAAATCTCGTTCCCAGATCCCATGACCGTGCGTTGCAATTCGAAGCTTCCGATTGGCATGCGAAACATTCAGATCGTAGATCATAACTGCCTCAGGTAATAGCTCATTAAATGTCTCCCATGAAGTTCCTCCATTTTCAGAATAATACACCCCAAGATCGTTCCCAACGTATACATCGTCCGGATTGAGTGGATCCACCGCGATAGTATTTGTGGGAAGATCGGGTAGACCATTGTCGATGGCCGCCCAGTTAGTGCCGCTATTTACCGATTTGAATACGTGGTTGGACCCAAATCCGGAAAAGGTCGCGTAAATAACGTTGTCGTCTACAGGGTCAAATTCTATGTCCTTACAAACCCGATTAGGAAGACCCGCTGTGATATTGGTAAACGTTTGTCCTCCATTGGTGGATCGAAAAACTTTAGGAGTCAATGTTCCAAAAAACGGATCGGGAGCCGTAGCTATATAAACGATATCGGCATTCAACGGTGATATAGCGATCTTTGTGATCACGTTGTTGCCGTCTGGCGCCTGCGCCGAAGTTGCATTCCACACAGAACCGCCGCCTACCGTATTTTTATAGAGGAAAGTGGCTCCCGCATACATAATGTCGTTGTCTGAAGGCGCAATTTCATAAGGCGCCGAAAAGGCACGTCCTTCATTTCCAATAATTGGTTGCGAATTAAAAAATGAGTTTCCTCCATTAATCGATTTTCGAATTGCTAGGCCCTGCGATGAGCCAAAAACGATTTGGTCATCATCGGGTCGCACCGAAGCAGACATTCCATCACCTCCGAGCACTCGAAACCACGAAGGAGCACCTCTGTAAATATAGCTCGCATTGTCCTGTGCGCCGGCAATCAGGAAATCGGGAGTCGTAGTTGAACTTCCCGCATCCGCATAAAACTGAGTTGTTTGAAGACCTCCGTTATGAGTCACAAACGTTTCTCCCCCATCTACCGAGGAAAATACACCTCCATCTGTAGCAAAGAACACTTTGTTGGGAATCAAAGGATGGTATAAAACCTGATGAATATCAGAGTGGACATAGGTGTCGCCTCCTTCAGGAAATTCTACCGAAACCTCTCCAATTGTCCAGGTATTACCCGACTTCAATACAAATGTAACTCCTGTGTCTGTCGATTTAAATGCTGAAATACCAACGGCTATCAATTCGGACGGATCGTTTGGATTTACAGCTACATCATGCGAGTACCAACCTTGAAATTGTGCAATATTTTGAGAGTTGATCCTATTCCAAGTAGCTCCTGCATCCGTAGATTTAAATATTCCCCCACTGGTCGATCCCGTAGTAAAAGCCTCTTGAATGGACGCATACAAAATATTTGAATTAACGGGATCTATGGTAAGCATTGCCATTCCGGACCAGGCCGATAATAGACCGGCGTCGAGTAATTCAGTAAAGTTGTTCCCGCCGTCGGTCGATTTGAATATACCGTTGAATGCGGGGTTCAAGCCGGTATTCAAATTTCCTTGGGTCACATAAATAATAGCTCCATTGTTGGGGTCGATCTCCACGTCTCTGCAATTGGGATTGGCTAAAACGAGATTCCAGTTATTTCCACCATCGGTACTTCGGAATAAGCCATCTGTCGCCGCCGCGAAAATCTCCTGAGTGTTTTGAGGGTTGATAGCAATGTCATTGACCCCTTTGATCTGATTCTCAGAAAAACTCAATACCTGCGTCCAACTTGTACCTCCATCGGTAGATCGTAAGATCCCTATTCCATAAGAGCCTCGCGTAACACGATTTATGGTGCCCGGTTCGGCCAAGGCACCATAAACCTCTCCCGTTCCAATAAAAAGGATGTCCGGATCGGTGGGGTCTATGGCGATAGTTGAAACACCCAGCACCGGAAATCCAGTTGGCACCTTTTCCCAGGCAAAACGTCCTACCCCCTGAGAGGTGGTTTTCCAGAGTCCTCCACTGGCAGAACCGGCATAAATAATATCCGGGTTAGTGGGATGGAACGCCAATTGAAGTGTTCTTCCCCCAATATTTTCAGGTCCTAAACTCTCCCATTCTCCGGGAACAGAATTCGACCGATTCTCTTCCATGGCTATTTTTTCCTGAAATGCAGCCAAATATTCTGAAGTTGGAATTTGATCTCCCGGATAGGATCGTTCAAACGACCACATATCCATAGCCTTTCCGGCACCTGAAGTCTTTAGTTCCTTTTTCTCACTGGAAATATCTAATTCTACTTTATTTACTTCACTAATACCAAAAACTAGCAAGGCACTGAGGCAAAAAAGCAGTACAACTGACGTAAGTAATTTCTTTTTTCTCATAATTTTTTTTTTGTGCAATTGATTCATAGGTTGCCATTCGTTTGAAAAAACTCCCCGTACTCAATAATAAGAATTTGATTGTCAACTCCTTTGTCAATAATTGCTAATTTCTCTTTGACTATGTTCAAATTGTGAGCGTCTTAATCGCCCGCCTGTAGAAATTTCGGGATCGTGGATGGAGCACAAGAAATGATATTCAGAATCAATAAATTGTTTAATTAAATGAACATAACTATCTATTTAACAATAGTTTAGATAAAACATAATTGTGTACGATCCTTTCACACTTCTTTGAGTAATTCGGTCATCGACTTCGTAAGTTCACGTCTACTATATTTTTCGATATTTTCTGAATGGGATACCAATTCTCCTCGTTGATACGCTTCAAAACAACCTAGTAGATGGGATTTGAGTGCTTCCTTTTCAGAATAGGAAAAGAAATGACCGGAATGGGTCTCGTCAAGAATGGTTTTTATATCACTTCCCTCCGGCCCTATTGCGACAATGGGACGTCGTGCCCTTAGGTACTCAAACAACTTCCCGGGAATTATGGCTCTGGTTTCCGGTAGGTCCATCTCGATCAACAAGAGGAGTTGCGCATCGTGTTGCGCTTGTAGTGCTTCGGTATGGGAAACATAACCGTCCATCCGGGTATAGGATGTTAGTTCGTACTCCAGTAAGCTTTTTTGAATCTCCATGCTCACGGTACCGATTAGTTTAAGCTCAAAGGAATTTTTAAAAGCCTCGTTCTCCGCACAAAGATCTCTGACCACCTCCCACAATACCACTGGATTGCGCTGACTCATCAAAGAACCTACATGTACCAACGAGAATTTTGTATCGAGTTTAGGGACTATTTCTTCTGAAGCATCATACCCATTCGTGATCACCGTGATGGGTTTCTTTGTTATTTCTGAAAATTCCTTCTTGGTGTGTGGACTCGTCACCACCACATGATCGGCCGTCGTCAAAACTTCACGCTCTAATTGTTTATGGCGTTTTTCCGAAGCCTTTGTGAGCCGCAGCGATTTGTGATAATGAATAGTGGTCCATGGATCTCTGAAATCTGAAATCCATTGTATGCCTAATTTCTTTTTTAGCTGAAGTCCAATTAGATGTAAACTGTGAGGCGGTCCGGTGGTAATGACAGTAGATATGCCTTGATCCTCAAGGTATTTTGTTAAGAACTTCACTGAAGGTGGTACCCATCCCACACGGGCATCCGGGATAAACCAATTCCCTCTAATGTAGAGCATTATCTTTTCGAGCAGGATAGGTTTTTTTTCTGAAAATACACCGCTACTCATTGCACGTGTTTTCTTTTTAGAGAACCACTTTGCAAATTTGTAAGGTTCCTTTATGGGAAATTTGATGATTTCAATATCGTTGGGGACTTCAGCAGAAAATCCCTCATCCAACAATGGGTAATGCGCATTTTCCGGCACAAAAACCACAGGCTCCACTCCAAATTCCCTAAAATACTTTACAAACTTTAACCAACGTTGTACTCCGGGTCCTCCGGCAGGAGGCCAATAGTAGCAAATTATGAGCACACGCTTCCTATCCATTTTCAGGGCTTGAAGATTTCTCTTTCTTATACCACATAAACAGACCTCCCACAACGATCAAGAACAATAAGATACTGCTTGCCAAAGTGATCGTACTTCCCGTTTTAACCACCTGTGGTTCAAACTTGAATTCGATACGATGTACACCTTTGGGAACCACCATGGCTCGTAAGGTATAATTGGCTCTAAAATGCTCGGCGGGAGTTCCGTCAATATAGACGTTCCATCCTTCTGGGTAGTAGACCTCGGCAAAAACGGCCAGCTGATCTGTCTGCGTGGCGGTTTCATACACCAAATGATTAGGACGCACACTGGTGAGGTCGATACTGGCCGTGCTATCCCTCATAATTTTTTCGGCAGGGATCTTTGAGAGAAAATCCTTATGAATCACCGCGGTGGTCTTTGTGTCCAGACTATCTAGCAACAACAATTCTTCATTGGCATTATTGGCCGGTAACACATTTTCGACAAACCAGGCTGGACCATTGGCATAGGGATTTTGCTGGGCAGAGATCCCTCCATCCTTATCCGGCACTAAAATATATTTTACGTTCAGCATGTCGAGGATATGCGGCTCACCTTCGACTAAATAAAAGTCATAAATATCCTGAATCCGCCCCAGTTTGGCGGCATGATATCCTCCGAGTGCATTGTGAAAATAACTGGCCTCACCACTTTTAAAAGCCTGTCCCCTACTGGCATCATAAACTCGATAGTGGCTGTCATCCTGTAGAATGGCTAGGGTAGCCTCCGATTCTAAAAATGGCTTCTCCATAATTCGTGAGACTACAAAATTTTCTTCGTTCACGTAGCGCCGATCCACGCCCACCAAATCAACCAAGATCAAGACACCGATCAAGGCAATAGCGTAGGTTTCTTTTAATTTTTCAGTAAAAACAAACCAAAGCACACCGGCGGTAAGAATTACAAAAAGTACAGATCGAATGGCATCTGTGGTCATTACTGACATTCGGTCTTCGCGAACGGCATCGATAAACGGAATACCTAGTTGTTCGATGATATCGGCATCATAGGGACTAGCAAAGGAAAACAATTGAGATTTTAAGAGGATGAATAATATCCCTAAGCCGCCTACAATTCCGAAGGAATACAACAACGCCTTTTTCTTGGCTTTTTTACTGTGAAAATCATTAAAATACTGATGCAATCCCACCATAGCAAGTATGGGTAACACCAATTCGATCAATACTTGAATGGACGAAACTGCCCTGAATTTATCGTACAAGGGCACATAGTCGATAAATAATTCTGTGAGGAACGAAAAATTTCTTCCCCATGATAGCAATAGACTCAACGTAAATCCGGCAACGATCCACCATTTCAATCGGCCGCGAACCAGAAAAAGGGCGAGGACGGCCAGAAATACAATGACCGCACCCACATAGGCAGGTGCTGCCACAATGGTCTGATCGCCCCAATACAAGGGGATGCTTTGATTGAGTAATTGCACCGCTTCCTGTGGAGTGGCACCCAACTTCAATAACTCCTGTGCTGCTTCCGAATTTTCCGGAAATCCATCTCCGGATCCACCACCCATGAATCCGGGGATGAATAAATTTAGGCTTTCCAACTTACCGTAACTGTATTCGGTGATATAATCATAACTCAAACCACTAGCCCCTTCTTTGGGAGTACCGTCCGGATTGATGGAAATTTCACTTTTTCCCCGCGTCGAGTTGGCTGCGTATTCCTGTGTCGCCATGATGTTGGTGGCATTAAGTCCAATCGCCAACAACACCCCTAGAGCCATTACACCCACTGCCTTGAAAAAATGAGGGAGCATTTTTTTCTTGTACGCGTCCACCAAATAGGCCACACCCAGGCATAAAACAAGGAGCAGCAAATAATAGGTCATTTGGAAGTGATTGGCAACCAGTTCCAAAGCCATGGCCACTGTGGTAAGCAAAAAGCCTTGTAGATATTTTCCACGGAAGGTGAGTATGATTCCACTCAAAACCAGCGGCATATAAGCAATAGCGTGGGCCTTCGCATTGTGTCCCACTCCTAAGATAATGATGAGATAGGTGGAAAACCCAAATGCGAGGGCGCCCACAAACGCAAGTTTATAGTCTATTTTCAAGACCATAAACAGGATATACATACCAATTAAGTAGAGAAAGAGATAGTCCGCCGGCCTTGGTAAAAATCGGAGTGTTAGATCCAATTTCTTGATATAATTATGAGGATATTTTGCCCCTAACTGATAAGTAGGCATACCACCAAAGGCGCTATTTGTCCAATACGTTTCTTCTCCCGTTTGCCTTCTAAAATCATTTTGCTGCTTAGCCATCCCGTTGTATTGGGCAATATCGCTTTGGAAGATCGTTTTACCTTGTAAAACCGGATTAAAGTACGCTAATGAGGCAATTACAAACAAAACCAACACCACAAGGTGCGGAAGAATTCCCTTAAAATTGAACTGCATAAATGCTAGGATTTAGATTGAGGGGAAATTATAAAAAATATGCTAGAAATTGAGCCACGCGGCTTTATAATGTGGACGATAAATTGGAAAACAATCTCGTGAATTATTCAATCGATCTCTTCAAAATCGACATATTCACCAACAACATTGCCATTGGATTTTGGCTTTTGGCCATCTCTTTCGAGGGTAGCTTCATCCTTGGTTCCGGCTGAAGGGTCCCCAAAGGGATGTTGTCCAAAGGCATTTTCAAATCGTTGTGCAGCCTTCTTGGCAATAAAACGCATGATATAAGGTGTTAACCATCTCAGCAAATACTTTACTCCCAAGTATACCAAGAGGATGATTAAAACCGTTTTCAGAAAGGAAATCATTACTTCTTTTGCTTCTGTTTCCAAGATTTAATACCCAGGAAACGATTCACACCAAAAGTACAGAAAGCGGTGTAAAAAGAAGAAAAACAACTATTAAATAAATGATAAAATCTTATATCTTTGAACTAAACCCAAAAAACATGATCATCCGGCTGCGATTCCTAATCTTCCTACTCCTTCTACCGTTAGCAAGCTCTGCACAGTATACCGAAATGATAAACACCAATCGACCCGGAGTTTCTCAGGGGGCGTTTTCAGTGGGGAAAAAAGTACTGCAATTTGAGAGTGGTATCTATTTGGGGAAAGAAGAGCATCGACTACAACAAACGGAGTCCAATATATTTGGCTGGGATTATGCGGCCCGTTATGGGGTATGGAAAGAGGAGTTGGAGGTGAGTATTATTGGTTCGTTTCAGCGAAATAAGGTTAACGATACGCAAGGTTTGGGATTGGAACAGACATTTTCTAATTTTAGAAGTAATACGGTAGGAGCGAAATATCTGGTATACGACCCCTATCGAAAAAGAGACCTCGCAGGACCCAATCTCTATAGTTGGAAGGCGAATAACAAATTTCAGTGGAGAGATCTAATTCCGGCAGTTTCGGTGTATGCCGGGGCTAATTTCGATTTTGCCGATAATCCCTTCAGTCCGGAAATGGAAAGTACTATAAGTCCGAAGGCAGTACTATCAACTCAAAACAACTTCTTGGGCGGCTTTGTTTTTGTAACTAATATTATAGCAGATCGCATTGGCACCGATTTTCCATCCTACGGATATATTCTTACTTTAACACACGCAACGAATGACTACTTTTCAATTTTTGTTGAAAATCAAGGTTTTTCAAGCGATTTCTATGCAGATCAGTTGTTTCGAGCTGGTGCTGCAGCATTGATCACGAAGGACTTGCATGTGGACTTATCTGTAACGTTAAACTTTAAGGATACGCCTTCTGTTTTCTACGGAAGAGTAGGTATGGCATATCGATTTGATATGCATGCACAAGATGAATTTATTGAAGAAAAGGGAAAAGCCGGTCGCAAGGCACGGAGGGCAGAAAAAGATAAAAATAAAGCCCTCAAGAAATCCAAAAAAGCAAAAAGAAAGCGGAAAAGAAAAGATGATTTTGAAATTGATGATGACGGAGGTGATGGCGGATTATAGACGAAGCATTTATGATTGAGATTTTACAAGTAACCAACCCAAAAGAATTAAAGAAGTTCGTGACATTCCCATTTCAGTTGTACAAAGACTGTAAATATTGGGTGCCACCCATAATTAAAGATGAATTAGAAACCTTGGATACCGCAAAGAATCCGGTGTTCCAAAATGCGGAAGCAGCTTATTATTTGGCCTATAAAGATGGTAAGATGGCAGGCAGGATCGCAGTGATCATCAATCATCTTGAAATTGAAGAGCTCCAAAAAAAGAAGGTCCGTTTTGGGTGGTTTGACGTTATTGACGACATCAAGGTCACGGAAGCCCTTTTGGAAAAGGTCTATGAGACCGGTCGTAAGCATCAACTCGAATACGCCGAAGGACCCGTGGGATTCTCCAATATGGAGAAAGCCGGTATCCTCACAATGGGTTTTGAGGAAATGAATACCATGATTACCTGGTACCACCACCCCTACTACGTCAAGCATTTTGAACAATTAGGTTTCGACAAGCAGGCTACCTGGGTCGAATTTCAACTTACTATTCCGAAGAAAGCATATGAAAAGGTGAAAAAGTTCTCCCGTATAGTAAGAGAGCGATACGAACTTTCCGTAATTCGGTTTAAAAATAAAAAAGAGATCCTTCCCTATGTGGATGAGATGTTTGGGTTGCTGAATAATACTTACAACACTTTACAAACTTTTGTACCTGTACAGCAATATCAGATCGACTATTACAAGGAAAAGTACTTCACCTTCATCCATCCGGATTATATAACTTGCATTAAGGACAAAGAGGGCAAGCTCATTGCGTTTTCGGTGGTGATGCCGTCATTCAGTAAAGCGCTTAAAAAAGCCAATGGCAAAGTATTTCCTGTGGGTTGGTGGCATATTTACCGTGCTCAGAAAAAGGCCGAAAAAGCTGCCTTTTACCTTATTGGGATCGACCCTGAATATCAAGGAAAAGGAGTAACGGCTATTGTTTTTGAAGAAATGCAGCATTTATTTAATTCGAAGGGAATTGAAATAGTTGAAACTAACCCAGAACTAAAGGAAAACACAGCGGTGCAACTGCTCTGGAAAGATTACAATCCTATTCAGCATAAAGAACGAAGCACGTTTAGAAAAAGTCTGTAACTAAAAACACCCGCGATAGGCGAGTGTTTTATATTCTTAATTTATATGTTGTTTTACTCACCGAATTCGGCGGCGATAGCTGCTGAAAGTCTTTTGTAAGTCCCATTCTCCAATCGTTCTCGAATCGCTGAGAACGCTTCCACAGTCTGTTCGATGTCTTGCATGGTATGAGTGGCAGTTGGAATCATTCGTAATAAAATAAGTCCTTTCGGGATTACAGGATAAATTACAATGGATGTAAATACGCCGTAGTTCTCACGAAGATCTTTTACCAATGCCATCGCTTCCGGGACAGAACCTTTTAAATACACTGGTGTTACGCAACTTTGGGTAGTTCCGAGGTCGAATCCGCGTTCGCGAAGTCCGCCCTGCAATGCGTTCGTATTTTCCCAAAGCTTGTCCTTGAATTTGGTGCTTGAACGTATCATATCCAAACGCTTCAACGCTCCTACCACCAATTGCATTTGCAAGGATTTAGCGAACATTTGAGAACGTAGATTGTATTTCAGATAATTCATGATCTCTTCATCACCTGCGATAAAGGCTCCTGTGCTCGCCATCGATTTTGCAAAAGTTGCAAAATATACATCGATGTCCTTCTGAACACCTTGTTCTTCACCGGCTCCGGCACCTGTTTTACCCAAGGTTCCAAATCCGTGAGCATCATCCACGAACAATCTAAAGTTGTATTTTTTCTTGAGAGCGACGATCTCTTTGAGTCTTCCCTGCTCTCCTCTCATTCCGAAAACTCCTTCAGAAATAAGAAGAATACCTCCACCTGTCTTCGTTGCTACTTTTTCGGCACGTTTTAAGTTCTTTTCGATACTTTCCATATCGTTGTGCCTGTAAGTAAAGCGCTGACCTAAATGCAGTCGGACACCATCAATAATACAAGCATGCGCATCGACATCGTATACGATCACGTCATTCTTAGTAACCAGCGCATCGATGGTAGAAACCATTCCCTGATAGCCAAAATTCAATAAATAAGCGGCTTCCTTACTTACGAATTCTGCCAATTCGTTCTGTAATTGCTCGTGAAGATCGGTATGACCACTCATCATTCTGGCCCCCATTGGGTAGGCAGAACCGTATTTTGCACCGGCTTCGGCATCAACCTCCCGAACTTCCGGGTGATTGGCCAGTCCTAGGTAATCGTTTACACTCCAGGTAATTACATCCTTACCATTGAACTTCATTCGATTGGATATGGGTCCTTCCAATTTCGGGAAAACAAAATATCCTTCAGCAACTTCAGCCCATTTTCCCAACGGGCCTTTATCCTTATAAATTTTATCAAATAAATCTCTCATCTATACGTGGTAAATTCAAATCCAAGCTGCAAAAATACGTATTTTCTACAGGATATCAATTCTTTAGCAGGAAAGAAATTAACATAAAAAAACCGCTGCGAGATGCAGCGGTTCTATATAATTGTCTGTTTTATACTATTTTACGTGTTCGACGGGCGCCGCTTTGGTGCTTTTCGCATCCATAAAACCTTGTTGTCTCATCCATTCGTCGTTATATACTTTCCCCATGTATCGAGATCCATGATCCGGGAAAATAACCACTACAATACTATCTTTATCAAATACGCCTTCTTCATTTAATTGTTTGATTCCCTGCATGGCGGCTCCGCTGGTATAGCCAAGGAATAAGCCTTCGGTCACTGCCAATTCGCGAGTAGTATGCGCACTAGCCTCATCGGTTACTTTGGTAAAGGAATCGATACAATCAAAGTCCGTTGCAGAAGGAATCAGATTTTTACCCAAGCCTTCAATACGGTATGGATAGATCTCCTCTTTGTCCAGTTCTCGCGTTTCGTGGTATTTCTGAATTACACTTCCGTAGGCATCAATCCCCAATATCTTTACATCCGGGTTTTGTTCCTTCAAAAAGCGTGCAGTCCCCGAAATAGTTCCTCCGGTTCCGCTACAAGCAACAAGGTGAGTGATCTGTCCGTTGGTCTGGTTCCAGATCTCAGGTCCCGTAGAATGATAATGAGCGTCAATATTTAACTGATTGAAATACTGATTGATATAAACGGATCCCGGGGTTTCCTCATGAATTCGTTTTGCTACTTCATAATACGATCTTGGATCATCTGCGGCAACATGTGCCGGGCAAACAAATACCTTAGCCCCCATGGTCTTCAACATATCGATCTTATCGGGTGAAGATTTCGAGCTAACTGCCAGAATACACTTGTACCCTTTAAGGATACTTACCATGGCAATACTAAAACCTGTGTTACCACTAGTCGTTTCAATAATAGTATCACCGGGAGTTAGAATTCCTTCTCGCTCTGCTTTTTCTATGATGTAAAGTGCTATTCGATCTTTGGCAGAATGCCCTGGGTTAAATGCCTCAACCTTTGCATAAAAGTTTCCAGCCATTTGTGAGGTGATGCGATTGAGCTTTATTAATGGAGTGTTTCCAATAAGCGCTAGCACATTTTCTTGGGCCTGTATGTTTTTCATAAAGGGAGTTTAAATTGAAAATCAAGGCTGTGGCCTATCATTTAAATCTGGACAAAGGTAATTCAAAAATTTTTAATTACTCTTTTATTCCTTCCATATCCAACAAAAAGGCATAATCTCTTGCCACCTCTTTCAGCGCTTCAAAACGCCCTGAGGCCCCGCCATGACCGGCATCCATATTGGTATGTAACAATAAAAGGTTATCCCCGGTCTTATATTCTCTCAATTTGGCCACCCATTTTGCCGGTTCCCAATACTGCACTTGAGAATCGTGTAAACCAGTGGTTACTAATAAATTAGGGTATTCCTTAGCCGTTACATTGTCATAGGGAGAATAGGATTTGATATAATTGTAATATTTTTCCTCATTTGGGTTCCCCCATTCATCGTATTCGCCCGTGGTTAGAGGGATACTGTCATCCAGCATTGTGGTTACAACGTCTACAAAGGGAACCGCTGCTACCACTCCATTGTACAATTCGGGGGCCATATTGACGATAGCTCCCATGAGCAATCCGCCGGCAGAGCCTCCGGAGGCGTAGAGATGGTCATTGGACGTGTAGTTTTCAGCAATTAAAAACTTCGAGGCGTCAACAAAATCGGTGAATGTGTTCTTTTTTGTTAATAACTTTCCATTTTCATACCACTCCCGTCCTAAATATTGACCTCCACGCACATGCGCAATCGCATAGATGAATCCTCGGTCCAATAAGCTCAATCGCACCGATGAGAAATAAGGATCGATCGTAGATCCGTAGCTTCCGTAGGCATACAATAACAACGGATTATTACCATTCTGTTCCATTCCTTTGCGATACACCATGGAAACGGGAATTTTGGTACCATCTTCAGCTGTGGCCCAAACACGTTTCGACTCGTAATTATCTTTATTGAATTTCCCTCCCAATACTTCGGTTTCCTTTTTGACCTCTTTCTCTTTGGTTTCCATATCAAAGTCGATCACAGAAGCAGGCGTTCCCAGCGAATTATAACTATATCGAAGGGTTTTGGTGTTAAATTCTACATTCTGCATGGGATAGGCTGTATAGGTCTCATTATCGAAGGGTAAGTAGTAATCTGCCACTCCGTCCCATCGCTTGATTCGGATCTTATTCAAACCGTTGTTTCGTTCACTAATGACCAGGTAGTCCTTAAATATATCGATGTCCTCCAAAAGTACGTCCGATCGATGCGGTACTACGTCAACCCAATTTTCCATTTCGGTGGCCGTTTCCGAAGTTTTCATCAGTTTAAAATTGGTCGCATCGTCTTTGTTGGTGACGATATAGAATTCATTTCCGAAGTGAGAAATATTGTACTCCAAACCACGGGTTCTTGGCTGAAAAACTTTAAAATTACCGGTAGGGTCGTTGGCGTCTAAGATCTGGAATTCGGAGGTAAGCGTACTGTAACTTCCAATTACCAAAAACTTATCACTCTTGGTTTTATACACATAGGTTCCAAAAGTTTCATCGTCTTCAGTATAAACCAAAACATCATTTGATGCATCTGTCCCCCTATCATGTCTAAATATTTTACTGGACCGTAGCGTCTGTTCGTCCTTGGTAGTGTAGAAGAGTGTCTTGTTATCGTTAGCCCAAGTGGAGCCCCCGGTCGTCATTGCGATCGCATCATCCAGTATCTCTCCGGTTTCCAAATTTTTGATGTATATGGTGTATTTTCTACGGCTCAAGGTATCTACAGCAAATGCGGCCCATTTGTTATCCTTGCTTACGTTCAAGCCTCTGAGGTTATAGTAGGAGTATCCCTCGGCCATGGTATTAACATCGAATAAAATTTCTTCTGCTGCATTGAGCGAGTCCTTTTTGCGAGAATAGATGGGATAGTCCTTTCCGGTCTCGAATCGCGTGATGTAATAATAACCATTATAGAAATATGGCACCGAAGCATCGTCTTCCTTAATACGCCCTTTCATTTCTTCAAAGAGATCGGCTTTGAAGTTTTTGGTATGGGCGGTCATTTTATTATAATAGTCGTTCTCTCGTTCCAGGTAATCGATCACTTCTTCATTTTCCCTGTCGTTCAACCAGTAGTAGTTATCGACCCGCACATCACCGTGCATTTCTAGATTCTTAGCAATTTTATCTGCTTTAGGTGCCGGTATGTTCATAGGTTTTTCTGAAGTTTCTTTTGTATTACAGGAAGCGGCAAATAATAGAAGTAGTACCGAGACGCAGGCAAAATTTTTCATTGATCGAGTTTTGTTTTATAGTCCGGCAAATTAGTAAATTTGTATTCAACTAAAAAATCTAAGTTATGTTTGGAGATCTCATGGGAATGATGGGTAAATTGAAGGAAACACAGGAAAAAGTGGAGGCCACAAAACAGCGATTGGACACTGTTTTGATCGACCAACAGAGTTCGGATGGGTTGTTAAAGGTCACCATTACTGCCAACCGGAAATTAAAAAATATAGAGATAGATGAATCCTTATTACAGGATGTCGAACAATTGGAGGATTACCTTATTCTTACGCTCAATAAAGCAATTGAAGAAGCCACCCAGGTTCACGAGACCGAAATAGGTGCAGTCGCCAAAGAGGGTATGCCTAACATTCCGGGAATGGACGGTCTGTTTAAATAAATCTAATTGTATTTGGCAAGATACTTATCGACAAAGGCAAAATGATGGCTGGTGTCCTTATAAGTACTAAAAGAGCTATAGCCCGAGATCACACCTAATTCTTTTCCTTTAAAGTTCAACATGACTAGTTTGGGAAAGGACTTATCTGTATTATACTCTTCCATCACCGTTTTGTTATAGGCCTTTTGTGTTTCAGAAATGATATCCATTCTACGTGGATAATCGATCATTACCAACACCATACCTTTCGCTCTTGAGGCGAATTCTTCGGTTTCAAAAAAATCTTTTTTAAGTGCCTTGCAAGGCGTACACCAATCACTTCCGTTAAAATATACAAGGATGGGACGGTTTTCTACTTCGGAAACCTTCTCGGCTTCTTCTAAGTTTGTGAGCCATTTAAGCTGCGTTGTATCGTTCTCTTGAGCGAGGGATACAACTGTCAGCATTACGAATGCAATAACCAAAAGTTGTTTCATAGAGAGCATAGTTTTGATAAATTCTGGGCATATATTATGCCAAAGATGCTAAAAAAAAAAGAATTCCCAAAAAATGGGAATTCTTTTATCACGTTGACGGTTATGTATGTATCGTCTAGTTGTTGATCAATCTAAACTCAGTTCTACGGTTTACAGCGTGGTCTCTTTCAGTACAAGAAACACCATCCGCACATCTGTTTTTCAATCTCTTCTCTCCAAATCCGTTTGCTACCAATAAGCTAGAGTTTACACCCTTTGTCTGTAAGTAACGTACAACAGCTTGCGCTCTTCGTTCAGAAAGGTCTTGGTTAGAAGTGTTACTACCTCTGGAATCTGTATGAGAAGCGATCTCCAATTTAACACCTGGGTTCTGAGCCAATACTGGCATTAAACGAGTGTCGATCAAACGCTTAGCCTCAGGAGTTAAAGAGGCACTACCTAGGTTCCAGTTGATTGGAAGTGCTTGGTACTCTACCAACTCACAGTCAACTTCTTTCCAAGTTGTTAATCCACCTTTAGTTTGAAGAACTTCCTTGGTTACGGTTTTCGTTACCGCAGGAACAGTTACTTCTGTTACTCTTGAATCTGAAACTAATTTTGTTACCTCCAAAGTTCTTGTTGATCCACGTAACGCTACCGATCTTGTAGACGGAGGAGTTTTCATCACAGTTTTTGTGAAAGTCTTAGATACTGCAGGAATGGTTTCCATTCTAGTAGTCTCGTCAGAGATGATGGTTTTCTTAACAGTTTTAGTAACTGCAGGAATTTCGATTCGCTCCGTAGTTGGAGGAGTTACCATTACTCTCTTTGTAATTGTTTTTCTTACTTCAGGAACTGTAACAACTCTTGTAGTAGGAGGAGTTACCATCACAGTAGTTTTTACCGTTTTGGTCTCACCGGGAACATCGATCACTCGAGTTGAGGCAGGACGAACTAAAACAGTTTTCGTATAGGTACCTGTTCCACAATCGTTACCTCCGTTTTTAGAAGTATCACAATCTGAAACTCTTGTATAAGAAGCATCACTTGCCAATTTCTGAACACTTACAGTCGTGTACTCAGCAGGGATTCCCTTGTAACACCAGTATCTACAGTCGTCAGGATTGCTAGACTCACACTCGGCAGCAGGCGTATCGCTCATTTCCCATCGTGCAGTGGCAGGCTTAACTTCAATAGACTCATAGTCTGTGGTGAAGCTAGCAGGAGTTGTTCTAATTGAAGAACCATACTCTCTTTTGTTATATGTTAAGGTCTCAGTTCCCCATTCGGCTGGAATTACTTCCATACGTTGAGAAGGCTCTTTTGTAGTAATAGTAACAGTTCGAGTTTCATATTTTGCTGGAACGATCTCTACTTTTTGGTAAGCAGGCTGCACAACAACTTCAAAATTTCTGTTCTCATATTTGGCTGGCACAACTTTCAAGCTGTAACTGGCTTCACTAACTACCACTGTTTCAGTTTCGGATGTTTTTTGAGATCCAACTTTTACTAGTCTTTGACCAGCTTCAGCAGTGACAACGCTAAAAGATTCTGTACCATAAGTTGCAGGTACTACTTCCAGGTTTTCTCCAGCCGACTTAGAGTCAACTGTGATGGTTTCTTTCTTGTATTGTGCAGGAACTACACTTAATTTCTTGTACGCAGGAGAGACTTGTACAGTCACTTGTTGGTTTACCCAAATGTCGGGAGTGACACAACGCACATAACATTTACCAGGTTCTGGGTTTGTTGGTAAGTCCTGAGCAAAGGCAAATGAGGTTGCCAAAATTGCCAGAACAAATAGAATAGATTTTTTCATGTTGTTGATGTTTATTAGAATTAATTTATATCGCGAAAATACAGCGCTTACCTCCTAAATTACTAATTATGGCCAACTAATTCGTTCTCACATATTTAGTTTTCGATAATCTGTAATTATAAACAGATGAAGTGACTCAAATAGTAGGGAAACCAAGGGGCAATATATTTTTTAAGTCAGTTATTTTTTCGATATTTATCCTCTCAAAATAATAAGTCTAACATCTAAAATTAGAAATATGTTCGAATTAAAGAAAAGCGGTGATAAGTATCACTTTGTGTTGAAATCGGGTAATGGTCAGGTGGTCCTTTCCAGCCAGATGTATGCGTCTAAATCTGGAGCCATGAACGGTATCCAATCGGTGCAAAAAAACTGTGGTGATGATAAGTGCTTCGAAAAGAAAACTGCTAAGAATGGCAAGTTCCATTTCAACATTAAATCAAGCAACGGGCAAATAGTAGGTAGTAGTCAAATGTATGCTGCTGAAGCCGGAATGAATAACGGGATCGAGTCTGTTAAGAAAAATGCTCCCGGTGCCGAAGTAAAAGAAGTAGAGTAAGACAACTCACTTTTCAGAATTAAAAAAACTCCTCTCACTTGTTGGCGGGAGTTTTTTTATTGCCCATAATCTCCCAAAATCTCCAAAAAGGTCTCGTGCATTTCCTTGGTGTAATCCAAATGAGTTACAATGCGAAGTTTTCCCTGCCCCATATCGCTAATCTTTACGTGTTGTGCTGCAAGGTCGTCCACAAATTTTTGTCGGTTGATATGATCCTCCACATAAAAAATTACAATATTGGTCTCCGTCGTTTCAACTTCCTTTACATAAGGCTGCCCTTTGAGTACCAATGCTATTTCCAATGCTCTTTGGTGGTCTTCTGAAAGACGCTCAATATGGTTATCCAAGGCGTAAATACCCGCGGCTGCCATATATCCAATTTGCCGCATGCCGCCTCCCAACATCTTCCGAACCCGCATCGCATTTTGCATTACCTCCTTCTTACCAATAAGAACCGTACCCAACGGAGCACCCAGCCCTTTGCTCATACACACAGAGATCGTGTCAAAGACCCTTCCATAACGCATGGGATCCTCGTTTTTGGCAACCAAAGCATTCATAATACGCGCACCATCCAAATGATATTTGAGTCCGTGGCTGTCACAGACCAATTTAATTTTTTCGATCTCATCAAAATCGTAACAGGCCCCTCCCCCTTTATTGGTAGTGTTCTCAATAGTCACCAACGACGTTAACGGACTATGATAGAAGTCGGGTGGATTGATCGCTGCCTCGACATCGTCTGCCATGATCATACCCCGTTCTCCTTTGAGAAGTTTACAGGAAACTCCACTATTGAACGAAACGCCTCCGCCTTCATAATTATAGACATGCGCATATTCGTGGCAAATAAGTTGTTCGCCGGGTTGAGTAAGTAGCTTTATAGCAGCTTGATTGGCCATGGTCCCGGAAGGAAAAAATAAGGCATCATCCATGCCAAACAATTCGGCGACTCTACGTTCCAATTCGTTGACGGTTGGATCTTCCTTGTACACATCGTCCCCTACTTCGGCTTCCAGGATGTATTGTAACATTGGGGCGGTAGGCTTGGTTACCGTATCACTTCTTAAATCTATCATGCAATCTTCGGGGCTTAAATTTGACGTCTCATGGTTGCTTCGGAAGTGGCTAAAGCCGCATCCAACAAGGCATCAAGTTGTACAATTTTTAATTGGCTGTTGTATTCGTAATTCAGGTTATCACCATTGGCTTCCTTTAACTCATATAGATTATAGGTCTGTTTGGTGGTTTGTCCGTTTTCAGAAAAAACAAAATTTCTGAAACAAGGCTGCGGGTTCTTACGCAATTCCGGTGTACCTGTGTAGCTAGCCGATTTATAGTTCCTAACTATCTCGTTTCTAAGTGGCTCCTTGTTAGCTGCATAAAAGTTGTAAAGTTCTCCGTCCGAAAGTTCGGTGGTGTAGAACAATCCACAATTATCCATTTTCTTAAGGTGGAATTTATCATCTTCGGTCCAAACCACATACACCATATAGTAGGTACCTCTGGAGGTACACAATTTTTTTTCCTTCCCAATCTGAAACATTTCTATCTTTCCGGAGCAATATCTTTTGGCGACGAAGTAGTTCGTAATATTTCGTTCTGCCAATTTCATCGTAAATTCAGTAACAAGGCCATCCACATAGGCTTCGTCGTTTTGACCAAAACATGTGGCGCTTACCGCGAGTACTAAAAGAAATACAAGCTTTTTCATGAGGTGAGATTTTATAATTTGCTTCTTTTAATTGTTTATCTGGTTCGTCTAATGCTCCTCAAAAATGGAACAAGGCCCGCTTCCTATGGGACTGCCGTCCGGAATCTGTTTCACCGGCATTGCTTTGTAGCGTTCCGGATTCTTGCCAAAGGTATTTATTTCATTCAACAAAAACACCTCAAAGTCATTACTTCGGCTTGAAATTTTGGATGCAATATCTCTAAGTGAAGCTCCGGCAATTGCTTTTACCTGCGGAATGGTCTGTGTGCTAGCCACCAAATTGATGATGTGCTGCAAGGTCACGAACTGCACCGTGCGTTGCAATTCGGCCTCATAAGAAGCGCCCTGCGAATTAGTAAATGTAGTTCGAACGAGTTCATCCAATACGCTTCCCAAACCTAGGTTATTTGGATCCATTGCCTTTTGCTGTACCAATCGGTTGGCGCGTTGTGGGTTCAACAATAACTTTAGGGTCATGTCGCTGGCAGTTTCGGCGGCGGCTAAGGCGTCAAAGGCCACTCCCATCTTACTCCGGAAGGATTCACGGGTTCTTGGAAAACCGTAGGCGCGCGGTGGGAACAACTGCAATTGGGCCTCCGGGATCGCCAGGGTTTCCGGCTGTAATGTTTTTAGAACAGCTGTTAATGCCTCTTGCTGTACCTTCTTCGGAAGTATTTGATGGGTATTCTTCGTAGTTCCTTTACTTGCATAATTGTAATTCATACCACCCACAAGTTTAACGGCTGCTTCGGTTTGATACCGATGGTAAAAGTAAAGCGGCACAAACACATCTTCCAACACCGAATAAGGCTCAAAACTGCGGAAATTGTCTTCAGAAAAATTAGAAATTGCCACTTCCCGGAGTTTAAGAAGGTCCAACAATTCTTCGGTGGCATCCATGCCATTGTCCCAGAGATGGGCATTGGCATGAGCGCCGGAGGTGGCTCGTGCATCGCTATCGGTTATAAACCGCAATCCTTGTTGTTCTGCCAAAGTGTTCAAGGTGCTGAGGTACATTTCGGGTTTTAGTTCTTGGGGAATGTCACTGTAACTGTACTTCACGGTGTGTTTGTCCCAGACGCCTATTCCGGTGGCATACGCATCACTGAAATTCACATTGCCATTTGACAGGGTTAGCGAGGGATGTGGATAATCCATAACACTGGCTCTACCATCGGCGCTGGCGGCAAAATTGTGTGTAAATCCAATGGTATGGCCAACTTCATGTGCAGAGAGCTGTCTAATTCGGGCCAGGGCCATTTGCATCATAAGGTCATGGCTGTCGTTCCTGTTAGCAAAAGGTCGATTGGCCAATGCCTGTGCGATCATAAAATCCTGCCGGATCCGAAGGCTTCCCAAACTCACATGACCTTTTATGATCTCACCGGTGCGCGGATCGATCACACTTCCACCATAGCTCCACCCCCGGGTAGAGCGGTGCACCCATTGAATGACGTTGTAGCGCACATCCATAGGATCTGCATCTGCCGGTAGCATTTTTACCTGAAACGCATCGCGATAGCCGATTGCTGTGAAAGCTTCGTTCCACCAGCTGGCACCTTCCAAAAGTGCGGAGCGAACCGGTTCGGGAGTTCCGGGATCTAAATAATAAATGATGGGTTCAACGGCATCGCTTAGAGGTGCTTCGGGGTTTTTCTTCTGAAGGCGATGACGGACCACGTATCTCTTTTTAACCGACTCCCAAATGGGGGCGCTATAATCCTGATAACTCATAAAAATAGCGCCGCTATTGGGCAAGAAAATGCGTGGCTCATAATTGTTGTCTGGTAACTCCACAAAACTATGATGTTGGATCACAGAGATCGAGGAGGCATCTGGTGCGACCTGCCAGAGTTTATTTCCGGTGGGTTCGCCCACGAAGGTGAGCAAGGCTTCAAATTCTGAATTTTTTGGAAAGGATTTGGTACGCTCCATCCAGAGCGTATTTCGTGTCTTATCGAGCTTGAAGGTACCCTCCTTGTTTCGCTTTAGTCGCCGTGCTACATTGTGCGCATCCAGCATTAAAAAGGGGGTGAGATCAACTATATAGGTGTTGTTCATGGTTTCTTTGATGTCGAAGCCGAAAAGTACCGAGCGTGCGAAAGCTTCTGAAATGGACTTACGTTCTAAGGCATTTGTCGTGTTGGCCCTAAAATTCATATTGGGCTGCATGAGTAGAAGTTTATTACCACTCTTCACAAACTTAACAATTGCCTGATCGCCCAATTGTCCGCGGTCCAGACCAATGTCGTTGGAGCCCAGTCCTGTTCGGAGCGAGTGGACATAGAGAAACTCCTGTTCGATTTTTGAGGTGGGCACCTCGAGGTAAATGTTTCCTTCCGATTCGGAATAATGAAAATTAAAAAATCCTTTAAAGGCCTGAAGGTCTTTTTTCCCGTCTAAGAATTGAGCCGAAATTGTGGTGGCCATCAAAAAGAGTCCCACCGCGAAGATATATCTTGTCATATTAGTATAATTAAGTCGGGGAGTTGTCTAAACTACTAAATTATCTTCAAAAAAATTTCAGCTTGAAAAGTTTAATTCTATTTTTACATCATATTAGTAAATATGAACCAATAAATACCCGTTTTCTCAATAATTAAAACGGATGTTGAATTAATAAGATCCCCGCCTTCGCGGGGAATAGATATGATAACAACAGATAATTTAAAAGATCTTAGAAATCGCCTGGATGCGTTGAGGAGGTATCTTTGACGTTGATGGCAAACGTATAGAGATCTCCAACGACGAGGAACAAACATTCGACCCCAATTTCTGGAACAATCCCAAGGAAGCCGAGTTGTTTATGAAGCAACTTCGGAATAAAAAGAAATGGGTGGAAGACTACGAAAAAGGCGTGACCCTTACGGACGACGCCGAAGTCATTTACGAATTCTTTAAAGAAGGCGAAGGGGAAGCGGCAAACGTTGAAAAACGCTATGCCCAGGCGCTCGAGGTCATCGAGGCGCTCGAATTCAGAAATATGCTAAGCGAGGAAGGAGACGACCTCAGCGCGGTGCTGCAGATCACGGCGGGTGCCGGTGGTACCGAAAGCTGCGATTGGGCACAGATGCTCATGCGCATGTACCTGATGTGGGCCGAAAAGAACGGATTTAAGGTAAAAGAGCTCAATTTTCAGGCCGGTGACGTGGCTGGGATAAAAACGGTGACCCTCGAAATTGAAGGCGATTTTGCCTTTGGTTGGCTCAAAAGTGAGAATGGCGTCCACCGATTGGTGCGCATCTCCCCTTTCGATAGTAATGCCAAACGACACACCAGTTTTGCGAGTGTGTATGTCTACCCCTTAGCCGACGACAGTATAGAGATCGATATCAATCCGGCGGACATTTCCTGGGATTTCGCCCGGAGTAGCGGTGCGGGGGGTCAAAATGTGAACAAGGTCGAGACTAAGGCCATTTTAACGCACGCTCCCAGCGGAATTGTTATCCATAATAGTGAAACACGCTCCCAATTGGAGAATCGGGAAAAGGCCATGCAAATGCTTAAATCGCAGTTATACGAGATCGAGCTTCGGAAGCAGCAGGCGCAACGAGACGAGATCGAGAGTAGTAAAATGGCGATCGAATGGGGCTCCCAGATCCGGAATTATGTGCTGCACCCGTACAAATTGGTTAAAGACGTGCGTACCGCACACGAAACCGGAAATACCGATGCCGTTTTGGACGGAGATATCAACGACTTTTTAAAGGCGTATTTGATGATGACGGGGCAGGAAGAGGCGAAGGATGAGTTGTAGGGTTAGGAGTTAGAGAAGATCAATTTCTTGGTGGTCTTTGAGAATTCTTTGTGTCATTGTGGTAAAAAACAGGAGGCACGAAGCAAGTTTACGATTTACGATTTTCGATGGACGATTTACGATGTTGGTGTAGTCATTAGTGATTAGTGATTAGTGATTAGTGATTAGTGATTAGTGATTAGTGATTAGTCTAAAAATAAAAATTACCTAGTAAAGGGTATAGCATGCCATAACACAGCACCATACCTTTGGATATAAATTTACGCACCATGGAAAATCAACTTGACAAAAAAGTAAAGAAAGTATTAAAACTTGATTACGAACAGGATGATGGAGTTTGGCTGCGTAGCGGAAAATCACTTAGACGCCTGATAGGAATTTTGGGGATGAGCTTACCTGTAATCCTCTTGCTCATCACTTTGTCATCGTTCGAACTTAACCGTCCGTTGGAGTCGATAAGTCATTATTATTATACCCGAGCAGGCTCTGTATTTACCGTGATCTTGAGCCTTATCGCTATTTTTCTGTTGGTGTATAGTGGGAAGAAATCGGTTGATTTCTATATTTCCACTTTTGCCGGAGTATTTGCCTTGTTCGTGGTGTTCTTCCCAACGGGAAATTTGAGTGCCGAATGTTGTGTCGAAGGCATGGAATATTCGGTTACCTACTTTGACGGGAATAGTTTTAGAGAGGTCTTTCACTTGGTTGCCGCAGCGCTTTTCTTACTTCTTCTAGCCTATATGTCCTTCTTTATTTTTACAAAGTCCAACAAACCACCCGGCGAAAGAGGAAGCGCCAAAGTGAAACGGAACCGGATCTACCGGGTTTGCGGTGTTTTGATCGTAGTTTCATTGCTGGTCATGCTTGCCGGATTTAAAGGACTTATTCACAAAGACATCTATTTTGGCAATAATCTTACCTTTTGGATGGAGACGGTAGCCGTGGAAAGTTTTGGCTTTGCCTGGCTGATCAAAGGGGATACGTTTTTTACGGATTGATTGAAATAGATGTGAGATGTGAGACGTGAGATGTGAGATGTGAGCTGTGAGATGTGAGATGTGAGATGTGGAAATAAGAACCAATAATATTATATGGATTTGCAAAATATCGTAGGGGAATTAGAACGAAATAAGGAGGTTTTCCGATCACTGTTAGATGGGCTGACAAAAGAGGTATATCTATGGCGGCCTTTACCCGAAAAATGGAACTTACTCGAAATCATCTGCCATCTATATGATGAAGAACGGGAAGATTTTAGGGCACGAGTCAAATCGGTTTTGGAAGACCCACAGCAACCATTAACGCCTATCGATCCTCAAGGATGGGTAACGGAACGAAACTATATGGGCACCGATTTTAATGAGATGCTGAATAAGTTTTCCGAAGAAAGAGACCAATCCGTACAATGGTTGCGATCCCTGGAATCGCCTCAATGGAACAATGCTTATCAGCATCCTAAGTTTGGACCCATGACCGCCGAACTGTTCTTAACCAATTGGCTGGCACACGACTTTCTGCACATTCGGCAGATCCTACGTTTGAAATTCGAATACTTACGAAAGCAGACGGATGAGCCACTCACCTATGCGGGGAGTTGGTAGGAGTTAGTTGTTAGAAACGTACTTTTCAGAATAAAAAAAGGGGGAAAACCCATCCCCCTTTTCCAACCGGCGAACCGGTCTTCCGATAATAGTGAAGCACTATCGAATTTTCTCGTATTCCTTCACACAAAGCTCCAATTGTGATCTCACTTTTAGTTTTCGATTTTTCAAGGCAGTAATCTCTAAACTGATCTCTTGCAGCTCCCTGGAGAGTAGCGTTTCGCGGTTCCCTCGGCTCAGTTCGGTTACTATGGTGGCGCTCTGCTCTCTGAATGAATCCAAAAGTGCTATGTCCTCCTCCAAAAATTTGATCTTTAAGTTTAGCTCATTGACCAACCCCGTGTTTCCATTGCTAAGGTGTCCGTCCCTCGATTGTTTTAGCTTTCCGAGTTCTACGTTCATTTGGTCGATCTCATCACTTAACTCCGTAATACGATCCCTGTGTTTTTTAACCTCGGCCGGCTTCAGCACCGAAACCCATCGCTTGAATTCTTCCTTCCTCGTTTTCTGAATTTGCTCCGAGATCAATATATCATACTGTAGTTGCTGGATCTCATTTTCCAAATCGGGGCACTGATCAATATTCACCGGGAAATCGATCTTGTACAGCTGGCCACGGGCATAGTCACAACGTCGTAGGGCGGTGGCATAGTCCCCTTCGGCACGTTCGGCCTTTTCAAGCTCCACCTGAAAATATCGCTCCAGATCACGTTCTACCTGGCGAACCGTCATAAAATCTTTGTTGGGAGATGTGATCTTCCCTTTGGTTCTACTGATCTCACGAAAGACAAGATTTTCGTAGTCCGGAACCCATTTTCCATTATTACAGATCATCTGCGGAATACATTCCGCTTGGATGGTGATGATAGGAATTTCCCAATACAAACTCATGGACTGTTTGTTGATCTTCTTTCCCAGTTCTCCAACTCCGGTGCTTACCTGTTTTAAGGCGTTCACATAAAAGATCGCCGCCGTAGTGAGTGCACCGTCCATCTCGAAACTCGAGTAGTCCTCCACTTCGACAGGAACAAATTGGACGTCTTTTACGGTATGATCCAACGCCCATCCTCCTACGGCCATGAGTGCCTTCCGTTCCTCCCTGTCCACAACTAGTTTCTTGGTCATGTTTATGACCTGCTTCCCTTCCTTGAGCCCTTTCATTACTGCCAAAACTGCCGCAAAATAGTTGGACACCGCTTCCCCAATTTCGGCGTCACGCGCCATTTTGGGTTGCTGACGAATAAGCGTGTTCCGACTCCGATCGATGATCCTCCACGTCATAGGAATGCCCTTTGCCAATTGCATGGTGGCGTTCTCCTTGCATTTTTTAACCGTGATCTTGGGCAGTTCTTTCACACCTTCCATCCGCAGCGATCGCGCCATTGCTTTGATGATGCGTTCGTGTTTGGCCGAATTGTAATTCTCTCCCGCGGTCATCAGCAACGTAAACATATCGCCTTTGTGCTCCACCTGCAAAATGGAACTTCCGGCTTTGAGTCGTTCTCCCGTCTGCGGATTCGTAAAAATATTACTGAAGCACGCTTTGGCGCCACTCACTGATGTCTTGTAACTTAGATAGCCCTCCTTATCGGACTCGTCGCAGATCATTTTATTGCCCGACTCCTCTTGGTTTTCAGCAAAAAAGATCAAGCCACCCAGGTCCTTGTCAAAGTGGTACGTATGTGCCCGGTCGAACTTTTCGTTCATTTCCTTTCGGAGTTCCTTTTGTTTATCGGCCGGCATCATTTGGATCACTTGGGCAAACTGTTTTTGCGCTACCGAACGAGCTGTAGCCTGTTCTTCAGTGATCACAAACGGCTCATAAATTATCATAGAGAACACCTGTTTGGGCGTTTTAAAGAACAGCCGTTTGCCCACCAGCGTTTTTTCAAATTCTTCATCCACATAGAGTGGACCGCCGCTCGTGGATTGAGGCTTGGTGTCTTCGATTACTATTTCTTCGGAAACGTCCTCAAACAAACCACAGGCGTCTATAAATCGGTCGTCATAGATCTTTTTCGGTTTATTCAAACTCCGATACATAAAGGCAGCTTGTTTACATGCCTTTTCCTTATCCCGAGCCATCGATTTACTTCCGAAGCGATCGATCGCTATCTGAGCATTATGAGCTGCGAGGGAGTAATAGATGAGGGCATATCGGAGGTACACCTTCCGTTCGTTGGACCCCTCCCCTGCTTTAAACCCTATGCTACTGCAATTTCGACCCAAGGAATTGGCCAACTGTACGAGCTTTAAATAGTCCTGCAGGTTCTTTTCTCTTTTGCCATCCAGCGTCTTGTATTCTTCCTCTTGCTGAGCAACGATGGCGCGCAACGGATTATCCTGAGCCATGCAGACAGGCGCAGTGAGTAATAGCACCAGGCATACGATTATATATGTTCTCATGGTGCTGTCTATTGTACGATGAATTCTACTCGTCTGTTCATGGCCCGACCTTCGGGAGTAGCATTGTCCTCTATAGGAATGGCCTCTCCAAAGCCAGCTGCCATGAGTCGGTCTTCTTTGATCCCCATCTCAACAAGTGCCTTCTTCACAGATTGTGCTCGGCGATTGGATAAGTCCAAATTAGAGGCATCATCGCCTACGTTATCTGTATGTCCTTCGATGTTGAAACTCTTTTCGGGATGCGCCTTCATCACCTCGGCGATTCGTTGCACCTCGGCAAAGGATCGTGGAATGATCTCGGAACTGCCCGTTTCAAAATGAATATTATTGGTCACGATACGTCCGTCGAGGATCTCTTCCTTGTACTTGGGGTGTGCACCCGCGGCAATCTTAAAATTATCGATCATGAATACGGGCTTATCGGTGGTTTGACAGCAATTCCAAATAGAGAATAAAGCAGGATCTGCACCCTCGTCAAGTCGGGTATTGAACACACGGTAGTCATTGAAATAGGCCTTGATGCTATTTCCATTTACTGAAATTGAGATATGGTTCCAGCTATTGGCATAATCTGCAGGCTTCATATTGGGCACCTTACCTTCCACTTTGCCGCTAATGGAAACCGTACCGAAGGAAACCCAGAGGGTCGCTTGTTTCTTTTTATAGTCCGGCCCGTAAAAATAAAGACCATAAGAGTAGCTGCCATATCCTTTGTTGGCAGCGTTAGGATCTGTGAGGTACACATCGAATTCGATGGTATACGACTCCGGCAGCGTAAACCCTTCGTCCCAGTTAGGATGCGTGTATCCCATTTCACCGGTGATCACGTTGTTGTGCTCGTTATTTACCTTAATCACCTCCAAAACGCCTTTGTTATAATTCCATTTTGAGGGAATCTCCCCAAGTTCCTCATTCTCAAAATCATCATAAAAGATGATGTCTTTGCCCGGCTTGAAATCATAGCGTTTCATCCAGATCTCCTTCGCTTTTTTAGTGGAAGTTTTGCCGGTCACTACTGGCCCTTTTTCGCTGGAGCCCCCTTCGTTGTTGGTGCCTCCATCACTGGAATCATCATCGTCTTTCTTTTCAAAAATGCCATCGATGCCTTTGTCGATGGTTTCGTCTACTTTTTGGTCTTTTTTGTTCTTTACTTTCCGTTTGATCTTTTCAAAGATCTGGGCCTCACAGGGAGTCTGAAAGGCGAACAGTGCGATCATCGCGATTAACAAGTGCTTCATTATTATGTGTTTTTGGGTTATTGTTTATATATACACCCTTTAGTGTTTGTTGGGAGGTCATATGTAACCTTGAAGTCAGATTTCGATTAAAAATGAGCATGTAATTCCGAAGAAATACTGAAACAACTCATTATATATGAAGGAATTATAAAATTTTTTATCCTTCGGAATATTATGCCCTTCAAAAACAAAAAGCGAGATTTTTTGTGTAGTTTTGGACTACTGCTCCCCCCATTCGTATTTGTATGATACAATTAAGACGCATGAAGCATCGGGGGAAATCCTGTCTTTTAGTTCCGTTTCCATTTAGTAATTCGTTCAAACAACATCTCACGTCGTTTCCGGGCATGACCTATTCCAAGAGCCAGAAAGGTTATTATGTGGTGGAGCATTCAAAAACGCTTATGACAAGGTTGGTGCGCCACTTCCAGGACGGTGGATATGAGGTACGACCTCCCGAAGAAGCACCCGGCGGTATCACACGTTCGTACCTTTCCGAAGAAAAACAACGCGCCTTACAGCAATACATTAGCTATCTCGCAGGTTTGCGGCTGAGTGAAAGTACGATCCATGTGTACTCCAATTTTGTGACTAATTTTCTTGCGTTTGTTGACGATGTGCGGTTGGAGGATCTGGACAACGAAGCAGTGCGCGGGTATGTAGAAATGATCGTGCCGAAAAAGGGTTATTCCATAAGTTCGCATCGGCAATTGGTGAGTGCATTGAAGCATTTTGCCTTTTTCTATCCCGATTGCGATATCGATCCGCTGACGCTTCACCGACCTACGAAGAGCAGGAAACTCCCTACCGTCCTCTCGCAACGGGAGATCGTCGATCTGTTGCGGAGTACGATCAATATGAAGCACCGAGCGATTTTGGGGCTGATCTATTCGTCGGGACTGCGCATTGGCGAATTGATAAATCTTGAATTGCGGGATATTGAGGTAGATCGGCGGCAAGTTTTTATACGAAATGCGAAGGGCCGAAAGGACCGCTATATTGTGTTGGCGGAGGGCTTTTTACCATTACTTCGGAATTATATATTGAGTTACCGGCCACAGCGTTATTTTGTCGAGGGGCCTGGTGGGGGTAAGTATTCGGCTAGTAGCATCCGGAAGTTTCTGAAACGTTCGGCACGACGTGCGAATATTGCCAAGACAATCACGCCACATACCTTGCGGCACAGTTATGCCACCCATTTGTTAGAGAATGGGATTGGAATTCGGCATATTCAGGAATTGTTGGGGCATTCGCGTCCGGAGACGACGATGATCTACACGCATGTGGCTAAGAAGGATTTGCTGGAGATTATGAGTCCGTTGGACACCTTGCTACGCTCCTTACCACAAAGCGACAATCGCGAACAAAATATCCTGTTATCCCAAAATTTTAATATATAAAAGTGTATTTTGGTGGGGGTATAACAAGTTACCTGCAAATGAAAATAATTGTTGCATTAATGCTAATGATTCCCACATTCATATCCGCTCAGAAGGATGGAGGGAAAATCGATTTTCGAAAAGTATCGGGAATCGTAATTGGATATGATATACCAAAAGATGGACTTCTAGTTTCATATGTTGGATTGAATTACGCTGTGATAACTGATTCTAGCGGAAAATTCTGCCTTACCATTCCAAAAAACAAATCTGTATTTATCGAAGTTCCTATTTGTATGGCAAGTTCAATAACTGAAATTAAACCAACCGATGATTTTGTTGAAATTAATGTTTCAGGCAGTACAAATAAATCTGATAAAACTATTGCATCTGAAGAAGCATGGATTGAACAAAAGGATAATTTAGTTCCCGAATTAAAAGGGATTTATACGAGTAAAGCTTACGAATTAGCTAATCAAAGCATCTGCAGGTAACAACGTATATCGCCCATGGCTCAATTTGCCAAGCTTCAAGCAAAGTCTGTTGTAAAAAAACTATCTTTAATCTGAAAACAACGCAAAAGCGGCGCCGACTCACGCTGAATCGCACGCATCTCTTCGAGATGCTTCCAACATTTGCTCCGCAAATTTTGGCATTCCGATTCAGCCGCTCAGGCCCGCCACAGGCGTTATACAATACCGTTACCCAACATTTGAACGAAACTGTTGAAATACAATTCAAAAATAAATATCTGATTAATCGAATTGGTAGCGTCCTTGCTGCTGTATCTGTTATAGTGATAATGATTTATATCTACTCAGCTTGGTTTGATAAACTTAATATTGAACAGAATTTTATTTTTATTATTGGAACACTAATCACATTAGGTATTTCTGGATATCTTCTCAAATATAGAACCTATGAAAAGGCAACATTTAGCTTCATTCCAGAAGGAATAATAATCAAAATCAAAGCTGGATACATTCCGATAAAATATGATGAGATAATCAATTTCAAATCCGATGGAATTGTTGATAATAATGATGGCAAACTTGAATTTATAATTCAAACAAAAAACTCTAAAAAATATAGAATTAAGTCTAATCCTGAAATTTACGAAGGTTTAATAGAAGTATTTCCGAACAAGGATGGCAAATATCTTTGACGAACGTTGGGTAACAACGTATATCGCTCATGGCTACATTTGGCTGAATTAACAACCGATCGATCGCTAAATAAACTATCTTTAATCTGATAAATACGCAACAGCGGCGCCGACGTCATGCTGAATCGCACGCAGGCTAGCGCCTGCTTCCAACATTCGCTCCGCGAATTTTGGCATTCCGATTCAGCCGCTCAGGCTCGCCACAAGCGTTATACAATACCGTTGGGCACAATTTAATTTAAAAAACATTAGGATTATATTGGTCACGTGACTATATTTGTTTCATAGGACCAATAAATAGTTATAGATGAAAATTTACCACGCAACCCATCGAGGGTATTTAAAACTCGGAAATGAAGAGAATGGAATTGTTGAAATTCCCTGTGCTGTACTTGACAACAATAAAAGGATAATATCCCAAACAGGATTATTTGCAGCCTTCAAAAGACCAAGAAAAGGTGAAAAACGCCAAGACGGACTACCTTCAATAATTGGTGCCAAGAATTTACTACCATACATCACCGATGAGGTGATTGATAAAATTCAACCTATTCACTATTATCACACAAATGGAACAAATTCTGTTGGATATGATGCAGAATTAATTCCATTGGTATGTGAATTATACTTAAAAGCTGATGATGTTGATGACACTGTGGCCTCACAAGAGAAAATAGTTATACAAGCAAAAATCTTGATTAGATCTTTAGCAAAAGTCGGTATTACCGCATTGATTGATGAAGCGACAGGATTTCAATACGATAGAGAAAAAGACGAGTTACAAAGGTTATTATCAAAATACATTTCAGAAGATTTCTTAAAATGGCAGAGTAGATTTCCTAGAAAGTTTTATCAAGAGGTCTTTCGACTATGCAATTGGAATTATGATCCCTTTTCACTCAAACGACCGGCTTACTTGGGTAAATTTACCAATGATTATGTATACAAACAATTGCCGCCTGGAGCAATAGAAAAAATGAGGAAATTGAACCCTAAGAATGTGAAAGGTAGAAGACCAAGGAAACATCATCAACATTTGACTGAAGATATTGGTATTCCTCATTTAGATAAACATCTTATGAAATTAGTAACAGTAATGGAATTATCTGATAACATGGATGATTTTAAAAACAATTTTAACAAAGTTTTCAAAAAGGTATATCAGACTAGTTTGGAATTTGAGGTTAATTAAACTGGTGCCCAACAACGTATATCGCCCATGGCTCTGTAGACTAAACGAATTAAACTTCCTACATTTTTTCACTAACTTGTCTATCGGAAAAAAACGCAACAGCGGCTCCGACTCATGCTGAATCGCACGCCCATCCTTCGCCTTTGGCTTCGGAGGGCTTCCCGCAAGCGCTCCGCGCTTCGCTCCTATCCGATTCAGCCGCTTAGGCCCGCCACGAGCGTTATACAATACCGTTAGGTGCCATAATTCGGACTTCCGGAATTTCAATAACCATTTGGAAAACTTTTTATGCCGAAGCGACCTTTTGATAGGTTGAGGATCTGATCGAAGATCAGACATCCGGCAAGCTTTGCGATAAAAATCGTAGAGAGTTACACTATCTGAACGTTTGCAACGCCCTAAAGCTTGTCCGAAAGTTAGCGGACTGATTTTAAAAAATCAAGCTATCTGATGACAATCTATCAAAATACCAGTCGCAATTCATTAATTAGAGGTTTCCCTGGTAATTCTGACAGATTTTTATACCGACCGACGTATAAAAAACATCATAACTATCCAACAATGGTTATTTCAAATTGTTCGATGTAGCGCCCTCATTACAGTCCAGTAATTTTCGCCAATGAAAAAATTGGCTTAAATTACTTCACCTAACAACGTATATAAAACATAACCTGCGGTGACGTTTCATATACAATACCGTTGGCAGTAATTAGAAGAATAAACACGCAATATTTAGAATTCAATAAGTAATATGATGACAACAACATTTCTAACATTTGTAGGTGACCAATGTGGAAAGGCCGAAGAGGCTATAAAATTTTACACATCCATATTTCCAAATTCAGAGATTATAAGTATAACGAACTATTCGGAAGGAGAGGCAGGAGGCACACCTGAACTGATTAAATATGGAATATTTACATTAAATGGAACTGATTATATGGTTTCTGAAAGTAATTATAATCATGCTTGGTCATTTACACCAGCAGTTTCAATTTATGTAAGTGATAATTCAGATGATTTAATTCAAACTCTTTTTGAAAAGCTTTCTTCAAATGGTGGTCAGATAATGGTTCCTCTAGACGACTACAAAGGTGAAGGGGATTACGGATTTGGTAATAAATTTGGATGGTGTGAAGATAAATATGGTATATCGTGGCAATTTGTACTTACCGAATAAATTATTACAAGTAAGATTTAAACTTATTCGTAAATTATAAAAAACTAACTACTGCCAACAACGTATATAACGCAGCGGTCTCATTATTCAAGGTATCAACTTTCACACAATTTTTGATTAACTTGGCTAAGCCGAATAAAACGAACAAGCGGCTTCCGATGTGGCCGATACTAACGCTGACGCTTCCCACTTTTGCTTCGCAAAATGGTTCATTCCGAAGCTGCCGCTCAAGGACCGCCACGTCATATACAATACCGTTACCTATAATGTCAGAAGATAATGTCATAAGAACTAAGGAAGACGCTGATAGAATTTTCTTCAGTGAACCATATTTTGCATTTCTCGATATTCTTGGTTTTCGAGAACTGGTCAAAAATAACGAACATGATTATCTTGTTGATATATACAAAAGACTTGTCAATTACCAAGTTGAATTTTACAAGCAATACAGTACTAAAAGAGCTGAAGCATTAAAAGAAAGACTAAAAGAATATTATGAACCAAATGGACTACGTTTGGTAAATATTTCAGATAGTATAATGCTGTGGACCGATAATTCAAAGGAAGGAGCACTCTATGAGATTGTAACGGCAGTTCAAATGATTTTAGGCATTTCAATGTCTGTTGGAATTCCTTTAAGAGGAGCTATCGTGAAAGGGAATGTCGAGATCATGGATCAAAAAGAAAGTTTATCAATCGTTGGTAAAGGGTTAGTGCATGCCTATGAAATGGAAAGTCGCCAACAATGGTCAGGCTGTATTATTGACAACTCTATTTTTGAATATTTGAATAGCTTAAACAGGGTCGTAGGAAATAAACAAAGTAATATTTCACTTGAGAAAGCCGATTGGTTAGTACGAAAACATCCAGTGCCTTTTAAATTGGGTGAAAGAGAAATCACAAAAGATCTATTTACAGTAAATTGGGCGGATGGGTCGACTAGAACTGAGCAAGAAATTATAGATGCCTTTAGTATGCACAATAAGAGAATAAAAGAATCTGAAAATGTAAAGACGTCAATAGATAAAAAAATTGAAAATACACTAGTATACTGGCGTGAACATAAATAAGCATGACACTATAGGTAACAACGTATACCGCCCATGGCTCTGGTGGTTAAACGAATTAAACTTCCTACATTTTTTCACTAACTTGTCTATCGGAAAAAAACGCAAAAGCGGCTCCGACAACATGCTGAATCGCACGCATCCGCCACGGAGGATTGCTTCCCGCAAGCACTTCGTGCTTCGCTCCTTCCGATTCAGCCGCTCAGGCCTGCCACAGGCGTTATACAATACCGTTAGGTGCCATAATTCGGACTTCCGGAATTTCAATAACCATTTGGAAAACTTTTTATGCCGAAGCGACCTTTTGATAGGTTGAGGATCTGATCGAAGATCAGACATCCGGCAAGC